>Ga0208511_100010_pt1 | contig 210920 bp, 191 predicted proteins | sample LakWasMet39_LOW7_2_FD_183879 | JGI IMG/M metagenome (GOLD analysis project Ga0208511, IMG submission 183879) | Freshwater sediment methanotrophic microbial communities from Lake Washington under simulated oxygen tension - Sediment Metagenome... | ecosystem: Environmental > Aquatic > Freshwater...
TTGTTTTATGTTTGCCGCGTAAACGGTGTGCAACTGCGCTAGCTAGACGGCCTAGCACTAGGTCTGTGGCATCAACCACAAACCAATCGCGCTTCACTTCGTGTGATTTTGCTGAAAAGGTTTTCATTGTGTTACCAATACTATGAGCTAAAAAAATTAAGAGGCGGATTTTATGCTAAAGAAATATGTTTTGTCAAACAGTATTATACTGATGACTTAATATTTTTAAGTTTATTACTAACTTGCAACCATATGCTTTAAGAACTATATCGAACAAATGGCATCCATATATTTGTTTGGTATCCATACCAATATCTATTGGCATGAATTGTGCTTTTTATTTATGGTAAAGTAGCATTGATTCACAATAGCTTTACCACATTAATAAGCAAGTACAAGATTCTAACAGACCAGATTAACAATGCAATCAAAATTTAGTATAACAATTTGAAAACAAACATATTTTGAGACTATTTATACCCCTTATTTTAGCCTTCTACGCCAATGCGAGCTTTGCACTCAGCTTCGGGGACGCTACGCTTAAATCATATTTGGGTGAGTCACTGATTGTTAAATTAAATGTCACTGACGTCGAGAAATCACCAGATTCCAATTGTTTTACAATCACAGACACCAATGAGACCTCTGCTTTCAGAAAAGCGTTCTCGACCTTAACGCCTTACAAAGATGGCTATCAACTCACCATCACAACACAATCTGTTATTACTGAGCCTATTCTTGGCCTGCGCGTTTCATATCATTGCGAACCCCAGCTGGACCGTGATTACGTTTTATTGTTAGACCCAGCACCTCATCATAATGAAGCCCCGGGCAACACAAACTATGCTACTCAATCTGGCGAGCTTGGCAGGCAGCCAAGTGATAGTATCGATAAACCAAATTTAGCTAGACAACCTAATAACATTGCTAATGTTGGCTTAGCTGACAAAGCCACTGGCAAAACACTGAGCAAAGCAAAACGGAAGTCAAAAAAACGCCCAACCAGCCTATCTAATATCACTGACACAAGTAGTGCTGACGATAAATTAATGGATGCTTATATTGGCAAACAAACAAGCGCTACCAAGCAAACAACATCGTCGACTGCAACGGATAAGAATGCGGAACAAACTCCGATCCAACCGAGTAGCTCTAGCAAGCCTTATCTGAGCATTTCTGGGGGAAGCGCGACATCTAACGCGCTCAACGGGCAAGCAAACTTAGGACTAAAATTTGAAACGCAAATTGATCTTAATCGCGCACCGCCTATTGCACCTATTGATAATGCTGAAATGATGGATGAAGTGACGGTCATGTCAAACCGATTATCGCATCTAGAAAAGCAGATTATCAGCTTGCAGGCTCAAAATATCCAATTAAGAAACGAAGCAGCCCTTGCTAAAAATGAGTTAGAGAGTCAAAAATCCGGCTGGTTTGATTACTTATTACTTGTGATTGGCGTAGGTTTGCTGATAGTTGCGCTTGAGTGGTTACGCAGAACTTGGGCTGCAAGACGGTCCATGAAGCAAGAAATGAACTGGCTGAATGCTGAAGACACAGAAGCGAGCGATGATGATGAGCAGTCGCTTTCCGCAACATCAACGTTACCTTCATATGATAGCAAACAAGCCAAAAATGACAGTTTCTCGCCATCTTTTCTTGATGATCAATCATATGATGATGAAAAAATTGAACCATCTAGGCCTACTACGTTGTCCGTCACAGAGCATGTAAGTGACGAGCATGACAGCATCATCGACAATGCTGATGTTTTTATAGAGCACGAGCGTCCATTACTAGCGATTCAATTGTTACAAAATCATTTGAACGATTTCCCCAGAGAGTCACCCAAAGTTTGGCTTAAATTGTTATCACTGATTGCCTCCGAAGGTACAGAGGCCGAATATGAGGCTGCGGTGATTGAAGCAAAAAAACACTTTAACATCAGAGTACCTCACTATTTTGATGCTAAAAATGAGGATCTCTCTTCAATCGAAGATTATTCTAATATCGTTGCCAGACTTGAGGGTGTCTGGGGCTCGCCATTTGCAGTTAAGTTTTTAAATGACTTAATTTACGACCAACATGCACAGCCTGCCGAAGGCTTTTCTGCCAACAATTTTGAAGAGTTATTTTTCCTGAAAAAGATCGCAGAATTACTGAGCACTGGCGTTTCAACAAGCCAACGTACGCTATATAGAACAGCGACTGCAACGCTCGCTAGCGGAGTTGAAAGCACTCCAACGACTACTAATTTAGATAACTTGGCGTTTAATGAAGCAGCTTTTGGTGAGGATATTTCTTTTGATCAAGCGTCTCCATCTGAAATGACAGAAAAGCCAAGCAACAATGCAATCAGTGATGAAGACTTCACCGTTGCATCACTTCTTGATACACCTGAGCAGGCAAAGTTAAATAAGCCGACCAAAGAAGAGTCGTATTCACAGTTTGAGAACTCTCCTTTCCAGAAAGTACCTTCTTATGATGTAGATATGCTAGTAGACTTTGATGATCATATTGAAAATGCTGAACCTATAGTAGAGGCGTCAATGCCGCATGATGTCGCAGACACTGTCATCGCAGAAGACATCAAGCAAGCATTTTTGGAGAAAGATGATGACTCTCACGAAGTGGCAGAAGAGTTTCACTTCCCTTTAAATGTCTACCCTGAGGAAGCAGCAGCTGAAGACATCTCCTCAACAGAAACTAATGAAAAACCAACACCGAACAAGAGCAAAGATTCCAACATTATTGAATGGGATTTGCCAAAACTAGGCTCTTAGAAACCTAGCAATCAAGACTCATTTGGCATCTCTCGATGCTCCAGATTTTGTTGAATGGATAAGATTTGGTACGTTTGAATATAGCTTGTTTAATAAGCTTTTATTAAATAGTGTGCCAATAGGCCAGCAAACACAGAAAAGCCAAACCAATTATTACCCAAAAATGCTTGAAAGCATTTTGCCCTAGTGCGACCTCTGATGAGGTAATAATGATAAACCGCGACAAGACCTGCAACAACCAAACCAGCGTAATAAGGGAACGATAGTTTTAGTTGATACCCCACGGTGCCAAGTAGCAGCAACGTAGCGCCATAACATAGCATAATGGCAACAACATCAAAGCGACCAAACGTGATGGCGGAGGATTTAACCCCTATGTTCAGGTCGTCGTCTCTATCCACCATTGCATATTCAGTATCGTACGCAATTGCCCAAAATACATTCGCCAGCAAAAGCAGCCAAGCAACGGTAGGTACATGATTGTCAATCGCAGCAAATGCCATTGGGATACCAAAACCAAAAGCGACACCTAGATAAGCTTGAGGTATCGCGAAAAACCGTTTCGTCAATGGATAGGTCAGCGCTAAAAATAAGGCAAGCACGGATAACTGTATCGTCAACGTGTTCAATAAACAGACTAATCCAAACGCTATCACGCTTAACCCTAAGGCTAAGCTATAAGCTTCTTTCTTAGTGACCTCTTGATTGGGTAAAGGGCGATTTTTGGTGCGCTCAACCAATCCATCATACTGACTGTCTGCAATATCGTTCACCACACAGCCAGCACTACGCATCAGCACTGTACCTGTAACAAATATCAATACAATAATCCAGTCAGGCTTTCCACCACCTGCAATCAGTAACGCCCATAATGTTGGCCAAAGTAATAACAAAATGCCAATTGGCTTATCTAAACGCATCAGGCGCTCATAACTGTTTATTTTTTTGACGATGTCTTGTGTATTCATGGGAGAAGGATATTGGGGAGAAAAACTTCAGTGACCATAATAGTAGCGCAGTTCAGGCTGAACACCGAACGCCTAGCCCATAAGCTTGCTGGTTTAGTCGTCAAATATTTGACTGCATGATGATATAGAGTATGGTTGGGTGATAGCTTCTTATAACTTAACGTTGTGCGCTTAACTCTAGGATTGGCAAATAAGGTTGCACCAAGTGGTTTATTACCAAGTTTACCTAAACCATGCCACACACCACGCAAACTTTTTCTGGGTAGAATGCTGTGTGCAAACACCACAGGACGTTGCCCTCCATATAACAATACGTCGCGAACCAGTACAATTTTATCTGCTGACACATTGAGTGGGGCCGCTTCATCATGGATTGGCTTGAGGAAGTTAACTGTTAATGGCGCTACGTAAAAGTCTAAGTAACGCTGCTGTAGCCTAGCCGTTAACGATTGATTATTAATCAGCCAGGTGCGGTATGCATGACTTAGCAATGGCTTTGCTAACCAGCGATAACGAGCTTGGGAGTTATGCTTACGAGTCTTCACAGCCAGAATTATCGCATGTTGTTAATGAATTCGACTGTCATATCGCTAGACCTTCACCAACTCACCTGCACTACTCATCCAGCGCTCTAAATGTTGCTCTACTTCTGTTGGATAGTTTTTAAGTAGCGCGTCTGCCATGGTTTTTGCAGCTTCTAGCAAATCCACATCGCGTTCTAAATCAGCAATTTTCAACATCGGCACTCCACTTTGGCGCACGCCTAGCAATTCTCCGGGCCCACGAATCTGTAAATCAGCCTGTGCAATCACAAAACCATCATTACTTTCATAAATCACTTTTAATCTGGCACGTGCGGTATCCGATAGCTTATTTTGGTATAGCAAGATACATGTACTTTTTGCCGAGCCCCTACCCACACGCCCGCGTAGCTGATGCAGCTGAGACAATCCCATCCGCTCGGCATGCTCAATCACCATCAAGCTAGCATTAGGAACATCCACACCAACCTCGATTACAGTGGTAGCAACCAGAAGTTGTAAATGCCCTGCGCTGAACTCAGCCATGACGGCCTGCTTTTCTGATGGTTTCATGCGACCATGTACTAGGCCGACTTTCAATTCAGGGAACTCGTCTTGCATCAGCGTATAAGTGTCATTGGCCGTTGCTAACTGCAATGCTTCAGACTCTTCAATCAAAGGACAGACCCAGTAGGCCTGATTGCCCTGCAAGCAGGCCTCACGCACACGCTGCAAGATTTCATCACGCCTAGCATCGGAAACTATCTTTGTGACGATAGGCGAGCGGCCAGGAGGCAACTCGTCAATCACGGAAACATCAAGATCAGCGTAGTAGCTCATCGATAAGGTGCGTGGAATTGGAGTAGCAGACATCATCAACTGATGTGGCTCTGGCTGGCCTTTTTGGCGTAACGCTAAGCGCTGATGTACGCCAAATCGGTGCTGCTCATCAATAATCGCTAAGCCAAGGTTTTTAAAACGTACCGCTTCTTGAAATAAGGCATGTGTGCCAACCACTAATCTTGCCTCACCGCTAGCAATAGATTGGAGTGCCGCCTCGCGATCTTTTTTGTTTTGACTGCCAGTGAGCCACGCAATCTTGATATTTAATGGCATGAGCCAACTTAGCATCTTACGATAATGCTGCTCCGCCAATATCTCTGTGGGTGCCATTAATGCCACTTGCCAACCATTTTCCATGCATTGCAATGCAGCCATACAAGCTACTATCGTTTTGCCACTTCCTACATCGCCCTGCAATAAGCGTTGCATAGGATGCGCTTGTGTTAAATCACGTTCGATTTCTAATGCCACTTTTTGCTGTGCGCTGGTTAGCGCAAACGGCAAACTCTTCAGTAAAGCAGATACTAGTTGTTTGGATGGTTTTAATTGCGGCGCACTTACACTACGCCGCCGTGCATAATGTTTGCGCATGGATAACTGCTGTGCGAGTAGCTCATCAAATGCCAAACGCCGCCAATGTGTTGTGGTCTTGTTATCTAAAGCGCGCAGATTGACATCAGGGCTTGGATGATGCAACGCGATGAGGCTAGCTTTGAAGCTGGGCAAGTCTAAATGTGCGTACACTTGCGCAGGTAAAGTTTCATGCATATCAGCCTGCTGCAATGCAATGCGTATCGCCTTACGCAAACTTGCCTGACCAAGCCCTGCAACTGTTGGATAAACTGGCGTTAGGGTTTCAGCCACCTCCGACTTTTCACCTACAGCCTTACAGGTAGGGTGCACCATTTCATAACCAAAAAAGCCGTTGCGTACCTCACCATAAACACGTACCTTAGCACCAACTTTAAGTGCATTGATTTGGCTAGGATAAAAATGTAAAAAACGCAACGTGAGCTGGCCACTTGCGTCTTCTAATCTGGCAATGAGTGCTTTGCGGGGCTTATAGGTGACTTCTGCATGAACAATCTCGCCCTCTACCTGCGCGGATTCTCCCATGTGCAAATCTCGAACAGCTGTCACATGCGTTTCATCAATATAGCGCAATGGCAAATGCAACAACAGGCCCTGGGAGCTGGCGATACCAAGCTTAGCCAAATTGGCGATTAAAGGCTTGCTGAATGCTTTAATTTGACTGAGCTGTGTCACATTGAGATGTCTAGCCAAGAATAACTACATAATTTAAATACATATCACGCCTAATTAAATTAGCGTCAATCTGAATTTACTCTTGGCAAGGATGAGAAGTTAAAGCACCATCACAGCATCAGCCTCAACCAGCGCAGCGCGTGGCAATGAAGCGACACCAACCGCCGCACGTGCTGGGTATGGTTGGCTAAAATATTCGGCCATAATGGTATTCACTAAGGCAAAGTGAGTTAGGTCTGTCAAAAAAATATTCAGTTTAACGACATCGGCCAAACTACCACCGGCAGCCTCAGCCACCGCTTTAAGGTTTTGAAATACGCGATGAATTTGTGCTTCAATACTATCCACCATTTGCATGGTTTCCGGGTCTAGGCCAATTTGACCAGACATATAAACGGTGTTGCCTACTTTTACTGCTTGAGAATAAGTACCAATTGCTGCTGGTGCACCTTGTGTTTGAATAATTTGTTTTGTATTAGCTGTCATTTAATAACCCACTCTTTGTTAAAAAAATAATGCGTAGCAATTATTGTGCTTTTGCATTCGAATTTTTGCCATTACCGGCAACATTACCTTTAGTACGATTAATACGCACCACATCAGGAATTTTACGCAGGCCTCGCATAAGCTCGGCTAAATGCACGCGATTCTTTACCTGCACAGTAAAGTACAAGTTAGCGTAGGCGCTGCCATCAGCCTCTTCAACACTGACGTTATCAATATTTGAACCAGCATCAGCAATGCCTGAGGCGATTTGAGCCAGCATACCAGGCTGATTCGCCACCGTTAAATTCAAATTGGTTTTGAATAGACGTGAGCTCTCCGGCTCCCATTCAACATCCAACCACTTATCTGGATCTAATTTAAACTTACGCACGCTAGGGCAATCGTGCGTATGAATCACCAAGCCCTTGTCTTTATTGATAAAGCCTAAAATTGGGTCGCCTGGGATAGGTCTGCAACAAGGTGCAAATTGTACAGCCATACCCTCTGTGCCTCGAATAGTAATCGTATCCAATGAGGCGGCTGGCAACTTGGTATGCTTCTCAGCATGGTCATCAGTCATCGCTACTAACTGGTGCGCTACCATCACATTCTGACGTTTACCAAGGCCGATGTCAGAAAGTATTTCAACTTTCTTTTTAACACCATAGTCACGAATCAGTTTCTGCCAATGTTCTTCCGAGATCTGGTTAGGGTCAACATGCAGGGCACGTAATGCCTGATTAAGCATGCGTTCGCCTAGGTGAGCAGACTCCGTAGATTGCTGTGATTTCAAGAAATGTCGAATATGTGCACGTGCGCGCCCTGTGACGACGTAATTGAGCCAAGCTGGGTTAGGTTTAGCTAATGAACCAGTAATAATTTCAACGTGATCACCGTTATGTAGCTCCGTACGCAATGGCGCTAAATCATGGTTAATCCTAACGGCAACACAACTATTGCCAATATCCGAATGAACAGCGTAAGCAAAATCAACAGCTGTCGCCCGCTTAGGCAAGGCCAAAATTGAGCCTTTAGGCGTGAACACATAGACCTCATCTGGGAACAAATCAATTTTAAGATGCTCAAGAAAATCTAATGAATCGATGCTTTCACTTTGAATATCCAGCAAGCGCTGCAACCACTGGTGCGTTTGTTGCTGCAATGCAGTAAGTTGGGCATCAGTCGCTTTATAAAGCCAATGCGCAGCTACACCCGCATCTGCAATGTTATGCATATCAGCGCTACGTATCTGCACCTCTATCGGCGTGCCAAATGGACCAAATAAAGTGGTATGCAATGACTGATAGCCATTGGCTTTGGGAATCGCTATGTAATCTTTAAATTTGCTAGGTATTGGCTTATAGAGTGCATGCAAGGCACCTAGAGCAAGGTAGCAGTTAGGTAAATCTTTAACTACCACTCTAAAACCATAAATATCATAAACCTGTGAGAACGGGGTTGCCTTACTTGTCATCTTTTTATAGATGCTATAAAGATGCTTTTCGCGCCCAGACACTTCTGCTTCGATATTAAAACCACTTAACTGCTGTTTGATTGAATCTAATATTTTGCTAATGACCTCTTTACGATTGCCACGCGCGGCCATAATCGCTTTGGAAATCGCGTTGTAGCGCATAGGGTAGAGGTATTTAAAGCTTAAATCTTCTAATGCTTGGTAGACTTCATTCAGGCCTAGCCGATTGGCAATCGGCGCGTAAATATCCAGCGTTTCTTTCGCGATGATTCTCTGCTTTTCTGGTCGCATTGCTTCCAGTGTTTGCATATTGTGCAAACGATCTGCCAACTTCACTAAAATCACGCGCACATCTTGCGACATTGCCAATAACATTTTGCGGAAGTTCTCAGCTTGCGCTTGGCTAGCGCTCTGAAATTCAATTTTGTCTAGCTTAGTGACGCCATCCACCAACTCAGCCACTTGTTGGCCGAACTTCTCTTTAATATCCAGTGTGGTAATGGCGGTATCTTCTACTACATCATGTAGAAGCGCAGCAAGAATAGTAGGCACATCCATGTGCAGATCGGCCAAGATACAAGCAACGGAGACAGGGTGTGTGATGTAAGGCTCGCCCGTTTTTCGGACAACGCCATCATGGGCGGCATAGGCATAGCGATAGCCATCCCATACTTGTTCGATATCTTGAGGTTTTAAATACTGTAGAAGACGTATGCTTAAGGCCGAGTCCTTGCTGTCCGCAGGCAGCAAGGGAGCCGATGTTAACTTTGATAATTCCGCTTTAAGATTGTTTGCGGTTTTTGGCATGCTAGTTTCACTACTTGTATGAAAAAATTAATAAATGCCAAGGCCAAACAGACTAAGCATGTCCGCGCGCTAAGATTTCCACACCAATTTTGCCTGCTGCAATTTCACGCAATGCGATTACCGTTGTTTTATCGCGTGTATTTTGCACGTTAACTTGTGGCTCTGCGCCGTTATGTAACTGACGAGCGCGATAAGCAGCCACTAGAGTTAATTGGAAGCGATTTGGGATTTTTTCTAAACAGTCATCTACCGTGATACGTGCCATGATGGTATTTCCTAATGATAAACAAAATTAATAACTAAAGACTAAACAAACGCAATGAATTATGTGAGCGCTTGAATCAAACTGGCATAACGTTGCAACTGTGCAGTGCCTACTAGGCGCTGTGTGCGGATAATAGCGCGAATGTCCTGCAACGCTACGTCAAAATAGTTGTTAATTGTAACATAATCGAACTCACTCACATGGCGCATTTCGGCACGTGCGGCTGCAACCCGTTTAGAGATTGTCTCTTGGCTGTCTTGGCCTCTGCTATTCAAGCGCTGTTCTAGTGTCTCGATAGAAGGCGGCAACACAAAGATGCTGATTGCATTTGGAAATAAACGACGAACTTGCGCCGCCCCTTGCCAATCAATCTCTAAAATCACATCATGGCCAGCTTGTAGCGGTGCATCCACGGCAGACTGCGAAGTACCATAACGTGCACCATGCACCTCTGCACTCTCTAAGAATTTTGCTTCGCCTAACATCTGCAAAAACATGGCATCATCTACAAAATGATAGTCGACACCATCTTGCTCACCTGGCCGCGGCTTGCGCGTGGTGTGCGAGATAGACAGTTTCAAATGCGCATCTTCAGCAAGTAATGCCTTAATCAGACTAGTTTTACCTGCGCCTGATGCTGCGGTGATGATAAAAAGATTACCTGGAACCATTCAATTAAAGCTCTCTGTTATGTTCTGAAGATTAAAATAATCTAGTGAGCTAGATTAACACCAATCCGGACTTGGCAATGCGCTAAATACGGAGCGCAATCCATCTGCCCAGCCTTGGCGGATTTGTAAATAATACGGGTCAGTTTCTGTAATACGTTGATGACAATCAGCATGCAGGCTATCCACGCGATAGATGAGTAAATCAATCGGCGCTGCTACAGACACATTACTGCGAATAGTGGAATCAAAAGAAATCAGCACACACTTCACCGTCTCCATGATATCGCTATTTTGCTGTACCACACGATCAATAATCGGCTTACCGTACTTAGTTTCACCAATCTGGAAGTACGGCGTTTCTTGTGTGGACTCAATAAAATTACCTGCGGCGTACACATTAAAGAGCCGTGGTTTCTCACCTTTAATTTGGCCACCGACTAGAATGCTGGCATTAAAATCAATGTTATGATTTTTAAAATGCTCTCCATCGCGCTCAAAAGCCGCTCTCAACTCAGCACCTACCAGCCCTGCCGCATCAAACAAACTACCGACATTATGTAAGTGCTTACTATCAGCCTCGTTTTTTTCAACCTTAGCCTTAAGCGCATTGACTACTGATTGTGTAATCGCGAGATTACCAGCCGTTAACAATACGATAACACGCTCGTTCTTAAGCTCAAAAATATGCATTTTAGGCGTAGAGGCCACTTGATCCACGCCTGCATTAGTACGCGTATCAGAAGCAAACACTAATCCTTGTTTCAGCAATAAACCGACACAATAAGTCATAATTTTTGTTTAATTTGGAAGAAAGGTAATCATACCATTTTGCGTAATCGCTCGCCAAAAAACTACAGCGAAGAAATACATGCCTAAACATCATTAGACATGGGCAATATGCGCTGTTTATTAAACAAAAACGAAACTTACATAAAACCTGCCGCTTCAGTCAGTTTTGCCACATTCTCTTTAGTAAAGAATCCATCAAATCCGCCATACCGCTGTACGTATTCGATAATCAGTGAAGAATGCTCGGAGGCGTTAGAGAATATCTGCTTTAGCCCTTGCTCTTTGGAGCCAATGACATCTAATAAAAAGCCTTTACCATTCTGCGAAATCGCATCGACGACAATATCGATATGCTCTTTTCCATGACGCTCACCATCTTTTACTGAAATTGCCATGTGGTGCAAGCGCGGGCCATAGTTCCGTACAAAAGTCTCGGTGGGTGATGGCAAGTGTTCTAAATGATTAATAAAATAGGGTGTATTGTTAGCAGTAAACACTTTTGCTGGGCTTTTAGACTCTGGTATCGCATGCGTGCTTTTTGTCACGTTAGTCGATGAGTTTTGGTCTTTAATGTTATACGCACCCCAGAAGTAATAGCTAGACCATGATAGATATTCCAAAATGGCAACTTCGCGATTTTGGCTATACACGCGCGTTGCCAGATGGTCCAGCGGTAATAGTAAGTCGCTGATACCTAGTTTATTTTGCAAAGTTTTTGCTTTTTCGTAGGCAGCTTGCGCCTCAGGTGAAATAGTACTTAGCCCTAACGAATAGACACGCATTTCATCAGGCGCCCTTTCTAAATAGGCCACAATATTATGCGTATAGGGCGAGGGTTTGCTCACAGCAAGGTTGCCAGGAAAATCTAATTTACGTACTTCATCTTGACTGAAAAATCTGAAATCACGCGCTTTTTGCAAATCTACTACGCTATGCAAGTTACTTACACGCAAAATCTCACCCATATAACGGCTATTAGGTTTTTTAGCGCCTATCGGATAAATTTCATTCAGGCTTCTAAAAATACCGCGGATATTAGGATCTTTTACCTCGCGCAATAAAATGTCTGGTGAATTTAAATCAATCCGCAATATATGCGTTAAATGCTGCTCACTTTCTAGTGTGACTAGATAATGATACGGCGTCATGAGGGCTAACTCAGCGATATACTGAATAGCATGACCAGGATCGACTGAAATCATGAGCGCATCAATTTCATGAATCATTGCGGTTAACCCTAAGGCATCACGCTCTTCTAATAAGCGGATCAGGTTTTCTTCAAAAAATGTGGAATTTTCTTTGTCGCCATGCCGTTCAAAGGCTAGCGACTTAACAGGGCTATTCATTCGTTGACTCATGCTTTCAATTGAAATTTTGTTTATTCAACACTTTAATCACTGTTGTTGCGCGTGCTGAGATTGCTTTGCTAATGCGGCTTGAGCAAGCGACTCTCGGCTTAATTGCGCCTGTTCTAACAATTGCGCTGCATTCATTTTTCGCTGCTGACTCGCAACTAACCCTGCCTGATTAACAATCACACTCGATGCCATGCCTTCAACACCCCCACCAGAGCGCATACCACTAACTGGGCTGGCGCTCCGATAATCTAGCCCTGTCGCTAGACGCACATGGGTCTCACCCGCGCGGCAACCGTTAGACACATCAAAGCTCTGCCAACCTTCACCAGCCACATACACATCAGCCCACGCATGGGTTTGCATTAAACTGCCATCTTCTGTAAACAAATACCCGCTGACATAACGCGCTGGTAGATCTATGGCACGACAGCAGGCAATAAACACATGTGCGTGATCCTGACAGACACCTTGACCTAAGGAGAAGGCCTCAACAGCTGACGTGGTGACTTGTGTTGCACCTTTGATATATTGCACACGCGATAATAAAGCGTGCATCATTTCTTCTAGCGCATCATTTTGGCGATGCGCTTGTTGATATTGCTTGGCAAACGTGAGCATCTCTTCACTGCTTTGCGTAAGGGGGGTATCTCGCAAATAGATAGGTAAAGGCAGTGCCAAGTGCTGCGAAACTACATCAAGCCCTGTTTCAATCTGCCCCATCGCAATAATCAGTATTTCTGTATGCGGCTCATCTACTACCAGAGTATGTGTGGTGTTTCCATAAGCATCTTCTGATGGTTGCAACTCACCATTCACCTTAATTTCCCAGTGCCTGACATGCTGACCAAAACCATGTTGTGGCGTTAAGCGTAGCTCCTGTATGGTGTAATTCACATCTTCGCTATATGCATAACGTGTGTGATGTTCGATATTGAGTAACATGTTGAGCGCCTAAATTGGGTTAAGAAATGCTTAAAAAGGTTTTATGCACTTCGACACCAAGCTTGTTGTTTGCGGTGACAAACTCACTTAAAAACTCATGCAGACCATGCTGAAAAATGTCGCGCATCTTACCAAAGCGTAACTTGGCGTGTAGCTCACCTGCCATCCTTCTGCACTCGGTTGCACGCGAGCTAGAGAGTTGCTCTAAAATTGAAGTGATTTCATCAAAACAAGCGTGTAAAGACCTTGGCATATCGCGCCTCAGCACCAATAACTCTGCGACACGCCAAGGCTCAATCGTATCACTAAATATTTTCTGATACGCCTGAAAGGCAGACACTGAACGGAGTACCGCACTCCATTCGTAATAATCTACTGCCCCACCTACCTCTTCCTGCTCTGGCAACAATAAATGGTATTTCACATCTAGTAGACGCGCGGTGTTATCGGCACGTTCAATAAAAGTACCTAAACGCACAAAACTGAATGCATCATCACGCAACATCGTGCCAAAACACACGCCTCTAAATAAATGCGAGCGTGCTTTCACCCAATCACAAAACTCACTCAAACCGCTTTGCGATAAGTCTTGACCAAAGAACTGACCAAACTCTAACCACAATGAATTGATGTTCTCCCATGTTTCAGATGTCATCGCCACCCGCACCGCACGAGCATTCTCTCTAGCGCTACGCAATGAGCTATAAATACTGGATGGATTATTCATATCCATTGCGAGATAATGAATCACTCCTGCTGCCGTATATTCTTGCTGCGTTTCGTTAAAATAATCACGTTCATATGCCTCAACATTGCCAGAAATCTCTAGCGCTGGTAGCCATAAAGCTGCTTCGCTTTCTGCGGCGTTCGGCACTAAAGACATGTTATAGGTAACATCCAGCACACGTGCCATGTTCTCCGCACGCTCAATGTAACGCGCCATCCAATAAAGATGATCTGCCGTTCTGCTTAACATATCATTTCCTCTACTTGATTGATTTTAGCCTTGCTTGGCGTTTCAACTTCTTCTTCCAGCACCCAAGTATCTTTGGTGCCACCACCCTGTGACGAATTCACCACCAAAGAGCCCTCTTTCATCGCTACACGACACAAGGCGCCTGGTACTAAAGTGCAGGTTTTTCCAGAAAGCACAAACGGCCTTAAGTCCACATGTCGTGGCGCAATCCCCTCTTCCACCAAGGTTGGGCAGGTTGAGAGTGCCAATGTAGGCTGTGCAATATAGCTGGCGGGGCTAGAGATAATACGCAAGCGGAACTCGTCTAACTCCTGCTTACTGGCCGCAGGGCCTACCAACATGCCGTAACCGCCAGAACCTTGCACCTCTTTAACCACCAACTCATCTAGGTGCGCCAAGGTATAAGCTAAATCATCCTCTTTGCTGAGTTCATAGGTAGGCACGTTCTCAAGTAACGGCTCTTCACCTAAATAGAATCGAATCATGGCGGGCACGTGAATATAGGTCGATTTATCATCTGCAACACCAGTACCCACGGCATTAGCAAGTGTCACGCCACCGTTTCGATACACTGAAAGCAACCCTGGCACGCCTAACATCGAATTAGAGTTGAATACCAATGGATCTAAATAATCATCATCAATGCGGCGATAAATCACATCCACACGTTGCGGCCCTTCCGTAGTACGCATATACACAGCATTGTTACGCACAAATAAATCTTGGCCTTCCACCAGTTCAACGCCCATTTGCTGCGCTAAAAACGCATGCTCAAAATAGGCACTGTTGGACGCCCCTGGCGATAACACCACCACCGTTGGTTCTTGTACATTCGTTTGCGCAACGGCACGCAGATTATTAAGTAGCACTTGCGGATAATGCTCAACGGGGGCAATCGGATACTGACGAAACAGCTCAGGGAACAAGCGCATCATCATTTTGCGGTCTTCTAACATATAAGACACGCCTGACGGTGTGCGTAAATTGTCTTCCAACACATAAAACTGCGATTCACTGGTACGCACCAAATCAACCCCCGCAATATGGGCATAAATTTGATTAGGCACATCCACACCAAACATTTCTGGGCGATATTGGCTGTTCGCTAAAATGGTCGCAGGCATAATGCCCGCCTTGATAATATCCTGATCATGATATATATCGTGCAAGAACATATTCAGCGCACGCACCCGCTGAATGGAGCCAGTAGACAAATGACGCCATTCTTTTGCGGACAAAATCCGTGGCAACACATCAAATGGAATCAAACGCTCAGCGCCGTCATTTTCACCATAAACATTGAAGGTAATCCCCACACGGCGAAATAACAACTCGGCTTCCATACGCTTACTATTCAACTGATGATGCGGCACATTTTTAAGCCACTGGTGATAAGCCTTATAAATCTCACGAACGCCGTCTGGGCTACTTGCAGCGAGGTCCAATTGCATTTCATTAAAAAATTGCGGTTGTGATTTTTTCATGATGTAAGCCTTCCCTTGATAGTTAAGACTTAAGCAAGGGTCGTACCAGATAATTAATGCAAAAAAATCATAAGGTTACAAAGCACACCAAGGATTTATAGGCAACACTGCCCATAATAGGTGCATGAATAAATGGTGGATACAGATTACGCAATATAAATGTGCGAAATTTTTATGTAAAACAATGAAGTGGTGATGAAATAAAGCCTAGCACCTGAGCATAGGTAGTAAGTGACTAGATTAATCAACTGAATAAGGTGTGGTTGTAGCAAGCCTGCTTGTACGGACGTGGTGCCCATACAAACAAACGCAAGCTAGCTAACGTATAGCTGAGCGTTTAGATAGTGCCCAGCTTTCATGCTTTACTCAATATTTTGAATCTGCTCGCGCATCTGCTCGATCAGCACTTTAAGCTCCATGGATACTTGTGTCGTATGCACTGACACTGATTTTGAACCTAAGGTATTCGCCTCACGATTCAGTTCCTGCATCAAGAAGTCTAAACGCTTACCAGCCGGCACATTACTATTTAAAATGCGTTTCACTTCTGAGATGTGCGCCGTTAAGCGGCTAAGCTCTTCATCCACATCAATACGTTGTGCAAACAGCACCAACTCTTGCGCAATACGGTCTTGATCGATAGTTTTTAAAGTTTCATGTAATTTAGTTTCAAGCTTTAACTGATACTCTTTGTTCAGCTCAGGTAGCAAAGGCTTCACCTTAGCAACCAAGGCTTCAATTTGCTGTAATCGATCTAAAATCAATGCTTTTAACTTTTCACCTTCGCGCTGGCGAGATGCGTTCAGGTCTTGCAAACCACGCTCAACTAGCTGTTTTACGTCTTCTATCAACGACGCTTGGCTTAACTCATCATGCATCACAACGCCAGGCCAACGCAAAATGTCAGCCACACTAAGTGAACGGCTTTCTGGGAACAATGTTTGCGTCCTTGCCTGCAAGGCTGCCAATTGCAGCATTAATTGCTCATCAAGCTTTGGAGCATGATTTGATTGCGAGCGCTGTATTAAGTGAACCTTACATTCCAGCTTTCCACGGCTTAGATGTGCAGACAGAAGCTCTCTTATCGTAGGTTCTAAGCTTCGAAGGCTTTCATCTAATTTGAAATGCATATCTAAATAGCGGCTATTCACAGCCCGTAACTCTAATAAGAGTGTGGCATTTTCTATCGGCTGTTCTAATGCGGCAAAACCCGTCATGCTAAAAATCATATTAAGATTTTCCAATGAATAAAATAAATTGGCACCATGGTATCAAATACTGGTGATTAATCACTAAAAAATGCAATCTCACCGCTGTTTATATGTGCAAAATACTGATGTTTAATCAAAACAATCTATCAAAAAACTTTAATTTCAGTCGATTACGCGCTATATTGCTGTAGTCAATCAGGACAAAAAGTTAGCTATCATTAAAATGTAAGATTGCGCGCAAGCTGCGTATAGGTTTAATGGTAAATATCATTAAAGAAATCAACTTAAAGTGACCTCTACAAAGAATTTAACCTCAGCGAATTTAGCGTTAACGGCTGGCTACCAGTTGCATGACTATGAAATTACCAAAGTGTTAAGCTCTGGTGGCTTTAGCTTTGTCTATTTAGCGCGTGATAAAGAAAAAAATGTGGTTGCGATTAAAGAGTATCTACCTACTTCTATCGCGGTACGTGCCGATAGTGCCACGGTGCAGCCTAATGCAGAAGATATTGCTTTATTTAGGCACGGTTTGAAGTGTTTTTTTGACGAAGGTCTAGCATTGGCTAAGATTGAGCATAAAAATATCGTGCGGGTGCTTAATTTTTTCAGAGCGAATGAAACCGTCTACATGGTGATGCAATACGAGCGAGGCAAATCCTTACAGGAGTACATACTCAGCCAATCAGAACCTGTTTCTGAAAAATTTATACGTCGAGTGTTTAGCGAGCTATCGAATGGCCTGCGTGAAGTCCACACACAAAAGCTACTGCATTTAGATATCAAGCCAGCAAATATCTATATTCGGCTAGATGGCTCTCCAGTATTGTTAGACTTTGGTTCATCTCGTCAGGCACTGAGTGAGAATCAAGCTAAAATCTCACCCAGTTACACCCCTGGATTTGCACCGCCAGAGCAATATTACGATAGAAAACTTTTAGGGCCGTGGAGCGACATTTACAGTATTGGCGCCACCATGTACTCATGCTTGACACGCACATCACCACTTGCCGCTAATCAACGGATCAAAAATGATTTACTCGTGCCTGCTGTTAAAATAGGTAAAGACCATTATTCGCAAGACTTACTGCAAACCATCGATAAATGCTTAAGTCTAGATTATCTTAAACGCCCTCAAAGTGTGTTTTCACTACAAAAATCGTTGTTGGAAAACATGCCCAAGACCGATAAAAAAGCAGGCATCGTCCATAGAGTGATGAATGTTCTCAATAAATCGATATCGCTTAACAGCAATAAATCACAATGAAATTTACAATTTTCCAGAATAGCCGCCAAGGCCCTCGGCCGTACAATCAAGACCGACTCGCTTACTCATATAGCAAGGATGCATTACTTTTAGTGGTCGCAGATGGGATGGGCGGTTATCGCCACGGCGAGGTGGCGGCACAACTTGCTGTTACTACCATGACAGATGCTTTTCAACGGCTAGCCATGCCTTCGCTATCTAGCCCGGCCAAGTTCTTAACCGATCATATTCAGCAAGTGCACGATATGATCGACCAGATTACACAAGAGCGAGAGATGTTGGAAGCACCGCGCACTACCATTGTGGCGGCAATCGTTCAACGCGGCATGCTGTATTGCGCCCATGTAGGCGACTCACGGCTTTATCATTTCCGCGATGGTCATTTACTCTATCGTACCGAAGATCACTCGGTGGTGCAGTCTTTATACAATCGTGGCATGATCGATAAAAGTGACATGTCAACGCATCCATACCGACATAAAGTTTATAGCTGTCTAGGTGGCGACGTGCCGCCAAAAATCACGCTGTCAGACAGACAAGAACTGTTAGAGGGTGACACAGTACTGCTCTGTACAGATGGCGTATGGGGTGCAATTACTGACGAACAAATCAAACACTTGTTGAATGGTCCTTCAATTTCAGACAACGTAACACTGTTACTTGATGAAGCCGAGGAAATCAGTAAAGAACAAGGCGATAATATGAGCGCAATTGGCTTGCAATGGGGCGACAAACTTCATAGCCAATTAGCAGTCTCAACCATTACTATGCCGATGGGCTCAACTACCACTATCATGAACCCCATCACGCGTCCGAACAACCCAGAAAACCTTGATCTTTCTGATGATGACATCGAAAGAACCATCGCAGAAATTCAGCAAGCACTACGCAAAACCAAACGCGTTTAAATATTTATACACTACTAGAAATCCAGGATTTACATCATGCAAGATAACATTAGACCAAGCCAACGCGCTTGCGACCAACTTAGACCTGTTGAAATCATCCGCCAATACACCAAACATGCAGAAGGCTCCGTCATGGTTAAATTTGGCGATACACACGTGTTATGCACAGCCAGTGTGGAGGAGAAGGTACCAGGCTTTTTAAAAGGCAAAGGTCAAGGTTGGGTCACGGCAGAATATGGCATGTTGCCACGCTCAACAGGCAGCCGCATGGACAGAGAAGCAGCACGTGGCAAGCAGTCTGGCCGTACCCAAGAAATTCAGCGACTAATCGGCCGCTCTTTACGTGCGATTATTGATTTAGAGAAACTGGGCGAACGTAGCATTCAAATTGATTGCGACGTGATTCAGGCCGATGGTGGCACCCGTACTGCCAGTATCACGGGCGCTTACGTTGCGTTACATGATGCGATTTCATTTTTGTTAAAAAGCGGTAAAATCAACGAATCACCATTAAAAGACGCTGTGGCTGCCATTTCTGTGGGTGTTTATAAAGACACCCCAGTACTAGACCTAGACTACATTGAAGACTCTGACTGCGATACAGACATGAACGTGGTCATGACTGGCAAAGGCGGCTTTGTGGAAATTCAGGGTACGGCAGAAGGCGAACCTTTTGAACGTGATGCAATGAATGCCATGCTTGATTTAGCAGCACACGGTATTCAACAATTGATTATTGAACAAAACAAAGCACTCGGTTAAACACATGGCGCTACCATTTAATCAACTTGTGATTGCCACTGGCAACAAAGGCAAATTACGAGAAATTCAGCACTTACTTGGCTCACTAGAGCTTGAGATCATTCCGCAATCAACGCTCAATGTACCAGAGTGTGAAGAACCATTCTGCACGTTTATAGAAAATGCCTTGGCCAAAGCCAGACATGCCAGCAAACATACAGGCTTACCAGCGTTGGCGGATGATTCTGGCCTATGTGTTGATGCCTTACTCGGCGCACCTGGCGTACGTTCAGCCAGATACGCAGAAGCAGACGCGCTTTCTACACTTAGCCAAGATGCTCGAAACAACCTGAAATTACTAGATGCATTACAAGGCGAAACCAATCGTCATGCGCATTTCTACTGCGTCATGGTACTGGTGCGTCATGAGCACGATCCTGAGCCTATCATTGCAGAAGGCCAATGGATTGGAGAGATTTTAAGTGAACTGCGTGGCACAGATGGCTTTGGTTACGACCCTTTGTTTTTAGATGCAAAAACTGACAAAACTGTGGCCGAACTGCCATTAGACATTAAAAGCCGTATTAGTCACCGCGGCCATGCCATGGTAAAACTGCTACAAAAGTTAGAAAGGCTCAGTCATGACTAAGCCAGAGCAAGCATGGCCTAAATGGTTACGGGATGATGGCAGCGTTGTCTCATGCACAGAAAAAGTAAAAGTGATGACTGAAAACTTTGATGAACTAAAGCAAATTGCGCAAGATGCGCTTGAAGATGGTTTACTCATGGAAGTATCAGAGCAACAAATGCGTGATGCACTCCATCAATTAGTCGATGCACTCATCAACCCTTATCAAAAGTAATGCTGTACTTAAAAGAAACTTTCATCTAGAGAAGTTTCCATTCAAGGTGATTTTCCATTAAAAAGATTATTGAAATTAAAGCGGCTACTGAGTTCAAGCCTCAATTAATTAACACCGTAGCGCCGCTAGCTGGTGCCGCAACCCTTTCTGGCTTAAGTAACCCGCCACCGCTTTCTTTATACATTCACATCCCTTGGTGTGTGCAGAAATGTCCGTATTGTGACTTTAACTCACACGAAAGTCGCCATAAAAACGGCGAACTCCCAGAAGCAGCCTACGTAGAAGCGCTCATTAAAGACCTAGAACTTGCTACGCCAAAAGTGTGGGGAAGAAAAATCAAAAGCATATTCTTTGGTGGTGGCACACCAAGCTTATTTTCACCTGAAGCGATTGATACCATTTTAAGCCAGGTTCGCGCACTGACGCCCTTGGAATACGATGCAGAAATCACGCTTGAAGCCAACCCAGGCACAGTGGACATAGCCAACTTCGCTGGTTATAAACAAGCAGGCGTTAATCGGCTGTCGCTAGGCATACAAAGCTTCAATGCTGGCTATTTAAAAGCGTTGGGGCGGATTCATGATGACAAACAAGCGATTTATGCAGCAGAGTTAGCCCTTACTACCTTTGATCGCGTTAACCTAGATGTGATGTATGGCCTACCCAACCAATCACTAGCGGATGCTTTAGCCGATGCAAAGCAGGCCGTTGCCCTCAACCCCGACCACCTCTCTTTTTATCATTTAACCCTAGAGCCCAATACGCCGTTTTATCATACGCCACCGAGCCTGCCCGATGATGACACCAGCGCTGAAATGCAAATCGAGATTGAAAACTTATTGGCTCAACATGGTTACGAACATTACGAAACCTCCGCATTTGCCAAAAAGGGCAAACAAGCTAGACACAATCTTAATTACTGGCAGTTTGGCGATTACCTAGGCATTGGCGCAGGCGCCCACAGCAAATTAAGCTACCACGATAAAATCACAAGAGAAACTCGTCCCAAACACCCTAAAGCCTATATGGAGCAGGCGATTCAGGGCAACCCTGTTGAGCGTGAGTCTGTTATTAGCCGAGATGCGCTAGGGTTTGAGTTTATGATGAATGCGCTCAGGCTAACTGACGGGGTGCCAATAGGCTTATTTCAACAGCACACTGGGCTTAACCTCATGTCTCTACAGCCAGCCATCAAGCAAGCACAAGCTAAGCAACTGCTGATTATTCAAGATGGCTATATGAAGCCCACGCTATTGGGTCAGCGCTATTTAAACGAATTACTAACGCTTTTCTTAAATGATGAGTAAAAAAACTAACCTCGTCTCTAGCCACCCTAATAAAAATCATCTGTTAGTTCACTGAAGCCTATCTAAATCAAGTTTTTTACAGCCAAAAGCGACAATATTGAAATCACTAAAGCTAACACTGAGCACATCAACGCTAGATTGGCCCTTACTTGACCGGAATGCTGAACTGTAGCACTCTCAACATCTGCTCTTGGTAGCAATGACCCTCCTTTAGCATTTGTTGGGTCATCTGCATAAAACAATTCATCCAAAAACTTACTGACAGTTTCTTCTGAAAACAAATATGGATCAAAACGCTCAAACCCATTTGCTTTAAGAAAACGTCCAATCTTTGCGTCAATCGGTGCAAACTTCATTGCCCAATCAGCAAACGATAGTTGATTAATATATTTCTTCGAAACCACTTTTAAATCTTGATGGCGTGGGTCTGCCTCTAATTTACTCATGAGCTGGTTAATCGTTGCCTCATCGCCTTCAAGACATTGAAAGAACACTCCATCACCAAAATACAATACACCCACTAAGCCGTTTTTACGATTGTTGATTCTAGACTTTGCCAGAATTCTTGCGACGTTTGGCTCAATTTTGTTCAATGAATCAGTTGAATTAAATGTAGAACGGCTAATATAAATGATCTGCAAAAGTGTGCTCATCGTGGTTATTTCACTCTTATGATTAAGTTATTCAATTGTATAAAGACCAATCATCATGTTCAGTTGTTCAAAAATATAAATGATTATTTAAAATTATTGCGATTAGGATTTAGTCACCATCGCATTTTCAACAAATAATATTCCGCTGAGCATCGGTATCAGAGGTAAACACCCCCATTACCCCCACATAATCCATGGCATATATATTGCTTTGTAATTAAATACAAAAAATTACAACCATTTATGCCATAGGTTATTTATGCAAAGAAATACTTGTTTAACCATCCTCACTATTTTAGGCCTTTCTTTAGGTCTGCTTATCCCATCAGCATCTTTAGCAGGAGCAGTCTCTAGCCAAGTCAGCAATGAAACGGTTTCGATATTGGCAATCAATAGTGTATGGGTAGTATTAGCTGGCGCTCTAGTATTTCTGATGCAAGCAGGCTTTGCCATGCTAGAAACCGGGATGTCTCGCTCCAAAAATGCGGTGAACATTATGATGAAAAACTACATGGATTTATGTGTAGGCACTGTACTTTTTTGGCTGGTAGGCTATGGCTTAATGTTTGGTACTAACGTAACCGGGTGGATAGGTACAGATCACTTTGCACTAGGCGATGGAGATGACTGGGAGTTCACCTTATTATTCTTTCATATCATGTTTGCCTCTACCGCCGCCACCATCGTGAGTGGCGCCATGGCAGAACGCACCAACTATCTCTCCTACTTATTTGGCGCTATTGGTATTACAGCGGTCATTTACCCAGTCTTAGGTAGCTGGATTTGGAATGATCACGGCTGGTTAAAACAAATGGGATTTATTGATTTTGCAGGGTCTACTGTTGTACATTCACTGGGTGGCTGGTGTGCACTTGCTGGCGTTATTTTATTAGGACCGCGCCTTGGTCGGTTCAGCGAAAGTGGTAAAGTTCACAGCATTCCTGGGCATAACATCGGCATGCTCGGTCTTGGTGGCTTTATCTTATGGTTTGGTTGGTTTGGTTTTAATGCCGGCAGCACATTGGAAGCAAGCACTAATATTGGGCTGATTGTGCTTAACACGCAACTATCTGGGGCAGCAGGTGCTATTGGTGCGGTGCTCATCAGCGTCATAATGCGTAAGCCTATTCTAATTAGCAATACCGTGAATGGCAGTATTGCTGGCTTAGTTGCCATTACTGCAGGTTGCGCCACCATGGATGTACCCTATGCGGCACTCACCGGTTTTATAGGCGGCATCATTTCTGTGCTGGGTGTACTTTTACTAGAAAAAGTAAGAATTGACGATGTTGTAGGTGCTATTTCTGTACATGGCTTTGCTGGGGTATGGGGCACTTTGGCTGCCGGCATATTCCTGAAAGGCAATCTGTTCAACAGTGACCAAATCGTCGTACAGCTAATAGGCATTAGCGCTACCTTCATTTGGGTTTTTTTTGCGGCACTCATCATGTATGGCTTAATTAAGGTAACCGTTGGTTTACGTGTTAGCACTATGCATGAGCAGCGTGGTTTAGATATTACTGAGCACGGTGAGATTGCCTACCCAGAATTTAGTCAAAATGTAGCTTATAGAGCTGAAAACCTAGAACAACTACAGAAAATATAAGAAGTATCAGATGAACTTACCATTAAGACGCCGCGCCATTTACACTGGGCTAAAACCATATTTAAATACGACAGAGATGGCGCAGGCATTAAGCATGTGGGAAACAGAGTTTTCATTAAAACCTCCCTATGCCTTAGCAAGCTTTGTTACCCGTTGCTGCACCACAGATGAGCTAAGAAGAGTTCGCACTCAAATTCTAAGAGCACTAATCACCGCAATAGAATCTCCCGAGAGTTTACTCCTTAGCGACCCTGGCTCTCAGGTTGGCAAACGTACATTAACTGATGAGGATAGCGACACCATCGTACTTGATGCAAAAAATTCCATATTTGTGGCACTGTCTGGTGCCTTATGGAATGCGGTCGATGAAGCGACTGAGAAAAGCATCATCGACTTTATCTTAAGAAACTTAACGCATCTCAAACTAAATGCTAAACAGTCGCAAAAAATCAAAGATTGGTTTATCAGCAGAAATATTGCATTTCCATGTAATTTTGAATTAGCAACCTTACAGAAGCTGATTAATCTAAACTACATTGCACTGTGCGAATATTACGGGCCAGTAAAAGCAGACAAGCTTTTATCACAAGCAACGCATGAAGTTGAAGCCGAAGCCGCTCAGCAACAGTTCAACTTACATGATTTGCTTTAATCAAGATGCGCCATTAAACATCATGTTAAATCCAACTAGGTAGGCTTGAAATAGCAGTACCCATACATACCTAGGAAATATCTGCTACTTATTTTCGATGAGCTTTCTTGCTCTGGCAATAGCCGCCTTTACCTGCTGAGGTGCGGTACCACCAATATGGTTACGGCTATTCAGTGATCCATCCAAAGTAAGTACTGCATATACGTCATCACTAATCTCTTTAGCAAACGATTGCAGTTTAGCTAAAGGCAAATCACTTAAATCTACTTTTTGGTCTACGGCATAACGGACAGCCAAGGCGACTGCCTCGTGGGCATCTCTAAATGGCATACCTTTTTTAACCAAGTAATCGGCCAAGTCTGTTGCAGTAGCAAAACCTTCGCTCGCTGCTTTACGCATATTTTCTTTATTGACGGTAAAGCCTGCTTTGACCACTACGCCATTTTCTAGCACTGGCAAACGTAGCATGTCTGCATAGATTTCCAATGTCACTAATAGCGTATCAGCAGTGTCAAACAATGGCTCTTTATCTTCTTGATTGTCTTTATTGTAAGCAAGTGGCTGCCCTTTCATTAAGGTCAACAACGCAGTTAAATGCCCATAAACTCGACCGGTTTTGCCTCGCACCAACTCTGGTACGTCTGGGTTTTTCTTCTGCGGCATAATGGACGAACCGGTACAGAAACGGTCAGCAATATCGATAAACGCAAACCTTGGCGAGCTCCATAAAATAAGCTCCTCTGAAAGTCGTGATAAATGCATCATCACTGTAGAGGCGGCAAAGGTAAATTCAATGGCAAAGTCACGGTCTGACACTGCATCTAATGAGTTCTCACATACGCCTGCAAATCCTAAACTTGAAGCTACGTTTTCACGATCAATTGGGTAACTCGTACCAGCCAAAGCGGCTGCACCCAAGGGCAACATATTCAGACGTTTTTGACAGTCTTCGAAACGTGAAATATCACGTTTCAACATTTCATAATAGGCCATCAAATGATGGCCAAAAGTCACCGGTTGCGCTACTTGCAAATGGGTAAAACCAGGCATCACCGTATCAAAATTAGCTTCCGCCAAATCAAGTAAACTAGTTTGCAAGTTAAACAATCCTGCAACCACTTGCTGGCAAGTCGTCCGTAGCCAAAGCCTTACATCAGTGGCCACTTGGTCGTTACGGCTTCTTCCTGTATGTAAGCGCTTACCTGCATCACCGATTTTATCGGTTAAACGTTTCTCTATATTTAGGTGCACATCCTCTAAATCAAGCGACCACTCAAACTGGCCCGCATTGATTTCTTCAAGAATCTCATTTAAACCAGTTTCAATCGCATTGAAATCTTCCTGAGAGATAATGCTCTGTGCACTTAGCATGCGCGCATGGGCAATTGAACCCTCAATATCATAAGAGGCCAACCGATAATCAAAACCAATAGATGCCGTATATTTTTTCACCAGCTCAGCCACTGGCTCGTTAAAACGCCCAGACCAACTGGTATCTTTTTTATTGAGCGCGCTTATTTTCTGTGTCACTTTATTTGCCTATCTAGTATTAACTTTTTGATGCCTATTCAGAGATAAAGTGTTAAAGAAAGGGCTAGCCCTTGCCTTAACCTCAAACGTTAACCTGAAATGGTTACGTCATTTTTTCTCTGTCTAAAAGGAATTTAATTGCGATTGTCGTACAAATTTTATTCAACATTAAAAAATGCTTAATAACAAACTACTTATATGCATTAGTATAATGCAAAATAAAGTCATTTAAGAAAAAGCGATTGCGCCAGACTACATAAATGCAGATAAAAACCCGATGAGAAAAACGAGCCGCCTGCCTAATTTACGCAATTTAGGAGTTGCCCTACGCATACTGATTATCGCTAACTCGGCGCTAATATTAGGCGCGCTTATTTTAAGTGACAGTATGGAGTCATTTACCCATCAACTGACAGGCATTTCTACGTTTGCCCAACCCACCCTGCTTGTTTGCCTGTTTTTACTCTACGGCTGCTATCACTTACTTGTGAGCATGTCTTACCGCAACGCTATTGTCTTTATTTTCATACTTATCACGCTAGGCACCGCAATTGTTCATGGTTTCTTCTCACAGTTCTGGATATTCAGTGACCTACCGTCATTCACACGTATTGTTGTTTATGCATGGCTGATGAGTGCAATTGTTCTGTATTACTTTAACTTACATCATCGCGCTTACTCTCCTGCAGTCACCGAAGCTAGGCTGCAAGCTTTGCAAGCACGGATTCGCCCCCACTTTTTGTTCAATAGTCTAAATGCCGTGTTGTCGTTGATTCGTGACCAGCCTAAACAAGCTGAAACTGCACTGGAAGACATGGCTGACCTGTTTCGGGTATTGATGGCTGAAAATCGAGAGTTAGTGCCGATCGCGCAAGAGATTGCCCTGTGTCGCCAATATTTGGCACTAGAGAAACTACGCTTAGATGAAAGACTGAACGTAGAGTGGCTGATTGACGATGTACCACCTGATGTACTCATCCCCCCCTTGTTGTTACAACCCTTGATTGAAAACGCTGTATATCATGGCATAGAGCCATTAATCGGTGGTGGCAGGATTACGGTTCAGGTATACACGAAACAAAATGAGGTGCACCTAATCCTCAAAAACCCATATACAGCTCAAAGTAAGCATCACAATGGCAACAACATGGCACTCAAAAATATTAAAGAACGCCTGACACTCCATTTTGACCTCGAAGCCTCATTGAAATGCAAACAGATAAACAACACTTACGAAGTACATATTACATTGCCTAATCACACGAAAAAGATCAATGCTCAATCAATCTAAACTCAACATTGTGATTGCAGATGACGAAGCACCAGCTCGAAATCGGCTACGGGATTTACTAGGTGATATTGATAACACCCACGTACTCGCCGAGGCTAAAAACGGCAGAGAACTTCTGGAGCTAATCAATCTCACACAAAATGAGACAACGTCAGCAGACATTGTATTGCTGGATATACGCATGCCGGAAATGGACGGCATAGAAGCAGCACAACATTTACAAAAGCTGCCTAAACCACCAGCGATTATCTTCACCACTGCGTATGATAACTATGCAATACAGGCGTTTGATATGAGCGCTGTGGACTACCTATTAAAACCTATTCGGCTGGAACGACTGCAAACCGCGTTACAAAAAGCGCGCGCTTATACCAAGTCAACTTGAAGCGCTAACGCCATTAAGCCCAAAACGCAGTCACTTAAGCATTAACGAGCGTGGCCGTATTCTATTGGTGCCAATTAGCGATGTGATTTACCTGCGTGCGGAGCTGAAATACATTACGGTACGCACCGCCGAACGCGAATACTTAATAGAAGAGTCACTGTCACATCTAGAGCAAGAGTTCAGCAATCTTTTCACGCGACTACACCGAAACTGCCTAGCCGCCAACGCCTATATATTGGGTTATGAGAAACGTAATCATGATGAACATGCTGAAAAGCAATGGGTTGCCTTACTCAAACATGTGCCTGAAACAATTACTGTTAGCCGTAGGCAACAACATTTGATTCGCCAGAACACTCTTTGAGCATTATTGGGCCAATGCAAGAGCACCAAAACCGCATTGTGAATTCAGTACAAGAGTGCTAGTGCGGTTTGGTGCCAGAGCAACTAAACCTACTTACTTTTATTCCTGTTTGCATCCAATTCTGCAATCGTTTTAGCCGCCCAATCTTTACCACCTAAACCAAACGCCAAAGCCAAAGCTAAGAAAATTGCCCCAAACACAATGACAAATAACGAGTGAATCAACTGCATACCAATACCCAGTTGCTCTAACGCAACAAATATTGCCAATATTTGGATGCCATACTCAGCTGAGGTGCTGACGGTGAGTGCTGCGGAGAACTTAATACTGTGTAGCCATGCAAACATCAATTTATTGACAAATCGAGCAAGTAAAGTACCAAAGATAATCACAAGAATCGCTAGAATAATGCGTGGCAAATAGCCTGCTAGCTGCTGTAGCAGATTAGCTACTTCACTTAACCCTAAAGTGCTAGCACCTGTGGTAATAAACAAAATAATCACTAGCCAATAAACTACTTGGCTAATAATACCGCTCAGTGTCACATGCAAGCTACCGCTATTCATAAAAGCCTCTAGACCGGATCTTTGCGCAAATTTATCAAATTGCGTGAGCTCTAATAAACGTTTAACAGCAAGCCTGACCAATTTCGCAACGATCCAACCGAAAAACAAAATCACCACCACTGCCAGTAATTTAGGTACAAAACTAGCAAGTTGCAGCCAGAATTGATTAAGCGATGCCATAAAAACTTCAAATTGATATTGCATGTTAGCCTCCTTAACACTACTAAAAATTTAAATTTAATTTCAGCTTAAACCTAATTAAGCCATAAGCTTAACTCATCAATAAACATCATTTAAACACTAAACTGAAAATTTAGGTGCTTAATGCTTGCAAGCAAGCCCTGTGATAAAATCACAATATGCAAAATTTAGACCAACACACCAGCCCTAAAAAACTCGTCATCGCATCGCGTGAAAGTGCGCTTGCCATGTGGCAGGCTCGCCATATTCAAAGCCGTTTGCAATCACTCTACCCGGATACTGAAGTCACGATTCTGGGCATGACGACGACAGGCGACCAGATACTAGATACGCCTTTAGCCAAAGTGGGCGGCAAAGGTTTGTTTGTGAAAGAGCTGGAAACAGCGCTGGCCGATGGCAGAGCTGATCTGGCTGTACACAGCATGAAAGATGTACCAATGAACCTGCCAGAAGGCTTTATTTTGGCAGCCACAGGTGAGCGTGAAGACCCTCGCGATGCCTTTGTTTCAAACGACCACGCCTCACTGGAAGACTTGCCTGCAAACAGCATCGTTGGTACTTCAAGCTTACGTCGCCAGAGCCAGTTACAAGCACGCTTCCCTCATCTTAAAATTGAATCGCTACGTGGCAATCTACAAACACGTTTGCGCAAATTAGATGAAGGCCAGTATGCGGCGATTATTCTCGCAGCGGCAGGGCTTATTAGGTTGGAGCTTGGTAACAGAATTCGCCAATTTATCGCACCAGAGCATAGCATTCCAGCCGTAGGGCAAGGTGCTTTAGGCATAGAAATCAGCGCAGACCGCCCAGAGTTAATTGCGGTACTCGCCCCACTGAATCACCCAGACACACAAGTATGTGTTGAGGCCGAGCGCGGCATGAGCCGCACGCTGGCTGGCAGTTGTACGGTTCCACTTGGTGCTTATGCCGTGTGCGAAGCTGATAGCATCCGCATGACAGGATTTGTTTCGAGTGTTGATGGTAAACAAATGTTGGTAGAAACTGCGGTTGGCAGCAGAGTAAACGCTGAGGCGTTAGGCATAACGTTAGCTAATCAACTAATCTCAAAAGGTGCAGACAAGATTCTCGCTGCTTTGTAATCACATTACTGTAGGCTTACCCATGCATGCCGACCATTTACTTAGCAACTTAACCATTGCGGTCACTCGGCCTATAGATCAGGCGGCGAGCCTTAACCTTGCCATTGCCCAGCATGGTGGTACCACAATTCCGTTCCCTTTAATCGCCATCTCGGCGTTAGATGATTATCAACCATTTCAGCAACAACTTAACCGTATTGATACCACCGACTGGGCAATCTTTATCAGCTCAAATGCGGTTGATTACTCAATGCCGCTTTTAATCAAGAAGTTTGGCAGGATTCCAGATCATTTAAAGTTCGCGGCCATTGGTCATCAAACAGCCAAAGCGCTAGCAGTTTATGGCGTACATGAGGTGTTGGTTCCTCACACCCGTTTTGATAGTGAAACACTGCTTGCTCTGCCTGAGATGCAGGATGTGTCGGCAAAAACTATTGCCATATTTCGTGGAGTTGGCGGACGGGAACTGATGGCAGAAACCCTTAAAGCAAGGGGTGCAAATGTCTACTTTGCAGAAAGCTACCGTCGCATTAACCCGCAAAAAAATGCTGAGTTGCTCGAAATGCAATGGCAACAAAACAAACTGGATGCAGTGATCGTGACCAGCAGTGAAGCCATGCGTCATTTGTTACAGATGTCTGAACATGCAGAATGGTTACGCCATGTTACATTATGTGTAAATCATGAGAGAATCGCAGAAGAACCACAACAGCTTGGTTTAAAAGTGCTAGTAGCAAAAGCACCAGGGGATGAAGCTATGCTGCAATGCTTATCACAACTTGTAAAACATCATGACTAACTCAACAGATTCAGAATTTGTAGCCAGACAAAAACCCTCGATGCTCACCATAGGCACGATGGTACTAGTGGTTATCGCCATTTTGACACTAGCTTGGCAATGGCTAAACACGCGCCATCGATTCAATGAAATTGAAAAATCACTTAGTTTTAAACTAGAGGAATACCATACGCTCAACCAACAAAGCTTAGCATTGGCCAAGCAAGCAGAAGAGCGTAGCACGCAAGCTAATGCGCGCACCGTGATTCTAGAACAAAAGTTGGCAGAATCACGCGACCAGCAAGAGGCATTACAAACGCTTTACACTCAACTCGCAGAGAACCGTGAAGCCACTGCTGTTGCAGAAGTAGAACAATTGCTAACGATTGCAAAACAACAGTTACAACTAGCTAGCAATGTTAAATCTGCACTCCTTGCACTTGAAGCAGCAGACCATCGATTACAGCCGCTAGACTTACCAAGAGCCGTGCAACTACGCGAAATCTTACAAGTTGAAATCGAAACTTTGCGCGACCTGCCACAAATAGATATGATTGCAATGAGTACGCAACTCACTTATCTTGCTGAGCTATGCAATACCATCCCACTCATTAGCGAGCGCCAACCAACACTCAACGTGAACGCCAATCTCAATCCAGCGCCAGTTCAATCGTTACAAGGCGTCCAAAAATTCTGGTGGGCAATCTGGGATGACATTAAGAACTTGGTCACAGTAGAGCGTATTGATAAACCAGAGCCACCTCTGCTTGCTGCAGAGCACGCATTATATTTACGTGAAAACCTTAAACTGAGGCTACTCACTGCCCGAATCGCCTTACTACAACATGATGAAAGCACCTACAAAGCCGACCTCAACATGGTGAACACTTGGCTTAATCAATATTTTGATACAAAACACCCAGATACCATCAAAGCCCTCGTATTGTTGAAAAAGCTCTCTAGTAACAACATTAGCCTAGAGCTTCCACAGTTAAGCGATAGCTTAGCGGCGGTAAGTAGTTACAAACTCATGCTTGAGAAGAGCGAGTAAGCGTCATGCTTAAAAACAGATTTTTTTGGTGGGCTTTAACATTATTCGGCATTATCCTAATCCTGTGGTTAGCCAGTAATAATCAAGGATATGTGCTGATTATTCGCTCACCTTACCGCATTCAAATCTCGTTTAACTTCTTTTTAGTTGTCTTCGTGCTAAGTGTTTTTGGCTTACATCACCTTCTCAGATTTTTAAGGTTTTTAAGGCACTTACCGGCGATCAGAAAAAATAAAAAAGAATCCCTGCGCCTAAAAGCAGGCAATACTGCCCTTTTAGAGGGGATGCATGCACTTGCAGAGGGAGACTTTGAGAAAGCAGAGGCTGCTGCCAAGTTAGCTCAGGACTTGATTCAAAATTCAGATCTTGAAACGCTCATACAGAAACTTGCTGCTGAAAAGAATAAACAATCGCTACTTTTCAAATAAGCTAACTATCTGCATATATAAATACGCTTTATAAAATTAAACGCCACTATAAAAGTGGCGTTTAATTTTTAATTTATAGGTACTACGCTAAAAAACTCAAGCGTATCTATACACTTGTCGCAACGCTTGGCACTGGTTTCGCATAATTAAAAGCATCTGAATAGAATGCACCTTCAGGTAAACCAGCCTGCGCGAAGCTGGCATGTGCCACCTCCACCATGGCGGGTGCGCCACAGCAATAGACTTCAACATCGCTTAAATCACTAAAGTCATCCAACACGGCCTGATGCACCAGACCAGTACGACCTTGCCAATTATTCTCTGGCAACGCGTCTGACAGCACAGGGATAAACTCAATATTTGAGTGCGCTTCAGCCCATGCCTCAGGGAGTGCTGGCATATATAAATCCTCTAAGGTTCTAGCCCCCCAATACAAAGTTACTTTACGCTTAATATCATTGTGTATCATATGCTCAATAATCGCTTTAATTGGCGCAAAGCCAGTACCGCCAGCCACCATCACCATCGGCTTTTCTGAGTCGCTTCTGTAATAAAAGCTGCCAAATGGTGCTTCGATACGCAAAATAGCTTTATCTGGCATCTCATTAAAGACATACTCAGTAAACTGTCCACCCGGGATCAACCGTAAATGTATCTCTAATAAGCTATCTGCATGTGGTGCATTTGCCAATGAGAAGGCACGGCGCTTACCATCTTTAAGTAGAAACTCAACGTATTGCCCAGCCATAAACTGCAAACGCTCACTGCTCGGCAGTTTTAGAAATAACGCCATTACATCATGCGACAACTGCTCTTTACGCTCCACACGTGTAGGAAGAATACGTGGCGGAATCACCCCTGCATTAATTTCTCGACACTCGATGGTCAAGTCGGTCAACGGCCTGGCACAACAAAACAATGCTTTACCTGCGGCTTTATCAGCCTCTGTCAATGCGCTACTAGCATAATCACCATGGTCCACATCACCGCTTAATACTGTACCTTTACAGCTACCACAAGCACCATTTCGACAGCCGTAAGGAATATTAAAACCAGCCTCTATGGCTGACTCAAGAACTGTTTCATAAGCTTTTGCTTGATAAGTATGGCCACTAGGCTGAATAGTAATTTGATAAGTCATGTCGTATATTTCTGTTTATTTTCAATAAATTATTTTTAAATCTTGTGCAACTTAGTCTTCTCGGCGGAATTCGCCTTCAATTACGTCATCATTCGCAGCTTGTCTGGCTTGGTATGGTGACTGCGTGTTTGACGCTTGATTGTTTTTAATCGGAACCAGCAACAGAATCACTGCAATCATATCAGTAATCACACCCGGCAATATCAGCAACACGCCCGCAATAATATTACGTGCACTGCCAAATATCGCCTTAATCGGATGATCTCCTGTGCGCATACTTTGCAACATACGACCAGTAAATAACGACTTTTCATCCCGAATCAGTCGTAAGCCTAACAGGGCAATCCCGACTAAGTAAACTAACAACCACCAACCATACTCTTGGCCAAGCTCAATCAATAGCCATATCTCAGCGATTGGAAAAGCGAGTAAAATCAAACCTATCAATAAACGCATGTATTGCTATCCTAAAATAATGTCGAATCCAGAAAATATTTTACTAGTACTCACCAACGTACCGGATACTACGACTGCAAGCCAGTTGGCCGAAACATTGGTCACACAAAAATTAGCGGCGTGTGTCAACATCTTAAGCCCATCCCTATCCGTATATATGTGGGAAGGCAAGTTAGAACACACGAACGAAATACCAATGCTTATTAAAACAACTCAATTACAGTATGATGCACTTCAAGCGGCGATTATAAAAGTGCATCCTTATGAACTTCCTGAAATAATCTCTATCAACGTAGATGGTGGCTTACCTCAATATTTACAATGGGTAACTACGCAATTATCTGCTTAAGGAACACAATGTTTAAAAGATTTTCGTACTTCTTACTATTCGGCTTCTTCATATTATCTGCCTCTGTCAGCCATGCAGGCAATGCCACCAGTGGTATCAAGAACTTGTTCACAGATGAATCTGCAGAAGATGAGTTTTTATCACCAGATGCCGCTTTTGGTTTGTCTATCAAACAAAATGGGCAAAGCGTTTACGCTAATTTTACTGTCGCACCAGGATATTACCTTTACAAGACACGCACAAAGTTTGAGTTCACCCCCACGCAAACGTTCGAAATAAAATTACCAAAAGCAGACATTAAGAATGACCCAAACTTTGGCGAAATGGAGGTCTACCATACAGACTTTACCGCCACTTTGCTGATAAAAGATAAAATTAGTACGCCTGTTGATATTAAAATCACCTATCAGGGCTGTAGCGAGAAAGGTCTTTGCTATGCGCCTCAACACAAAAACTTCACTGTTACGCCAGACACTAGCACCAGCCCAAGTCAAGCAACGACAACCGCTAACAACATAGCAGCGAATAACAATGCCTCAGAAAGTGACAGCCAAGCAGCCAATTTGCTGAAAAGTGGAAAATGGTGGTTGATTATTCTAGGCTTCTTTACAGCTGGGTTATTGCTCGCATTCACACCATGCGTATTTCCCATGATTCCAATCCTATCTTCCATCATCATCGGCAAAAATGCGCACGTTTCGCGCTTACACGCGTTTAACTTATCCCTCGCTTACACCTTGGGGATGTGCTTAACCTACACGCTAGCAGGCATCGCAGCAGGACTTTCAGGGCAAATGCTCAGTAGTGCATTACAAACGCCATGGGCATTGGGATTTGGTGCACTTATCTTTGCCCTGCTGGCACTTTCTATGTTTGGTTTCTACGAACTTAAGCTACCAAGTGGTATAGAAAATGGCCTGATGAACTTAAGCCGTCGTATTAAGGGCGGACGCTTTTTTAGTGATTTTCTCATGGGTGTACTATCTGCACTTATTATTAGCCCCTGCGTGGCAGCGCCATTGGCTGGCGCATTACTTTACATCAGCAAAACTAACGACGTTTTACTAGGTGGAGTCGCTTTATTTTCACTGTCCGTAGGGATGGGCACCCCACTACTGCTCATTGGCGCATCGGCAGGCACACTTCTGCCCAAAGTAGGCAGTTGGATGAATGCGGTCCGTAATTTATTCGGCGTACTCATGCTAGCGGTAGCGATATGGCTGATTGCACCGGTCATTCCCATGCAAGTGCAACTGGCGCTATGGGCTGCGCTGTTAATTGTGCCAGCCATTTATATGCATGCACTAGATAGCCTGCCTACTGATGCAAAACCAGCACTCAAGTTCTGGAAAGGCATCGGAGTAATGATGGTCGTCATCGGTTTGGCCATGCTGATTGGCGCGCTCTCTAATGCAAAATCACCATTACAACCACTCAGTGGATTAGTTGCTACTGCATATAATGCTCAACAGCAGCATAAAAACCTGAACTTCCGATCCATCAAAAACATTAGTGAGTTAGACAATGCGCTTCAAAACGCACAAGGGAAACCCGTCATGCTCGATTTTTATGCAGACTGGTGCGTGGCTTGCAAAGAGATGGAACAATTTACGTTTAGCGATGCGCGCGTCCAATCAGCACTAAAAGACACATTATTATTGCAAGTAGATGTCACTAATAATACAGATGATGACAAAGCACTCATGCAGAGATTTAACCTATTTGGCCCGCCAGGTATTCTGTTTTTTAGCGCAAAAGCGACCGAAGAAACTCACTTAAAAGTGGTCGGCTATAAAAATGCAGACGCCTTTCTACAAATTCTAGATCAACGTGGTAGTTGCCTACCAGAAACCATTCAATGCTAAATAAGATACTAAAACCACTTTTCTTTATTGCTCTAATTGTTAGTGTAGTAGCTGCAACGTTGGTATTAGTGAAAGGGCAATTTTCGAACGCTGACACTGATAGCAAACTTAGCAGCTCGCCGCTGTATGCAGCTAACTTGCCAGATCTCTCTGGAAAAATGCAAAACTTCGGGGAGTATCAAAACAAAATCATTATTGTTAACTTTTGGGCAACTTGGTGCCCTCCTTGCAAAGAAGAAATGCCTGAATTAATTGCACTGCAGCAATCTTATAAAGATAAAAATGTCATCGTATTAGGTATCGCCATTGATGACCCAGCAATGGTTGCCGAATATTTAAAAACATCGCCAGTTAATTACCCTGTTTTTGCAGACGAAAGCAAAGGCAGTTTGTTAGGAGAGCAGTTAGGTAATGATAAGGGCGTTTTACCCTACACCGTCATCATTAATGCAGATGGTAAAGTAGTTAATACGCACTTTGGGCGCATTAACAAAACAATCTTAGAAGCAGCGATCACCCCCTTACTCTCACTTTAATCGCTCTAGGCACAAATGCCATCTAGTCATTTGCAAGCGAATTCAAGACCATACTTTAGTGATGGGATTAGTAGAATTGAGCAAGGTAAATTCGCTTAAATTCTCTAAAGTTGCTGGACAAAACCCTTTAACTTCGGCAAACTCGCGTTTATGAATTATCGTAATTTATGCAAAAATCGTTTAAATCAGGTGAGTCGTCATGGCTACTAAGCACATTTTGGTATTACATGGCCCTAACCTGAACCTATTAGGACTGCGTGAGCCACAGCATTATGGTAACGCTACACTTGATAGCATTAATCAAACACTCGTTAATAAGGCAAAATCTGCCAATATCACATTAGAAGCTTTTCAGAGCAATGCGGAGGCTGATCTTGTCGATAAAATTCAGTCTATTGCCACTAAAAGTGTAGATTTTGTCATCATCAATCCGGCAGCGTTCACTCACACATCCGTTGCAATGCGCGATGCGTTGAGCGCGGTCAAAGTTCCATTTATAGAAGTACACTTGTCAAATGTGTTTGCGCGAGAATCATTTCGTCATCATTCATATTTTACAGATATCGCTGTAGGCATTATTAGCGGACTAGGTGCAAAAGGTTATGAGCTTGCTCTAGATTTCGCTATTGAAAAAATTAATCATTCTTAAAATAATAATTTATATCGAATTAGTTAGGGGTCATCATGGATTTACGTAAACTTAAAAAGCTTATTGATCTAGTAGAAGAATCAGGCATTTCAGAATTAGAACTCACAGAAGACGGCGAAAAAGTACGTATCAGCCGCAACTTCACCGCCAGCATGCCTGCGCAAAATTACAACCACTACATGCCGCAACATGCGCCAGCACCTCAAGCAACACCTGCTGTAGCAGTTGAAGCAGCACCTGTTGCCGAAGAAGGTCATGCAGTTAAATCACCAATGGTAGGTACGTTCTACCGCTCACCATCTCCAGATGCCAAATCTTTTGTTGAAGTCGGCGATACGGTTGCTGTAGGCGACACACTATGTATTATCGAAGCGATGAAGTTATTAAACGAGATTGAATCAGATAAAGCTGGCGTCATCAAAAAAATCTTAGTTGATAACGGCCAAGCCATTGAATATGGTGAGCCACTGTTTATTATCGGCTAATCGTTTTAGCTTATTAAATTACCGCTTAATTAATTAGGTCTTACTTCAATACTAAGATATCAATTACTAAGGCCTAAATACTAGGATCTCACTTTCATGGCAATGTTTGACAAAATTTTAATCGCCAATCGCGGCGAAATCGCGTTACGCGTACAGCGCGCATGTCGCGAACTCGGTATCAGAACGGTTGCTGTTCACTCAGAAGCTGACCGTGAAGCTAAATACGTAAAGTTAGCAGATGAGTCAGTTTGTATCGGCCCTGCTCCTTCCAGCCAAAGTTACTTAAATGTGCCTGCGGTCATCAGTGCTGCTGAAGTCACTGATGCACAGGCAATTCACCCTGGTTATGGTTTCTTATCAGAAAACGCTGACTTCGCAGAACGTGTAGAACAAAGCGGCTTTGTGTTTATTGGCCCACGCGCTGAGACTATCCGCTTAATGGGCGACAAAGTATCTGCTAAAGATGCGATGCGAAAAGCTGGTGTTCCTTGCGTACCTGGCTCAGAAGGTGCGTTACCAGATGACCCTAGCGAAATCATTAAAATCGCTAAACAAATTGGCTACCCAGTGATTATTAAGGCGGCTGGTGGCGGCGGTGGTCGTGGTATGCGTGTAGTGCATACCGAAGCTGCGTTACTGACGTCAGTCAACATGACCAAAGCTGAAGCACAAGCAGCGTTTAGCAACCCCATGGTTTACATGGAAAAATACCTAGAAAAACCTCGTCATATTGAGATTCAGGTACTAGCTGATCAACATGGTAATGCAGTGTTCTTGGGTGAGCGCGATTGCTCTATGCAACGTCGTCATCAAAAAATCCTCGAAGAAGCGCCAGCCCCATTACTCAATGCTCGCTTACGCGACAAAATTGGTGAACGCTGTGCTGAAGCCTGCCGTAAAATCAAATATCGCGGTGCAGGTACTTTTGAGTTCTTGTATGAAAACAATGAGTTCTATTTCATTGAAATGAACACGCGCCTGCAAGTAGAACATACGGTGACAGAAATGATCACCGGTATTGATTTAGTGCAACAACAGATTTTTGTAGCAGCAGGTGAAAAGCTGAAGTTCCGCCAAAAAGACATTCAATTACGCGGACATGCGATTGAATGTCGCCTAAATGCAGAAGATCCTTACAATTTTGTACCTTCTCCAGGCAAAATCACTAAATTCCATATGCCTGGTGGTCCTGGTGTACGTATCGATACGCACGCGTATGCTGGCTACACGGTTCCACCACATTACGACTCAATGATCGGTAAGTTAATTACTTACGGTGATACCCGCGAACAAGCCATTGCTCGTATGCGTATTGCATTGTCTGAAATGATGATTGATGGTATCAGCACCAACATTGCATTACATGCTGATTTAATGGCAGATGCAGCTTTTCATTTAGGTGGTACAAGCATTCACTACCTAGAGCAAAAGCTTGGTATTTATAACAAATAATTATCACTTTAAAGTAGCAATCTCAGATACGCGTTACCGTAAGTTTTGTACGGTTAACGCGTATTTGCATTAATATTGTTTAAATATGTTAAGTAACAGATAGGTTGAGTATGGCTTGGGTATCATTAAAAATTGAAGCGCAGGATAATAATGCTGATTTAATTAGCGATACACTCATGGAGCTAGGCGCGCTGTCAGCCATTATTGAAGATGCAAATGCTGAGACCATTGATGAACAGCCGATTTTTGGTGAGCCAGGCGACCCTCCTCCAGGCATTTGGCAGCAAAATCTGGTAAGTGCTTTGTTTGACGAAGGTGTTGATGTCACGGCAGTGGTTAAAGAGTTAGAGCAACTCGCGAAACTTAGCAAACTTAACTACACCACCGAAACGATTCAAGAACAAGATTGGGTGCGCGCTACTCAATCACAATTCGAGCCAATCAAAATTACAGATAACCTATGGATTGTACCTACATGGCATGTATCGCCAAATCCAGAGGCAATCAATATCGTATTAGACCCTGGTCTTGCCTTTGGTACTGGTAGCCACCCAACCACACACTTATGCTTGGGCTGGCTGACACAGACTGTGAACGCAGGAAACTCCGTGCTCGATTACGGTTGTGGATCAGGCATTTTAGCAATTGCGGCTAAAAAACTAGGTGCGGAAGAAGTTGTGGGTACTGACATCGACACGCAAGCCATTCAATCTAGCCTATACAACGCTGAGCAAAATCAAGTAGAAGCTAAGTTCTATGATGCGAACCAATATCAATCTAAAGAGTTTGATATTGTAGTTGCCAATATTTTATCCAGTGCATTGAGTGTTCTGGCGCCTGCATTAGCAAAGTCATGCAAGGCTGGAGGCAAAATTGCACTTTCTGGTATTTTACGTGAACAAGAATCCGCTGTTTCTGCCATTTATTCTGAATGGTTTGATATGGGCACACCACAGCATATGGATGCTTGGGTATTGCTCACAGGCACGAAAAAATGCGCGACATAACCCATTGCCCTAATTGTCAAACTCAATTCTTTGTTAGTGAAGCACAGCTCAATCAGCATGGTGGGCTAGTACGTTGCGGCCAATGTCTGCATGTATTTAATGCTAAAGAGCAATTTATCGCTCAAGCACAAGCTGATCAACCAATACACGAAAGTAGCACAGTCACAGAAGATACGAGCACTTCATCAGCACCATTCATTACCGAACAATCTAACACACCGCATTCATCCTCTTGGCCTACCCTTGACCATAGCACCATCGCAGAGGTCGCGTCATCAAATGATATTCAAAACCAAAACCATACACCAGAGAAGGTGCAACAATCCTTCTCTAGTACGCAAAATCAAACAGTAGAAGCGATTGAGTCAACGACAGCCCAACAAGAAGCTGTCTCCCATGGCTTAGAACGTTCAGAAGCGATACAAACAGATTTGAATCAGCTTAGTACTGATGCTGACACGATTACTGACAAGTCAGACAGTCTTGCTCATCTAGTAGAACAGCCCGTCAATGACGTAACAAATCTGAGCTTCATCCCTGGAAATCAATCTCACTACTTTAATGATCTTGCAAAACACGCAAAGCTTGACGGAAAAAAGATTGCTAATAAGCGTCTTCGCTGGCTATGGATTTTGGGTGTGCTTCTTCTACTATTAATTGCTGCTGGCCAGAGCGTCTACTTTTTACGCAATACGATTGCCATTTATTATCCAAATTTAAAACCGCATTTGCTAGCCGCTTGCCAACAGCTACATTGCAGTATTGAGCTTCCTAAGCAAATAGAATGGATTATCATTGATGACTCTGATATGCAGGAAGATTTAGAACATACAGGCGTCATGCATCTTAGCAGCAGCCTTTTTAACAAGGCTAGCTTTGTACAGGCTTACCCAAACGTAGAGCTCACACTAACAGACACCAATGACAGTGCTGTGTTAAGACGTATATTTAAACCAGCAGAGTATTTACCACCAAAGACAGATATCGCTGCAGGATTCAGCGCTGGTAGAGAAATCAAGATTAAACTTGCCATTACCACGCAAGATGTGAGCGTTGCTGGATACCGGCTTTACGTTACTTATTAGCCTGTAAGGCCGCACATTAAGTCATCTGTGTTTATAGATGCAGACTTGTCACAATAGACATTTCTTATGTTGCTATCCCGCCAGCCCTTTTGATTTTAATCAAAAGGTTTTGTAGGCTTAGGTATAGGATATGAATACAAAGTATTGAAAGCTAGGACTCACTTGAAACATACTTTAATCCCTATATTGCTCGGTAAGAAGAAATGGCATTTATGGCTGATATCTGTCATATCAGCCATTACACTTACTTTACCTACTGTAGCGGCGATGCAATTTCTGCTAGAAGGTAAAATAACCACAAACTATCTCATTACTGGGTTTGTAAGTGCTGTGTTAGCCGCTTCTATTGTGAGTGGGCTTTTGATCTATCTATTAAAAACCCTTCATCAACTCCATCAGCACAATCAACATCTAAATGCAATTATCGATGTATGTCCGGTGCCAATTGCCGTTTTTAAAGATACAGGCCAACTAATCCGCCTTAATCCACAGTTCACTAAATCATTTGGTTATACGCATGAAGATATAACGACAATCAGCGATTGGTGGCTGAAGGCATACCCTGAATCGCCACTAGTTTACTAGACACCTTGGAGCCGTAATAATGGCAACTAAAGAAAGGCGACAAATGAGCGGTAAACGTTATCCAGAAGAATTCAAACTAGCAGCAGTCCGCCAAATTACAGAAGGTGGATATGCAGTCTCCGATGTGGCAAAACGACTCGATGTCACTGTAGACAGCCTCTATGCCTGGGTCAGGAAGTATGGCCCCGACGCAGCGATCCACCAAACCAAACACACAGAGCAAGCTGAACTCAATCGTTTACGCAAAGAGTTAAAGCGTGTCACAGAAGAACGTGATTTGCTAAAAAAAGCCGCGGCATACTTCGCGAAGCAGTCCGACTAAGATATGCCTTTATCAACGAACATCAGGACTGTTGGCCAACAAGATGGCTGTGCCAGATGCTAGAAGTTCATCCCAGCGGCTTTTATGCCTGGTTAAAGCAGCCACATTCAGTACGCTATAGAAATGACCAGCGCCAAACGGGATTGATTAAGCAATGCTGGCTGGAATCTGGTGGCGTGTATGGCTATCGTAAAGTGCATAGCGATATGCGTGCTTTGGGTGAGCATATCGGCATTAATCGTGTCTATCGCTTGATGCATACACATGGCTTAAAAGCACAGGTCGGTTACCGTAAGCCAAGGCATTATGGTGGCAAGCCTTACTTGACCAGTCCCAACACGTTAAACAGGCAGTTCAATCCCATTCATCCAGACCAATCATGGGTGACGGATATTACCTATATCCGCACCCATGAAGGCTGGCTATATCTTGCAGTGGTGATGGACTTATTCTCTAGGCGAATTGTGGGTTGGTCTATGCAGTCAAGGATTACTAAAGAGCTGGTATTAGATGCGTTGCTGATGGCGGTATGGCGCAGGAAACCTAAAAGCAAGGTGTTAATACATTCTGATCAAGGTAGCCAGTACACCAGTGAGGATTGGGATATATTCTTAAAAGCCCACAATCTGGAGTCGAGCATGAGTCGCCGTGGCAACTGCCATGATAATGCTGTGGCTGAAAGCTTCTTTCAATTACTCAAACGTGAAAGGATTAAACGAAAAATATACAACCATCGAGATGAAGCAAGGCAAGATATCTTTGACTACATAGAGTTGTTCTACAACCCAAAACGACGTCATAATTCCAATAACTTGTTATCTCCGATAGACTACGAAAATCAATTCAGAAAAACGGCTGATTAGTGTCTATAAGATTGGTGGCGATTCACCCTGAGGAGCACTATAGAGCTTCAGTCATAGCATCATGGAACAATCATTTAAATGATTGTGCAATTAATCAAAGTTCGTTTGTACCTTTAGATCTAAAAATTCATTGTAAAAATCAAGCAGTGAAATCAATCATCGCCACCACTACCCCACTAGACAAAGGAGTTTCAGGCTCTCAACTACTCGTGCTATTTGATGTTTCTGAAAAAGCTAATCTATTTGATGCGCTCACAGAATCTCGCAATATCTTGCAATCTATTATTGAAACGATTCCTATGCGAATCTTTTGGAAGGATAAAAACTCAAGATATATCGGCTGCAATAGCAATTTTGCAAGGGATGCCGGCTTCAATAATGTTAACGAAATTATCGGAAAATACGATGATGATTTAGCTTGGCAAGTACGCGCAGACTACTATCGTGCAATTGATCTTGAGGTGATGCAACTTGGAGTACCGAAAGCCTCTTATGAAGAGCTTGAGAAAACGGCAGATGGCCATGAAATGATTCTTAAATCCTCTAAAATTCCGCTACGTCAAAATTCTGGAGAAGTAATCGGCGTATTGGGGATTTACGAAGATATTACCCAAATAAAGAAATCTGAAGCTGAACAAATCATCAATCGTGAACGCTTAAACTTTGCATTAAAAGGTGCCAACGATGGCTTATGGGATTGGAATCTAGACACTAACGAGGTGTATTATTCCCCTCGTTGGAAGTCAATGCTTGGCTATCGTGATGACGAATTAGGTAACACCCTCGACACATGGTCCTCACTAGTCGACCCTAAAGACAGTGCAGCTACATTAGCGCATGCGCAGTCTTATATCAATGGTGATTGTGCGAGCTTTGAAACAGAGTTTCGCATGAAGCATAAAGATGGACATTGGGTTGATATACTTTCTCGCGCAAAGTTAGCCCTCGATGTAAATGGAGTAGTACTTAAACCACAAAGACTCATTGGCACTCATGTCGATATCAGTCATTTAAAAAGTGTCGAGTCAGAGTTACGGAAAAAAGAGGGCCATCAACGTGCATTGTTAGATAACTTTCCTTTCATGGTCTGGCTTAAAGACCTGGAAAGTCGCTTTTTATCAGTTAATAAAGTACACGCCAATAACTTTGGTGAAAATAACCCTGAGAGCTTGGTTGGCAAGACAGACTTTGACTACTCGCCAATAGAGATTGCTGAAAACTATCGTAAGGATGACTTATCCGTTTTGCAGACAAGGCAACCAAAATCCGTTGAAGAAACTTATGTTGATACTAAAGGTAATCAACACTGGATTGAAACTTTTAAAGCACCAGTGACTGATCAGGATGGTAACTTATTAGGAACTGTTGGCTTCGCACGGGATATTTCAGACCGAAAGAAAATTGAAACCGAGCTTCAAATTGCCGCAACTGCTTTCGAATCACAAGAAGGCATGATAGTGACGGATGCTTACTCTAATATATTAAAAATTAATCATTCTTTCACTAGAATTACAGGCTTTACGGCAGACGAAGCTGTCGGTAAAAAAATGAAATTGTTAAAATCTGGCGTACACGATGCAGCTTTCTATAAAGAAATGTGGGATAGCATCCAAAGCCAAGGCTCTTGGCAAGGCGAAATCTGGAACAAACGTAAATGCGGTGAGATCTATCCAGAGTGGCTGACAATTACTGCAGTGAAAAATAGGGACAATATTGTCACGCATTATGTTGGTACGATGATTGATATTACTGCGAGAAAGTCGATTGAAGAACGAGTCCACCATCTTGCACATTACGACCCGCTCACAGACCTGCCAAATCGGACATTACTGACAGACCGCTTGCATCAGGCATTAGCACAAGTTCGGAGAGAGAAAGCGAAACTGGCGCTCATGTTTTTAGACTTAGATAAGTTCAAACCAGTCAACGACTTACTAGGTCATGACATTGGAGATTTATTACTCCAAGCAGTTGCAGAACGTCTAACTACGCGTATAAAAAGACAAACCGACACTGTTGCCCGTATAGGTGGTGATGAGTTTGTTATTGTACTTTCGCAAATTGAGTCAAACCAAGATGCTGCGATGGTCGCTAACGAAGTGGTGTCTGCTTTGACACAGCCTTTTCTGATTGAGCAACATACGATTCATATTTCTTGTAGCATAGGGATTGGTATATACCCACTACATGGCAGTGATGTAGTCTCACTGATGCGCATTGCAGACCAAGCGATGTATGAAGCTAAACGTGCCGGCAGAGGATGCTTTAGATTTTATACAGAAGAGACCACTAATCAATCATCTCTAGACAGTCCGACGCAATCGCCTTAATTGCATCGGCTACACACATCACAGCAAGCTCTCTTGCATAACTCTTGCGCCATGCAATCGCCACCCTACGCACAGGAACAGGCTCAGAAAATGGGATGACTTTTACTAGTGGGTTTAAATACCGGTCTGTTGCGGCACTACATGGCAACACGGTAATGCCTAAATTTGAAGCTACCATATTGCGAATAGTTTCTAATGAGTTTCCTTGTAACACCTGACCTTTACGAGACAAGTCTGGACAGGCCTGTAACACTTGATGACTATAACAATGCCCGCTATTGAGCAATAGGACATTTTCATCTGCAAGCTCGTCTGCACTTACTGACTTGCGGCTTGCCCATGGGTGGCTCACTGGCACCATCACCAAATATTTTTCATCATATAAAGGTAAGGTATTAATCCCTGGCACATCAAATGGCAGTGCAACCACTGCCGCATCGATTATCCCGTTTTTCAATTGAGCTTCTAATTGAACCGTCAAATTCTCTTCAATATCCAGTGGCATTTCTGGTGCACTCTGGCGGAGTATTGGAATGATCTCTGGCAGTAAATACGGTCCTACAGAGTAAATCAAGCCTAGTCGGAAAGAGCCACTTAATTGATTATTGCCTTGCTTAGCTAGCTCTCGAATATAGTTAACTTCTTCTATCGCTTTAATTGCCTGCTCGATTATTTTCTCACCGATGGGTGTTGGATTGATATCAGTTCGACTACGCTCAAAAATTTGTACGCCCAAATCCTCTTCTAGCTTTTTAATCGCTAAGCTCAAGGCCGGTTGGCTGACATAGCATTTCTCAGACGCGCGTCTGAAATTACGCTCTTTCGCTACGGCAACAACAAAACGCAGTTCACTTAAAGTCATGATGATGCTCCACTTATCTACTATTTACCTACCATTGATAAGTTTAGCATATCAATGGTATTTCGATATTCAATTATACAAATCAACATTCACGCTATACACTGCTCTAACTTGCTACACTAAATTGTTTTTCCAATATTCTGAAGTAGCAATCTGAATGGAGACTGAAATGAAAAACTATTTATACGAACTACAGGATATTTTTATTGAGCTATTTGCGCAATATGGATTAAGCCAATAGCAAAAAGCAATCTTACTTAGCACTTACATGCCTAAGTAAGTTGGCCCACTGCCACCCTCTGGTGGTACCCAAACAATATTCTGAGTTGGGTCTTTAATATCGCATGTTTTGCAATGAATGCAGTTTTGAGCATTGATTTGTAAATAGCTCACCTCCTGCTGCCTAATAATCTCATACACACCTGCTGGGCAATAACGCTGCTCAGGTGCATCATAGTTTGCTAAATTAATACTGATAGGTACATTTTTATCTATCAACTTCAAATGACAAGGCTGATTTGCATCATGTGCAATATTGCTTAGGCTGATTGAACTTAAACGATCAAAGCTATAAACACCATCTGGTTTAGGGTAATCGATTGCGGGCATTTCAGATGCAGGTTTTGTGCAGTCGTGGTCTGCCTTTTTATGCACCAAAGTCCATGGCAGACGAATTTTAAAAGCACTCAGCCACATCTCAACACCACCTAACAATGTGCCACCCCAGCTACCAAACATTGATAGAAGCGGTTTCACATTGCGCACAGCGTCTAAATCTTTCCAAACCCATGAGTTTTTTAACGCATTCGGATAATCTAGTAGCACAGGTATTCTCTGCGTGCCTGATTGTATTAATGCGTGAAATACAGCCTCAGCCGCCAACATGCCAGACTTCATCGCGTTATGGCTGCCTTTGATACGTGGCACATTCACCATGCCCGCACTACAACCAATCAATGCACCACCAGGAAACACCAAATCAGGTAAAGACTGTAAGCCTCCTTCACTAATGGCTCTTGCACCATAACTCAAGCGCTTAGCGCCTTTCAGTAAAGATTTAAGCTGTGGATGAGTCTTGAAACGTTGGAACTCATCAAAAGGAGAAAGGTGTGGGTTGGCATAATCTAAATGCACCACAAATCCGATAGAAACCAATTGCTCACCATAATGATAAATAAAAGAGCCACCCCCAGTATCGGCAGTCAATGGCCAGCCAATACTATGTTGCACCAAGCCTATTTGGTGCTGCTCAGCTGGCACTCGCCATATTTCTTTGAAGCCTAAGCCATATTTCTGGGGTGAAGATTGTTTACGCAGACTAAATTTATTTTCCAGCTCGCGCGTTAATGACCCACGCGTACCTTCTGCCACCAATGTATATTGCGCCCTTATTTCAATGCCCTGCGTAAACTGTGCGGCTTCCCCGCCTTGCGCATCACGCCCCATATCACCCGTGATGACACCCACTACTTGTTGATGCTCATCATAAAGCATCTCTTGTGCGGAAAAGCCAGCATAAATCTCAACACCCAATGCTTCTGCCTGCTCACCTAGCCAACGGCAAACATCACCTAGGCTCGCGATATAGTTACCTTGATTATTCATTAAAGGTGGCATCAGCCAATGTGGAATTGACCAAGCTTTAGCTTGCCCTAGAATCAAGAACTCATCTTTAGTCACATGCGTCTTGAGTGGCGCACCTTTATCTCGCCAATCTGGAATAAGCTCATTCAAGGCGATAGGGTCTATCACTGCACCTGACAAAATGTGTGCGCCAACCTCTGCCGCCTTTTCAAGCACACATACGCTGATTTCTTGACCTTGGTCATTAGCAAGTTGTTTAAGTTTAATTGCTGCGGCCAAGCCAGACGGCCCTGCGCCTACAATCAACACATCATAATTCATTACATCACGTTGCACATTTGTCATTTAAAGTCGGTCCTTTAAGGTATTTCTGGCAAGTTAACTTGGTCACTGCGCTCGGCGCCAATGACCATTGCTTTACATAAAGCGATAAATTCACGCATTCCCGTTGTTTGATACTTCTGTTTATGCCAAAGAAAATAGAAATACCTTCCTAAATTCAGGGATGGCGTAGCCAATGGCACTAAGCTGCCACGACGAAAGGCATCTTTAAGCGCCAGACGCGATATGCATCCGATGCCAAGTCCAGACTCAACTGCGCGTTTAATCGCCTCGGTATGCTCTAATTCAAGCCTGATATGCAGTTTTGCATGATTGTTCTGAAACGCGCGATCAAAGGTTGCTCGTGTTCCAGACCCTTTTTCTCTTAAAATCCACTGCTCTTGTAAGAGCTGTTCCATTGTAACTTTCTTTAATGCCGCTAATGGATGATGAGGGGAAGCAAACACCACAAGTTCATCTGCCACCCACTGCTGCACCTCTATATCAGGATGATTACAATCTCCTTCAATCAACCCTAAGTCCAGTTCATGATTTGCAATCTGTTGTACCACTGTGCTTGTATTGTGCACTTGTAGTTGAATACTACTTTCAGGATGCTCTTGCAAGAACTTGGCAACAAGTATCGTGGCAAGATAATTGCCAACGGTTAATGTCGCACCAATTTTCATATAACCAAAGCCAGCATGTCCGCGCAAAAGATTTTCTATTTCATTGGCACGGTCTAATAAATCGACAGCTTTTGGCAACAATTGGCGCCCTGTTTCATTAATGCGTAGCGTTTTACCTACACGATCAAAAAGCTGCAGGTCGAATTGCCGCTCAAACTCACTCAACGCAGTGCTGGTTGCTGATTGTGATAACGACAATGCCTCGGCCGCACGCGAAACACTCTCCGTACGACTGATTGCCACAAAAATCTCTAGTTGCCTTAAGGTATATTTCATACATCCTCATATCTATAATACAGATATATATTATCTTAATAATCCATTTTATATATATTATATGCCGATGTAGAATGCACAGCAATTGCAGAGGAAACTGTCATGAAAATATTGGTCGCGATCAAGCGTGTAGTAGATTACAACATTAAAGTACGCATTAAGCCAGATGGCTCAAATGTAGATATCGATGGCGTCAAAATGAGCATTAATCCATTTGACGAGAACGCCATTGAAGAAGCCGTTCGCCTAAAAGAAAAAGGCATTGCTTCAGAAATCGTTGTCGTTTCATTAGGCGGCGCCGCTAATCAGGATGTATTAAGACATGCCTTAGCAATGGGGGCAGACCGCGCCATATTAGTTGAAAGTGACCAAGACTTACAACCATTAGCCGTTTCGAAACTACTCAAATCTCTAGTTGATCGTGAACAACCAGCACTTACCATACTTGGCAAGCAAGCGATTGATGATGACGCAGGCCAAACAGGGCAAATGCTGGCCGCATTGCTTGACTACCCACAAGCAACCTTTACATCAACAATCAGCATCAACGGCAACGAAGTGGTCGCAATACGTGAAGTAGATGGCGGGACAGAAACCATAGGTTTCAATCTGCCTGCGGTGATTACAGCAGATCTGCGTTTAAACGAACCGCGCTTTGTAAAGCTGCCAAACTTAATGATGGCTAGAAAGAAATCTATTGAAACAATCAATGCTACAGATCTTGGTGTAGATACCAAGCCGCGTCTTCAGTTATTAAAAGTGTCAGAGCCGCCAGCAAGAAAATCAGGCATCAAAGTAGGTAGCGTACAAGAGTTACTTGCTAAGCTGCGTGCTCATGAAGGAATACAACTATGAAAACCCTAATTTTAGCCGAACATAATGGCGAGGCGTTAAATGCTTCAGTTTACCAAGCAGTGACAGCGGCCCAGTTTTGGAACGCGCCCGTTGAGATTCTAGTCACGGGCAACAATACCGACAGCATTGCGCAACAGGCCGCGTTAATTGCTGGCGTTGCTCGTGTTATCCACGTCAAATCTGAGTATTTAGCACACCCATTGGCTGAAGATGTTGCCCAGATTATTGTCGACATAGCCAATGAGTATGCCGTCATTCTAGCTGCGCACTCATCATATAGCCGCAATATATTACCGCGAGCTGCGGCTTTACTTGATATCGCAATGATCTCTGATGTCCTGGAGATTCAACCTAACAATACCTATGTGCGCGCCATCTACGCTGGCAATATACATACATCGATACAAAGTACGGATCGCATACAGCTGATTACCATACACAGTAGCAACTATAGTGCGGCAGATATTATTACTAACCATGCAGAAGTCGCCGTATTTCAAGCACCTGCACCACAGCAAAAATCACGTTGGATCTCTGAAACACGCACACTATCAGACCGACCTGCTCTGAGCACAGCAAAAGTGGTCATCTCAGGCGGCCGATCATTGGGCAGTGCAGAAACGTTTGAGCAAGTGCTATCACCACTTGCGGCAAGACTTAACGCGGCACTAGGAGCAACGCGTGCAGCAGTCGATGCAGGCTATGCACCTAATGACATTCAAGTCGGTCAAACTGGTGTAACTGTCGCACCTGATTTATATATCGCAGTGGGTGTGTCTGGTGCTACACAGCACACTTATGGCATGAAGGATAGTAAAGTTGTGGTTGCCATCAACCAAGACCCTGATGCGCCTATCTTCCAGATTGCAGACTATGGGCTAGTGGCTGACTTGTTCGAAGCCATTCCCGAGCTAACTGCCGCCATTCAAAAAAATTAAACTAAAGAAAAATCCATCATGAGCAAATATTCTACTGAACGTGTACTAAGTGTCCATCACTGGAACGACAGCCTTTTCAGCTTTAAAACAACGCGTGAAGAAAGCCTGCGTTTTGAAAACGGGCAATTTGTTATGATTGGCCTAGAAGTCGATGGTCGCCCACTGACACGCGCCTACAGTATCGCTAGCCCAAACTATGAAGAGCACCTAGAGTTCTTTAGCATTAAAGTCCCGAATGGCCCATTAACATCAATATTACAACACCTACAAGTGGGCGATGAGATATTAGTCAGCAGAAAACCAACGGGCACTTTAGTGATTCACGATTTAAAGCCGGCAAAAAACCTTTATCTACTTTCAACAGGTACAGGGCTAGCGCCATTCATGAGCTTAATTCAAGACATAGAAGTCTATGACCGTTTTGAAAAAGTAGTGTTAATACACGGTGTTCGTCACGTAAATGAGCTTGCTTATGCTGACTTTATTGAAAATGAGCTACCGAATAATGAGTTCTTTGGTGAGGAAGTGCGTAACAAACTGATTTACTACCCGACAGTAACCAGAGAGCATTTCCGCAACCAAGGACGATTAACAGACCTCATTAACTCAGGTAAATTATTTGAAGACATTGGCTTGCCACCGCTTAACCCTGCCAATGACAAAGCCATGATTTGCGGTAGTCCTCAAATGCTTAAAGACACCGAAGAACTGCTAGACTCAAGAGGCTTTATCGTTTCGCCGCGCGTAGGCTCACCAGGTGACTATGTAATTGAACGCGCTTTTGTTGAAAAATAATCTGAACCATCTTCATCGCGTGATTGCTTAATCGCATTAATTCTCAAGCACGTGATTGCATCATATGCTTGAGAAACACCCAAACCGCAGGCAGGCTAGGAATAATAATCAAGGCCAATGCCACCAGAGAAAAGTTGGCCTTTACCCACGGATGATTACCCACCAAGTACCCGATGCCAGTTAATCCACAGACCCAAATTAAACCACCAATCACGTTATAAAAAGCAAATCTCGGATAGGTCATCTGTGCAACACCCGCTACAAAAGGCGTGAACGTACGAATAAACGGTAAAAACCTCCCCACCACTATCGTAATCGGCCCGTGTTTCTCATAGAACGCATGAGTCTTATTAAAAGCGTCTTTATTAAACCATCGAGAGTTTTCCCACGCAAATACCTGATTACCCGTCCACCTGCCAATTGAATAATTCAAGGCGTCACCTGTAATGGCGGCAATTGATAGCAATGTCATTAAAACAGGCAAGCTCATACCACCAACAGCAGCAATCGCACCCGCCACAAATAATAAAGAATCCCCAGGCAAAAAAGGCATGGCCACTAGGCCCGTTTCTATAAAAATAATAAGAAACAACAGCGCGTAAATCCATACACCCCAAGTGGCAGTCACAACAGCCAAATGCTTATCTAAGTGCAAAAATAGATCAATCATGTTTTGTAAATCCATACCTAATTTTTAGCCTTATTTTCTCTAAATATCAGCAAAGTAAAATACCTTACTCAACCCTATAACGCCGCTGTCCTTTGCTTATAAAGCAGCGACACATCATCAAAAAACCTTTGAATCAACAACAATAGCTAGTTGAGTAACACAGCATGACATTGAATACACAAAATTAAAGGTGTCTGCATTATAGCGTTCGGATAATAAAAAACCCGCTAAAAGCGGGCTTTTTATTATTTAAAACTAACGACCAATATTACACTTCTAATTGCGGACGACCAGCTTCAGGCCAATCCAAGTGGTAGAACTGACCACGTGGCTGATCTTTACGCTCATAGGTATGTGCGCCGAAGTAGTCACGTTGACCTTGCAACAAGTTTGCAGGTAGGTCTGCACTGCGGTAGCCATCGTAATAAGCCATTGCAGAAGCAAAACCTTGCGCAGGAATACCGTTGGTAACTGCTAAAGCAATCACTTTACGCCAGCCTGCTTGACCTTCGTTCATCGCTTGTGTGAAATATGGATCTAACATCAAGTTTTTCAAACGTGAGTTTAATGCATAAGCATCAGTGATTTTTTGCAAGAAACGTGCACGAATAATACAACCACCGCGCCAGATTTGAGCAATCTCACCGAAGTTCAATTTCCAGTTGTAAGCTACTTGTGCTTTGTCGATCAATTGGAAACCTTGAGCGTATGCACAAATTTTAGAGCAATAAAGAGCATTTTTAATCGCTTCAATAATTGCTTTCTTGTCAGACTCAACTTTAATCACTGGGCCTTTAAGAATTTTGCTCGCTTCAACGCGCTCTTCTTTTAAGCTTGATAATGCACGTGCGTACACTGCAGCTGCAATCGCGTTAGCTGGTGCGCCTAACTCAAGCGCATTCGCTGCTGTCCATTGGCCTGTACCTTTTTGACCAGCAGTGTCCAAGATTTGATCAACCAAGAAACCTTTACCCATTGGGTCTTTTTGTTGCAGAATATCAGCCGTAATTTCAATCAAGAAACTTGATAATTCGCCTTTATTCCACTCAGCAAATACTTTACCAATTTCATCCGCTTGCATGCCGAGTAGATTTTTCATCAACCAGTAAGCTTCGCAAATCAACTGCATATCGATGTATTCGATACCGTTGTGCACCATTTTTACGTAGTGACCAGCACCATCAGGACCGATGTATTCAGCACATGAGAAGCCGCCTTCTACTGGCTTGCCTGGTTTGCCGCCTTCTAAAGGCTCGCCTGTGACAGGGTCTACTTTAGCTGCGATATCACGCCAGATTGGCTCTAAACTCGCCCAAGCTTTACGTGTACCTGATGGCATTAATGATGGGCCGAAACGTGCACCTGTCTCACCGCCTGAAACACCAGAACCGATGAAATCAATCCCTTTAGCCGCTAATTCTTTTTCACGACGGATGGTGTCTGTCCACAATGCATTACCACCGTCAATGATGATATCGCCTTGCTCAAGGAATGGTAATAAAGCGTTGATAGTCACATCAGTTGCGCTACCAGCTTTAACTAGTAAAATAATTTTACGTGGGCGTTTGATACTTAAAACAAATGAAGCTAAATCAGCATGACCAACAACGTTAGCATGTGAAGGTTCATTTTTTTTGCATTCTTCGATGAAATTCACCATTTTTTTTGGGTCACGGTTATAAACCGCAATGGTGTAGCCATGATCGGCAATATTCAGAGCCAAGTTTTGGCCCATAACAGCTAGGCCAACTAGGCCAATATCAGCATTTTTCGTAGTCATTTATCTTCTCTTTTGGAGTTGTTTAATGGAAAGGTTTTTTGGTAGGCAAGATTATAGAACTTTTTCATGAATAAATTGCTGAAAATTGACGTAGATCAGAGAATTATTTTCAATATGTGACAATATCCATGACAAGCGCTCCAATCTGCTTTGCAGAAAACAGTCGGCTGAGCTCAGTCCATAGTTAGAACCGATTGAGTTTTTAATAAGAAAACAGATGATATTTGCGCTTTATATCACCAAGCGAAATAGAAGACCTTAAAGAATATTGGTCAGAGAGCACTGTGGCAGTAATGATGGTGTATTCTAATAATCACTACTTCTGCCGGTTGAGTAACCAGCAGGCACGTCGTTTTGCCATGTTCCACAATCAGCACAACAGTGATCATGCATGGTTGGGCTTAACACAAGATGCATGCTCTTGCAGACTCTGCAATGTGGAGCATCTTCATCAGTGAGCTTGTGATGCAGACGATGATGCTCCGTCGCAACCTTACTACTACCTAATCCGTATTTATTATCCATGGCTAACTCCACGTTACTTCTGAACTGGATTTTTCAAACACACTTCAGAACTTGGAATAACCAAGTTACGCCTTTTTTATAAAATCGGCAAGCATTTAATAAATGAGAATGATTAAGTATTAATAGGCTGAAATTTAATGGCAGTGTCCATTTCAACCTCTCAAATTAGACTAAAACTTACACAAAACCTTATTAAACTAGCCCTTGAGTCCAACTAGGGTCTTGCTGGTAAGCCTCTACCCAATTTAACACAGCATCGGCATGCATAGGGCGTGCAATACCGTAGCCTTGGACGACAGAGCATCCCATCCGTAATAACCAAACACCCTGCTCAGAAGTCTCAACGCCTTCTGCAACAACTTTACGTTTAAAGTCTCGACTTAAGCTAATGACGCCAGCAACCACAGCCAAATCATCAACGTCTTGTAACATATCCCGCACAAATGACTGGTCGATTTTAATGGTCTCTACTGGCAAGCGGCGTAGATAAGTAAGCGATGAATACCCCACACCAAAATCATCGAGGGCAAAGCTTACACCCAGTTGCTTGCAGCTATTAATGGTATTCGCCACCCCTGAAACATCTTCAATCGCAGCAGTTTCTGTAATTTCGAGCTCCAGCTTACGAGGCTCTACCTCAGGAAATTCGGCTAACAATAAGATCAATCGCTCTGTAAAGTTAGATTGCACGATATGTCTTGCTGCAATATTCACACTCACCTGAAAGTCTAGGCCAGCTGCTTGCCAAATCTTAATTTGACCTAAGGCTTCGCGGATTACCCACTCGCCTAATGGAATAGAAAAATCGGTATCTTCAATAATGGGCAAGAAGGTGATAGGGCCACGCAAGCCTAACTCAGGATGTTCCCAGCGAATTAAAGCCTCCATGCCAACCACTTTACCTTGGCGTAAATCTACTTTAGGTTGGTAATGCAAACGGAATTCGTCATTAGGTAGCGCAGCTTCAACACGCTCCCTGTCTTGACGCAAGCCTCTAAACTGACGATCATGATGCGAGTCAAATTGTTGTACGCGGCTACCGCCATTCAGTTTTGCTTGATACATCGCGTGATCTGCGTGCCGGAGTAAAGTGTCTGGCTCACAACCATCATCAGGGAAAATAGTATATCCAATACTGGAAGACACCGTCACGATCTTGTCACCTAGGCTATATGGCGTTTTAATCACACTCAGTAAACGCTCTAAAGTTTGCGTACACTCATCGACACTTTGCAAGCCGCATAACAGCACCGCAAACTCATCGCCACCCAAGCGCGCAACGGTATCACTATCACGCAAGCAAGCACTCATACGAACTGCCAATTGAACTAGCAAGTAATCTCCAGCTTCATGCCCTAAGGTGTCATTGACAGGCTTAAATCCATCTAGATCCAGACAGCAAACTGCCAACAACTCGCCTGAACGTTCCGCCCTCGCTAGCGCTTGCTGCAATCGATCAGACAACAAAGCACGATTAGGCAATTGCGTTAGCGGATCATGATAAGCCATCCGCTCTAAGTTTTGCTGCTGCTCTTTGGCTTGGGTAATATCGGAAAATAGGCCAACAAAGTTTTTAATATGATTAGCTTCGTCTCGCACACAGAATATATCTAGCCATGCTGCGTAAACATCACCATTCATGCGGCGATTCCAAGTCTCACCACGCCATTCGCTGTTACTTTCAGCCTGTAGCCACAGCAGGTCAAGCAGACTTTCATCGTAAGTCACAAACCCCAGCGCTTGAGGCACATGGCCTAACGCCTCTTCTCTTGAATAGCCGGTAATTTGAGTAAATGCGTAATTAACTTCAACGATGTTTGCGTTGGCATCCGTAATAAAAATACCATCATGTGCATGGTCAAATACACTTGCAGATAAGCGCATACGCTCAGCATTTAACTGTAAAGTATCAATGGACTCGCGTAACTTTTGGCGCATCTCCAATACACTCGCCATTAAAGTATCAGGCTTTGCATTCAGCCCATCTTGCGCTAAATCGCCAGCGGCAATGCGCTTTACAACATCAATTGCTAATGCAGGATCGCCCCCTATCGGGTTAAGAATCAATCGTCTTAATTGCCACAGGATAATAAAGATTAACAAAGTACCAAGCAATATGCCGGCGAATACAACAAACCATGCATTAGCCAAACTGACTGCACGCGCCTCACTGATAGGATAAGCAACAACCACCTTAAAGCCCCATGTCGGCACACTTTCTGTGACGAACTCCCAGTTACCTGGCCGAGACTTCAACAGCTTCTCTGCTTTAGCATGGTCTACATGAGATGACAAAAAGCGAACATTATTCGTCTCATCCAGTATCACGGCAAAACCTGTAGTGAGTTGACGCATATTTTCTACAGTGTCACGGAGTATCTTAATGTCTACTTTATAGCCAATATAGTAAGCACCAATCACCTGACCATTTTCATCGAATACTGGGTCATATCTCGTAATATAAGGCTGGCCAAGGATATCAACCACACCATGGTATTCCTTACCAGCTAGCAGTGCGCCGATCACTTTACCTTTGGGGTTAAGTACAGTCCCTACCGCGCGCGCGCCATCATATTGTTTAACATTGGTCGCTATTCGAACAAAACCATCACCAGAACGCACAAACATGGTGGCAGTACCACCAAACAAATCGCTGACCCCATCAACCAAATTGAAATGGCCAGCAACTTCTGTTTCACCCATTTTAAGATTAGGTAAAGTCATGGTCTGGAACTGAACTAAACCGTCTATGTGAACTTTGCCTAGTTCCTGACTACGCTGTTTTAATAAGCGCATGGCAGCGTTTGCCTGCTCACTCACCAGCTCTTCTGTGACATCTAAAAGACGAACTAATGTATGCGCCTGCTCGCTTGCACCGGCATGAATATTATCTAGCTGCTGTGAAGCTTGCTGGCCTGTGAGTACAAAAGGCGCAACCGCCAACAGCACTAGTACGGGCAATAGGAAACGCCAAATTGTGGAAATCTTTTTCTGCATATGGAAACAATAAGGCTAGAGTGAAATTATCCTATCACAATTTAATAAGGGTTTAGACTAGGAGCAGCCTGAATTAACAACAAATTACATTTAACAACCCGTGCAAATATCAAAAACACATCACCTCTACTGGATGATTAAGTACTTTTGAATAGACTATTTCTTCAATTGCGGCTTGCAATTAAGGTAAGCTATTTTTTCGCCGTCATTAAGGGTGGTAGCGTCTCCATTAATCACCAGTGCTATCACGCCACTTGCGTAACGTCGATGATCGTCACTTGATTTTGGTAAGTTAACTTCATGGTCAGGATAAATTAACCAAGCATCATTACCATTGTTCAACATACGCACATGGAAGTGTTTATTGCCGTCACAAATGTATTCTGTCGCATCTTTAGGATACTGCGATATTTCACTACTATCACCACGAAAGGGATTGGGCAACCCAATAGAACTACATGCTGGAATTGCTGCCACTAATAATGAGGCTAAAACAAACTGTTGTAATTTAATCATCATATTTCTAACCTAAATTGTGCGGACAAGTCGCTTAAACAAAGTTAAGCAATCAGTAATATACAACAAATCACCGGTATCCCGCGCGACTTAATCTATCCAACACCGCCAGCCATTCAGGCAATACAGGAGGCAACTCCACCAATAAACGATCCACTTTCATCGCATCCAGGTCATGTAGACTGCTATACAACAGCTCTGCAACCTTATCTGGGGAGTTTGGCAAGTTGATAGTTTGGCAATTTAACTCAACATGATCAGAATCGCCAATCAGCATGATTGCAAAAGATAGCCCCATCGCTTGTAAAGCTTTGCTTTCTTGAATCAATGACAGCCTGTCTTTAAATAACATTAACGGTGTACGCGGTGAGTAATGCAAAGCATGCTGACCAGGCACTTTAGGTACCACTTGGCTTGCATCTGTACTCTCTGTAAATGGCGCTTGATGATGAGTGGTCGCTACCTTAGCAATCTCTTCTTCACTAATCATACCTGGGCGTAGTAATTGCCATTGTCCATTGGCTGATACGCTGACGATAGTTGACTCTATCCCTACATTACAAGGGCCGCCATCTAACACTGGAATTGATTCGCCCAAGCCTGCTTCAACATGTGCTGCGGTTGTAGGACTGAGCTGAGTGAATAAATTAGCAGAAGGTGCAGCCACACTTAAATTACCGTGCTTAAGCAATGCCAAGGCAACAGGATGATTAGGTACTCTGAGCGCGACAGTTGGCTCATCTCCACGCACGACACGTGACACCTGTGGTTGCGCAGGTAGTACTAATGTTAATGGGCCAGGCCAAAAGGCTTCTGCCAACTTGATGGCAACTTCAGGAAAGCTCGTTGCCCAATCGCTCACTTGATTCACATCACCGATATGCACAATCAAAGGATGGTCTGCTGGACGTTGTTTAATCTCGAATATTTTTCTAAGCGCGCTATCATTGGTGGCATCTGCGGCTAAGCCATAGACTGTTTCGGTAGGAATCGCAACGACACCACCGTTTTTGAGCTCGGCAATTGCCTGTTCTAAACTAACACGCATAATATTTAATGATGACTAAGCAATGACTAAAAATAATATTTTACTACTTTACGCGCATCAGCACTCAAATTAGAACATTTCAGCTTTATTGCTTCATGGGATAAAATACATTTTTTAAAAGGAATACTCATGACTCAAATCACTGTTGAAAAAAACCCAAGTCAGCAACGTTTAGATGCGCTAAATGTAAGCAAATGGCCAACATGGGAGAAAGAAGTTTCTGTTTTTCCATGGACATTTCCTGAGCAAGAAATTGCCTACATTTTAGAGGGTGAATGTGTGATTACGCCAACTGGCGGCACACCAGTGACTTTTGGCAAGGGTGATTTAGTGACTTTTCCAGCAGGCATGACCGCAAGCTGGGAAGTAAAAAAACCACTACATAAACATTACCAGTTAGATGGCTCTAAGCTTTGCCAGATCTACCGTCGTATTAAGCTTGCGTTAAAACTGTAAGGTTTTTCGTTACCCAGCTTTACGAAAAGTAAGATTGATTCGAACTGCGCCTAAAGCTGGGTGCATATTTGCCTTCAGTGGCAGTACGCCGTGATAGCGCAAACGCGCCTCCCCGCCCCACACCACCACATCTCCATGATAAAGCGGAACATTCAAGGCTTTATCAGTACGCTTTAAACCACCAAACTGAAATGTTGCAGGCACACCTAAAGAGACCGAAACAATAGGTTGCGTGAAATCACGTTCGTTTTTGTCTTGATGCAACCCCATACGCGCACCACTTTGATAACGATTAATTAAACAAGCGTCTGGCTTAAAGTCAGCGTATCCCGCCGCTAAAGCAGCCGCACGTGACAATACTAAAAAACTATCTGGGATTGGCGGCCAAGGCATATCTGTAAGCGGGTCTAAATTGGCATAGCGATAGCCTTGGCGATCCGTCACCCAACCTAATTCACCACAATTACTCATGGCGACAGACATCGTAAAGCCACTAGGGATGACCATATGACGAAACGGCGCCTGTGTGATGATACTTTCTAAATCTGCGAGTAGCGTTGCTTCATCTTTAAGCGCAAATCCCTTAAGTAAATTCACTCCGGCCAGTGCGGTTTCGATAGGTGTTATGTTGCTAAATAAATCCAAGCTAAATCACTCCATCCATATGTGACTGGTTTGTTTAATCAGAATGCTGCCAATATTGAACAATATTAAATTCAGATGCTTATAATCACTGCATGAACGCTCCTTACCAGCAGGCTGAAGACTTTTTACGCGCAATAGACAATGACTGGTCACAATTGATTGACCACGTTGGTGAGTGCAAGTTTACAACAAAAAGTGAACGTGACCCTTACCAGGCATTAGTCCGCGCAGTGGCATATCAACAGCTCAGCACTAAGGCTGGTGACGCTATTCTAAAAAAGCTGATTAATCATTATGGGCAGTTTCCGACGCCTCCACAGTTGCTAGCCTCAACATTTGAAGAACTACGTGCTGTGGGATTTTCTGGCAGAAAGGTAGAAACACTCCAAGGTATCGCCAATGCCGCGGTATCAGGATTAGTACCGCCTCAAGCAGTTGCTGACAGCATGAGCAATGAAACGTTAATTCAACAAATCACGACCATTAAAGGTATTGGTCAATGGACGGTAGAAATGATGCTGATGTTTACGCTAGCGCGCATGGATGTTCTGCCTGCCGATGATTTTGGTATTGTAGAGGGTTACAAAAGGCTTAAAAAACTTGAGATTGCGCCTAAACGCAAACAAATGGCAGAAATTGGCTTAGCTTGGAGCCCTTACCGAACAGTCGCCAGCTGGTATTTGTGGCGTGTACCTAAATAAGCAGCACTAATGACTTACCCAGTCGATAGTTATGCCCTGCTCTCTTGCGATTTTTTCATACAAAGGTATCGCATCTTGCAAATGTTTTAAATAAGAGAAAGCCGTTTCTTGGTGAAAACCCAACACTAGCACCCGCTTGTTATGTGAAATGAGTGTTTTAAAGATCGTTAATAATTGTTGCGTATCAGTGTAATCAGCCAAGCTTCCATTATTGGGATACTCCATCACAGAGGCTGTTAACTGATACGGCTCATCCAACACCGAGGCCTCTGGGTGCAAGGCTTTCACCATCTGCACCAAACCGCTATTCTCCGCCCACTTAGTCGTCAGCAAGTTGGCATCAGTGCGTGAGCTATCGAACACAAATTGATTCGCTTCCAGCGCACTCGCTAACTTGGGCCCTAATTGCCAACCACCAGCCCGAAAATATCGCGGACGAGCAAAACCCTGCGCTACTAACAAATTAGCGCTACAAGCTATTAATTTTGTTAAATCCTGTGCTGAGTACGCATATTCTAAGCTTACTGCGTATCCACAATCACCCGCCTCACACACATCACTTTGTGCTGTAAATGATGGAGCATTTTGAAAGGGTACCTCACATGCATTGAGCAGAGACTTCCAACCGTGAACATGTAGCCCCATGCTATCTGAGGGTAAAAAAGTGGAACGTATCTTTTCAGCCTCCACTTTCGCATCAGTGCTAGGCCGTAACAGATAAACTGGATTTAATAACTGCATCATCGGGATGTGTGGATATTGCTTGCGAAAAGCCTGCATCACTTCGATGTTTTCCTCATCGAGTGACCATCCTTCCCAATCTACAGTGACGAATATTTTAATCGTAGGCTTGTCATTGGTTTCAGCGTAGCTATTTAAATTAGCAAAGAAGCATACAGAGGCCATTAAGCAAAGACTCAGCAATTTGAAGTAAGGATAAAAATGAGTCATTAAACGCATCAAATAATTATCACTCTTTGCTGAAAAATGCGAAGTTGAATAGCGGTGCATCATCACGATGGATGCTCTCGATTGGTGGTTAGTGCGCCTAATCTATATCGGTAGAATCACACTAGGTCAATGACGACTCATCGGCAAGGTCAGATAATCTCAGTTCAGATAAATCTTCAGCTTGCTTACTACCTTATTCACTGCACTAACTCGTGCATTCTATCCGTTTACATTCAAGTATTAAATGTTTTTATACGTGCTTAAGCGCCAATTCTAAACCACAAGCGTTAAAGCAATATGACGTTTGCACTTATAATGGGAGTCTATGGAATTATTTAAATATCATCAATTTGCATTCGCTAAACTTCTCGCATTCCGCATTCAAATCGTACTAGCTTACCAAATAATAGCAGTGGTCGTCGGCTGGCATATTTATCAGATAACCCACAACCCATTGTCTTTAGGGTTAATTGGTTTAGCCGAAGTGATTCCTTACTTCGCTTCTGCATTGTTTGCTGGCCATGCGGTGGATCATTATTATTCACGCCGCATCTTTGCTGGTTTAGCCGCAGTGTTACTCACCATTAATGCACTCACGCTCACGGTAGTAGCGCTAGGTTGGCTAGATGGGAATATCACTTTCTGGATTTACGGCTCAATTGCATTTACTGGGGTGGCACGCGCCTTTATTGCACCTAGCTACAATACTTTATTTGCTATTATCTTGCCGCGTGAACAATATGCACGTGCTGCAGGCATCGGTACCTCTACATTTCAGGTAGGGTTAGTATTAGGGCCAGCGATTGGCGGACTATTAGTAGGATTTGGCAGTAAGTCTCTAGCTTATAGTGTTGCCACAGTATTATGTTTAGGTGCTGCCATTTCGATTGCTCTCCTTAAACTAAAAGAACCAGATAAAGCGGAAAGCATCCCTGTATTTACCAGTATTGCACAAGGCTTGCGCTTTGTATTTAGCAACCAAATTGTACTTGGTGCATTATCACTAGACATGTTTGCCGTCTTATTTGGTGGTGCAGTTGCCATGCTTCCAGCATTTATTCATGACGTTTATCACATGGGTCCTGAGAGCTTAGGTATTCTGCGTGCGGCGCCGGCACTAGGTGCCATCGTCACTGGAATTTGGCTCACCAAACACCCCATTCACCTTAATACTGGGCGCTGGTTGTTAGGCACTGTAGCTGGCTTTGGGTTCTGCATCATCGGGTTTGGACTTAGCACTAGCTTTTGGATGGCAGCCATTATGTTGTTACTTTCTGGTGTGTTTGATGGTGTTTCTGTCATTACGCGACAAACTATTATGCAGCTTGCCACACCAGATGCCATGCGCGGACGCGTTTCAGCCATCAATGGCATTTTCATCGGCTCATCCAATGAACTAGGTGCATTTGAATCTGGAGTAACCGCACGCTTAATGGGCTTAGTACCGTCCGTTATTTTTGGCGGCTTCATGACGTTAAGTGTTGTAGGTATCACAGCCAAACTGGCACCCAAACTACGCACACTGCATTTGCACCAATTACACTGAGTTAAATAAAGCAAAGATGAAAGATCTAGATAAGCTATTTGCAGCACTGGCTCAATCTACTTTCAGAAACAGCTTTCAATTACGTGATAAGGATTTAGCCTATTTGCAGCAGAAAGGCTTATCTACCGTACTGGATCATGCTGAGGATTTTATTGGCAAACGCTTAGCGCCCGCCATCATTAATAATGATGGCAAGCAAACACCGATGCGTGGTCATCCAGTGTTTGTTGCGCAACACGCCACTGCTTGCTGTTGCCGTGGTTGTTTAGACCAATGGCACCAAATACCGCAAGGGCGTGAGCTAACGTTGGCAGAGCAAGCTTATATTGTAGTGGTGCTAGAAAAGTGGCTACGCATCAGACTTGAAAGTAATTAAGGCTTATGATGCTTGAATACATAAAACAAATTCGGCTCACTCATAATGTAGATACTGCCATCAGGGCCGATGGCAATCCCCTCGGCTTGCGGCACATGACGACTTAAACCATGAAATCCTTTCCACAAAGCAAGCGCCCCTACCGCATGACCATGCTCATCATATTCTTTAATCAAGCGTGACTCGTCACTTAAGAGCACTAAACTGCCTGTTTCGTCGTGATAGGTGACTGAAGATAAGTCTCTTAATGACCATTTAATGGCGGCATCGTATTTGTCTAATCGCTTAATTTCTAAGGGTTCACCCACTTTTGCTTCAAAAAAACCTTGTACCGACAATATATATTTAGGATCACGCTCTTTCACGACCAGTAGCCGATTATTTTTACCGTCCCAAGACACGCCTTCGAAATTCTTATTGCTTGTAAAATTAAGTCCTAGTTTAAGCTTGGGTGCGTTGGTGACATCAATACTTGTCGCATCATCATCCATTGTCACCAACACCAATCGATTGTCACTTTCATCGGCAATCACATAACGATTCTCTGTAACATGGGTAATGCCTTCCATATCTGAAACACCTGTGACATCTACCCTACGAATCACTTTGCCGGTTAAGCTCAACTCAATAATCTGCGCTTCTTTATTTAATACAGTAAAAAGCGTATTGCTTCGGGTGTTATATGTAAACCCTGATGCATTAGCTAAATCTGGAATTGACAATCCGTCGATTTCTACACGATAGTTTTTTAAGTCTAGCGTTTTGGCAGGAAGTGTAGAAGCTGACTGGTTGTTATGCCAAACATACCAACCTAGGGCCTCTAGCCTAAAGTAGTAAATGTTAGCGAATATCAGAATAAGCAGTGCGAATAGCCAACGACGTTTGTTTTTCTGAGACATGTGTAGATAATGATTTATCGGCATTGCGCCAACTTATCACATATAAATTTAAGAAGAACTAAACAGACTAAAGCTTAGAATAATAGTTCAGCAATGAATTCGACATTAAGTGCTCTGTTCTTTTAATATCAGCACTTTATCAACTCGTTCAGACAATGCAATTCATTCAATGAAGGTTAGCCAGGCGTACCATCGACCCTAGGCATCCATAATATGGGCGTATAAATCCACACAAAAACTGCAAACCCAACTATCCAGCATACAGCAGAAACAAATATCCAGCTGGTATAAAGTTGCATGGTAAACATCGGTGCAAATACCCGAAACAACACACTCAGCGTCATTGCAATAAACAGCAACACCAGCCAGCTAGATGATTTTCTGATATCCCGGCCAGTGTGCCCTAATGCCACGCGGGCCATCATCGCCACGCTCATTAAGCCAATCCCACCTATTGTAAAGAGGTGTAGCACCAATACTAACGGGATAGAAAACAACGCTTGCAAACCATACACCAAAAAACCCACATTAATCATCCATGCAGACAGATATAAGCTCCACAATAATGGTACACGCCATAGGCCACTGGTATGCCAGTGATACAAACGATAACCATTCATTAGAAACAAGCCACAAGCCAAATAAGGCGTTAGCTGATGGTTTCTATAAAAAATCTCATTTACAAACAAAGCGAGAAATGTCACTAAGATACTGATATCCACCCATTGATGATGGGTGATTTTAATTTTGTCTTGCACGCCGCGCTCAATAAAGAACGGAATCACGCGACGGCCTATCATTAAAATCAAACTAATCAGTAATAAAACAGCGCCGTTGATGGCGTACAGCATGCCATCTTGCAATATCCCGTAATAACCCAAGTAAAACACCGCATTACCTGTCCAAAGCAACGCTACTTTAACAATCACCGCAAGCTGCGGCCATTGTCTTGCACGGATAATCGGGTAACCAATAGACAGAATCAACACTAGACCAAATAGTAAATCTAAGATTGCAGCCCACAGCATCAAACTTGTACCAAACAAAAACAACACACGCGCCCCAACCCACAATGCAAACAATCCCATTAAGGGCTTGCCATGCAACGTTTGTATGCCAGTCCAATTTCTTACCGCCGTCAGCAAAAAACCTGCAACCACAGCCAAACTGTAACCATATAACATCTCATGCGCATGCCATTGAGCACTAGTAATCGATTGAATTTTCACAACGCTATGCGCGCTATAAATCAGCATCCACCAAACAATAGATACGATCGCAAAAACTCCTGCGCCTAAGAAGAAGGGGCGAAAACCAAGATTGAATAACGCGCAACCCTTTGCCGGGCTGGACTGACGCATCTGAATTTGCACAACGGCCATCGTGATATGCCTATAATGAAGAAGTAAAGTCTATCCTAGCCTAACTTCAATATTATTAAATTGATTTAGCGCATTTTTTAAATTAAAAACTCAAATTAATTTAATGACTGTTTACTCCGCATTTCAAATAAAAACTGCATAAAATCGTTAAAAGACTTTGGTCTAGATATCAAATATCCCTGACCATAATCACACGCAAAACTATTTAATAAATTTTGCTGTGCTTCTGTCTCAATCCCTTCAGCAATCACTTTCATACCAAGCTTGTGTGCCATGCTGATGATGGCTTCACAAAGAATGGCATCATAATTATTGGGCTTAAGATTTTGAGTAAATGACTGATCTATTTTTACATACTCAATATCAAATTTATTTAAGTACGCAAGCGCAGAGTAGCCGGTACCGAAATCATCAATAGAGAATTGAACACCAGCCTCCCGTAAATCAGAGATTGTATTGACCACATTAACACTCGGTTGCAGCAACAAACCCTCTGTGATTTCAATACAAATAGCACGGCCAGCGACTCCTTGCTTGGCTAACAACGCTTTCCAAGCCAGTAAACGTTCAGATTTAAGAAATTGATTAGGTGAAACATTCACGCTAATTTGAAACTCTGTCGAATATTGTGTGTGAATATGTTTGATATCACGAAGCGTTTGATTAAACACCCACGCGCCAATTTCATCGATCAACCCAATTTCTTCAGCTAGAGAAATAAATTCTATGGGGCTAATCAACCCTTTCACCGGATGGTTCCACCTGATTAACGCTTCAGCTTTTAATATTTCTTGCGTGCTTAAACTGATAATTGGCTGATAATAAAGCTCAAACTGTTGATGCGCGATAGCATTTCTTAAGTCATTTGTCAGTTCCAGTCTTTTAGTAGAGTCAGACTGCATAGATGCTTTGAAAAACTGAAACCTGTTTCGACCTAATTTTTTAGCCTCATACATGGCCTGGTCAGCATAGCTAATTAACGCCTCAGGATTAGAAGTATCATTTGGATAGATTGTTAGCCCAATACTTGCAGAAATATAAAAAAGCTCACCACCAATTTGAAACGGTTTTTTAATTTCTGCCAATATTTTCTGCGATGTTTTTTCCAGTGCCTGTTCGTTATCAAAATCAGACATGATGACCATAAACTCATCGCCACCGAATCTGGCTATCGTGTCATGAGATCTAACGCATCGGCTGACTCTACCAGCGGCCTCTTTAATTAACTTATCGCCAATCGAATGACCTGCAGCATCGTTCACTTGTTTAAAATTATCCAAATCAATAAATAAAATACCTAAAGGTGACAATGAGTTATCTGCCTCTTCCATCGCCGTTTTTAATCGGCTATCAAGCAAGTGACGATTAGGTAAGTTGGTTAGGTAGTCATAATTAGCTTGGTGCCATATCTTTTTCTGCGATTCGATATCTTGAGACTTAATTGCCTGCTTTAATTTAAATATTCGAAGAAGCACAAAAATTAGTGCAACACTAATAAAAAATATGACTGGCACTACCCAACGATCATATTTACGATCTGAAATTTGCCATTTATCTAGTATCTCTGGGTTATTAGTACCAATCGCTTGCAAACCTTTACTGACTATCGATGATAACTCCGGAAGATCGCCTCGAACTGCCATTGATACGGTTGAGTTAAAAGGAGTAATGCCAACTTTCTCCACAAAACTAAATCGATGTACTACGATGTGATAATCAATGACGATTTGGTTACCAATATAAGCATCAACATGGCCCTGCCTTAGCTCTTCAAACGCTTCATCGGCAATATCCACATGCACTAGTTTGATTTGCGGGTAATTTTCCGCAATTTCTTTTGCAATTGGTCCGTTTTTAAATATGGCCACTCGCTTGTAATTAAGATCCTCCATCATACTAATTTGCTTAGTAAGATTAAGACCCTTATTTACATAGATTGCAAACGGGAAATCAAGAAATGGTTGAGGCTGTTTTATAAATTGAGCGTTTTTAGAAATTGCGGCACTAACCCCAGAAATCATTTCAGCCGAAGCTGGGCTCATATTTTCTGAGTAATCTAGGGGGATAAAATTAACGTTAAATATCTTACTCAACTCTTTAAGATAATCTACGCTAATACCTCGATGTTGATTACTTTCTAATTTAAACTCAATTGGCATCCACCCATGCTTTACGGCAACACGAATTTCTGGATTATTTTTTAGCCAAGCGACCTCGTTGGGTGTAAGCCGAATTTCACCATACTGACTGGTGACTTTAAGCGTATCTTCACTGCTGGCTGTGAATGGAAGCAATAAAAAACAAACCAACATAAATGACAACACTACATACAGTTGCCTATTGAGCCAGCGATAATTCTTAAATATAGATTTAACGCTATGAATTTTGTTCATGATCTCTGCAGTGTTCACGCGATTGATTTTATCGCACTATGCCTTCCTTAATGGCTCAAGCAATTGCGATAATCCATTATGATCTATTTCCTGCATTAATTGTAATAAACGACCCAAGTCACCAGCAGGAAAACCTTCGCGCGCAAACCAATTTAGGTAGTTACCTGGTAAGTCAGCAATTACCCTCCCTTTGTATTTTCCATAAGGCATGACTAATGTAACTAGTCGTTGTAAGTCATCCGGATTCATATTGATAGCGATTTTATTGCAAAATAATGGGCAGTTAACTGTCTTGCAGTTTGCCTCCGCTTAAGAGCAGATCTAACTCTTCTACCGGCAAAGGTTTACTGAAGAGATACCCCTGGAAGTAATCACAACGTCGCTCACGCAAGAAGTCAGCCTGTTGTGCGTTCTCAACACCTTCCGCGATACTGGTAAAGTTCATTGCCTGCGCTAAACCAAGTACCGCACTTGCAATCGCATTATCATCATTGTTATGCGGTAGGTTAAGCACGAAAGATTGGCATATTTTAAGTGTATCCACAGGAAAGTCTTTAAGATAAGCCAGCGATGATGCTCCAGTACCAAAGTCATCAATGGCAAGAGATACGCCCAAAGCTTTAAGCTGCGTGAGTTTATTAACGTCACTGGTCGCGCTGTCCATGAACATACTTTCGGTGAGTTCCAACTCCAACAGCGCTGGTGGCAGGCCACTTTCTGCCAAAATCTGTGCAACATCATCAACAAGACCCGGGTGTTTAAACTGTCGCACCGAAAGATTCACTGCTACACGGACTGGTGTGCCTGCGTCATACCAAACACGTCCTTGCTGACATGCTGTCTTTAATACCCACTTACCTACCGGAACAATTAAACCACTTTCTTCAAGTAGCGAAATAAACTCCCCTGGTGCCACTAATCCACGTTCTGGGTGCTGCCAGCGTAACAAGGTTTCAACGGCAGTGACACTGCCTCCTTCAACTGCAATTTGTGGCTGATAATATAAGATGAATTCGTTTCTATCTAAGGCATGCCGCAAATGATTTTCCATCACCAGCCGCTCATAAGCGACGGCATCCATCTCCGAAGAATAAAACTGGTAGTTATTACGACCACGTTCTTTTGCGTGGTACATCGCTACATCGGCTTTTTCCAACAAAACATCTCGATCACCATGGCCCGGGCGATAAAGTGTAATGCCGATACTAGCGCCAACAAACACCTCATGATCACCCACTACAAACGGTAAGCGCAATGCATCGATAATCTTTTCTGCCACTATCGCGGCATCACTTTCTTCTCTCACATCCACCAAAACGACGGCAAACTCATCACCACCCATTCTTGCTACGGTATCTGACTCTCGAATACAAAGTGCGATACGATTGCCGACCTGCTGCAATAATTTATCACCGATCCCATGCCCTAAAGTGTCATTGATATTTTTAAAGCGGTCGAGATCGATAAACATCACCGCAATCGTGTCACTGGTTCGATTAGCGTGCGTCTGTGCTTGGTGCAAGCTTTCATTAAACAATAGTCGGTTTGGTAGCCCTGTCAGCGTGTCATAGTGCGCAAGAAAGTGTAGCTGCTGTTGTGTACGCTTGCTCTCACTGATATCACGGACAATGCACAGCACTTGCTCTTCACTAGCACGAATAAAACGGGATTCGTAGTTAGAAATACCCTGAGGTAAGGTCATCTGGTATTCAAAAGAGGCAATGCCTTTACCTACAACGGCTTTTTCCAAACAGAGCATGGCCTGATCGGCTACCCCCTGTGGCAAAGCTTCATGTATCGTTTTACCCAGAAAATGCTCAGGCTCTATATGCGTTTGAAAGTCTTTAGCAGGCTTACACTCTAAAAAACGGCCTTCTAAATCAAGAAATAAAAGTAGATCTGGTACGGCTTCATATAGGGCACGAACTTTGGCTTCACTCTGACGTAATTGCAGTTCTGCGCGCTTACGTTCAATCGCATAGCGCATCACGCGTAACAACCAGCGCCCATCTACACTACCTTTTACCAAGTAGTCTTGTGCACCCGCTTGTGCTAACTCATTCGCCAGCACCTCATCATCATGGCCGGTCATCACCACAATAGGCACATCCGAGACAACCTCATGCAAGCGCCAAAAAGTACCACTGCCTTGCGAATCTGGTAGTGACAGGTCAAGCAAAATGATGTCAAACTGCACTAAGCAGGCATGCGAAATGGCTTTCCCGAGCGTATCAGCGTGCGTAAGCGTGCATGCTGTCAGCACCTCGCGTAGCATGATATCTAATAAACGCGCATCACCTTGATTATCTTCTACCAGTAAGATTTTCATACAGAAGCTACCGCGACCGGGCCAAGATGCTGCCCGCGCTCGAGTAATGCTGTGGCTGCATCAGAAGGTAACGGATGGCAATAGAGATACCCTTGAGCGTCATCATAAGCAAGATTACGCAAAGTATTCAGTTGTGCTGCCGTTTCTACGCCACCCGCTAAGCCTTTCATGCGGAATACATGCGCCACCTGAATCACCGCACGCGCCATATCGGCGCCGTCAGTTGAGGATGAAGCCGCCTGTGTCAGTCTGCGATCAAGCTTAATGGCGTGGAAAGGAAACTTGCGTAGGTAATAGAATGAAGCGCGACCATTACCAAAGTTATCAAGGGCTAATCTAACGCCTAATTGATTAAGCTTAGTCACTTGTTTAAAAGCACATGCTTCGTCTTCCCATAAGGCATGTTCAGAAATATCAAGCTCCAAACAATGAGGTGGCAATCCTGTTTCAGCTAACACTGCAGCAACCTGCTCAGCAAAATCGTCCTGCAACAACTGACGTGGTGATAAATTAACTGACAGCACTAAAGGCGTGTCAGAAGACGTTAGCCACGCTTGGCCTTGCATGCAAACACTACGTAATACCCACAATCCGACTTCAAGAATGAGCGGGGAGCTCTCCAACACATTCATAAACGCACCGGGCAACAGTAAACCACGTGTCGGGTGTTGCCAACGCAACAATGATTCCATGCCATTAATTTGGCTGGTCTTCACATCCACTTGAGGTTGGTAGTTAATGACAAACTCGCCCTGTGTAACAGCTGTTGCTAATTCCCCTAGCAATACTCGATCTTCAGTAGCCCTGTCATTCATATTCGCCGAGAAAAAACGGTAATTACTTTGCAAGCCGGTTTCTGCCTTGGCCTGATACATGGCAACATCTGCATTCCGTACTAAAGACTCTATGTGATCTGTATCAGTAGGATAAATGCTTATTCCGACACTCACGCCAATATCCAATGAACGCCCATCAATCAGGAAAGGTGGTCTCACGGCATCTATAATTTTACTGGCCGCCGTTGCTGCATCTTCTTCATCATAGATATCAGTTAATATCAGGGTAAATTCATCTCCCCCAATCCTGGCGACACAATCCGTTTCACGCATACATTCACGCAAGCGTAGAGCGACGCCCTGTAGTAGCAAATCACCCACATAATGACCTAATGTGTCATTAATGGACTTAAACCCATTCAAATCTAATAACAATAAGGCTAGCTTGGTTTCGTGCCTGCGTGCTAAGGCAATTGAATTTTTAAGCGTATCGTAAAAATGCTTACGATTGGATAAGCCAGTCAGACTGTCATAATGAGCAAGGTGATTTAACCGTTCTTCAGTGCGCTTGCGCTCAATTGCATAGCGTAAAGAGCGAGTCAGTTGGTGTGCGTCAACATGACCTTTGACCAGAAAATCTTGAGCACCCTGCTGTACGGATCTGACTGCCAACCCCTCATCAGCAATGCTACTGAGTACAACAATCGGTATCCCTGGCGCATTTGCATGTATTTTAAGTAGCGTATTAAGGCCACTGCTATCTGGTAGCTCTATATCGAGCAAAATGGCCGTAATGTCGTGGCTATCTAAGATGGCCAGTGCTGTTTCTTGGCGATCCGCCGTGACTAAAGTAAAACTTTCACTTTGGTCAGCAGCCAATAGCTCTCGTACCAAGCGGATATCACCTGGATTGTCTTCAACCAGTAAGATGGTCAGTGAAGTGCCACTCATACAGCCCCCATAACGCAGTTAATCTTTGACGTCTGATGGTAATTTAACGATGGTCAGCCAGAAGCTCTCTATCGCTTGAATTACTTTGATAAACTGATCTAAATCTACAGGTTTGCTTACGTAGCAATTTGCATGTAAATCGTAAGTGCGCAGGATATCTTTTTCTGCTTCGGAAGAAGTGACGATCACCACCGGAATGCGCTTAAGTTGAGGGTCTGATTTAATTTCAGCCAGCACTTCACGCCCATCTTTTTTAGGTAAATTAAGGTCTAATAACACCACATCAGGAGTAGGCGCATTCGCGTACTGCCCTTCTTTACGTAAGAAGGCTAATGCCTCCACACCGTCTTTAACCACATTCAGGTTATTGCTTATCTTACTTTCGCGCAATGCTTCCTGCGTTAATCTAACGTCGCCAGGGTTATCCTCAGCCAATAAAAACTCAACCTGCCTGCTCACTTCACTCTCCATGATGTTTCCTTTCCCCATGATGTATAGGTAAAGTAAAATAAAAAACTGCCCCCTTGCCGACTTCTGATTCTATCCAAATCTTTCCGCCATGTCGCTCAACGATTTTCTTGCATACAGAGAGACCAATACCCGTTCCCGGATATTCATGCTTGCCATGCAAGCGTTGAAAAATAATGAAAATACGCTCAAAGAAATCTGGCGCGATACCGATGCCGTTATCACGTACTGAGAATAACCATTCACCCTCTTTTTTCTGTGCGCCTACATGGATGATTGGTGAGCTGTCTCCACGGAACTTGATACCGTTGCCGATTAAATTCTGAAACAACTGAGTCAGCTGCGAAACATCAGCCTCCAGTCTAGGCATCGGATCACGAGTCACGACTGCGCCTGACTCCTCTATTGCTAGACGAAGATTAGACTCAGCCCGCTCTAATGCAACGGAAGTCTCGCACATCTCCATCCGCTTACCATGTGTACCAATACGCGACATGGTCAATAGATCAATAATCAGTGCCTGCATCCGCGTTGCGCCATCTACCGCATAGCCAATAAACTCATTCGCATCCTGGTCCAGCTTATCTTTATAGCGCCTTGCCAACAATTGTGTATAGCTAGCCACCATGCGTAGCGGCTCTTGCAAATCATGTGATGCCACATAAGCAAACTGCTCTAATTCACGATTAGAATTAGCAAGCTCTTCCGTACGCTCTGCCAACGCCTCTTGTGTCTGCTTAAAGGCAGTAATATCTGAAAACTCGGCAATCACTTGTGTTACTTTTCCAGCAGAATCTTTAACGGCATTCATATTCATCCATGCCAGATAATCATCACCTTGCTGGTTCTTTAGCCAGATTTCCCCTTGCCACTGGCCACCAGCAGTCACCGTGGTCCAAAGGTCTTGATATAGGGTTGGCTCCAATTCTGCAAGTAAACCTTGCATCGGGTTGCCAATTAAAGCGTCTGAAGCATACCCCGTAATCTTAGCCACCGATTTATTCACGTGAAGCATATGGCCTTTCACGTCAGCAATAATCACTGCCTCTAAATTACTCTCAAACACCTGTGCCAATAAGCGCAACATTTCATGGTCGGCATGGAAATATGCAGAGAGTGAAAGCTCAGAATCAAACATAGCGATTTTATTAATCGCTTTTGAATAGGCGAGAAAACGTTCAGCATCGTTATCCACCAAACGCATCACTTCTGGAAGCACCCAAGATAAATATTTGTTATACGCACCTAGATACCAGCGTGGCTCTAACCCGATTTGCTGATAGATGACACCCACGCGGAGACGGCTCTTGATGTAGTCAGGGCCGTAATCACCCGCAAACACTTGTTTAAAATACTCCCGCTGTTTTTGTTTAAGCTGTGATAATTGCTCAGGATTACTGAGGCTAGCAACGATTTGCGGATAGGAGTCTAAGTGCTGATATAGCAGATCGGCAAAAGTATCTTCAAGTGGCGCAAGTAAAGGCCCCAACTCTTTGAGCAGTCTGGAATCCTGCTCGCTGAACTCAAGAAAATCCTTACGCGACTGAACCTCATCGGCGCTCGGGGTCATGCTGTCGATCAAAGCATCAACGGTAGGCTGGTGCAATAACATGTTATCTCCCACAAAAGTACTAATCTCGCTCCTAAATCACTAAGGGAAACTGGCGATAGAATGGGAGTTACTGAAAGAAATACGGGGGATCCGCACATCTGGCACTCCCGCTATCCTAGAACTGACGCCCCTTAGACCGGTGATTTTGCGCCCTCGCTTTTCAGCAGAGTTTGCCTTTTACAAATGTAATGCTGCATGAGTATCAGTACATTTATAAAATCAGTCAACCACCCATTCCAGTGAATGACTGTCATGCGAATTTGATGCCCACATCACAATCGACCGATGTAAACCCACCTGACTTGATGCTTGCCATCACGCCAGATGATATGATGTATCCGTATCAACACTTAAGATGACATAACAAAGATAGGTGTGACTTTTGCCAGATAACGGGCACCGAATGATGTGGTACTAAAATCAGAAGTGTCCAGCACCCAGTGTTAATCACCGGCGGCGTCACAATCCATCAGGAAAAATCCATGCTCAACAAAATAGACCGCTTTGAAATGCTAAGGAAGCTTGATGAAAGCAAGCAAAATGCTGTTTATTTAGCGCGTGATTCGCATATGGGTCGTGAGGTGATGATTAAACTTCTGTTACAAAACGACCTGAGCTTAGACACCCTGCTACCGCAGGTACGTATTGTTGGCAAATTACAACATAAGCACATTGTTACTTTGTTAGATGCAGGTGAACATGATGGCGCTCCTTATCTAGTCTATGCATTTGTCAACGGCATCACTTTATCGCAGCAACTAAAATCATCACTACCATTCGCAGGGACTCAAGCAGTACAAATGATAGCGGACGTGCTTGAAGCAGTAAGCTATGCGCACGCCCAAGGTGTCATGCCTTTAGACTTGAACCCAGAAAATTTTATGCTTGCCGAAGATCAAACACCTATGCTGTTGGGCATCGGCATGGCTAATCTTGGAACAAAAAACCATCAGGCTCAGTTGGCTACTCCATACACAGCGCCCGAGCTAATCTCTGGTGACAAAGCCACCGCATCTGCAGACATTTTTTCACTAGGCGTAATGTTGAACGAAATGGTCACAGGGTTACCATTTATCGAAAAAGCAAAAAAACCAACAGCGCTCCCAACGACTGGTGTTACCCCTAAAAGCATACAGATTCATCTTGATGAAGCACTAGAAAGCATTATTCTTAAAGCAACGAGTAAGGCGCCAGAAGATAGATATGCTAACGCCAACAACATGCGACAAGCGCTGCAAGACTACCTAACACCAGTCCATGGTGAGCATAAGCCAGTGGATGCACACAGCACGATGGATTTCTTGCTGCGTCGCATGCGAAGCAAAAGCGATTTTCCAGCATTGTCCCATACCATTAGCGAAATCAACCGATTGGCAGATGACGACTCAGCCAGTAACAACGCACTAGCACAGAGCATTTTGAATGACTTTGCGCTGACTAATAAATTATTAAAACTGGTGAACACAGTCACTTATGGTCAATTTGGCGGCCATATTAATACCATCTCTAAAGCCGTGGTGATTTTAGGTTTCGAAACGGTACGCAATGTGGCAATGTCATTGATATTACTTGATTTTTTGCAAAACAAAGCACAAGCATCTCAACTTAAAGACGACGTACTAGCGTCATTCTTTGCGGGTATTGTGGCAGCACAATTAGCGCCATCCAGCCATGTTAAAAATGCAGAAGAAGCCATTATTTGCTCGATGTTCCGCAACTTAGGCAAGCTACTCGCGAGCTTTTACTTTTTTGAAGAAAGCCAGCAAGTTTCGCGCTTAGTTGATCAGGGCGACAGCGAAGACAAAGCTTCGGTAAAAGTATTGGGCATGAGCTATAACGAGCTGGGAATCGGCGTTGCCAAAAGCTGGAACTTTCCACCACGATTAATCGCGGGCATGCGCAAATTAAGTGGTGATAGAGTCATCAAACCGAATGGTGAGCTAGAAAGTTTGTCCCTGACAGTTAACCTGGCTAATGAATTATGTACGATTGCCAGTAACGGTAATATTGCTGACAAATCCAAAGCGCTTAAGCAACTAGCAACTCGTTACGAAAATGCGCTTAGCGTTTCAGAGCAACAGCTACGTCAATCAATGGAAAGCGCTTTAGATGAGCTCGCAGCACGCGCTAGAATCGTCGGCATCAACACCTCGCAAAGTATGCTAATGACGCGAGTTAACGCTTGGATAGGCGCTAGAGCAGAGGTATCACACAAGTCTGCTGAAGAGACTGAACTGGCATCATTAGGCATTAGCCTTGAAAAGCCTGATGAAAAAAGTAGCGAAACGGCAAAACTTGATTCTGAGTCTATCCTCACCGAGGGTATTCAAGAGGTCACCAACACCCTGATTGAAGAACATCAACTTAACGATATTATGCAGATGGTGCTTGAAACCATGCACCGCGGCATGGGCTTTAACCGCACTCTGCTATTCGTAAGAGATATCAAAAACAATCAAATGGCAGCGCGCTTTGGGTTTGGTCATGACATTGATGTTGCACTTAAGAAGTTTAAGTTTAGTTTAGATTTTGCGCCAGATGTGTTCCACCTTGCTATTAGCAAAGGCGCGGACTTAATGTTGGAAGATATTACGGCAGACAACGTGACTGCTAAAATTCCACAGTGGTACAGACAGACCGTTTCATCACAAAGCTTTTTACTATTGCCGATTATGGTCAACAACAAAGCATTGGGCATGTTTTACGCAGATATGGAGCAACCTAATAGCATGCAGGTTTCAGCTAGGCAGCTTTCCCTGTTACGTACTTTGAGAAACCAATCTGTACTTGCCATCAAACAAAAAGGCTAAGTTTAAGCCTCATCACTTTACTGTAGTGGCATGCAAATCACCTAAACTAGCCTTAAAACTATGACTGATTGACCTGAGTCAATGTCGGTGCCTGCGTTTACCGCAATCATAAGCAATATTTCTAACCCCAATATTTCTTGGTCAAATCATGATGAACTTCGATATTGTCATTGTTGGCGCGGGTCCAGCTGGCCTATGTTTTGCACAAGCTGTTGCAGGATGCGGCTTACGGATTGCTATACTTGAGCGCCAGCCAGAATCTATGTTAGCCAACCCAGCTTTTGATGGGCGTGAAATTGCACTGACACACCATTCTGCACAACTAATGCAATCCCTTGGCTTGTGGGAGCGCATTGATCAGCATGCCATCTCACCATTACGCGATGCGAGAGTGCTCAATGGGCCATCGCTTTATGCCATGAATATCGAACACGGCGACAGCAAAAAAGCATCATTAGGCTATTTAGTCGCCAATCACCTTATCCGTCAATCTGCTTATGAAGCAGTAAAATCATCACCAGATATCACGCTTCTCACCGAGTCAGACATAACAGGCGTTAGCACAGATAATGAGGGCGCCTACATCAGCCTTGCTAGTGGAGAAAAAGTAAAATCACAACTTTTGGTCGCAGCAGACAGCCGATTTTCTGAAACAAGACGAGCGATGGGCATCCCCGCCAGCATGCATGACTTTGGCAAAACCATGATGGTCTGCGTCATGGAGCATACTATCCCGCATCATCATGTGGCTTGGGAATGGTTTGACTACGGCCAAACCTTAGCACTATTACCGATGAATGGTATGCGCTCCTCTGTTGTCATCACCCTTCCCGCTAACGATATTCAACGGCTAATGTCGTTAAGCGAACCAGCGTTTAATGAGGATATCGCCATGCGCTTTAAGCAACGACTAGGTGCAATGCAATTAGCATCCACCCGACATGCTTACCCACTGGTAACAGCCTATGCCAGCCAACTTGTTGCAAAGCGCTTTGCACTGGTTGGCGATGCTGCCGTGGGCATGCACCCAGTGACCGCACACGGATTTAATTTTGGGCTATCTGGGATTGACGTACTTGCCCAAGAAATCAAAACTGCAAAGTCACGGGGTAGCAATATCGCTGCCACGGCGCTGCTCGAACGTTACGAAAGAAAACATCGCATCAAAACACGTCCTCTGTTTATTGCTACACATGCTATTGCAAAACTGTATGGAAACGACTCGATGCCTGCACGCCTCATTAGATCAGCATCGCTACGCATCGGTAATCGTGTCTCTCCCTTTAAACGTGCGGTGGCACATATGCTCACCGAAGCACGTTAATGTCCTGTCAAATGCATGTGTGATTAAACTAATAGATTGTAAAGTGAACCTGCATCAGGTTTAATTGACTATATAAGTGCTCACAACACGACCAAGTCAATTAATTGCAAAGGAAACAGCATGGCGACAGCGTCTAAAACATTACGCGAAATTTCGGGCTTAGGACTATCGGCTACATCACTGGCATCTTCTGCCCTGGTGATGATTGATTGCCAAAATACCTATCGAAAAGGGCTAATGCAATTAACGAATGTGGAACCAGCAATCATTGAAGCAAAAAAACTACTTACACGCGCAAGAGTGCTCAACATTCCAATCATTCACATTCAACATGATGCTGGCGTGGGTTCGCCGTATGACATTACCGCCAAAATAGGTGCAATCTGTGATGAAGTGGCCCCTATCAATGGTGAAACTGTTATCGTTAAAAACTACCCTAACGCGTTTATCCACACAACACTTGATCAACATTTAAAAACACTAGGCATCAACAACATTGTGTTAGCAGGATTTATGACACACATGTGCATCAACTCAACCGCCCATGGTGGTTTTAATTTAGGCTATACAGTCACCGTGGTTGCAAGTGCCACCGCCACACGGCCACTAGAAGCCGCTAACGGAAAAGTATTGTCTGCTGAAGAGGTGCATGAAGCCGCCATTGCCTCAACGCGTGATTTATATGCGGCTATTGTAGATAATGTAGATGCACTCAGTTGATTCATCCAACGCTTAGCTAAATCCCCGCAGCTTACTAAGCACTTACTTGGTAAGCTGTGATTCCGAGCTTCACGATTAAACCAGCTTAGTGATATCCACAACCGATCCATAATGCTTCATGAGCGCATCAAACTGCTCAATAGGTAATGGCTTACTAAATAAATACCCTTGATATGCCATACAGTCATGCTGCTTCAAGAAGGCCAATTGCGCTTCGGTTTCAACACCTTCAGCAATCACGTTTAAGCTAAAGTTCTGTGCCATATCAATAATGGTTTTTACCATCACTGCATCACTTTTATCGGTGGTGATATCTCGCACAAAACTTTGATCAATCTTGATTTGATCCAGTGGCAAACGTTTTAAATAAGAGAGTGAAGAAAACCCAGTGCCAAAATCATCTAAAGACAACGTAACCCCTACTTCTTGTCTTAATAGATTCTTTTTTGCAATCACATCAGCAATATCATCCAGCGCGACACTTTCTGTCAGCTCTAACTTAAGTCGTGACGGATCAATCCCATGTTTACGAATAGCCGATACGACCTGCTCAACAAAGTTTGCTTGCTTAAACTGCTGCGCGCTAATATTAACAGCTAACACCAAATTGCCCATTTTCTCATGCGCACTCCACACAGCAATCTGCCGGCAGGCCTCGTCTAGCACCCAATCACCAATATTTAGAATCAATCCACTTTCTTCTGCCACTGGAATAAAATGTGCGGGTGAAACCATGCCTCTTTGCGGGTGTATCCAACGAATCAAGGCCTCTGCACCTATTGGCTGATTTTCGTGGTCAACTTGTAGTTGGTAGTGCAACTCAAATTGTTCGGTTTCTAATGCATGATGTAAATCAGACTCTAGCAAAGCACGCACTTCAACTAACTGTTGCATTTGCGGGTCAAAAAAGCGAACTCTATTTCGACCACCGTCTTTTGCCTGATACATTGCCATATCGGCACGTTTGATTAATTCCTCTACACTTTTATCCTGTCCGCAAAAAACAGACACACCAATACTTGATGAGCTATGTATATTCGACTGGTTGATTTGATAAGGCTCTGCAAGTGCTGCACGTATGGTTTCAGCAATTTTTGCCGCCATACGGGAAGCGTCTTCTAAATTTGCACCTAATCTTTCTACCAGTACAACAAACTCATCACCACCCTGACGGGCAACGGTGTCCACCTCCCGCACACAGGCGTTGATTCTTTTTGCCACCTCAATCAGCAACAAATCACCGTCACTATGGCCTTGCGTATCGTTAATGACTTTAAACTTATCTAAATCAAGAAACAACAAAGCCCCATATTGCATGCTACGCGCAGAGGCTGCCAAAGCAATGTGCAGCCTGTCCAGTAAGTGTCTTCTATTAAATAAGCCAGTTAATGCATCTTTATAAGCTAGGTTCTGAATTTCCTCCTCTGCCCGTTTGCGGTCACTAATATCACGACCCACCGATTGAATTTCTGTCAGTTGTCCATGCTCGTCAAAAATCCCTCGGTTACTAAACTGCATCCAGTGAACCTGACCACTTGCAGACAACACTCTATTTTCAATCATCACCATAGGGTTAGCCTGAGACATCGTGGATAATTCAGCAATCACACGCTGCACATCTTCAGGGTAAACAACGGGTGTCCATGTGGAGCCAATCATCTCCTCTTCGGTTTTACCAAAAAACCGACAATAAACATCATTCACAAAAATATAGGTGCCATCAGCACGCAATCTCGAGATGACTTCCGTTTGATCTTGCACCACGGAACGAAAGCGCTCTTCACTTTGCCTCAGCACGGCTTCTGCCTCTTTAATGGCGCTGATATCAGTCACTAGAACAAAGAATCCATGCACCTCGCCATCTCTAATATCTGGAATGTAATGCGCTAATGAGTGACGCGAGCGGCTACTATCTGCATTAGGGATAATCCGCTCAAACTCCTGAAACTCGCCCCTTAAGGCACCTTCAATATAGGGCAGATTTAAGCGATATAGATCTTCACCCAGTAGCTCCCAAATATATTTACCAACAATCTGACTAATATCTACACCAAACCATAGTTCATAAGCCTTATTTACAAAGCGATTCTTCAGGTCTTTGTCCCAATACCCTACCATCGAAGGTAAATAATCGAGTACAGTTTGAATCACTGAACTTGATAACATTGAGTCAGCGATCTGATCAGAGGCTTTAGAAAGTTTTGATAATTCTTCAGGCAAAATAAGATTGTCGGTAACACTAGCTTTTACATCTTCTGAATTAGCGAATACTGGCGGAATTGATGGAGATTTCATAAGCGAATAGTGCCATAACTTATTAAGGTTAAAAAGTAATTAGTTAACAATATCAATCATATGAGAATAAAAACTTTTGTTTATCATCGGGCTTGTTTCAAACAGTTCCATCTACTCACTAGAGTGTAAGTTAGCCGCGAATAGCGCTTAATTGCTCAATCAATAAGCCGACAAAAACTAAAAAGGAGCCTGAGCTCCTTAAAAAATAAAACGCCTAAACTTTAGCGCTCAGACTAAATAACAAGTCTGCTTTATTAGAAGCTAGCGAGATACTTATTTCTTTGGTGCAGGTTTACTAGGAATGAGAGTAGAGCCCGACACAACAACTACTTTTTTGTCCTGTTTAGGCTTTTTCGTCTCTTTGTTTTTATGTAATTGCCCTTTTGCCATGATGTTTCTCCTAAAGTTTTCAACATCAAACTGATTAATCAATCATTAAACACTACGTGCCTAAAAATCACTCAGATATGTTTGATTCATATGGTGAATTGGACTGGTATCCTCACCAATGGTTTCATCATAGGCTGATGCGAAAATATAGGGTGATTATTTTTAACTAAGGCTATACAAGGCTATGTGAACTAGCGCCTGCAAACTTAAATAAAACGCTAGCTAGAACAAGCAGTAAAGATGAGATTGGTCTGTGAGCCAATCATTGAAACCAATTAAATTGGTCGGCGTGGAGAGATTCGAACTCCCGACATCCTGCTCCCAAAGCAGGCGCGCTACCAGGCTACGCTACACGCCGAAGGCCGGCACTATACTGCTAACAAGCATACCCGTCAACTATTAACGCTTAGTTAACTACTACCACCTGATTTAATTGTATTGTTTTACACTAACAAGTGCCCAAGCTTGTATTGGCAGTGATTAAGCCGGCCGTTAGCTCTTGTCAGCTCGCCACTGTGCATTCAACAAGCGATCTTGGCGCTCATCTCCTAAGCGCCGAATAAAAGTACAAGCCTGGCGATGAATAGTCACGCCCCGATCGCATGTCACATAACCGACGATGGCATCTGGAAAAACTGGCTTGCAGCATTTAGCCATATTGGTCTGTAAGTTACCGATACCCTCTATCGTCACTTCTGTTGTGCTTAAATTTGTGGGTACTCTTTTTACCGCTACATGACTGACCTTCTCGGCATTTGGGTGCAACAACTCTTGAATAGCCGTGGCCATTTGATATTCGCTTACATCTCCTCGACCAATCGCATTTAAACAATCTTCAAGTTTATTAAAATGTAGCTTTTGGGCGATTTTTTCCTGATTCAACGAACCAGCACCCGCACGATGAATCTCCTTATCTAACCTTGCGCGTCCGTGCGTGATATTTTCTTCTGCGTGCTGATGTTTAAACCAGTGTCTTACTTTCGCTCGTCCACTCGCACTCTTTAAGTAGCCAAGTGTCGGGCTTAACCAATCGCGGCTAGGCGCACCATGCTTAGTGGTCAGAATTTCTACCCGCTCCGCATTCTGTAGTTTGTAATTAAGCGGTACGATATGACCATCCACTTTAGCCCCGCGCGTGCGGTGCCCTAAATCTGTATGTAAAGCATAGGCAAAATCAATAGGCGTCGCGTCTTTAGGTAAATCAACCACTCGCCCTTGTGGGGTAAATACATACACATTGTCCTGAAACAATTCAGTCTTAAACTGCTCAAGTATGTCACCACTGTCTTTGGGCGCCTCTTTCCACGCCAATATTTGGCGTAACCATGCGATTTTCTCATCGAGTACGATGTCAGACTTGCCACCTTCTTTGTAGCGCCAATGGGCAGCGACACCAAGCTCAGAATATTCATGCATTTCAAAGGTTCGAATCTGCACCTCTAACGCCAAGCCTTCTGGCCCATTCACTGCAGTATGTAACGAGCGATAATTATTGCTTTTGGGGCGTGCGATGTAATCATCAAACTCACCTGGAATAGCCTGCCATAGCGTTTGCACCAAACTGAGTGCGGTGTAGCAGTCTTTCACGTCATCCACCAAAATACGCACAGCACGCACATCGAACAACTGCTCAAAATCAAGATTTTTGCGCCGCATTTTGTTGATAATGCTGTAGATATGTTTTGGGCGACCCGATACTTCAGCTTTGATACCAGCCTGCGCTAATTTTTGCTTAAGCGTATCCTCAACGTGCTTAATATATTGTTCACGGTCAACACGACGTGAATCCAGTAGCTTGGCGACTTCTTTGTAGAGTTGCGGCTCTAAATAACGCAGTGACAGGTCTTCCATCTCCCACTTAAGCTGCCATACTCCTAAACGATTTGCCAGTGGGGAAAAAACACCTTGGATACCCCGTGCAATCTGCTTTTGTTGTGTTTCACTAGCACCCGCTAAGTAGCGAAGCGTTTGCGTGCGTTCGGCTAGCTTAATCAACACCACACGAATATCTTGCACCATTGCCAACAGCATCTTGCGTAAGCTTTCAATCTGCTTGCTGTAGTCGCCATTTTCTTTATCCTGCGCTTGCAGATCTTCAAACTCACTGAACTCCTGCACTTGCTCTATGCGCAAAATACCTTCCACCAAACTGACGATATTGCTACCAAACCTTGCTTTTAAAGTTTCCTGCCAATTGTCGATATGCGCAGGTGCCGCATATAAAATGGTCGTGATAATGGTCTCCGCATCCATATTTAAACTAATCAGTATGGCGGCTGTGCCTGTTGCATGTTGCAACAAGGGCACGCCTGTTAATTCAGTATGTGATGCGTAGGCCAAAGTCGCAAGCTCACAAGCTTGGCGAACTAACTCAACCTCACTAGGAGATAAATGCTTCGATAATGAATCTATCCATACTTGCGTATCATGATCAGATAAAGCTGGAATTTGTAATGAGCTGGAGCCATGAATCATTGTTATTTAATCTTCTATTCTAAAACCAACCTTAATAGTTACTTGATAATGCGCAATCTGACCATTCACAATGTGGCCTCTAGTTTCCACAACTTCAAACCAATCCATATGTTTAACAGTTAACGCTGCTTTGGCAATTGCATTACGAATAGCGTCATCTGAGCCAACTGTAGAGCTACCAACAAGTTCAATCAGTTTATAGGTATGTGCAGACATGTCATTCTCCTTGATTAAAAAATCTTAAATAAACCCTGATAATTATCATCATCTGCTTTTTAATGGAATATTACCAATTTAATTTGGTGCCATTTAATTGGCTTTCAAGATAGTTAATCAATATGCGATCCTTTAACTTGTAGCATCAACGCTAGATTAACATCCATCATTCTGTGAAAAGCTGCCTGTGGTAAGATTCTGTCACATTCAACTTGCTTAACCAACTCAATATCACCATGACAAATACAGAACAACTAGCAAACGGCCTAAAATGCATCACAGGCCTGACAGATCAAGAGTACGAAGCACTTAGCACCGCGCTTGCAAAAATGAGAGCACCTAAAGTGGAGGCTGGAGATAGCGGTGTTCATTCAAAAATGCTATCCGCAGTACGCCACCAATTACAACAACGCTTAAATAACGGCAGCCATTTAAGTGACGATGAAAAAACAAAACTTATGCATGATATTGCAGAGCTTGATCGTAAAATGTACGCACTCTAACGCTTACAAGCTCACTTATCCCTTAAAGCATCATGATTCATTCAAGCACAACCATTGGAGTATAAAATGAAGCAATTTTTCATCACACTAAGCCTGACGTTGATCAGCTTTAACGTAGTGGCTGGATGGACTGAATTTGGTGGATCAAGCAGTGATGGCAATGTTAAGACGTATTTTGAACAAGTGACGGCTCGTAACAAAGACCATGTGATCAGAGTGTGGCAAATAAAAGACTACGCAAAACCTCAAGCAATCAACAATATGTCTTCTCTATCAGTGAAATCTCTGCTTGAAGTCAATTGTAAAACCAAAATGATCAGAACCTTGGCTTACACGCACTACAACCAAAATTTGGGTCGTGGCGAATCTGTACTTAAGAACAACAACCCTGACGAGTGGGGCAATATTGCGCCAGACATTACCAATGAAGCGATGCGCAAGCAGTATTGTGGTCAATAATGCAGCCAGTGATGAAGTGCTAATCATTAAGCCTAACGAATAAGGCGCGATTCCTGAATGGCTAAACTTGGCTACTTTTAATTGCCGCTAGCTTAAACGCCACACTCATCTCTTGCTAGCAACAGCAGTGTCTTCAATCGTTTAGACACGCCAACTTCTGATAATCAAGTTACCTCAGTTCGGTTAACCACATATCAAGATAAATAATTAATCTCTTTTGTGTGAATATGTGTATATTCAATCACGTGTATATCTCCATTGTGATTCTACAATGCTGAAAATTAATGGCAGTAGTTTTCCCCCTTAACGCTACACTGTTAATTTTCTTCGTATTATCAAAATACAGCTTGCTGGAGATACCGATGTTGTTACAAAAAGTTTGGTATTTCAAGTTTCAGCAACTACTAGCAATGCTTAGCATTACATTGCTAGGCGGGTGCAGTGCAATCCCCACCATGGTGCCCGATATGGCAATGCATCCTGCCAAAGCGGTGCAACTGGACGGCGCACACGGCCCACTCTCCCCTAAACAGACTAAACAGATTCTCGCCAAACTAGAAAAGAATGGTGCAGACACCAATATATTTGATAAACACTTAGCCTTAGAAGCTGAGATTGTCGGCAGCCCATTAGTCGTTGGTAACCAGGTACAGCTGCTGGTGGATGGCCCAAGCACCTATAACGCCATGTTTGCAGCGATTGAATCTGCAAAAGATCATATCAATATGGAAACTTTTATTATTGAAAATGATGAAATCGGGCAACACTTTATTGACATACTAGTCAGCAAGCAACGGAATGGCGTTCAAGTCAATCTGATTTACGACAGTGTAGGCTCCATGAATACACCCAAAGAGTTTTTTGTTCCGTTGATAGAAAGTGGTGGCAACGTGCTGGAGTTTAATCCGATCAACCCGCTTAATTCGCGCAAAAGTTGGGAAGTCAGCCTGCGCGATCACCGTAAATTACTAATCGTAGATGGTGGAACCGCGTTTGTGGGTGGTATCAATATTAGCAGCGTTTATTCCAGTGGTTCGCGTGGCAGTGGCTCATTCAGAAAATCCAAATCAGGCGAAGGAAAAGTGCCTTGGCGTGACACTCACTTACGCATGTCAGGCCCAGTGGTGAGCGAATTCCAGAAACTGTTTATCGCCACATGGCATCAGCAAAAAGGCGAGCCACTAACCGTTAAAAAGTATTTCCCTGAAACAGGCAGTCAAGGTAACGAGGTGGTACGAGCGATCGGAAGCTCTCCCGATGAACCCTATAGTCAGATTTATTCCACCCTGCTATCTGCCATCAACAGTGCAGAAACTCAGGTCTTTTTAACTAACGCTTACTTTGTGCCTGATCCGCAACTGCTAGCATCCTTGAAAGATGCTGTTGAACGTGGTGTAGATGTAAGACTACTATTACCTGCAAAAACAGATTCAGCGTTGGTATTTTATGCCTCACGCTCTTACTATGACGAGCTACTGAGTGCAAAAGTCAAAATATATGAACGACAAGACGCGCTATTACACGCAAAAACCGCGCTGATCGATGGTGTATGGTCAACGGTAGGCTCAACTAATCTAGATTGGCGTAGTTTCGTCCACAATCAGGAAATTAACGCCGTCATACTGGGCCAAAGCTTCGGCACACAAATGCAGGTGTTGTTTGAAAAAGACCTGCAATCTTCAAAAGAAATCACGCTGGAAACATGGAGAAAGCGCTCAATCAGCACGCGCATTAAAGAAAGAGCTGCACGCTTATGGGCACGTTGGCTTTAAGCTGATAGTGGTTATTGGGTTTTCAATCTACAAGACATTAGACAAACCATCATCCGTCATTTAGCTTTACCCAAGCGATTGGGCTTGATTTGTCATTACTCGCCTTGCACCTTTAGCCAGCCTAATCTGATGCCTCATCAAAAGGATGTTGTGAGTATCGCTTGTCGACAAAGACGATATCTTGGCTACATCTCCTCGTCTGGTTGGATAATTTGTATCGGACGAGAGCCAATTTTTGCCCCTGTTACTTCATCTAGCAGGACAGGTTTAATCTCTGTCCCTGCTTCTGCATCGAGGAAGCGCACTAATTTACCATCGCCACGGTATTTCCGCCCCCAGTCCCCTATCATAAAAAGTACAGGAAGGAAGTCTCTGCCCGCTGTTGTCAGCACATATTCATCACGCGGCGGGTGTTCTGAATAGACCCTTTTTTCAAGGATACCTTCCTCGGTGAGCGTCGCCAAACGCTTGGTGAGTATTGTTGGTGCAATACTGAGATTTTTACGAAACTGCTCAAAGCGCGTGAGGCCAGCATGCGCATCTCTAAGTATTAATATACTCCACGCATCACCAAGAAAATCGAGGCTCCTAGCGATTGGGCAAGAATTTTTAGCATTAATTTTCGAGTTCATATCATTTTGATAGTGACATAGTATTCAACCAGTAGTAACATACTATCAAATTGATAGTGACAGTTACTTTCAGTTCGATAGTATCACTATCAAGTTAGATAATCCATCCTAAGGAGATTGATATGAGCAAGAAAGAATTAGGCGTTGCCATTGTGACAGGTGCGTCTTCAGGTATTGGCCAAGCTACAGCAGAGTTACTCGCCAATTCCGGCTATAAGGTGTACGGAACAAGCCGTAAAGAAGTGCAACCAGCTCAACGCTCTTATAAGATGATTTCGCTAGATGTGAACAGTGAAGCATCGATTGAAGCTGCCATCAAAGAAGTAGTCAACATTGAAGGTCGGATTGATCTAGTTGTGAATAACGCAGGCTTCGGTGTGGCACCTGGCGGTGCCGAAGAGAGCTCAATGGAACAAACCAAGATGATTTTTGACACCAATTTTTTGGGGATTGTCCGCATGACGCGTGCCGTAGTACCCTATATGAGAAAACAGGGTAAAGGGCGAATCATCAACATCGGCTCCATCCTTGGGTTGATACCAGCACCTTACATGGCCACCTATGCCGCCACTAAGCATGCAGTAGAAGGTTACTCAGAATCTTTAGACCATGAGTTGCGAACAAGAGGCATCCGTGTTTCTGTGGTTGAACCAGGCTATACCAATACGCACTTTGAAGCCAACACCTTAGAAGTAGACGCCAAAATAGATGAATACAATATTGCGCGGAAAGCACTCGCAAAATTGATGAAACTGGCTATTGCGGCAGGCGACGATCCCAAAGTGGTTGCCAACGTTGTATTAAAAGCTGCCAACGCTAAACATCCTAGGTTACGTTACGCTGCTGGAAAATTAGCGTGTCGCCTAAGTTTATTGAGAAGATTTGCCCCTGCTGCCTTAGTTGATATCGGCATTCGTCAAGAGCTAAAACTTGATTCACTTGAAAAAGTAGCGAGTCAACCCTAGGCAATCATCATGAAATTATTCACTTTCTATCGCCTTTCAGTGTTCAGTTCAATCTTGTTTATATTGCTGGCCATCATTTTAATGTTTGCACCAACCCAGATGTTAGCCAGTTGGGGTGTGGAATTAACAACCTCAGTAGGGTTGATGGCAAGACGAATCGCAGCACTCTATATAGGTATCGCCGCGATGTTTTTCTTTGCAAGAAATGCAGAACATTCGGCAACCCGTACAGCACTTATTCACGGAACCATCATCTCTTGCTTGATATTGGCGGCGCTTGGCGCTTACGAGCTTTATGTAGGGCATGCATCTAGCGGCATATTGCCTGCCATCTTTGTTGAAATCGGTCTTGCGCTGGCGTTTACGTATGTAGGGTGTGCATGCAACAATACAAAAAGCCTCAATAAAAACCAGAGGAAAAAATGATGAAAGCACTTATCTTAAAGCGTTATGGCAAGTCTGATCAGCTCGCGTTTGCAGACATTTCCCCGCCTGTAATCAAGCCCGATGAAATGCTCGTCCAAGTGCATGCCGCGGGACTGAATCCGATCGATAATATGATTCCTAAGGGAACCTTCAAAGCCATTCTCAAATTAACACTACCCGCTACCATGGGCAGCGATGTAGCAGGTGTTGTGGTAGAGGTAGGAAGTCGCGTGACCCGCTTTAAACCGGGAGATGCAGTATTCGCCAGCATTTTCGATTTAGGTACCGGCGCACTTGCTGAGTTTGCTGTTGTGCCCGAGAACGCCGCCGCCATCAAACCAACCAACCTAGATTTCGTGCAAGCAGCGTCTATCCCAATGGTAGGGCTCACGTCTTGGCAAGCCCTCAAAGAGCGGGCAAATCTCAAGCCTGGTCAGAAAGTATTCATACCTGCGGGTTCTGGCGGGATCGGCACGTTCGCGATTCAGCTCGCAAAACATCTCGGCGCAAAAGTGGGAACAACAACCAGCACAGGTAACATAGATCTAGTAAAACGCCTCGGCGCTGATGAAGTAATCGATTACAAGAAGCAAGCATTTGAAGATGTACTACAGGGCTACGACGCAGTGCTAGGCACTGTGAGAGGTGCTGGAATCGAGAAATCACTTCGTATATTAAAACCAGAGAGTAAGGTCGTGTCGCTCATCGGCCCACCAGACGCTGCATTCGCTCATGCCCGAGGCATGAACTTCCTCATGAAGTTTATATTTGGGCTGATTAGCTGCAAGATAATTCGCCAAGCCAAGAGGCGGAATATCGAGTATTCATTCTTGTTTGCACATCCTGATGGCCAGCAACTGGGAGAGATAGGAAAGCTTCTAGAGGCAGGCGTCATACGACCAGTCATCGACAAAATATTTCCGTTTAATCAAGCAAAGGAAGCACTTGCCTACCTTGAAGCAGGCCGAGCCAAGGGAAAAGTCGTGGTTAAAATTATTTGAATACGTCTACACTCAGTGGAACCCATCGCCACGCGACTTAGCTTCGTCATGATAAACTGGCTCCAGTCTATCAACTAAGATCAAATATCAAACAATGATTCAATACAACCCAAAAGACTGGATTATCTTTATCTTCCGTTTTCACGAATCGGATACCTTTCGACGGCTCATCCCCATGATGATATTCATTGGGCTTTACGCCGGTGGCATTGCCTACTTGGAGTTAGAGTTTTGGCAACTCTCCGATAAAAGTCATGTGAAGAATATTCCGTTAATGCACACCACAGTCGGGTTTGTCTTGTCATTATTACTCGCTTACAGAACCAATACCGCCTATGAGCGCTGGTGGGAAGGCAGAAAAACATGGGGCGCATTGGTCAACAACAGCCGCAACCTAGCGCTTAAACTTTCCGCTTATTTATCTGAAGAAAGTGACCGCAACTTCTTTAGAAAAGCCATCCCGACCTATGCATCGGTGCTATCTAAACATTTATCTAATGAAGAAGTCAGCCAAATGCTGTTTGAAGGCCTAGATTTAAAAATCAATCAGCACAATCACGCCCCCAACCAAGTGGCTAAAATTCTGTTTCAAAAAGCCAATGAGCTATACACATCAGGCAAAATCACAGGCGACCAGTTCTATATCATCAACGACGAACTACAATCGTTTACCGGCATTTGCGGCGTTTGCGAACGGATTAAAAACACCCCCATCCCCTACTCTTACAGTGCATTTATTAAGAAATTTATCTTCTTTTATGTCATGACACTGCCATTTGGCTACGTGTTCAGCTTGGGCTATTACGTGATACCCGTAGTCGTGTTTATCTTCTATGTGCTAGCCAGCTTAGAACTGATAGCCGAAGAAATTGAAGACCCGTTTGGCAATGATGATAACGATTTACCTACCAAGAAGATTGCGGCAAATATTAAAAAGCATGTGGAAGAGTTACTGTAACTACCCACGTGTTAACACGTGGGCAGAACTGCCCACCCTACAAGGAATACGCGGGAATGCGAGGTTGGGGTGAGCGTAATCCTAGAAATCTAGGTACGAATATACCCAATAATAAATGGTAATAACACGGCACTCAATACACCATTTAAGCCCATTGCCATACTCGCATATGTGCCAGCTTCATCATTAATGCTAAACGCACGGGTGATGCCTAAACCATGTGCACCCACACCAATGGCAGTGCCGCGCATCCACCAATGTTGGATATTGAGCGCATTGAAAATATACGGCGCTAAAATAGAACCCAACATGCCCGTAATCACCGTAAACACCGCGGTGAGGGTGGGTGATACATGAATGCGCTCGGCAATGCCCATGGCAATAGGGGCGGTGACGGATTTTGCATACATGCTGCCGACAATCGTACTACCAGCCCCCATGCTTTTCGCGATCATGACCCCTACAAAAATCGACACTGCACTGCCAATGGTTAATGCGAGTGTAATGGGGAATAGCTTACCTTTTAAATCATTAAAGCCTCGATAAATGGGCACGGCTAACGCCACCGTTGCTGTCCCCAATAAAAAATGCACAAACTGCGCGCCTTCAAAGTATTTTTGGTAAGGCATGTCCATGAATGTAATAATGCAAGTGACCAATAACACCGAAATAGCGACAGGGCTAAATACAGGGTGACGATTCACTTTAACGTAAATCATATAACCTAGTTGGTAAGTCGCTAACGTGAGCACCAATGCAAATAATGGGTCACCCGAAAGATATACCCAAATTTCAGAAATCGGTAAGCGGTCATTCGTCATGGGTCGCTTTCCAGAAAAACTTAAGCACCAATGCGGTGACGGCAATGGTCAGCACCACGCTCACTAACAACGCCAAAGTGACCGCTAATCCATGCGTTTTAAGGTCGGGTAAAAACAACACAACGCCCACAGATGCAGGGACAAAGAGCAAACCCAAGTGTTGACGGAAAGTGTCAGCCACCATCCCCAACGGCTGGTTAACCTCGCCTTTAATGACCAAAAAGCTGAGTAATAACAACAAGCCAATCACCGGGCCAGGAATATCAGGAATAAAGAATTTGGAGATTAACTCGCCCATTCCTTGCCAGATTAAGATTTGTACTAGGCCATCTATCACTGTTGAGATTTTCTTAAAAATAGTAGTAGGTCGATTGTAATGCGTTACTGTTTTTTTTCAATTACTTATATCAAAATCTGCCTACCATCTTGTTAAGATTGATCAAGCATTCGTACGATAAATACTGCACAACCTTGAATATTTTGGATTAGCTGAGTAGCACAGGAATCAAGCAACAGAGGGTAAGTTTACAATCGACTTAGTGCTTTCACTCAGAATAAAGTTCTTCATATATGAAGAACTTTATGGTCTTAGCAGTTAGCGAAGTTGGGGAAGCCCCTTGCTGGTATTATTTGGTTACTTTCCTTTTATCTAACAAAAGTAAAGTAAATCGCCTATAGGCGAAAAGGAGAACTACATACGGCGAACTGTTTGCGAGCTCAGCATAAGCTTGCTACTTGACTCAAGATCAAATTAATTTGCCATTAAATATGCTTCGTGCTCAACAAATAGGTCTATTTCCCCAACGAATATATCAATTGCGGCATTAACAGCATCTATGAATTTCTCAACATTTTCAAAATTTGGCACTACTGAATTTTCACCATGTGCTATGCAGTTACGAACATGAATCAAACGATCTATATCAGCAACTAACGAATCAAATTTAGAATAATCAAAACTATAAATTTCACATATTTCTTTTAAGACAGACTTATTTAAATTAGATTTAGTATCTATCTTATTACTAATTTTTACATTTTCATCAAAAAGAATTTTAAATTTATCAGTAAATGCTACCCTCTGCTCGAATGATTGTTTACCACTTAATGATTTGTATGCGTCACCCATAGCCAATACCGCCAGTTTTGTGGGAATTTGATTTGATTTTAAGTTCAGCCCATTTAAATATTCAATTAATATCTTTAATGAACTGACAACAAAACCTTCCCAATGTGCATATATCATGGGGACACACATACGGCACCATAGCTGTTCGTCAGACTTAGAAGCATTGACCTTAAGCTTTGCAAATTCCCCATCACGCCATTTGTTGGTTTCAAGTATTTCTTCTGTTACTTTATGGACCAGAAAAAATCTCCAATGCTCTCACCATGCGATTTCTTATACGTGTATTAGAAAATGTACTTGTCCCAATTTGGTTATACTGAGTATCTGCTGATAATTGTTCAATTTTCTCAAAAATTGCAGTTTCATTACCTTCAATTACTGGAAACACTTTTGGTAGGGCGTAGGCTATAGAATCAAATATATGCAGAGCAAACCCGCCATTAGGTCTAAACACTTCCTTGCCATATTTATTATTTAGTAACTTAATTAAATCAATTAATGATTTCTTTTCAACTTCTAAATTAAATGGACACTCGCCTTTAGATACAGACTTCATAAACTCCGTAAGAAATTGAGGAACCGTTATTTTGAAGTCACCCTCTAGGTGTTTAAATGCAAAATAACGAAGAGCCAACTCCTCCAAAAACATTTGCTCTTTTTTACTGTCACTAGGATCAATAAGAGCTTCAAAATCTGGGAGCTTTGCTACTTCACGAAGTACTTTATTTAGATCAACACTATAAGCTCTGAAAATACAGTTTCTAATTTCCTGATCAGATAATGGACTTGCACCTGTATTTAACCTATTAAATAACTCATACCTTACATCTACCTGACTATCCCATTTAACTATTTCAACTCTGCACACAGAACGCTTTATAGTTGTTTTTAGTTTTATAGGCATTGATTCAATGCTTAAACCTTCTAGCTCAGGAATCATTTCACCTTCGGTTAAAACAAAATGATTCTTATCAGGGACGCTGCTAAGTATGCCGAAAAAAGCAAATATTGTTGATATTCTTTGTAATCCATCAACCACTTCCCATTTGCCGTGATTATCTTCTGCTACAAATATTGGGGGTATTGGTATTCCCAAAAGCACAGACTCTATGAACCTAGTTTGTTGATAAGGAGACCAACGAAATGCTCTTTGATATTCTGGAGTAATGAAAAGGTCGCCATCATCAAACATATTCATTAACTCACCAAAAGACATGTCAAGCCTGTCAGTTTTTAATGTATTTCTTTTTTCAGCAACTACATCTTCAACATTTGACAATTGGTTTCCTTAACTTATGATGTGGTTTAAGGCATAAGCTGCGATTTTAAACCGAGTGAAAACAACTATTCTTACAATCATATTTAACCAAATGTCGCTACTAGGTATAGGCAAATGTTGCGATTTTATAATGCACTGATATGCATAAATTGCGATTTTAATTTTTATATAAAACTTCCGCTTTGGGGGACAAAGCGGCCGTTCAGTTGAGTTCTTCTGACTTCAGCAATCGGCCCATTGCAGTCATACCAAAAACAAAGCTGGTCAGCAGCAATGGAGGACAAAGCTTTCATTCACTTAAAGTTTTAATATTTCTACAATTGGCTTAAAGCTTATCTTCATAAAAATTTACAGAATTTTATATAACCAAAGAATCTCATACTCATGAGAAACATAGCAGATTTTGAATTTTCAGTTATTAAAAATTTATCATTCGTCGTCATCAAACAAATTCATATTAGATTCTTAGCATAGTAAAACGGATTTTTATATTTCAGTTAGACGACTGGTCTAATCTATGCAATAATGCGCTTATGGGTAACAAACTTCCAACCACAAAATCTAGTGATACACGTCAGCAAATTTTAGACACAGCCAAGGATATCATCCTAGGCAAGGGCTTTGCTGCTGTCGGCCTCAACGAAATACTCTCTGCTGCAGGGGTGCCTAAGGGGTCGTTCTATCACTATTTCAAATCCAAAGAGCAGTTTGGCGACGCATTGCTGGAAAATTACTTTGACGATTATTTGCAGATGTTAGAACACTTACTCAAAGATGACGGCAGTTCAAATTCCAGCCGACTGCTCAAGTTTTTTCAATCATGGTTGGACACCCAATCTAGCGACGCCACAACAGATAAATGCTTAATTGTTAAATTGAGCGCAGAAGTGACCGATCTCTCCGAAGCTATGCGTATTACGTTAAAAAACGGTACTGATCGTGTCATCGCGTGTCTTACCAACTGCTTGCAAGAAGGCATTCGTAAAGGTGAGTTTCCTGCCAACCTGGATGTAAATGCTGTCACGGCAGAAATCTATTATATGTGGGTTGGTGCAACACTTTTGACCAAGGTCAGTCGCACACGCGCTGCCTTGGAATGCGCCATGAGTGCTACGAAAATAAGACTTGGACTTAACTAAGCTGGCTTTTTTATTTGGCACAACACTAGCCGACTGGTCTAATAATTTTAATGTTTAAGGAGTTTTTATGCTGAATTTTGATTTTTATAATCCGACACGTATCGCTTTCGGTAAAGGCAAGGTCGCTGAAATCGACAAGTTAGTGCCACCTGAGGCTCGCGTTTTGATTATTTACGGCGGTAACAGTGCCAAGAAGAATGGAACACTTGATGAAGTGCAGGCTGCTCTGGGTAACCGCGTATTTGAGATGTTTGGTGGCGTTGAGCCAAATCCAACCTATGAAACCATGATGAAAGCTGTGGCACAGGTCAAGACCAACAAGCTCGATTTCCTTCTGGCAGTTGGTGGTGGCTCCGTGATTGACGGCACCAAATTTGTCGCAGCTGCGGTGTATACCGAGGGTGACCCATGGGAAATTTTGCTCCAGCACGGTGCAAATGTTAAAAAAGCCATGCCTTATGGCACGGTGCTGACCTTGCCTGCTACAGGCTCTGAAATGAACGACGGCTCAGTGGTCTCACGCATTGAAACCTCATCCGGTTTGCAGGATAAACTCTATTTCACCAGTGAACATGTGTTTCCAAAGTTCTCCGTACTCGACCCAAGCAAGAGTTTCACCCTACCTCCGCGCCAGTTGGCTAATGGCGTGGTGGACGCATACACCCATATCATGGAGCAATACCTGACCTACCCCGTTGGCGCCCGCGTGCAGGACCGCTTTGCGGAAGGGTTGTTGCAGACGCTGATTGAAGTTGGACCTAAAGTTCTTCAAAACCCAGAAGATTACGAATTGCAAGCCAATTTCATGTGGGTGGCCACGCTAGCCTTAAATGGCTTGATCGGCTCTGGTGTGCCAAGCGATTGGGCGACGCACATGATTGGCCACGAAATCACCGCACTGCATGGTTTGGATCACGCACAAACGCTAGCTATCATTTTACCGAGCATGCTCAGCCTGCGTCGCGATGCCAAGCGTGCCAAGCTACTGCAATATGCCGAACGCGTTTGGCATATCAGTGAAGGTACGGAAGATGCGCGTATTGAAGCGGCCATTCAGAATACCCGATCATTTTTTGAGAGCCTAAATGTACCAACGCGATTATCTGCCTATGACATTAGCGCAGATGCCATTCCTGCCATGCTGTCACAGCTGGAAAGTCATGGCATGGTCGAGCTCGGTGAACACAAGGATGTGACGCTGGATAAGAGCAGGGAGGTGCTGGAAGCAAGTATTTAGATTATTAAAGCGGATAAAGTGTGACAGCACATATCCAAAACCTTCGTGTTATTTTTATTAGGAGTGATCATGAACAAGAAATTAGCCCTGTATGTACGTTTGAATGCAAAGCCAGGAAAGGAAGCGGCACTGGAAGCATTTCTGAAATCCGCACTGCCGCTGGTGGAAAACGAGCCGGAAACCGCTACCTGGTACGCACTCAAATTTGGCCCTGCCACTTTTGGCATTTTTGACACCTTCAGCGACGAGCATGGCCGTCAGGAGCATCTTAGCGGCAAGATCGCCGAGGCGCTGATGGCGAATGCCACAGATTTGCTGGCCGAGATGCCAATAATCGAAACTGTAGATTTACTGGCGGTCAAGGGTCAGACTTAAAACAGTTTTGGCTAAGTATATAGCTCTTCCCCTTACTATTTCTAGCCTACACTGGCACATCATTACCCTCCCTTTTTTTAGATGTGCCAGTATTTTTTTATAATGGAACAGAATGTTTACCCCTAATCCAAATCAATCACCGACAGCCAACCGTGGATGGCAGCGTGTGTTCCAGCGCGGAAAACTGACCTTGGGTATCATGTTCCCTATCGAGGCCTTTGAGCGCGATCAGCCAACTATGCACAACCAAGTAGTGCTTGCGCAGTTTGCTGAAAAATCCGGTTTTGCCAGCCTAGCCTTCCGTGATGTGCCGCTTAAAGACCCGAATTTTGGCGATGTCGGCCAGATATTCGACCCGTGGGCTTATCTCGGATATATGGCCGCGCAAACCTCAGAAATCGCATTGTTAACGGCGTCCATCATTCTGCCATTACGTCACCCGATTCATATTGCCAAAGCCGCCGCCAGCATAGACCGTCTATCCAATGGCCGATTGTTAATGGGTGTTGCAACTGGTGACAGAGTGGTGGAGTTTCCGGCCTTTAATGTAGATTTTGAGTCGCGCGGTGCGATGTTTCGAGAAGAAATCGAGTTGCTCAAGATTTATTGGTCAGAGTACTTTCCGCAAGTCAGTAGCAGCTTCGGCCATCTGCAAGCTGCCGATGTGATCCCCAAGCCAGTCGCTTCACATGTACCCTTGCTTGTTACTGGCCACAGCCAGCAGGATTTGGGTTGGATAGCGCGCAACGCCGACGGCTGGATAAGCTACCCTCGCAATATTGAGGCACAGGCGCAAGTGGTGCAGCGCTGGCGAGATTCAGTGGAGGCAGAACTACCAGGACAGTACAAACCATTTACACAGTCTTATTTTATTGATCTTGCCGACAGCCCGAATGAAGCAGCAACGCCTATTCATTTAGGTCACCGACTCGGCAGGAATGCCTTGCTGATGCATCTGCGTGCTAGCAAACGCATTGGTGTAGATCACCTCATTTTCAATGTCAAATATGGCAAACGTGCAGCTGACGAAGTGCTGCAGGAACTGGCAGAGTTCGTGCTGCCAGAATTTATGTGACATATAAGCGCAGGCGAGGATGCCTGCGCCACTAAAACAGGAGACACCATGAAAGCCGTTGCATTAACCAGATATTTACCTATCAGCGATCCTGAATCACTGATGGATGTCGAATTACCGAGACCCGTGACAATCGGTCGCGATCTTTTGGTGAAGATCCACGCCATTGCAGTCAACCCTGTCGATACCAAGGTGCGTAAGCCTAAAGACAAGTTGGAAATAACACCCAAGGTTCTAGGTTGGGATGCCGCTGGTGAGGTGGTCGAAGCCGGACCAGACTGCACGCTGTTCAAGCCTGGCGACAAAGTATATTACGCTGGCGACATTACGCGCTCAGGCTGTAATGCCGAATACCAGCTCGTAGATGAGCGTATCGTCGGCCACATGCCACAGAGTTTGAGTTTCGACCAGGCAGCCGCTTTGCCGCTGACTGCGCTGACCGCATGGGAGGCACTATTCGACCGGCTGGGCATTGCACTTGATATAACGCAAAACCGTAATAAGAGCTTGCTTATCATAGGCGGCGCTGGCGGGGTGGGTTCGATTGCCATCCAACTCGCGAACAAACTGGCGGGATTGACCGTGGTAGCCACGGCATCGCGCCCAGAGACCGTAACATGGGTGCAGGAATTGGGCGCACAGCACGTCATCAATCATCAGCATGACCTGGTGACGCAAATGCGCGAAATCGGCATTCCCCAGCCTGATTATATTTTCTGTTGCAACGATACCGATGGCTATTTTGTTGTCATGGCCGAGCTCATCAAGCCGCAAGGCCGCATCTGCTCGATTGTGGAAACCGCACAGCCGGTAGACCTTAACTTGCTAAAGAACAAAAGCGCGACTTTCGTCTGGGAGTTGATGTACACCCGATCTATGTACCAGACGGAGGACATGATTGAGCAGCACCATATCTTGGATCGTATCGCACGATTAGTAGATGAGGAAGTACTTGCATCTACGCTCAACGAAACACTGTCTCCTATCAACGCTACCAACTTGCGTAGGGCGCACGCGCATCTCGAAGCCGGTAGCACCATAGGTAAGATCGTATTGAGCGGCTGGGCTTGATTTCCACACTATTTTTTACATCATCAGGAGATAAAAATGTCACGTATCGTCAGATTCTACCAAACCGGTGGGCCAGAAGTATTACAGATAGCAGATGAACAAGTCGCCGCACCAGGCAGGGATGAAGTGCAGATCAAGGTGCAAGCCATCGGTCTCAATCGTGCAGAAGTCATGTTCCGCAATGGTCAGTATTTGGAAGCACCGATACTGCCAGCGAGGCTGGGCTATGAAGCGGCAGGCATAGTCAAAGCAGTGGGAGGTAACGTGACTGAGTTCAAGATAGGTGATGCGGTCAGCACAATCCCAGCGTTCTCTCAGAATCAGTATGGTGTTTATGGTGAGTTGGCGAATGTGCCTGCATTTGCCGCGGTAAAGCATCCACCATCACTTTCCTGGTCAGAAGCAGCCTCCATCTGGATGCAATATATGACTGCCTATGGCGCATTGGTGGAGTTTGCCGATACCAAAGTCGGTGAGTTTGTGCTGATTCCGGCGGCATCAAGCAGCGTGGGTGTGGCAGCTATAGAGATTGCCAATCTGCTGGGTGCTATTCCCGTTGCTTTGACGCGCACCAGCAGCAAGCGCGAGGCTTTGCTCAAGGCCGGTGCCAAGCATGTGATTGCGACGGAAGAACAAGACCTGGTGACCGAAGTGAACCGCATTACCAATAATAAAGGTGCACGCGTGGTGTTAGATCCGGTTGGCGGGCCGACCATCAGCAAACTGGCAGAAGCGACAGCCCAAAGCGGCATTATTTTCCAGTATGGCGCGCTAAGTACAGAGCCGACGCCATTGCCGCTGTTCCCCGTGCTCGCCAAGCAATTAACCATACGCGGGTATACCCTATTTGAAATCAGCACTCATCCTGAACGCATGGCACGCGCCAAAGCCTTCATTGTGCAAGGGTTGACTGATGGCAAGCTGAAACCGCTGGTGGCCAAAACCTTTCCGCTAGCGCAGATTGTCGAAGCACACCGCTATATGCAATCCAACCAGCAGATCGGCAAAATTGTGGTGACAGTTTAGCGCTATTAGCAACTGCATAGGCGCTTTGCAGTCGGTTGGGCAGTCACGTTTGAGTGCCGAAATGAAGCCTCCACGATGAAAGTATACAAACATAGAATCTGGGGGCGTTAATGGTGGATTTTGTTTAGCAAGCTCACCCTAACCCTTTAGCGGGACGCCTGACGGTGCTCATGCATTCAACTGTTGAAGGTCAGTTAAGGGACGATTAGAGTCGGTTATTCTAACAGCTCATATAATTCTAAAGAGAAAGTCAGCTTAATCCTGTCTACTTTCAGTTTAAGGATATTAGGAGTATTTGAACTGCTATTTTAACTTTATTCCGGGATGGGGTTTTATGAAGGTCGAAAATGGATTCCGCGATGACATTCTGACTGTATCAGCAATCTTAATTCTACTTTTTATTTATGAGCATATATGACCCATAGCTGAACTTCATATATATATTCAAAACAACTCTTCACATTTATGCATTTAAATGTGACAATGTATGCAACTTAAATTAAAGAGGCATATATGAACGTATCGTCATTATTTGAAAAAGTCCAATTAGGCGACTTGTTTTTACCCAATCGAATTGTATTACCGCCATTAACTCGCTGCCGTAGCTCTCAACCGGGAAATGTGCCAAATGAATTAATGGCAAGTTACTATAAACAACGCTCTACTGCAGGTTTTATGGTTACAGAAGGTACACAGATTGAAACACGTGGGCAAGGCTACGCTTGGACACCAGGCATACACTCAGAGGAGCAAATAGAAGGTTGGAAGAAAGTAACGAACGCTGTACACGAAAGTGGTGGAATTATTTTTTGCCAACTTTGGCATGTTGGCCGAGTATCCCATTGCGAGTTACAACCAAACGGAGATGCACCAGTAGCACCATCAGCCATTCAAGCTAAGTCTGTAAAGGTATTCATCGAGACTGGACCTGGCGAAGGTGCTTTGGTTGAACCAAGCATGCCTCGTGAACTGACAACCGAAGAAGTTAAAGAATTAGTTAACTTATATCGTCAAGCTGCTAAAAACGCAAAGTTGGCTGGATTTGATGGCGTTGAACTTCATTCCGCTAACGGTTATCTGCTAAATCAATTCATATCTGAGCATACGAATCACAGAACTGATGAATATGGTGGCTCGCTACCCAATAGACTACGCTTTTTAAAAGAGGTAACTGAAGCTGTAATCGAAGTGTTTGGGCGCAATCGAGTAGGTGTACGATTCGCTCCACTGTTTGCTACCACTACAGAAGACCGAGTTTACCTTGGCCTAGTAGAAAGCAATCCTCATGAAACCTACATTTGTGCTGCTAAAATGTTGAATGACCTTGGGATCGCTTATTTATCAATCGCAGAGGCGGATTGGGACAACAGCCCAGACTTGCCTGAAACATTTAGAAGTGAATTACGTAAAACATTTGAGCGTGCGATAATCTATGCGGGTCGTTATAGCGTACAAAAGGCACTAACAGTAAATTCAAAAGGATACGGTGATTTATATGCATTTGGTAGAGCATTCATCGCAAACCCAGACTTACCGTATCGAATTCAAAAAGGATTATCGTTGAATCAGGTCCAAAATGATACCCTTTACGGTGGTGGCGAAGCAGGGTACATTGATTATCCATTCAGCACACAATTATCAACTTAAATAGTGGGCTTTCCCACTGGCAATAAGGTGAGAGTAAGATGGATTTAAATGAAGCATTAAAAATGCTAGCTAACCCGACAAGACGTGCAATATTGGCTTGGTTAGCTAATCCTAATGAGGCGTTTAAGGACTACACACAACTTTACCCATACGAGATGTATGGGGTGTGTGCAAGCTTGATTCAGGACAAGGTTGGGCTATCGCAACCTGCCACATCATTATGTTTGAAAGCGTTGCAAGATGCGAACTTGGTCGAATCAACTAAGGTTGGTAAATGGACATACTACAAACGTAACTCGACGGTGGTAGAGCAAGTTTTAGCTACCTTACGTGAAGTATTAAGTGAATAGTGAGGTTGTTATGTCGAGCGGAACTCTAATCAATCAAATAGACCAGATTAGCTCAAATTTGAATGACTGCTATGGGCCTTGAATTCAACCGGTCGATGCAACAGATTGGGCAAATCTTTCTGCCGGTTGAATTCAAGGGATTTAGTTGTCATAGGTTTTAATGAGACAAACCCTACTTCATAGTGTCTACCGTATCTTGGCCGATCCAGCATCAATTATCTTAAATTTATCAATGTAGTTGAAGACTCAAGATTAAGTTTGAATGCTTGTAAACGACTTTAATGGAAATTCGACAAAGATATTTTTGTTGAAGGATGAAGTTATAAACGACTTTAATGTCGAAGAACATTTTGTTCTGTGACAGAGGGTGTAAATAATTTTGCTTTTCCAGACTCTTCCATATAGTTAAATCATTGAGTGAGTCGTTGGGAATTTATTCAGTGAATTATTTCATTCAGTTTTCAGAAATCTTAACTTACTTTATTGAGCGCCTTGAATGAAAAACCCTAGCTTAAAGCTGGGTCCTGTCGTATCAAGAACAAGGAATTACTTGTTCATTAGGTACATTGTTACTTCAAAGGCCAAACGCATTTCTACAGCTACTTGTGTTTTCCATATAAAAATCTCCTAAGGTTTTTTCAATCACAGTTTAAATTTAGCGATTTTTTAATGCGTGCTATCAAAACATTAATAACAGCTAAGTAATGGCAAGAGATATATTGCTTCAAATCCTTAGAAAAATTTATACATAAGTTTAAAGATTAAATTTGCATTTAGTTAGCCAGCTAACTATAATGAGCCTAACTAGAGTTTAGCTCATCTTCTTATTTCAGTTGATGACTGCTAAATTCTGTTATTAATGATGCTTGGACAAATTAGCTGCAAGCGACATGAAAAATTATTTATTTCATGGTTTTTTACACTTCAATTAAGGATTACCCCATATGAAATCACTGTTTAAAAACACACTCGCGATAATAACTTTTAGCCTTGTAACAACAAGTATTGCATTTGCTGAAGAAATGACCGCCCAAACAACTGTAGAGGCATTAAACAATACATGGAATAAAGCCTTTAATAATTCAGATGCTAGTTCACTTGCTAGTTTATATGCAGAAAATGCTGTACTTTCACCAGGCAACGGCAAAGTTCTGACTGGACGTGCAGAGATTCAGAATTTATTTAAAAGTTTTTTTGAAGCAGGTTTGAAGAATCATAAATTGGAAATAGTCACCGTTGATGGTGATGATAAAACGCTTTATCAGGTCGCAAAGTGGAGCGCTAGTGGTCCTGAAAAGGATGGCGTAACAGCCACTTACAGCGGCATCACGACTAGTGTTTTTAAGAAAGATGCAAACGGTAAGTGGATAGCTCGCACTCACATTTGGAACGCTGGCAATTAAACTCCTCAAGAGACTAGTGCTGCATTCTGCAAAATGATAAACCCGACCATCTTTGATCGGGTTTAACCTGTCTGTTAATATAAGTTGTAAAGTATTAGAGGGTGTCCACTCTTCCTAAAAGTCCACAAAGTATGAATTTCGATAATCCTCTTCGCAGATTTAAAAAATGGCATATCTACTGGACTAATTAGCCTGCCTTAGGATTATAAAAATGATACTAATTTTTTGCCTAATCTAAATTTAGGTTGGTATACTAAAGTAGCAACACACTTATCGGTCGTCTTGAAAATACGCGCCGATACTAAAGAGGTCTCGACCCTGCCTCGTTTTATTTTCCATAAGCGTTTTTACAAACGAGATGGAAAGAAACGATAACTTCTGAGAATGAAAGTGCCGAAAGTGAATGGCTCTGTCAAAAACTTAAGTTTTGAAATCTGCACTTGCATCTCACTAGCGCTAATGCTCTCATTGATTGGAGCTAAGATTGTTTATGCTTTTTCTCCAGACCGCCAGGCCAGTACTCAAGTACAAAAAACTCCCCAGCAGAAACAAATACAAACCAACACGCTGATTGTTGGTAGTGAGCAAGATTTTCCGCCATTTGCCACTGGCATGACTGATGAAACCGCTAGTGGCTTTACCATAGAACTATGGAAGGCAGTCGCAACAGAGGCAGGGCTAAACTACCACATACGCGTATTGCCTTTCACTGAACTTCTTCAGGAGTTTAAAACAGGAAAAATAGATGTATTGATTAACCTCAATATCACAGATGAGGCTCAAGCTTATGCAGACTTCTCTGTGCCACATGCCATTTTTAAAGGCGGAATATTTGTTCGAAAGAATGAATCAAGTGTTAATTCAGAGTCTGACCTTAATGATAAATCTATCATTATGATTAAGGATGATGTAGAGGCATCGTACGCGACATCAAGAGGCTGGGATAAACAATTAGTATTGGTTCATACTGCGGAAGAAGGAATGCGTTTGTTAGCCTCTGGCAAGCATGATGCCATGTTAGTAAATAAAGTTGTTGGCTTGCAATCATTAGCCAGCAATGGGATTAACAATATTAAAGCTTTAAAAGTGAATGCGGGATTTACGCAAAAGTTTGCATTTGCTGTACATGACGGTGAGTCTGATTTGTTGAGCAAAATTAACGAAGCATTTGTCATCACTAAAGCCAACAAAACCTACGATAGCATTTATGAAAAGTGGTTTGGCATTTACTCAGAAAAAGAGATTGGTCTACGTGACTTACTCAAGCACATCATTCCCATAGTTTTATTGTTTACCTGCGTCTTAGCTTATTCTTTATTTCGGCGTAGGGCTGAACGCAAACAGGCTGAGTTATTGCTGAGAAGCCGTCAACAGCAACTTAACTTTGTGCTCGAGGCTAGTGGTCTTGGTTTCTGGGATTGGCATATCTCCTCAGGGGAAGTAGAGCGGAATCATATCTGGGCTGAGATGCTTGGATACACTTACGAGGAGATTAAGCACACCATAAACCAGTGGGCAGACTTTGTACATCCTGATGATGTCGAAAATGCCTGGAAGTCTATTAACGATGTGCTTGAAGGGCGCACCTCAGTACATGAGTTGGTGTATAGAATGCGCACTAAGAATGGTGGCTACAAATGGATATTAGATCGTGCAAAAGTTGTAGAGCGTGACGCAGAAGGCAAAGCCGTTCGAATGATTGGCTCGCACAGGGATTACACCGAACGTAAAAATCTTGAATTAGAACTTACCAGACAGGCGCATTTAGACTACCTCACTGGCTTGTCTAATCGCAGACACTTTATGGAGCAAGCTGAAATAGAGTTGTCACGTGCCATTCGTTACAACACACAGCTTTCTGTTTTGATGTTAGATATTGATTTCTTTAAGAACGTGAACGACACCTATGGCCATCAAGTAGGTGATGCCGTTCTGCAAGCGCTAAGTAAAATCTGTCAAGAGACATTACGTCAAGTGGATATAGCAGGTCGCATCGGTGGTGAAGAATTTGCCATCCTTTTGCCAGAAGCCGAGGTTAAAGAGGCGCTAGAAGTGGCTGAGCGTTTGCGCGAAACTGTCGCCAAAACGGAAGTGGATATACCCGTTGGTTTGCCTATACAGTGAATCGCCACTAGCTTACTAGACGTCTTTGAGTCGCAATAATGGCAACTAATAAACGTCTACCAAATTCTGGGAAGTCCACATAAAATTTTACATTTCTGGGTTAGAGATTGCTATATGCTATATTTATGGTTGAATTGTAAATGCATAGTTACAAGCTAGCGATGACCTCAAGTTAGTCAATACAAGAATATGAATAAAAATGGATCCCAAAGAGGGCAATATGCAATACATACAGCATGATGAGTTCATGGCCTCAGTTAGGCAACTCTATCAAAAAGGCGGGCGCTATCAGAAAGCAGCCAAGGACGTTCAAGCAGCATGGGGTCGAGCGCATTCTCAAAAAGAACCACCTCTTAATGAAGTTTTTGAGGGAATGTCTCTTACTAATCATGGTGAGAGTAGAATTAACCATTGTAGAAAGTATGATTTGAATGGTTTCGCACGTCTTGTCACACTTGTTGATAACGATATATGTGTTTTTCTTTTTACAGGTGATCATGAGTCAACTGACACATGGCTTGATAAAAATAAAGGCTTAAAATTCATTGCTTCAAAAGTTGATGAGAAAATTCGTGTAAATCCAGTATTTGTCTCTAATACTCAAACTGGCCAGGTAATCTCATCAGAGAGTGATCTTAGTCTTGGAACACTTATTCAGCGTCTTCCAGAGCGCTATCAGAAACGATTATTGGATGATCTTCCTCAAGATATAATAGATGAAATATTGGCGGTTGAATCTATTACTGATGAAGATGAGATATTGTCGATAGCGCAACTTTGTAATCACCCTGCTCAAGCCGATGTTGTTCTTGATGTATTACTTTCCTTGAGGGAAGGAAATGAGTTACAAGCAAAATTAAGAATTGACCTTTACTCAGATGTAGCCAAATCAATTTCAGAATTAAATGAACATGAAGTTGAAAAGATAATTTCTAGTGATTCAACTGTTTTAGTTAAGGATGTTGATCCTGAGTTATTCCGTCACTTTGTCGAAACTGCATCTTTCCAAAAATGGATGTTATATTTACATCCATCTCAAAGGGGGATAGTTAGTAGAGATTTCACAGGGCCATCAAGGCTTTTGGGTGTAAGTGGCTCAGGTAAGACATGTGTTTTAATTCATAGAGCGTTAAGATTAGCAGAGCAAAATCCTGAAGCAAAAATTGCTATATTGACTCTAAATTCCTCATTGGCTAAATTAATTGATGATTTAATTATTGCCGCAAGAGGACAAGCAAGACCAAAGAACTTAACGGTTACATCAGTCTGGAAACTTTGTTATGACAATCTTTTAATTCATGAGAAAGATAAAAGAGACTATTACACCCAGAATACCATAGTTAAAAACCCATTTGCTACTTCCGAGCACATCGATGAGATTTGGGATGAATACTACAATTGCGAAAGAAACAATGATGATGCTGATGTTATGTTCGAGGTGCATAGAACACTATTGGCTCGGGGAATCTATCCTAAGGATTATTTAAAGCAAGAAATCGATTTTCTGAGAAGTGCCTTTGCTCCTAACGATAGAATTCACTATCTGGATATGGAGCGATCAGGGAGGGCAACACCGCTTGAACGCCGATATCGCGAAATGATATTAAAAGGTTTGGAGGGTTGGGAGCGAAAAATGGCAGCTGTTGGTGCGATTGATGATATTGGTATTGTCACCGCTCTACATAGACACCTCAATAGCTTACAACCGATATACGACCATGTTCTTGTAGATGAGGTACAGGACTTGGGTACGCTTGAACTACAAATCGTACGGAAACTGACGCATGAAGGTTCAAACGATCTATTTCTTTGTGGAGACTCTGCGCAGACTGTTCACACTAAATATTGTGACTTAGGCAGATCTGGAATAGATGCGACAGGTAGGTATATTAGGCTGAACCAAAACTATCGTAATAGTAGACAAATTCTTGGTGCTGCATATGCTGTACTTACAACTGCACTTGAAAATATTCCATCCTCGATTTCAGGGCTGGAAATATTATCCCCAGAATATGCAAATTTTTCATCTCCCAGCCCATTACTTTTGGAAGCAGATTCTCTGATTGGAGAGTTGTCGATGGCTATTGGGTATGCTAACGAAAAACATGATAATGATCATAACCAGCACAAATATTGTATAGCAATTTGTGGTTATCCACAGAAAGCCATTGAATTACTTGGAAATTTATTATCACTCCCGTTACTTTCTGGAGATACAGATCTCAGTACTGGTTGGCTTTTTCTATCAGATTTAGAGCAAACTAAAGGTTTTGAATTTGACCTTATGATAGTTTTAAATTGCTCAGAAGGGATTATTCCTCATCCTAATTTACCTGATTTGGAAGCGTTTCGTGACCTTACTAAATTATATGTGGCGCTAACCCGTGCAAAAACAGAACTTATTGTAAGTTATACAAGGAAACCATCTAGATTTATTTCAAGGGCACAAGAGCACTTTAATCAATCAAAATGGATAGATTATGCTAGCCCATCAGAAAATAAAATAACTGAGTTTCCGGTACCCTCAATTCCAAAATTGGGAAGTGAAAAAGTCTGGGAATCTTATGGGAAGGAGTTGTTGCGTTTGCGAGATATGGTTGGTTTGTCACCAACAATTCAGGATGAGCTTCTTACGCATGTTTCAGGTACTCAAAAGGTCACTGGATCTTCAACTATGCGACGCACGATTGAGTGGAAAAACTTCGGTCATTTCTATAAAGATATGCACAATCCTAGAGCAAGGAACCAAGTTATTAGTGATGAAGCCTGGTTGGAATTGAACTCACACATAAATGTTGTAATTTCTCCTGATATTCAGCAGGAATAGACTGTATGAAGTATTCAAGGGGGAGGTAGATTGAAATATAGAAGTAAAAGATATTTTCTGTTACCAGCAACTAGCCCTAATCTGTTCTTAGGTAGATCTGCTTTTCTTCATTCATTCCACTCCGTTGAGTGGACTTTACTAACTTTTAATTTGTAGGGCAAATGGGGAGCAGGTCAGGTGTAAAAATATAGCTGGGAAAATTACAACAAAATTGAACGATAATAAAGGTCAAGTATGAGAGCTATTTCATCATATCAAGCGCTAGAAAAGTTTGGAAGAGTTCGACTTTCAAAACACTTCTTTATGCGAGATTTTCTATACAGCGAAATTTCAAATTATTATGGCATTCCAAACCTTCCTGAGAATCCAGATTTAGCAATAGAGGTTGGCAAGCGTCTTTGTGAAGAGCTATTAGATCCTCTTAATGCAACCTTTGGACGAATTGCAGTGAGGTCAGCCTATAGGTCAATAGCCGTTAATTCACTCGGTAATGAAAAAGGGCATAACTGTGCGAGTAATGAATCCAATTTCGCCCATCACATATGGGATAAGCCAGATGAAAATGGAAAAATTGGCGCTACTGCTTGTGTGGTAATTCCATGGTTTATGGATAAGTATGCAGACGGTGCGGACTGGCGCTCTTTAGCTTATTGGATTCATGATCATTTAGCTTACAGCGAACTTGAGTTTTTTGACGGTAAAGGTATGTGTTCATTCAATATCAGTTGGCATGAATTACCTAAGAAAAACATTACGAGTTGGATGACTCCAAGAGTGCTACTCAAAGATGCACAATATCAAAAAGGGTTTGCGGATTGGTATGCTGATTTTCCTCAACTCAAATTAATTCAGAAAAGCGGCTGATTAGTGCCTATAGAACTGGTGGCTATTCAGAGAATGCTGCCGTTTAGGTTTCTGTGGGTTCACATTCGGACCATATCGGACTTATATAAACAAAAGCGCTCACCAGCTAGTATTTATGATTATTTTTACATTGGTGTACCAATTTAGGAAGTAATCGCAAAGCATGCAGGTGAGCTCCTAATATTGCAACATGGCTACCGGTAAAAGTGGATGTTAAATTTTTCTTAGTACAAATCGGTAACAATCAACTCGAATTTTTACTCTTCACACGCCTATTTGCAGGCTTTAGCTATACTTAATCGTAACAACATACTGAATCATTAAAGTAAATTTTTTTCAGAAACAAAAAGGTTAGGAGATTTTAAATCCTGTGACTACCACCCCTAATTATTTTGAAGGTAATTGAATGAAATGTAACTACGTTAAAGACCATCTAGTTCTAACTAAAACTATAAATGCTGAAACCAAAGAACAGTTTATTGAGCAATTTAAAGAGTTATTGATAGAGTCAAAACCTTATACAGGTTTAGTTTATGTATGGAATACCCAAAGGCCTATCCCGCGTTCCAAAGGCATGAGTACCGTCGTTTACATAGGAAAAGCAGAAGGATCGATGTTCACAAGGTATAGCAATACTAAAATACGCCATGAAGCGATTGAGTTTTGGGATCGTTACCGCTATTTCATTAGAGAATTTGGCGAATTACAAATCGATATCCATTTAACAACTAACCCATCGCAGACAGAGAATAACTTTCTGTATCACTACCATAGTAAGCACATGGAACTTCCACCTTTGAATCTACGTAGCTTCAGACGCTACATTGTAATGGAATGCAACCTTATAGCAGCTGAGGAAGATTGAGGGTGCTTCAAGCACAAATCGTTTGTTTCTAAGATTTTAATAACTAATAAAGGCAATAATAATGAAATCAATAATAGCGCTAATGTTTTCAATCACCTCTATAAGTACTCTTGCGGCCGAAGGCAAATGGACTGAAGGGTTCGGCCAAGGTAACTTAGAGTACTTTATAGATAAAAATAATACGAGACTCTATATAGCTTGCCCTACGCAAAATGGCAGTGCGGATGCTCTGTCTGAAGTCAGGCTGATGCAAATAAGTGATGAAAAACATATTGAAAAGTTTAGTTTAGTTATCAATGGCATTACTTTTGAAGGCCCATTTTCAACTGACAGTCGTGTTGGTGATAATAATTTTATTGCTTTATTAGAAGCCCTACATAAGGGCAATGTAGTCGCGAAATTTAATGGCAAAACCTTAACTTTCCCCAAAAGTAATGCGGTAAAGGTCATTCCCGTATTTGGCAAAAATCTGGAATGTAACTTGTCTATGTAAATCAAAATAAGACCCGAAAGGGTCTTTTTCACTTAGTTCGCTAGAATTTGAAAGGATTTGAAATTGAGTGATCAGTTATTATTACTCTCACATGACTTTCTTCTCAACATCAAAAGTATGCTTAAACCTCATGAAGTGCAGATGATAGATACAAAGGCAGAAATTTTGAATAATTCTGCTTTCAAAAATATCAAACTAATATGCGTCTTAGTAAATACCCTATACAAAGGTTATGACAAGTTGACTTTAGTTAGCAATTTTGAAAGAAAAGTCTATCATAATGAGCTGTATAAAGAAGGTATTCTGGGATTCATACTTAATACAAACGATATAGGGAAAATGTATGAACTTATTGATTTCCATGCGGCTGTAATGTCGCATGTAGAAAGCCATAAGCTCTTAGTTCAATCACGTTCGCTATTAAAAAAAGAGCTGGTAAGTGCTATGCTAAGCAATACCGTCAACAATCTAGAGTTGCTCAATAAATTGTTGAAAGCTTACGAAGCGTTGAACTCCCAATCAGAGTCGCTATTCGATAATTACAGGGAAGCTCTAAATTTTAAGTTTGGACAACAACATCATATTTAGTCTGTATTAGATACAGTCCATCTAAAGTGCAGTTTTATATCTAGTAATCATTAGATAGTAAAGATCGATACTACATCCGCGCTAGATTATGTTACAGGTATTAAATCATGACAGTTTTTAACTATTAACGACAGGGATTGATTCAATTAGCCTGACACTACTGCCAAAACCATTGAGCCACCACTCAAACTGCTTGTTAATGGTCACTTTAGCCTCAACTAAAAGGGTTTCACCCTCATCAATAATTACTTGATCTTGGCTAAGTCGCGTTTCGTACAGGTGCAAACCTGCCTCTTTGCTTATACGTATTTTTACTTGTGATAAGCCTTCGTTTAGAAACCCCATAGCACCTGAATTGGCGTAGGTATGTAAGTCAAACGATGCTGGACGATTTGACTGTTGATCTAATATTTCAGCTTCTAAAATACGATGAATCGGCAACAAAACAACATCTTGGTAACTATAAATTGTGGCGCATAAATAATTGACCTGCCCTCGCAGAATAATCCCAAGCGGATGAACGGTTAGTTGTTTCGGTGATTGCTCACTTCTATTCTTATAGAGTAAAAGTAATTGTTTTTCTTGAAGTAGCGCTTGTTCAATTTTCTGGTTAACAGCCTGATTTATATTAGGTGCTAATAAAGGTTGAGTAGGTAAGACCACAGCTATTTTATCGGGCCATTTAGCAAGGTTTGAGTTTTGCTCCAGAGTGTTTAACACTTGCGTAGCCGCTTTGAAATAGGGGACTAATTGCTGAACCATGCTAGTTGGCATCAACTTGGTGAGGTATTGTTCTGCTAGCTTTAAAGTTAGTGCTTCACTGGTTGTCAGTCCTGGTAAATCAATTGCTGGGGCATCAGCAGACCAGCTCCAGCCAAAAGGTTTACTTTGCTCGTCTGAGATTAGCGGGAATGTTGTTGATAAACTCTGCAAATCTCTTTCTATCGTTCGTTTGGTGATACAGTAGCCCTCATCCTCTAGTTTTGCCTTGATAAGACTCGCAGTGATTTTATTGGGAAATTTAGGAATCATGCGCAACATTGTCAATTGGCGTAAAACTAGGTCATGACTATTTTTCATGATTCAGTATTAAACTCCATCCAAGCTTGCATAATCATTACCATTGCTAAAGTATCTAGCTCACAATACCTCAGCAATGCCTGATTAATTAATGTTCTAGTATCTTCACTAATCTGTTCAAATTGCAATCTGGCATACGCAGAAGTAGCTGCACCACCATCGCCAATTACTGACAACATAACCTCATCATTAATAGCAACATCAGGCAGTTGTGAAATTGCAAACTGCTTAAGTGTTTGGTATGGATCGCACCAGATACCTTCTTGATTTTTAGTCAACCAAATAAAACCCTCAGGGCTAGTAAAATTAAGGCTTGCTATACCATTTTCTGTTCCGTACGTTGATTGGCTGTAATAGTGTTGCAAGGTTTTATTTGAATCAAGTATCGCTGGCAACACCTTTTTAATTGAAACACTGCCTTTGGTAGATGGATGGTAGTAAACTTTCTCGGCAATTTTGCATAAATCCACCATCTCTCTTTCACCACCTTTAGTGATAGAAGTAATAAAGGCTATCAGTTCAGCCGCATCGCTGGGTGGATTGGCATAGTTTGAAAGCTGTTTGCCAATATTGGTTAATATAGAGTTTTCATGGTGGCTCCACATAAAAACTGTGCCCATATTACCAACAGCGGCTCTCAGTGCGCGCACAAACTTATAATTTGGAAACTCACCAGGATTGGTGTTGAGAAACTGATGGGCATGTCGCACTGACCCGTCGGCCTCCATCACATGATGCGAAAACTGAAATGCTACCGATTCATAAGGACGCATCTCGGCATAATAAGGCAACGCTACAGATGCCGTTTCAAAATCAATCATGTGATAGGGATAAACCCACTCGACATGATTCGCAGCAAAATAATCCGCATCAAAATAAAACTCACTGGAATTATATTCTGGTGCTATACCTGCAACCTGCATCCACTGGCGTTGAGCACGAGACAGACCTTCACCTAAAGTAGCTTCGGTCATTTCACCGATATCTTCTTGGTGAAGTTGTTTGAGTTTAATGATTCCCTGATCTAGCAGTGACTGTATTTTTCTGAAATTCCATAAATCCAACACGGTTCCGTCATCAAAGTCGCTATCTTGCCAGTTCAATGCTTGCTTCCAGCATTCATGAAACCCGCTTTTAAGGGCACTTCCTTTGCTTGATTTAAATTCACAGGTTTTGCAATGCGTGCCAATTGATGGCTTAACTTTCTGGTCATCTCTATACGCAAGCGCCCAAGATGGTGCCACTTCGGAGATTAGACCAATACCACCTGGATACTCTAATGGCTCACTTAAAAGTTTATCTACATATTGGTTTACACAAACTTTAGCCAGCAGGTTATCAGATAAAGCCTGTGTATCCAAACCAGTTGGAATCTGGTTAATCACTTCACCTCGCTGACTAATTTTAAAGATCTGATTAATGCCATCAATCGGGGCTATTTTGGCCTTATCTGGCATCAGTAAGAAACTAGAAATGTCAGCATTCGGTAGCGCTTGTTTAAGCACCCAAGCCTGAAATGCCACATCCAATAGATAAGGCTTAAAACTTGAGGAAATTTTGCCACTTTTAGATTCAATATCTGGTGATAGGCTATTATATGACTTCGCTTTAACCTCAATTAACTCATAGTGATTTCCCTGCTTTACTAGGATATCAATACGTATAAAAAAATCACCTACTAAAATTGCAGGTTCAAAAATCACAACATTTTGACGCGTCAGCAAAGCATTTGTTTGCTCAACAGCGAGCTCGTGTTTGGTTTCTGTGATCTCAATTCCGTCTGGATACCGTAGTTTCGCTAATGCCCCCACCTGATAACCACCATCGGCAAGCATTTCAAGAAATGCATTGCCTTGCATGGTGTTTTCATACTCACGCGCCTTCCCTGTGTAAAACAACTTGGTTGGGCAGTCAGTGGCGAGTTTGAAACGTGATTTGGTGAGGAAACGATTCATTATTTTCCAGAAAGAATTTTCTTCAAAAGCTTTCCAGGCTCTGATATCTTCAAGCTATTTTCAATTGCCTGACATAAGTCATCATATTTAAGGCCTCCAACATTTCTGGATTTATACAAAAATTTGTCAACATGGAACTTCTTAAATTCATTATCCCCTTTACCTTCATTTTCACCGGATTTTATCCATTTTGCGAGTGAGTTATCTTCTGCGCGTGAGTTATCAGGATTAATAATCTTTAGTAATGGGTTTTTTTCATCAATGAAATTCCTTCTTACGTAATGTCGGTAATCCTTTCCTTGCAATTGAACACCGATTCCACTTTCATTTTTACCATCTGACAGAATAAATTCAACTTGAAAACCGGGTGTAGAGTTCGTCATAAAAGCTAGATAAGACATCATGCTTTTATTTTCACTTTTTAGCGATTCAAATATTTTCTTTGCAAGATACTCATATGCAACTTTTCCAACGAGATCATGAAGTTTGAGTTTCTTGAATGAACTATGAGTCGTGAAGTTATAAAGTTCATTTAATGTAATACTTGAGGCAGAGCCCATAAAATCATCTACATATTTCGTTACTATGCTAATCAACTCAACTACAAGCTGAGTTGACAGAATATAGTCGCTTACAAAAACATCCAATTTTAGGCTCTCATCATTATTATGATGTGATTCAGAGTTTTTTTCTAAGTTGGATAGCAAAGACTCCCAGCTCAAATTTGACCATGTATTTTTGTTTTTGGGATCATCTAATGCCTTAATTAAAAAGCTTTCAGGGGCTAACAATAAACATTTGAAATTAATTTTTTTGAATTGAAATGTTTTACTGTGAGAGTTACTTTTTATCGTAAGTGTGTTACGGACTTTTAATTGTTTTTCTGTTTTTATGACTAATTTTGATTTACTGTCATCGTCATGCAAGTCGATGCTGAGGGAGTTTTTTAGTTTTTTACTATAACGGTCTAATTGCTCTAGTGTAGGTATTGATTTCAGTTTTGCTTCAACCACACATATATTAAGTTCATTTTCTTTAATTTCCATTAAGCCATCTAACTCTTTATCAAGAATGAGCTGTGGCATGTCATCAACAGGAATGACAATCAAATCAAGGTTGGACTTTTCTCTCAATACCAAAACATTTTTTGGTGCATTCTCCCCAAAAAAACTGGAGAGGAAAGCTTCTTTTACTGTTTGAATATAAGCCTTTTGGTTCTTAGTATCTGTGGTCTGCTCTAAGATAAATGCTATAAAATTTGTATGAAAAAGCTCTCTACCACCACGTGACATAGCGAAAGCTGGTGATTCTTTTAGTGCAGATAGTATCTCTTTAATGTTTTTTGGTAACTCTTTAGTCTGATCTTGCATAGGGTTCCTTTTTATTTATTCTTAACACCACTTGGCACATGCCCTGTAGCCACATGCTGTCTAGCAGACTCACAATGCTTGCGTTGATCATCAAAGAAAATGTCAGCAGCAAACGCCTTTAAAAAAGGACCTTTATCAAGCCCGCCTAAAAAAATAGCCTCATCAATCCGAATATCCCATGCGCGTAATGTTCTGATTGCACGCTCATGCGCTGGTGCACCACGTGCTGTGACAAGTGCTGTGCGAATGGGGCTTTCTTCTGATGAATACATGCTTTGTATACGATGCAACATTTCCAGAAATGGTTTAAACGGGCCGTCAGTTAGTGGCGTTTTTGCTGAGGAGACCTCGTTATTTGTAAATGCTTCAAGGCCATGCTCTTGGAAAACTCGTTCAGCCTCATCAGAAAACAAGACGGCATCACCGTCAAATGCAATTCTGAGTTCTGTAGTCTCATTCGCGGTAACAAACGACGGCAAAATGGTAGCAGCAGCAATCCCCGCGTTAAGTGCTTCAGTCACATCGCTAGCGTCTGCAGATAAAAACAAATGCGCACCGAATGCTGCGGCATATGGCTGTGTGGTTCTTCCGCGAGTAAATGCAGCCCGGTTAATATTGAGTTCATGATATTGAATGGAGTTGAAGACACGTAAGCCAGTATCTGCACTATTTCGAGAGAGTAGTATTACCTCAACCTGCGGTTGCGCTGGGTTGAGCTTATTAAGTTGCAGTAGTTTTCTAACTAAATTGAATGCAATCCCTGGCTGCAGAGGCGTGTCTTCATGTTCAATTTGGTAGTGGCAATAAGCCTCAACACCCTGTTCTTCGTATACACGATGACTTTCCGCAAGATCAAATAATGCACGAGAGGAAATTGCTATTACTAATTGTTGTGGTTTTTTTTGTTCTAGCATAGATTACATACTACCTTACAAGCCTTTATTTGTGAGGGGTTTGGGTGTTTCTTTTAATGTTTTAGCGAAAAGATTCGCTTGCTTCTATCGCGTCAAGTTCCAAAGGCGCATTTTGATACCCAAACTGCATAATTTCTTGAAGATAACGTTGGATCATTTTCTCTAAAGAGCCAATTTGTTCAAACTGATAAACATGCCTTAACTCATGAGCCAATAAATGATTACTCATTGATCCTTTCTTGATAAATACGAAATAGCCCAAGGTTAGGCCTGCTGTATGTGAATATCGCAATCCATTTTGCATACGTAGTGCAGATAATTGATAGACGCTAGGTTCAGGCATATTGTCAGTTTCAATCACCCTAATTTTTTCAGAATTCGCCACTCCAATTTCTAGTGCAATTTTTGTTTCTGCTTCATTGAGGGGTCGGCCATTGTTTTTATGTAAGCGCAATGTCTCTGTTACCCAGATATTTGCGGCAATCATTATTTGCTGAGTGTTAGATTCAGTTTGGTTTTTCATACAATTGTTTATATATAAATTAAATTTATTTTAAAAGTATACAAATACGATACGACGCATGGTGTCGCATCGGTGTGGATAATCGACGCAATTAATCGGACATTCATTTATTGCGGACAATACTCATAGCATGGCATCTAAACAAAATACAAATAATCCAACATATTTTCCTTTTAATAAATTAAAAGATTTATTGCATTCAGAAAAAATTGTCTGTGTTTTAGGTTATGGTTTATCCGAGGGTTATGCACCACATTATTACGATATTCAACATGGCGCATGGTCGTCACCTGAAAAAGCTTTACGGCTTAAGCCTTTTTCTAATCAACAACATTTTGAGATGGTTTTGAATTGGTTTAATTGGCGGCGAGCTGGAACAAAAACTAAACAAAGTATCATGGCGTTCAATGAAATATCGCTGTTAAGGAAAGGCTTTAATATTTCAGTCGGGACTCAAAATGTGGATGGTCTCCATCGGATTAACAATTTGGATAACATCTATGAACTATATGGATGCGTGCTGGATACGGGGTCAATTACAAATGAGAATTTAGACTGTCAAGCTTTTGAGAAGAACTCAGATGAAATGCAGAAATACGCAGATAAAAGATTGGATGATAGTCAAATAGATCAGAGGCAGTTACCCGATGTTGATATGTTTGGATGGAACTCTAAAGCAAATATTCGGGCAGAATTCCTGAAAGTATCGATAGAGGCTGAGCTGATTATCAAGATTGGTAGCGATGACTTTTTATCTCCCTTTAGTGAAATAAATATTAATAATAAAAAACCTAGCTTGAAAATAACCTCTGATGGCATTGAATTTATCTTAGATAGTCATTTATACAAATTGCCTCTTGTCAAAATAGAAGAGCATTTGAACGATGCTGCCGAAAGTATAAAAATCCCCGTTAAAACAGTTGCTGATGTCATTAAATATCTTTATACGATTTATAGATAACTGTCACTAAAAGACTATGAAAGGAAATCCAATTTTGATTACAGCACAAACAGAAGCAGAGCGTTTTATCGACTGGCTTGAGAGATACAATCACCATCGCAGCTATTCAAATCTAGGGCAGGCACTATTGAGTTGGTGTAGCGCTGATGGAGGTGTTTTTCGCCTTGATTGTGACTATGCTCAGTTTCTACAAATGGTGATCGCCATATTACTAAAATCGAAAGGCTCACTACGTGTAGGCGTTGATGTTGGTAAGAATATGTACAGGGAGCTTCCTATACCAACCTCTTTTGAAGGCTGGATTCCAGATCAAGGAGATTTCTTTGCTGCATTAAGACAAGCAATACGTGACGCTACAAGACAAGTCTAATAAGACTATCCTGTTGTTATTGCATGGTCAATATATGCTGCGCCACTGATTTACGAGTTAATAGTGCTTAGCTAAGATTTAACCGTCACATCAAGTGTGCGTCATTATTTGTCGCACACTAGCCTTAGTATTGATTTCTTTAAATTTCATTATTTAGTCTAAAGGAAATCGAATGGAAGCCAGCGGAAATTCTAAAAGAAAGACCTATAAATACAGTGTAAAAGATCCACTGAATATCGTTTTAACAATGTTATTTACTTTGGTTTGTAGTCTTCCTGCATATTATTTAAATCTAGTTTATTTTGAACAACAGAAGTTTGATCTGACAATCTGGATGATAGCGCATGTCTTGTTATTTATGTTTGTACTCAGATTAGGGGCGGTATGGAATGGAGTTGAATTTGATTTCGACAAAAATACTATTGAATTCCCTGGTGGTCAGATCTCAGCAAACTCTGTAGTCGATTATATTAATCCAAAATTCATATTTCAGTTTTTTGGTAGAAAGGTAATTGAGCTAGACCGAATTAGTCAGATTAGTAATTCAAGACGTTGGGGACATAAAGTTTTTGGCGTCAAAATCAACGAGAACAAAATTTATTTCGGACTAAATATTATTGGTGATTTTGGTGGCGCCACGATTTGGTTCATGAGTGAAGATAAATGTGATGAAGCATACAGTGCGATTCGTCAAGTCAACCACATGGGTTTACCTGTTAATCACGCTTAATTGAAAAATAGAACAATATGAAAATAATACTAACACTAGTTTTATCCATCTTTTTAATCAACGTTAATCAGGTTAATGCTGCTGGCTTCGATTGCTCAAAGGCATCTACCAATGTTGAAAAAATAATATGTAGTAATGAGGAACTCAGTAAGCTTGATGATCAAAATACACTGCTATTTAAACAATATAAATCTGTTTCAAATGATCTCTACCTCACTGTGCAAGATCAGCGAGATTGGTTAAAACATAAAAGAAGTAACTGCCTAGATGCGCATTGTTTGGAGGATATCTATCACAAAAGAAATGCTTATCTCAAATCTAGCATTGAAAGTAATCAAATTACAAACATGGCAGATTCAATGAGCGATATTGAAGTGGTGAAAAATGAACCATTAGAGGAGGTTATACAGACCAAAAATGGCGTTGAAGCGCAGGTAGCAACGACGATTGCTATGACTGATGCAACAGAAGAGACAGTGCCTGTGAAGCAAACAGACTTAACAAAGATCAAAGAAGAGCCGCTAAGCACAGCTAACCAAATTCCCCAACAGTCTGCAGAGAGCGTGCTTGGAACTCAAGAGGCATCTATAACAAGGCCATTCACGGCACGGTATGCTCATGTATTATCTGGGCTCATCATTTTGCTTGTATTCTTTTCAGGGTTGTCATTTCCGGTTTTAATGAGAAAAGTCTTTTAAACCTGAATGAAAGTAAACAACTAGCTAGGGTAATCGAGTATCTGGCTCTGAATCAACGGCAAACCAAAGCTTATTCATCTCTGATAAGAAGAATTCATCAATTGGATAGCCAGATTTTGAGCCGATGACACTATCAATATTGCAATATGGACATAAGGCGGTGTAAGCATCGGTTTCTTTTTCTGTAGTATCTTCTTCAAGCCATGAGCCAACTTCGGATGATGAAAATGTTTTTAAACAGTAAAAGCATCCGCAAATATCGCTAGCCGTTATTTCTTTTCTATTATAAGTACAATGCTTGTGAGCTGCTGTGAGCTTATTTTCGTGAAGGTTTATGGATGGCATGTAGTGTTATTGTATTATATTGAATTGAAAGAGTATCATATTTGGGGCAGATGTTTTTCTCAACTTTCAGCCAAGTCGGTTTAACTTCCATAGCTCAATATGACGCACACTTTAAAACTTATCAAGCCATGTCCCAGTGTTCCCATTCTTTGTAGAATTATCTGTGCAAACTATGCAGAGTAACCTCAGTGTTCCTCTTTTGTGCCGATTCTCTTTCCGGTTACCACAAGATGCGCATGTCGCATGAGAGGTCTGACGAACTTTCTCAATCGCTCTCCAAACACGTAACTCATTTGGTTCCCCCATTGCCTCAAAAGTGACATCAAGTTGATTGTAAGAGTCCGTCATATGGACGATCGCGATGGAATAGTTTTTTATTTCATCTACGAAATCTTTGATGATGTTTTTCCATCCGGAATCAAATTCAAAATCAATAATACTTGGAATATTAATCTTAGTATTTTCACAAAGAGATCGCATGTACCTACATGCATCAAAAGTCTCTTTAGAAATTATGCTTGTATTATTAGATAAATCCGACACGATTTTTCTCCTTTTTATTCGACGGTAAGTCAGATGAGATGATCTTACTTCGTTGATGACGAATCGCTTTAAATGCACCTTCCTCAATAGCTAACCTTACTGCTCTGGGCGATTGATTCACTAATTGATGCATGACTTCGTTATCTAGTTCGCTATCCAATAATTGACCATAAGATTTATTATTCATGACATGTGTGTAGATGCTTTCAATCAGAGGCAACATGGCGTCTGGATCCGGCTGCTTGATGTTGAAAATTCGCATTCTTGATTGAATGGGGGCCGGAATGTCATATATATAGTTACCAGTTGCAATCCAAATAATTTTGCTGGCATCTAACTCGATTTCTAACGCCTCATCTTTGAATCGTTTTGCAGAATGTGGCTCAAGTAATCCATAAAAGACATTAATCGGGTTATATTTTGTACTTGATGAAGCTTTGTCTACTTCATCAATCAGAATCATTGGATTGGCAAATTCGCTGCTGGCAAGCGTTTCACTGATGAAACCAGTGGATCCCTCTGACCATTGAATATTGCTTCCACTCAATGCAAACGAAGACGAGGCTGTAGCAAGTGAAATTTCAAAAAAAGGTAGGTTAATCAATTTGGCCAGCTCACTAGCATAAAAGGTTTTACCTAATCCAGGATCTCCTTGTAAAAGTACTGGAGGTGCTTCGAGTGGTAAATTCAACTGAGCTAAACTGATGATTGTGTTTTCATAAAAATCAGTTACTTCATTAAATTGTGGAAATCGTAGACGTAGTGCACTAAAATCAAGATCAGCAGGTACGGAAACCAGAGATCGTTCGCAATTCCATAACTTCTTAAGTGTGACTGCCAGACGACTCTTAACGTCTTCAGAACGATGCCTCAATTCTTCAACACGTTTCTTTACACTGTTGAAGTTAGCGATAGGGTAAATTAAATCTTTGTGCATGACGGCTCCATATTGCCGTCACAGATATATGACGGCTATAAGTTTAGGTAAACAAGCGATATAAGTTGCTTGTTAATAGGAGATCGCCCTGTTGCACCAATACGCTTTAGATAAAGCGCAGGGTGCTTGATTGACGGAGTGTAGTAAGTGTTCATGCTTTGTATGGTATAGACCAAGCAGAGTATTTGTCAACAATTAATTATATCTAACTAATTGATTTGTAATAGTAAATGAGAATTTTGTAGGATTATCTAGATGAAATGAGACTTTTAAACTAGGTATTCCAATTATGTTTATGCTAACTTATTGTTTCTGTGTGTGCTTTATCTAGAGTTAAATGAGATCCTACAATTAGTTAGATATCACGGTTGAATACCATTAACTTAGAGCGGCAACCAATTGGTTGCCGTTTTAGTTAATACAATCAGATGCACTGCTTATCTCAATGTAATTAAATTAGATAGCTGCGGTGACGCTTTCTGTCAACGGCGTAGTTGCTCTGCCAATTAGTTGGCTAAGTTGTTGGCTGTTGTCATAGAGTGCGCCTTTGGATGCACCTGTGTCTGAATCTGCAATCAGTTGCGCAAATGCTTCTGGTAAACCCACGTTGACTAAAACCGCTTGATACTCTTGCTCTGCTAGGTTGATGTAATTGATGGGTTTTCCAGTTTGTTGGCATACCTCTGCCGCTAACTCTGTCAGTGTGTAAGCGTAGTCTCCAGCTAGTTCATATACTTTCCCTGCTTGATTTTCTGAGGTGAGTACGGTGGCATCTGCTTGTGCGTAGTCTGCACGGCTGGCAGAGGCGATTTTCCCATCGGAGGCACACCCATATAGCGCACCGTGGGCGATGCTTGCGCCTAAGGCTGCGGTATAGTTTTCTGTGTACCATCCGTGGCGTAGTAATACAAAGGGTAGATTTGCATTTGCTAGGTATTGTTCGGTAGCGACATGTTCTGCCGCTAAGGCTAGTGGGGAGGTGTCTGCATGTAATAGGCTGGTATAGGCGAATAACTTAATATTTGCTCTTTTTGCGGCATCGATTACCGTTTTATGTTGCGCAAAGCGTTGGCCGACCTCACTGGATGAAATGAGTAAAACTTTGCTTGCACCTGCTAACGCGGCATCCCATGACGCTGGTTGGTTGTAATCTGCATAGCGTACTTGTACACCCAAATCAGTTAGCTCTTTGGCTTTATCAACATTGCGAACTGCGGCGACTATGTTAGAGGCAGGGGTTGTTTTTAATAGTGAGGCAATCACTAATCGGCCTAATTGACCTGTTGCACCTGTAATAACGATCATGTAAAACCTTTCTAGTCTGAAAAAATTAATAGGTGGAAAGCATCATAATCTATATACTAACTATTAGTAAGTACGTACAAAAAGGTAAGTATGAATAACATCAATCAATCAAATAAGTTGTCAGAGCAGATGATGCGCGGCGAGGTGTTTTCAGATCAATGTCCATCACGTGAAATCCTTAAACACGTTACCAATCGTTGGGGTGGCCTTGTATTGGTCGCGCTGTTACTAGGGACGCATCGCTTTAGTGATTTGCGTAGAAAGTTAAGTGGGGTCAGTGAAAAAATGTTGGCGCAAACATTGCAGACCTTAGAGGCTGATGGTTTTGTGATGCGCGTGTCTTATCCTGTGGTGCCTCCGCATGTGGAGTACTCCTTAACGCCATTGGGTGCGGAGCTGGCGAAACAAGTTGAGTTGTTGGTAGATTGGATAGAAATTAATTTACCTAGAATTTTAGATGCGCAGCAAACCAGTGGCGTTGCTAATCGAGATGAATGAAATGTTAAACAAGCAAAGGAATGTTTGAATAATGCTGAGCTTAGATTTTAGTGAAATAAGAAATGCCTTTGAGTTTGTTAGCTCAGGCTCACGTGACGAGAACAATGCGTATGTATGCAAGAAAACGGGTGTCATTTACTGGACATCAACGAGATTAGACCTAGAAGAAGAGGTGCCAAAAGACCTCGAAACATCCTTGGATTATGTGGAAGTACCCCATAAAAATGAGTTAAAGCTAGGTCAATCCTTAGCGCTAACATTTATTGACCAGGCGTTACCCGATGAATACAACTTTGTAGCAAGCCTTTTTCGTAAGCGTGGTGCCTACAGGCGCTTTAAAGATATGTTGCAGTATCAAGGCTTGCTTGAAAAATGGTATGCATTTGAAGAGCAAGCCTCAGATGATGCTTTGCTAGCATGGTGTGATGAAAATGAAATTAAACTCATCGATAAAGAAAAGTAGAAGATGTAGACTATCATCTACTGTCTATGTTGATGATTATTAGCGTTTAATTAATTTACATTCAAAATTAACTTGTTCTGATAAGTCACGATAAATAGCAAGCGCGCTAGTAGTAGAGGAGTAAGGGTCATTTTGTAGATATTTGATGTATCTTAATTGGCGAGGACTAACTTTTTTGCTGATAGCATCAGTTTTGCAAGTGCATGCGCTCTGGTTGCTATCACTAGTATATTGGCTTTCGCATAAACTTTTCTCTTGATCCATCAGGCTCATTGGCCATGGTTCAGTATTTTTAGTATTGGGGATAATCACAGCGCGCGTTTGTGCAAGGGTTGCATATAACAACTCAACAGACGCTCTGTTTCTTCCTAAATCCGCGCTTTGCAGAATATCCTGATGTTTAATGGATAGAGGATTTAAATTAACACCAGCGTTTGCAATCAATGTAGATTGTGTTGGTAAAACATAGCCTTGGCCAGCAAGCATAATGCGTTTTGCTGGATTACTATCCAGTAATTTATTAGCTTCGGCGATATCTTCATCAGGTAATCTATATGTAATCGTGACGCTACAAGTGTCATCGAGTTGTTTCACCTGGACTGATAAAAGCTTGTCCTCAATTGCATCAGTCATCGTGGCTACGTTGCGTGAAATTAAGTGCGCTTCTTCATTCGCTTTTAGCTGCACGATTGCCTTATCATCTAAGCAAGCATAGGCATTATTGAATGAAATGATACTGAATATGGCAAAAACTAAGTGTCGAAACATTGGATTGCGCATCTATAACCTCATGAATGTCTAAACTTAATGCTAAATATGAGTGATGTTTAGATGATAAGTTCTATGTGTTAGTTATCTTTGATGATGCCGTGCTGATAGCGACTACAGCCGGGTGGTTAGCACGTCTTTCTACAGAGATGGCATAGAATCGCTCTACCACTTGGTTGGTTTCACCAATTTTAATCACATTGTGTTGTGTGATGACCTCATCTGCAATAATAGATGGGGCACAGAAAATACCAACGCCAGCTTGTCCAAATGCGCGCATGAGAGCGCTATCATCAAACTCACCGACAATTTGTGGTTGAATGCGTAGAGTATTTAACCATGACATTAGCCGCTTACGAACAGCACTATCCTCGCCCGGTACTAAGAGTGGCGCGTTAGTGAGATTCTGTGGAAATACCTCTTCATAAGACTGAGTCAGGGAGGGAGCTGCGAAGAAGCTTAAGCCGCACTCTAGTAGTTCGTGACTACGGCCTTTGATATCAATTTCACTAGGCATAGGCCTATCCGACAGGACTAGATCTAGGCGGTGAATTGCTAGGTCACCAAGTAAAGACTCTAATTTACCTTCGCGACAAATAATTTTAATGGGTTCAACCAGTGACATTGCTGGCGCTAATAGGCGGTAAGCAATAGATTTTGGAACCGCATCTGAAATACCCACTCTAAATAGGCGATGACGTTCTTTAGAGCCTGCACGCAATGTTTCCTCTAGTGCATTGCCTGTTTGGAAAATATCCTCAGCATAAGTGAGTGCTAACTCTCCAGTTTCTGTAAGTTCAATGCCACGACCTACTTTTCTAAATAATGACACACCAAGTGAGGCTTCTAGAATGGCTATTTGCCCACTGATGGTTTGCGGAGTTAAATGTAACTGCTTGCTGGCACGTACGATGCTGCCAGCCTTTGCCACAGCCCAAAAGTAGTGGAATTGTTTGTAATTAATCATAGTATGCACAATAGCTCGTAAAAACCGAATAATCAATCAGAAATATTCTGCTTTTATTGAATATAGAAACAGACTAAAGTAGCAACATTGTCGTCATGCCTGATTAAATAGGTAGCGGATTAAACCGAAGGAGACCATATGAAACGTATTTTATATTTTCTAGCAACCAACTTAGCCATTGTGTTCGTGCTATCTATTACCATGCGTATTTTAGGTGTAGAGCCGTACTTGAATGCAAATGGCTTAGACTTAAGTAATTTATTAGTGTTTTCTGCCATCATGGGTTTTGGTGGTGCATTTATCTCACTAGCGATCTCTAAATGGACCGCAAAACGTATGTCGGGCGCTGTGGTGATTGAAGAGCCACGCACAGCGACTGAAATATGGTTGGTAAAAACAGTGCGCGCACAAGCCGATGCCGTTGGCATTAAGATGCCTGAAGTAGCAATTTTTGATACACCAGAGGTCAATGCATTTGCAACTGGTATGACTAAAAATAGCTCATTAGTCGCGGTTTCTAGCGGCCTATTGAATGCAATGACCAAGGATGAAGCTGAAGCAGTATTGGCGCATGAAATATCGCATATTGCTAACGGTGATATGGTGACATTGACGTTGATTCAAGGCGTTGTGAACACCTTTGTGATGTTTTTATCCCGCGTGATTGGTTATGTTGTGGATAAAGTGGTGTTTAAAACAGAGCGCGGTACAGGCCCCGCTTTTTTTATCACCATGATGATTGCACAATTTGTATTAGGTATTTTGGCTTCAATGATCGTGATGTGGTTTTCACGTCAGCGTGAATTTAGAGCAGATGCTGGCGCTGCTAAATTATCAAGTAAAAACAAAATGATTGCGGCATTGCAACGTTTGCAAGCACAACACGAACCATCAGCATTACCTGAACAAATGGCTGCATTTGGTATCTCTGGTAAAGGTGGGTTATCAAAACTATTTGCTAGCCACCCTGGGTTGGATGAGCGTATTGCAGCATTGCGTGAATCATAATAAATACAAGTTGCTACTTTTAGTAAGGTAGCAGTTAAGTAATGAGAGGCTGAGAGATATAAGCAATATTTCTCAGCCTTATTTTTGTTTGACAACGTAATAGCCCAATATAGCACGTTGGTTAATAGAGATTAATAAGATAGAGGCGTACATGAACGAACTGCAGTCGATAGGCACTTGGTGGATGTGGGGAGGTTTTGGCATATTTGTAGTCGCCATGCTTGCCATTGATATGTTTGCGTTAGGTCGCAAGGGGGCGCATAAAGTAGGGGCGCGAGAGGCGCTCATTTGGTCGCTAGTATGGTTTACCTTGGCGATGGTGTTTGGTGCAGCCTTATGGGCTTGGCTTGACTATACCAGTGGAAAAGCGATTGCCGATGCTAGAGCGATGGAGTATCTCACAGGCTACTTATTAGAAAAAACGCTGGCGATGGATAATATCTTCGTGTTTGTGATGATTTTTAGTTATTTTGCTGTGCCGTTGGAATACCAAAAACGTATATTGGTTTATGGGGTATTGGGCGCTATTATCTTGCGTGCGCTAATGATTTTAATTGGCGCGTGGTTGATTGCGCAGTTCCATTGGGTTCTGTATGTATTTGGTGCGTTCTTACTGATTACGGGTATCAAGATGTTTGTGTTTGCGGACCATGAGCCGAATTTAGCAACAAACCCTTTGCTCAAATGGCTACGTCAACATGTTCGTATTACAGATAAATATCATGCTGATAAGTTTTGGATTACTAAGAATGGTGTACGCTGGTTTACCCCTATGTTTTTAGTATTGGTATTGATTGAGTTTTCAGATGTGATTTTTGCAATGGACAGTATCCCTGCAATTTTTGCGATTACCAATGACCCGTTTATTGTATTCACCTCTAATATCTTTGCTATTTTGGGCTTGAGAGCACTGTATTTCTTATTAGCTGATATGACTGAGCGTTTTCATTTGCTGAAATTTGGTTTGGCGCTAGTATTGATATTTGTTGGTATAAAGATGTTGATTGTAGAGTGGTTCAAAATCCCAGTGGCGGTTTCACTAGGGGTAGTAGTGGCAGTGCTAGGTACAAGTATGTTGCTCAGTTTATTAGCGACAAGAAAAGCGAAATCATAATTAAAAAGCCCGCTTATAGCGGGCTTTTTAATGGAAGTTAGTATATTTAAATAGCAGATTATTTAAATGACATGCGTTTCATCGTGCCATCTTTATCAATAAATTTATGTTTTAAAGCACCTGCAATATGAATGATCACTGCGATCAACAATATAGCACCAATAATTTCGTGCGCTTCTTTAAATAAGTCGCGCATATTGCTGTTGTCTAAACCGGCAATAAAATCCATACCAAACCACATGACACCGTATTTACTGTTCACTGCCATGATTAGGCCCGTGACTGGCATTGCTACCATGAGTAAATACAATAAATGATGCGTACCTGTGGCTAACTTTTTCTCCCACGGTTTGTAGGAGGTGAGCATTGCAGGAGGGCGATGTGTAATACGCCACAACACACGAATAGCGATAAGTGCAAGTAATGTAATACCAATTGATTTATGTAAATTAAAGTAAAAAGTTCTTGGGCTAGCTTCTTTGGCAAGCTCCCATGTATAAATGCCTAAGTCAAACAGATCAAAAGCAGATTGTTTAGGTGCCTCTTTAGGCAGTTCACTCATGTACCAGCCTAATGCAAACATCGCAAAAATAACAAGTGCGATTAGCCAGTGAAGAATAACAGCGGGTTTTGTATAGCGTGTAGAAGCTTGATTCATAGTAATATCCTAGTAGCACTAAATTGACATTCAAATGTGACCGTGGCCACAGCAAATGATTGCATAAAACACGGATATTCTAAACGCTAACCTTAACGCAAGGAATCATTCATGAAAATTTTAATGATAACCATGAGCCTGTTTTCAATGATTGGCTGTTCACATGCGCAAGTACAGCAGGACGACTTTATAGTTAAGTCGGTGGCAGATGGTATTTATGTGCATCATGGTGAGCATTTAGATATTGATACTGGGTATCAGGGTGATATCTGTAATATTAGCTTTGTGGTTGGTAGTAAGGGCGTTGCGGTGATTGATACAGGCGGAAGCTTGAAAGTTGGTCAGCAATTACAGACAGCTATTCGTAAAGTGACCCCTTTGCCAGTGTTGTATGTGATTAATACGCATGTGCACCCTGACCATATTTACGGCAATGCTGCATTTTTACCCAAGAACCAAAGTGAGCCAAAGCCAGAGTTCGTAGGTCATGAGAAGTTAGGCAATGCAATGGATGTGAGAAGTGAGCAATATACTAAGCTCAATGAGCGCTTTTTACACGATGATGCAAAAGGCAGTGAGCTGATTAAGCCGACACTGGTTGTTAAAACTACGTTGGAGCTTGATTTAGGCGATAGAGTACTGGTATTAAATGCGCATCCGTTAGCGCATACCAATACTGATATCACGTTGATTGATCGTAAAACCGGCACTTTATTTGCTGGTGATTTATTATTTATAGAACGTACACCAGTGGTTGAGGGCGATATTAAAGGATTAATTGCAGAAATAATAAAACTTAAAAATAGCCCTGCCAAACAAGTAGTTCCGGGCCATGGGCCAGTCACTCAAGATTGGGTGGCTGCTTTAGGCAATGCTGAACGCTATTTATCAGTGTTGTTGAATGATGTGCGAGCCAGCATTAAGAGTAATGTGAGTATGGAAAAAACAATGGATACCGCAGCTGAGAGTGAGCGTAATCAATGGAAACTGTTTGAAATTGCTAATCGACGCAATGTAAATACAATTTACCCTGTTTTGGAATGGGAATAAAAAAGCGGCAATGTCTGCCGCTTTTTGCTGTGCTATTTAATAGCCAAGTTTAATTTAAGCTTTTTTCTTAAGGTTGTCTAAGCTACAAGCAGTATTCGGGTTTGCGTATAGCAATAATAGGCCACCAGCGATTGCTAAGTATTGCAACAAAGGTAATTTAAGCAATAGCGTTAAGCCTACAATATAAATCGCCATCACCAATGCAAAAGCTTTGGTTTTGTAACCTAGTAATAAAGCTAAGCCACCAATTGTGTTCACTAAAATAATCAGTGGGGCAAAAATGCCAGGCAAACCCATGCTGCCTAAGCTTGCCTGATATTGCTGATATCCATCAGGGTTGCTTGTAAAACCAATAATGAGCACTATAACTTGTACTAAAAAGAGTTGCGCTAATAAAATTCGAGCTAAAGTTGCTAAGTATTTTTGCATATAAAACCTTAATCATTAATTAAAGACCAAGGTTGCATAATGCCTGTTACTGCCAACGCTCGCAAGGGGTTAACATTGCAAGATAGTTTCAATTTACAGTTCAATATACAGAAAGTTACATGGCAAACACATGCACAACAATTAACAACAGTGCGTGAAGCGGTGTTTATTGCTGAACAGAACGTGCCTGAAGCATTAGAGTGGGACGGTTTGGATGAAACGGCTCAACATTTACTTACACTGAGCGCAGCAGGCGAGCCGATAGGCTGTGCAAGACTACTGGGGGATGGTAGTGTTGGACGTATGGCAGTTATGAAGCCTTGGCGTGGCTTAGGTGTGGGTTCGGCGTTATTAAATGCGGCAATTGCTTATTATCAGCAGTTAGGGGTGCATGTTATTACGTTGTCCGCACAAGTGCATGCAATCGGGTTTTATGAGAAGTTTGGATTTACGGCATGTAGTGAGGCTTATCTTGATGCGGGGATTTTACATCGAGATATGCAACGCATTGATATATAAGCAATTAAGATAAACTTTAGATATTAAAAAAGCCTAGTCATCACTGACTAGGCTTTTTGATTAGTCATGATTGACTATAGTAAACGCGAATTACTTGTTCATTACGTACATTGTAACTTCGAAGCCAAAACGCATTTCTGTTGCTGCTGGTGTTGTCCACATAGTAATTCTCCTTTAGTTTTATTTACATCAATATTGATGTCGTGCTTGCATGATTCACATCATACTGAACGGTTTCATTTAAGGCGTATGTAGTTTAATGAATGCGTGCTCATGATTTTACTTAACATGATAAGGGAGTAAATAATTTGTGAGAGGTAGTGGGGTAACCTTATCAAATGCATGTAGTATTTCTAATAACAATCATGGTATTCAATTGTTGGTATTAAAAATGCTTTTAATTTCATAAAAATCAACAATTCAAAGCGTTATACTGATCGTTATTGGGAGAGTTTATGGGTTTAGATGTACGAACTGTTATGGTGATGTTTTCCATGATGGCGTTTATGTTTTTTTGCTTGTTTGAGTTAGCAGGATTACGCGTAGGTGCTATACGTGGCGTGAGGCAATGGGCCATAGCTAGCCTATTGATGTGCCTAGGGTTTAGTCTTGCCTATTTTTATGGGCAAACTACCCCAGGACATGAATGGGCCGCGGTGATTGGTTTAACTCTATTTGCATTAGGTACCTGCTTACAATTAACAGGAATTCTGGCGTTTAAAAAGCGACCTGTTTCATGGAGCATACTGATCTTATTTATTGTCATGACTATATGCCAAGCTATTTGGTTTAGTGTGATCGATCCTGACACACGCATGCGTGCGATTGTTAACTCTCTCTTATTTTTTAGTGTTTACACTGTGAGCGCTCGTGCGTTGCTGATTAATGTTGAGGCTTCACAAAAACTTGCATATTGGTATACCGGTGCTTCATTTGTAGCTTTAGCATTATTAATGTTAACGCGAGCAATAGCGTTGATACTCTCACCTGATGCTGAGATAGGCTTGCATGTAAATACCTCAATTAATACTTTGCCATTTTTGATTGCGGCTCTACTTGAATTTAGCGTGGCGTTTGGGTTTTTATTGATGCTAAACCATCGGTTAATTGCCGATGTGTATCAAATGGCATCGCGTGATGCGTTGACTGGTACTTTGAATCGTCGCCGAATTGAAGAAGATGCCTTGCGTCTAAGAGCACGTTGTATGCGTACTGGCGAGACATTGGCGATTATGATGATTGATATCGATTTCTTTAAAACGATCAATGATCGTTATGGGCATCCTGCAGGTGATAAGGTCCTTTGTTCTTTGGCTGAAATTGCCCAAAACTCTATTCGACCAGATGATTATTTCGCTCGCTATGGCGGTGAAGAGTTTTGTATGTTGCTAACGGCTACGACAGAAAAGGAGGCATTTGAGTTAGCTGAGCGCTTGCGATTGGCTTTTTCAGAATTTACCTTAACGTTAGGCAAAGATCGTATTAATGTGACGGTGAGTATCGGCGTAGCGGATTCGAACGATATTGGTTTAGTATTTGAAGACCTTGTGACAGCCGCCGATCAAGCGTTGTACCGCGCTAAGCAAAAGGGACGTAACCAAGTGGTTACTTACTCAAGTATGCGTGCTAATGACACGTTGTAATGTTGTGAACATGGCAGTTGAAGATACGGGCGTATTGCTTCGTTAATCGGTGTTTTTTATGAAGATAATCCTAAGGTTCGTAAGTTAGCGATGCGGCCGTGGTAAAGCGCGGAAACTAAGTCAGACTGTGTCACCATGCCTACCAAACGACGCTCATCATCAATCACTGGGATATGGTGATGGACATTTGCTTGAGTCATCAATGGGATCAACTCAATAATATGCATATTTGAAGAGGCCGTAACCGCTGGAGATGTCATGATTTGGCCTACTACTTCAGGCTTTTGCGAAGAAAGTGTATGGCTTCTGCGGATAAAGCTTTTGAGTTTAGTTTCAAAGCCTTCATATACCTCTAAATTGGCATGTTGCATAAAGTTGGCCTGGGTGATGATTCCCACCACACGCCGTGCACGGTCTATTACTGGTAGTGCTTTGATTTCGTGTTGCCGCATGAGTAGCCAAGCGTCTTCTAGTAAGGTGCCGAATACTACAGTCACAACATCCTTAGACATAATGTCTGCGCAGACAATTTCACCAAAGCGGCGGCGGTAAGCGTGCATTTCAGTTTGTTGTAACAAGCTTTGCAAGTCATCACGGCTGACGTCGAGCACTTGGTTGTATTCTTTTAGTACGGCGTTTAAATCTTCTGTATTAAAGCCAAAGCGCATTTCAGCAGGAATATCTTTGGTTAAATGCTGCGAAGCTTTTGCTGTGAGATGTGGATAAGGACGGCGTGTAGCATTGTTGAATAGGATGGCAACCAGTAAGAGAATAAACGAGTTTAGCGCGACAGGAGCCAATACAAACCAATAGCCTTGTGCATGGATAGTGGCACCACCTAGCACTGCGGTGAGGGCAACTGCACCGCTGGGTGGGTGGATGCATCTTAATGCAAACATGGCCACAATGGAAAGGCTGACTGCCACAGCTGCGGCAGTGGCAGGATGTGCAATCCACATGGCGCAAGTCACGCCGATGAAAGCTGCTGTGGTATTGCCACCAATAATAGACCAAGGTTGGGCTAACGGGCTTGAAGGTACTGCGAATAACAGTACGGCAGATGCACCCATTGGAGCAATAAGATAGGGGATAGTGCTAGTATCTCCCTCTATTAAAACGGTCACTAAGCCTGTGAACAAAATACCGATAAAAGCGCCAATACCGGCACGCAGGCGTTCAGTACGATTAACGGCAATACGTTCAGGGACAAAGCCTTTCAGCCAATTTTTAAGTTTTTCCAAGCTTGCTAACCTAAGTTAATTTTTTAATGATATTACACTACGCTCCAATTTGACGCACCAGTTTAGTGCGCTTGTGGCGGAGTGGGTCACTGTTTATCTTGAGTGTGAGTGCTGGTGAGTGTTAGCGATGCTTTAATTTGCATGTAAATTGCTTAAAGCAAGGCTATTCTATAAAATCCTACTTTATAGAATAGCATCATTGATTTTATTCGTATTTTTCATCGTTTTATTTTCTCAAGGATTTCTCATGTCAAAAATCATTTTCAAAGCAGGCGAAGCGACAGTTTACTCAGAAGGTAAAGATGTTACCGCAGCAATGCCAGAAATCTTAATCGGCGCGGTTGACGGCCCAGTAGGCCAGGCATTTGCAAACTTAATGGCACAAAGCAAAGGCCACACTGCAATGTTTGCGGTACGTGATATCAACCAATTGGTACGCCCAGTATGTATGACAGTACCAAAAGTAACATTAAAAGGCAGCACAGATGTTGCCTTGTTCGGTGGCGTGGTACAAGCTGCAACAGCAGATGCGATTTTAGACTGTGTAATTGAAGGCATCATTCCTAAAGAGCAAGCTAATGATTTGTGCATTATTAGCTTGGTGTGGATTGACCCAGGTTGTATCGAGCTAGAAAAGGCAGGTACTTTAGACAAAGCTGATATGTATAAAAACAACTATGATGCGACTAAATTGGCGATTAAGCGCGCATTGAACGACGAGCCTAGCATTGATGAGTTGATTGCTAACCGTCACAAAATCAAACACTGCATGTGGGAAGATTCTTGGGATCAAAAATAAGATAGCTTACTAAGTTATCTGAATCTATATGGATGCTTAAGCTTTGTAGTGTTAAGCATCTAAATATAGGGAAAGAAATAGAAAAGCGGCTGATAGCCGCTTTTTTTATTTCTTAATTAAGATATCACTGACACTACGCGCCAGATTTAGTGCAGAAAATCCTGTTTTTAACCATTTGAGCACGCGGGTAGGACGTATAACGCTAATCGCCGTAGTGACCCCTAGCATTAAAATAGGATGTTGTCTGACGTAGCGCACCAGTTGAAAGCCGCGGTAAGCAATGGTTAATGGTTTACCCAAAGGCGCGATGTCCTGCGCTAATAAAGTACGCTGAGAAGCTGCTTTAAGGATTAGTTTTTCGCGGCGTTCTGCGATAGTGGCTCGTTTAGGACTCACAAATAGCTCCTAATCTTTATTGGTTTCTTGATGATCTTTAACCAGCTCAGCTAGGCTGGCTTCGAACATTCTAGGCATTGATTTAAGTGCGCGAATTGCTAGTGCACCAATCACACCGCCTGTCACAATAAAAAGACCAGTCAACAGACTTAATACGAGTAAGCGATGCGTATCCCAGAATAAGACCACCACTAAAATAGCGAGCAACACCATACCAAAGCACAGGCAGAACAAGGCAACAAAAGTCATCGCCAGTAGTGAGATTAGACGTTCGCGCCCTTCTTCCAAATCCGTACTAAGTAGTTCAAGGCGCGTGTGTACAATCGCAATAAACGTGTTGGTGAGTCTTTTAAGTGAGCCTAATAGACCGTCGTTGTTATTGCTGTCACTCATTGTAATTAACGACGACCAATAAGTAAGCCAACTACTAAACCTACACCAGCGGCAATACCAACTGCATGCCAAGGTTTATCGTGTACGTAGTCATCGGTTGCTCGTGCAGCCGCTTTTGTTTTTGCTACCAATACCTCTTGGGCATCAGCCAGTTTTTCTTTCGCAACTGCTAAAGACTCTTCAGTTTTAGCGCGCAAATTAGCCATGGCCTCGCCACCTTGGCTTGCAGTCGCTTTGAGTAAAGCCTCTGCATCGGCAATCACTACTTTGAAGTCCGCAATCAGTTGCTCTTTAGAAACATCTACTTGTGAAGGTAAATTATTAGCCATTCTTATTTCTCCTATGTTTGTTGTTAGATGAATTTATATGACCGTTGATTAGGCGATAGATTCAATCAGGTTGGTTTTAGTGTTTCTGTATGCTTTAATCCTACGCCTTAGAATGGCATAGGGCAAGGTATTGTGAAGTTAAGATGGATGCTTGAGCAGAGATAAGAGAATCTTTCTTATTGGGGTGGGGATTGCTGCACCAATAGCGTCTTCGATACTTAACCAGATAAAGCCAGCCTCTCTTGGTTGAGGAGCTTGTTTTGTGACGGCTAACGGTTGTGGTTTGATGTGTAGCTTGAAATGGGTAAAGGCATGACTAACTGTTGGTAGTGCATTGTTAGCAATCGCTGATATGCCAAATTGATGCAAAACAACCGTTGCGTAATCATTGGTGGTTTCTGCGATTTCGTCGTGCTCTGGGAAACTCCATAAACCACCCCATATGCCCGTCGGAGGACGTTTTACCAGCATCACTTCATTGCCTTGTCGCAAGATGAGCATGGTTGTGTTTTTCTCTGGGATACTCTTTTTTGGTTTTGAGGTAGGTAGCACAGCGGTAAGGTTTTGTTCGTGCGCTAAACAGCTGTCATTTAATGGGCATAACGTACATTTAGGTTTACTCCTTGTGCAGATAGTTGCCCCTAAGTCCATCAGGCCTTGTGTGTAGGCAACCATGTCTGACTGCGGTAATAGTTTTTCAGCAAGCAACCATAATGATTTTTCAACTTTTGGAGTGCTAGGCCAGCCTGAGATTGCAAAGTGTCTAGTCAGTACACGCTTAACATTGCCATCCAGAATCGTTTGCACTTGATGAAAGGCAAAGGAGGCGATTGCGGCAGCTGTAGAGCGACCTATTCCAGACAGTGTTTGTATGGTGTCGAAGTCTTGCGGAAACACGCCGTCATGCTCGTCTACGATGGTTTGTGCTGCATGATGCAGGTTGCGCGCTCTTGAGTAATAGCCAAGGCCGCTCCAGTGTTGCAATACCTCGTCTTGAGTGGCATTCGCCAATGCGGAAATGGTTGGAAATCGTGCCATGAATTTAGCATAATAACCAATGACCGCAGTTACCTGAGTTTGCTGCAGCATGATTTCAGAAACCCAGATGGCATAAGGGTCTGTAGTGTTTTGCCAGGGTAGATCATGGCGGCCATGTATTTTTTGCCAAGTAATGAGGCGGCTGGCAAAGTCAGTCATGAGTAATAGGTTCTGGATGTAGTGGCGTATAGAATATTGCTAACTCATTGATTCGTTGAGACCAATTAAAAGTTAAGAAGTTTTTTGAGCTTTTGCTCAGCTTTTTCTTTTGCGATCTCTTCAGCAGATTTTGGCTGCTCTGTTGTTGTGCTGTCTGTTTTAGTAGCGTCGCCAGTAGCTGGTGCAGTTTCTGCTGGTTTGCTCTTACCTAACAACCCTTTTAGCGCGTCTACTTTATCTCCATCATCGATTAAGCTTTTAACCGCGCCTGCTTTATCACCACCTACTTTGTCTAGTAGGTTAGATTTCGCAATGGCAGTGCCAAGAGAGGCAAAGTCAACGCCATATTTAGGGGCTGAGAAGGTACCCGTTACTTTTACTGGAATTGAAACGCCAGCAAGTGCATCTAAATCAGCACCACCTTGCCCTTTGATTGATTTAACAATAGTAGGCTTAGCTAAGTAATTAATAGTTTCATTGGCGATATCGACATCGCCCCGGCTATCACCTTTGGCTAAACGCAAAATAGGGGCTTTCATGGCGAGGTCTTCATTGTGTGCAACGCCATTTTTAATATCAAATGATGCTGATAGCTCACTGAAGTCGGTTTTTTGGGTTTGATCAGCGCCAATACTGCTTTGGCCTTTGAGGACGTTTAGCTTAGATTTTGCATTGCGAATGGTGCCAGCGATGTCAATGCCTTTGATTGCGCCATCTGCAAGCTGCAGTGAAGATTTACCGTTAAGCGCTTTTTTCATTGCGCCAACGGTATTACCAGAGGCTGTGACATCTACATTAAGCGTGCCTTTGCCATCTAACATGTCGTTGTTAATGGCATCCACTAATAAAGGCCCAATGGCAATGCCTTTCATATCTTGTTTAAACGCAATACTAGGCGTGTTGCGCGCATCAACGCTGAGAGAGCCGTTCATACTGCCTTGATACAAATTAGCAGACAACGGCGCAATTGTTGCAATACCATTAGCGGCCTTTAGATCAACACGTACGTTTGAGGCTTTAGTTTTACCGTATCTTAAGTTGCCAATACGGATAGAGCCGTTCGCATTCAGTGCCTTAAGGGCGCTTAAATCAATCGGAGCATCGCCAGTGTTTGCTTTGGTTTCTGCTGGTTTATCACTTGCAATAATGTATTTATCAAGATTAAGCTGGTCTATATCAAGATCAAACGTATAAAGTGGTTTATTAAACTGGCTGATACCTAAACCACCTTTAATCTGGCTGTCATCAAACTTAACATTCAGGCCTGATAATGTCAGCTTCTCACCATCGGCTTTAATGTTGACATTCAGACCTGATAAGCGATATTTTTCATAAATAATATTGCCAATATTGATTTTGCCATCTAATAACAGATTAGCTAATGCAGATAAATCGGCAGGTTTTTGGCTTGCAGGGTCGGTTTTTTTAGGTTCTTCTTTTTTACTACTAGCGCCTAGCAGTTTGTTTAAATCTAAAGTGTCAGCGTTTAAATTAAACTGAATATTCGGTTTTTTAAAGTTAGCAACGGCCACCTGACCATTAAGCTTGGTGTTATCAACGTTCATGATGAACTTGCTATTCACTTGCTCTTGTTTAACGTCAGCGTGCAAACTTAAATCAAAATTCACTTTAGCGCTACCGTTAGGGATAGCAGGGTCTTTAATGTCTACATTGCCAGCAAATTTAGGTAAGTCAAAAATCAAGATTTCAAGATTGCCTTGGAAAGGAGATGAAAATTTGCCGTTAACGCTACGTTTGCCTTGGGTACCTGATATTTCGCCACTGATGCCACTGCTTTGTAAGGCTTTAGGTGAGCCTTTAATGTCAGACAATACCAAGCTTGCTTTAAATGAATCATTCGCTTTTTCTTGATTTACGTTAACGGTGATTTTCTTGCTCGTTACTTCATCTTTTTGCGCAACCAGTGCTGGTGCGTTTAAATCTAGCGTCACTTTGGCGCCATCAAATTGACCAGATAATGCCAGTTTTAGGCTGTCGATTAAGAATTCACGAGTTTCAGGTTTGGCATCAATGTCGCCGCTCATGGTAATGTTGACATCTTTACCGCCTAGCAAATCACCTTTAATTGAGGCGTCTAAGTCTTTTGCGGCAAAGTGTTTGGCTTCAGGATCTGCCAAGAAATTACCTTTTAGTTTGATATCGGCTGCGATTGCAGGTTGGTTTGCAGTGGCACTAAAGTCAGTGGCTAAATCAATCGGCTCAGCTAAAGCAATATGACCAGAGGTTAAATTGAATTTAGAAAGTGCATATTTTGCACCAGTGCCTTCATCGCTATAGTTGACGGCAGAGTTGGTGACTTTAACGCCATCCACATCAAATTTAATTTGCTCGGACTCTTCTTCATCTTTGCTGAGTAAGTCATCAAAGTTAGTGGTGCCGTCTTTATATTTAATGATATTAGCCTGAGCGCCATCAATGTAGATGGTATCCACAACTAGCTCTTTTTTAAGTAGCGGCAGAAGGGCAAGTGATACTTTAGCACCTTGAATAGAGGCAAATGTTTGCTCAGATTTGTGTTCTGAAATTGAAACCTTGCCTAGATCTGCCCCAATTTTTGGCCAGAAAGCGAGCTTGATATCACCTTCAATTGTTAGGGTGCGCTGCTTTTTCTCTTGCACTAGCTTAATAATTAGAGGCTTGTAGTCATTGGGGTTGAATGTTGCGGAGATGATGGCGACTGCCAACACCAGCAACGCAACTATCCCCGCTAGGCCAATAAGACCATATTTCAATATTTTTTTCATGATGTCACCTTATTATTAATTCATATTGATGATTAACTTGCCATCATCATTAGTCTACATGCACGTATATATCGTTGATTGTGCTTTAGTGCACTGTCCAGTCCACCAAACCTGTATAAGCCGTCACCAGTACGATTACGCCAAACACAAGGCGATACCATGCAAAAATTGTAAAGTCATGGTTGCTGACATAGCGAATAAGCGCTCTAACCGCAATCATGGCACTAATGAAAGAAAATATAAACCCCATTGCCCATGCGCCCATGTCATCCATACTAAGTAGCGCGCGATCTTTGTACATCGAGTAAATAGAAGCAATACCTAGCGTTGGGACAGCAAGGAAAAATGAAAATTCAGCAGCCGCTTTGCGCGATAAGCCAAAAAATAGTCCGCCGATAATAGTAGAGCCAGACCGAGACATGCCAGGAATCAATGCAACTGCTTGTGCTAGCCCTAGTTTTAAAGCATCTATGGGGCGAATGTCATCTACTGTTTCGATGGTGACCGTATGCGTACGTTTCTCTGCCCATAAAATAATAACTCCACCAATAATAAATGCCAAGGCAACTGGCACTGGTTTAAATAGGTGAGTTTTGATTGTGTCACCAAACGTTAAACCTAAGATAGCTAGCGGTAAGAAAGCAATGGCTAAGTTAATGATTAAGCGGTTGGCGATGGGGTCGCGTCCAATGCCTGCAAATGTACTCACAAAACGTCTACGATATTCCCAAACAACCGCTAAGATGGCACCGAGTTGAATTGCAATATCAAATACGTTGCGTTTTTCATGGTTCATGAAGTTGAGCAAGTCGCCAGCCAGAATTAAATGACCAGTGCTGGAGATAGGCAAGAACTCTGTAGCGCCCTCAACAACGCCAAGCAAAGCGGCTTTAAGTAATAACAATATATCCATATGCTGATTTTAATTAAGAAAGAGGTTTTGAGGCGGACTGCAAACTAGTAAGTCTGTATTAAGGTACTTTATTAGGTTGCATATTAATGTTAACAGCAATAGCGCAAAGTGTTGGAATGATTAATAGAAAAGGGGGTAAGCACCTTTTCTATTCACACTTGCTCTTAATAATGGCGTTGGCTATTTAAGCATACCCATCACGGCTGCAAGCAGATTACCAGAATTGCTATCTACTTTGCCGTTAGGGGTCATTTTGTTGATTGCTTGAGGTAAGTATTCGGCAATTTTTGCACTAACATCAGTGGGCGACATGGTGAGTTTTTCAGCCATGCTAGCAATATTGTCACGGCCCAGCACTTGGATGATTTGTTCGGCAGAGATTGGCAAGTTATCGCCTTGGCTTACCCAAGAAGCAGCTTGCTCAGTAAAACCAGCGTCATTAAACTTCGCTAGCACACCTTCTAAGCCACCATTCTGTTTAAATAAATCCATGGCAATCTGCAACATAGCGCCTTTATCACCACCCATGTTGCCTAACACTGCACCAGCTAAACTATCAAATAATCCCAAGTTAAACTCCTTGCTGTTATTAATTTTATATTAAGTGATTGACTAAGTCTGATGAAAATATAAGTTTGATCAATCGGTTAGAAACGCTCATCGTTTCGTAAATAGCGCCATTCCCCAACAGGCAGTTTACCTAAGGTGACACTGCCAATACGAATACGCTTTAAACCTACTACGTGTAACCCCACCATTTCACACATGCGGCGGATTTGGCGTTTTTTGCCTTCACGTAATACAAAACGTAATTGGTCCTCATTTTGCCAGCTTACTTTAGCTGGTTTTAATTTCACACCATCTAAACTTAACCCAAAATTCAAGCGTTTTAAATCAGCATCACTGAGCTCACCCGTCACGCGTACTAGGTATTCTTTCTCAACGGTAGAGTCTTCACCAATCAAATGGCGCGCGATACGGCCATCTTGAGTGAGTACTAACATTCCTGTTGAGTCAATATCCAGGCGGCCAGCTGGCGCCAAGCCGTGCAGCATGCCACGGTGGAATTGCTTAGGGTGATGGTGGTGTAGTTCTGGATCATCTTCCCACTGGTTGTCTGGGTGAACTAGAGCGATGGCTGGCTGATAACCATCTTCAGCTTGGCCACTGACATAACCAACTGGCTTATGCAAAATAATGGTGACATTCTCGGCCTGATACTCTTGCGCATAGCTACTAATCACAATTTCAGCATCTGGTGAAATACGCGAGCCTAAGGTGTCGACGATTTCATCGTTGACCTTGACCCAGCCGTTTACAATCCACTCATCTGCTTCACGACGTGAGCATAGGCCACGTTCTGCCATCACTTTGGATAAACGAGGTAAATCAGGCTGGGTGGCGTTTGCTTTAGCTGCAAATGCTTCTTTATTGGTGCGATTTTTGTCAAACTCGCTGGCCACAAAACCATCGCGCACCTTACCACCGCGGCGCGGTGGGTTGCGGTAAGCACCTTCACGGTCTGCTCTATCGCGGGTAGTCTGCATGCTGTCTAATTTGTGAGCATCTGGCCTACGCGTATCTGGATTAATCGGGCGTGGCGATGGTGCACGACTATCAGGCGTTTGCTCCCTTGGCACAGAGGCGTGCAAAGCGCCGTCATGCCGGTGGTTACGTTGACGTGGCGCATCCTGACGCGGAGGTCTTGCTTGGTCTCTAGATTCCGTTCTGGCACGCACAGGCGCACTCACTTCTGCTTCGCTAGGGCGTTGTGGTTTCACAGGCGCAGTTGTTCGATCACGTGTAGGCGTGTTAGCGCGGCGTACAGGGGCTTTACTTGCCGTGTTGCTTGGGGCATCACCTGATTTTTTTGAGAGTTTTAAAGTAGTCAAAAGTTTTTTCCTTGAATGTTGCTATTTTACGCTTTTTTATTGGCTAGGCGTGAATACAATTGATTGAATTAAAAACAAAATAGCCAGCAATTAGCTGGCTGTTTTAGTAGCATTAACCTTAAAAAGAGTTTAATTAAAAGTGAAGCCTTAGTTATCTACCTTACCAAACCACACATTCTTTAGCTTAGATATTTTGTAGAAAAAACCAGTATTTTCATTAGATAGGGCATCTAAAAACAGAGATAGTCTGCGTGATTTAACAACTGTGTAAAACGTGAGTGCGCTCACGGGTATAAATATGCAGACAAAGTAGCCAAATTTTTGTATGGAGGAGGCTTGGGTGAAGTCAAAAATATTCATGCCTAGCAAGCCGCTCGTCATGGTCCCAATTAAGCCTAAAATGGTGACTACGGTTAATCTCACAACGGTGTCTGCTTGGCGTTTAATTTCTTCGCCTTCTAAATATTCAGCCATATCCATAATGCGACTACGTGTTTTTTTAAATAGGTCTACCGTATCTAACTGCTTATGCATCATAGAAAACACGTCTTTCGCTACCGCTTGGTCTGATACGCTCTCAAACCAGTAGCGATGGGTAAATCGCAAAAATACTCCCATCACATTACGGATGCTTTGTCTAAATGTCTTGATAGAAGATTCATCTTCAATATTGAGGCGGCTAATGGCTTGTACCATGCGGTCTGACAGCATTAAGAGTGCCGCCTTTTGGAAGTGGGCGATTAAAAACAGCAAGAAATATTGGCTTTGATAATTGCGTTTAATCCCTGTTTTATCATTGGTGTACACACGATGTTGCTGACTGCCAACGACAATAAAATTCTGCCCTGTACACATGATGCGAGTGGTGCTCCATGGGTCATTTTGGTTGTTATCCCAGTAGCGGTCATAACAGTGTTTTTGTTCAAAATTGACTAAAAACTCTTCGGTAAACGGTAGCGTTTCAGAATCCCACGGCTGTGTGACTAAACCTAAACGTATTAAATCACCACGAGTAAGTTTAGTGACATCTTCAAACGCAAGGTAGGCCATTAATGGCATACGTTGATATTCAATCTCACGATAACGAATGCTGCCTTCTTGGCTAGAATAATGTTGCACCAACGGGTGCATTAAAAATTCCCAATGCAAAGAAACGCAGGGTACGTGGTTATCTTTCACAAAGGCTAAATAGCGGGCTTTATCCTGATAATCTGAGCTTGAAAGCACATTACCTTGTTTGTCTAACCACTCAATACTTTTTGCACAGTGACCAGCATCGCCATTTTCTTCCCAATAATTAGGGTAAGTGCGCCCTAAGCGGTACAAAATCTCCATGGCTTGATTGAGCTGGATATTTTCTCCGGTGACTTCAAGCGCTAAAAAAGCGACATCAATATCATAGAAAAAATACAGTTCAATATGCGCTACCTTTAATAAGATAGGTGCTTCGTGATTATTGAGCGTAATGCGGACTTGATTCACGTCGGAACGTGAAAAAATATGAATTGGCGATTCGCCATAACCGCCAGATTCTCGCCCATGCTTGCCTTCGCCATATAAAAAGCGCTGCGCAAACGGCATGAACGTCACAAACTCTTGGTAACGCACTTCACTTAACGATTGTTTGGCTAAAGAGAATTCGTCTTGGATTTCTTGCCAAGGACAGTTTTCAGCTTTAAGGATATCCCACGGGCGCTGGATCTTCTGGCTATTGGATTCTGAAATCAGTTGTACAGGCCAAAGCAGGGTTTGCCTAAAGTCAGCAACGATAGTGGATTCAATATTGTTCACAACGCAGCCAGATCTAAGATAAAAGAGGATAGCAAAAGTTTAGCATAATGCAGGTTGGGTGAAATACACGCAGTGATAAAGCGGATAAATTAAGATTAGAGACTTAATCCTAGGCTAAAAGTAAAAAAGCCAGCAAGAATGCTGGCTTTTTTATTAGCTAAGCAGTTTATTTAAACTTACAAATAAACCCAGCAAAAGGTGTTTAGACCTTTTGATAGACCTCTGAGCCTTTTTTCACAAACTCAATCGCTTTCTCCTGCATGCCTTTGGTCAGGGCTTCTTGTTCAGAAACACCTTGCTCAGCTGCGTAATCACGTACGTCTTGTGAGATTTTCATTGAGCAGAAGTGTGGGCCGCACATAGAGCAGAAGTGCGCTTGTTTTGCGCCTTCTTGTGGCAATGTTTCATCGTGGAATTCTTTAGCTTTCTCTGGGTCTAGGCCTAGATTGAACTGGTCTTCCCAACGGAATTCGAAACGTGCTTTTGATAAAGCATTGTCACGGATTTGTGCGCCTGGGTGGCCTTTTGCCAAGTCTGCCGCGTGCGCTGCGATTTTGTAGGTGATGATACCAACACGTACGTCTTCTTTATCCGGTAAGCCTAAGTGTTCTTTAGGCGTTACGTAGCAAAGCATTGCACAGCCATACCAGCCGATCATGGCAGCACCGATACCTGAAGTGATATGGTCATAACCCGGCGCGATGTCTGTAGTTAATGGGCCTAATGTATAGAATGGAGCTTCACCGCAATGCTCTAATTGCAGTTCCATGTTTTCTTTAATCAGGTGCATTGGTACGTGGCCTGGGCCTTCGATCATACATTGTACGTCGTGCTTCCAAGCGATTTGGGTTAATTCACCCAATGTTTTCAATTCAGCGAATTGTGCTTCATCGTTAGCATCGTAGATAGAGCCTGGACGTAAACCATCACCTAAGCTGAATGAAACGTCGTACTGTTTCATGATTTCGCAGATGTCTTCAAAGTGTTCGTACAAGAAAGACTCTTTATGGTGCGCTAAACACCATTTCGCCATGATAGAACCACCGCGTGACACGATACCGGTCATACGTTTTGCTGTCATCGGGATGTAAGCTAAGCGTACACCTGCATGGATAGTGAAGTAATCCACACCTTGCTCTGCTTGCTCTATCAATGTATCGCGGAAGATTTCCCAAGTTAGGTCTTCTGCTTTACCGTTCACTTTTTCCAAAGCTTGGTAGATAGGCACAGTACCGATAGGCACTGGGGAGTTACGGATGATCCACTCACGTGTTTCATGGATGTTTTTACCGGTTGATAAATCCATGACTGTATCGCCACCCCAACGTGTACTCCACACCATTTTTTCTACTTCTTCAGAGATAGAAGAACCTAATGCTGAGTTACCGATATTAGCGTTGATTTTTACCAAGAAGTTACGGCCAATAATCATCGGCTCGATTTCTGGGTGGTTGATGTTCAGTGGGATGATGGCGCGGCCGCGAGCCACTTCATCACGCACGAACTCTGGTGTAATCATTTTAGGGATATTTGCACCGAAATCTTGGCCCGGGTGTTGTGTTTGCAACAACTCGCTCATGTTTTCGCGGCGTTGATTCTCACGAATAGCAATGAACTCCATCTCTGGGGTGATAATGCCTTTACGTGCGTAATGCATTTGCGATACGTTTTGGCCTGCTTTAGCGCGCAATGGTTTGCGGTGCAGGTTGAAGCGCATTTCTGAAAGCTCTGGGTCAACTAAACGTTGGTGACCAAACTCTGAAGTAGGGCCGTCTAATTGCTCTACATCGCCACGTTCCATAATCCAGCCGGTACGTAATGCAGGCAAGCCGTTACGGATGTCGATGCTGATGGTTGGGTCTGTGTATGGGCCTGAGGTGTCATAAACAACAACAGGTGGGTTTTTTTCTGCGCCAAAAGCAGAAGGCGTGTCGCTTAATGAAATTTCACGAAACGGTACGCGGATATCTGGACGTGAGCCTTCAACATACACTTTGCGTGATTTTGCAAAGGGTGTGGTCGCGCTTTCGTCAACAGAGGCGGTTTCGTTAAGAAACTTGGTAAGATTTTTATCGGTGGCGTTCAAGTGTGGCTCCTAGCAAAAACGTAAGGAGCAGGAAAACTGCGTACCCTTACTTAATTTATTTGTAGGAAAGCAAACCGATGCTTTCCTACGGCGGCATGACCCGCATCAGGTTCGAAGGGTATATCTCACTGTATTTTGGTAAAATACAGACCCCTAGCAATTAGCGAAATATACGCTAAATCTGCTATAAAACCAAGTGTTTAAGTCAAGTTATTAATGGCAGTAAATGGTTTGTTAAAGTAAAGCTTGTCATCGCCGTTATTGGTAGGAGATACTAACAGTAATAAAATCAGCTTATAGCAATGGGTTCATTCGTTGGCAGTCTTAGGTGTTGGCGCCTCTGGGTGAGCTATTTTTTGATGCAAATTGAGTTTAAAACGCAGTGTTTGGATATATTTTTTGTTACACTGGTCATACATTGAGTCGCATTTACTCAAACTTAACAATGGTATTGGTGGAATTATGGCATTAGCTATTTATATTGGTTATTACCTCGTTGCAATTACAACGCTCTTTTTTCACTTCACTGGACATTTAGAGCGCTGGGGCATGGAGTGGGTGATTCTTGTTTTGGCCGCTACCGTATTTCCTGTCGTACTTTATGTCTAATTAGTACTATACGGCTAGCTAGTGATTGACGTTTAGTTGTGCTTTAAGATTACTCTGTTAAAACTACTGTAAAGAATAGCGTTTTTAATTGTGTAGCGACACGATATTCTTTACCTGATTCTTTATTAATTACTTTGTTATTTTTTGGCAACAAACTCTTTTGCCACTCTTGCTTGTTTTTTAAGACCTAAATTCACAACCCTAGGCATAAAACCATTGAGCCAAGCAAAGAATGATTCAGGCTGACCAATAAAAACTTCCTGTTGTTGATGTTCTATTGCTTTGACAATAATGGCCGCCACTTTCTCAGGTTCATCAACATTTCCCCCAGTTTTAGCCAGCATGGCGAGCGTTGCCGCATCATTCATTGAGGTATTGACGCCACGTGGCGCAATATAGGTGACCCCGATATTGGTATCCACTAGCTCACGACGTAATGCTTGAGAAAAACCATGTATAGCGAACTTGGTCGCGCAGTAAGTTGCATAGTGAGGGAAGCCTAAAGAGCCTAAAATCGAACCTATCATCACAAACTGACCTTGGTTATTAGCTTTAAACTGAGGTAACAGTGCATGTGCGAGTTGGATAGGGGCTGTAACGTTGGTCTCTATCATTTGTGTAATACGTTCAGGGCTTTGATCTTCAAACTGGATAAAATCAAGAATCCCAGCGTTGTTGATTAAGATATCAATATTGCCAAATTGCTGTGTTGCCTGCAGAGCAATTTGTTGTGGAGCCCCCGCAGTTGCAAAGTCTGCAACTAGCGTCGCTGCGTTACCGCCTTTGTTGTGAATTTGCTGCGCTAAGGTTTCAAGTTTAGTGGAATCGCGACCAACCAATATCAGCTTTGCACCTTTGCGTGCAAGTTGCAAAGCTAGTTGTTTACCAATGCCGCCAGTAGCGCCTGTGAGCAGAATGCATTTGTTTTTTAGTTGCATAGGGTGCCTATTCAATTTTGCATGTATTCAGCTTGTATTGTACGGAATATATCGCCATATAATCTATAAAATATTTTAGCACTGTGAATGAGCGCCGCTTGATCCTCTGGGCTGGTGATTTGATTGACTAGGCTTTCGTAAAATGACACATGGCTAATATCCAAAGAACCGTGGGAAAGTAGGTAGCTAAATGCTTTTTTTGGTAAGTTGAGTGAATGCATCAGGGTTTCACCCGCTTGTGTGGCAACCGCTGTGCTTGTGCCTTCCAATACCAGTACCATGCCGAAAAACCCAACTGGATTGACGCGGTTGATCATGTCATAGGCATAGGCGACCATGACTTCGGTAGCAAGGCTGGCGCTGGTTGCAGTAGTTGAGCTATGACGAACGGCCTCTTTGTCTCCGCCACATGTTTCAATATCATTCAGCACCCATTCTTGGTGGCCCATTTCTTCTTCAATGTATTCACCAATGGCGGTACGTAGCCATTCATAATGGGCAGGTAAGCGCCCACCACATGTCATCAGTAGCGGTGTCGTGTGTTTTACGTGATGATAAGCTTGCGTTAAAAATGCGACATAAGTGGCATGAGAGATTTCGCCTGCAGCACCTTTAGTGATGAGCGGTAAGCTTAGAAGTTCTGCACGTTCTTTTTCAGTGGCGTGTAGTAATTTTTGATAAACAGTCATGCGTATTGCCTTTCATAAAGTGCGTTAATTTTTTGGTCATAATGTTGCAAAATCATGTCTCTACGGTTTCTGCCATTAGAGGTAAGTTGTTGGTTGGCTAGCGTAAATGGTGCATCTGCGCTTATCCATTGCGTGACTCTGGCGTAATCTGGTAGACCTTGATTGATATGTTGAATCGCGTTTTCAATCTCTGTCGTTGAGCTGCCTTTTCTGGCGACGATAATGGCAGTGTTCCATGGTTTAGCTTCACCAAATAACGCGGCTTGCGCAATGTAAGGGGAGATTGTCAGTTCACGTTCTACCCATTCTGGCGAAACATTACGCCCGAATGAGGTGATAAAAATGTTCTTTTTACGGCCAGTAATGTTGAGGTAGCCGTCTTCGTCAATATGTCCAATATCACCTGTATGGATACTGTTAGATTGCAAGGCGGCTTGCCCGACGTAACCCAGATAAGCGTTGCCTGTGACAATCACCTCATGGTCGTCAGTAAATTCGACTTTTAGATGAGGTAACACTTTACCTACACTGCCAATTTTATTAAAAGCAGGTGTGTTTAATGCAACCACAGAGGCGCACTCAGAAAGGCCGTAGCCTTCGTATACTGGTATTGATAAGGCTTGCGCGCGCTTGAGTAAGTGAGGCGATACTGATGCGCCACCTACTGCTAAAAAGCGTAACGAACTTGGTAACGCTGCATCAGATTCAACTTTGCCTAACTCAAGATGGCCTAACTCAATTTTGCATACTAGTGCATTGAGTAGCTCTGGTGTGAAAATGGCAGTTGTTGCTTGCGACTCTTTAAGCGCTGTTAATAGTTGTTGAATATTGAGGCCAGAGGCACCACTTAAGCCAATTTCGCTACTAGGCAATAGCACGCAAGTGGCACCTGTGAGTAATGGTGCATAAATACCAGCGATGTTTTCGAGTAAAGTCGCTAGCGGTAACACATTTAAATGAATGTCATCAGGGCTGACTTTCGTTGCGTCAGCGATAGACGTTGCAACATTCATCATGTTGTCTGGGCTCAGGCACACGCCTTTAGGGTTACCTGTTGTGCCTGAGGTGTAGGTGATCTTCGCAGTATTGAAGGGTAAAGTGACTTTTGCTGATGGTTGCAACTCAAACTGAGTGAGAGTTTTACCAGCGATCACCCATTGCGTTTTGCGCACTATTTTATTTGTGAATAGAGGTTCGAATAGCGCTGGCTGATCGGTCACTACAATATTCGCACCAGCGTCTTGTATGGCGTGTAGCCATTGAGCGCTTGAAAAAAAGAACGGTAACGGAATAAGTGGAAGATTAGTTTCTAATGCCGCTAAATCTAACACTACCCAGGCCGGATGGTTTTCTACAGCTAGGGCAATGGTTGGTTGTGTAATTGTTGATTTTTCTTGGCTAAAGTCACGCCAAGCTTGGCTTTGCATTTGAACCGCAGCTTGCAGTTCAGCATAAGTGAGGCTGCAATCTAGGCCGCGCAGAGCAACTTTATCTGCATGGATAATGGCATGTTTGGCAATTGCCTGATTAATTTTGTGTAGCTGCGTCATGGTTATCGTTCCGTCACGCCTTTCACTGCAATCACTTGCGGTGAATTGTCGTAGTAACTTCCCCATGTGGCTTGCTCTGCAGTATTTAAGCGTGATTTATCGGCGCCTTGTAAAGCATAAACATCACGTCCGCCTTTCACTAATCCATTTTGTAAGCTGTGGTGAGCGGTAGCAACACACCATTCAATATTAATGTCTAAGCTGTGTTGAATGATATTGGCGATTAAAACGCCAGCGTTACGAGGGTTAGATACCGCTAAATTACCAATTTCGGTAATTTGATGGCGGGTAATGACACGATTAAAGCGATTGGACATCACCGTTTCAATCGGCGCATCTAAATAGCGCTCTAAAAACAATGGTTCTGTATGTGCTTTGCGCATACCAAATGCCGCGACTAACTCATCATTTTCATCACGCAGGCTAATCAGTTGCGGCATAAACTGCTGCACATCAGCTCCATACGTATGAGCAAATACGTCATGGATAAATTGTTCAATTTCTTGACGGTCAGGCGCGCCGATTTCTGCGCAGGCTATTTTGATATTGCTTGCGCGATGCCTTTTGGCTGCTGCAAATGGGCGCGTTTGATAGGCAGCTTCTGCATTAAAAAATAGTGGGCTTGCATTAAAACTTAGGCTAAGCATTTTATGTCACCTTAATTAAATATGCCTAGAGTTACGCAAAGAGTGTGCCTAACTGTTGTTCAGTGATGCGTATTAAGCAACGTTACTATGCGGGATTTAAATTTATATATATAAATCAATAGATTGTGGTTGTTATACAAAGTTCTTAGCTGTCTGTGTCGGCCTGTGATGGCGAATGATTTGTGAATAATTTGAAACAAGTTATGCAAGAAATGTAGGTAACTTTAGTTTTGCTAAGCCAATTCCATACAAATATTGCATTAGCTGTATTCGTGCCATTTTAAAAACTTCTATCAGAACAGTCGCTTATTGTGATGGCATGGAGATTGCCTAATCAGACGTTCACTTACCAATAGCAGGCCCGCGTGCCTAATCAAACTCTATATGCTTAAATTCTTTCGTCACAAACCCTACAGCATTTCGTTTTCTTTGCTTGTTGTTAGCATCGCATTAAGCATTTGGCTGTTATTGCGTGTTGTATTGAGTGTTCAAGTCGGGCTCTCGCAACTTTCAATAAAAGAATTGATAGGGATTTTCGTTAACGGATTTTGGTTTGATATCTCAGCGCTTGCATATCTGGTAGTGCCTTGGCTATTCATTTCATTATTGATGCCAAATGTTTTGCGCACTAAAAGATGGGTGAATCATATACGTTGGGGAGTGGCAGGTTTTCTTACTTTTTGTTTGTTATTTGGCGCAGTATCCGAGTATATTTTTTGGCAAGAATTCACAACAAGATTCAACTTTATTGCGGTAGATTACTTAATTTACACCAATGAAGTGATTGGCAATATCCGTGAGTCTTACCCTGTGCCACTCATATTAGTGGGAATTGCGCTCATTGCTTTTTTGATTGTATTTAGCTTGAGCAAGGTGATACGTTTTGAAACGCAACAACGCTCAGCTAAGCGTAAATTAGGGTTGGTGCTGATGACGATTGCCTTACCTTTGTTAAGCTTTCAACTCGCGAACGTCGATCAGATGGCTTTTTCGAAAAACGCTTACGCTAATGAGTTATCTGGAAACGGTGTTTTTAGTTTCTCAGCTGCGGCTAGGCGTAACGAGTTGGATTACGATCAATTCTATAAAACGATTCCACAATCTCAGGCATTATCAGTATTAAAGTCTGTTGGGGTCAATAGAAAAACCACAACCGCAATCATTGCCGCAGAAAATAGTGGCTTATTAAAAAGCACACAGCTTTCAGGTACTGACTTAGATGCTAACTTGGCACCGTTTAAGCGGCGGCCTAAAAACGTCGTATTGATTTCTGTAGAAAGCTTGTCTGCTGAATATTTAGGCACTTATGGCAATCAGGAAAATTTAACCCCTTATTTAAATCAACTGGCTGGTGAGAGCTTAGTGTTTGATAAGGTTTTTGCAACAGGGACCAGAACGGTACGTGGTTTAGATGCACTGTCGATTGCGATACCTCCCATTCCAGGGCAAGCAATCGTGCATCGTCCAGACACGGACCATCTTGCTACGATTGGAGAGTTACTTGAGGTAAAAGGTTATTCAACATTCTTTATCTATGGTGGGTATGGAGTGTTTGATAGTATGAACAAGTACTTTAAAGGTAATGATTATCAGGTGATTGATCGTACCGATTTTGATAAGGCGACGATTCAAAGTGAAAACGTATGGGGTGTTGACGATGAAAGTTTATTTAATAACTCGTTACATATCCTTGATCAGAATGTGAAATCGCAAAAGCCTTTTTTTGCACACATTATGACCACTAGCAATCATCGCCCGTACACCTACCCAGAAAATAAAATAGAATTACCTCAGGGTACTCGCCGCGGTGCGGTGAAATATACAGACTATGCGATTGGCCAATTTATGGAGAAAGCTAAAACCAAGCCTTGGTTTAAAGATACTTTATTTGTAATAGTGGCTGATCATTGTGCGTCGGTAGCAGGCAAAACCAAATTACCGATTGCTAAGTACCATATCCCTTTGTTTTTCTATGCACCAGATTTATTACCAGCAGGGCATTACACAAGGATAGCTAGCCAAATCGATATTGTGCCTACTTTGCTTGATCTGCTGGGGACATCTGACGCGCAACATTTTTATGGGCAGTCAATGTTTGAGGCAGCGCGCAAGCAACTGCCAGAGCGAACATTTGTGAGTAATTATCAGGCCTTGGGGTACTACAAAGAGAATACGCTAATCGTCCTTTCGCCCAAGCAAGAGGTGGAAGCCTATCGTATTGATCCGGTTAACTTAGAGGCTGTCGCCGCGCCTATTGACCATCGCTTGATGAATGAAACGATTGCTTACTACCAAACGGCTGCGCGTGCATATAAGCATGGGGAACTGAAAGAGTATATTGATTAAGCACTAATTACAGCTAATAGAAGAAGCGTTTGTGCTTATTTCACCGTTGGGGAGCAACCATAACACTGGTCTAACACGATTATCTAGTTTGCACGCATCTGCATAAGCAATGCTGCCAGCGGTTTCCTGTACGTAACGAATCGCAGCTTCATCTGAATACAACACATGCGGAGGTGACACCCCATGGAAATATAAGCCATTCCAGTAATCATTTTGTGCACTTGGCGCACTGCCTAATATGCTGCTTGAAAATTGCAGTCTAAGCGGGTTATCTGAGGGTAAATTAATTGGGTGGATGCGCTGACCGTTCGCCCAGTAGGTTTTCTTACGCCAGTAGATGAGCTTCAGTTCGCCTAGAGAAATACTTTTGCTCGGATTGTCGTTGGCAACGATTACAGCAATGACAGACTTGTCCGCAGCTATGCCAGCTGATTGCAAGCACAGGCCTATTATCAATAGCAATAATGTGATAAATCCGCGCATTAGAACAATACCGCAAATGAAGCTAAGAAGCCGCGAGGTGATTCAGGTTGGTCGTCACTGCCGCCGGTTAATTCCAATTTCAACAATTGTGTTGGTTTCATGCGCCAGGTCGTGCCAATCAACCAGCGCTGTTGATGACCCTCATCTGGGCGATGAAAGGTTTCAAGACGGATAATGCCAAACCAATTTTGGCCAACTGGAAGAGGCACGGCGGTTTGCAAGTAGGCACCATAACCGCTGGTATTGTTGTGAGTGTCCCAGCGTTGAAACGCCTCTCCTAAAAACTCAATGCCTCGATGATTGGTAATAAAGTCCAAGCCCAGCATATGGTAACGAGTATTGAATACATTTCTCTCGTCAAAAGACATGATATTTACGCCAATATTGGCCTGTTGGCCAAACGCGATGCGCGCACCTTTGGTGTTTCTGAATTTTAGATCGTCATCATCTTCATCGATGTCCTTAAGCGTTTCAACAAAAATGGAGTATTCAATCGCGCTATTATCAAGCGGTATTGCGCCAAAGGCCATCATGCCGTTGGCTGCAGTTGGAAATAATCTGCTGGTTGCGACAGGGCGCGAGCTTGTCCATACCAGTGGTGAGGCGTGGAGCTGGTTCCAGCGGCCAGTGGGGGTCAAAAAGCGACCACCACGCAGGTTGATTTTGTCTGATAAGTTGTAATCTAGATAAAATCGTTCTAAATCAATATAGCTTTGTTTGGTGTTAAATTTGTTATCGTCATCCCAAGAGATTGGGTTTTCTAATTCTAATTCACTAAAAAACTTAAAGCGGCTTTCGCCCTCCCAAGTCAAAATCATGCTAATTTCATTAATGGTAGCAGTAGTTTCCGATTCGCGAGGAATCGTAATGCCAGCACTGGTGTAGCCACCTAATCTGAAGCCATCCATGAAGCCTTTTTCTGGGCGTGGGGCATCTTCTGCGTAGGCAGTCTTGCACAGCAGCAGTAGCAGGGCTACACTGCCGATACAGAATTTATTGATTAGATGCATGAACGCTCCAAGCTTTAATATCTGCGATAGCTTTTTTGAAATGAAGTGCATATGCGGATTATATTCGATATCGGCCGGAAAACCTTGTGGCATATCAAACAACTAACAGCAACAATCATCAATAATACGGACTCACAAGCAGACCAAATATTTTGAATCAATCATTTATAAAATCAATGTCCGTTAAAAAGCTGTTATTGCTTGGCTTTTTGCTTTCAGCGTTGTTGCCAATGCTAATGGTGACATTGCTCACGTTTTTTGAAGCGCGTACGGTATTGAGAGAAGAAATCGTACGCGACATGCAGACACGTGCTAACGCAGCATCACATCAGGTGGATGACATGATGTTTGAGCGCTTGCAAAATATCGTGTCATGGAGTCGTTTAGAGGTGATGGACGAAGTCGTGATTGGCGATTTTGATAAGCGCTTATCAAAATTTCTCAATGAGCTAAAAGTAAGCTATCGCGGCGTCTATCAGTCTATCTATGTTGTCAATAATCAGAATGTTGTGATTGCGTCTAGTGAACCAGCCGATATTGGAAAACCTGCCAACAGCGGGCGGCAATGGTTACAGATTTCGTTTGCAAACCGTACGGTACGTTTGTATCAGCTTGCTGAGCAGAAGCTACCTATCGCTAGTGATATTTTGGATGTCAATCAGCAAAAAGTAGGGTCGTTGTGGGTAATTTTTGATTGGCATGCAATTACTAAAATTTTAGACAGCACGGAGAATCAGGGCAGTGCTGCAGCGTTAGTGAATGTGGATGACGAAGCACCGCAAACGCGTATGCTGGCAGAAACAAAGCACTGGAAAAAGATAGTGGCGGCACATGATATCTCGGTGGACTCTGTGATTCAGCCTTCCGCAGAGCCGCCAATTTTTAATTGGGTCGTTTCAATCGCGCAATATCGATCAGTTGTCATGGCGCCAGTGCATCGTATGGGCTATATGTTCATATTGCTGTTGATTATTACAGGTGTACTTGCCGCCGCGTTTGCCGCGCCTTTGTCAGGCCGCATTACTAAGCCCTTAGCAAGGCTGACTGATTACGCTAATCGATTTATGCGCTCGTCACAAAGTGCTCCGCCAGTCGTTGATGGCCCTATCGAGGTGCGTGCTTTGTCCAGTGCGTTTGGCAAAATGATGGATGACTTAACGTTATCTAAGGAAAATCTGACGCGTGCAGCTAAGCTAGCAGTGGCTGGCGAAATGGCGGCTGCCATGAGCCACGAGATTAGAACGCCTTTGGGTATTTTGCGCTCATCTGCACAAGTATTAGCGCGTGAAAAAGGCTTGAGTGTAGAAGGTCAGGAAGTGGTGGCTTTTATTAACATGGAAACCGAGCGTTTAAATAAACTAGTTTCAACGTTGGTAGATTCTGCGCGTCCACGCCAGCCAGAATTTGCGCTACATGATATTGTGCCTTTGGTTGAGCATGCCGTGGCAATGCTACGCATGCAGGCCAATAAAAAGGATGTTAACCTAGCAATGGTGGTGAAAAGCCATGGGGAGGCTGCTGTTGCAGAGCAAATACTAGTTGAGTGTGATGCCGAGCAAATTACACAAGTGTTGCTTAATTTGTTGCTGAATGCGATTCAGGTGTTACCAACAGGCGGAAAGGTTGCGGTGTCTATCATTGATGCACAAGATCATGTAGTGGTTAGCGTCGCGGATGATGGCGCTGGCGTAACAGAAGCGCAAAAAGAGCAAATATTCGACCCTTTCTTTACACAGCGCCCAGGTGGTATTGGCCTAGGTTTAGCAGTGTCTAAGCAGATAGTGACTGCTCACTTTGGGTCGCTTACTGTAGAGAAAAGCACGCTTGCCAATACTGGTGCAGATTTTAGAGTGCAACTACCAAAACGGCAGCTACTTAATGATGCCTAATCATAAAAAGCGAGATTATGTCAGACAGTATTAAATATATATTAGCGGTGGATGATGAGCCTAGCATGCTTCGTCTACTAGAGATTAGCCTGCGTCAGGCAGGCTATCAACCATTAACAGCGAGAGACGGTCGCGAAGCATTGGAGGTCATTCAGGCGCAAAAAGTTGACTGCGTGGTGACTGATTTGCACATGCCGCGCATGGATGGCTTGCAATTACTGAAGGAAATTCGTAAAACAGATACTGAGCTCCCTGTCATCATTGTCACAGCACAGGGTGAGATTAAATCAGCGATCGAAGCAATGAAAAGCGGCGCATCAGATTATATATTGCGTCCTTTTGATTTGGAGGAGCTAGAGCTCGCCATCAAACGTGCTTTATCTTTCTCTCGTCTGGTCGTGGAAAACAAGTTCTTGCGTGAAGAAAAGTCAGTGAATACTGGCTTAATCGGCAATAGCCCAGTGATGCAGCAATTAACGGCATCTATTCGACAAGTCGCACCAGAAAAAGCGACTGTATTGCTTGCGGGCGAAACGGGTACCGGTAAAGAAGTCGTTGCACGTGCAATTCATGCGGCTTCACCACGTAATAATGCATTATTTGTTGCCGTTAACTGTGCTGCGATTCCACATGAGATGCTGGAGTCTGAGTTATTCGGACATGAAAAAGGCGCGTTTACTGGCGCGGTTAAAGAGCGTATTGGTAAGTTTGAGTTAGCCGATGGCGGTACTTTGTTTTTGGATGAAGTGACTGAAATGCCTATGCAGCTACAGGCCAAGTTGTTGCGAGCTCTGCAAGAGAATGTAATCGAACGTTTGGGAGGTAATCGCCCAATTTCTGTGGATATTCGCGTGGTTGCGGCGACCAACCGTAACCCGCTTGCGGCGATTAAAGATGGTAAGTTGCGTGAGGATTTATATTACCGATTAAATGTGTTCCGTATTGATTTACCTGCACTTAGAGTGCGTAAATCTGATATTGAAGCACTCGCAGAATATTTTTTAGCTAAACGTCGTGTGGCGATATCAGATGAAGCGATTCAACTGCTGATGCAATATAACTGGCCGGGTAATGTGCGAGAGTTAGAAAATGTACTAGAGCGCGCTGCGATTATCAGTGGTAATCAAATGATTCAGCCAGAGCATTTGCCTGCAGAAATGTTAAATCACTCAGCCGCATTAAGCGCAACTAATTTTGACGCCGATGGACTAACACCCACAAAGCATGCTGACGATGCACCAGCGGCAAATGCCCTGTCTTTACCTAGTTCGGTTGAGGCGCTGGAACGGCAGTTAATTGTGAAAGCATTGGCATTGACGCATGGTAATAAAAGCAAGGCAGCCAAGGTGTTAGAAATTAGTGAGCGCTCCTTATGGTATAAGCTGAGTCAATATGGGATTAGCTAGGACACGGCAATGAGTGTGCTAGATTCAGCGCATCATTGTGCGACTCGCTTTGTTACGGGCTTTTTACTTGCCTGATAAACCGTATGGATTATCGTAAAAGTACCTTAGCCAATAAGCACTTGCGCTATAATTAGCATTAAATAAAACACCGTCAATAAAACACGATAGAGTAATCAACATGACACAAACAGCAAAAACAGTAGAGCAGCATGCACCTGATCAATTTAATGCCAAATTTAACGTAGGTGAGGCTAGATTTAACATGATTGAACAGCAAATTCGCACTTGGGAGGTGTTAGACCCAGTCGTGTTAGCTGTGTTAGATGCAGTGCCACGCGAGAATTTCGTGGCTGAATCTCAGGCAGGCTTAGCTTTTGCCGATGTTGAGTTGCCGATAGGTGAGGGCCAGACCATGTTATCGCCAAAGCTGGAAGGGCGTATTCTTCAAGCCTTAAATATTAAAAAGACCGATAAAGTGTTATTGGTAGGGACTGGTAGTGGTTATCTAGCCGCATTATTGGCTACTTTAGCGCATCATGTATATGCGGTTGAAATTTACCCAGAGCTATCTAACACCGCACAATATCGCTTACAAGCACAAGGTATCCACAACGTGACACTTTATGTAGGTGATGGGGTGAATGGCTTTGATGTTGCCGCTCCTTACGATGTGATTGTATTTGCTGGTTCATTGCCGTTACGCCCTGTTGCGGCTGAAAAAATGTTAAATGTAGGTGGTCGTTTATTTGCAGTAGTTGGCGACTCTCCAATGATGGAAGCCACTGTGACAGAGCGCGTAAGTGAAGGCTCATATCGTCATGAAACGATATTTGAGACTTGCTTACCGGTGTTAGAAAATGCACCACAGGCCACTAAGTTTGCTTTTTAGTACGGTGTTGATTCAGCGCTAATATGCTCAAAATCGCTCAACTCTTCATCAAACTGACGTTGTTATTGTCAGCATTTGTCTCTTATGCACATGCTGACGAAAAAGCGTACTCATTGATTGAGGTTTATCAGCAGGCTTTGGAAAATGACCCTACATTAGCGTCAGCATTAAGCGCTAATCAGGCCGCGCAAGAGGCAATAGAGCAAGCCAAGGCATTATATCGTCCTACGGTTACTTTAAATGCGGGCGCCAATGCTACCCAAACCGATATTCGGTTTTTAACTGGGTTTAATCCATTTAGGGCTGAAGGCCGCTCAAATTTTGAAGGCTACAACTACGGTGTGCAGGCGCGTCAGCCGATCTACCGTAAAGATAGTCTAGTCCAAATCGACCAAAGCAAAGTGCAAGTTAGCCAAGCCGATAAACAGCTGAATTTGAGTAAGCAAGACTTGATACTACGGGTGACGCAAGCGTATTTTGATGTGTTATTGGCACAAGACAAAATCGAGTTAATTGTTGCGCAGAAAGCCGCCATTTTAAGCCAGTTAGAGCAGGCTAAAGCTAATTTTGAGGTTGGTACAGCTACGATTACAGACGTTAATGAAGCGCAGGCACGTTTTGATTTAGTGTTTGCACAGGAAATAGCCGCTGTTAACGAGCACCAAATTGCCAAGCATGCCGTGCAGGCGATTACAGGCAAAGCACCGCAGAAGCTTGCTACAGTAAAAGCGGACATGGCCACCACAAGCCTAGCGCAAGGCTTAGATAAATGGCTAGAAGTCGCCACACAGAATAACCTGAACATTCAGATTCAGCAGGATGCACTGGCTATTTCTTCCCAAGAAGTAGAGCGTTTAAGAGCAGGGCATTTGCCTACATTAGATGCGGTAGCGAGCTATACCAATAACTATGCCAATGGCAGTGCCAATGGGTTAGGTAGTGAGCTAAAGACCTCCACCATTGGTTTGCAGTTAGAGATTCCGTTGTATCAAGGTGGAGCCGTCAGTTCGCGTGTGCGCCAAGCGGTGCTTAATCAGCAAAAGGCGCAAGATGATATACAGATCGCACGTCGCAGTGCAGAGTTAGAAACGCAGCGTGCATATCTCAACTTAAGCTCCAGCATTGCCCAAGTAAAAGCTTACGAGCAAGCGCTGATTTCTAGTCAAAGCCAAGTTGATTCGACTAAATTGGGTTATGAGGTTGGTGTGCGTACCAGTGTCGATGTACTGAATGCACAGCAACAGTTATTTAGTGCTAAACGTGATTTGTTACAGTCGCGCTATAGTTACTTAGTGAACATCATTCGTCTTAAAGCGATCTCTGGTGTTGTAGCAGAGCCTGATTTGGCAGATATTAATCAACAGCTGGTCATCGTAGGGGCGCGCTAACATGCAATATACCACTCAAAAGGCGAGCGTTACATTAAGCCAGTTAGCCATTGTGGATGTGCAGGCTAAGCTAGCGGCTGTGATGCCTGTGGCTGACATGCAAGCAGTGGTTAAAAACTGCAGCATCTTGTTGCAAGCGGCCAATATGCTCAATGTTGCTTATATTGTCACTGAGCAATATCCAAAAGGGTTGGGGCCTACAATGCCTGAGCTAGCTTCGCTGATTCAACAGCCACCGGTTGAAAAAATCACTTTTTCCTGTGTAGCTGAGCCTAAGTTTAATCGACATTTGACACGTGATCATTCACAAGTAGTGCTGGCAGGGATGGAAGCGCATATCTGTATTTTACAAACAGCGCTAGATTTACTGAGCACGGGTAAACAAGTGTTTGTGGTAGAAGAAGCCATCATTTCACGCAACCCAGCCAATAAAGCGAACGCCATCGAAAGAATGCGTAGCGCAGGTTGTGTGATTACCAACACTGAGTCTTTAGTGTTTGAATGGCTAGGTGTGGCTTCAGGCGATGCATTTAAGGCGATGAGTAAGCTGATTCGCTAATACTAGTGACGCGAGTCTTAAATTACGCATATCTTAATACGCATATTTTGGCGTTAATATTCACCTTAAATATATGGTCTAAGCAGGTTTAAAGTTCTTTCCGTCGCACCACGGTTACGCTCACTAAATTGAAGGCTTGCTACACTCATGGCTTGCCTTTGTTCATCATTTGCAAATAGTTGCTGTAATTTTGTGCTTAATGCTTCTACATTTTGCACGCGATCAGCCGCCCCTGCGATCACTGCCATTTGTGCAGCTTCTTCAAAGTTAAAGGTATGTGGCCCCACTAAGACAGGTTTCCCCATGCTGCATGCTTCAATCAGGTTTTGTCCGCCCAATGGTAGTAAGCTGCCTCCGATAAACGCTACATCACAACTCGCGTAGTAGGTGAACATCTCGCCCATAGAGTCGCCAAGTAAATAATTAACGTTATTTAAGTTAGCCGCTTCATGGCTAAGGTTGCTGCGTCGTATAAACGGGTGATTAGCTTTTGTTAATAGCGCTGCCACTTCATCAAAGCGCTGCGGGTGTCTGGGTACAATGATGGTGAGTAAGTTTGCAATATTCGCCTTGCTGACTGCTTCAATGATTAAGGCCTCTTCCCCATCGCGTGTGCTGGCCGCTAAAAACACAGGGCGTGTAGCCCCTAATTGTTTGCGTAGTTTTTCGCCTAACTCGTGTGCATGCTCATGCGGAGCGACATCAAATTTGATATTGCCGGTAATGCTTATCTCAGTGGCCCCTAATTGATTTAGGCGCGTAGCATCGGCCTCTGTTTGTGCGCCAATCTTGCTTAAGCTTTGCAAGCCTTCTGTGAGCACTTTGCCCAGCTTGCGATAGCCTAAGGCAGATTTCTCTGAGAGCCTCGCGTTGGCAAGCACTAAAGGAATGTGGCGTTGATGACAACCAGCAATTAGGTTAAACCAAAGCTCCGTTTCCATTAATACGCCAATACTAGGCTTAAAGTGTCTTAAGAAACGGGTAACGGCAAATGGCACATCATAAGGTAAGTAAACTCTAGTTACTTTGTCTCCAAACAATTGCTCACTAGTGGCGCGGCCAGTTGGGGTGGTATGCGTCAGTAAAATTTGATGCTGCGGATATTGAGATAATAATGCGTTGACTAAAGGCTCTGCCGCGCGGGTTTCGCCCACAGAAACACAATGCAGCCAAATCACGGGTGCTTGCACTGGCGTATGATAAAAACCATAACGCTCATGCCAATGCGCTAAGTATTCAGGTTGCTTTCTCCCGCGCCAAAGTAGTTTAAGCGGCGTGAATGGCAGCAGTATAGATAACAAGCATGTGTAGAGATGACGCGTCATTTTGTATGTGAGTGTGATGCAGTTGCAATATAGAGTTGTTGTATTTTCGCACAGTTTATTTCATCTGGTTTTTTAAGGTGAATTACTGCGTATTTTATTTAGCAATTGCGCTAAGCCAACGCCAGTGCGGTGTTGATTTTTCGCAAGAGAAATCTGTCTGTTTTGTTAAAAATATTTATTCAAAAACAGCTTGACCTACCACTACAGAATGATTAAATTACTAAAAAAACACAATATATAGTGGTTGTCACGTAGTTCTAAAGGTGTGGTAAAGTTAGTGTGTGCTTACCATCTTTCACTGTGCTGCCGTTAAATAATACAGACTTATCTCATTGTTTTATCATTGATTTAAGTCTACCAATAAGAGGGTTAAATAATGCTAAAAGCTGTAGATACTGCTAAGAATTCAAACACAGAGGTTGAAAAAGAGATTCCAATTCAACCTGTTTCATTGGATATTTGGGATAAAAAATACCGTTTGAAATCTAAGCAGGGCGAAAATGTCGATCAAGACATGGATGCTTCATATCTACGCGTAGCACGTGCGCTAGCCGATGTAGAAACCACAGAAGAAAAACGTGCTGAATGGCATGAGAAATTCTTATGGGCATTGCGTCGCGGTGCTATCCCTGCTGGCCGTATTACTTCTAACGCAGGTGCGCTAGAGCATAAACCAGCCACTTCTACCATTAACTGTACAGTTTCTGGCGTAATCTCAGACAGCATGGATGATATTTTAGGCAAGGTGCACGAAGCTGGCTTAACCCTAAAAGCAGGTTGCGGTATCGGCTACGAGTTCTCTACCTTGCGTCCAAAAGGTGCGTTTGTGGCAGGTGCAGGCGCTTACACCAGCGGCCCATTATCTTTCATGGATATCTACGACAAAATGTGTTTCACCGTATCTTCTGCGGGTGGCCGTCGTGGTGCGCAAATGGCAACGTTTGATATCTCACACCCAGATGTGACAGACTTCATCAAAGCAAAGCGTGAAAATGGCCGTTTACGCCAATTTAACTTGTCATGCCTGATCACTAAAGAGTTCATGGAAGCAGTAAAAGCCGATGCTGAGTGGAAACTAGCATTCCCTGTGACAGAAAAAGAAGCGATTGTTGATGCTTTAAATACCAATGACGAAAGCCAAGTAGTATGGCGCGAGTGGCCAATCAAGGGTAAATACCTGACTAAAACAGATGGCGTAGATGCAGGCAAAGTCGCATGCCGCGTTTACAAAACCATTAAGGCACGCCGTTTGTGGGATGTGATTATGTCCTCCACTTACGATTTTGCTGAGCCAGGTTTCATTTTGATCGACCGCGTGAACGAAATGAACAACAACTGGTTCTGCGAAAACATCCGCGCAACTAACCCATGTGGCGAACAACCATTACCACCTTATGGCGCATGCTTGCTAGGCTCAGTTAACCTCACACGTTTTGTGAAAAAACCATTTACCGATGAAGCCTACTTCGACTGGAAAGAATACCGTGAAGTGGTCGCGATTTTCACCCGTATGTTAGATAACGTGGTGGAAATCAACGGCTTGCCATTACAACAACAACGCGATGAAATCATGCGTAAACGCCGTCACGGCATGGGTTACCTAGGTTTAGGTTCTAGTCTCACCATGATGAAAATGAAATACGGTGAAGAAGAGTCAATCAAATTCACAGAAGAAGTGACGCGCGTGATGGCTGAAGAAGGCTGGAGCGTAGGTGTGCAATTGGCTGAAGAAAAAGGCCCAGCACCGATCATGGATGAGAAATTTGAAGTCACCGCAGATATGCTGGCAAAACGCCCAGAAATGGCAGCAGACGGCATTAAAGTTGGCCAAAAAATCGCAGGTAAAGTATTGTTGGGTAAATACAGCCGCTACATGCAACAGTTCCCTGAAGGCTTGCGTAACCAAATCGCCACTAAAGGCGTACGCTTCACGCACCATAGCTCTATCGCACCAACAGGCACGATTTCACTCTCATTGGCTAATAACGCAAGTAACGGTATCGAGCCATCATTTGCGCACCACTACGCACGTAACGTGATTCGTGAAGGTAAAAAATCAAAAGAGAAAGTCGATGTGTTCTCTTATGAGTTATTAGCTTACCGTGAGTTAATCAACCCAAATGCAATGCCATTTAGCGACAAGCCAGAAGAACAATTGCCAGAGTACTTCTTAGATTCTTCTAGCATCATGGCTAAAGCCCACGTGGATATTCAAGCTGCATCACAAAAATGGATTGATAGCTCCATTTCGAAAACCATTAACGTGCCAACAGATTATGATTTTGAAGACTTCAAAAATATCTATCTATACGCTTACGACAAAGGTCTAAAAGGTTGCACAACCTTCAGATTTAACCCTGAAGCGTTCCAAGGTGTATTGGTGACAGAAAAAGACTTAGAAAGCACCACTTACAAATTTACCTTAGAAGACGGCACTGAGATTGAAGCCAAAGGTAATGATGAGATTGAATATGATGGTGAGATTCATAGTGCAGCGAATTTATACGATGCACTAAAAGAAGGCTACTACGGCAAGTTTTAATCATTAAAACGGCTGCGCTCGCGATTGCGTTGTTAAAAATCAGTTTTAAATCCTCATGTACTATTTGTACATTCCGGTTCAAAACTGATTTTCGCCTAGCACTCGCATCGCTCGCTACGTTTTACTGATCAAATTTTAGTTTAAATAGCAATAAGCCGTCATTCCGACGAAAGTCGGAATCCAGTGACTTAAAGCTAGACAACAAACAACAAAGGAACGGGAAAGCCAAAAAGACCCCACAGGAGAACAGACATGGCCATTAAAATTGATAAAAAAATCGTTAGCTACAACCTAGTGTCAGAAGAAGACAAAGCCAAAGCTGCCGAAGCTAAAGTAGCAGAAGCCACTACTAACGTTGTGCAACTAGGTGAGCCACTAGGCCGCCCAGAGAAATTGGTAGGCAACACCTACAAAATTAAAACACCAGTCACCGAGCATGCGCTCTACATCACCATTAACGATATCGTGATGAACGAAGGCACGCCACAAGAGCACCGCCGCCCATTTGAAGTGTTTATCAACTCCAAAAACATGGAGCACTTTCAATGGATTGTTGCCCTAACACGCGTGATGTCAGCCGTGTTCCGTAAAGGTGGCGATGTGACCTTCTTGGTAGAAGAGCTAAAAAGCGTATTTGAACCAAGCGGCGGCTACTTCAAAAAGGGCGGTAAGTTTGTCCCTAGCCTAGTGGCAGAAATCGGCGAAGTGGTCGAGCAACACCTACAAGAAATCGGCATGCTAAAAAAACCAGGTTTAGATGAACACCAACAAAAACTGGTAGAAGAGAAAAAAGCAGAGTACCTAGAAAAGCACGCTAAATCAGGCGAAGAAGTGAATGACGAAGGCTTCCCTAAAGGTGCGCAGCTTTGTAAAAAATGTAATACCAAAGCGAGCATTATTATGGATGGATGTTTGACTTGCTTGAATTGCGGTGAGAGTAAGTGCGGTTAGTTTTTGCAAACTAAAGTTTAACCAGTTCATATGTGGTTTAAGACATAAGTTGCGATTTTGGTGTCATAAGTTGCGATTGGAAATACCATAAGTTGCGATTTTTTATATAGAATAATTTAATTATTGATGAAGTAAGTTTTTGGATATGGGTTAATCCATAAGCTGCAACTTTTACAGCATAAGCTGCAATTTTTTACACCATAAATGTGGGTTAGACCATATGCTGCAAGTTTTGGACTCATAAGTTGCAAGTAAATATGGCCATTACTGAATTTCTTTTGGAGTATTTTTAATAATGACTCTGATCGAGGTTGTGTAACACTAACTTCGATACTCCGAACTCAGTAATGAAAGTGCACTTAGTGCGGTTCCTTCTGACTGAGAATAACGAGTTTGAGCTAATTCAGAAGTTTCTTGCTCTGAAGTTCCTAACCTTAAAGATTCAAACTCATCTTCATATGATAAATCGGGAATGCTTCGAGAGGATGTATTTGAATTGACTATCTCATAGAGTCTTGAGTTAGTAATTTGTATTGGTTGAACAGACTCTGCTGAAATTGCTCCGCTTAAGCGTAAGCTCACTAAAGCATCAATTTCAGCATTATTGATTGTCTGAGGTTGTGTAAAACTGGCGCTACTTTTACCATGTTCTAACCAAAGCTCAGAAAATGCTGCTGGGCCTCGACCATAAAAGGGCAGTATCGGATTAATTGTTCCAGTTACTAAAGCTTCAGATAGTGCTTTTTGTTCCAGTAGTTCTGGCCAAGCTTCAAAAGTAGCTTTATTGGAAGACCATTCACTAAAACTACGTAAGTAAAATAATGTATTGATGATTCGTCTGGCACGTTGAATTTGCCAACGCCTTAAATTGGCTACTTTTTGAACGGGTTCTTGGTTTAGGTCAATCAAAGAGTTCTCGTATGTTTTTTTAAGGGCTATTCCCCTGTTTAAAAACTCGCCTTCCTTAGTAAAATAAGCTAAGTTTAACGAGCGAGTGACCCCATATCGGGATTTTATTCCTGAAAGAAAAGATCTAAATCTGCTATAGGACGAAAGTGATAATAGTCTGTTAACAGGAACACTAAGCCCTGCTTCATCAAACATCTTTTTAATAGAGTCTGCTTTATTTGGGTTATAGGCCAGATAGACGGTTAAATCGTTTGTAAATATTCTAAAGTTATCTAAATCATCTACATCTGAACGCAGTATATTGTGGCGCCATTCCTCTCCTGTGATTACTACTGTTTTATCGTTGTTGAGTTGAAATCCGTTTCGTTCAATACAATGATTGATTTCTTGTTTTACTTTGTCCTCATCTGAGACAGAACAAACAACCACGATATCATCAACGTATCGGAAATAATTATTGCCATACTTGCTTGATAATTCTTTATCAACGCTTTTTAAGACCAAATGCCCAAGCACATGAGCAGACCCTGGTCCAATTGGTATACCGTTCTCGCTAGCGTCGATTAACTGTGAGTAAAACCCCAATATTGCTTCACGCCATAAATTTAGGTTTTGACTTGAATTGTCTATGTGTGACCTTAATGCCTCAAGAATCTGGTCTTTTTGGACAGAAGGATAAAAGCCCTTTATATCAGTCACTACAGCAATGGTATTAAGGCTATTTAATGCAACGGAAATTTCTCTATTTCTTTGATTATATCCCTCAGCAAAAAACTCGTAACTTGAACCGCTTCTATTAGATTTTGGCCACCTATAGCTATAAACCCTATCTGGGACAGTAAAAGCACCTTCAGAAGCAAGGAGTGAAAGAATAAAAGATTCAGCAATAGCAGTAATTGGGCTTGGCGCTAAACACTTTCGATATTCATGTTTAATTCCTCTAGATGTTTGATAGCTATTTTTGTAAAGATCAAAAGACTTGAATCTCCATTGATCCCCTGCAATCAGGCGTCTACTTATTAAATTTTGTAAATAATTGAAATTGTTTTTAGGTAATTGATCGCCAATCAACCGCAACCCGACATAGGTAGGAAAGTAACTTTGCTTAGTAGCGTTGAGAGCTCTAATAATTAAACTATCATCAGGTCCAAACATCATTATTTGTTTTTAAATGCTATGACCGTTACATAGCTTGTAGTTGTTGATAAAAGATGAGGGTCATGCCAAAAAAACTTTTGAGAGCTTGGGTTATCTAGCAGTTTCACGCTACTTTTTATTGAATAAGAATTGCCACTTTTTAATAAGCTATACTGAATTTTTTGCATAATATGCTTTAAAACATCTACAAAAACTGTCAGCCATGACTTGCTGGTTGGGGGTTCCACCCACAGCCAGGAGCTATTTCTTTTTGAATGACTAAAACTTGCGGCGGCAATTTTTAAAGAGTCTTGTATTTGCTCAAACTTTTCTTTTCCTAGACCTGAAACAGCGGATATAACACTAAAGAAGCGATAAACATTTTTTGATTTTGCATCATCAAAGAAATTTTCAAGTGTTTCACTAAACTCTCCTGTTATTGTTAAATCACATAGCTCATGGGTTAATGTAACGTTTATTCCCTGAGTCAAAAGCCATGGATTTATTTTATCTTGCAATTCAGCATAAAAATTGAGTGCGTCAACTGAGTAATCAACCGCAAGAATACTGACGTTTAAAGGTAGTTTTGGCACCTCTTTATGACAGCGAAGCTCGCATATAAGGGATAGCATAGCCAAGGTTCCGGCACCGTTCCCAGCAGCAATATCTAACAAATAAATATGCCCATCTGCTAATTGGTCTAGCACCATCTGTTTGATTTCAGATTGTTCATATTTTGGGTCAGCGCAAACGTATTGCATTCGAGCTGCGGAATTTAAAAAACGATTGATGACATGCTCTTTTGCTTCGTCAAAAGATGAACCGCCAATGCCGCCAGAAGATTTCGGATCATAAAGTCCCATCCAACACTTTTCATTGAGAAAGTCTTGATGCGCCTCAGCCAAAGAAGTGGGCAAATGCAAGACTTCAGAAGTCCATAATGTGGTAGGAATATTTTGCATCTTTACTACCCTAAGCTACCGCCTGCGCCACCAAGGCATCGGCAATCGCTTGTTGCTGCTGGTTGGCTTGTTGAATGCAGGCTTTAAGTTGGTCGCATAGCGCCATGAGTTCATCGACTTTGGCGACGATGCGGTGTTGTTCGGTTAGTGGAATCAGAGGTATAACTAATGAAGAAATGTGATTTTGATTCACTGTTTTTTGACCCGCTGTCGTAATAAACATTTCTTTAATTCGTTCTCTCACTAGGCTTGAATCACCTACTAAGCTTAAAAAGTTTGGGTTTATATAATTGTGAGAGATTCTCATGCGAATGAAATGATCGCAATAAATTGCGTTAATTTCTCTATCTGACAGTACAAATCCACCAACCAAATCTGCACTACCATTAACCCTGACAATTAAAATATCCCCTGCATTTAATCTATACCTATCTATCACATCAGATGAAATAGATAACTCTCTTGGATCTTCTAGTGAGATTTCTCTGTCATTGATATCTGCTAAACGCAAAACAATAATTGATACGCCGCCAGCGTCTCCTCTACTAGATACTCCATTTTGAAATTCTGGATTTAAATAACTTATTCTTGCCCACTCCCACCCCTTAGGCAATTCAAACGGTTTTTCATCTTCAGTAATCGGTGCAAGCGGTTTTTCTTTTTTAAGTTTTCCCTCTGCTATCAGTTTGGCTTTTTCAGCTTGGATGCGTTTGAGCAGTTCGCTAGCGGGTTCGTCGTTGGGGTTTTGCGGGACGAGTTTGCCCATGACGGCGAGTTGTAGCAGGGTTTGTTTGAGGGCGTCTATACTGGCTTCGGTGGTAAACAGCACATCAAAATGCGCGTATATACGTTGCCAGTTTTCTTCAAACTCCGTTCGTGGTGAGCCTGTCGAACCACGTCCTTCGACAAGCTCAGGACGAACGGTTGGGTGGGTAAGCGTGGCGAGCAGTTGGCTCACCAAGGTTTCATGCGCTTCTTGTGCGGTGCTGTGTTGTTGCTCTAATTGGTCGCATAGCGCCATCAGTTCATCGACTTTGGCGACGATGCGGTGTTGTTCGGCGATAGGAGCTAAAGGAAACAGTGAATTCCTTCCATCATCAGTTCCAAGTCTGGGCATTTTCATGCCATAACTTCTAGCATTCACATATGCAATGAAGTGCGGAGCTTTTAAAGCATACATGAAATATTTATTATCAAAATCACCATAGCAACGTATGGGTAAAATCTCAGTGGTACAAACACCATCTTCATCCGCAACTACTACTTTATTAAGATAGGGACGAAGCTTTCCATACAACACGTCTCCTTTTTTAAAGCTATTTTTATCACTCAACGATTGCTTCTCAGAAAAGCGATTTTTTTGAAGAATTACTGATGTATCTTTCTCAATATCCTCTAAATCGAGCACCCACGTATCGTTAGTAATTTTATAAAGTTTTTCGGTCAATCCAAAGTTTGTTATAAAGCCTAGCCTCACCCACTCCCAATCATTTGGCAACTCAAACGGCTTTTCATCCTCACCAATCGGTGCAAGCGATTTTTCTTTTTTGAGTTTGCCTTCTGCTATCAGTATGGCTTTTTCAGCTTGTATGCGTTTAAGTAGTTGGCTAGCTGGTTCATCATCCGCATCTTGCGCAGCCAATTTGCCACGCACCGCCAACTCTAAAATCAACTCACGTAGTTTTTTTACGCCATATACAATGCCAGCATTGCCACTGGCTCTGCCACGGCCTGATTTTTTCTCAGACTCTGCCGCTGTCCAAATAGCCATATGCTCGGTGAGCAGATTTGCAATATCGGTCATGCTTAGTTGCCCTGTGTGCTTGAGGCTAGGGCTTCGCCCAAAATGCTTTTAAGCTGGTTACGCAAGACTGCAATGTCTTGTTGCATGGTGTGGTATTGCGCTAACAGCACTTCGGGGTCGTGCGTGATTTGTTCGCCCACATGCGGGTTTTTGCAATCGAGGTTGTAGTTGCGGGCTTGCAGTTCGGCAAGGCTCACTTTCCAAGCTTGTTCGTTTTCTTGTCTGGCACTAAAGCCATCATTCTCATTGCCCCACCAATTGGCGAGGGTTTCAAACTCCTCGACCTTCATGGGTTTGGTTTTGTTGTAGGCTTTAACGCCTGCGGGCAATGGTTGCTCGTAAAACCAGACATGTTGCGTGGGCGTGCCTTTGGTAAAAAACAGCAGGTTGGTTTTAATGCTGGTGTAAGGCGCAAACACGCTGTTGGGCAGGCGCACAATGGTGTGCAGGTTGCAGTCTTGCAGTAGTTTTTCTTTGATGCGGGTTTTAATGCCTTCGCCAAACAAAAAGCCATCGGGCAATACCAGTGCGGCACGGCCACCTGTTTTAAGTAGTTGCATGAGCAGCACTAAAAACAAATCGGCGGTTTCGCGGGTTCTAAACGTGGCAGGGAAGTTGGTTTCGATACCGTCTTCTTCCATGCCGCCAAACGGTGGATTGGTGATGACCACATCCACACGGTCTTTTGGCTCCCAGCTAATGAGTGGGCGCGCCAAGGTGTTGTCGTGGCGGATATTGCTGGGTACCTCGATGCCATGCAAGATCATATTGGTGGTGCATAGCATGTGCGGCAAGGGCTTTTTCTCAATGCCATAGATATTGGCTTGTAGCGTGGCTTCGTCTTCTACGGTTTTCACATCTTGCTTGCGGACATGCTCGATGGTGCAGCTTAAAAAACCACCTGTGCCACAAGCAGGGTCCATCACTTTTTCACCCAAGCGCGGGTTAGCCATGCGCACCATAAATTCAGTGACCGCGCGTGGGGTATAAAACTCGCCTGCATTGCCTGCGGCTTGTAAATCGCGCAGCAGTTGCTCGTACATATCACCAAACAAATGGCGCTCTTGTGCTTTGTTAAAGTCCACGCCCTCTTGAATTTTGTTAATCACTTGGCGGATGAGTTGGCCTGACTTCATGTAGTTGTAGGCGTCTTCAAACACTGAGCGAATGACATATGCGCGTTGGTCATTGCCTTTGGCTTGCAAGTTTTGCAAAGCGGGGAATAAGTCGTTATCAATAAACTGTTTGAGCGCATCACCAGTCATGCCCTCTGCGTTTGCCGCCCAGTTGCGCCAACGGTATGGCTCTGGCAAAGGTGATTGGTAGTTTTCTTGAACGATGTCCCACTCTGTTTCGCGGTCATCAAATATCTTAAGGAATAATAGCCAAACCAATTGGCTTAAACGTTGTGCGTCGCCATCCACACCTACGTCTTTGCGCATGATGTCTTGAATGGATTTAATAGTGCTGGAAATGCTCATGTTTACTTCTTATAGTTATGCGTACAGTTGTTGTTCAAGTTCTTTAATCGCTTGCAGGTAGGCTGGCTTCCCACCAAAGGCTGAAATCAGCTCTGGAGCGCTGCCCATGCTTTTAAAAGGGTCGAGCGTTAGGATTTTAATGTCTTCAATATTTTCAACGCCTGTGTCTGCGTATTTATCTAATAAAGCAACGAGCACCTTGCGCGCTTGTTCGCCATATTTAGCAAAGTAGTTGCGCTTTTTAACCTGCTCAGCACGTTCTTTGCGTGTGAGAGGTGGTTGGTCAAACGCAACGTGGCAAACTAAATCAAATGGATCAAAGTCTTTGCCTACTTCTTCAGACAGTGCATCAAGCAATACACCATGTTGCTCCAGCTCATGTATCAAGGCTGCTTTACGCTCTGCACTGGTCCATGAACGTAAGAACTCATCGAGTGTTGCAAAGTCTTTGCGCACTGCGCTACGTGTGTAGTCTTTGATAGACTCGGTAATTAACTTACCTTCAGGCCCATAGTATTGCACGCGCTGTGCCACGATGCGGACTTCTACATTGCCAACAAGATATTTAACGCGACCTCCAGACTCATCTGGTCCGCCAGTAATATCTGGCTTCTCACCGTCCTGGACGGCTCTCTCACCGGGGCCATTTTCGCCCTCATCATCAGGCGGCACAGGAGGTTCATCCCCTTTTGGCTCAAATATGACTACTGGCTCACCATCAAAGTCTTTGTCCGCAAATAACTCAGTGGCTTTTTTGAAGTCCATAATGGTAAACCAGTATTTGCCGTAATCTTCGTTAATACGAGTGCCACGACCGATGATTTGCTTAAATTCAGTCATGGATTTGATATGTTGATCCAAGACAACTAATTTGCATGTCTGTGCATCCACACCTGTTGTCATCAACTTTGAAGTGGTAGCAATAACAGGGTAACGCTCTTCTGGGTTAATGAAATTATCTAGCTCGGCCTTACCTTCCATTTCATCGCCGGTAATGCGCATCACGTATTTGCGATTTTCTTTTACTCGGACCGGATTAGCGTTCACCAAAGCCTGACGCATGCGCTCAGCGTGATCGATATCATCACAGAACACAATAGTTTTAGCGTAAGGGTCTGTTGCAGTCAGATATTCTGTGATCTTTTTTGCCACAAGCTCGGTACGTTTTTCCAATACCAAGGTTCTGTCCATATCTGACTGGTTATAGATGCGGTCTTCAATGGCTTGGCCTTTTTTATCCACTTGGCCTGCAGTTGGTCGCCAACCTTGCAGATCCCGATCAAGATCAATACGCACCACTTTGTAGGGCGCTAAAAAACCATCTTCAATGCCTTGCTTTAGCGTATAGCTGTAAACTGGGTCGCCAAAGTAAGTAATGCTAGAGACTTCTTTGGTTTCTTTAGGAGTTGCAGTAAGACCGACATGCGTAGCATTGCTAAAGTACTCTAAGACTTCACGCCAGGCAGAGTCTTCTGATGCACTGCCACGGTGACATTCATCTACTACGATTAAATCAAAGAAGTCTGGCGAGAATTGCTTGTAGATATTTTTATCTTCTTCGTTACCAGTGACGGCTTGGTATAGCGATAGATAGATTTCATAACTTTTATCTATATGACGCTTGCTGATTTTAGTCATAGCTGCGCCAAATGGCTTAAAGTCATTATTCTTGGTTTGATCCACGAGAATATTACGGTCAGCCAAGAAGAGGATGCGTTTTTTTGTGCCGGATTTCCACAAACGCCAAATGATTTGGAATGCTGTATATGTTTTGCCAGTACCCGTGGCCATGACTAGCAATATCCGCTGCTGTCCTCTAGCCACAGCTTCTACCGTGTTGTTGATTGCACTGGCTTGATAGTAACGTGGTGATCGGCCTGAGCCATCGTCGTAATAGGGCATTTCAACGGTGGTTTTAGCCTTCGTAGTGGCAATGCCTTTCCATACGCAATAGCGTTCCCACAAGTCTTGTGGTGACGGGAAGTCGCTTAGGCTAATTTCCTGCTCAGTGACTAACGCATTACCAGTTCTATCATGCAGCAGAAAGGCATCGCCATTGGAACTAAATACAAAAGGGATTTCCAGGGTTTCAGCATAGTTGAGCGCCTGCTGCATACCATCGCCCACGCTATGGCTGTTATCTTTGGCTTCAATAATGGCGATGGGTATGTTGGATTTGTAATAGAGGATGTAGTCAGCTCGCTTTTGTTCACCGCGTGCATGCAATTTACCGCGAACAATGATGCGACCTTTGGTAAAACTGACTTCTTCACGGACTTGCGTATGTATATCCCAACCAGCCTGCTGAATGGCTGGCGTGATGAATTTCGTACAAATGTCTCGTTCTGAAAGTTTATTTAAGCCCAAGCTGAGACCTCATTTATTGTTCTATTTAGGATTCATCATAAACTAATAATATAAAAGCCCACAAAGGGCTTTTATATTTATTCAACTCATACTCAAAAATATGGCAAACTATTTATCTGAACTTTTGAGAATTATCTGGAACTTCGTGAGATCCTACACAAACCTAAATATCTAAGTTATTAGCACCTAAAGCATTATTTTCAATAAATGCGCGTCTAGGTTCTACATTATCGCCCATCAGTGTTGTGAAAATTTCATCCGCTGCAATCGCGTCATCGATTTGCACTTTCAGTAAGCGACGCACTTTAGGGTCCATGGTAGTTTCCCATAATTGCTCTGGGTTCATTTCACCAAGACCTTTATAGCGCTGAATATTCAGTGTGTTTTTCGCTTCACCTTGTAGCCAATCCAAGGCTTGTTTGAACGTTGAAACAGTTTGTTCTTTTTCATTACGCTTAACAACAGCACCTACACCAACCAAACCGTTAAGCATATTCGATGTTTTCAATAGCTGTCTGTAATCGCCGCTACTTAAAAACTCAGCATTAATCACGCAACATTGTAGGTTGCCGTGTACGTATTTATTAATCTCCAAACGGTAAGCGTTAGTTTCGGCATCAAATGCCACTATCACTTCACTGCCTACTGCACCCAAGATAGGACGTAGCTTCTCTGCGATGGCGTTAGCGCTTGCTTCTGTGCTTAGATTAATTTCACCAGCATCTTGAATTGCACGTAGCACGCTTTCATCATACAGTGAAGAAATACGGCGAATCACTGCTTCAGTCAACACCACTTGTTTTGCGATTTCAGTTAGAGCTTCATCTTTTAAGATGCCAGCACTAGTTTTGGTGTCTAGCTCAGCATTTTTTAGCGCTGATTGCAGTAGGTAGATATCTAGCTCTTGCTCATCTTTAAGGTAACGCTCATCCCTACCCTGTTTTACTTTGTACAGTGGTGGCTGAGCAATGTAGATATGTCCGCGCTCTACTAATTCCGTCATTTGGCGATAGAAGAAAGTGAGCAACAAGGTACGAATATGGGCACCATCAACGTCCGCATCAGTCATGATGATAATGCGGTGATAGCGTAACTTCTCTGCATTAAAATCTGCTTTACCAATGCTGGTACCTAAGGCAGTAATCAGTGTTGCAATCTCTTGTGAGCCGAGTAATTTATCAAAACGTGCTTTTTCTACGTTTAAAATTTTACCTTTTAACGGCAAAATCGCTTGGTTTTTACGATCACGCCCTTGTTTTGCAGAACCGCCCGCAGAGTCACCCTCGACTAGGTATATTTCACACAGCGCTGGGTCTTTTTCTTGGCAATCAGCCAATTTACCTGGCAAGCCCATGGTGTCCATCACGCCTTTACGGCGGGTAATCTCACGCGCTTTACGCGCAGCTTCCCTTGCACGAGCTGCTTCAACCACTTTTCCACAGATAATTTTGGCATCCGCTGGGTTTTCTTGTAAAAACTCAGCCAATTTTGCTGATACCACTTCAGACACTACTGGTTGCACTTCACTTGAAACCAATTTATCTTTAGTTTGCGATGAAAACTTAGGATCAGGCACTTTAACGGACAACACGCAAGTAATGCCCTCGCGCATATCGTCACCAGTTGTTTCTACTTTTGCTTTTTTAGCCATCTCACTTTGTTCAATATACTGGTTTAACGTACGCGTCATTGCTGTACGTAAACCAGTTAAGTGAGTACCGCCATCGCGCTGTGGAATATTATTAGTAAAACACTGTACCGTTTCACTGTAAGAATCATTCCATTGCATCGCTACTTCAATCGTCATGCCATCTTTTTCACCAGATGCATAAAAAGTTTTAGGATGTAGCACCGTTTTACTACGATTCATATACTCCACAAACCCTTTAATGCCGCCGGAGTAGGCAAAGTTTTCACTTTTACCATTGCGTTGATCTACCAACTCAATTTTTACGCCATTATTTAAGAATGAAAGCTCACGAATACGTTTAGCTAAAATCTCAAAATGATATTCCACCAACATAAAAGTCTCTACTGAGGCTAAAAAGTGTACTTCGGTACCTTTTTTATCAGTGACGCCTGTTTCTGCTAATGGGGCAACCGCTTCACCGCGACGGAACTCCATTTGGTGCACTTTACCATTTCGGTAAATTTTTAATTTAAGCCAGTCTGATAGCGCATTAACAACAGAAACACCTACACCATGTAAGCCACCTGATACTTTGTAAGAGTTTTGATCAAACTTACCACCAGCGTGCAATTCAGTCATAACAATTTCAGCCGCTGAGCGCTTAACCGCTTTAATATCATCGTATTTGATATCAGTAGGAATACCGCGTCCATTATCTGCAACACTGACTGAGTTATCAGGATGGATAATTACCTTAATATCATCGCAATGGCCTGCCAATGCTTCATCAATTGCATTATCCAGCACTTCAAACACCATATGGTGTAAACCAGAGCCATCTGACGTGTCGCCAATATACATACCTGGGCGCTTACGTACGGCATCTAAACCCTCCAATATCTTGATACTGGATGAATCATAATCTGGTGATATTGCATTGTTTTCACTCATACTTGTTTTCTTTATTTTAAAGTTATCTTTAAATTTAATATTTTTTTTAAAGTAAAAATATTAAAGCTTTTGTTTCACGTGAAACAAGATTTAAATGCGCATTGGCATGACGACATACTTATAATCTGGATTATTAGGTAAGGTAATTAAGCAACTACTGTTTGCATCTGCAAATGAGAACGTTACTTGTTCACTGTTTGTGTTATTCAACACATCTATCAAATAAGTCACATTAAAACCAATATCTAGTACATCACTGCCGTAAGTGATTTCTAATTCTTCTTCTGCTTCCTCTTGATCGCTATTAGTACTAATTAACTTAAGATTATTATTACTTAGCACCATACGGATACCACGGTACTTTTCATTCGATAAAATCGAAGCGCGCTGCATTGCTAACAATACACCTAAACGTTCTGTTGTGAATGTATTTTGATGTCCTGTCGGTATCACACGGTTGTAATCAGGGAATTTACCATCAATGACTTTAGAAATAAGTTTGATATTGCCAAAACTAAAGTTAACTTGATTATTAGCTATCTCAACATTCACATCTTCTTCACTATCATCCAGCAATTTGATTAACTCAATCACTGTCTTACGTGGCAAGATAACATCTTGTTTTTCATAGTTATCTTTTAGTTCTGTTGAAGTAAAACTTAATCGATGACCATCTGTTCCTACGATATTCAAACGATTCGCGACGACTTCAACCAATAAGCCATTCAAGTAATAACGAATATCTTGTTGCGCCATTGCAAACTCTACTTGCTTCAACAATTCTTTTAATTGTCTTTGCGGAATTGTAACCACAGTGCCTTGTGATTGCGTTTTTGTCATGACTGGATAGTCAGCGGCAGGCAATGTTTGTAAGTTAAAACGGCTTTTACCAGCTTTTACAGTAATACGGCTATCGTTAGTTGCCATATTGATATCTGAATTATCTGGTAATGATCTGCAAATATCTAATAACTTTTTGGCAGATATCGTTGTTGAAAAATCATTACTAGTAGCACTTTCTACAGATAATGAAATTTGCATTTCTAAATCAGTGGCTGTCAGATGAATTTTGTTTTGTTTAGCTTCAAGTAATAAATTAGACAAAATAGGTAAGGTATGTCTTTTTTCTACGATGCTTGTCACTGAAGTTAACGGTTTTAATAACGTTTCACGGTTGATTTGTATATTCATCTTTATAACCTAAATAATATATATATAAATAATAACAATAATAATGTTGCATTTTTTTGTGCATAACTACTTTTTATTGAATATTTTCAATAGTTTGCAATACTTTTTTTTATCTTGGTAAAAACATAATCTACTGTGGGTCAATTGTTGATTAAATTTTCAAAATTTCTTAATCACAACCTTATGCTTATTTTATCCACAGCTTATCCTTAACCTAATTTTTATAGCTAAGCTAATATTTACCTAGTTAATCTCTAATAACTTGAACTAAAAACCCAATATCTCTGGCTATTGTTGCATCATTTTGTCTTAATAAATCAATCTCATCACATGCATGCATCACTGTAGTGTGATGTCTACCACCAAACGCCTCACCTATTTCAGGAAAGCTATGATTCGTTAATTCGCGTGATAAAGCCATTGCTATCTGTCTAGGACGTGCAAAATTACGTGTTCTTTTCTTGCTGTACATCTCTGCTACTTTAATCTTATAGTAGTCAGCAACAGTCTTCTGTATGTTTTCCATTGTGACTTGGCGTCCACGAACTGCGATTAAATCACGTAATGCGTCTTTAGCCAGATGTACATCAATAGCATGACCTGTGAACTTAGACATGGCGATAATGCGGTTTAAGGCACCTTCCAACTCGCGTACGCTAGATCTAATCTGTTTAGCGATAAAGAACGCGACATCTTCAGGCAAGTTAAGATTTACCGCTTCTGCCTTTTTAAGTAAAATAGCAACGCGCATTTCCAGCTCTGGCGGCTCAACTGCAACGGTTAAACCCCAACTAAAACGAGTTCTTAAGCGTTCATCTACATCTGCAATTTCTTTTGGATAGGTATCGCAAGTAATAACAATTTGTTTTTTTGCTTCAATTAGTGAGTTAAATGCGTAAAAGAACTCTTCTTGTGTACGGGTTTTTTTCGCAAAGAACTGAATGTCATCAATTAACAATAAGTCCAGTGAATGATATTGACGTTTAAACTCATCAAATGCTTTATGTTCATATGCCTTAACAACATCGGATACATAGCGCTCAGCATGTAGGTAGCGGATTTTTGCTTCTGGGTTATGTAACTTTAATTCGTTACCAATGGCTTGCAGTAAATGTGTTTTACCTAAACCTACACCACCATAGATAAATAAAGGGTTATAAGCACTACCTGGATTTTCAGCAACTTGGATAGCTGCAGCTCGGGCTAATTGGTTAGCTCGGCCTGTCACGTAATTATTAAAATTAAAGCTAGGATTTAAATTAGAGGTGTCGATAGTTTTATTAGCAACTACTGCAGTTTTTTTAGTTTTAGCTAACACTTCACTCAAGTTGTGTTTAATCATGTCGTGCTTAACTTCGTGATCTACCGCTTTGTTTTCTTGAGTTGTTTTTTTTGCAGTTTCTGTTTGGACAGTTTTGCCTGTAGCTTCGCCTAATACCAACTCTATTTGCATATCAGGTTTATGTTCCTGAGCAAATTGTTCAATTTTTTTCAGAAAACGATCTTTAACCCATTGCATAACAAAACGATTAGGCGCAAAAACGCGCACGGCATCACCACTAACTTCAGTATGCAGTGGTTTGATCCAAGTATTGAATTGTTGTGCTGAAAGCTCTTTCTCAAATTTAGAAAGACAAGCAGGCCAAAAATTTTCCATCTGTAATGATATACCTTAGTTTGTACAGTTATTTTTAACTAATGTATTGAAATAACAACGATTGTATGAATGTATAACGTATTGTTTTTATTTTATTTTTTTATAAAATAGCGTACAATTCAACGCTAATCTATCCACTGCATTTTAGCTGGTTTAGCGTAACTTATCCACAGCCATTTTCAAAATTAATGAATAAAAACTTTATAAAATAAAAGTGATAAGAATTAAAAAGTTAGCGCAATTAATAAAACTAAATAAACGTTGACAAAATACTGTGTTATCGGGTCTAATAGCGCCCTTTGTAGCATTTTGCTCGTTGGAGATTCACATGAAACGTACATATCAACCTTCTAAAACACGTCGCGCACGTACACATGGCTTTTTAGTTCGCATGAAAACTAAAGGTGGCCGCGCTGTTATTGCTGCTCGTCGCGCTAAAGGTCGTTCACGCTTAGGTCTTTAAGTGAGTAACGCCGCAGGCGTTACTTTCGCTGTACATTCAGTTTAAATTTACAGTAAAACTTAATAGTGCACACGCTTAGGTTTACAAAAAAAGCTAAGCTTATTAAAACGGATGAATTTTCATCCGTTTTTAATTTCCGCAAGCGTATTTTTGCACAGTATTTAGCGATACATTATCAGCCTAATACGTTAGCACACGCTCGTTTAGGATTGGTCATTGGTAAAAAAACTGCTAAATCGTCGGTACATAGAAACTATATGCGACGAGTTCTGCGTGAATTTTTTAGGTTACGTCAACACACAGTCAACCCGGTAGACTTAGTTGTTCGTGTGCAGAAAAAATTTAATAAAAAAGACTTTTTATCTGTTGAGCAAGAGTTTGATTCCTTGATTAAGAAGATTAATCTTCGCACTACATTAAATGCGCAACAAAACGTCACAGAGGTTCACCATTAAAAGGTATTCAGCATTTATAATGCATAATAGTTACCAAAATTTAAGCCCCATGTTTTTTTTGTGTTAACAACAATGTCGCGTCTATTAATTTGGATCATTAAGGGATATCAATTAACTTTGAGTCCTTTTTTAGGACAGCAATGTCGCTTCTACCCTACTTGTTCCCAATACTCGGTAGAGGCACTGCAAAAGCATGGTGCAATTCGTGGTAGTTACTTAATGGTTCATCGTTTATGCCGTTGTCACCCATGGTGTGATGGTGGGCATGATCCAGTACCTTAATTTCTTTAAGATACATTACTAAAATTTTATATAGATTGCTTATAAAACAATATGGATACAAGACGTTTAGTATTATTCGTGATTTTTTCTATGTCTATTCTGATGCTATGGGACGCTTGGCAGACTAAAAATGCACCTGTAACATCAACACCGGTTGCTGCCGTTAGCTCAGTGCCAAATGCGGATACTACTGCGGCTGCCACTAATCCAATCGATACACCTGTTGACACTGGCTATGCATTAAGATCTGGCCAGAATGTTCTTGTAACGACAGATCTATATAAAGTGAATATTAGTACTGTAGGTGGTGATTTACGTAAATTAGAATTACGTAAACATCGTGCGAACGATGATCAAACCAACTATTTGTTATTGGATGACTCTGCTAAGCCTATGCTTTATGTTGCTCAATCAGGCTTAATTGGTCAAGACTTACCAACACATAACTCTCTATTCACGAGTGAAGCAGCAAGTTATCAAATGCAGGACGGGCAAGATAAGCTTGAAGTGCGATTAAGTGCTATTAGTAATGGCGTGACAGTTTATAAAGTATATACATTTCATCGTAATCGATATGAAATTGATGTTAATTACGAAATCAAGAATGACTCTAGCGTTGCAATCACTCCAGTTGTTTACTATCAAATTGTTCATGATAGCGAGTCTAACCAAGGTTCTGCCTTAATGCCTACATTCACAGGCGGCACCTATTACACAGAAACGACTAAGTTTAAAAAGCTAGCATTTAAGGATATGGAGAAAGAACCATTAAATATGACGACTAACGATGGTTGGGTTGGTATTTTACAACACTACTTCGTCAGCGCATGGATTCCCAAAGATGGCTTGGATCGTAAGTTTTATACTGAAAAACTGAGCGACAATATATTTAGAATTGGTACTAAAAGCACACTGAGTGCTATTCCTCCTGGTGCCACTTTAGCTGTTCCAGCTCGTTTTTATACTGGACCACAAACTAAAGAGGATTTAATCGCAGCAGCACCTGGCCTAGAATACAGCGTAGATTACGGTTGGTTAACGGTAATTGCATCACCGCTATTTTGGTTGTTATCAAAAATTCATTCTGTGGTGCAAAACTGGGGTGTGGCGATTATTTTGCTTACAATCTTCATTAAAGCAGCATTCTTTAAACTTTCTGCTTCTGGTTACCGCAGTATGGCGCAAATGCGTGAACTTGCACCGCGTCTGCAATCGATGAAAGAGAAGTTTGGTGATGACCGCCAAAAGATGCAAATGGCGATGATGGATCTTTACAAAAAAGAGAAAATCAATCCAATGGGTGGTTGTTTTCCAATTCTAATCCAAGTCCCTGTATTCATTGCACTTTATTGGGTTCTTTTAGGCTCAGTTGAGTTACGTCATGCACCATTTTTTGGCTGGATTCAAGATTTGTCTGCGATTGACCCATTTTACATTTTGCCGATACTCATGGGCGCTACCATGATTATTCAGACTAAGCTTAATCCTAAGCCTACTGACCCGATGCAAGCAAAAATCATGACTTGGATGCCAGTGGTGTTTAGTGTTTTCTTCTTCTTCTTCCCTGCTGGCTTGGTGTTATATTGGTTGGTCAATAACGTGCTTTCAATTGCACAGCAGTGGTATGTTAACAAAATGATTCACGCAGAAACCGTTGCCAAAAAACAAGGTCACGTAAAAAAATCAGGTGAACATCACTAATTCCTCAGATACCATTGCCGCCATCGCCACCGCAAGTGGCGCTGGCGGTATTGGAGTAGTAAGGGTATCAGGCCCTTTATCTCAAGCTATTGCGGTCAGTGTGCTCGGGCATTGTCCCAAACCGCGTCACGCAGCTTATCTCGATTTTCAGCAGGCCGATGGCGATTTAATCGATCGCGGTATCGCCATTTTTTACCCTAATCCACACTCTTATACCGGCGAAGACGTACTTGAGTTGCAAGGCCATGGCGGTACAGCGCTAATGCAAATATTGCTAGCTAGGTGTATTGCACTTGGCGCACGTCAAGCAGAGCCAGGAGAGTTTACTCGCCGTGCTTATCTCAATGATAAAATGGACTTAGCTCAGGCTGAAGCTGTTGCTGACGTTATCAATGCTGCTACCGTTGAAGCCGCAAAGAGTGCAGTACGCTCTTTGTCTGGCGAGTTTTCACAGCACATCAATACCCTACTCTTAAAGTTAATTGATCTACGCATGTATGTAGAGGCATGTTTGGATTTTCCTGAGGAGGAAATCGACTTTATCACTCAAGGTCGAGTGGCTGATAAGTTGGATGCAATTATTGATGAATTGGCATTTGTCTTTGCAAAAGCTAAGCAAGGTAGTCTATTGCGAGAAGGTATCAATGTCGTTTTAGTGGGGCAACCTAATGTTGGTAAATCTAGCTTGATGAATCAGTTAGCTGGTGAAGAAGTTGCTATCGTGACCTCAATAGCTGGTACTACTCGAGATACCATCAAGAATGCGATACAAATAAATGGGGTGCCTTTGCATGTCATTGATACTGCAGGCTTGCGTGAAACAGATGATGAAGTTGAAAAATTTGGTATCGCCCGAACTTGGCGAGCTGCAGAAACAGCCAATATCGCATTATTATTAGTTGACGCAGCTCATGGTATCACCAACACTGAAAAGTCGATTTTAGAGCGGCTACCGCAAGAAATTCCTAAAATTTGGGTTCACAATAAGATTGACGTGACTCAGGAACCTGCAATAATCGAAGAAAAAGACAAAGCTACGCATGTTTATATTTCTGCGAAGACTGGTGCTGGCTTGGATCTTCTTAAAACTCATTTGTTAAAATTAGCTGGCTACCAGAATAATGCTGAGGGTGTTTTTATGGCACGCGCTAGACACTTATCCGCGCTGGCACAAGTGCGAGGTCATTTGGATGTTGCTAAGAGTCAACTCAACTCAGCAGAGTTGGTGGCTGAAGAGTTGCGTTTAGCACAAGACGCGTTAGGTACAATTACAGGTGAGTTCACGCCTGATGATCTATTAGGTGAAATATTTTCTAGATTCTGTATTGGCAAGTAGATTGTACTCGTTTTGGGTTTAGCCTATATCGATTAATTTATAGAGCAGAAAAAATCTTTTCTTACGCTTGAATGTCATGGGTATAGCATTAATCTGGTGCTATAGATGTAGCATCTCTAATTTTTTGTTGCACCCACTATTATGAATTTATACTTAGCGCTAATTGGAATTAGTGCTAAGTATCATATGGTATGTTTATGCGGTCAGGTCTACAATTGTTGCTTCTGGGCCGTTTTTCTTTACAGAATCTATTCCATTATCTCGAGCCGCCACACTTTCATACATTTGGCTTTGACCGATCACCTGGTGATTAGCCGCTTTAAGTACAAAGTATGGTTTTTCCGACTTCGATACTAAGCGCTCGTAACGAGCTTCATCTGCTGCGTTTTTTTGAATAGATGCAATACCGTTTAGCGCGCTTGCTTTTGTTTCGTACATTTCTGATTGCAGAATAATCTGTCCGTTCCCGGCCAATAAATTAAAGTGAAACTGGCCACTTTTTGCTGCTTTTAATTCAAATTTTCCAGCCATAAAATTCTCCTTATAATCCGTTGTTGTTCTAAGTTTACATTCTATGCTTATTACCATGTCTACTATAGGCGTGCATATGAGATTAAGTCAATACTAAATCTGTTGTGAGTGAATTTTAAGGATGTTTCACGTGAAACATTAGGCTTGTACTCAGCATATTATTCGGCAGGTAAAGGTATCTAGATGATCAATGTAACGCAAGTCAGTTGCTTGTACTATGGGATGGTCTGCTAAAAGTAGCGGCTTCGTGAATACATGATATTGGAGCTTACAATTTAACCATTGGGAGAGGTGTTGCGATAATGATCAAGGTTATCCACGATAGAAACAGACTTTACCAATATGCATAAAGTGTGAGTATCGCAGGATGATTTATGGCTGCTGTAGATTAGTTCATGATAGTTATAAAAAAAGCAGGGCCTCTAATGAAGCCCTGCTTTGATTTAATTTATTGCTAATTATTTTTTAGCTGAAGGTGTTCTTTCAGTAAGTAGATAAATAATATAGTTAGCTTTTTCTGCAGCTGTGCAATCTGTGCCAATAATTTCATTGCAGTGTTCTGTGAATTTCTCTTCAACTTTTTCTAAATCTTTAAAGCGTTTGTTGTTAACAGCTGGTGAAAGAGGCTCAATTGATTTGCCAGTTAAAGCGTGTTTACCTGGGTTAGCAGGGTTGGTTGTATGGCATGAAGCGCACGCCATTTCTTTACCGTTTGGCATTTTAATTTTACGATTAAAAAACATCTTGCCATCAGTCACAGAAGATACAAACTCTGGATTAACAGTTTGTGCGATGCTGATGTATTTTTTCGTTAACGCTTCGGCGTTAGTAATGTTTGCTTGTGCAGCATGTGCTGACAGTGTGGCAAAGCCTAGTAGCGTGGCTAAAATAAGATGAGTGTGTTTCACGTGCGACTCCTTAGTAATAAAACCAATAAAACCAAATTTTTGCTAAAAAAGTATATTGATTATGATTGTTATAAATTATGTCTTAATTCTAAACCAATTCTAGCTTGCATGATATCGATTAACGTAAATATTATGCCAATAATGTTAAGAAATTATGGCTATGTTGTAAATATGCTGTTGTTTCACGTGAAACATTGATTATAAGTAGTGTTATGCATGACCTAGACTTGAGATTAAGTTAAACTTCTACCTCTTGAGTAATAACGTTTTTTTGTGATTAAAATATGAATTTTCCTGATCTGTTTGATGTAATTGTAGTCGGTGGTGGTCATGCTGGGACAGAGGCCGCGCTTGCCAGTGCAAGAATGGGACAAAAAACCTTATTGCTTACGCATAATATAGAAACTTTGGGCCAGATGTCTTGTAATCCGAGTATCGGTGGTATCGGTAAAGGGCACTTGGTTAAAGAAATTGATGCCTTAGGTGGCGCAATGGCCGCTGCAACAGATGAGGGCGGTATTCAGTTTCGCATATTAAACTCCAGTAAAGGTCCCGCAGTACGTGCAACACGTGCGCAAGCAGATCGTGTCTTATATAAAGCTGCGATACGACATAAGTTGGAGAATCAAGAAAACCTTTGGTTGTTCCAGCAAGCGGTAGATGACATCATATTGGAGGGTGACCGTGCCGCTGGGGTAGTAACGCAAATAGGGTTACGCTTTGCAGCAAAATCTGTGGTGTTGACAGCAGGAACGTTTTTGGGTGGTTTGGTACACGTGGGTCTACAGAATTATCAGGCAGGCCGCGCTGGCGACCCTCCTTCTATCTCGCTTGCTGCACGTTTGCGCGAAATCGGTTTGCCAGCAGGCCGCTTGAAAACAGGTACACCACCACGCATTGATGGTCGCACTATAGATTATTCAGTGATGACGATGCAACCCGGCGATGACCCGGTGCCTGTGTTCTCATTTCTTGGGAATGTGTCGCAACATCCAGCGCAGATGCCTTGCTGGATTACACATACCAATGAACGTACTCACGATATTATCCGTAGCGGTCTGGATCGCTCACCCATGTATACAGGTGTCATTGAAGGTGTGGGGCCCCGCTACTGCCCTAGTGTAGAAGATAAAATTCATCGTTTTGCAGATAAAGAGTCTCATCAGATATTTTTAGAGCCAGAAGGACTAGCAACCAACGAAATATATCCAAATGGTATTTCAACCAGTTTACCCTTTGATATTCAGTTGGCTTTGGTGCGGTCTGTAAAAGGTTTGGAGAATGCGCATATTTTACGTCCTGGCTATGCGATTGAGTATGACTATTATGATCCTCGTGGTTTGAAGTCAAGTTTGGAAACCAAAGCTGTTAAAGGTCTGTTCTTTGCTGGGCAGATTAACGGCACAACCGGTTACGAAGAGGCTGCAGCGCAAGGCTTGCTAGCAGGTGCAAATGCTGCTTTGTACGCACAAGGTAAAGAGGCGTGGTGTCCTGCGCGTGATGAAGCTTATTTGGGTGTCTTGGTGGATGATTTAATCACGCGCGGTGTGAGTGAGCCCTATCGTATGTTTACCAGCCGTGCAGAGTATCGTTTGCAGTTGCGTGAAGACAATGCGGATATGCGACTAACCGAAATAGGTCGCAAACTTGGCTTGGTCGACGATGTGCGCTGGGAAGCTTTCAGTCGCAAAAAAGAAGCGATTGAGCGTGAGCAAGAGCGTTTGAAAAAAACCTTTGTGCAGCCAGCCAATTTAAGCGCTGAGGTCATGCAGAATGTATTTGGTAAGCCGCTAGAACATGAATATAGTTTGTTTGAATTGCTGCGTAGACCTGAGGTAAGTTATGAAGCCGTGCTTTCATTGGATGGTTTAGGCTTAGGAGAGGTGGAGCCTTCGGTGCGTGAGCAAGTAGAAATTGCAGCTAAATATCAAGGCTATATTGACCGTCAGGTGGAGGAAGTGGCACGTAGCCGTGGGCAGGAAAATACCTTGCTGCCATCTGATTTGGATTATCGAGAAATTCATGGTTTGCCGATAGAGGCACAACAAAAGTTAAATGCACATAAGCCAGAAACGATTGGTCAGGCCAGCCGTATATCTGGTATTACGCCGGCAGCGATTTCCCTCTTACTGGTGTATTTAAAGCGTAAGTCACGAGCAAAGACTTTAAGCAATGCGAACGCAGATATGGGAAACGTAGCATGAGCACAACCGGCAATATGCCAAGAAATTTAAAGCAAGAAGATCGTTCGCAGTTACAGGCAAAGCTCGAACTGGGCTTGCAGGAGATGGGCTTAGAAATACTCGCAGAACAAAAACAAAAACTACTAGATTATGTTGCTTTGATCTACAAATGGAATCAAGTACACAATCTTACTGCAGTACGTGAGCCTATTGAAATGGTGACCCTACATATACTGGATAGTTTGTCGGTGCTTACTCATATCGAATGTGAACACTTACTTGATGTGGGGGCAGGTGCTGGTTTGCCGAGTATCCCGTTGGCTATCTGCCTGCCTCAACTGCAAGTCACCGCAATTGATGCCGTGCAAAAGAAAGTAAGTTTTATGCGGCAAGTAAAGGCGGAGCTGGGGTTGTCAAATTTCTCTGTGATTCATGGGCGTATCGAAGAGCAAGCTGTGCCTAGCAAAGAAATGCCTGAAAAGTTTGAGGTCATCATTTCGCGTGCATTTTCAGAGATTGCCCTATTCATCAAGTTAACCAAGCACTTGTTAGCAGATGGCGGCTCGTGGCTAGCGATGAAAGGTATTGTGCCTGAGCATGAATTTAAAAAGAGTGCAATTAAGCCTACTGAAATTCGTGTCTTAAAGGTAGCGGGCTTGGATGCTGAGCGTCATTTAGTGGTGTTGAAACAAGAACTAGCTAATTAACTGAGCAGTTTTGAGTGCTGATGTGCACGAGTGTAATCATTGAAAATGCAAAGAAAAATAATATGAAAATATTGGCAATCACAAATCAAAAAGGTGGGGTTGGTAAAACTACAACTTGCGTCAATTTGGCGGCAAGTCTCGCTAGCTTGGGTAAGCGTGTGTTGTTGATAGATTTGGATCCACAAGGAAATGCCAGCACGGGTAGTGGTATTGATAAGGCGCATCTTAAGCAAAGTATTTACCATGTGCTGATTGGTGAACGGTCTTTGAAAGAAGTGGTGGTAAAAAGTGAAAAAGGCGGTTTTGATATTGCTCCATCTAATAGAGAGTTGGCTGGTGCTGAAGTTGAACTGGTTAATGAGTTGGCGCGTGAGAATCGCTTAAAAGCGGCAATTACTAAATTGGGCGATGCTTACGATATGGTGTTGCTAGACTGCCCCCCTGCCCTAAACCTTGTGACGGTAAATGCATTAACTGCTGCCAACGCTGTAATGATTCCTATGCAATGTGAATATTATGCTTTAGAGGGGTTGTCCGATTTGGTGAATACCATCAAAAAAGTACGCGCACATTTGAATCCAACCTTGGAAATAGAGGGTTTGTTGCGCACCTTGTTTGATAATCGCAATATGCTTGCCCAGCAAGTCTCTGCACAGTTGATTAGCCATTTTGGTGACAAGGTCTACAAGACGGTGATTCCACGCAATATTCGTTTAGCTGAAGCGCCAAGTTATGGGGTGCCTGTATTAAGTTACGACAAAAGCTCTAAAGGGGCTGTTGCCTACCTAGAGTTAGCACAAGAAATTACCAGTAAAGATAAAAACTGAAACAAATTCAGCATTTATTCTAAAAAATATAAAGAGAAGCAATTATGGTTAAGTTAAAAGGATTAGGACGTGGACTTGATGCCCTGCTCGCTGGGGATATGGGGAGTGTGGGGGAAGCAGACTCGCTGATGATGTTAAAAGTTGACCAATTACGTCCTGGCAAATATCAACCAAGAAGTTATATGGATGAAGCTGCCTTAAAAACACTGGCTGACTCAATTAAAGCGCAAGGCATTATGCAGCCTATTCTTGTTCGTCAATTGGCGGATGAGCAATATGAGATTATTGCAGGTGAGCGACGCTGGCGTGCAAGTCAGCGTGCTGGATTAGCTGAAGTGCCAGTGCTTGTGCGTGAAATTGCGGATGAGTCAGCGCTGGCAATGGCATTAATTGAGAATATTCAGCGTGAGAACCTTAATCCCTTTGAAGAAGCACAAGGCATCAAACGATTGATAGATGAGTTTTCTATGACGCATGAAAAAGCCGCTGAATCTGTTGGCAGATCACGTGTGGCAGTATCAAATTTATTGCGTTTACTCACTCTAACTGGTGCGGTGCAAGACATGCTGATGCATGGTAAGTTGGATATGGGGCATGCGCGTGCACTGGTGGGGTTGGAAGGTGCCCAGCAAGTCATGCTGGCAGAGCAGATTGTTCACAATAGATTATCGGTGCGTGAAGCGGAAGCATTAGTGAAAAAATTGGGTGAGCAAACTGATAGGCCGGGATCAAAATCAACGCAAGCACGGAAAGAAGATCAAGATGTGTTAAGGCTGCAAGAAAGATTAAGTGGTACGTTAGGGGCAAGCGTTAGTATTAAAGCAAATAGTAATGGAGCGGGCGTATTGAAAATTAACTACGCAAATTTAGATCAGTTGGACGAGATTATTGGCAGAATTACACGCTAAGTGTTTCATTTACTTACAACTTAGCTATTGACTAAAAATCGCTATTAATTCAAAATCGCGGTCTTTGCTACTTAATGGTATTTAAGTAGCAATATAAATATGTGAAGCCAAGCATAATTAGGCGTCAAAAAAGCTTATAAATTAATCGGATTTAAGCCATTGTCAGCATTAAATACATCAGATGTTTTTAGTAAAATGCTTAAAATTCAAGTAATTGCTACGCTTGCAGTTGCTGTGGTTATGTTTTTGTTTTTTGATGTGCATGGATTGATATCAGCAACCTTAGGTGGGGCAAGCGTAGTCCTTGGTGCTTATGTGGCATCATTAGTGGCAAAGCGTAGTGTAAACAAAACTGATGCCTCAGCGATATTAATTAATCTGCTTAAGGCGGAAGCTGTCAAGATTTTAATGATAATCGTACTTTTGGTTATTGTATTTAGTTTTTATAAACAATTAGTGCCGTTTGCACTAATTGCTGGTTTGGCGGCTGCGGCATTATTTTCTGGCGCAGCCCTCAGTAAGTTAAACGTGTAATTTAAACAAACGTCAGTTAGAAAAAAATTAGATTATGGCTACAGAACACGCAGATAACGCACAACACGCACTCACTCCTTCAGCTTATATCGAGCATCATTTAAGTTTTAACGCACAACCGCTCACTGAAAATGCAGGTTTTTGGACGTTGCATGTAGACACGTTTGTGATGTCTGTAGCGCTTGGTTTGATTGTGATGGGTTTGATTTGGATGGTAGCGCGTAAAGCGACTGCTGGTGTGCCAACAAAAACACAAGCATTTGTAGAGTTGGTATTTAGCTTTATCGATGATCAAGTTAAAAATATTTTTCACGGTAATCGTCATAGCTTTATCGCACCAACAGCATTGACAGTGTTTTTATGGGTGTTCGCGATGAACTCCATGGACTTTCTACCAGTTGATTGGGTTGCTGGCATTGTTTCATTCTTTGGTGGTGAACATGCAAAATGGCGTGCAGTGCCTACATCAGATATCAATACAACATTCGCATTAGCTTTGTCTGTTTGGATTTTAATGATTTTCTTCGCAATCAAAGTTAAAGGCTTTGGTGGATGGATTCATGAGCTGTTCTGTGCACCATTCGGTACTAAAATCTGGGTGTGGCCTGCCAATTTTATGTTCAATTTGATTGAATATGTGTCAAAACCACTTTCACATTCTTTACGTTTGTTCGGCAATATGTACGCTGGTGAGGTTATCTTCTTGCTATTGGGTATGTGGGCTGCTACAGGCTTAACAGGTACTATCGCAGGTGCAATTTTAGGTGCTGGTTGGTCTATCTTCCACATTCTTATTGTTGCGTTACAAGCGTTTATTTTCATGATGTTAACGGTTGTTTATCTAGCCATGGCTCATGAAGGCCACTAATTAGGTTTTGTTTGGTATTTAAGTAGTTCTTATTTTTTGTAGTTGGTTGTAAGTTTAATTTTAGAGAGGGTAATAACATGGATGCATTAGCATTGATTCAAGCCTACACAGGCGTTGGTATTGGTTTAATTATTGGTTTGGGCGCTGCTGGTGCTTGTATCGGTATTGGTATTATGTGTGCAAGTTTCTTGGAAGGCGCAGCGCGTCAACCAGAAATGATCCCAGCTTTACAAGGTAAAGTGTTCTTACTATTAGGTTTGATTGACGCTTCATTCATTATCGGTGTTGGTCTTGCAATGATGTTTGCATTTGCTAACCCATTATTAAGCGTAGTTGCTCAGTAATTAGCAAAATTAAGCTAACTAGTCATTGAACTTCAGTTTAATGACTAGTGCTTTTATGATTAACAAAATGGATCAAAAATGAACATTAACTTTACACTTATCGCACAAGCTATCGCATTTGCTGTGTTGATTTGGTTCACAGTGAAATTCGTTTGGCCGCCGCTTTTAAAAGCGATTGAAACGCGCCAAAAAGAAATTGCTGATGGTTTGGCAGCAGCCCAAGAAGGCCGCAGTGCTTTAGAAGTTGCAGCTAAAAAATCAGAAGTGACATTGGCTGAAGCAAAACAAAAGGCAAGCGAGATTATTGCGCAGGCTGAAAAACGCGGCACACAAATCGTTGAAGAAGCTAAAGGCAATGCTAAGGTTGAAGGCGACCGTATTCTAGCTGGTGCTAAATCTGAGATCGATCAAGAAGTAAATCGTGCTAAAGAAGGTTTGCGTGCGCAAGTGTCAGCATTGGCAATCGCCGGCGCTGAAAAGATTTTGCGTAAAGAAATCGACGCAAAAGCACATAGCGAAATGTTGTCTAAACTAGCTGCAGAACTTTAAGGCTAAGGGATAAAGGAAATCACATGGCTGAAATATCAACCATCGCAAGACCTTATGCAGTAGCGGCTTATAAATTAGGTCGTGAGCAAAAGGCACTTGGCAAATGGTCTGAGATGTTGGGTTTTGCCGCTGCCGTTGCAAATGACGCGCAAATTAAAGCCTATATTCAAGACCCTAAAGTTGTGAGCAGTGATTTGCAAACAACTTTCTTGAAGGTGTGTGGCGATCAACTTAATGAAAACGGACAAAATCTTGTCAAAGTTTTGGTTGAGTATGGTCGTTTATCTATTTTGCCAGAAATTTCAAGCGCATTTGAAGCGTTAAAAGCACAAGATGAAGGTACGTTAGATGCTGAGATTATTGCAGCAGCTAAACCTAGTGCGGCAGAGGTTAAAGACCTAGTAAAACGCTTAGAAGCAAAATTTGGTAAGAAGATTGAGGCTAGTGTTTCTGTTGACCCAGAACTCATTGGTGGCATCAAAATTATTGTTGGCGATACCGTGATCGACGCATCCGTCAAAGGTCAGTTACAAAATTTAGCCTATACGCTTACGGCATAAGACGCAGGCAATAGCCTAACTTTAGGCAAAGAAACTATTAGGAGTTTACATGCAGTTATCTACATCAGAAATCAGTGAACTGATTAAAAGCAGATTAGAAAATTTTTCTACCAGTGCTGAAGCGCGTACTCAAGGTACTGTAATTTCAGTAACTGACGGTATTGTTCGTATTCACGGCCTATCAAATGTAATGGCTGGCGAGATGATCGAGTTCCCTGGCAATACATTTGGTTTGGCACTTAACTTAGAGCGTGACTCTGTTGGTGCTGTAGTATTGGGTGATTACGAACACATTACTGAAGGCGACACATGTAAATGTACTGGTCGCATTTTAGAAGTGCCAGTAGGTCCAGAGTTAGTTGGCCGCGTAGTGAACGCATTAGGTCAGCCTATCGATGGTAAAGGTCCAGTTAACGCAAAGTTGACTGACAAGATTGAAAAAGTTGCGCCAGGCGTGATTGCACGTAAATCTGTGTCACAACCAGTACAAACTGGCTTGAAATCAGTTGACTCAATGGTACCAGTAGGCCGTGGCCAACGTGAGTTGATCATTGGCGACCGTCAAACAGGTAAAACAGCAGTTGCAGTGGATGCGATCATCAACCAAAAAGGTCAAAACATGACCTGTATCTATGTTGCGATTGGCCAAAAGGCTTCAACTATCGCTAACGTGGTACGTAAGCTTGAAGAAAACGGCGCGATGGCTTACACCATTGTGGTTGCAGCTTCAGCATCTGATTCAGCAGCATTACAATTCTTGGCTCCATACGCTGGTTGTACCATGGGCGAATACTTCCGTGACCGCGGTGAAGATGCGTTAATCGTTTATGATGACTTGACTAAACAAGCGATTGCTTACCGTCAAATTTCATTGCTATTACGTCGTCCACCAGGCCGTGAGGCTTACCCAGGTGACGTATTCTATATCCACTCACGTTTGTTAGAGCGTGCTGCTCGTGTAAACGAAGAGTATGTAGAAAAATTCACTAACGGCGCTGTTAAAGGCAAAACTGGTTCATTGACTGCATTGCCAGTGATTGAAACTGCTGCTGGTGACGTTTCTGCATTCGTTCCAACCAACGTGATTTCTATTACTGACGGTCAGATTTTCTTGGAAACTGACTTGTTCAACGCTGGTATTCGTCCTGCGATCAACGCTGGTATTTCAGTGTCTCGCGTAGGTGGTGCTGCACAAACTAAAGTCATCAAGAAATTAGGCGGCGGTGTACGTTTAGCACTAGCGCAATACCGTGAATTGGCTGCGTTCGCGCAGTTCGCATCTGATTTGGATGAGGCAACACGCAAACAATTAGATCGCGGTCGTATGTTTACTGAGTTGATGAAACAAGCGCAATATGCACCTTTAAGCGTATCTAATATGGCAATTACCTTGTTTGCGGCTAACAAAGGTTACTTTGATGATGTAGCAACGAATAAAGTATTAGCATTTGAAGGCAAATTGCACGGCTTTATTGCTTCTAAATACAAAGCATTAGCTGACGCGATTGAATCAAGCAAAGACTTAAGCGGCGATAACGAAAAAGCACTTGATGCAGCAATTCAAGACTTTAAAGCGACAACTGCTTACTAATATCTAACTATTAGGACACTAAAATGGCTGGTAGTAAAGAAATTAGAACCAAGATCAAGAGTGTAGAAAATACACGCAAGATCACCAAGGCGATGGAAATGGTTGCCGCTTCTAAAATGCGCAAAGCGCAAGATAGAATGCGTGCATCACGTCCATACGCTGAGAAAATTCGTAATGTTGCGGCTCACCTTTCGCTAGCACATTCTGAATATAAGCACCCTTTCCTAGTAAAGCGTGACACTGTTAAGAATGTTGGCATTATTGTTGTGAGCTCAGACAAAGGTTTGTGCGGTGGCCTAAATACCAACGTATTGCGTTTAACTGTTAACCAAATGAAAACTTGGGAATCAGAAGGCAAGAAATTGTCCGTGAGTGCGATTGGTAATAAAGGTTATAGCTTTATGAACCGCGTTGGTGCCAATGTGAAGTCACACATTATCGGTTTAGGTGATGTGCCACATTTAGAGGCGCTTATCGGTACGATTAAGGTAATGCTTGACGCTTATACAGCTGGCGAAATTGATCAGTTGCATATCTGCTACACACGTTTCATCAACACGATGAAACAAGAACCAGTGATTGAGCAATTATTACCTTTAACAGCTGAGCGTTTAGGTACACACCCAACGGAAGAGAAATCTGAAGCGTTGAGTGCTAGCGCTGTTGTTAAGAGTGCGCTTCAAATTGGTGCGGCTAAAGGTCACTGGGATTACATTTACGAGCCTGAAGCTAAACCTGTGATTGACCAGTTGATGGTTCGTTACATTGAGTCACTTGTGTATAACGCAGTGTCTGAAAACATGGCTTCTGAGCAATCATCACGTATGGTAGCGATGAAATCAGCGTCTGATAATGCTAAAAACGTAATCGGTGAATTGAAACTGGTTTATAACAAAGCGCGTCAAGCGGCGATTACCAAAGAGATCTCTGAAATCGTTGGTGGTGCGGCGGCGGTAGCTTAGTGATTTGGCAATACTAGCCTAGCAAGGTTAGTAAGGTCCAAAAGCGATAAGACACGGCTAGTAAAGAATTTTATTAAAGTTATATCTGACTAACATACGTTTAGTAAGGAAAAAAGATGAGTACAGCAAATATTGGTAAAGTAGTGCAATGTATTGGCGCGGTGGTTGACGTTGAGTTCCCACGTGATCAAATGCCAAAAGTATTTGAAGCGTTAATTATTGATGACGCATCAAGCCAAGCGGAAGCTGGTTTGACATTGGAAGTGCAACAACAATTAGGTGACGGCATTGTGCGTACTATTGCCATGGGCTCATCTGATGGCCTTGCACGTGGTACTGCGTTTAAATCAACTGGTGCACAGATTCAAGTGCCAGTAGGTACAGGTACTTTAGGTCGTATTATGGACGTGTTGGGTCGCCCAATCGATGAGGCTGGTCCTATCGAGTGTGATGAGCGCCGTTCTATTCACCAAAAAGCACCTACTTTTGAAGAGTTATCTCCATCAGTTGACTTGCTAGAAACAGGTATCAAGGTGATTGACTTGGTTTGTCCATTCGCTAAGGGTGGTAAAGTGGGTCTGTTCGGTGGTGCTGGTGTAGGTAAAACAGTTAACATGTTGGAACTCATCAACAACATCGCTAAACAACACTCAGGTTTATCAGTGTTTGCAGGTGTGGGTGAGCGTACTCGTGAAGGTAACGACTTCTACCATGAAATGGCTGAAGCTGGCGTTATTAAACTAGACGACATGAAAGAATCAAAAGTGGCGATGGTGTTCGGTCAAATGAATGAACCACCAGGCAACCGTTTACGTGTAGCTTTGTCAGGTTTGACTATGGCTGAGAAGTTCCGTGATGAAGGTCGTGACGTGTTGTTCTTCGTCGATAACATTTACCGTTACACATTGGCTGGTACTGAAGTATCTGCATTGTTAGGCCGTATGCCTTCAGCTGTAGGTTACCAACCTACTCTAGCTGACGAAATGGGCCGTTTACAAGAGCGTATTACTTCAACTAAAACAGGTTCTATTACTTCTATCCAAGCGGTTTACGTACCTGCGGATGACTTGACTGACCCATCACCAGCGACAACGTTCCAACATTTGGACTCAACAGTTGTATTGTCACGTGATATTGCTTCTTTAGGTATCTACCCAGCGGTAGACCCATTAGATTCAACATCACGTCAATTAGACCCATTAGTGGTTGGTGAAGAGCACTACAACGTAGCACGTTCAGTACAACAAACATTACAACGTTACAAAGAGTTGCGTGACATTATCGCGATTTTGGGTATGGATGAGTTGTCACCAGAAGATAAATTGGCTGTTGGCCGTGCACGTAAAATCCAACGTTTCTTATCACAACCTTTCCACGTTGCTGAAGTGTTTACTGGCGCGCCAGGTAAATACGTACCACTAAAAGAAACAATCAAAGGCTTTAAAGCGATTGTTGCTGGTGAATACGATCACTTACCAGAGCAAGCTTTCTACATGGTTGGCGGTATTGAAGAAGCAGTTGAGAAAGCGAAGACTCTTAACTAAGTTTTACTTGGTTAATTAGTTAAACGCTTTAAGGAAAAATAATGGCAAATACTGTTCATATTGATGTAGTGAGTGCAGAGGCAAGTATATTCTCAGGAGAAGCTGAGTTTGTAGTTGCACCTGCAAGTGCTGGTGAAGTGGGTATCTATCCTAACCATGCACCAATGATTTCTACCATCAAGCCTGGCGCTTTGCGTATCAAGCAAGCGAATGAAGCTGAAGAAACGTTAATCTTTATCTCAGGTGGCCTGTTAGAAGTGCAACCTGGTGTGGTGACTGTATTGGCTGACACAGCAGTACGCGGCCATGACCTAGATGAAGCAAAAGCGATTGCTGCAAAAGAGGCTGCTGAAGAGGCGCTTAGAAACAGAACTTCAGATATTGACTATGCAACAGCACAGGCAGAATTGTCTGAAGCAGTAGCACAGATCCAAACAATTGAGCGTTTACGCAAGAAAACGCATTAATTGCAGTGAAGATGGTGTAAAAAGCAAAAAGGCAACTTAGGTTGCCTTTTTTGTTATACTTTGCAGATAGAAACAGACATTAATAATACATGAACAAATTAAATATCGTGATATTGGCAGCGGGTAAAGGTACCCGTATGCATTCTGATTTACCAAAAGTCTTACATGTGGTTGGTGCAAAGCCAATATTGGCGCATGTAATTAACTGTGCGAAGGCCTTGCAGCCTAATAAGATTATCGTGGTCTATGGCTTTGGTGGTGAGCGTGTAAAAGAAGCCTTTAGCACCGAAGAGATTACCTGGGTAAACCAAGCGGAGCAACATGGCACTGGTCATGCAGTACAGCAAGCTTTACCGTATTTAGATGTTGATGCAGATACCCTTATTTTGTTGGGTGATGTGCCGCTAGTTGATGTTGGAGCTTGTCGGAAGTTGATCGCACTGGCAGAAAACAAACTGGCAATTCTTTCGTTTAATAAAGCAGATCCAACTGGCTATGGTCGTATCGTGCGCGCTGCAAGTGGCCAAGTACATGCGATTGTCGAGCACAAAGATGCAACAGAGGCGCAGCGCGCGATTGTTGAGGTAAATACAGGCATTATGGCAATGCCAAATGCGCATCTTAAAAGCTGGTTATGTAGAATCAACAATAATAATGTACAAGGCGAATACTACTTAACGGATATCGTGGCGCTAGCGGTGCAAGATAACGTAAGTGTGGTAGCTGAAGTTACGGATGATGAATGGTCTGTGACTGGTATTAATGCTAAAACTGATTTGGCACAAATTGAACGCGTGCATCAAACTAGAATTGCACAAGCTTTATTACAGCACGGTGTTACTTTAAAGGATGCTACACGTATTGATGTGCGTGGTGATTTACATTGTGGGCGTGATGTAGAGATAGACGTGAATTGTGTGTTTGAGGGCAATGTAACGTTGGGCGACCGTGTGAAAATAGCGGCCAATTGTGTGATTAAAAATGCAGTGATTGCTGCAGGTACGCAGATTGCAGCGTTTACGCATATTGATGACACCAGCATTGGTGAAAATAGTAAGATAGGCCCATTTGCACGCTTGCGCCCAGGCACTACCTTGGCTGCGGATACGCATGTCGGCAACTTTGTAGAGTTGAAAAATGCACAGGTGGATATTGGTAGTAAGATCAATCATCTGAGTTATGTAGGTGATAGTACCGTAGGTAAAGCGGTTAATATTGGTGCAGGTACCATTACCTGTAATTATGATGGTGCTAATAAATTTAGGACGGTGATTGAAGATGGTGCGTTCATTGGCTCAGATTCACAATTGGTAGCGCCTATCACCATCGGTAAAAACGCAACAATTGCGGCAGGCTCAACCATCACTAAAGACGCACCGGCGGATGCCCTCACCTTCTGCCGTGCCAAAGACCAAAAATCTATTGCGGGTTGGAAGCGACCTGTGAAAATTAAAAAATAGCAGATTAATTAATTTGTAGGAGTCCAATTTATTGGACGAATTTAATAAATATTTGCGCAATAAATTGCGCTCCTACAAAAATATGAGAAAGAAATAATATGTGTGGCATTGTAGGCGCAGTTGCAAATAGAAATGTTGTTTCAACCTTAATCGAGGGCTTAAGCCGCTTAGAGTACCGAGGTTATGACTCAGCTGGTGTTGCTGTATTAAACGGTGCAGGCATTGAGCGCGTGCGTGCAGTGGGTCGTGTTTCTGCGATGACAGAAAAAGCGAACGAGTCACAACTAAGTGGCCTCGTCGGTATTGGCCATACCCGCTGGGCTACCCATGGAGGCGTAACTGAAAGCAATGCTCATCCACATGTGTCACCTAGCCAATCTAGTGGCGAAATTGCCGTGGTACATAACGGCATTATTGAGAATCATGATGAACAGCGCGCGCACTTAAAAACCTTGGGTTATGTGTTTGAATCACAAACCGATACTGAGGTCATAGCGCACTTAATTCATCATTATCATCAAAGCCTAGCATTACTTGCAGCCACCCAAAAAGCTGTGAGCGAGCTTACAGGCGCATTTGCGATTAGCGTGATTTCTAAAAAAGAGCCTGAGCATATGGTGACAGCGCGTTTAGGTTGCCCGCTATTGATAGGTTTAGGTGAAGGTGAAAACTTCATTGCCTCCGATGTTTCTGCTGTGCTATCAGTAACACGCAAAGTAATTTATTTAGAGGATGGTGATGTTGCGGATATTCGTCGTGAAGGCGTGACCATTTTTGGGCGTGACGGCGCGCAAGTCACACGTAAAATTCACATGAGTGATGTGTCACTCGCTAGCCTAGAGTTAGGCCCATATTCGCATTTCATGCAAAAAGAGATTCATGAGCAACCACGCGCATTAACCGATACGATAGAGGCCTTAATTGATGACAATCACTTCTCACCTGCCCTATTTGGCGAAGGTGCAGCAGGCGTGTTTGAGCAAGTGGACAGCATTTTAATATTAGCTGCAGGCACCAGTTATTATGCTGCGCTTACTGCTAAATACTGGCTAGAAAGTATTGCCAAGTTACCAACCAATGTAGAAATTGCCAGTGAATACCGTTATCGTGAGTCTGTGCCTAATCCACGTCAATTAATCGTGACGATTTCGCAGTCTGGAGAAACACTAGACACGATGGAGGCGTTAAAGCACGCTAAGGCATTAGGTCAGAATCTCACCCTTGCGATTTGCAACGTGCAAGAGAGCGCAATCCCACGCGCATCAGAGTTGGTGTTCTACACGCGCGCAGGGGCAGAAATTGGCGTGGCTTCCACTAAGGCATTTACCACTCAATTAGTGGCCTTATTTACACTGGCCGCAACACTGGCAAAACAGCGTGGCTTATTAGATAAAGAGACTGAGCAATCGCATTTAAACGCATTGCGCCAATTAGCAGGTAGCGTACAACATGCCCTGAACCTAGAGCCGCAAATTCGCGAGTGGGCAAAATCATTTGCTAATAAGCAACATGCTTTATTCTTAGGGCGCGGCATACATTACCCTATCGCTTTAGAAGGCGCATTGAAGCTTAAAGAGATTTCATACATCCATGCCGAAGCTTACCCTGCGGGCGAGCTTAAACACGGCCCCTTGGCGCTGGTAGATAGCGATATGCCTGTAGTAGTGATTGCACCCAATGATGCTTTGTTAGAAAAAGTGAAATCAAACATGCAGGAAGTAAGAGCACGTGGCGGTGAGTTGTTTGTGTTTGCTGATGCAGACAGCCACTTTACAGAATCTGAAGGTGTACATGTAATACGTACGCCACGTCATGTGGGCGTGCTCTCCCCTATTTTGCATACGATACCAGTGCAGATGTTGGCGTATCATGCGGCTCTATTAAAGGGTACGGATGTGGATAAGCCTAGAAATTTGGCAAAATCAGTGACAGTAGAGTAAGTTTCGCTTGGCATACTAAAAATTGTATGAAGAAAATAAAGTTAAAACGCAATAAATAAAGTAATACCGTGACAAATAAAGTTGGAACGTACTGTTGTCGGAGAGTAATAAAGTTTCATACTAAGTATTAAAGTATCATACCAAGTAATAAAGTTGCATACTGGATTTGTCAGGGCTATACTTAACTATCGAACAATCGTTGGATGGTTTTGAAATGGCAAAAAATAATAAATACAGCATTTCCGAAGCTAAAGCGCAGCAGTGGATAAAAGACGGCCGCGGTTCAGGCGAAGGTGGAAATTACAAACCTTGGATAACTGTAAGAGATATACCTTCTGAAGGCCGATCTCACCGCGTTTTTGGCCATAAAACTCAACGGACCCATCATCTCCTTTCTGACCTAGAGCTTGCTGTTTTTTTATTGCTCGAATGGCATACGGAGACCACAGATATTAGAGAGCAATTTCCGCTCCGTCAGGCGGACACATTAGCATTAGCCAAAGAAGCCGGTATAGACCACCCTTCTTCTAACGGTGTGATACATACGATGTCTTCAGATTTTCTTGTCAATACAAGCAATACAGATCAACCAAAATTTGCACTGCAGGCTAAGTATGCACAAGCAATGCAAGATCCTCGTACTATTGAGAAGTTGGAGTTGGAGCGCCGGTATTGGCAGCAAAAAGCTGTGCCATGGCAGTTAATCACTGAACAAGACATTCCGAAAGCTGTTTTCCAAAATATTAGTTGGTTATACCCTGCGCAACGAGATGAATTAAATGATGAACTCATCACTGATCGTCAGGAGTTTTATTCTCATCAATTTCAAAAATATCCAAATAAAACAATCATTGAAATTGCTAAGAAACTGGATGTGGAATATAACCTAGTTGTAGGAGAGTCGCTATTAGAAGTAAGACAGCTACTTGCTAGGCGCTGTTTTATATTTGATATATTAACGCCAACAAACAAACTTAAAGCCTCAGACTTGCAATCTGAAAATATGGCAACCTTTATGGAGGTGGTCCGTGTTTCGAATCAATGAAGTAATCAATCAAGACGGTAACCTCTACCGTATTCTCGCAATTTTATCTGGTGACACTGTTTGGATTGCGTTAAATGATGAAGCGGCATTTCCATCACTAGTGGCGACCAGTGATTTAATCGCAGCAATAGAGAACGAAACTCTCACCCGATCTGTTGACCCTTATGAAAACCTTGCTTTCTTATTGCCGGAAGAGGGAACGGTTGCTCGAATAAAACGTGATAATAATTATGAGCTAATAAAACCATTAGCCATCGAACCATTATTTTTTGAGCCAAAGGTCAGATCATCAATAATCAATAAAATAATCAGCGAAACAGGGTCAACCAAGCAAACAGTTTACCGTCTAATTCGCCGTTATTGGCAACGAGGACAAACCCCAAATGCGCTAATTCCTGACTTTATGAACTCAGGCGCTAAAGGTGAAAAGCGTACTAACAAAGTCCAAAAATTGGGAAGGCCAAGAAAATTCACTCCAGGTGTTGGTGCTATCGTTGACGAGCAGATAGAAAAGATGTTTAGGCGGGTTATCGATAAGTATTTACTCACTGAAAAACAGCACTCATTCCCTTATGCGCATCGAAAATTCGAAACGCTATATAAGACCTACTATCCAGATGTGGCCGAGTCTGAAATTCCTAGTAATTGGCAAATGTTGCATTTTTACAAACGTGAGTATGGACAGGTCGATAAAATTAAGAGCCGCGCCAGCAAAATTGAGTATCTGAAAGATATACAACCTTTGCTATCAACTGCAAACGCGAATGTACTTGGCCCTGGTTCTAGATTTGAAATTGATGCAACCATTGCAGATATTTATCTGATTTCAGATAGCGACAGAAAAAATATCGTCGGTCGTCCAATTGTGTATATCGTTATTGACGTATTCAGCCGAATGGTCGTGGGGCTTTACATCGGCTTTGAAAACCCATCTTACGTTGCAGCGATGCAAGCATTAGCGATGGCGATGACAGATAAGGTTGAATATTGCAAGAAGTACGGCATTGATATTACCTATGAAGACTGGCCTGCTACAGGTTTACCCGATGCGATTTTAGCAGACAGGGGTGAGCTACTTGGGCATCAAATTGAGGCGTTAGAACGCAACTTTTCAGTAAGAATTGAAAATACACCGCCATACAGAGGGGATGCTAAGGGTATTGTGGAGCGCAATTTTGGAACGTTGCAGGCAAGTTTTAAACCATTTGCACCTGGTGTTGTAACTGGCAACACAATAAAAAAACATGGTGGCAGTGATTACCGATTAGAAGCGACGTTAACGGTACATGAATTTACCGAAATTGTTCTTGCTTCAATTCTTGTCCGCAACAATTATCATCCACTAGTGAAATATGACCGCAGCATTGATATGCCTTCGGATATTCCCATGACACCATTATCAATATGGAACTGGGGGCTGCAGCATCGTACTGGACGATTGCGTGCTGTATCTGAGGATGCGCTTAAAGTGAGTTTACTGCCGCGCACTAAAGCAACATTTTCAGAATTAGGGGTGTGTATTTTTGGTATTTATTATAGTTCACAAGAAATACTTGAAAATGGCTGGATGCATCGTGCAAAAGAAGTGACTCGACCAAAATCGTTTGAGGCTGCCTACGACCCTAGAACAGCGGATTATATCTACCTGTTCCCACAAAAAAACAGTGCGGAGTACTGGATATGCCGGCTCACGCCAAGATCAAGGGAGTTTGCAGGTTGTTCATTTTGGGATGTTTGGCAAACAACAGATGTACAGAAAACAGCAGTGGCAACCAGTCGCTTGGTTTCAGATCAGAAGAAAAGAGAACTTGAAGACTTCATCGAGTCGAAGATAAAGTCGGCAGAAAAACAACAACCTGCAACCAGTATTCAATCCAATGTGCAGCAAATTGCCAGCATTCGAGAAAATAGAAAGAACGCGAAGGAATCTGAGCGTCAGAAAACGGCACATAAACCCACAACGCCTGACAAGGCACATTCTGCAGAAGTTATACCGCTAACCACTAAACCAGATGATTATAGTTTTCCTGACTTCGTGGATGAACTTTTTGAGGAAGACGATTAAATGGAAATGCCAAAAAATATGCGTAAAGCAATCTATCTGGATCCTGGCATTGAAAGATATCGAGGTAATCCACTGATTGAAGCATTACCTCCCATCCTGAGCGTCAGTCAAATCAGAGATGGCTTAAGTGGTAACATTAAATTTGATCCTAAGGATATCTACGCTGAAGGTAGTCGGCGCGTTCACATTATTGCTCAATTATTAGATGATTTTTTCCAACCAATTGCCAACCATCTGCAACTGGAAACTAAATTATCAATCATGATTCGACAGGGATATGTTGGACGAAACCTGGATGATGGCTCATTAAATGCACATATGCAGAATGGTTATGAAAGAATCATGTCTGGTGATTTGAATGTGTTTCGTTTCGAGCAAGCCAAATCAACGGCACGAAGTCTGTCGTTAATTGGTTGTTCTGGTAGCGGCAAGAGCACCACGCTCAACCGAATCTTAGCCACGTATCCACAAGTTATTTTTCATGAAAAATATAACTTCACACAAATTACTTACTTAAAGCTTGACTGTCCGCATGACGGCTCATTAAAAAACTTGTGTTATCACTTTTTCAGAGCAATCGATGAAATATTGCATACCAATTACGAAGCGAAATATGCGTTAAAACGGCATAGCGTAGAAACGCTACTAGCATTGATGAGCCAGATAGCCAATGTACATGCGATCGGCGTTCTTGTCATAGACGAGATTCAACATTTGAATCTCAAGGGTTCGGGTGGCGTTGAAAAAATGCTCAATTTTTTTGTGACATTGGTTAATGTTATTGGGTTGCCAGTGATTATGGTAGGCACACCAAAAGCACGGCCAATCTTTGAAACAGATTTGCGCTCGGCTCGGCGTGGTGCAGGTTTTGGAGCACTATTTTGGGAGCCGATGAAAGCGCCTAAGCCAGTGGTAGATTCCAATACCAATAAGGTAAAACCTACCGAGTGGATTGCATTTACTGACAAGCTTTGGAAATATCAATGGTTACAAAAGCGTGATGAAAAACTTAGTGATGAAGTTCGAGATACTTGGTATGAGTTATCGCAAGGCGTTCTGGATATTGTTGTAAAGCTTTTTGTGCTTGCACAACTTCGCGCCATTGCAACTCGCACAGAGCGTATTACTATAAAATTATTGAAGCAAGTTTACGATGATGAGTTAAAACCGGTACATCCCATGCTGGCTGCACTACGCTCAGGAGATCCAGAGTTAATCGTCAAATATTCTGATCTCACTATTCCAGATATGGACAAAAAACTTTTAGAACTTAGTGCAAAAATTCATGATGCTCAGTCCAACGCCAGCTTGGGTCACTATCAAGGCAATGAACAGGCAGAGCGATTGCATAATTTATTGGTGGGTATGGATTGCGAGTCTGATTTGATTGCGCCACTAGTTATAAGGGTATTTAGCGAGTATCCGCAGTTGTCAGTTCGAGAACTCATGCCAATTGTGCTTGAATGGTATAAAACATCCCAGCACCACCCTGTTACCAAGGTGAAAAATAAGACTGTTAAAATAAAAGTGCCAGACTGGCACACACTTGATTCAAATGACTTGCGCTTTAAGTTTTCTCAGTCAGATAAAAACTCATCTGTTTATCAGGGCTTGAAGCAATCAAGAATGATTTTTGATGTTGATGCGTGGCTTAGAGTAGCAAGTTAGTGATTTTAAACTTCCCCATCCCCTATCCTGATGAATTAATTTATAGCACAGTTGCACGGGCTGGAGTGCATATGGGAATTACCAGCCCTAAACAGTTGCTTAATGAAGTTTTTAATAACCGGCATGTGATTGCGACCGTTGACTTGCCAAATCACCTTGAGCACATTGCGCATTGGTATACTGATGAACTTAACTACAATGTCGAGCGACTAGCCTACGAACATACCTTATTCCCCATTTACGCGCCGTTCACAACCGAGTCGCGCAGGCTGCAATGTCTTAAGTGGATGGCGACAGAATCTCTTGGGGCAATTCACCTTACGTTAGGTCTCACTTCATCCAGGCTCAAGAAAGCTAAATCGCTAAATTACTGTCCAGTTTGCATGCAACAGCAACTGGCAACGAAAGGCGAGTGTTTTTGGAAGCGACAATGGCAGGTATCTGGTGCAAATTGTTGTCTTCAGCATGGTCAGTTACTTGAAACAAATTTAGCTAGTCATCACAATCATCGCCATCAATTTTTCTCAGCTAATCCAGACTTATGTCCCAGTGTCGATCAATTGGCAGTTAATTCACAAGCGCGACGGGTTGCTCGACAAGTCAATATTCTGTTAGCCATGACTCCAGCGACATCGGCTACTTTTGCACAATGGAGTAAATTCTATAGCCAGTTGGCAAGACAAGCAGGCTTGAAGCTAGGTCATAAAGTTCAGCACGATAGGATTAAAGAACGTGTGCTTGAGCGCTGGCCTGTTTCATGGCTAAATCAATATGGTTTGATGATGAGCGATAATCAGACATGCTGGTTATGTACCATTTTTAGAAAACACAGAAAATCGTTTTCATATTTAGAGCACATCGTGGTAATGGAGTCTTTTTTACCTGAGCAATGGCGCATTGATGAGGTGATTGCAGAGGTGGCTGCCATGCAGCTTAGCGTTAATCACACGTTGACTGCACCATCGCAATTTAAAAATGTTTCAGCATCTGTGCGCTCAGTATATCGGAAGCACTGGCTGGAAATGGTCAAACAATATAGCGCGAAACTTGCCAGAAAAAATGGCGGCGGAGCTATTTATGCTTGGCTGTACCGCTATGACAGAGATTGGCTGATCTCAACGAATCGTCAGTTTCAACGAAGTTTTGCCAATAATGTTGAACGTGTTAACTGGCACGCTAGGGATTTGAGCATCACCCGACAACTTATCAATATCAGAAAGCAGTATCAATTGCATCTTGATGCTCCGAGGGGATCAAGGAACTGGTATTTATCTAAACTTGGTCAAGTATCTAGTATTGAAAAAAATCTCCATAAATTGCTAATAACCCGTTTGTTTTTTAAGAAATATTGCGAAAATGTTACGGATTACCAAATTCGTAGAATTATCTTGGCTACATCGTTTCTAAGATCAAATGGCACAACGCCTCACCATTGGCGAATATTGCGCAAGGCTGGCTTAAGTAAGGAAAGAATCACTGATATAGCTGAAAATTATTTAAATTCTATGGTGTTGAACGAATGCAGAACATAAAATTTGACCAATTAGCAGATGACACCAGAATTCAGTCAATTGGCAATTTCTTTAGAAAAGACAATGAGTCTACATGGGGGATTAATTTAGGATTTAATCCAAATCAAAAAACTTCGGCTTTAAAAATATCTAATGCCCCCGTTTTAGTCAGAAAGCGAACGTTAAATCCAACAAATCTGAATCAGCCTGCAGGATGGCGTTTATCTTTTAGTATTCAGGATACCCTTGATTGGGAAGTTAAGAAACTTGGCGAGTACCCAGTAGCAGATAAAATAATGACCAATGAAAAAGAACAGCTTTGTTTCTTTTTCAAAATTGCCTCGGGAACTTCTATTTACCTGCCCCAATTCGAGTTAGCTAGAGTCTTATTTCTTCATAATGCGTACTTGTCGCGCACAGCCTTAGAGCCAGACAATCTCAAGGCAGAATTTGATATTATTATTGACGATGAGTTTGAAGAGGCGCGAATCAATGTACTTCTTCCGTCGGGCTATCCGCGTAAATCCTTGGACGATTATCAATCCAGGCGACTGTTAAGCTGGATTCTAATTGATAAAGAAGCGCGTGCATCATTTGAAAGTATTGGTTTGCATCAAAAACTATATGGTATAAACAACAATGGTTATCGGCGTTGGAATTTCCAGTTTGAGCCGCCACCGCTTCATTCAGCAGAATTTATTATGCGTGGCTGGAATGATATTAATTCGAAATCATTTTTTGTCTATGAAATTTCTGCCATTCGCAACATCAGTGTCAACATTCCTGATGTAGTTGAAATTTACCATCCTCTATTTACTGAAACTATTGGTGTTAAGGGTTCTGGCGGTGGTGGAATGGGTTCAGGGGTGCAAAATGATGACTATGAGATTCAAGAAGGTGAAAGTGCCAATAGCGACCATCCACACCGTATTATTCAAGCACCAGTGGTCGAATTCGAGTTTGCTAAGCCTTTTAAAACCGTCAAGGTCGCCAAGAAAGAACAAAAAAGAGCGTCAGGCTACGCAACTGAGAAGTCTCAGGAAGTTGCATCTAAAGAAGTGAGTATTGAAGAACCAACCCGTACAGGGCAGCAACCTAGCGCAGACTGGAACATCGTTTCTGATGTCACTGAAGACGCTCATCTTTATGCAAACAAATTCAAGTGTTTTAAGAAAATGCTTGATCAGCTGGTAAGCCAGCATGGGTGCACCATAAATTCACAGCAATTTCGAAAGCTACCGCACTTAGCCAGATGTAAAAAACACTTACTCACCGATGGAAACCATCGATGCATATCTGTAATCGAAATCCTCGTTGAGAGAACAACTTTTCATATTTTAGAAGTCGATACATCAGATGCAATAAATTCGCTATCGACCCAGATTTTGTTATTGAGCTCACCATTAGATTGGGAAAAGCAGCTTGTTGCGTTAGAGCGAGAGCTGCTAAAAAAATCACTCGTTTGGCCAAGCCACCTTTTTACTAAATTTTGCGTAGAGGGAAGGTATAAGGGTGTCGCACACCCAAAATCATCTGTTTCGTGTAAAGGTTTACTGGACACTGACTCTGTAATACATTGGGCAGATAGGTTTTTTGGTTTAATGAAAACCATGTTGTAATAATACGGCCAAATAAACCTTGCCCGGATAAATAAACAATACATGCACTTCATACTGTAGCAGTCGCCAGACTGCACACTGTGCCAGATCCCCCGCCAAGGTTCGCCGACACACACAACACCCGCTGCCAGGCAGGTTTTTACGTTCAAACTCGCTACCTGTCGTCTTTCTTGTCAAAGAAGATGCTCTTTGTGATGATGAAGATTCGGTCAAATCCCCGCATCATTTGCCATGCGCATACATGGCTCAATACTCAACAACGCTCCCTTTGTTTCAAGCACTTTTATCGGTGCTCCGGTATATGTTCAGGTGCCACCCTGAACCCGTAAACAAATTCCCGCGTTAGACAGAAATTACTACGACAACACACGCCACCTTCTCATCAGATAAGCTAGTGGGTATTCCTGCCGGCAACTCTTATGTGCGCATTCCGCGCAGCAAGAGTGCCACGATGCGTGTACTGCTGGAAACCGTACAACGCGGCAGCCGTTACTGTACGGGTGGTGTCATCCCGATAGAGAAAGCGTTACGGTTGGCAGACAAGTTCGCGCACGACCGATGCCAGTCAGTCGAAACGTGCCTGGAACAAGGCACGTGGACGCGCGAACAGTACACTGATCATGTACCCGGACAATGACCAAACACTCACCCATCTCAGATGGTGGCTGCTGGTGACACCGGGACAAGGACTTGTGCATCAGGAAGAGCAATTGAAAGACTGCTGGAACCAGCATGAGCGCCTTACCTGGGGTGAGCAGTATGAACTGCTGCATCTGCAACATAACCGTGAGTATGGCGGTGGCCGTCGCTGGACCTGTCGATGCAGGCACAGCGCCTTGGGGAGATGCCAGCTGCCATGCGTCAGTATGCATCGGGGCATGGGCATGCAATCATCCCAGCAGGAAATAAAAATGTACAACAGCCTGATGCCAGCTCAGGTGAGTGTACAGACAACCTGGTGGCACTGATTGCCTCAATCAAGCGCATGCCGGGTTTCCATGGGGTTCGTATGCAGCAAATGGCGCTGTATGCGCTGGGAAAGGTGTGCTGGGATAAAACACATCAAACCCCATACTCCAACTGGCCAAACAGTGTTCCATATGTGGATAAACGGCAGGCTGTGTATCACAGACCGAATGAGTTACGGTTAGATGTGTTGATAAATATCGTCAAGGCTTATGCGCACTAGCATGACGTCATTTATTAACATCCGCGACTGATTTTATACGAAGGGTACTCCACATCCCAAGTAGTTAGCGTCAAATAAAGGCTTGATGGATTCTGATTCCGTCAAGCATTGGGCTGGCAGACTTTATCGTTTGATGCAAACAATGTTGTGATAATGTGGACTGAGTACGTAGCTGTCTGTTTCAGGCAGTAAGCTAACATCTCATTGCAAATGGAGCCTAAATAATAAATATGATACATATTCGATATCAGATGTGATATTATTCGGCCTTGAAAGGCAAAGAAAGGCAAACCTGAACCGAAAGGCAGGGACGCAAAACCACCGGTCTAAAGGATTTATCCTATGATATATGATAGCGGGGTTGCCAGATTCAATTGCTGTCTGAATCGAGACTTCACGACTTGCCTTTTCTATTGATGTTTTAACGTTATGGAGGAGGTGAGAAATGTCGGTTGAAAATACAAACTTGGCACGGTTTTTGCCCCC
>Ga0208511_100012_pt1 | contig 201472 bp, 186 predicted proteins | sample LakWasMet39_LOW7_2_FD_183879 | JGI IMG/M metagenome (GOLD analysis project Ga0208511, IMG submission 183879) | Freshwater sediment methanotrophic microbial communities from Lake Washington under simulated oxygen tension - Sediment Metagenome... | ecosystem: Environmental > Aquatic > Freshwater...
TCTGCTTGATATTGCGTATTTTGCCAAGCCAAACCTTTGTTATAGACCACACGGCAACAGCCTGCATATTGACGCATGGCGCGGGATTGTTCACCATTTGGCATGAGTTCAAATTGGTAGGCTTGCAGGCGTTTCATCATTACAAGTTAGCATGGAATGTTTGGTTGTCAAATTTTTGCTTTATTAAACCTAAACGTCTTCGCCGTTGCGCTTACATCCTCGCCCTAAACGGCGAGGTTTTACGAGCTAACCGATAAAGTATTCCATTTTGGTTGTACTGAAGAAAAAGATTATCGCCATTACGATTGTTCGTACCAGCTTTTGCTACTATTGACCACCTTAACCACCAACAACATGACGGGCACTTCTATTAGCACACCAACTACCGTTGCCAATGCTGCGCCTGAATTAAATCCGAATATGCCGATTGCTGCGGCTACCGCAAGCTCAAAAAAGTTACTTGCACCTATAAGTGCGGATGGGCAAGCAACACTGTGCTTCTCTCCAACCTTCTTGTTGAGCCAATAAGCTAAGGCTGAGTTAAAGAAAACCTGAATTAAAATAGGAACAGCCAACAAGGCAATGACCAGAGGTTGTTTTAAAATAGCTTGTCCTTGGAAAGCAAATAACAAGACCAATGTAATCAAAAGTGCAGTAATTGACCATGGCCCAATTTTCTCCATCATTACATCAAAGTGCTTTTGCCCGCGCTTCAGTAGAGCTTTACGCCATAGTTGAGCTAGCATCACTGGAATAACGATGTAAAGCATTACTGATGTGACCAATGTTGCCCAAGGCACAGTGATGGAAGACATACCCAGCAATAAGGCTACAATTGGCGCAAACGCAAAAATCATAATGGTGTCATTCAACGCCACCTGTGACAACGTGAACAATGGGTCACCATTAGTGAGCCTACTCCAGACGAACACCATCGCAGTACAAGGTGCTGCAGCCAGCAGAATTAAACCAGCAATGTAGCTGTCGATCTGATCTGGAGGTAGCATCGGAGCAAACAAGTTTCGGATAAATAACCACCCAAGAAAAGCCATTGAAAACGGCTTTACAAACCAATTAACGAACAAAGTCACACCAATCCCTTTGATATGCATTCTAACTTCATGCAACGCACCAAAATCGACTTTCACTAACATTGGAATAATCATCACCCAAATTAAAAAGCCAACAGGCAGGTTAACTTGCGCAAATTCCATGCCGCCTATCAATTGGAATAGATTGGGAGAAAGTTGACCTAACGCGATTCCTACGGCAATACATACCCCAACCCAAAGCGTGAGATAACGTTCAAAAATACTCATGGGTGCTACTGATTGATTTGATTTCATGTTGATATATCTGTGATGAATTGAGAATAATGAGATTACTTCATTTAAATTAATACACTAAATTCGAAGTGCCAACCAACTACAGCAAAATGCAAAAAACTATCACGCATTTTTCACATTAGGCCGAGAACTCAATGAGTGCTTATCAACCGCTGGCGAGCTGATGAAGTCGCTCCTCACCAACAGGCTCATCCTGAAGCATCGGTACTAATGCGTAGCGTTTTGCAAGTTGTTTGGCCACAGTGTTAATTTCCACCAACTCATTTAGTGCTCTTTGATGTAATAAGGCAGAGGTTGTTTTTGTGGCAGCAATGCTATTATTAATTACCCATGCCCATGGCTCGATACCGGCACGACGTAGGTCCTCTTGCAAATTAGCAGCTTCTAATACGGGTGTCTTTTCTGCGAGTGTAACGATCAGTATTTTAGTTTGCTTTGGATCTTGTAACTGCATCATTGGTGTTGTGTAATGCAAATGAGCCTTATCCATTTGGCGAGCTACCTCACGGTGATACGCACCTGTTGCATCGAGCAATAACAAGGTGTGACCAGTTGGTGCTGTATCCATGACAACAAACTTTTTACCCGCTTCACGAATAATCCTTGAGAATGCTTGAAATACTGCGATCTCCTCAGTACATGGAGAGCGCAAATCTTCTTCTAACAGCGCACGTCCATGCGCATCCAATTGCGCGCCTTTGCTATCCAGTACATTTTGACGGTAGCGCTCAGTTTCTTCATGTGGATCAATTCGGCTCACGGTTAAATTATCTAGGCTACCGCTCAACGTGCCTGATAAATGAGCAGCGGGGTCTGATGTAGTGAGGTGTACAGGCAAACCGCGACTAGCCAACTCGACAGCAACGGCTGCGGCTATCGTGGTTTTACCAACACCACCTTTGCCCATCGTCATTACTAAGCCATGACCTTCTTTTGCAATCCCATCAACAAGCTGAGATAGACTTTGCTTGCTTACTTCAACAAGCAAATCGCTCACCTCATGCACTTGATAAGAGCTATCTATTAAAAGCTTTCGCAAGGCATCTAACCCAACCAAATCAAACGCTTTGAGTGCCACTAAATCTCTCGGGAGTTGTTTTAATACTTCTGGAATTGCGTTGAGACTAGACTGTTCGCGCTGATAAATTGCAGCTGCTAACCTATCAGTTTCAGCCTCAATTTTTGGCAAAATGCCATTAATGACTAAGTATTGTTGTTTTAAACCAATACCTGCCAGTTCTTCATGGGTACGCGCAACCTCTCGCAATGTAGACTGCTGCGCTCGCGCAACGAGAATCAACCTAGTACGCTTACCATCGGCAAGTGCATCAACTGCGGCCTTGTATTGTTCGCGTTGTTTTTCTAGGCCAGATAAAGGTCCCAAACATGACGCATCCCCTTTGCCCTCTTCTAAAAAACCACTCCATGCACTAGGCAACTGCAGTAAACGAATCGTATGCCCAGTTGGTGCGGTATCAAATATGATGTGATCATAATCATCCGTCACAGGTGAGTCGATTAAAAGTGCCGTGAATTCATCAAAAGCTGCAATTTCTGTGGTGCATGCGCCAGAGAGCTGCTCTTCAATCCCTCTAACAACATCGTCAGGTAAAATACCACGCACTGGCCCAACAATACGATCACGATAAACCTGTGCGGCAGCTTGCGGATCAATTTCCAGCGCCGCTAAGTTAGCTACGGCTGGCACGGCTGTAATATGATTACCTATGCTAATGCCAAAAACCTGACCAACGTTTGATGCAGGATCAGTACTGACCAGTAAAACGTGCTTACCATTTTCCGCTAGTTGGATTGCCGTTGCGCAGGCAATGGAGGTTTTACCCACACCACCCTTACCAGTAAAGAAAAGAAAACGTGGTGGTTGATCAAGAAATTGCATGAACTATCCTCAGCTGAGCATCAAATAAGCTAACATTAAACTAACAGCATTTACCGCCACTACAGCAACTGGTAAGAGGTTGAATTTCAACTACCGACGTCAGCCCAGCCCAGCGTGCCAGTTCGGTACGGCTTGGGTAACGACCAGCCAACGCAAACTCACCATCCACTAAAATAAGTGGCAAAGCATCTTGACCAGAGCGCTCAAGGAAATCTCTCACCACTTTATTATTAGCAAAATCCATCGGCTGCTGAGCAAGATTAAAACGTTCAATTTGCGCGCCATTAGTTTTCGCCCAATCTGCATCGGCAGAAAAGCTAACTAAACTCTGATCTACTTCTGTCCCACATACGCCACTACTACAGCACATTGCAGGATCAAACACCTGTATTGATTTAGTCATCATAATTCCTTAAATAATAGTCGTTGCGATGTTATCCATTTCAGCTTTGAGTGCTATTTTATCGTTTTTTAGTGTCGTTAATGGCAGCGCCAAAAACGCCTCGATACGCGCACGCAAAATGCTATACGCCTTAACAAAAGCCGCATCAATTTCCTCCTCCGTCCCAGTAACATGTGCTGGATCTTCCACCCCCCAATGCGTCCTTACCACAGGACCAAGATAAGCTGGACACGTTTCACCTGCTGCACTACCGCATACGGTAATCACAATATCTGGCGTTGTTGGTAGGTTTTCCCAAGACTTACTATGGTAGCCATCTGTTGCAATACCCTCACGCGCTAACAAAGCTAACGAGCGTGGGTGCACATACCCAGTAGGCTTACTCCCTGCACTCATTGCGTGCCAACCACTTGGTGCCAAATGGTTAAAAGTGGCCTCACCTAATATAGAGCGACAAGAGTTACCTGTACATAAAAATAGAACATTCATTGTTTACACCTTAGATTTATCGGTTGTTATTGAAGGCAGCACACTTGGCAAACAAACAGAAGTCATTCGCATTTCTACACACTTCTCTGGATGGCCTGCACAACACTCTTCAGTGAGATAAGCAATCACATCTAACATCAATGGGATATTGGCGCGATAACGCTGATAGCGCCCCTCCTGTTCAACTGACACCATATTGGCATAACTCATCGCCTTAAGATGAAAAGACAAGTTGTTTGCAGGAATATTTAAAGTGGTTGCTATTTCACCTGCAACCATCCCGTTTAAACCTTGCTTAACCAAGAGTCTAAACACATCCAAACGCACACCAGATGATAAAGACTCGAAAATTGAAGTTGCTGTATTTTTATCCATAATGCAATATTACAACTATTGTTGAAATATTGCATTATATTTTTCAACACTGCTTTAAGGCAACTTTAGAAGGTCGGATAAGTCGATGCTAAACAGAAAAAACCAAACGGTAGCGATAGACGTAAAAAAAGCCTAGAAACGTTAATTAACTAGGCTTTTGATACTTTTTGATACTAGGTGAAACACTAAATATGGTATATCCCTCGAAAAGTTACCAGCGTTGCCGCATTCACCTGAAACCGTCAGGTGGCGGTAAAAACTACGTTGCTAATTGCTGAGCTGGTTTGACTTTAATATTGCTATTTTTCTCTGCATGCCATAAATCATATTGAAGCTGTAAACGAAGCCATAGCTCAGCGCTTCCGCCAAGCCATTGGGCTAAACGAATAGCCATATCAGCACTGATCGCAGCATGGCCGTTAATCATGCGTGACAACGTTACGCGAGCAACACCCAACTGTTCCGCAGCTTCTGTAACAGTTAGTCCCAAGGCTGGCAATACATCTTCTTTGAGCGTCTCTCCTGGATGAGGCGGGTTAAACATTTTGTTCATACTTATATCTCCTAGTGGTAGTCCTGATAATCAACAATCCCTGCATCTTCACCTTCAAAGCTAAACGTGAGTCGCCAGTTACCATTTACCCATATAGACCAATGTCCTGTTGTTAATCGGTGTAACTTCCATCCTGGCACATCCATCTCCTTCGGGTCGGTCGCCATGTGAAGCATTGCCAATTGACGCGACAACTTGCTTGCATGATCAGCTCTTATGCCAGCCTTGCTGCCAGTTAAGAAAAACTTTTCAAGCCCTTTGTGTGCGAAACTTTTTATCATTAAGTGTGTATCGTATAACGCATCAAGATACTATGCAAGTGTTTATTTAAATTACTCACGCAGCCCCATTAATGGGGATTACTTTCGCCCCTGCTTTTAACTCGTCTAAATAGTCAGCCCATTGCTACATCATCAAAGAACGCTGATCAATAAACTTAGTTCGGTTATAAGCAACCCCTAAAGCATCTGGTACTTTGTGTGCTAATTGATGCTCGATTACATGAGGATCAATATTTAAACGCTCATGTAAAACAGTAAGCGCCATCGCCCTAAAACATGTCCAGTTATTTCTGTTTTGGCGTTATAACCCATACGCTTCAAGGATGCATTGAATGCAGCTTCACTCATGGGCTTTTTTAAGATCATGACCACCTATAAATACAAACTCACCCCAGCCAGATAATGGGTGAATGGTTTTAAGAATCTCAATTGCCTGTTTAGATAATTGAACAAGATAACCTGTATTCGTTTTACTAACACGATCACTCCACTCACCCCTATCTAAATCAATATCAGCCTATTTAGCTATACGCAATTCGCTAGGTCGAACAAAAACAAGGGGTGCAAGCCTCAGGGCATACTCCACTGTTAGCGTACCTTGAAAACCATCTATAGCCCTAAGAAGTTCCGCTACCTGATTGAACTCGGTAAATGATGCCATATGCTTTACATTGGCCTTGGTAGTGTGCCTTTTAAATCTGCTGTTACGTCTCTATTGGCATGACCTGTTTGAACTGCATATCGAAATAATTGCCCTGTAGCCTGCAAAACTCTGTGGGCGGTCTCTAGTTTATTTTGATTTTAAGGTCGTTTAACGCATTGGAGTATATCGGGTGCGGTTAAATCAGATATTGGTTTATTACCAATCCGGGGGAATAAATAAGTTTCAAAGTGCCTAAGCGTTATTTCTCTATGAGACTCGTATTTGTTAGCCATATGAGAAATAACCAACTCACGAGAAACAATTTCAAAGCTATTTGCTGCCGCCTCACTTTTAGAACGATTTACCTGCTGCTTCATCAGACTTGGATCAACACCGTTTGAAATCATCTTGCGTGCGTCATCTCTACGCTGCCTGGCAGATGCTAGCGTAACTTGAGGATACCCCCAATTTAAGTAATTTTTCTTTACCTGCAATGCGGTATTTCATTCGCCAGTATTTTGAGCCATTTGGATGCAATAGCAAAAATGAGCCTTTTTCATAAGCTAGCTTTTTGGGTTTATCCTCATGTATCGCATTACGAATCGCAATATCTGAAAGGGCCATTGGTGGCATGTCCTAGCAAAACAACAATGTAGCCGCATTTATACCCCCATTATTCAGTCGCATGCAATAGTAAAACATCGGATAAATTAGGTGTGCTGCATAAAGAAAAACCCGCACTGTGGCGGGTTTTCGGTACAACTTAAGATAATCTACTACATTAAAATGGTGGAGCAGGCGGGAATCGAACCCGCGTCCGCAAGCCCTCCACAGACAGTTCTACATACTTAGCCTTGTTGTTTAATTTAACGTACAACACACCAACAGACAAGCAATTTGCACGCGAGTTACCTTAAGGTTAATGAAGTGCTAAGTAACCCAACACAACACGTATCCCGTGTATATGACACTACGTATGGGTTACCCCAATCCACCCCACGGGAGAGATGGTGCAGCGTCCAGCCGGGATTAAGCGGCTAGAGAGTAAGTTTCGTCGTTTGCGACTATACTTTTTCTAGTTTATTTACGAGGTGACTAGTCCTCGGTATGCCCTGCACTGCTTTGCAACCCACGTCGAAACCTGGTCAGCCCCATAAATCAGTGACTAAATAAACAGTCACGTTCAGACAGATGAAATCTCCAACAGTTCAACTGTTGTCATTCCAAAAGCAAATTAATTATACGCTTTTAAAGCAATCTACTGAATTATTTATTATGCGCTCGCATAATTCTGCCTTTTTCACGCTCCCAATCACGCGCTTTTTCAGTATCACGCTTATCATGTTGTTTCTTGCCCTTAGCAAGCCCAATCTGCACTTTGACGCGACCTTTGGAAAAATGCATATCCAATGGAACCAAGGTATAACCTGCACGCTCAACTTTTCCAATTAACTTTGATATCTCTTCACTATGTAAGAGCAACTTGCGTGTTCTAATCGCATCTGGACGTATATGCGTAGAGGCTGCCCCCAGAGGGGTCACATGGCAACCTATTAAATAGATTTCGCCACGCTGAATAATGACATACGCCTCTTTAATATTAACGCGATTATCTCGTATGGCTTTTACTTCCCAGCCTTCTAAAACAATACCAGCCTCATATTTATCTTCGATAAAGTAGTCAAAAAAAGCTTTTTTATTTTGTGCAATACTCATAAAACTAAAAATTTCTTGGCGAATAGCTTAAAATCATCATTTTACTCTACTTCTCTTATTTGTTTGGTTGAACGTATTGAGTAATAAAAAGTAATTCATGAAAACTCACTTTTAATTTGCGCAAAGCTGTTTCATCACATCACTCAAAAGGTAAGCATGGCTCATGTAAAAAAAACCGTTCTAGTCAACCACTCTGCAAGTTGCATGTTTCTTTTAGTCGATGACGTAGAACAATATCCCAAGTTTCTACCTTGGTGTGGCGGAGTAGATTTAATTCTGCAAGACGATGTTAGCACTACCGCGACATTGCACATCGACTATCATGGTTTGCGTCAAAACTTCACCACCGAGAACAAGAAGACTTTTCCTGAGTCAATGGAAATTAAATTAAAAAATGGTCCATTTAAACACTTGAATGGTGCATGGCAATTTTTAGCACTCAGTGAAGATGCATGTAAAATTGAATTTTCACTTAATTATGAATTTGAAAATCATTTTTTAGAAAAAATAATTGCTCCTGTGTTTAACCACATAGCAAATACTTTTGTAGATGGGTTTGTGAAGCGCGCCAATACCATTTACGCAAAATAATGAAAGATTACAATGAACACTCCCAATGAAGTAACCGTAGAAGTAGCATATGCTCTAGCAGATGAGCAACTAATCATTCCAATCAAAGTTGAAGACGGCACCACCGCAGAAGAAGCAATCATTGCCTCAGGTATTATGACGAAGTTTCCTGAAATTGATTTAAGGATTAACAAAGTAGGCATTTTTGGCAAGTTGACCAAACTAGACACAAAGCTACGCCATTTAGATCGCGTAGAAATTTATCGTCCGCTAATAGCTGATCCAAAAGAAGTAAGAAAACAGAGAGCTGCTGATGGAAAAATTATGAAAAAAGGCGGTGGCGACCTAGCCGTGTAAAATCTACTCTGGCTCTTTTCAGACCAACGCCTTAGCGATACAAAAATGGGCGCATGACGCGCCCATTTTAAATACAGACAACTCAAACTTTAATCACAATAAGCATCTACATCTTTTTGTGCATCAGCTTTACCTGCATCTAAATCTTCATCACCAAGGTACTCCCTCTCTCCCTGATCGTTGATCTTAGATATTCTACCGCCTGTAGAATACGTCACTAGATTTTTTCTGGCAGCTGCGCAATTCTCCTGCTTAACTTTCAACTCCGCCTGCTTCTGCTGGTCCGCCGCTTTTTGCACCTCAGCATCTTGAGCACGTTTTTTAGCTGCCTCGTCTTGGCTAGCACTAGTTTCTTTAGCCTTTTCTGTTGTTTTATTTCTATTGACAGAAGTTGCTATATCACCTTCAACTGGGGTAAGTGGTGCCTGCCCTGTTGGTTTTGCTACTTTCTTACCACGGATGGACTCCTGCTTAATGTTGGAAGGTGGCGGAATATCACTATAACGAGTGACACCATCCTTATCTTTCCATTTGTAAATTTCAGCGTTTGCCATCAGAGGCACTATCGCCAAACACAGCAACAACAAGCGAACTAACATACACACCCCTTTGTTTAATAGGTTTTTAGCCATATTATTGCTAATCTTGGTTACTAGCAAGTATCGGTTTTAACGTTTGTTATCATTTTAAGTTTACAAATAAATGATTGACACTCTCGCTAAGTCGATTATAAATCTGTATAATTTCGTTTTGGGTACAAGGATTTACGCATGCGTTTATTGCAACAAGCTCTCACTTTTGATGATGTTTTACTAGTGCCGGCCTACTCTAATGTGCTGCCACGCGAAGTTTCACTCACCACACAATTATCTCGAAACATTCGATTAAACATCCCTCTTCTTTCTGCTGCGATGGATACTGTCACCGAAGCGCCGCTTGCAATTGCATTGGCTCAAGAAGGTGGCTTAGGCTTCATCCATAAGAATATGACTGCCATGAAACAGGCAGCGCACGTGGCACGTGTTAAACGCTTTGAATCAGGTGTCGTGAACGACCCGATTACCATTCAAAGCCACATGACTGTTCGTGACGTTTTAGAACTTACTCACACCCACAAGATTTCAGGCATTCCTGTCGTTGACAATGGCAAAATAGTTGGAATTGTTACTAACCGCGACCTTCGATTTGAAACTAATTTAGATCAGCCAATTAAAAACATCATGACCCCTCGAGATAGATTAGTCACGGTTAAAGAAGGGGCTGCCAAAGAGGATGTTATTCGTTTACTGCACCAATATCGCCTTGAGCGTGTTTTAGTGGTGGATGATTCAGATACGTTAAAAGGTTTGATCACAGTTAAAGATATACAAAAATCAACGGACCATCCACTAGCTTGCAAAGATGCTCACGGTAGATTGCGTGTCGGTGCAGCTGTTGGTGTAGGCGACGGCACTGAAGAACGCGTAGCGGCACTTGCCGAGGCTGGCGTTGACGTGATTGTTGTTGATACCGCGCACGGTCACTCACAAGGTGTATTAGACCGTGTTAAATGGGTTAAAAAACATTTCCCACAAATAGATGTAATCGGTGGCAACATTGCAACAGCTAGCGCAGCATTAGCTCTAGTTGATGCTGGCGCAGATGGCGTAAAAGTAGGTATTGGCCCTGGCTCAATTTGTACCACACGTATTGTTGCTGGTGTTGGCGTTCCACAAATCAGCGCAATCGCCAATGTTGAAGAAGCACTGCGTGGTACTGGTGTACCTTTCATCGCTGACGGTGGCATCAGATACTCTGGCGACATCTCAAAAGCGATTGCTGCTGGTGCTTACAGTGTAATGCTAGGCGGTATGTTTGCTGGTACTGAAGAGGCCCCTGGCGACATTGAATTGTTCCAAGGTCGTTCATACAAATCATATCGTGGCATGGGCTCTATTGGTGCGATGCAAAAAGGCTCTAGTGACCGCTACTTCCAAGACAATAATGGCAATGCTGACAAATTAGTACCTGAAGGCATTGAAGGTCGTGTGCCATACAAAGGTAGCGTACTTGCCGTGATTCATCAATTAATGGGTGGCTTACGTGCTTCAATGGGTTATGCCGGCTGCGCAACGATTGAAGAAATGCGTTCACGTGCTGAATTTGTGCAAATTACAAGTGCAGGTATGCGTGAATCGCACGTGCATGATGTACAAATTACAAAAGAAGCGCCTAACTACCGCGTTGACTAATTCAATTTAATATTAACTTTAACAACAGAGAACACAATGCCAGAGAGATTTCTTTGGCACTGTGTTCTCTGTGCATTTTGTGACTAAAAAATGACTCATTCCAAAATTCTAATCCTCGACTTTGGCTCTCAAGTTACTCAACTGATTGCTCGCCGCGTACGTGAAGCCCATGTATATTGTGAAATTCATCCATGTGACGTAACAGACGACTTCGTGCGTAGCTTTGGCGCAGATGGCATCATCCTTTCTGGTAGCCATGCGAGTGTGTACGAAGAAGAAACAGATAAAGCACCACAGGCTGTATTTGAACTTGGCGTGCCAGTCTTAGGCATTTGCTATGGTATGCAAACCATGGCACAACAACTTGGTGGAAAAGTTGAAGCTGGCCATAAACGAGAGTTCGGTTACGCTCAAGTACGTGCTCGTGGCCACTCTGCCCTATTCCGTGACATTCAAGACAGCACAAATACTGAAGGACACGGCCTGATTGACGTATGGATGAGTCATGGCGATAAAGTAACAGCGCTACCGTCTGGCTTTAAAGTAATTGCAAGCAACGACACTACACCTATTGCCGCGATGGCCGATGAAGACCGCAAGTTTTATGCGGTGCAATTTCACCCAGAAGTGACGCACACTAAACAAGGCCAAGCCATGCTCAATCGCTTTGTGCTTGAGATATGCGGCGCAAAACCTGACTGGATAATGGGTGACTACATTGCAGAGGCCGTAGCTAAAATCAAAGCACAAGTAGGTGATGAAGAGGTCATTTTAGGTTTATCTGGTGGCGTGGACTCTAGCGTTGCTGCTGCATTGATTCATCGTGCAATTGGCGATCAACTTACTTGTGTATTCGTTGACCATGGTTTGCTTCGGCTAAATGAAGGCGACCTCGTCATGGATATGTTTGCAGGGCGCTTACATGTGAACGTAATACGCGTAGATGCAACAGACCAATTTATAGGACATTTAGCGGGTGTGAGCGATCCAGAAGCTAAGCGCAAAATTATTGGCCGTGAGTTTGTAGAGGTGTTTAAAGCCGAAGCTGCCAAACTAAAAGCGGGCACAGGCGGCCATAAAGGCGCAACCTTCCTAGCACAAGGCACGATTTACCCAGATGTAATTGAATCAGGCGGTGCTAAATCTAAAAAAGCCGTGACCATTAAAAGCCATCACAACGTAGGTGGACTACCTGAACAATTGGGTCTAAAACTACTTGAGCCGTTACGCGACCTATTTAAAGATGAAGTACGTGAACTTGGCGTTGCGCTTGGCTTACCTGCTGACATGGTATATCGCCATCCTTTCCCTGGACCAGGCTTAGGTGTGCGTATCTTAGGTGAGATCAAAAAAGACTTTGCAGATCTACTACGCCGTGCCGATGCTATTTTTATTGAAGAGCTACGTAATACTAAAGATGAAGCAACGGGAAAAACTTGGTATGAACTAACAAGTCAGGCATTTACTGTGTTTTTACCTGTCAAATCAGTAGGTGTAATGGGTGATGGTCGCACCTACGATTATGTGGTCGCTTTACGCGCAGTAGTGACTAGCGACTTTATGACAGCGCATTGGGCAGAGCTACCATATGCGTTATTAGGCCGTGTATCTAACCGAATTATCAATGAGGTTCGTGGTATAAACCGTGTTGTATATGATGTTTCTGGTAAACCACCAGCAACGATTGAATGGGAATAACAGGAGGCAGTCATTATGAGCCGCGCATTCGTTAATGAAGAAAGATTTGAACAAGCTAATGGTAAAGAGCTTGTTGAGCGTCCAATTAGCGAACATCCTAATTACGTGACGCCTACTGGCGCACTTGAGCTGCAAACTTTAGAAGAATCTTTAATCGCGGAACTAAATCACTTAAAGCTAACAGCAGAGGATACTTTTGCAAAAGATAAAGTAGCAGAAATCGAACGTGACTTACGTTATGTCCGCGCACGTTTAGACTCTGCAATCTTAGTGGATCCTAGCAAACAAACCCATGAAACAGTATTGTTCGGTGCAACGATTCAAGTACAAGATGACAGTGGCGCTCAACATACATTTCATATCGTAGGCGAAGATGAAGCAGACGCAAGTATTAACAAAGTTAGCTGGGTCTCTCCTCTAGCAAAATCATTAATCGGCCAAAAAATCGGAGATACGGTCATTTGGCAACGCCCTGCGGGCAATATCAATTTAGAAATTTTGGACATTCACTACCAATCATGAAAGTAAGCCAAGCCATTATCGAACGACGCTCAATTAAAGCGTACGATCCACAACATAAAATGACTGAGGAAGAGATATCTCAACTCCTGTCTCTAGCAATGCTATCACCTACCGCATTCAATATTCAAAATTGGCGCTTTGTGGTTGTAACAGACCCTAACTTGCGCCACCAAATCCGCAGTGTTAGTTGGAATCAAGCACAGGTTGAAGAAGCCTCACTGCTAATTGTACTGACTGCAGATTTAAAAGCATGGGCTAAACAGCCTGAACGTTATTGGGCAAATGCAGCCAAGCCCGTGCAGGACATCTTAGTGCCTGCAATTGGTCAATATTACGATGGCAACGCTCAAATACAACGCGATGAAGCCATGCGCTCATGTGGCATGGCAGCCACCACCATCATGCTAGCTGCAAAAGAAATGGGCTACGATACCTGTCCAATGGACGGATTTGATTTTGATGCTGTAGCTCAATTGTTAAAGCTACCTGAAGACCATATCCCTGCGATGTTTGTTGTCGTTGGTAAAGCATTAAAAGAAGCAATGCCACGAGGTGGACAACTACCAATGGATGAAGTCGTTATTTATAATCAATTTTAAGCATTCGTTTATAGAAATATAGCCATCAGTAATAATGTCGGCTAACTTCACCATTTAAACTAGACAACACTTTTTGTATTTAATTTATTTTTAAGGTCTTAAATTTTGTTAATTTCTAACAATATCACGATGCAGTTTGGCGCAAAGCCACTATTTGAAAACATCTCAGTTAAATTTGGCGATGGTAATCGCTATGGCTTAATTGGTGCCAATGGTTGCGGCAAATCAACCTACATGAAAATTCTGGCAAAGGTCTTAGAACCGACATCTGGAAATATTTCGTTAGATAATAATGAACGCATGGCTTTCTTGCGTCAAGATCAGTTTGCTTACGAAGATCAGCGTGTGCTGGACGTAGTCATGATGGGTCATGACCAGATGTGGAAAGCAAATGTCGAGAAAAATGCCATCTACGCCAACTTAGAGGCCACTGAAGATGACTACATGCGTGCAGCCGAATTAGAGGCTGTGTTTGCTGAATACGATGGCTATACCGCAGAGGCACGCGCAGGTGAGCTACTGCTAGGTGTTGGAATCCCGATTGAACAACACAACGGCCCAATGAGCGCTGTTGCACCTGGCTGGAAATTACGTGTATTGCTCGTTCAAGCGTTGTTTGCCAACCCAGACATCCTACTTCTTGATGAACCAACCAACAACTTGGATATTAATACCATTCGGTGGTTAGAAGATGTGCTGAATAACCGTAGCTGTACCATGATTATTATTTCCCATGATCGACACTTTTTAAATCAAGTATGTACACATACTTGCGACATGGATTACGGGAAAATTGCTGTGTATCCAGGTAACTACGATGACTACATGGAAGCAAGCACTGCTGCACGTGCGCAACAAGCTAAAGACAACGCAAAAGCTAAACAACAAATTGCCGATTTACAAGATTTCGTGCGTCGGTTCTCTGCAAACGCCTCTAAAGCTAAACAAGCAACCAGTCGTGCCAAACAAATTGATAAAATCAAGATTGAAGAATTTAAACCATCTTCACGCCAATATCCATTTATCCGCTTTGAATATGACGAGCGCGAAAAACTACATCGCAATGCCGTTGAGTTGAAAAAACTCAGTCATGGCTTCGACCGTCCGCTGTTTAATGATGTCGATATGATGTTTGAAGCTGGTGAAAAAGTTGCCATTATTGGTGAAAACGGTATCGGTAAAACAACATTCTTACGTTGTTTAGCTGGAGATTTAGAACCAAAACATGGCGAAGTTAAATGGGCAGAGAAAGCAAAAATTGGCTATTTTGCACAAGACCATGAATACGAGTTTGAAGATGGTGATGAACTGTTCGAATGGATGAGCAAGTTTACCCAGCAAGGCGATGATGACCAAACCGTGCGTAGCATGCTTGGTCGCCTACTGTTCTCTGGTGACGACATCAAGAAATCAGTCAAAGTACTTTCAGGTGGTGAAAAAGGCCGCATGTTGTACGGCAAACTAATGCTCGGAAAAACCAATGTATTACTAATGGACGAGCCAACCAACCACATGGACATGGAATCTATTGAAGCGCTAAATACCGCACTTGATAAATACAAAGGCACCCTATTCTTTGTAAGCCATGACCGTGAGTTTGTGAGTTCAATTGCTACACGTATCATCGAAATTAAAGCAGATGGTATTGTAGACTTTACTGGTAACTATGAAGACTACCTATTAAGTCAGGGTGTTGAATAAGCAAGTAGCAAAAGCAAGCATCGCTCAATGACTGGCTCAGTTTAATTGTTAAACTCATCAGTTCGTCACATTACCGCACACGCCTGCCTACAGGATGTGTTCGGTTACACTACTTTTCGTGGTGAGCAACAAGAAATTGTTGAACATATGGTCGAGGGTGGAGATGCCCTTGTTCTGATGCCGACTGGTACTGGCTTTTATTAAGTTTAATATTCGGTTGATTATTTAATCCGAAGTTTTAATGAGATTGGATCAAGTTTTTTGTCAACCGAAATATTTAGACCAAAAAATCTATTTTAGTTGACATCAATTTTAATAAGCAATTCAGCAAACATCAATTTCTCACTGTAAATCGGTTACATGCTAACCACCTTATCAAATGCATCACTAATCTCAAATTAGCTTCAAGAAAAATCTTCTCCAAGTTGACTTTGCAATTGTAAAATTGCCGCCCTATTCATTGCTGCATACTCAGAAGTATTTGCTCCTTCATTTTCAAGAAGATCTTCATATATGGCTTTTCGAGTTGGTAATGGCAGAGTTTCATTCAGAATATTTTCAAAAATACTTAAAGTTTTTTCTAGCTTCTCCATGCGCCTTTCGCATAATTGGGCTCTATTTAATTTAAGTATTGATTTAGTATTTTGTCCATAATCTGCTGTAACTGCATGCATAATTGTCCCTACAAAATTTAGGTGTACTGCTGGCTCGATATTGTAAGGGTCAATAATGTACTGCATATTTGGATCATGATTAGATTTCAATTGATTACACACTTCACATGCTAGTGTTAAGTTATCCCAATCATATGTTTTTGTTGGGTCTAACGATTTAGGGTAAATATGTTCAACATCACCATGATGGATATGCAAGAGCTTGCTTTCGCAGTATGCACACTTTCCATTTGTTTCTTTGATTAAAGTATTTTTTATATCAGGATGTCTATATTTTGTTTTTTCAGAATCAGTTGGTTTGTCACCTGAATTGATTTTATCCACCAATGTCTTTGTCCAAGAACCAGCATTTGCGGTTAAAATTTCTGGTTTTTCAAGTTTCAATAATTTAATCATCTCGTCTACTCAATTATAGCTTTCAAGGCCTCAGGATAGTATTCGCCCAACCCCGCACCATTTAACTGTTCTCTTAATTCTTTTAACGTTTCTTTATTGATATCCTTATTATTAAAACTTTGAGTTATTCTATCCAACTCCTCCTCAGCCCACTCTGGGAGAGTCACTGGCACACCCAAAACTTCCCTTAATATTTCATTGGCCGTTGCCGCTTTATCATTGGTGTTAAGACATATAGAGGATATTCTACGATTTATTAGAACTTCAGTATCCTCTTCAGACTGTTCATACTGAAGTACATAAACAAGTGAATCCTTTACAGATGACACTACAAATGGACTATGGGTTGCCACGATAAATTGAGCTTTGGGGAACGCATTAGATAACCGTCTCAAAATACTCCTTTGCATTGATGGATGCAGGTGATTTTCAGGCTCATCTATTGTTACTATAAATTCTTCTTTATCATGCGAGTAGAGAAAGATTTGCCAAGCAACATCTATCAGTGACATAACTCCACCTGATGCTGCATCAATCATGAACTCCCCTGTCTCAGTAACTATAACGACATCAGGAATTCTGATGCTTATATCAAGAAATCCTACTGACGGGGGTAAAACTTTTGATAAGATTTCTTTAAAATCTAGGAAAAGTTTTTCTAACTTTGTATTCTTCTGTACATATTGATTGCCTGCACCAAACGTTGCCATTGATATTATGGCTTCTTTCATTCTATATAATGCAGAGAACTGAGAGTGATGTCCTTGGTATCTATTCATACTCTCACTAAAGTAAATGTTGTAAGCTTGTTCTGCCGTCATCGGATTCACCGGTATATTTTCAACTGCCCGATAATTTTGAACCTGCCTATGTGACTGAATGTGAACCCCCAGCAATTGCTGCTGATTTGATATTTGTACGTTATATACTGCACCATGACTTTCTGGAATAACCAAATTAGCTATCACCGAATTATCGTATTCTAGAGTTCCAGCAATATTTGTATTTTGTTCCTTTTGGGTTCTTCTTAAAAAATTAAGCATCCCAGTAAAAAACTTCTTTTCCCCAGTTGAAGATAGTCTTGGTGTTGATAACAAAGAATATGACCATCCAAAATGCTGAGATAGTATTTTTAAAATCGTGCTTTTCCCCGCACCATTTGCACCAGTAATAATTGTAATGCGCGGATGAAATTCCATTTCAATCTTATTAAATTGCCTCCAATCACTAAGCATTAATTTTTTAAATTTCATTACATATCCAAACTTTAGTGGTTTTATTAATCGTTATATTCCGAGACATAAATACTACACATCAGATATATTAACAAGCATGAAGTAGCTATGATTCATTTACGGCAAAGTTAATATAGTAAAAGCCACTCATTAAGAATAGTTTGTTTATTTGTGGGTACCTAGTGATTTAAACACTAGATCCTTTCACCAACGTTAACAAAAATATTTCGCACCTAAAAATGACATAGACAATATTTAGTGCGTAGCACGCTATAAACTCACAAGTTGATCCAATTCTTTGGCCACCAAACTTAGAAGAGCAACTGAATCTAGCTCATTTCTTTCAATCAAATACGCAAGCGTAATCAACGTAAGTGGATGTAATCGCATCACACTAGCCAAATCTTCAATTTTATCCAAAGTTGGATTCTTTAGGCCACGCTCCAGGGTGCTCACATAAGTACGGCTAGAAACATTTGAAAAATCCTCCTGCGTGAGGCGTTTTGAGGTCCTGGCTTGTTTTAACGCTGCTGCAAAAGCATCTTTAATATCCATATAAGGTCCTTAAAAATAGACCTCTATCTAGCCAAAACTAACACTATAGGACTACAATCTATAGTGTTCATTTTGTTAATACTTCAGGATAAAAATATGTTTCAGACCTACGAAAGCGCCAAATACCCCATTTTCTGGAAAGATGTTGATGAAAGTGTTTATAGCTACGCTGAATTAATGGTGAATTCCAGTTGGTTTTACGCTGATTGCAAACTGACTGATGGTGTTGATACAGTCACATCAACCTACCTATTATCAATGTCATCCCAGATAAAGGATTTAATTAATAACCCGGATATTAGTATTAGATCAATTTATCTTGTATCTCCTCCCTATCTTAACCGGACGGACTCTTGGAACATGAGTCCGCTTGCCAAAGTTAGCGTTGGGAAGGTAACGAATGAAGATTACGAAAGTAATATTGAAATTTATGAACTGGAAAGTGGTGAAATACTTTACTCATCCAGTGACATTGATAGCCATGAACAGATTGAAGATATCAATGTTGTTTATAGTTAAATTTAAAACATAAAACTTTTAATGCGCACAGAATGTAAAAAGCTGGGGATGAGTCTAAAATAAATTGCAAAAATCCCCAGCTCTTTTCCAAGCGTTACGCGCATTGGTTTAAATTTCCGCGTGGCGCCTTGATATTATTTGCAAAAATCCGCTTTACCTTATAATAGCTTCATAATCATTAGAAGAATAAGCTATGTCAGAAGAACAACGTCGTCAGCTCCAGCAGCAGCTCTGGAATATCGCCAATACCCTACGCGGCAAGATGAATGCCGATGAGTTCAGGGATTACATTCTAGGTTTCATCTTTTACAAATACCTCTCTGAGAAAATCCAGCGCTTCGGCGACTCAGTACTGGAAGCGGATGGATTAATGTTTGCTGTACTCAATGAAAACACACCTGAGGGTGCGGCACTGGTAGATGCAGTGCATGGCAGCAATCAGCGAAGTGGGATACTTTTTAAAGCCCTCCGAGTTATTCCATGCCGTTGCCATGAAAGGCAGCAATCAGCTTGATACTGGCAATGCTGGTGACAGCCATAACTTTATTCTGGGTGACCTGACCCGTATCCTTAAAAACATTGAACAAAGCACACTGGGTACTGACAGTGCGGATGATTTCAGCAACCTGTTTGAAGACCTGGATCTCACCTCATCCAAACTGGGTGCCACAGAAAAGGCTAAAAATGACCTCGTGGCGAAAGTGCTGGTATATCTGGACAAGATTGACTTCAATCTATCAGACTCAAACGCGGATGTGCTGGGCGATGCCTATGAATACCTGATTGGAGAGTTTGCCTCTGGTGCCGGTAAAAAAGCCGATGAGTTCTATACGCCGCAACCAGTTTCTAGCTTATTAGCCAAGTTGGTCACCAGTACCAACAAAAACCTCAAAAGCGTTTACGACCCCACATGCGGCAGCGGATCACTCTTGTTAAGGGTAAAGCGTGAAGCCAATCAGGTGGATAAGATCTACGGACAGGAACTCAATCGTACCACTTACAACCTGGCACGCATGAACATGATTTTGCATGACGTGCATTACGCAGACTTCGATATACGCCAGGAAGATACCCTGGAACATCCGCAGCATCGTGATTTACGCTTTGATGCAATTGTGGCGAATCCACCGTTCTCAGCACAGTGGAGCGCCAGCCAGCTGCACATGAGTGATGACCGCTTTAGCGTCTACCGTTAGACGAAGGAAAGACTGTAGGATTATGCAATAAAAATCCGGATCTTGGGTTAATGTATTTACCTGGAAAGGACGGCCAGCTTCCACCAAAAGTAACTAAAGTCGTTCCTTACGATAAACCTGAAACCACTGGTCTAGTAAGAGCCTTCGAGTTATATGGCGATGAAGCAGCAGATCTTTTGGATTATTTGCTTGAATACGGTGCTGTAGACTTTGCAGTCCGATCTGATTGTCCTGAAAGTTCTGATTATCGCCCAGGTTGGAGCACCTTTAATTTCCAAGCTCGCGGACTTGAACGAGCATTGAAGCGACTTAAATAAAAAAATATAAACATAACAATTCACTACGTACTTAAGAAAACATCAAATGAAATTGTTAATAGCCTCACTCCTAGCCATCAGCCCAACCATCGTATTTGCAGATCCGATCATGAACCATTTCCATAAGCCTGCCGATGAAAAACGGTCAGTTGATGTCCTCACATAACATCAGTATTTGCCTTGGTTAGAAGCCAAAAGCTCAGAAGCACCTTCATTCCTGAACCTTGCACCAGAAGGTTATTTATCTAGTGAACCTGCTCCTAAAATATTAATTAAATCTTTTATTTAAATATTCTTTATCTATCCATACAATTATTGTTACAATAAATGCATGGATGAAGACACCAAATTATTTCCCAAGCCTAAACGTAATATCAAAAAGGTATTGGGACGCCGAATCGGTACAGGTAAATTCAAAGAATCTACCTCTGTTCTTCGTGTACCAGATAGCCAAAAGCCCATCATTCTCAGCTTCTTGGATGCTTATGAAAAGAAGCTCAAATCCAATACTTATTTGGACGAAAGCTTTTACACCAAGCTAGAAGATTTCCATATTGTTTTTAATGATGAGCCACTCACGCTTCCAATAGGTGGTGCCAAGCTTGATGCGGGCTTCGGCAATATGATTGAAGACTGGATGGAAGGCGAGCTAGAGATTAAGGATTACTTAATGGATGACAAAGAAATGTCATTCTTTAAAATCATCGGTGGTTTATCTATGATACTTGCTGGGTTAGCACCCGGCACTGTCGCCGTAGTTGATCGATCTAAAAAAGCTCAACCTGGCGATATTGTGATGGCTGAATTAAACGGAAAGGAAACTGTTAAGTATTTGGGTAAAACAAAAGACGGTCACTACCAATTAATCCCACATTCAACAGAGGACTTCCCTACGGTCACCATTACTGAATTTGATGACTTCCGAGTGGTAGGGGTAATAAATACATGGTTCAATCGACGCAACAAAAAGAACAACCCGTTCGCCAAATTGCGTTAGTCGATCCCAAAAATTTACTGTGAATCCGACGCGTACATAACATTTTCTTAAGAGGAAAGCCGCTTGTAGTCCTTAGTAATAACGATGGCTGCCCAGTCTCACGTAGCGATGAAGCAAAAGCATTAGGTGTGGCCATGGCAGGCGCTTGGTTTAAGTACAAAGACCTTGCCAAGAAACATGGCAGTATTACGAAGATTTAGTCCTGATCAGGAAATCTACTCTATTGATGAATGTTTTTTGGATCTAACAGCGTTTAAACGCATCAACCTAACTGACTATGGCCATGACATCTGCAGAACAGTTTTAAAAGGACTAGGGCTTCCTGTACGCGTTGGAATAGGCTCTACAAAGACACTTGCAAAGCTTGCCAACCATTGCGCTAAGAAACGTCCTGAGTTTAATGGTGTTTGTAACTTCAACGCTATGTCTCCTGAAGAAGTTAATCTAGTTATGTCTGAAACGGAAATTGGCGATTTATGGGGTGTTGGTCGTCGTCTTGCACCTCAATTAATTGAATTAGGCATTTGTAACGTATTGGACTTGAAAAATGCTGATCCCAATCGGCTGAGGGAACAGTTTAGTGTTGTGATGGAAAAAGCCATACGTGAACTGAATGGCGTGATGTGCATTGAGATGGAAGAAGTTCCGCCACCCAAACAACAAATTATGAGCTCCAAAAGCTTTGGCCGGCCTATTACTGAATTGGTACAAATCTCAGAGGCAGTTACGGCTTATATGTGCCGTGCAGCTGAAAAACTACGTTCACAAAAATCCGCAGCTGGTAGCGTACATGTGTTCTTGCGAACTAGTGAATTTAAGCCAGACCAGCCGTATTACTCCAATGCCGTTACCATACCACTGCCAACTGCTACTGATGATTCAAGGCGCCTGGTGAATGTAGCTTTATGGGCATTAAAGAAGATTTATCGACCTGGTTTTAACTATTCCAAAGCTGGAGTTATGTTGGGAGAGATTGTACCGTTAGAAGGCGTGCAAACCGACCTATTCAGCCAAGCGCAGTCAAACCCAAAATCTGACAAATTGATGGCCGCTATGGATGCAATCAATAAAAAATGGGGAAGATCAGCAATCAAGGTGGCCAGTGAAGGTTTTGCGAAACCTTGGGCTATGCGGCAATCAAATAAGAGCCCCTGCTGGACTACTAAGTGGAAAGATTTGCCGGTGATTGAAGATTAAAGTATATATTTTTATAAATGGTAAGTAAGAGAATGAACAATATGAAAAGTGCAAAATATCTCTTCAAATGCACCTTATAATTTTTTATATCATATAAATAATGTTAAGACTGCGTATTCTTACCCAAAAGAGCCACTTATTACAGTCGCAAAAAAGCCACCTAAAATAGTCTGAAAAGACCATCGATAATTACATAAAGCAGGCGTTAGTAATTTAGAAATTTTAGGTCTTTTTATCTGATCAGGTTCGATACAGAGCATGCGTCGCTTAATTGACACATGACTGCTAAATCCGCAAAGCTGACTGTCAGCATCAACACGCACAGACAGCCATCAACCGCTTTGTCCGACAAATCGCACTGCTACTAGTCCTTGTCTTTACTGCAAACGTACAGTGCCAGCCCAAAGAGGAACTTGCGAAGTTGATGGTAAAGAAATGAAAATTACTATCGGGCAAGCAGGCAACTAAGCTTCATTTCACTTAATGTATATTTATCCTGATTTGAAAGGATCATTGCTATGAAATCATTACCGATAATTTGGCAGAGACTAGTGAGCTCGAAAGGAAGGACGTGCGATCGCTGCAACGCCACCAATCTGGAAATGCAGCAAGCCATCAGTAAACTCCAGGAGGCACTTCGCCCCTTGGGTATTGAGCCAACCCTTGAGACCAGAGAGATAGACGAAGAATCATTCAAAGCCAACCCCTCTGAATCCAACCGCATTTGGATCGCGGGCAGGCCCATGGAAGAATGGCTTGGTGCAAGGGTCGGCAGCAGTCGTTGTTGTTCTGTTTGTGGTGAATCAGAGTGTCGAACGATAGAGGTAGAGGGAACTGCGTTCGAGGCCATTCCCGAGAAGCTCTTTCTCAAAGCTGCCTTGGTCGCTTCTGCTGAGTTGTTAGATCCCACCCCTGATGCGCCGGCGCGTTAATGTTCATTTTGCCTCGTCAACCATTTGAATGGTGGTCGCTTCAACTTCCTTGGCGACTTGAACCAGCCCTGCATCTTGCGATAGCGCCGAAATCATATCCGCCGGTCTAATCAGACCGATCTTGGTCTTGCCTTTCTCGGTAAATACCGAGATACGGCAGGGCAGTGCCATATTCAGGCGCATGTCGGTAGATAACACTTTTGATGCCTGTACCGGGTTGCAAACCTCGAACACTTTGCATTCCTCCCCAAAGGCAATCCCCTTGCTACGCAGAGTGTTACCCAAGTCGTGAACATGCAGCACGCCGAAAGCGTGACGCTTCACTGCAGATTCAAGGTCTGTAGCCGCTTGTTCGAAGGTTTTATCTGTTTCAACGATGTAGTACATGAAAACTCCTATTGTCCAAGACTGTTTGGTTAAATGGTTTCAGCAGGCACACTAAATATCCCCAATTGCAAATCGATCGGGCATGTTTAGTGTGCCTCCCTGTGTGGCGCAGCCTTAATTATCTTGAGGGTTGTCCCCACATTTCATGCTGATGCTGCATCATATGATCCATCATCATCTGCTGCATGGGCATGTAATGATCCATCATGTACTGGCGCTGCTTCATTTGCTCGGGGGTGAGGTTGGAATAATAGTCGTCCATGTCGTCCCATCCCATCATCATGTCGTGTCCCATTCCCATACAGCCATCAGGTCCCCACATGCCTTCCATCATATGCATGTTGTTCTGCATGGTCGACCAGTGCTCCTTGAGCAGTTTCTGCCGCTTCTGCGGATCCTGGGTCTGATGAATTTTGTCCATCTCTTGCTGCATCTTCTTCATGTTTTCCTGAATCTGCTTCATTTGCTTGTCGAACTCAGCCACATTAGGTGCATTTTGCTGAATTTGCGCACCGTTTTGGGGTGTCGTTTTTTCAGCCATTGCCGGGGTAGCCGAAAAAATGGCTGTAACCAATAGTGCTATCAAAGCAGTCCGTTTCATTCTGAATCTCCTTTAATCGGTATAAAACAAAGGGGAATGACTTCCCTATCTCCGTAACAACCGGAGTCCGTTTGCTACAACCAACAAACTGGCACCCATGTCGGCGAATACAGCCATCCACATAGTCGTCATTCCTACGAAAGTAAGCATAAAAAATACCAGCTTGATGCCGAGTGCGAGTGCGATGTTCTGTTTCAGTATCGCAGCTGTATCCCGAGACAAGCGCACGAAAGCTGGAATCTTGCGCAGGTCGTCATCCATCAACGCCACATCGGCGGTCTCAATGGCGGTATCGGTACCAGCTGCCCCCATGGCAAAGCCTATGTCGGCGCGTGCCAAGGCAGGCGCATCGTTGATGCCGTCGCCTACCATGCCGATCTTCCCGCCGTTTCCGTCTTTCAGGAGTTGCTCAATGGTTGTGAGCTTGTTCTCCGGCAGCTGGTTCCCTCTCGCTTCATCAATGCCGACCTCGCTTGCAATGGCTTCGGCAGTGTGCGCGTTGTCGCCAGTCAGCATCAGGGTTTTTACCCCGAGAGAATGCAGTTCTGCAATGGCTTGACGACTGGTATCCCGCACCGTATCGGCAACCGCGAAAATACCGAGCACCCCAGTCTGATTCGCCAATAGCACAGCCGTTTTACCCTGGCGCTCCAACGGCATGAGCTTGGCCTCGATGTCTGCGGAACACAAGCCCAGATCTTCAATCAGTTGATGGTTGCCGAGTTGGTAAGTATGACCATCAATACTGCCCTTCACCCCACGTCCTAGAATGGCGGCAAAGTCATCAACATCAAGCAACACAATCCCAGACTCATTAGCTGCACGAGCAATGGCTAATGAAACCGGATGATCGGAGCGTCCCGCCAGACTTGCCGCCAGGGTGTGAATCTGAGTGACGTCATCACCAGTTAGTGCGATAAAGTCGGTCTGGGCAGGCTTCCCGTGGGTAATGGTGCCGGTCTTGTCGAGTGCGAGAGTCGTTAATTGATGTCCTTCCTCAAGATAGACACCGCCTTTGATCAATATGCCTTTGCGCGCAGCCGCAGCCAGCCCGCTGACAATGGTGACCGGCGTTGAAATCACCAATGCACACGGGCAGGCGATGACGAGCAGCACCAAGGCCTTGTAGATCCAGTCGAGCCATGATCCCCCATTGAGCAAAGGCGGCAGGATAGCGACCAGCAGTGCGATGGCAAATATGGATGGCGTGTAGATTTTGGCAAACTGGTCGACAAAACGTTGAGTGGGGGCACGGCTACCCTGAGCCGATTCTACGGCATGGATGATGCGGGACAGTGTGGAATGGCTCGCTTCTGCTGTTACACGGTATTCGAATGAGCCGGTTTCGTTGATGGTACCTGCGAAGACGACATCCCCCTCAGCCTTGTCCACGGGCATGCTTTCACCGGTGATTGGGGCCTGATTTACCGCCGACCGGCCGCTGGTCACAATGCCGTCAAGCGCTATCCGTTCACCGGGGCGCAGGCGTACCACCGCTCCAAGCGGCACTTCCTTGGCAGCCATGTCCAACCAATTGCCATCTTGCTGACGAACTGTCGCGGTTTCCGGAGCAAGTTCCATCAACCCGCGTATAGCGTTACGCGCACGGTCGAGGGACTTGGCTTCAATCAGTTCCGCCAGCGCAAAGAGAAACGTCACCATGGCCGCCTCTGGCCAGTGTCCGATAGCAACCGCGCCGGTTACCGCAATCGACATCAGGGCGTTTATGTTCAGATTGCCGTTTTTGAGCGCGACCCAGCCTTTCTTGTAGGTCGGCAGACCACCGGACAAAATCGCCAACAAAGCGAGCGCAATGATCGCCCACTCTTGCACGCCGGCAATCCAGCCCACGACTTCAGATAACGTAGCCGCGACCCCTGAAAATGCCAATGGCCACCAGTTGGTCTTCGAAACTGGTTCAATCTGTGGGGTTACAGCGGTTGCATTGCCCGATTCAATCTTCGCTTCGAAACCGATGGCTTGTAACGCCGTAACGATGTTATCCAAAACTTCCGGTGAGTGTGTAACGGTGAGGCGCCGCTGTATCAGATTGAAATCCAGCGCGGCTACACCGATCATCCCCGTCAGCTTGGCTCTGATGAGATTTTCTTCGGTCGGGCAATCCATGTCGTCAATACGAAAAACAGTCTTGCCTGCCCCATGATCAGGTCCGACCATCATTGAAGATGAGTCAGTCGCACAATCACACGTATTGGAATCGCAAACTTTCATATCAGTCTTATCATTTGTAGAGAAATATTTAAGCTACCCTGCAGCGGCTATAGAGTCAAGTGATTGTGATGATGGAGACCCAGACTTTCTGACAATGACATGAAAGTTGGGTAGTGAGCAAAACTAACGCGCGCAAAAATCGAGACAATTCGCAGCAGTAATTAATCGATGGTTACACAAAATTCAGAACCCCCTTGATATTGAACTGGAGCACCGAGCTTCTGCTGTTGGTATGGATAACTTTGTAACAGGTATTATCTACTTATACCACCAATTTTCCTTGAGTATTGATTATTGATATGTTAAATTTAACTTGTGAAGATATTATCTAAAATCCTTTTAATCTTATTCGTGTTGCAGTCTACATGGGCTGTTGCTGCTCAATATTGCCAGCACGAAGAAAGTCCGAAGGTTGAGCATATTGGTCACCATACGCATAAGCATACTTCTCAAAGTGCTGACAGTAATCATGTGACCGATCAAAAATCAAGCGACAGCTCTAAGTCAGGAGTTGATACTGATTGCCCTTTCTGTCACTTAAGCAGTATCAAATCAATGATTAGTAACTTGCCTGTGATTGATGCAGAAATCGAGTCTGTTGTAATAGTCGGTATTTATCGCAGCTATCCTGAAATTATTCCACTGAAGCCTGAACGACCCAACTGGAATCTTGCTGTTTAATTCAGCGAGATTTTGTCATCTTTAAATACTAGTTATTCTGTAGCAATTAACATTATCTCGCTGAATTCTGACCTTATTTTTAGGAGAATTCTATGCGTTTATGTTATTTGTTTTTATCATTTATTTTATTATCAATCCCGGTACTGGCGGCAAATGACGCTGCCCTACAACATGCCGAAAACCAAAATTTAACAGATCTTTCTCTTTCAGACTCACTTGATCTGGCATTGAAGGCAAATCCTGATATTGCCGTTGCCATACGCGAGCGAGAGGCTATAGATGGAGTAAAAGTACAAGCTGCCACTAGGCCCAATCCCTTTGTATCAACCTCTATTCAAGACACCCGAAGTGCTACACGGCAGATTTATCTTCAATTTAACCAAGAGATTGAGCTAGGAGATAAGCGTACAGCCAGGATGGAAGCTGCCGATGCTTTCTATAGCAAAGCAGATGCCGAGCTAGCCACTAAAAAAGCTGAAATTCACGCTAATGTGGTGTTGGCTTTTTATGAGTTACTGGTGGCACAAGAACGAGTGACACTTGCCAAGTCCTCAGTGGTAGTTGCCGAATCGGCACTTGATGCTGCTTCTAAGCGTGTCAAAGCTGGCAAAAGTTCACCCGTTGAGCAAACCAAATCAACTGTTGCTGCTGCATCCGCAAAAATTGAGCTGGTTCAAGCCATGACGCAATTAAACAATAGTCGCAAACGTTTAAGTGCTCTGTGGGGTGATAACGCACCTAGCTTCGAGCGTGCAACTGGTGAAGTTGCAACCATTCCTGAAATAAGCTCACTGAGTAACCTTCAATCATTAATAGATAGCGCTCCATCCGTCAAATTAGCCAAACTGGAAATTGATGCGCGAAAGGCAATGACTAGGATTGAGCGTAGCAGAGCCATCCCTAATATCACAATCAGTGCAGGGGTAGTGAATAACCAAGAGATTGGGCTTAATCAGGCCTTGTTTGGATTGTCCATTCCAATCCCAGTCTTTGATCGTAACCAAGGTAATGTTCAAGAGGCTGCCAGCCGCACATTTAAAGCTGAAGACGAACTGATTGCTGTAAAAAACAGAATTCAAACAAATCTGGCTACACAATATGAAAGACTAAATGCGGCCAGACAGGCAACTCTGTCGCTGCAAAGTGACATTCTACCCAATGCTCAAAGCGCGTTTGATGCTGCCAACAGAGGCTTTAGTTTGGGTAAGTTTAACTTTCTGGATGTGTTGGATGCTCAACGCACGCTATATCAAGCCAAATCTCAATATATCAACGCACTCTTGGAAGCACATCAATCGATTGCTGAAATAGAACGTACTCTTGGTGAAGTTGTAGAGCACCAAGCAACAAAGCCTTAAGGATAATTAATCATGAATTTTAATTTCGATAAAAGTAGCAAAAAAAACGGACAAGTGATCGCAATTATCTTGGTCATCATTATCAGTATTGTATTAGGTGCGTTGATACTAAAGACCGAAAAGCCCAAGGCTATGACCGAAGAACATGAAGAGCACTCTGAAGGCGAGGCGCAGGCAGAGCATGATGAAGGCATGCCTGAGGAGTCATCAGGCTTAGATAAGAAGGCCATGGAAGCGCACGAAAAGCAGCATACAGCACAAGTACCGGAAGTTTTAAAAGGGCCACATGGCGGAAAGCTTTTCGTAAAGGATGACTATGGCGTAGAGATTGCAATCTTTGAAGAAGATACACCGCCGGAATTCAGGATATATACCTACTTAAATGAAAAGCCTTTGGAACCAACTTTATCAAAAGTCAGTGTGGAACTGACGCGTCTAGGCAGAAACCCAGAAAAATTCAATTTTGTTAAAGAAAACGATTATTTAAAAAGTAATGCGACGGTGATGGAGCCACATTCGTTTGATGTACACCTCAATGCCGTTTACAACAACAAAAGTTATACGTTTGCTTACAAACAGGTTGAAGGCAGAATTTCAATGTCCGATAAGCAGCTAACATTAAACGCCGTTGAAGTGCTGACCGCAGGTCCTGCAAAAATAAAAAGTACATTGAAACTACAAGGTGAGATCAAGCTGAATGCTGACAAGAGTGTGCAGATTGTGTCTAGAGTCGGAGGCATAGTAGAAAAGGTCAGCGTGAATGCTGGCGATAACGTACGTAAAGGTCAAGTTTTAGCGACAGTATCCAGTCAAGCGATTGCAGACGTACGTAGTGATTTATTGGCTGCTCAAAAAAGAGTTGGCCTTGCGCGCACCACTTACGAACGTGAAAAACAACTTTGGGAAGAGAAAATCTCAGCGCAGCAAGATTACTTGCAGGCGCAGCATGATTTACAAGAAGCGGAAATTAACTTAAATCGTATTCAACAAAAGCTGGGCGCCTTAGGTGCTGGTGCTAGTGGATCTGGGCAAGCTCGCTATGACATCCGCTCGCCAATTGACGGCATGGTGACATTAAAAAAAGTCAGTCAAGGTCAAGTGATAAGCGAAATCGACAGTTTGTTTGAAGTATCTGACTTATCAACAGTTTGGGCGGAGATGACCATTTACGCCAAAGATATTAATACAGTGAAATCAGGTCAGCAAGTCACTGTTAAAGCGAGCGCTTTTGATGCGCATGCATTGGGCAGTATAGCTTACGTGAGTTCACTGGTTGGTGAGCAATCGCGGACTGCGATGGCGAGAGTGGTGCTCAATAATCCTGATAAAACTTGGTTGCCTGGTTTGCCCGTCAATATTGAACTCACTTCAAGTGAAGCGGATGTGCCATTGGCGGTATCAGTAGAAGGTATTCAATCGTTAAATGAAGAAACGGTTGTATTCGGTCGCTATGGCAACTATTTTGAGGCTAGACCTGTCACGCTGGGACGCAGAGATGAAAAATATGTGGAAGTGTTAGAGGGGCTAAATGCAGGGGAAAAATATGCAGCTGGGAACAGCTATTTGATTAAGGCTGACATTGGCAAAGCAGGAGCAAGTCATGAGCATTAATGCATTGATTTTGAAATCTGCTGATAAACCAAAGGAGCTATCAAATGTTTGAGAAGATTATTCGATTTGCAATTGAGCAACGATGGTTAACATTAACCATGGTGCTAGCTATTGCCTTATTAGGCATGTTCAGCTATCAAAAACTCCCAATTGATGCTGTGCCAGATATTACTAATATTCAGGTTCAAATCAACACCTCAGCGCCAGGATATGCACCACTGGAGACTGAGCAACGGATCACATATCCGATTGAAACAGTCATGGCGGGCATCCCCAAGCTGGAGCAAACCAGATCCATTTCTCGCTATGGACTATCTCAGGTAACGGTTATTTTTGAGGAAGGGACGGATATTTTCTTTGCAAGGCAGTTGGTGAACGAGCGTATTCAGCAAGCTAAGGAAAAACTACCTGCAGGCATTCTTCCTGAGATGGGCCCTACCTCAACTGGTCTTGGTGAAATCTTCATGTGGACGGTTGAAGCGAAAGAAGGCGCACTTAAGCCCGACAAAACACCCTACACCCCAATGGATTTAAGAGAGGTGCAAGATTGGATTGTTAAGCCTCAGTTGCGAAATGTCTCAGGTGTGAATGAAATTAACACGATTGGTGGCAATGTTAAGCAATATCAGGTCGCACCATCCGCAGAAAAACTGACGGCGAGAGGGTTGTCTATTGATGATTTAGTCACTGCGCTAGAAAACAATAATGCCAATATGGGGGCTGGCTTTATCGAAAAATCAGGTGAGCAGTATTTGATTCGTGTGCCCGGCCAAGTGAAAGATATGGTCGACATCAGTAATATTGTGGTCAGTGCTAAAAATGGCGTACCTATCCGCGTTTCAGATGTAGCAGAAGTCATGATTGGGAGTGAGGCACGTAGCGGAGCTGCAACTGAAAACAGCCAAGAAGTCGTGCTGGGCACAGTTTTTATGCTGATGGGTGAAAATAGCCGTACCGTATCTGCTGCGGTTGAAAAGAAACTGGCAGAAATTAATAAATCATTGCCTCCTGGAATTGTTGCCAAAACGGTTTACGACAGAACTATCCTTATTGATAAGGCAATAAACACTGTTAAGAAAAACCTGCTTGAAGGCGCACTTTTAGTGATTGCCATCCTGTTTATTTTTCTAGGCAATATTCGCGCGGCCATTATCACGATGTTAGTCATTCCGCTATCCATGCTATTTACTTTCACTGGCATGGCCGCTGCAAAAGTAAGTGCGAACCTAATGAGTTTAGGCGCATTGGATTTCGGCATTATTATTGATGGTGCAGTTGTCATTGTAGAAAACTGCATGCGCAGGCTTGCCCATGCACAATCTGTGATAGGCCGACCACTGACACGTTCAGAACGCTTTTCAGAAGTATTTGAGGCGGCTAAAGAAGCAAGAAAGCCGCTAATCTACGGTCAACTTATTATCATGGTCGTTTATCTCCCCATTTTTGCTTTAACTGGGGTAGAGGGAAAAATGTTTCACCCAATGGCTTTAACCGTAGTGATAGCCTTGATAGGTGCCATGTTATTTTCTGTCACTTTTATTCCTGCTGCGGTTGCACTTTTTATCAATGGAAAAGTTGATGAAAAAGAGCAGTATTTAATTCGCTTAGCTAAGCGTGGATACCAGCCAATTTATAACAAAGTAATGGACAACGGTGCATTGGTGTTAACGCTTGCAATTGCTTCGGTGGTGCTTAGCGGCTTATTGACTACGCGCATGGGTAGCGAGTTTGTACCAAGTTTAAATGAGGGTGATATTGCCCTCCATGCTTTACGTATACCTGGAACCAGTCTGTCTCAAGCGATTGAGATGCAAAAAGAGCTTGAGCATACGGTTAAATCATTTCCACAAGTTGATAGGATTTTTGCCAAAATCGGTACAGCGGAAATTGCTTCTGACCCTATGCCACCCAATGTAGCCGATAACTACATTATGCTGAAACCAAAATCAGAATGGCCAGACCCCAACTTAAGCAAAAATGAGTTAACGGCGCAAATTCAAAAAGCCGTGAGTACAGTGCCCGGCAATAACTATGAGTTTACGCAACCTATTCAGATGCGTTTTAATGAGCTGATTTCAGGCGTGCGCAGTGATGTGGCGGTGAAAATCTTTGGCGATGACATGGAGATAATGAACAACAAAGCCAAAGAAATTTCTGAGGTATTGTCAAAAATTCAAGGTGGTGAAGACATCAAAGTTGAGCAAACCACAGGGTTGCCAATTCTCACAGTCAATATCGATCGCCAAAAAATTGCAAGACTTGGCGTTAATGTGTCTCAAGTGCAAGACGCTATTTCCACCGCGATGAATGGTAAAGAAACAGGGACAGTTTTTCAGGGGGATCGCAGATTTGATATTGTTGTAAGACTGCCAGACACGTTGAGAACGGATATGGATAGCTTTAAGCGCTTACCCATCAAAATAGCCAACGATAGCGGTATGCCTGTTTACTTGCAGCTCGGTGAAGTTGCTTCCATTGATATTGCTCCCGGCCCCAATCAGTTTAGTCGTGAAAATGGCAAGCGTAACGTAGTTGTTACTGCTAACGTAAGAGACCGAGATATTGGCTCGTACGTTGCAGAGGCACAGCAACGTATCCAAGAAGAAATAAAAATACCCGCTGGCTATTGGATTAATTGGGGTGGCACTTTTGAGCAACTGCAATCAGCCAGTCAACGCTTAAAGATAGTGGTGCCCATCTCTCTTCTGCTTGTTTTCATATTGCTTTACATGATGTTCAACAATTTGAAAGATGGATTGATTGTTTTTACTGGGATTCCATTTGCCTTAACTGGCGGTATTCTCGCTTTATATTTACGTGACATACCGCTTTCAATATCGGCTGGGGTCGGATTTATTGCCCTATCTGGCGTTGCTGTTTTGAACGGCTTGGTTATGATTACTTTTATCAGAGGCTTAATTGCCGAAGGCAAACCACTGGATGTAGCAATTCAAGAGGGAAGTATGAATCGGTTACGCCCGATTTTAATCACTGCACTCGTCGCCTCTCTTGGCTTTTTGCCCATGGCTATTGCAACTGGAACAGGAGCAGAGGTTCAACGACCGCTCGCTACAGTGGTTATTGGCGGTATCCTGTCATCTACAATTCTGACATTACTGGTACTACCGTTGTTATATCGAATAGTTAATCAGTCTAAATCCAAATCCAGCACAACTAAAATAATCGGAGAAGGTTCATGAGTGCTGAACATAACCACGCATTACCGAGTACTCAAAATGAGAAAGTGTTATGGGCAGCCTTTGCATTAACCACAACATTTCTCATTGCCGAGGCTATGGCAGGGGTTTTATTGAACAGCCTTGCACTGTTATCAGATGCAGCGCATATGTTTACAGATTCGGCGGCGCTAGGCATTGCCCTGGCTGCCGTCAGAATTGCAAAAAACCCTGCAGATCAATACAGGACGTACGGCTATCACCGCTTTGAAATATTAGCGGCTACCTTTAATGCGTTGCTGCTTTTTGGTGTTGCAATTTACATTCTGCATGAGGCATGGCAACGTTTTCAAAGCCCTGTTGCAGTGCAATCAGTCGGCATGATGGCGGTTGCAAGCTTGGGTCTCGTTATCAACTTGATCAGTATCAGATTGCTCAGTGCTGGTAAGGACAGCAGCTTGAATCTTAAAGGAGCCTATCTAGAGGTGTGGAGTGATTTGGTAGGGTCTATCGGCGTTATTGTCGGTGGCATAGTCATCTATTTTACTGGTTGGGCTTGGGTGGACACCTTAGTTGCTGTTGGCATTGGCTTATGGGTCTTGCCGAGAACATGGATATTACTTAAAGAAAGTTTGAATCTACTTTTGGAAGGCGTTCCACTTGGTATTGATATAGAGGAAGTGGAAAAAGAAATATTAAGTCAAAAAGGTGTTGTGAGCTTACATGACTTGCATTTATGGGCAATTACAAGCGGTAAAAATAGCCTCACAGCGCATATTCTGATGGATGGAACAGTCGAATCGACTACGCTTATAAACGCTATTCAATCTAGCCTTTCTGATAAGTTTGCTATTACACACACCACATTGCAATGCGAAACTAAATTATGCGATCAGGCTGAAAAATGCGTATTCATTGATGGGTCAAATACACTTCAGCAGCATTCCCACAATCACTAACCTAACTAATGATTAATTTAAAGGATATGAGATGGACTGGAACGCAGAGTTTATTTTATCGGTTCGCATTATTTACGCCGCAATATTAGGCGGACTAATCGGATGGGAGCGAGAAAATCATAATCGCGATGCAGGTGTTCGCACCTATATGGCTGTAGCGGTTGGCGCATGTGCGTTTAGCATTATCTCTAATCATGTACCCGGAGAGACAACGCGCATAGCTTCACAAGTTGTCACAGGTATGGGCTTTATTGGTGCAGGTGTAATTTTACAGGTAAAAGGAAGAGTTCAAGGCTTAACTACTGCGGCAACATTATGGGCTACTGCTGCAGTTGGGATGGCAAGTGCATATGGCATGTATTTACTTTCTGGACTTACAGCCTTATTAATCCTTGGTACGCTAGGTTTACATCACATACCAGGCTGGGCTCGGCTTGTCAAAAAACATCATGTTCGTTCCGAGGAAAGGGAGTCCAATGAGTAATTTTATAGTGGATCATTTCAAAGATGTCGCCAAACTCATCACAGAGTCAGCAATTAGTTTACAGGTTCCTATTTCTGAGGCGATAGCACTTTTCACCCTTTCGTTAAAGCATGGAAATAAAATACTCGCCTGTGGTAATGGTGGTTCTGCTGCTGATGCTCAGCATTTCACATCAGAACTCATGGGAAGGTTTGAGAAAGAGCGCGGACCTTTACCTGCAGTGGCACTAAATACTGACACCTCACTATTGACTGCAGTAGCCAACGACTATCACTTTAAGCAGGTGTTTGCACGACAAGTTTATGGCCTCGGCCGTGCAGGTGATGTATTACTTGCTATTTCGACATCTGGCAATTCAAGCAATATTATTGCTGCCGTAGAAGCTGCCCATAAATTGGAAATTTCTGTTGTCATGCTTACTGGACGCGATGGTGGAATACTATCAAAAACCTTAAATCCGAATGATATTTTGATTAATGTTGCTCATTCACGTACTGCGTTTATTCAAGAAGTACATGCGATTGTCATTCATTGCTTGTGTGAGGGTGTTGACAATCATCTGATACAGCTCGATTAGTCTGAGTATTGATTGTCACTATGTTCTCCACTCCAAATATACGTCTAGTATTAATCGTCTCCGTATTCATCTTGGTTACTGGAAACTTCGCCCTATTTCATCGACTAACTGAAATATACCCATTTGTTGAAAAATGGCCTTTCGTAATAGCACTCATGGGATTTTTTTCTTTTTCGACCATGCTATTTTTAATCTGGACTTGTTTTGGCAAATTCAGTAAATGGGTTCTCACAACTTTTCTAGTCACTTCTGCATTTGCTGCCTATTATATGGATCAGTTTGGTGTAGTGATTGATCGAGACATGATCGCTAACATGATGGAAACCAATCCACAAGAATTTGCAGGGCTTGTTAGTATTAAGCTGGTTGTTCACGTACTATTAATCGGTATTATTCCATCAATGCTTGTTTTTAAATTTGCTCCAATGTCCACTAGTTTTGGCAGTGGGTTAAAAGTTAGACTACGTTTAACGGCACTTTTAATAGTGCTATGTATTCTCAGTATATCGCTCTTTACAGCAGACTTTGCCAGTTTTGTTCGAGAGCATAAAATCACTCGTATGTATGCTAACCCCTTAGGGTTTACCTACTCGCTAATCTCCTATGGTAAAACGCAATTTAAACGCCAACCTGTTTATGTTTTAAAGCATACGGCGGCGGATGCGAAGAAATTATTTCATATAGGTAATAAAAAATTAATCATTTTAGTTGTTGGAGAAACTGCAAGATCAGATCGATTCTCGCTTAATGGCTACAATAAGGAAACAACCCCAGAACTTAAGAAGCTGAATGTGGTAAGTTTTAAAAACGTCACATCCTGTGGTACTGCAACGAAGATTTCACTGCCATGTATGTTTTCTAATTTAGGGCGTTCCAATTACGATGAGAATCAAGCCTTTCAACAAGAAAATGCATTGGATGTACTTTCTGAATATGGGGTAAAAGTGCTATGGAGAGAGAACAACTCAGACTCTAAAGGAGTTGCTACAAGGATTCCTTACCAGTATTTTAAAAGTCCGACCTTGAATCCTGTTTGCGATGAGGAATGTAGAGATATTGGAATGTTAAGTGGACTAGATCAATATATTAAATCGCACGAAGGCAAAGACATTTTAATTGTGTTGCATCAGATGGGTAACCATGGCCCAGAATATTACAGACGTTACCCTGAAAATTTCAGGCGGTTTCAACCAATGTGTATGACAGGTGAGTTAGGCGATTGCACGAAACAGGAAGTCGATAATGCCTATGACAATGCTATTTTATATACAGATTATTTTTTGGCAAATGTCATCAAATTCCTTAAGCGGTATGATGAAACATATTCTACTGCCATGCTTTATGTTGCAGATCATGGGGAGTCGCTGGGGGAACGTGGCATTTACCTCCATGCAGCCCCTTATGTGATTGCGCCAAAAGTACAAACGCACATTCCTGTCATTATCTGGACTGGAAAATATTTTGATTATCAAATTGAAGACATTCAACCCTGGCAAGATTTTCCATTTAGTCATGATGATTTATTTTGCACGCTGCTTATCGCAAATGATATATATAGTAATAAAACGTGTGGTAGCAAAGAAACATGGTTTCTTAAGAATAAAAACTTGAAATTTAAAGATACGAAGTAATTTATGAAAAAATTCCACATCATTATTTTACTTTTAATGCTGACTGAGTATGTAAAAGCCAGTGAAGACAATACATTTTATGATCAGTTAAATGTTGGTGGGTTTTCTAGCGCTGCGATTACATTACATCGCGATGCAAAAGCCGAGGCTGCAATAAATGAACTAAATCTTTTATTATCATGGAATAATCATAGTAGGCTAAGTTTTTTTAGTGAATTGGAAATCGAGAGGCCTTTAGCGTGGAACGATAATGAGCGCTATAGTCGCAAGGAAAGTAAACTTGATTTAGAGCGGCTCTATTTTGATTACAACTTATCAGAGGTAGTAAATTTTAGATTTGGTCGTTTCCTTACCCCGAATAGCCGTTGGAATTTATTCCGAGCACCTCCATTAATGTGGACAAATTCAAGACCGTTAGCAACTAGTCGATTATTTCCTATCGCCACTAATGGAATTACGCTACATGGTGCCTTGCCATTTAAAAATGTTGAACTTGAATATAAGTTATTTACAGAGTTGTTAGAGGATCAACAGCAGGATAATAATGAATTACAATTTGAACATGTAAGAGGTGCTAGATTCAGTGTTAAAAGTGATTCAGATATTGGCATTTCTATACTGTCTTTTAGCGAACGAGATGCCTTTAATGGTCTTTCTGGCGCGAGTTATCGAATGTTAGGTTTAGATTTCGTTACCAATTTATATGAAACAGAAATAAGTGGAGAGGTTTTTCAGCGTTTTACTTCAAAAGGAAAAGAGGGAGGAAGCGGTGCTTATATCCAAACAGCTGTTCCTATTAAGGGTAATTGGTATTGGATTACAAGGCTAGAGTCGCTCAATCGTCCAAATGAAGGTTCATTTGGACGTTGGCTTATTGGTGCGACATGGCGAATAAAACCAACTCAGTTGTTAAAATTTGAATTCTCTGGTGGAAGTGGAGATCAGCCAGAAGCTCCCCGGGGGTTTAGTGCTTCTTATGCTTTGTTTTTTTGATGGTAGCAGAAATTCGATAGCGCAGTTATTTCACATGATTTATTTACGCAGTAGCTAGCCATGCCTTACAGATTTAAGTTGAATTAGACAGGACAAATGTTCATGATGAGTTGTTTTGGTTAAGTGCTTCGAGGGGCGAACATGATAATGCCCATCCCAAGTAAAGCCACACCAACTCCCAGAAAATCCCAGTTACTCGGTTTTATTCCATCTACCGCCCACAACCAGAATATTGCTACACAGATATAAACTCCACCGTATGCGGCATAGACTCTACCTGCCGCAGAAGGATGAAGGGTTAGTAACTAAGCAAATAGCGCTAATGAAATTGCTGCAGGAATTAATAAGAGTGGGCTTTTATTTTGAACAAGCCACAGATAAGGCAAATAGCAACCAACAATTTCTGCAATAGCGGTAATTATAAACAACGCAATAGTCTTTATCTCAAACATTCCAAGCCCCATGACCTTAACTTAGTAAAATTATAAACGACCTACTTGGTAATGAATAGGCTGAAAGTTCTATGTCTGCTTTGGGCCGAGGCTGTGTCAAAACGCCCATAAATTCAATCTGAAATAAACACATCGATGTAGATGTTGTATAATTTAACCATCTGATTACATTGTGTTTATTTAAACATGAAACGATTTATACAAGGTCAAGATAGAACACAAAGCACGCTTTTGCCAGAGCTACTGGATGAATACATAACCGAAGATAACCCAGTACGCGTCATTGATGTCTTTGTCGATCAATTAGCGTTATCAGAGTTAGGGTTTGAAGGCGTGCACCCTGCACAGACTGGACGACCGTCTTATCATCCTGCTGCTATGCTCAAACTCTATATCTACGGATACCTCAACCGCATTCAATCAAGTAGGCGCTTGGAAGCAGAAGCCAATCGCAATGTTGAACTCATGTGGTTGATTGCAAGACTCAATCCTGACTTCAAAACCATTGCCAGATTCAGAAATGAGAATGGCTCTGCTATACGCAAGGTTTGCAGCCAGTTTGTAGAATTGTGCCGTCGTTTGAATTTATTTGCTGATTCCATGGTGGCTATCGATGGCAGCAAGTTCAAAGCCGTCAACAGCTCTGATCACAACTACACACAAGCCAAGATTAAAAGTCGCATGCAAGCAGTGGAGAAGAACATTCAACAATACCTGGATGATTTAGAAGCCGCTGATATTATCTCCCCTAAGCAATCAACACCCCATCAAATAAGATTAGCTGAGCGTATTGCCATGTTCCAAGCGCAAATGAAAGTACTGGAAACAATCGAAGCTGAAGTGCAGTCAACGCCAGATAAGCAACTCTCACAAACCGACCCAGATGCACGCTCTATGCAACATCGTGGTGGTGGCATAGTGGGTTATAACGTACAAACCGCTGTTGATACGCAACATCATCTCATCGTTGCACACGAGGTCACGACAGTTGGGCATGATAGAACGCAGTTATCGAACATGGGTAAGCAGGCAAAGGATGTCTTGCAAAAAGAGACGCTGACGGTGGTCGCAGATAAAGGTTACTACAAGGGTGAGGAAGTGGTGGCTTGCGTAACCGAAGGCATCACCCCGATCATGCCCAAGTGTTTAACCTCAGGAAACAAAGCCAATGGCTTATTTGATAAGCGCCACTTTGTGTACGACCCTAAGAGTAATACCTATCAATGTCCAGCAGGTGAATTGCTGATAGAACGTTTCCGCTCACTTGAAAAAGGTAGGCCGCACATCACCTATTGGAGTTCAAGCTGTAAGAATTGCACATTGAAATCTAGTTGCACGACCAGCGATCAAAGACGGATTAAGCGTTGGGAGAATGAGGCAATCTTGGATCAAATGCAATCGAATCTAGAAAGCATGCCTGAGGCTATGAAGATTAGGCGATGCACCATAGAACATACCTTTGGTACCTTAAAACACTGGATGGGTGCTTCGCACTTCTTGATGAAAACCAAGGCGCATGTCAGTAAAGAAATGAGCTTACATATTCTGGCATACAATATGAAGCGAGTAATAAGCATCATGGGAAGTGTGGCATTGATGAAGGCGATGGCTGCGTAAGGCCTGCGGACTTTCTTTGTGCCAAAGTTGTAGAACAAACTTCGATCTAAACTATTTCGACTGGTTCAGCGAGACATAATTACAAATATCTGATTCTAGCGTTTTGACACAGCCTCGGCCGATTGCTGAAATCAGAAAAACTTAACTGAGCGGAAGCTTTGTCCGCCTAGCGGCCTTTCGATCATCATTAATGACTGACATCTTATTGATCAGTAAAGCTAACTATAAGTTTAAATTCGGGAATTAATAGATTAAATCCGACATCGCTATTTAATTTGAGAAAAATATTGTCAAAATTTATTCCACCAACTGAATCACTCGAAATTGACCACTTTCGAAAATACCTTGATCTATTTTTCCATTAATATTGCGAAGCAATAACTGGGGGTTATTTGGACTTGCCTGAAAGAGCGGTATTCCCTGTGATACATTCAGTTTTACACCCTTTGTTTTAAATGCTTCCAACCCGCGTGCCAAAGCCATTTGGCCATCAAGAATATTTTTCTTGATGGCCTCAGGAGTAGGTCGTTCAGTTCTTATAGTGACCGATCCACATGTCACTGTAATAAATTGTGATTTCATATCCGCAATTTGGAAATCTCAAAGATATATTTTCTGTATAATTGAGTCAGGTCACAGTTTACGTCCCGCAACCGGTCTTCAGAGTCGGTAATTGCCGTGTAAAGCTTGTGACCTTTTCTATTTTTTATTCATCATTTTGTCAAAGTGTCCTAAAAAGTAAATATATAAACTAACTTTTTTACTCTGTTCATCGGATGTATTTCGCTATTACTCTTTCTATCGCTATAGAAAATATAAGATTATCATCATCAAAGAATCTTGATCACCCCCAAATATTAAATGTTCTACAGATATGACTGTCTGTTTTGTCCGGCTTAGTTGCCGTTCATCGCTACGGCTTCTATTGGATTAAACTTATCTTTCATATTAAGGCAATAGACTCAATCCAGTGCCCATCTTCATTACCTCGGGCGCACCATAAAATAAAAAGGCTGAATCCTAAAGGGTTTCAGCCTTTTTTATTTGAATACAAAAGTGATAAATCTGGGCACTTTACTATTCAAAGTCAATTTTTGACCAAAATAGTCATGAACCAATTAAATTTAAGGACCACTAAATCCGCTAAGCTGACGGTCAACTAAAGAATCCAACCGGTTGAACTCACAGCTGGTTGCAGACATTGAAGTGCTAAACCTGCGCGTCCACTATGTACCGCTATTCCACTGAATCCGCATAGTGGACATTCACAAAAGTTGAATTCTTACATAATTTATTTTCATGGTGAAGTTCTTCCCCGTCGAATTTCATTTTTATTAAAGCCTCAAGATACGGCGAGCGCCAATCAGAATGAGGAGAGTAATGATAGTTCCAATGATCAAGTCAGGACATGCAGAACCTGTCCTGGCGACCAGGATGCCTGCTGCAATCACTCCTAGATTCGCAATCACATCGTTAGCCGAGAAAATTTAGCTGGCTTTCAAGTGGTCACCGTAGTGCTTTTTCTGGGCAATCAGCATCAACGAGGTGGCATTCACAATTAAGGCCAAGGAGCTAATGCTTATCATTAACGTCGAGCACGGCTTGCTGCTGACGAAGTAGCTGCGTCCTACTTCTGCGAGCGTTATCAGCCCCAGCGAACCTGCAGCCATCCAGCAAGGTGTGCGACGCGTATCTTGATATGGAGAGCTCGCTCAACCGCATAGAGTGCCAAGCACGCTAAGCTGATTGCCACGGCCGTTGCGGTCTGAACTTGCCCGCGCCGATCTTGGCACTGCCGTGCCACAGCTAATCGCCGGTCAGATTGATTTGCTCCCAGTTGACGGCGACAGGTATTACAACAATGCGTCTTCTACTGGATGCTCGTTGCCGCTTATCTCATGCGCCGCCCGCTACAGATAGACCGTGTTCCACAACACGATGCCGCCGTCTGTATAGCTTAATTTGGCATTTTATTACTAATGTGGCTCAGCTTTGCTGTATTGTCATTTGACGAGACGAACGCAAATTAATTCTGAAGGCCACTACAACGGTGAGTAACACGGCGACCTGCGCCAAGAGAGTCTCCCATGACGGATGGATGCCCAGCAGGTCAATGCGAGGAATCGCAACCGGACTGGTATGCAACAGTCCGGCCTCTTGCAGCCCTGCAATACCTTTGCCAGCCAAAATCACCGCGAGCACTACCACTAGCAAGGAACTTGCCGCAAAAAACTGCCCAATCGGCAGTCGCGCACTGGTGCGCAGCAATACGAGTGCAATCAGCGCCAAAAGCGCCATTCCTGTTCCCAAGCCAGCGAGCAGTGGCCAGCCATTACCCTCAGTCCAGAGGGCGGTATAGAACAGTACCGTCTCGAACACCTCGCGGTACATCGCAACGAAAGCCAACGAGAACAGGAACCACGCCGTGCGTTTATTGAGTGCCGTGGACAGTTTTTCCTTGAGGTAAACCTGCCAACGACCCGCAACGCTCTTTTGGTGCATCCACATGCCGACACCGAGCAGTACCACAGCAGCGAAGATCGACGAGAAGCCCTCTGTTAATTCCCGGCTCGCTCCGCTGACGTCGACCAAGTAGGTCGCCACGAACCAAGTGGCGCCGCCGGCCGCCAGTGCGGCCACCCAACCAGCATGTACATAAACCACCACATCCTTGCGCTCGGCCTTCTTGAGAAAGGCCAGCATGGCCACAACCACCAGCAGAGCTTCCAAGCCCTCACGTAGCAAGATGGTTAGCGCCCCAACGAAGGCCGCCACAGCATCGTTTTCCGAAGGTGCGAGTACATTGTCTGCCTCACCAAGATAACCTTGCAACCGCTGTTGTGCGGCCTGCACGTCGGCAGGCGTACCGTTTGCCAGCAATGCCCGATAGGACACCATCGCGGCTTCGATTTTTTCGAACAGCTGACGGTTGCGAGTGGCGAGTGCCGGTTCGACCGGTTCGAAACCATCAAGATAGGCGGACAAGGCCAGCTTAGTTGCTGCCGCACGATCACCGCCTTGCAATGCAGCCACGCTCTCGGCAAGCTTAGCCTTGGCAATCGCTGTACCTTTGGGTTTGTTCGCGTCCAGCGCAGTTGGATTGGTGCGCAGGTATGCAATCAACGCTTTGGCCGACGGTTCATCTAGCCTGTCTGCTAAGACATGCTCAGAGATTTGCGTCAGTGCATCCAGATTGACGACCGTCTGACTAGCCTTTGCATTCGCTTGCCAGAGCTTGGCCCCTTCCGCCTTGTCGCTTTCTGCATAAGACAGCGTACCGACAAAGAAAGCCAACGCCCAACGATCCTTGTCCGACAGTGAGTCGAAACCCTGCATCGCGGTTCCTTGGACACCATTGCTGATGACCTGATGCAGTGCGAACAGGCTGCGTTCACGCGCCCGCAGGTGATCGGTTAACGCGGTCGGTTTTGGATTCAGGGAGGCTGCCAAGGAGCCGTCGCCGCGCCCTTGCGGGCCGTGACATGCCGCGCATTGCGTCTGAAACAACTGAGCGCCCCGTGCCAAGTCCGGCATGGCGACTGGAGCCACTGGGAATGGATACGTCTTTTGCACGGCACTGGACAGTGCATGCGCCAATCGTGCCACGATGACCGGATCGGCTTTATTCGCCACCGCACCGCGCAGTTCGGCGGCCTGTTTTAACAAGGCGTCCTTGCCAGTCTGGCCCGGCAGCTCGCGCAACTGACGCTCGGCCGCGTTAGCGAACTCCGACATTTCGGTGTATTCGGAAGCTTTAAGTACCGCACCATTAGCTATCGCACCGCCGTAATCAACGGCCACGTAGTCCAAGAGCTGCCAAATTTGCTTGGCTTTGGTTTCGGTGGTATCGGCGGCGTGTGCTGGTCCGCCGATAAATGTATAAGTCGCCAGCAGCATTGCCATTAACCAGCGATCAAGTATTCGATAAAACATGTGAAATTCCTGAACAATATTACTACGAATGATTATAATTCTCAATTGAATTTGAGTCCACAGTCTTTCTTTGGTTCAACCTTTTCACAATTAGCAGAACCGCCCCAGACATGATCGCCATATCGGCGAGATTGAAGGTAAGTCAGTGTGCATGCAGTCGATGGAAGTCCAGAAAATCCACAACTTGCCCGCGCACCACCCGATTCGCAACGTTCCCGAGTGCGCAACCGAGGGTTTGGTTATTACCTTTAGATTTAATATATCACAAAAATTACAATTGCGAACGATTCTCATTTGTATTATTATTTCCATACTAAAATTATCTATGGAGTTACAAATGCAATTTATTACCCCCCCTGCTTCCCATAAGACAAAATTTGGCTATCAATTTAAAGTTTCCAAATTAAAATTTGCAATTAATACAGCTTTAATTAGCACAAGCGTTATGTTGATGACAAATACAACTAACGCTTTTGCAGAAACCAACAAAAGCGCTGAAATTACTCTTAAAGAAATTGATGTCGTAGCTCCTGCATTGAGTGACACTAAACCAGTAAAAGGCTACAACGCTAAACGCAGTATAACTGCTACCAAAACCGATACTGAATTACGTGACGTACCACAAGCTATTTCCGTTGTGACGCAAGATCAAATTCAAGATCAATCCGTTCAAAGCATATCGGAAGCTATTCGCTATGTGCCTGGCGTCACCGCAATACAAGGTGAAGGTAACCGTGATGCAATTGTTTTTCGAGGCAATGCGACTACCGGCGATTTCTTTGTGGATGGCACACGTGATGATGTACAAACTTATCGTGACTTATACAACATTGACCGAATTGAGATATTAAAGGGGCCGAGTGGTATGATATTTGGCCGAGGCGGCGCGGGTGGGGTAGTGAATCGGGTATCTAAGGAAGCTGGTTGGGATCCAATCAGTCAAATCACTGCCAGTTACGGAGCTTATGACCAAAAACGCATTTCAGCAGATTTTGGCCGAGCTATTAATGATGAAATTGCGTTCAGAATCAATACTGTTTATGAAAACTCTGGATCGTACCGCGATGGTGTTGATCTTGAGCGGTATGGCGTCACCCCTACGGTAACCGTTAGACCAGATGATAAAACCAAAATAACGCTAGGCATGGAATACTTTAAAGACAAACGTGTAACAGATCGCGGCATACCTTCTGCCAACGGTGCCGGCAACAGCGTAAACAATAGAAGACCATACAATATAAGTGACCATTCAGCGTTTTATGGTAGTTCAGATTTAAGCCCTACAGAAACTGAAACAGTTGCCTTTAATGCATTGTTTGAACATGCTTTTAATAATGGTATTGATGTAAAAAACCGCACCCGTTACGCACACTATAATAAATTTTATCAAAACGTATTTGCCGATAGTGCTGTTTCAAATAACGGCAACTTTACAGTGCGTGGTTACCTGGATACTACAGAGCGCGAGAATTTAATCAATCAAACCGATCTAACTTATACTGCTAAATGGGGCTCAATTGAACACAAACTACTAGCTGGTTTGGAGTTAAGTACACAAGAAACCAATAACGATAGATTGGCAGGATTTTTTAATAACAACTTTACTACAAGCGGAACACAGGTTACGTTGAACGCAAACGACACGACACAAATCGGAAATATGCCAGTGAGCTTTAGGCCCAATTTGGTGAATAGCAATAATGCATTCCGCGATAATAAATCTACGATGGATGTAGTTGGCTTGTATTTACAAGATCAAATTGTTTTATCTCCGAAATGGCAAGCTATTATAGGATTAAGACACGACAGTATTAAAACTGACTTTGATGGTGTAAGAAGGCTTGGTACGGGTACGACTGTTTCTGAAAGCTTCAAGGTCACAGATAACTTGTTATCACCTCGTGCAGGTCTGATTTATAAACCATTTGAGCCGGTCTCATTATACGCAAATTACAGTTTGTCATATGTACCGCGCGCAGGAGAACAACTTACCTCGCTTACCGTAACCAATCAATCATTTGATCCGGAAAAGTTCATTAACTATGAAGTGGGTGCAAAATGGGACGTAAACTCAGACTTGGCATTAACTGCTGCAATTTATAAATTAGAGCGTCAAAATGTTCAAATTCAAGACCCCAATAACTCAACTTTACAAGTTTTGGTAGATGGTCAAGAAACAAAAGGTGTGGAGTTGGGACTTTCAGGAAATATCACTAATAAATGGAGTGTATTCGGTGGTTACGCTTATCAAGATGGTGAAATCACCAAGCAACAAGGTTCAGGTACAGGTGCAATACTAAAGGGTTCAGAATTGGGTCAAACACCTAAACATACCTTCTCGCTATGGAATCGTTATGACTTCAATGAAGTTTGGGGTGCAGCTATCGGCGTGGTCAGCCGTTCAGATATGTACGCCCAATCTCCAACTGCTACACAAAGCACTACTTTAGCAGGATATACACGGTTAGATGCGGCTATTTTTGCGAAATTTAACAAAAATACACGCTTGCAAGTGAACTTGGAAAACCTGACTAACAAAGAATATGCGCTTTATGCACATAACAACAATAACATCACGCCAGGTTCACCAATCACAGGCCGTGCTACTTTAATTTACGACTTTTAAATATCTTTTTTAAGCATTATTAAATGCCATAAACAATGATAATTTAAGCGATGTTAACGATAAAGCTCATACGTAAGTGTATGAGCTTTTTTTATTATTGCTGGTTGGAGTGTAGTAAGTCCAAAGATAGGATATAGGTTTTGCAATCGGCAAGGTTTATCATCCAGAAATAACTCCTAGCACAAATCAACTCGGAAACACTTATACGTATGTTACGCAGATTCCAGTGTGTTGCATCGACCGGTTGAATTCAAGTCCCAAAGCGGACACTTAAACCATATACATAACTAGTGCAACAACATGACCTTTAAATGGTTTGTTTAGTGTATCTGGTATTAGCTCCACTGTATCAAAACTAAGCATATTCCAAAGCCTAACCGCACCTTCATTAGTAGAAGGTACGAAACTAAACGGCATGGCCATATTTAGTTAAGTGCAACAATTTGAATTCTTTTTAATCCCTGCTTGAGAGAGTGATTCAACTATGATGCAATCAGGGGCATTTGCCTCTGGGCAACAGGTTTCGCATGTCTGACCCATAGTGATAAGTTCCTCTCTGATGGTGTGCAATTTGGCCAGCTTTGCCTCAACAATTTGAAGTTGCTTTTTAACTACCATTAAAGCCTCTCCACATGAACGATTTGCATCACCTGCGAGATTAATCAGTTCACGAATATCATTTAATGAAAATCCAAGGCTTCGACTTTGTCTGATGAAAATCAATCGCAATCTGTGCTGTTCGGTATAAATTCTGTGACCGCCCGTAGAACGAGTGGCAATTTGCAATAAGCCAATTTTCTCGTAGTAGCGAATAGTTTCGATATTACAATCAGTCTCTTTGGATAAAGCACTAATTCCCGACATTGATAGCTCCTTTAATCTTGCATCTGTAGTAGCTACAGATATTACTATAGCAATATAACTTTTGAGGATTAGCATATGATCGACAGAGAAAAGCTTGAAGAAAAACAAATCAACATTTATTTCATCGTAGTAATTATCGCAGCTATCGCAGGATTGATTGCACCTGCTGTAGCTCAAAGTCTTAGCGCATTGGTGAACCCTGCAATTGCAGTGCTGATGTATGCAATGTTTTTGCAAATCCCATTCCTCACTTTAAAAGAAGGTTTAAGAAATAAAAGGTTCTTGTCAGCTTTATTGATTGCCAATTTTATTTTTATTCCATTGCTGGCGTGGGTTTTAACCCTAGGACTTGCCAATCATCCCGCAATTCTCGTTGGTGCTCTTTTGACCTTATTGACGCCTTGCATTGATTATGTAGTGGTTTTTACATATATAGGTAAAGGTGATTCGCGTGCCATCTTGGCTGCCACACCAATTTTATTGTTATTACAACTCTTATTGTTGCCAGTCTATTTAACGTTGATGCTTGGGGAAAATTCTGGCGTCAATATCACAATCGAGCCCTTCATCGAAGCATTCATATTTCTAATTGCTATACCTCTTCTACTTGCTATTATTACTTCCGCAACATCAAAAAGATTAAAAATCGTAAGTGTTTGGAATGCGGGGTGGGCATGGATGCCAGTTCCAGCCATGGCGGTTGTGCTGGTAGTCGTTATTAGTTCTCAAATTTTTTCAATTACCAATCAAATAGAACTATTGCTGCCAGTCATTCCTGTCTATATAGGATTTTTGTTACTAGCCCCATTAACAGGTGCGTTGGTAGCGAGAGTTTTAAATCTGACAGATCAGACTGCTAGAGCGGTGACATTTAGCGCATCAACGCGTAATTCATTAGTCGTTCTTCCTTTAGCTTTAGCTTTGCCAGAAGAGTTTCGAGGATTAGCTGCTGCTGCAGTCATAACGCAAACCTTATTTGAATTAATCGGTGAATTGATTTACATCCGATTAATACCTATTTTTGTCTGGCGACAAAAACGTTAACAGCGCATCTGAAAATTGTTTTAAGTCATGTGTTTAAACTGGCTTAGAGATAAACGACATCTATGGGCCGATAGCTGAAATCTAAAAAACCTAAACTTAACGACCGCTTTGTCCGGCTAATGCGACATAGACAGTATTTTCGGATCACTGAATAATTGGCTTAGTAAGATAATTATTAGTGGCTCTTTTGAAACAATTAGAGATGGCTCCTTTGACTGGAATACTCACGTAATATCACATTCTCCAAGAACGCTGATTTGCCTGAGCTTGTGAAGCTGACGAGCAAAGAACTTGAACTTACTCCAGGCGACATTCCTGATAAATCTAGAGCAGCAGAAACAATCAAGAGTCTATTGAGCAATCTCGCAACAATCACACAGGGCGTCGCCGAATTGCGGAACCACTATGGCACAGGCCATGGAAAGGTAGCAGGTGCCAAGGGGCTCCAATCACGCCACGCGAAACTTGCGGTTGGCGCCGCTTCAACGTTGGCTGTATTTCTTGCCGAAACACACAAAGAGCGCCCGAAATAACCATGCGCTGATCAACCCACCATTCCACCAAAATTTGGGCGAAAAGCTGGGCAGGCCGATGAGTTCAAATTTCATAGTCTGAAATTGGTCAAAAAATCCTTCTGGCGAAATGATTTAAGTAGCTGCTTTGTCACGCTTTATGCTGAATCCTGACTCTCAAGGTGCTCACTTCGATATTCAAAGAAGCGAGCCATTTGATCAGAGACATCTACTCTGATTTTTCCTGCCAGGCGATCATCGATGGCTTTTTTGTCATCTGGAATGCAGAAGGGCATCGTCCTGCGGCCTTTGAATGCAATAATTGTGCGAATGTACATGCGTGTAGTTTCAATGTCTGCATGTCCCATCTGTTCCTGTAGGATTTGCTGGAATGTTGATGCCAGCCGGACATCTGGCTCGATTCCATGTATTCGACAGTAATTCCATAGTGTATGAGTAGGACCGGTGTGACGCAACATATGTGGATGAATGTCCATACCAGTCGCACGGAAAGCTTCCTCTATCATATATGGCTTAACAGGAGCCCCGGTCTTTGTCAGCCAAAGGATATCCTCTGGACAGCTTCGACGACCTTTGTCTCTAATGTTTCCAAAGTACAGCGTTGCGTTGCTTCTCTTCATGTAGAATGAGTCAAACAAATCCTTCCTGTCCTGATAGCATGACTGTATATAGTCTTCATAGATTGCCTTCAGCGTCATCGGATAAATATCAATCGTTACCGGCTTCATTCGCTTGGTCAGGCATTTGTATCGAAGGAGTTCTTTACCGACACGTTCAAATTCAGGCCAAAGTGGCAGATATTGATTATACTTATTACTGTGTAGTGGCATCTCGCAAATGTCGGCAATACGCAGAAAAGTCTGCATCATCACTTGCGCAATCACGGCATAAACAACGTCAATTTGTTTGAGTGCCTGATACAACTTTCCGTATGTCTTAATATCGATTACATCATCCTTGTAATCTTCCTTCAGTGTCGTCCGCTTGTGACCATCGTCCTTTTCATAGGTCTTGGAATACCTGTAGTTTGTATGACTCAGAAAATTGTCGTTCTGACTCTGGTATCGCTTTTGAACTATTCTCGCTGGAAACCGCGCCTTAACGCGAATGCCCTCCTTGCAAAGATAGTCATAGAAGTCCCTTATACGGGACAAACGTGTGTTGTAGCTTGAGGGACTGGAATTTCCGAGTTGTGCTTCGACGATTTTCTCAATGTGATTTGTGTAATCGGCGTCCAAGTAGCTAACACCGTTGTGCGCTAATCCCTCAAGGAACACTTTAAGGTCGTAAGCGATCTGTCGTAAAGAACCTCCTGTGACAGTTGGCATACTGTCCCTGATGATCTTGGGATAATAATAGCGCGTCACCAAGAAAGCGGACAGATGACTATGTAGATGCAAGCCTCCAATAAGGGGAACTGGTACAACTCGGTCCTTAGGCCATACCAGCTGAATTTCAGATTTTAATCTCTCATTCATGGTTACTCCTCACTACGATCAATTCATCAATCCATACCTCTTCATATGGGTCTGGCCGCTGCAGCTTGTTTCTCATCACAGTCAGATCATCGTCGCTGACTCTTTTGTCTGGCATGCGCAGCGTACGATTTCGCTCACGGATGATTTCCATATCGGTATCAAAAAACACGCAGGTTTTGGGAAGATCATTGAACCGAGAAAGAGAAATCACGAGCCTGAACCTGTCCATGGACGACAAGTTGGTGGCATCCCAAATGACAGGATGACGGTCTACTGCCACCTCACCCTCCACGGCCCAGGTTGTTTTACCTGAACAAGGTAAGCCGACAAGTAGATACAGTCGCATCTTAAGTTTACGAGACAGCAACTCTTCGAGTTTCATGTAAGCATTGCCCCAAGCATCTTCTTCCTGCTTCTTGGAACCGATACGGTACTTGCCACCAACTACTCGAAACATATCTGGTGAAACAACGTGCTTTTGCACGCGTGCAGCGAAGCTACCGCCTAAATTTGTTGACTTAGGAGAGTTGGCTAACCTGACTTCTAGATCTGCTATTCGAGCAAGCAGGTCAGTCATTCTCTCACGGTTGCCATCCAACTTATTCCGATCATTATAGGATGCAGATTTGTAATATGCCAATTCACGCTGAAGTGGCTCTACATCGGCTAGCAACGCATCGTACTTATTTTTCAGATCATCTGCCCGTAGCCGATCTTCCGACCTCTCGATTCCGACTCCAATGTTTTTCTGGAATTTAAGAATTTCTTCTTTAAGGGCGAGATACTCCCCTCTCACTGGGTCTTCTTCTTTGAGTCTGTGACCAAACAGGTAGACCTTGTCGACCTTTGCGTCAGCACAGATCTTGGCAATCGAGACATCATGCTTCTTACCACTATTACGCGCAATCTCTTGTCTTCTTCCGAATACCTCACGTAGCATTGTAAGGCGCTCTTTGTGGGTACGTTTCTCTCCGGACATTAATGTTCCCCTATAATTTTTTTCCATGCCTGACGCTACCATCAGGCAGGACTTCGATCTGAAATACTTTATTAATTAGAGGTCCGTACTGGCGGATGAAACTAATCGCATGCAAACGGAAATGCTCGTCAGTAAATTTGTCGCCATATTTGTGGTGTAGCAAGTCTGCATGCCAAAGTAATGTTTCCAAGATACTCTTGCTCCAAGGTCCCAGAAGGGCTTGATCACAGGACGTACCGATGCAGTTTTGGGGGGCAATATCGCTTATATGCAATAGGACATCCTCTGCAATCTCGCGTGTTTTGTCTCGATGGGAACGTCGTGCACATGGCGGCTGGGAACTGTCTGAGGGATTACGCATACAGCGTACGCCAAATGGCGTTAAAAACCCACAAACCGATTCATTTAATATCCTTTGCTCGATTAACTGAGTGAAGCTTAGAAAAAGTTCAGCATCTGTGAGCGAATGTGATTTCTTTGGATCCGACTGCAGTCGACTTACATGTGTTTGATAACCACGAATGAGTTGTTCACCCTTGATACCTGCCAGCCTACCTTGGGATGCTGCCATAGCCATTTGACGTGCAGTTTCCGCTGCCGCCCTTTCCTTCTGTTCCTTGCGCTCTTGAATGAAGGATGGATTGTTACGCAAATATGTAGTCGGCATCACATCATTGCTATGACCAAAGAGTCTTCTAACCATTAAAACACTCAAGTTTGAATGCGCATCCAGCCAACCTGCTACAGTTGTACGGTAGTTGTGTGCTGAGTAGGGCTTATCTGTATTTTGAGCAATAAATGGAATATTAAAGTGATCTGCAAAATCCCTTATCATCTTATTCAAAGTATCACCCACTGAAACTCTTACTTCCTCTTCATTTAGAGAAAGGTCGTAGGTTTTATTTGTAAACAGTGTTGCATCGATCAAGTAATCAGATTCTGAGAATTTAAGTTTCTCAAGAAGTCTAACCGCGTTTTCGGTCTGAGTGGGTACTGGGATTAGCAGAATGTTCTTTGTTTTCTTGATATTAGCACGTAGGTAGAAAAGCATATCAATACGGCCACTTGGTGTGCAAGCTCCAACTTTCAATCCGCGAATGTCGCTGTTTCTAAGGCCAGAAGTGAGTAAGATGATATTTACACATGCAGCACGCGCAAGGTATAACAGTCGACGAAACCATATAAATACCGCACTGATTTTTTGAATAGTGGAAGATAATCCAGCTATGTCAGGCGGTTCTTCCACATCTCCTAGAATTGCCGCGTATTTGTTCAACAATTCTTTAATCGGTGGCCCACTATAAACTTGATTCCACTTGTAGCCGCGGAGCATTAGAGCAAGTTCCGCAAAGTGATTCCCATGTTCGAGAACAAGGTACAGTGACTTTTGGATAAGGGGCATTGCACATTCAGGCACAAGCGGTGCATAGCCATCCCCTGTTCGGAAGGTTTCTCCTAGATCTGCGGCCCGAATTTTGACCCAAGTTTTAATACCAAGCCCCGCCTTTATCCAAGGCAATTTGGCACAAATTTCTAAGAACGGTGCAGACTCTGCAAAGTGATTTGTAAATGAAATGAATTGGGCTATCTCACTGCATTGTTGAGCGAACTTAGACTCAGATGACGTTGAGACAAGAAGCGAGTCCAACATAGCAAGGAGATCGTCATCAGTGATGTGGTTTAGTCCAAGACTATAATCCCCGTTACTCACGGCCAGAAGGTGCTTTTTCAGTATAAGTTCAATGATGCTGTTCTTTAGAGCATAAAGTTTAAACACTACAGTACTCGACTCCAAGCGATGAGTAACTATCAAATCAAAGAAAACGACCTTTACAAGAATTAAAAGTGCTTTGTTGCTCTCCCCGACAAAAGTGTTCCAATAGATCCGCTTTTGATCGGTTAATCCTCTTTCATCGAACCAAACTTTGTCCTCAAATTTCCCCTTTGTGCCATACACTGTTTTCCCGTAATATTCGAGCTCCAACGCATTGAGCAACGCCCATTGATCTTTGGCCTGAGCTTCAAAGTGAAGTTTGTGCTCAAATGAATGCAAAATACTTTCGTCAAATTGTTCAGAAGAGTCCATGTTCACATCCGGTTGGTATTGATTATTGGAGGCAGAGAGATGCTACCTTCCTTGGCGGAAATCCATGCTTCATCAACATATCGCTGACCATTCTGCTTATCCATCGTGACATATTGTTCTAAAGCGTCATGCGCTACACTCCAAAGATCCTCGAAAGTTGCAGTCCAGATATGTGGGTCTGCTAGACGCTCTTCTTCATATTGAAGAATTCTTGAGCAAATGTAAGGCAAATGAAATTTAGTAATAATGCTTCGTTCACATCCCAAACATAGGTCGTAATGCTTGCACTCGTCCGCAATTGCGACATCATGACTTGGATTGGTTGGATCCTCGCAATCACAAAGGAAGACTTTTTTCTTAAACGACACATCTTTGGCTAATATGATCCTACCCTTGAAATGAAGTGCTTCGGCCAACTTTTCTGAAGTGATGGTGGCAATGGCAGTGTCTATGACGCTTCTACCAACATTTGTCTTCAGCAGATAGTGCGTGAGAGTCATGTCGAGGGTGCCATGGTGCAAGTCAGTGCGGAGTTTTTCAGCTAAATCGTTGCCATTCTTGACGCCTTGAATTAGATCAAGAAGTTGTCCAGATGCAAAAACTTTTCTGAACTTCGACGTATCAATTGATGTAAGCTGTTTGCCATTATCATCGATGATTGGGTAAACCATAGTGAATTCAAACAACCCCCCAGCCCGGTTCCAATTGTGATCGAACTCTTTGCTCACTTCAAAGAACGGCCCAGTAGAATCAACTTTTACATAGCATTCATAATCTACAAGCATTTCATAAAGCGGAGAGTCTTTAGCAATAGAGATAGGAATAATTTTACGCCGCTTCTGCCCCCCTCTCTCCTTGTAGCCATATATCTCGATTTCGGTGCCACTTGAATCACCACTAACAAACAAACTATCTTCACGCATTAATATAGATCTGCCATCCTCTGCTTTGGAGGGAATGCTCATGGCGACCTCCTTATTTATACCTGTCTGCATCATCAATAGATTTGCCAAGCACCATGCAATCTGGTTTATCACTTTGTTTATTTCATTTCCAGTCTTCTTTTTTAAATAATATTGCCATATGATTCGAGATGGCATTGGGTAATTGAAGCCATGCCAAAGTGCGGTCGTTTTCCTAAATCTATCAAGTAGCGGCCGCAGTTCCTTGTGGCGATTCAATCCATCTAAGATTCCAATAATTCCCCCAGTTAACTTGTATTTATTTCTTTTTATTATTCCAGCTTTGTGGTGCAAGATGAAATGATCGATAAGAATCTGATAACCTGCTTCCTCATCAAGCAGCCACTTCCTTAAAAGATTGCGAGACTCTGTATCGTATTTTGCCCCTTTTATCGGCCCCAAATGTCTATATCCTTCAGCTGGCTTTCTGTTATCCCTACCTGGGTAAAGCCAATCAGATGGCATATCCGCTTCAGTCAACGACTCATAACGTATTAGATAACTTATTCGACGCTGAAAACCCTCCAAGCAAAGTGCCAGAATTTGGTACATGATTGCATCTGAATAACTGGCATCTACAAGCTCACTCGTATGTTCTGTATTTGGCTTAAGTTTTCTAGATGCAACTGAAACTTGACCTAACCACCCAGAAAGAGTAGTTGGTTCATAAGCATAAAAAAACGCCCTGACATCGTTGAATACTTGATCTGCTTTTACACAGCTAGTCTCCACGTGCTTTAGGTAGTCCAACCATATATTTCTTCCAATATCATTGATAGTGAACTGCAAAGGGATTTTGGTCTGAGAAAAGATAAAATCAACAAACATCCGCAGCGATCGAATCTTGTCACCTAAAGTGTCGGCAGCAAAATGCTTTCCTTGAAAATAGTTAATTACAAGACGCACTAAACTTACACTAAAATCTTTAGAAAATCCCTTTTCTAGGCAATACTCATATAAGCACGGACTGACTCTAACGCCGTCATTCATATAAGGCATTCTTGCTCCAAGAACAGTTATGCTGTCTTTGTCAATCTGATTCCGAAAAATAACTGTGTCATCAATATCCTCCTGCATAGGGATTGAAAGGAATAATCGAGAGAGACTCTGCCTATGTTTTCTCTCAAATGGCACATCAATGTAATTAGCGAAAGCAGGAAGCCCATCGTTAGGAATAACCTCCGTGCGCACTTCTGATGAGATTTTGAATGTTATTGGTGGCTTGGACTTTCTTCCCATCAGAACACCATAAAATAAACTGAAATTAATATATTTGTCATTTAATTATCTTACACATTTATAGTAATTAGTAAACCGTTATCAAATACATAAGAAAAGGTGGAAAATCGTTATGCTATCAACTACCGGCCCTATTACGCAAAGGCTTAGGTGTTGTGGTATCACCACTCATTGCATTGATGCAAGATCAAGTCGATGCACTGAAGCAACTGGGTGTAAAGGCTGCATTTCTAAACTCCAGTCTCAATGCTGAGCAATTTAGTGACATCACTGAGGCATTGCTACGTGGTGAACTGCAAGTGTTGTACGTCGCGCCTGAACGTTTACTCATGCCTAACTTTCTAACTTTGCTAGAGCAAATTGAGGACAGCATTGGTATTGCATTATTTGCCATTGATGAAGCACATTGCGTTTCTCAATGGGGTCACGATTTCAGGCCAGAATATCGCAAACTTACCGTGCTGCATGAGCGTTTCCCACGCATACCTAGAATCGCACTCACAGCGACGGCTGACGCACCTACTAGAGCTGAAATTATAGAGCGATTGACGCTTGAAAATGCTCGTCAATTTATTTCAAGTTTTGATCGCCCTAATATCAAATACCGTGTTTTACCTAAAGCAAACGCACGCCAGCAACTAGAAGCATTTATTGAGTCTGAACACCCGAATGATGCTGGTATTATTTACTGCTTATCACGGCGCAAAGTTGAAGATACCGCCGAATGGCTAAAGTCAAAAGGATGGGATGCCTTGCCTTATCATGCTGGGCTTGATGCAAACATACGTCACAACAATCAAAGACGCTTTTTACGCGAAGAAGGCGTAATAATGGTGGCTACAGTCGCTTTTGGTATGGGCATTGATAAACCTAATGTGCGCTTTGTCGCACATCTGGATTTACCAAAAAGCATGGAAGGCTACTATCAAGAAACTGGTCGTGCGGGCAGAGATGGTCTAGCAGCCAACGCTTGGATGACTTATGGCCTAGGTGATGTGGTCAACATGAAACAAATGCTTGAAAACAGTGACGCATCACCGGAACGCCAGCATGTAGAACGTAAAAAATTGGACGCACTACTCGGCTTCTGCGAATCTACCGCATGCAGACACCAAACCATATTGCACTATTTTGGAGAACAGCACCCAGGTAACTGTGGTCAATGTGATAACTGTCTAACGCCTACAGATAACTGGGATGGAACTCAAGCTTCACAGATGGCATTATCATGCGTATATCGCACAGGACAAAGATTTGGCGTGGTACATCTAATTGATGTTCTACTTGGGAAACTAACACCTAAAGTTGAACAATTTAAGCATCAAGAGTTGAGTACATTCGGTATTGGAAAGACTTTGTCACAAGCACAATGGAGTAGCGTATTTAGGCAACTGGTTGCAAATGGACACCTAGAAACTGACATGGATGCGTTTGGTGGACTACGCCTCAGTGAAACCGCTCGTCCTATTTTACGTGGTGAAGTAAGCGTATGGCTACGACAAGATCAGGAAGTTACCAAACGTGTGAGCAAGACTGAACGAGGTGCAAGAGTCAAAGAAGCCTATGCAGGTGTTGCAGATGATCCATTATGGCAAGCACTGAAAGCCAAACGCACTGAACTTGCAAAAGAACAAGGCGTGCCACCCTACCTCATTTTTCATGACAGTACACTGCTTGAAATTCTGAATCATCGTCCAGAGAGCCTCACTGAAATGGGTAAGATTAGCGGTGTAGGTCAAGCAAAGCTGACACGATATGGTGATGCATTTTTGCAAGTATTGGAAGAACAAGCAAGCGGTGTTGACTACTCATCGTACCTGTAAAGCTGAAAATTAAAAGCGATAGATAGTTAAATACAAAATACTTATAGAAAGAGGCCACGAGGCTAAAGAATTACTTATTTTAGGAACTGTAAGCAGCAAGAACTGCTTGAATTGAAAAGATCGGAAGTAACTAAACTATCAAACCAGAACGAGAAGGACCTTTTGACTTTGCTTGCCCATCTGGACCATATACGGAGTTAGCATCATTATTACCTTGCAAATGATTCAACAGCTCTTGATTGCGATTAAAGTGCTTACTAATTAAAGTACCGTTTAATCTGTTTAGCTCTTTTGCTTGTGCGAGAGACTTTTGGAAAACAACCCAAGCTGCTGTGATATCTTTTTTTGCCTGTTTTTCAACCCAATCGCTCATGCCAGACTCATTGGATGAAAAGCCATTTGCCTGTAATAACTGATAGCGTGCTTTCGCAGCAAGATTCAAGCGTTGCAATAATAATGACTTTTCTTCTAGGATTGCTTCTATCGCATCAACATCAGCTTTTACCAAGTGTGCCTGCTCGCGCTCTAGCAACGCAATCAGCTCTGCTACTAACAGAGTGTCTTGTGTAAAGCTGACAGGTTGATTGGAAGATGTGTTAGCCATAATTAAAGATTAAGCAAAACGACTTGTTAATAAATCTTTCACTGTTTCAATTAAGCCATCAGCCACTTTTTCTGAATTCACAGAAAACTGCCCACCAGCAATTGCTGATTTAATCGCATCAACCTTCTCTGCATCATAAACATTACTAGCTTTAACTTTAGTTTCTAGGGTTTGTAATTTAGCTGACAGCGGTGACAACGTCACATTACCAGAAGATTTATCACCTGTTATAGATTTCTCAGCCTTTTGCTTAGCATCAGCCTCAACCTTAGCCGCATTTGCTTTTTCGACACTTGCTTTATCAAGGCCTAAGCCAGCGGTATTTTTAATTGTCTCATTGATTTTCATGGCATTTCATCCTTTTTGCTTAACCTGCTCATACGCATACACGCATCCTTAATGCAGATATCGGCATATTTTAAGCGAACTTTAGCCTTTTTTCTAAAAATAAACAATATTTATCAACAATATAAATAACCACGTCACCACCACTGAACAATGCCAGTTAAAAAACAACTTCTACTTGACCACCCTGGCGTGCAATGCCGCTCACCACTTGACCATTAGCTACTTTAACCTGCACTACCTGCCCCTCATTTGCCTTGGTCATCGCCTTACCTTCTGCTGATACACGGAAGCCTTTACCTGCTGAGGTAATCATGACAGTCTGCCCTTGTTGTACAACAGGCGAAACTTTTAGCATTTCTTGCCTAAGCACAGTGCCAGCATTCATCGAGATATTAACAATGCGCCCCAACGCCTGCGTCATGTCAGTAAAAATTCCTGCGGGCAACTGCGTGAGATCGCCCGTTTGAAACAACACATCTTCATGAGTGACAACTCTACCTTGCGCCAATGGTGCTGCAGCAACTAAATACTGAGCAACTACATTAACAGTAGCCTGCACATAGATTGTCCAGGCACTCGGTGTATTACATCGTACACCAACACTAGTTTTACCCCATGCACGGCTTCCAGCAGGTAAAAAAACCTGAACATCTTGGCATTGAGCTAACTTCAAGTTAGGATCAATAGCGCCGGCTTGCACTGTTACCTTACCAGGATACCCCACTGTTTGCGTTTGTAAAAACTCAACTACCTTATTTTTGATTGAAGAGAGATCTTGCTTAGGATATTGCTTGTTTACACTGACCTGATTAGTTGCAGCATTAAGTGCAGAACTGCCTCCAACCATTAAAACAGTCATCAGCAACATAAAGCCTAAGCGAGCAAGCTCCTTACGTACTTTCCATTTTATATTTGCAAACAATTTCAACGATAAATGATAAGTAAAACAAGGCATATTGAATTCCGATGCAGTATACAAAGATTCGATATGCATTCTACGGACACAACTGTCTAGTCAAACTAAGAAAAGGACAAGAAATACCCTTCTTCTTACTCAATCAAACATCACCTTTAGTAATTAAAATTGTTTACAAGTGTGTTATTGGCAATAAAAGGTTTTACTTGACGATTTAAGCTTAAATTACTTGATGTAAATTTTATAAAAATCACTGGTAATTAAGTAGTTAGCAAAAGGAAATAAACATGATTAATAAATTAGATGCAGCGTTAAGCTTTCACCAAAACGCACTAAGAGTACGTGGTCAACGTCAAGAACTTATTGCAGCAAATATTGCCAATGCGGATACGCCACACTACAAAGCACGTGATCTAGACTTTAACGCTGCAATGAAAAATGCAATGGCTGGCGCATCAAATAAAGAAGCATTTAATACCAGTAAAACTTCACCTAACCACATAGATGGCAAGCCTTCTAGCATTGGTGGCGATGCACTTTTCAGACCAGTCATTCAAGGCAGTGTAGATGGCAATACAGTAGACATGGATGTAGAGCGTAATCAGTTTGCAGACAACGCGATTCGCTATGAAGCCAGCATTATCATGATTAATGGACAACTCAAAAAGATGCTATCAGCAATTCAGGGACAATAAATAAATGTCTCAGCGAGTAGTGCTATAGTTGTGTAATCAGCAGGGAAATTTAAGGAGAAGTCGATGTCATTATTTAACGTGTTTAATATTTCTGGTTCAGCAATGAGCGCACAAGCTCAGCGCCTAAATACTGTTGCCAGCAATTTAGCAAACGCAGATAGTGCAACTAGTGCGAACGGCACTCCTTATAAATCAAAACAAGTAGTTTTTAGTGCAATTCCATCAAAATCAGCTGATGCAAGCGGTGTAAAAGTAACTAAAGTAGTTGAAGATAACTCACCACCAAGAATGCTGTACGACCCAAAACACCCTCTGGCTAATGACAAGGGTTATGTCAGCATGCCAAACGTTAACGTGACAGAGGAAATGGTGAACATGATATCTGCTTCTCGTGCTTACCAAAATAATGTAGAAACCATGAATGCAGCAAAAACAATGTTGATGAAAACACTCTCGATAGGCCAGTCTTAGTCGCTTAAACACCAACTAAACTGACATTAAACATCAAGCGTAAAAAGACTAGGAGCCTCTAAATGACTACTGTAAATACAAACACACCATCACAAGCATTGTTAGACGCTGTGAATAATAAAAAAAATAGCACTGGGACGTCAGTTGACGAGGCTCAAAACAGATTCATGACATTGCTCGTGACGCAAATGAGAAATCAAGATCCGCTCAATCCTATGGACAACGCGCAAGTCACCAGCCAAATGGCACAACTTTCAACGGTGACTGGTATTGATAAGTTAAACAGCACATTGGAGACATTAATTAACAATGTACAAATGGGGCAATCCTATCAAGCATCAAACCTGATAGGTCGTAGCGTCCTAACCCCTGGCGATACTATTCAAACTGCTGGCGAAGGCGGTTATTTTGGTATTGAACTACCTATTGGCGCGGATAAAGTCACGGTGAATATTAAAGATGGCTCTGGTGTCACCATTAGAACAATTGAGCTTGGCAAGCAAGATGCAGGCACCATCCCACTTACTTGGGATGGTTTTAAAGATGATGGCGTTGCTGCAGCAACTGGTAATTATAAATTTGAAGTAAACGCAACAATTGGTGGCAAAGTAGCTGAGTCTACAAACCTAAGTTTTGCAAAAGTATTGAGCATTTCCAACTACCCAACAGGCGTTAAACTGAATTTGAGTAACTTAATGACCGTTGATACGACCGCAGTAAAAGAAATATTTTAACAACGCGTCACAAATTTAGACGTTAGCAAATTAATTAATATAGCTCCAAGGAGAATAGCATGAGTTTTCAACAAGGTTTAAGCGGTCTTAACGCAGCTTCTAAACAATTAGAAGTGATTGGTAACAACGTATCAAATGCTAATACTGTTGGCTTTAAGCAATCTCGTGCAGAATTTGCTGACGTTTTTGCAAACTCAATCACAGGTGGTGGTGGTAGCCAAATTGGGATTGGTACAAACTTAGCAACGGTCGCGCAGCAATTCACGCAAGGTAACATCACCTCCACCAACAACTCTTTAGATATTGCGATTAATGGCAACGGATTTTTCCGTATGTCATCAAACGGTGCAGTGACATACACACGTAATGGTCAGTTTCAACTAGATAAATTTGGTTACATCGTAGACTCCGCTAGCAAACGTTTAACTGGCTATGCTGCAGATACAAACGGCAACATTTTAAGTGGCGCTGCGGTTGACTTACAAATCAACACGGCAGACATTCAACCAGTCGCTACAACAGAGATTGAAGGCACAATTAACCTTGACTCTAGAAATAACCCAATGCCAGCGGTACCAACATTTGACCCAACTGACCCCACCACTTACAACAATTCAACTGCGGTAACGGTTTACGATAGTTTAGGTAACTCTCACACATTACAAAACTTTTTCCGTAAAACATCTGCAAACACATGGAACGTTTATACGACGGTAGATGGCGTATCAACACCAGCTTTACCAGCAACTACTGCAGTGATGACTTTCACTGGTACAGGTGTTTCTCCAACGATTGTCCCAGCATTACCTTCCGTCACCTTTACTCCCCTAAACAGTGCCACACCAGCAGTTGCGAATGGTGCAGCTAACGTTACAACTACAATTGACTACTCTAAGAGCACTCAGTTTGGTTCAGCGTTTAGTATCAACAGCTTGTCGCAAGATGGATTTACATCAGGCCGCCTATCTGGCTTTAATACTTCATCAGACGGCACAATTGTTGGGCGTTACAGTAATGGTCAATCAAAAAACCTAGGTCGAGTAGTACTTTCTAGCTTTACTAACCCTAATGGGTTGCAGTCATTAGGAGGCAACGCTTGGGCAGTGAGTGCAAGCTCAGGACCTGACTTAACTGGAACGCCAGGCACAGGCCAATTAGGTGTATTACAATCATCCGCAGTAGAAGACTCAAACGTTGACTTAACGGCTGAACTGGTCAATATGATTACCGCTCAACGTGTTTATCAAGCCAATGCACAAACCATTAAAACACAAGATCAAGTGTTGCAAACGCTAGTTAACCTTCGTTAATAGTTTGTAACTAAAGGGAGAATCACGATGGATCGCATGATTTACACCGCAATGACGGGTGCGAAACACATCCTTGAGAAGCAGGCAACAACCAGCCATAACTTGGCTAATGCAACCTCTACCGGATTTAAATCACAGATTGATGCTTTTAGAGCTGTGCCTGTGATTGGTGAAGGCTTGCCAACTCGTGCGTTTGTCGTGGATTCTACAAGCGGTAGCGATTTTAACTCAGGTGCGATTCAATCGACCAACCGAGATTTGGATGTAGCAGTAAAAGGTGATGGATGGATAGCCATTCAGCGTGCTGATGGCTCAGAAGCCTATACTAGAAATGGTTCACTGAAAACAAGTCCCAACGGTTTACTTCAAACCGCCAATGGCCTCACCATCATGGGTGACGGTGGACCGATTACGATTCCACCTGATGTAGCTGTCAGCATCGGTAAGGACGGCACAATTTCAACTGTGAATAACCTAACTTTACCAGGCCCTTCAAACATCATTGGTCGAATCAAGTTAGTTAACCCCTCCCCAGCAAACTTGGTACGTGCTGACGACGGTTTGTTTACCACCAAAGATGGTAATCCAGCCACAGCAGACGCAAGCGTTAGCTTAGTTCAAGGCGCTCTTGAGAGCAGTAATGTGAATGTCGTTGACGCGATGGTCACCATGATTAGCCTTGCCCGTCAGTTTGAAATGCAAATGAAATTAATTCAAACTGCTGAGAATAACGCTAATAAAGCCAGTCAACTCCTGCAATTGACTTAACTACAAATCAGTTATTATGAAATCATTGTAATCAACTATTCAGCAATTTAAGCATAAAGCAATTAATGCAGGCTGTGATTGAAGGGAAATAAAATGATACGCTCACTATGGATATCGAAAACTGGTCTAGATGCGCAACAGACGCAAATGGACGTGATTTCAAATAACTTAGCCAACGTCAGCACCAGTGGCTTTAAAAGATCACGTGCAGTGTTTGAAGATCTGCTATACCAAACGATTAGACAACCTGGCGCACAGACCTCCCAACAAACACAGTTACCTTCAGGCCTACAATTAGGTACAGGCGTTAGGCCAGTTGCAACAGAGCGAATTTTCACTCAAGGTAATTTACAGCAAACTGGTAATGATAAAGATGTTGCGATCCAAGGCGCTGGTTTCTTTCAAATTTTACTGCCTGATGGCACAACGGCTTACACTCGTGACGGTGCATTTCAAGTGGACTTTCAAGGCCAACTGGTAACTTCAAGCGGCTTTTCTGTTCAACCGCCAATTACAATACCAACGAATGCTCAAAGCCTTACTGTAGGTCGCGATGGAACTGTCTCTGTCACATTAGCAGGCTCAACCGCTGTGACACAAATTGGCCAGTTACAATTGTCTACTTTTATCAATCCGGCCGGTCTACAAGCTAATGGTGAAAATTTGTATGTTGAAACTGCTGCTTCTGGTACAGCCAATGCAAACACCCCTGGTACAAATGGCGCGGGTTTATTGACGCAAGGTTACGTGGAAACGTCAAACGTTAATGTTGTAGAAGAGTTAGTGAATATGATTCAAACGCAACGTGCTTACGAAATTAATAGCAAAGCAATTACAACATCAGACCAAATGTTGCAAAAATTGACACAGATGTAAACTAGGATTAGTTATAAAATCAAAGCATTATTTAAAAAACCTTAAAAATAATATCGGCAGCAAACTCTGCAATTATACGTTTTTAAGGTTTTATTGTCAGAACACCAAGAGGCAACCATGTTGAACACCACTCAAGGTACATTGCTTAACGCTACTAGCAAGCAATTAGCAAAGATGAAAACATACCTAGTGACTCTAAACAAATTGATGAGCCGCAGTATTTTGGGGATATTTGCAACCACCCTGCTATACGGCTGCGCAATTACGCCTACCTCTATTGTTAATCAGCCAACATCAGCAAGAGCTCAACAACCAAACAACGCTCAAAGTAATAATGGCGGTATTTATAGCGCTTCTTCATATCGCCCAATGTTTGAAGACCGTCGCCCTCGTTTTATTGGTGATATTGTCACCATTAATATTACAGAAAATACAACCGCCACAAAAGCGAATGGAAGCTCTGCAAGTAAAGAAGGCGAAGTTGGTTTCCAGACTGATGCAAAACTAGGTGATAACATACCCGTTATCGGCGGTTTAGTCTCCAGACTGCCATTCGCAAAACTAGGCTCAGCTTCAGCTAGTTCAGACATCTCTTACACCGATGATGCAGCTGCTAATGCAAGAAATGTGTTTAACGGTTCTTTAACCGCTACAGTCGTGGACGTATTGCCTAATGGCAACTTAGTGGTCAGTGGTGAAAAACAAGTTGGTTTAGACAAAGGTACAGAGTTCATCAGATTCTCAGGCGTCATTAACCCAGATACTATTTCTCTCGGCAATACAGTACCATCTACTAAAGTAGCTGATGCTAGGATAGAATATAGAACTAATAGCAAAATTGATGGGGCTGCGATTGCATCAATATTCGCCCGCTTCTTCTTAAGCATGAGCCCATGGTAGAAAATCATATGGCAAAATTACTCAACATCAATGCTCTAATAACACATCCTGAAACCTTGCAGCAAAAAATTAGACGCTTATCTGTACCCTGCGCACTTATCGCCTTTTCTGTGCTGTCTGTCACCACTACCAGCATCGCTCATGCGGAGCGTTTAAAAGATCTTGCTTCGATTCAGGGCGTCCGTGCCAACCAACTAATCGGCTATGGCCTAGTTGTTGGTTTGGATGGCACTGGTGACCAAACAGTACAAACTCCCTTCACCGTACAAAGCATTATCAGCATGATGCAACAAATGGGTGTTACTTTACCTACAGGCACATCATTACAACTAAAAAACGTTGCTGCAGTCATTGTCACTAGCAGCCTACCTGCATTTGCACAACCTGGGCAAAATTTGGACATTACAGTCTCATCAATGGGTAATGCAAAAAGCCTCAGAGGCGGTACATTGCTCATGACCCCATTAAAAGGTGCAGACGGGCAGGTATATGCCATGGCACAGGGTAGCTTAGTCGTCGGTGGTGTTGGTGCATCAGCTAACGGTGCACAAACACAGGTTAACCACTTAAGTGTTGGCAGAATCACTGCGGGCGCTACTGTTGAGCGAGCTGTTCCTTCAAACATCAGTGAGAACAGTATTTTCAATTTAGAATTAAAAGACTCCGACTTTTCTACAGCGTCATTAGTTGTAGATGCTGTCAATCGTAAGTTTGGTCAGAATACTGCACTAGCTCAAAATGGCCGTGTGATCCAAATCAATCCACCAAACAACTACAGTCGTGTTGCATTTCTAGCGGCATTAGAAAGTTTGAATGTAGTGCCTGCAGCAAGTTATGCAAAAGTGATTGTGAATGCCCGCACAGGCTCTGTTGTCATGAACCAAACGGTAACCCTCGAGAGCTGCGCAGTTTCACATGGAAACTTAACTGTCACCATCAACACAGACCCCGTGATAAGCCAGCCAGGTGCGTTAGCAAGTGGACAAACTGTAGCAACTGCACGATCAGAAATCGACATTGATAAAGAGCCCGGCCAAGTGGTTAAACTAGATGGTGGTGCCAATCTATCTGACGTAGTCAAAGCGCTCAATGCCATTGGTGCAACCCCACAAGATTTATTAGCGATCTTACAAGCAATGAAAGCTGCTGGTTCACTGCGTGCTGAACTTGAAGTCATTTAATGACAATAGACAATGACAAATAATATCAATACAAATAGCAACAGCATTGCCACTAAGGCAGATCTATCTGGCAATCTTGCGATTGATGCAAATAGCCTAAATAATCTTAAACAAGCAGCAAAAGAAAACTCACCAGAAGCAATCAAAGGTGTTGCAAAGCAGTTTGAAGCCATTTTCATGAATATGATGCTTAAAAGCATGCGTGAAGCAACCCCACAAGACAGCTTGCTAGATAACGATCAAAGCCGTACTTTTATCAGCATGCTTGATCAGCAATTGACGAACAACCTTGCTTCAAAAGGACTAGGATTAGCAGATGTATTGGCACGCCAGCTGAGCAAAACCGGCTATGGTGCTAACCAGTCACTTGAAGACGCAGTGAGCGACACTTCAAACTTAATAGATAAACAATCGTTAAATGAAAATTTAATTGGTAATCCATTTTTAAACCAAGCTCGAGTAGCATTGCAACAAAACTCTACTAACTTTAATCAAGCAATAAAAAATCTCTCTGATTTTAAACCACTCAATGAAAGTAGCAGTGCAGAAAGCTTTCAAAAAAAGATGGCGCATCATGCTGAAGCAGCAAGTCGCGCTACTGGAATCCCTGCTCACTTGATGCTTGGTCAGGCCGCTTTAGAAAGCGGATGGGGCAAGCGAGAACTAAAAGGTGCTGATGGTACACCAAGTAATAATCTCTTTGGCATTAAAGCGACAGGTAACTGGAGCGGCAAGGTTGTAGAAGCAGTCACCACAGAATATGTGAACGGTATCAAACAAAAGCGTATTGAAAAGTTTCGTGCATACGATAGTTATGCAGACTCTTTTAAAGATTTTGCTAATTTAATGCGCAATAACACACGGTATGAAAATGTAATGGCTAATCTGGACAATGTACAAGGCTATGCAAAGGCTATGCAAAAAGCTGGATATGCCACAGATCCAAACTATGCAGAAAAACTCACTAGCGTCATTAAAAAAGTGTCATCATCTTAAATAAGCAATCGTCAAATAAGGCCTAAAGTTTTCATAATTTATGCCGTCATACAATATATGAAATTAGTTAAAGTGAGTCAGTACCATGGCCTCTAACATCTTAAACATCGGAAAAAGTGCTCTCGCTGCTGCGCAAGTTGGCATTAGTACGACTGGTCATAATATTGCTAACGCATCAACACCTGGTTATTCAAGACAAGTCGTTGTTCAGGCGGCAGCACAATCACAAAATTTTGGATATGGTTACGTTGGTCAAGGCACTGAAGTTGCGTCAGTAACCAGAATATTCAATGATATTTTGGCTGCTCAAGCCGTTCGTAGCCAAGCTAACAGCTCTAGCGTTGACACCTATCGTGCGCAAATGACCACGATTGATGACATGCTATCAAACGCTACGGCTGGACTTAATCCAGCAATGAGTGAGTTCTTTGGTGCAATTCAAGATTTGAGTGCAAATCCAAGTGACCTAGCAACTAGACAATCCATGCTGTCATACGCACAGTCTTTGGCAAGTCGTTTCCAAACAACAAACAATAGACTAAATGAAGTTCGCGAAAGCGTGAACTCACAAATCACATCTAGTGTTAGTCTAGTCAACACATACGCCAAGCAAATTGCTGGGCTTAATGATGTCATCGAAAAAGCAGTCAGTGCTAATGGAAACATTCCTAACGACTTGATGGACCAACGAGATCAGTTGGTACTAGAGCTAAGTAAACAAATTAAAACCACTGTCGTTTCTCAAGGCCAAGGTGGATATAATGTCTATGTAGGTAACGGTTTACCTGTAGTCGTTGGTAAAGAAACATTCAACCTGCTTACTACCCCATCACCAACCGACCCAAGCCGATTAGAAGTCGCTTACCAATCTAATGACAAAGTAACTGTACTCGGCGTTAATAGCCTTCCAGGTGGTGTAGTTGGTGGCTTATTACAGTTCCGTTCAGAGTCTCTAGACAGCATACAAAACCAAATTGGCCAAATAGCTGCCGTGCTGGGAGAAACTTTCAATTCTCAACATGCCCAAGGTTTTGACTTAGATGGAAATCTAGGTACCGCTTTATTTAGTGTTCCAGATCCATTAGTTAACGCTAATGCCTTTAATTCTGGCCCAAGCACAACACCTGCTAATGCAAATCCAGCTGAGGTTGCTGCAAAAATTGTAAACGCTAAAGCGCTAACAACAAGCGATTACAAGCTGCAGTATGATGGCACAAACTATAATATTACACGTCTGAGTGACAACACTACACAGTCTTTCAGTAGCTTGCCAGCAAGTGTAGACGGCTTAACAATAAGCCAAACATCGGGAACAATGCTAGCTGGTGATAACTTCTTAATTAAACCAACACAAAATGCAGCGACTAAATTCCAAGTTGCGATTACTGATGCAAGAAAATTAGCAGTTGGTGGAAGCGTACTGACTGGAAGTGCTAATGTAGCCAACACAGGTGCAGCGAGCATCAGTAGTCCAATCGCTAGCAGCACTTACTCATCAAGCCCAATCGCTGCACCTTTTAACATTACCTATAACGCAGGTGCGCCAAACACATTAACAGGTTTTATTGCCACAGAGCCCGTGACCGTCACTTCAACCAATGGTACTACTACAACATACGCAGCTGGTGCGCCGGTTACTTTTGTTAACGGTGCAACCATATCCACTGCAGGAATCAGTTTTGTAATCTCTGGAGCACCAAATAACGGTGACCAATTTACTATTGCTCCAGGTAGCGTGACGGGCCCCAGTGATAATACAAACGGATTATTACTTGGCGGCCTGCAAAATGCAGACACCATCACTGGGAATAAAAGTTACTCAGATGCTTTTGGTCAAATGGTTAACGGTGTTGGTAACAAAACACGTGAACTCAATATATTGAGCATTTCAGAAGCACAAGTATTAGAACAAATTACAGCGGCAGTTCAAGCAGAATCAGGTGTTAACTTAGATGAAGAAGCCACTAACTTAATACGTTACCAGCAAGCTTATCAGGCAGCTGGAAAGATGATGCAAATTGCGAGTCAACTATTTGATGTGCTATTGCAACTAGGCACCTAGTCAATAGCTTAAGGAATTTATCATGCGTATCAGTACCAATACCATCTACCAGTCTGGTATCTCTAAGATATCAAATCTGCAATCAGAACAGTTTAAATTAATGCAGCAAATATCGACTGGTCAACGTATTGCTTCACCTTCAGACGACCCTGTTGCGTCTGCAAGAGCGTTAGAAGTTTCCCATGCTAAAAGTATCAACTCAAAATTTGCGGATACACGCCAAACGGCTCAGTTAAAACTAAACACATTAGAGTCAAACTTAACTAGCGTGACTAACATGATGATATCTGTGAAGTCTGCAATGGTGTCTGCTGGTAATCCTACTTACTCAGATCTAGAAAGAGGCTTTATTGCTTCAGAGCTAAAAACTACACTAGACGGCTTAATTGGTCTAGCCAACACAAGAGACGCTGCGGGTAACTATTTATACGCAGGATTTGAAACAGACACAGCACCGTTTGTCGCGAATGCATCAGGTGCATCATACGTAGGTGACTCCAACAAACAAATGTTACAAGTAGACAGTCAACGTCAAATGGCCGTTAATGCGACTGGAGATGAGGTGTTTCAAGCAGGTGGTAATGATATTTTTGCCACATTACAGAATTTGGTAACACTATTGAATACACCATTAACGCCAGCAAACCAAGCAGCTTTTACTGCAGGCGTTGCGACAGGCCTAACTAGCATACAACAAGGGTTAGATAACGTGCTAACAGTACGCGCCTCAATCGGTTCTAGGCTAAATGAAATAGACCAGTTAGACGTATCTGGTGATGACCTAGAATTGCAATACAGTAAATCGTTGTCTGAGATTCAAGACCTAGACTACGCGGCAGCATTATCTGATTTATCCAAGAATCAAACGATTATGGAAGCTGCTCAAAAATCATTTGTTGCAACGACTAGTCTATCTTTATTCAATTTTATTTAGCTTATCTCAATATAGTTGAATGCAAAATCTCGCCTAAGTTACCTAGGCGAATTAACTTGTTTTTTAATTAAATAACTATTGAAATAACCAAGCCCATAAATCAATACCAGCCCTAGTTCTATTGAATTTATTACTTATTCTCGATATTTTTGGGAATAGCAACCTGCATCATATTGTCAGTACCCTGCTCAATAAATTTTATAATCGGCTGTAACATACTAGTGAGTGACAATGCCACCACCAAAAACCCCATACTCAAAGTAATTGGGAATCCAATACCAAACAGATTAAGTTGTGGCGCTGTTCTCGTTAAAATACCTAATGCCATGTTCGTAATCAACAATGCACAAACAGCGGGTAGTGCTAGCATTAAACCAGCACTGAATATAGTGCTACCCCATTGTGCAATTTGCATAGGGTCCACACCTGGGCCATGTAACGCTATTGGCATAGTAATAAAACTATTAGCCATCGCTGTCACAATAATTAAATGACCATCTAAACTCAAAAAAATCAACATAGCGAGCAACACTAAGAGTTGGTTTAATGCAGTCGATTGCCCATTAGTTTGTGGATCAAAAAACTGTGCAAAGCCTAGGCCCATCGTCATACCAATCATTTGACCTGCAAGATCAACTGCTGAAAATACCATCCTCATACTAAAACCAATAGCAAATCCAATGATCATTTGTTGGATTAAGATAAGTAGACCATCGAAGGAGAAAACTTCAAACTGAGGTATTGGGGGAATGGTAGGAACGATAATAATCGTTAGCATGATACCTAAGCCCAATCGCACTCGGTTAGGGATTGTGGTGTGGCTAAAAATAGGAACAATCGCAATCACTGCTAAAATGCGTGTTAGTGGCCACAACATGCTAATTACCCATGTTTGAAGGAACTCACTACTAAACGTAATCATTTCTTATGTTGCTTTTGATGCCAAATGCATTAGTTGGCCATCGCTGGTATGCTGGTAAAAACTAGATGCATGTAGTCCACCATAGTGCTTAACATCCACGGACCAGCAAACATCAACGCGACAAACACACCAACGAGTTTTGGAATAAAAGATAATGTTTGCTCATTAATTTGAGTTGCTGCCTGAAAAATACTCACTAACAAGCCTATCGCTAAAACTGTAAGCAGAATAGGTGCGGCAATCATTAAAGTGATTCCCATTGCATCCCTACCTAATGTCATTACACTTTCCGGCGTCATTCGAAACTCCCTACTTTTCTTTAATGGAAATCAGCAACCCTAGTAAAAACTTTCCACAAGTGAACCAAGTATTAATTGCCATCCATCAACTAGTACGAACAACATTAACTTAAATGGTAGCGCGACAATTGCCGGAGAAACCATCATCATACCCATCGACATTAATACGCTAGCAACCACCATATCAATAATCAGAAATGGAATAAATATTGCAAAACCAATTTGGAATGCCGTTTTTAACTCACTTGTGACAAACGCTGGCACTAGCACCTTAAGCGGCACTTGGTCAGGCGTTTCTATCTTATCTACCTCTGCCATTTTAGCAAACAGGGCAAGATCACTTTCACGCGTTTGCTTGAGCATAAACTCTTTGAGTGGAGCTACGCCTTTATCCATCGCTTCTTGCATCGTGATTTGATTTTCAGATAATGGCTTATAAGCATCTAGATAAATTTTGTCAATCACAGGGGACATCACAAAAAAAGTCAGAAACAACGCTAATCCAATCATCACTTGATTGGGCGGAACTGACTGAGTACCTAGTGCCTGTCGCAGTAGTGATAGCACAATAATAATGCGGGTAAATCCAGTCATCATCAACACCACTGCTGGCAAGAATGTTAATGAAGTGAGTAATATGAGGGTTTGTAGGCTTAAGGTGTAATCTTGACCACCTCCAGCACTAGGCGTTGCATTTACCAATGGCAGACCATTCTCGGCAAATACTGAAAATGGTAACAAAGCCAACCCTAAGAAAAACAAAGCTCTAAAACAGACAACCCAACTTTTAACCATTTGTTTTCTCAGTAAATTTACTTGCCGAACTCTTTAATATCTTTCCAAATGATGTCGCCAGTGACTCAGCATTCTGAGCAGGTGTGACTGACTCATTAGTCAAAACGATAGCATCTTTATCAGTAGCACCCATTTCTAAATTAGCAATAGCACTAACTTGTCCAGGTGCCACACCTACCACTAACCAACGCCCTGCTACCTCTAGTACAACAACTCGTTCACGTGTACCTACATTTGCACTTCCCACAACATGAATTGTAGACTGTTTATTCCCAACCCCTGGTAACATACGTTTGGCTAGCCATGCAACGCCAGCCATCACACCTAGCACTAGCATTAAACCTAATGCCATTTTCAGCAAACCACCTGTTGGTGAAGTTTGCACTACCGCATCAGCTGACCATGCTGAACTTGATATCCAATAAAAAATGGAAATGAATAGCAATTTAAATTTCATTAGAATCGGCAGTCTCGTTATTGGCTGTTTGATAGCAATTAATTAACGATTAATTTTTCGTATACGTTCAGCAGGCGTAATGATATCTGTTAGACGGATACCAAATTTGTCATTAACAACCACAACCTCACCTTGAGCGATTAAGCAGCCATTCACCAGCACATCCATGGGCTCACCCGCCATACCATCAAGCTCAACAACCGAGCCTTGAGCCAGTTGAAGCAAGTTTTTAATCGCAATTTTAGTACGTCCCAGCTCAACGGTAAGCTGTACTGGAATATCTAAAATGAAATCAATATCATTTTGTGTTTCGTGCAATTTATTTTTTGCAGTAAATTCGGTAAATACTTGAGCCTTTTCCGCTTTATCTCCTTGCAAGGCTGAGGCTTGCTCGTTCATGGCGTCACCCCAGTCGTCTGCTGCCGTTTCAGACGATGCTTGCTCCGCCATTGCAGCGCCCCAATCATCTTCAGCGATGGTTTCTACACCACTCTCATCAACTGGATCAGTCGCCATAAGGTTCTCCTTTAATATATTCCGTAGAGTTTGATCTCAAAAGTTTTTCAACGCGCAATGCATATTGCCCATTAAACAATCCGTATTTACAAAGCATCACAGGGACACCATCTACTTTAGCTTCAATGGCGTCTTCCATGCTTATTGGTATCACATCGCCAACTTTCATATTAAGCACTTCACCCAGCCGCATGCTAGTGGTAGCCAAGTCAGCAACAATTTCAATTTCCGCAGCCTGTACTTGTTGCGTCATCAGTTTGACCCAGCGCTTATCTGCACCAAGCACCTCGCCTTGTAACGGTGACGTCAACAAATCTCGAATAGGCTCAACCATCGAATATGGCATGCAAAAATGAATCTCACCACTCGCAGGTCCAAGCTCGACATTAAAAGTGGTGACCACTACCACCTCATTAGGTGTAGCGATATTGGCAAACTGCGTATTCATTTCAGAACGTAGATATTCGAATTCTATTGGATAAACAGGCTCCCATGACTTAGCATATGTCTCAAAAACAATATGCAAAATACGCTGAATAATACGTTGCTCAGTCTGAGTGAAGTCCCTACCTTCTACTCTAGTATGAAACCGACCATCTCCGCCAAACATATTGTCTACAACCAAAAAAACTAAGGTTGGATCAAACACCATCAACGCAGTGCCACGTAGCGGCTTCATTTGAACAAGATTTAAATTAGTTGGCACCACTAAATTACGAATGAAATCGCTGTACTTGGTGATGCGGACAGGGCCGACTGAAACCTCAACGGTACGTCTCAAAAAATTAAACAACTCAATACGAACCAAACGGGCAAAGCGCTCATTGATAATTTCTAGCGTAGGCATACGCCCACGCACAATACGTTCTTGCGTGGCTAGATTATAGTCACGCACACCCTCGGTCTCAGAGGCGGACTTATCATCGTCCTGATCCCCTCCAACCCCTTTTAAGAGGGCATCAACTTCGTCTTGTGATAAAAACTTATCTGCCATAATTTAAATTGACTTAACTTACTGAACCACAAATGAAGTAAAAAACACGTCCAAAATCTCTTGTGGCTTTGTGTCAGGTGGAAAAGGTTTTTTAACCTCTTCAATGATTTGATTACTCAAGTCTTGCTTACCTTCAACCGTTGATATCTCAGCGGCACTTTTACTTGTTAACAATAACAATAAACGGTTCTTCACTGACGGCATATGTAATTTAATCTTTTCGGCCTCTTCAGGACTAGCCACCTGTAATGAAATATCTACCTGCAAGAACTTTTCGTCTGGGTCTGGTTGCAAGTTCACAGTAAAAGTATCTAAAGTTAAGAAGACTGGTGCTTTTGCTGGCTCTTCTTTTTTAACTTCCTCTTTTTTGTCATGTGATTTTTGTTGCATGAAGAACCATGCACCACCACCGCCACCTAAAGCTAACACAACGGCAGCAATAATGATAATGAGTTTTTTCTTTGAGGCTGGAGCCGCTTCTTGTGATTCTTGTTTTGGATCTTGAGCCATGTACTTTTCCTTTAATTTAACTTTGGTCGCATATTATGCAATCATAGCCATATTATGGCTACATTATGCAAAAAAATTAAATTAGAAGATACAGGAATAAGAGAGGGAAAAGCACTTTAGATTAATATTTAGCCAAATACAGCGCTAAAGTAACTAATTAAGCTAGGCAAAGGTATCAACCAACCCATCAGATACGCGCACGGTCACTTTAGCCTGACTGCCACTTTCCATTACCTCTGCGCTGGCTTGGCCCTTTACGCCTTGAAACAGTCTATTTTGAGCAGCTTGCTGAAACTCTTGTTGCGATTGTTGACTTGTACTAACATTCGCTTGACCTAGCTGAATACCTGACTCACTCATTTTATCTCGCAAGTTCGACATGCCACTCTCAAGAGCTTTTCTCACTTCGTCATTATCCGAAATAAAAGTAGTATCAGCCTGATCATTATGCACGTTAATCACTACTTTCAACGGGCCTAAATCTGGTGGGTTTAAGGTTAGTGATGCTGACTGCTGACCAGCACCCACCATCCAGACCACTTTTTGGCTAATTGCCTGATCCCAGCCAGACTTACCTGGATAAACAGCAATCATATTACTACTAGCCAACTGCTGAGATACAATATTAGTACCATTCTGAACGGCACTTACTGTGGTAGCTTGCGGCTGAATGAGATTAGGCGTAGCTTCCTTAATGGGCACTTCTTTGCTAGCTATATTTACCGTAGCTTTATTAGATGCCAACTCGTCTGTAGCTGATTTTGATTCTGCTTTTGTCGCCAAAACATCCGCTAGAGCACCATCTTTAGGTTTGCCTGTATTTTCCGCAGTAGCGAGAGCTGCATCAGTCGGCTTTGGCTCAATCTGAACAGTAGTAGTTGAACTATTAAATGCAGCCATCAAGTTTTTTTGTTGGGCCGCTAAATCTGTTGTCTCCAAAGTATTGCTAGCTTCCAACTCTGAGCTTAGTTGCATAGTATTAGCATTACTTTGCAAAGCCTGTGTCGCACCTAATGTTGGAACCAACTCAGCGACAGCAACCGCATTGCTAGTGTCAGTTGTAGCTGCAATCGCTTGAGACGCATCCTTGCCCTCATCTAACGTACCTTTGCTAGATAATTCACGCGCAGCTTCTAGTTGCTTATTTAAGTCACTCAAAAAAGAATCATCTGTTTGACTAACGTTGACATTCTGATTAGTTGAGGACGCTTTTTTATCTACTTCGGCACTATCTTTTGCGGATGCTTTTTGTTGTGTTTGATTTTTTAGAGACTCGGCACTTTTATCTTGCCTTGATTGCGCTTGACTTTGCTTAACTCGAACTTGCCTATTTAACTCCGCCTGAAAGGAGGCTTTTGCGTTTTCTGTTGAAGATTTATTAACGTTAACATGCGAACCATTTTGGTTTGCAACATCAGCCAAATTTAGCGCTTTTGTTTGCGATACTGGTGTTGGTAATGTTTGCATGTTAATTCACCTATTTGATAATAACTTCATTCTAAATGAGGGATGTCATATTCAATTCATTAAAATAAGGACTAAATCATCGTCAGTTCTAAAACTTTAACGCTTTACACGCGTCATTCGGGTTGCAAACTCATCCATCATTTTTTGATCTCTTTTTTGCTCAACCTTAGCCGCACGCTTATCTGAACGAGTAATCAGTACATCATAAGAAAGCTTCTTGCGCTGACTTTCTTGCCACAATGTTCGGTGCACTTTAACCTGTTGCTCAGCAAAAGTTACCACATCCCTCTGACCTGTAATGGCATGATCAAGCTTCTTAAAGAAGTTTTGGAAGTTCTGATAAGCCTCAGCAGTCATGCCTTTAGCAAGATTAGCGTTTAAATTATCCTGATAGCCCTTACGATACTCCAACAACATATCGTATTTACCTTGCGCCTCATTTACCACTTTCATTGCTTTCGCTAGCGCCTCTGTTGCCAACTCTACTTCTTTGGTAGCTATCTCCTCTAACATTCTTAATACATCGTTAGACTTTGTCGTCATAAGATACTCCCACTGATACTCGTTTAGTCAGATTCCAAGTAACTAACTTAATGGAACACCATGAAGTACAGCTTCTAGAAAATGCAAGCTCTCATCCCAATCTGAGCGCTCAGACACATCTTGTTGCAAAAATCGTTCTATTAACTCATGCTTAGAAATTGCCATATCTAACACGGCATCACTACCTGCTTCATACGCACCTACGTTAATCAAATCAACACTTCGTGTGTAGCGTGAATTCAATTGTTTTAACTTACGCGCCAATTTTTGATGTTCAGGGCTCGTGATATTATGCATCGCTCGGCTTATCGACTGCTCAACATCAATGGCAGGGTAATGGCCGCTTTCGGCCAAACCTCGACTTAACACAATGTGCCCATCTAAAATGGCACGTGCTGCATCAGCGATAGGGTCTTGCTGGTCATCCCCCTCTGTAAGAACTGTGTAGAACGCAGTAATAGAGCCCTCACCCCTACGACCATTACCAGCTCGCTCAACCAGCGCAGGCAACTTGGCAAATACTGAAGGTGGGTAACCTTTGGTAGCTGGTGGCTCACCAATCGCTAATGCAATTTCACGTTGCGCCATCGCATAACGAGTCAATGAATCCATGATCAACAGTACGTTTTTACCTTCATTGCGAAAGCTTTCAGCTATCGTAGTAGCATAACTAGCGCCTTGCAAGCGCATTAATGCTGGAGCATCAGCTGGCGCAGCGACAACAACAGAACGAGCTAGACCCTCTGGGCCTAAAATCTGTTCAATAAACTCCTGAACTTCTCGACCACGTTCTCCAATCAAACCTACGACAATCACATCAGCAGTAGTGTAACGCGCCATCATTCCTAGCAGAACACTTTTACCTACACCAGAACCTGCAAACAAGCCCATACGCTGACCACGGCCCACAGTCAGCATACTATTGATTGCTCGAACACCAACGTCTAGCACGTCTTCTATTGGCGCCCTCATTAAAGGATTCATCGGCCTAGCATTTAATGCAGAACTTTGAGTAGGATTAATCTCGCCTAAATCATCCAATGGATTACCCGCGCCATCCACGACCCTACCGAGTAACTCCACTCCTACCGGTAAATGTCTTGCACGATCTGTTGCACGGCGACGAGGTGGTTGCCCATGATGTGGTTTAGGTAAACTTTCAGCAATCTCCAATGCAAATACTTTTGCACCTGGCGTAATACCATCCACACTACTTTGTGGCATCAATAGCATACGCTCACCATCAAAACCTACCACTTCTGCTTCAACGCGGCGACCTTCTGCAAGAGGAACATAACATGCGCTGCCGATTGGTAATTTAATACCGACAGCCTCCATGACCAGCCCAGTAAGCTTGACAATACGCCCTGCTATCTCTAAAGGCTCTACGATGCGCAGAATCTCTTTACAATCCCTAATATGGTCACGCCAACGTTGCTGATGAACACTCAAGTGCTCACTATCAGCAACATCCAGCGCTTCATCAATCATGGAAGTAACCAATCATTATTTTGTGCCAATGCCTCAGAAATTCTCTTCCAGCGTGTAGCGTTAGTAGCATCTACTTGGTTAGCACCAGTTTCAACCAAGCATCCACCCCGCTCAACATTGCTATCCTCATGTATCTGCCAATGATCATTGGCAATTTCATCCGCCATATGCTCGCGTAATAGATGCATATCTTCATGATGCACTAGAATCCTAGCTGGCCTTTGAATATGCGGTAAATAATGAATCGCGTCCAACACTACAGGGAGCAAGACTTTTTTATCAACATCAAGCTTAGTTTTCAGCATAGCTTTGGCTATATCTAGCGCTAAAGATAGTACATCTTCAGCAATCTGCTCATCCGCACTCTCAAGCGCACTGCTAAATGCCTTCATGAGTTGAAGGAATTGAGTTTTTTCTACTTGTGCTAGCTCTCTAGCCTGCGCCATACCTGCAGAAAACCCTTCCTGCATTCCTTTGTTATAGGCGTCTTTACGAGTTGCTTCGAAGATTTGAGCAATCTCTACAGGATTAACAGATGGCGTATCCTTTTTTTTAGGCTGATTTGATGACGCAAACCCTCTGCTACGCTCATGATTAATATCTGAAAATGATGCCATTTCCCAACGCTCATAAGCACTCTGTTGTTCTTTAGGAATATTTGCATTAGCCATGCAGATTTGCCTTATACATATTGATCATCGCCGCCTTTACCAGCAAGCTGAATCTGTCCCTCATCAGCAAGTCTACGCACAATTTGCAATATTTGTTTCTGCTGTGCCTCAACCTCTGAAAGTTTAACAGGCCCTTTAGACTCTAAATCTTCACGCATCATCTCCGCAGCGCGGGATGACATATTTTTAAATATTTTCTCGCGCATTTCGTCGGTTGTACCTTTAAGCGCAATAATGAGAGTTTCAGACTGAACTTCTCTCAGCATGACCTGAATACCTTTATCATCAATATCCATGATGTTATCAAACACAAACATCTCATCCATAATACGTTGAGCCATGTCATCGTCGTAATTCTTAAGCCCCTCCATCACAACAGCCTCTGTTTCACCGTTCATGAAGTTCATAATATTAGCCGCGACTTTGACGCCACCCATGGTTTGTTTTTTCAGATTCTCATTACCAGTCAACAATTTAGTCATTACTTCATTAAGTTCACGCAATGCAACAGGTTTAACACCATCCAGCGTTGCAATACGCAGCATCACATCCTGACGTAAACGATCGGTGAAGTGCCCAAAAATTTCCGCCACTTGATCAGGCTCCAAATGCACCAAGATAGTAGCGATAATCTGTGGATGTTCATTTTTAATAAACTCAGCTACCGTATGTGCATCCATCCATTTCAAGCTTTCAATACCGCTTGCATCTCTCGTTTGCAGAATACGATTAAGTAAACTAGACGCTTTATCGTCGCCAAGTGCTTTAGTAAGTACTGAACGAATATACTCATCTGAATCAAGCCCCAGATTACTGCTCATTTCCGCTTCAACCAAGAACTCACTAACAACAGTTTCTACCTGTTCGCGCCCTACAGACTTTAATGTAGCCATGGCAGCACCAAGTTTCTGCACCTCTTTTGGACTAAGAAACTTCATCACCTCCGCAGCTTCATCCTCACCCAACGCGAGCATTAAAACTGCGCTTCTCATCACACCTGCATCACTCATTTACATTACTCGTTTCCGTTTGTCCAGTTTGCCACCACACTAGCCACCATTCTTGGATTATCTTTTGCAATCTGCTTTGCGGTCTCTATCTTTTGCTCATAGGCTGGTTTACTCAGTGACACTGTACCATCTTCACTAATATTCACTACAGTATCTGGTGCTTCACTTTGATTAGTCGCAACCACTTTAGGCGCAGTTAATTTATTCAACAATGGTTTTAAGACTTTGCGGTAAATAATAAACAATGCGATTACACCAACTAAGAAACGTAACACATCTTTCACATTTTCAATAACACGAGGATTTTCCCAAAGCGGAATAGCGGGCAATACCTCTTCAGGCTCTCCTGCAAATGGGGTATTAACAATCGTGAGTGAATCTCCACGTTCACGATTAAAACCCATGGCTTGCATTGCGAGATCATTAATCTGAGTTTTTTCCGCGGCAGTTAAAGCTCGGTAGGAAACTTTACCTGTCTTCTTATCAATGACCGGCATATTATTGACAACCACAGCAACATTTAAACGTTTAATTCCGCCCATCGGCTGCTGCCTATAACTAACAGTCTTATCTACCTCATAATTTGTTGTAAGATTTTTTTCGCTATTGATTGGTGCCGCATTAGCAACAGGCTGGCCGTTAGCATCAGTAGCACCTTCGGTAGTAATGGGAGCAGTTGCAGCTGGCGGTGGCTGATTAGAAAGCGCACCTGGTATACCTGCGGTATCACCATTCACTGATTGAGTTTCGTTGCTTTGCATACTGCGTACCGCTGCAGCATCTGGCTGTTGATTAGGCTTGTAAGTTTCAGCGGCCTGCTCTTGAACTGAGAAGTCTATTTCAGCGCTTGCTTCTGCACGAACATTTTTAAGTCCAACTATTGGACTAATGATAGACTCAACACGCTTGACGATGCTTTGCTGAATCTCATCTACATACTTTAACTGCTCTGGATCTAGATTTTTAGCACCTAATTTTTTAGTAGTATCTGAAAGCAGATTACCATTTTGATCAACCACGGTAACATTGGCTGTCGGGAGATTCGGAACACTACTCGCCACCAAGTGTACAACCGCACTCACCTGCTGAGCATCTAGTGTTCTACCAGGACGAAGATTTAACAATACAGATGCTGTAGGCTTTTGTTGGTCTCTTACAAACACTGATGGTTTTGGTATTGCCAAATGAATTCTCGCCACGTCTACCGCAGCGATGGATTGAATACTCCGTTCCAACTCACCTTCCAAGCCTCGCTGAAAGTTAACTTGCTCAACAAATTGCGACACACCAAATTTCTGATTCTCTAACAACTCGAAACCAATGTTACCACCTTTAGGCAAGCCATCCGCTGCTAGCTTCAACCTTACTTGGTGCACCTGCGCTGCCGGCACCATAATCGCCGTGCCACTATCGGAAAATTTGTAAGGTACATTTAATTTTTCTAGCGCTGCGACAATCGCACCACCGTCTTTATCTGAGTAATTAGAGAACAGAACGCGATAGTCTGGCTGTTGACTCCACAACCAGAACACAACCATTACAGCCACAACAGCAGCGATACCCGCCACCAAAAGTAGCTTACTACCCATCTGAGCGAATACGCCAGAACTACCCTCATTCACCAAGGTGGCGTCAGCTGCTGCCATCACATTTCTCCATTAAACTCTAAACACATTACTACAAACCAAGTCGGTATGACCACTAGTTAATCGACATTATCGCAATTTCATCTCATATCGAATCTGAGAATAGAATGATTTTACTCTTCTTATTTACAAGCTTGATATTTCTATTAGATGTTACATTAGCAATGAGAAATTTTAGGTTAGATATTAATAGGAGGTCAATCATGAAAGCAGGTGGTATTGATTCAAGCAGAATAGAATCTATGCTTGCGCAAATGAGGGCAGCAGCACAACGTCCGCAAACAGAGGGTATAGCGAACTTAGCATCACCGATTAACTCAGACAAAAGTACTGGGAGAATTGATTTCGCAGATGCCCTTAAAGCATCACTGAACCAAGTAAATCAAGTACAAAAAAGTGCTGAAACACTGGGCAAGAATTTTGCATTAGGTGATGATAGCGTCAGTCTATCAGATGTGATGATTGCAGGACAAAAAGCAAATATTTCTTTTCAAGCAACAATTCAAGTTCGCAACAAACTAGTATCTGCTTACCAAGACATTATGAGTATGCAGATTTAATTTTTAAATAGCTCTTCGCCTACTGCATCAGCTTTAGCCTCCTCCAAGCGATAGAGCCAAGATAGAATTTCAGCAATCGCCTGATAAAGTGCAGGTGGAATATGATCATCCAGATCCACCTGCATTAACAACGCAACCAGATCTTTTGATTCATGCACAAAAATATCATGTTGCTTTGCTCTCGCGATAATTTGTTCAGCAATTAAACCGCGCCCTTTAGCGACAACTCTCGGGGCATAATCACCTGTTGCGTACGTCAGCGCAATCGCCTGCTGATTAGGGTTGTGAGGCACATGCGGGTTTGGCGCAAGACCAAGAACCGGACTTAACAATTTATTTTCGCCTGCTTTACTCATAGCCTGAAATAACCAAACCTTCAAGTTGCAAACCAGTATCACTAATAGCCTGAGTTAACCCACGGCTTTTACTTTTTAACACATCCAATGTTTCATCTTGCTCGGCACGCAAACTAATGGACACATAACCATCTATAATGGTTAATTTAGCTGCAACGGCTCCTAAATGGGGAAAGTTCAACTTAATCTCACTAATGACAGGCCTTATAATATCGTCACGTTCGGCATTTTGTTCAGCCTCTTCGCCGTCTTTCTGGTCTAGGTAAACATCCCATTCCATTTTTTGCCCTGGCCATACTTCTCCATGCCAATTTAAGCGATTCTGCTCCAACATTGTCAATTGTTGTGACGTTAATGTGGCAATCTGTGTTTGGGTTTGATTTTGGTTCTGAGGTTCTTGCATGATTGCTGCAAGAGTGCGCCCACCTTGCAACATTTCACTCAGATGTGACTCATAAAACAGACCACTATTGACGAAAGCCTGCTTTAGGCCTTGAGCAACCATTTGTGGATCTTTGGGGGTATGAGTAACGATATTAGCCGCTTCAAATTTACTTGAGACCCCGTTTTTCTCGGCCTCTTGCAAATATTGGCCAATTAGGCGAGCTGCTGGACTTAAATCTGCCGAACCATCAGCAGGCTTAGCAGTTTGTGGTGCAAGAAAAAAAGTAGGGACCGGGCTATCCTGAACATAACGCAGACTAATGGACTGACCGACATGCCCTGAATTGCCCAACTCCATTTTCAACACAGCATTGTCGACCTTAACCAAAAATGCTTTATCATCGACTTTTGAAACAACCTGAGCAGAATACTCACGCCCCAGAATGAACTGCGTTGCTCTTGCATTAAGTTCCTGTAACGTAGCGCCAATATTATCAACCGCTAAAACAGGTAACACCCTACCTACTGGTACTGGACCAGGACTGATACTTAAATTGTCCGGCAGTTTAAGCATACAAGATTAAAGTTACTGACTATATGCTTGCGTCAGCCTTCTTTCCGTCTGATTAGTATTCATTAGAGCGTTTAATTTAGCCATCCAAGGTGAAATTAAGTTCCTAATCTCACGATCATCAGCAAGAATGCTTTTTATACTTGCCACTTTACGATTTAACGCTTCGGTTGGTAATGGTTGTGCATCTTCGATTGTTTTTAAAGTGGCAACATGTTGAGCACAAAAAGCTTCCAACTCTGTTAACTTATCCCAATCTTCCATTTTGGCTGCATGTAGCATTTGTTGCATTATCTTAGCAACCGTCTCATAAAGCTGAATAGTATTTTGATATTCCATTACTTTAATCCCTTATTAAACTTTAGCCTGATACGCATAATTTTGCGCAACACCTACCTGCTGATTATTTTTCGCTTGATTCAGCACTTGTGCTGTTGCTTTATTAGTATCAATAGCCTCCCATGCACCTTTCAAATCCAGTAGTAACTTAATGACTTCCTGAACCTGCTCTGGTTGATTACGCACGTTAGCAGACGCTAATTTACTACTCATGTATACGTAAAGTGCATCTAAGCTTTCTGCAATTTCACCACCAGCTTTTCTATCAAGACTAAGCCTGAGTCCGCTCTCAATAATCATGATTGCTTTCGACAACATCGCGCCTTTTTGCTCAATCTCCTTACGTTGCATACAAGCAATCGCACTATGACAAGCGGCAATAGCCCCATCATAAAGCATTACTATCAATTTAACCGGGCTCGCTGCCAACACACCAGTTTCCACACCCACTTTGGCATATCCGTTAACACCTTTTTGGTTTAGTCCAAACATAACGAGACCCTTTACTATTGATTAGCCTGCATTAAGTGCAGCAATTTGTTGTGTAAGGAAATTACTAGTAGATGACATGCTCGTTAACAACACATCAAGCTTAGAGTACTGTGCTCTATAACGGCTTTCAATCACTGTTAAGCGAGCATTCAACCGTTCTGTCTGTGTATCTAAGCGTTCTATTGAGCTATTTATACCATCGGTTCTAGCCGCTAAAATACCATCTTCACTAAGCAGGTTATCTAACAATGTACTCAATTTAGCTGCATAACCGAGACTAAAATTTACAGTGCCACGTGCACCTAATGCGCCACCCGACACATTAACTGTCAGCCCCTCGCTTGCATCACCTATTAAGCCTCTTAATGTAGTACCACTGCCAGTAGCAGCCGCTCCATTAATTGTTCCTTGTGCATTTAGCAATGTTGTACCAAGCTGTGTTACCTCAATTGCATAGGTACCCTCTTGTGTTTTGGAAGTACTACTCACGAAACTTACTTGAGGGTCAGTTGCTCTGGCGGTAGCAGCAAACAAACTTGCTATATCATTAAAGTTACTACTAACAGCATTGGTAAACTTAGTATTATCTAAATTTAGTTTACCGTCACGTTGAAAAGTCACTCCAATCTGTGAGAGTGTATTCAGTGAACTACCGTTAGCAACCGCTGTGTTCATCACAGATCGAATCTGGTTGATGATAGAACGTGCTGTAGAGTCACCTAATAAAGCACCATTAGCTTGACCAGTTTCATCAAATTTTGTCAGGTTGCGTAAAGTCGTATCTAACTTATTAAAAGCATCGACAAACGCTGTCACTGATGTCTTAATTGCATCCTGGTTTGTTGCTACTGACAAACTCAATGCGCTTCCAGAGGTTACACCAACCAGATTGAGCGTAACACCTTCAATAGCATCACTAATTGAGTTGCTAGACTTTACAATGTCAATGCCGTCAATTTCTAGAATTGCATTTTTAGCATCTTGTAATGAGGTTAAGTTTTTACCGTTGCCTGCTGTAGCTTGGGGATCGTATGCTAATTTTGATAATCCAGATGCATCCACACTGTTACCATCATCATCTGTGACTGCAATCTTTAAGCTATTTACTTCACCTGTATCTTTTGACGTAATCACTAGCCTGTTTGTCGTACCATCATTGACAATAGTTGCACTAACACTGCCGTCAGCCGCATTAATGGCGTCACGCACGCCAGCTAATGTGTTGTTAGAGCTGTCAATGGTAATGTTAAGATCAGATTTAGCTGAGTTTGGAGTAAACGAACTTGGCGTAAATGGACTAGCCACTTCGGGTGTGAATGTGCCAAATGAAATCGTTAAACTTCCGGTTCCAACAACATCAGAGACATTAGAAAATCCACCTACACTCAATTTCTGCGATTTTGCTAACTGACTAACATTGATATCGTAACTACCAACAGTTGCGCTTCCCGTTGAAGTTGCGGTTAGCACACTAGTATTGCTTGAAGTAACGCTTTGTGCATTAAATTTAGATAAGCTTGAAAGCGCACTAACAGAAGACTGAAAGGTAGACAGTGCACTTTTTAGTGTACCGTAAGCTGAAATTTGTGATTGATATGCTGTTTTTTGTGTTGCGACCTTAGTTAAAGGTGCTCTTTCAACACTCATCAAGTTACTCACAATGGTATTAACATCAAGGACAGAGCCTATTCCTGAAGTTGTAGCCATAATGATTCTCCTCGTTAAAATTACTAGTTAAATGCTTGCCAATCTTTTACATACAAAACAATACAAATACATTTAATTCAACAAGCATAATTTATAAACAAAATTTCATTTACTCGATAAAGCATAAAAACAAGCTTCTTATTGCAGATTAGGCTTGCTCTCTTACTACTAGACCTTGCAATCTTCCTAAAGTTTTGGAGAACGCCAAGACCTCTTCGTTTGGTATTTGCCTTAATACTTTATCGGTCGCAGTATCAACAACTTGAACAATTACACGGTCAGCCTCTTCATCCATTGTAAATTGAACGGTTTGTAATGCCGGCGCAACCAACTCATTAAGTTTGCTCACCGCTTTTGCCAAAGCCACTTTATCAACCTCAGCAGACTGCCTAACTTCCGGCTTCACACCATCCACTTTATCAATTGCTTTAGCGCCTACAGGGCTTGAAATAGCAATTTGGCCCCCGGCAATATTTTGCACGGCGGCCGCATTTTTGATTGCACCATAACCATCTAATGATGAGTTAAACATGATTTTATCCTCCTAAAAATCCCACAGGATGATCAGTCCTGTGGGTGATAAGGGCCTTACATTTCTGAAACTTAACCTCTTAACAGTGACAACACGTTGTTAGGTAGTGAGTTCGCTTGCGCTAACATCGCAGTACCTGCTTGTTGCAAGATTTGACCACGTGTCAAGTTAGCTGTTTCTGCCGCGAAGTCAGCATCCATGATGCGTGATTTAGCTGCTGATTGGTTCTCAACTGACACCTGCAAGTTGCTCACTACAGATTCAAAACGGTTTTGAATCGCACCCAATGTTGCTCGGCTAGTATTTGCAGCAGTTAATGCAGCGTCAATCGCAGTAATTGCACTTGATGCTGTAGCAACAGATGAAACGTTGCCAGTAATTGTTGCCGCAGCTACAGATGCAGTAGTAATGGTGTCACCAGCATCAGCACCCACTTGGAATGTTTGAGCTGCACCGAATACTGCAGCGCCGTTGAATTTAGTTGCTGTCGAAAGACGAGAAACCTCAGCAGATAACTGTGAGAACTCAGCCTCTAAGTTTGCACGGTCTGTACTTGTATTAGTACCGTTGATTGATTGAACTGCTAATTCACGCATACGTTGTAATGCGTCTGTTTGTTTAGACAAACCACCTTCAGCAACTTGTGCGAAAGAGATAGCGTCGTTAGCGTTACGAATCGCCACTTGTTGACCACGTACTTGTGAGTCCATACGTGTAGCAATTGCCAAGCCAGCAGCATCATCTTTAGAGCTGTTGATACGTAAGCCTGATGACAAACGTTGTAATGATGTGTTTAATGCACTTTGTGATGATGATAAGTTACGTTGTGTGTTTAGTGACGCAAGGTTTGTATTGATAACTGAAGCCATGATAATTCTCCTAATATTTAGTTAATTACAACTACATCTTATTGCCTTTAGCTTTGCATATTCAATTCAATTTGCGCTGCTGTTATTTCTGTTATCGGTAAGTTTTTTAGAAAGTTTAGGTCCAGATTTAAATATTTTTTAAATTCTGACTTTTTCCTACGAAATACTTTCTTGTTCACCTATCAATTAAGCAATCCTGATGTTTAGGATATCGGTTAGATCAGACAAATCTTTAGGAGATTTTTTTAAGAACTACGTTATTTAATGAAAAGTTGACACTCAATAAAATTTAACCCTTTGATTAAATGAGATTAAGTCAAAATTTAATGTAGAGAATCACTGCAGTCTATGAACCAATTGTGCTGGTTTTGAATGAAGTTGCTGGTTGATTTTTGCACCAACGTTCCCACATTTGACGAAATGCGAGCACTAAATGTTGACTTATTATGCTAGCTTGATTGAGCGCAGAGATCTTAAATTGTTTGCGTAAATTGGATCTAACTTCAGATAAATACTGCAAATGCTCCGACCAGTATACGCCCTGACTCACAAAACCCTCATGAGATTGCACTACAAAGTCTGATAAATTCAAATGCAACATAATAGCCATTGCACTACGGCTCATCAGGCTATTACCCTCCACACACAAAGTTGGCACCCCCATCCATGCTGCGTGACATGTGGTCGTCACCCCATTAGATGGAAATGTATCTAAACAAATATCAACCTGATGATGTAACCTTAAATAATCTGCCATTGTATTGCGATGGTAAATAATCAGCCGATCCACACTAATTGTATGTTCAGCAAAGGCTTTTATGATTGCATCATAACTACCATCTTGCGGCATTGATCCTAATAGTAGTTTTGAGTTAGGAATTTTATTAAGCAGTTTTGACCACAGACTAATAACGCTAGGTGTGATTTTTTCTACTCGATTAAAACATCCAAACGTAATAAACCCATTGTTAAGTGCTGGCAACTCATTCACTTCTGGCGATAAATCTGATGGTAAAAATGGTGCATTGGCGGGTAACTGCACAATTTTTTCCATAAACTGTCCATCAAACTGATTTGGCGGTAAAAGATGTGCATCCGCTAGATAATAATCCATTGCACTTAAGCCAGTAGTAGCCAGATACCCTAGCCAGCTCAATTGTATTGGTGCAGGCTTCATTGCAAAGCTGATTAACCGATTACCCGCAGTGTGCCCATCTAAATCAACGAGGATATCAATCTTATCTTCTCTAATCTTTTCAGCCAAAGCGACATCCGTTAATTCATCCACTTTATGCCAATGCTTAAATTTAGGTTTAAGGCGCTGCGTGACATGATCTTCAATTGCGCTAGTTGAATAAGCATGCAGTGAAACGTCAGCGACAAGTGATAGATGCTCAAGTACTGGCTCAAAAAAGTTGACTAAAGAGTGCTCTCTAAAATCAGCAGAAACAAAGCCAACATTTAAATTCTTAGCTGAATTACTTTTGTGTGAATGTTTTGGCCATGCTGATTTATATACAGCCTCATACTGGTAGCCAAACCTGCGATGTTCCGCAAACAAATCTTCTGTACTGACAACATCAGCATGTGAAAGACAGAACAATAAATTGCTGTAACAGCTTGCGTAACCAGGATTGATATCAAGTGCTTGTCGGTAATAGCCTACCGCAGCGGCAATGTCACCCATATCTTTAGAGACAATCCCTAAATTATTATAGGCAGCAGCGTAGTCTGGCTGAAGCTTGATGGCATCTCTAAAAGCATCGGCAGCGTTTGCTAAATCACCCTGCCCCTTTAAGACTAAGCCGTAATAGCAGTGCTCTTTGGCATCGTCTGCATTTAAAGCTAACGCTTTGCGCGCAGCGACTCGAGCGTCTTTCTTTTGCACAAGCAATGTATCGCTCATGATTTTCCAACCGTCAAGCCAGCTCGGATATTGCTCAAGTAATTTGTGTAACGCAATTTCAGCAGCTTGGTACCGCTTTTTTAGAAATAGCTGAATCAGTTTTTCTTGTATGTGCGCTTCTGGTACATGCCCATTTGTAGAACTTAGCATTAACTGTTCAGATTGCCGCTTCACTAGTAGCTGCTCTAAATGCTCAACGGGCTCATCACTGAGGCCAGCATCTCGTCCATATGAAAGTACAAGCTTAGCATCTTCATAGTGAGCAGCATCTATCAATGCGCCTATATAACTCAGCCAATATTCCGCTTGTTGAGGATCGGACTCTAGCGCTGTATTAAAATAAGGCAAGCTATCTAAAGTACGTAGACTTTCTAACAATAACGACCCTAAATAGTAATTTGCCTGAGGCTGATGCACATCTACCGCTAATATAGATCGCAACTTATATTCAGCCGTTAGCAAATCACCTGATTGATATAAACTCACCGCTTGTTCAAGTGTCCGAGCAATGTCCTGATTATCTTGAATCATATCAATGTGCTATATCGATCAGGCACTACATACATAACAATTACTTGGATTTCAACAATTCAGCAAGCTCACCAGCTAATGCCTGTGCGGTTTCTGGTTTTAGCCCATGCTGCTGACCCAGCGCCAATACATCAGCGATTGAGTGCGTAATACCAGACATCATCAACGCATCTACATAGGTTACCCAATATTGTTCAACTGCAGGGTTAGCCTCAACGGCGGCTTCTAGTCGAGGCAGTGCATCCGCCGCACTTTTTTGGCTAGCTTCAATTAGGCCTAAACCATAATTTGCTTCAGCATGCCGCGGCTCGATATTTAATATTTCAAGGAATAAGGTTTGAGCTTCATCTAAATTACCATCTCGTTGACTAGTCTGAGCAAGCACCAATACATCTTGGATAGCCTGCTGCATATCCTGTGCTGCAGGGTTAGTTTGGGTTAAATCAAAAGGCTGTTCTGGCAAATGTTGCCTTGCTAAGTTTAACAACTGCTCATTACCCACATTAGATACGCAAGCTAACGCCCATAAATCAAAATAATTTGGCCTGCAGTTTCCTACTACTTTTGAAAAACCAGCTGACTCTAAAGTACCTAACAATACGTTTAATGTAAAACCACAACGATGCGACATGTAAAGATTGCCTTGGCTCATCGGAGGGCGGTGACCGTACAAAATGTCTAATGGCGCAATCGGCCCAGCGGGAGAAATGTATGCTGGCTCGGTTAATTTACCCTGTGCAACTAATGCGCAAACTGATTGTAAATCTGGGCAAGTAATCACAACAAAACCATCGCTACGGAGTACACGCTTAAACTCTGCCAGTGCAATTGGCACTTCATGCGGGTAAAGGTGTTCAATATTGTGAGATGAAAAGATTGCATCTACGCTACCTGAAGGAACCGCAGACATATCGGTCATGGTTCCAACCACGTCAGGATTGACAGCGGGGTTAATGTCTAATCGCAACTCGTTCCAGCTACTAAGATCAAATCCCTGCGGGCGGCTTGGTTGCTTAGTCACTGGGTCAATATAAAGAGGACCACAGCCCACATGTAAAAAAGTTTTCATTCCAAGAACCTCTTTTTAAAATTACATCTATATAAATTTAGCTTGTTAATATGATGATTGGATGATTACCTAAGCAACCGCTGTTAATACGGAAACCACGTAATCAACATCACCCGCACTTAAATGTGGACCTATCGGTAAACTCAAGACTTCTTTTGCTAAGCGCTCTGCAACTGGCAGAGTCCCAGCTTTAAGCGCTAGTGCCTGATATGCCTTTTGCAAATGTGGAGGTACTGGATAATGAATCAATGTCTGTATGCCAGCGGATGCCAAACGTGACTGTAATGCATCACGCTCAGGTGTAGCAACCACATATAAATGCCAGACTGGTTCTGCCCACGTTGGTACATTTGGCAAACTCAACCCTAAACCGCGCAATGCCTGACTATAAATTGTTGCAATATGCTGACGACGTTTATTCCAACCATCAAGATACTTAAGCTTCACTGAGAGTGCTGCCGCTTGAATTGGGTCTAAGCGGCTATTAACGCCGCGCTCTTCATTGAAGTATTTAACAGACGACCCATAATTACCTAATTCGCGCACCCTAGAGGCGATTGCCTCATTATTGGTTGTAATTGCTCCGCCGTCACCCAATGCACCGAGGTTCTTACCTGGGTAGAAACTCCAAGCGACCACATCACCATGGCTGCCAATTTTTTTGCCTCCAACCATCGCACCATGTGCTTGTGCTGCATCTTCAATCACAGCCAAGCCATGTCTTTTTGCTAAAGTACAAATTGCCTCAATGTCTACAGGCATGCCGTATAAATGTACGGGCATAATCGCTTTAGTCTTTGATGTAATGCAACGTTCGATACTAGCAACATCAATGTTATAACTACCTGATGCAGGCTCTACTGGAACAGGCTTTGCACCAACTGCACTGACCGCAAGCCAAGTAGCAATAAAGGTATGTGAAGGCACAATGACCTCATCCCCTGCACCGATGTCTAAAGCACGCAATGCAAGCGTTAATGCGTCTAGCCCATTACCAACACCTACACAATACTTAGCTTCTGTATAAGCAGCAAAATCCGCTTCAAAGCTTTCTACTTCTGGGCCACCTATGTACCACCCAGAATGGCTAGCCCTAAGTACAGCTTCATCTAACTCACGGCTTAATTCACTATAAGCAGCTTTAAGGTCTAAAAATGGTACGCGCATATCACTCAATTACTTTACCCATCTGGCTTTCATAAAGTCATCATAATTTCGGTAATAGTCATCTTCACTATATTTATTAGAAGCTAACACCATCAACACCGAGCCTGATGAAAAGTTATCCATCTCGCGCCAGATCATTGGGCATACATACAAGCCGTAGTAGGACCGTGCCAAATGAAAAGTTTTCTTATCTTTACCATCATCCAAGGTAATATCAAAGCTGCCAGACATTGCAATAATCAACTGATGCAAACCTTTATGCGCATGCCCCCCACGATCAGAGCCGCCTGGTACGTCATATACATAGTACACACGCTCTATTGCAAATGGGATATGGTTATTGCTTTCCACAAACGACAAATTACCGCGAGGCTCGTGGATTTTCGGGAGTTCAATGATTCTGCAGTCTTCTAATGGCATAATAATCTCATACTACAATATAGTTTTTTAAACACCTTGATTAATCGCATCTTAAATTGATATTCACTTACATCCTACATTTTGCTGACCAAACACTACCTGACGAATAAACATTAAACAAAGCCATACCAGTGCCTATCAACAAATGAAAAAACATGCTATGGGATATTAGGTCGATAGAATCATACGACTTAATATCTGTTTACACCTATTGAATATTTATAACATTAAGTCTGAACTTGATATATTTCTAGATCATCTGCTGAATCAATCTCGCCCCATGGGAGCTCATAAGAAACAGCATGAACAGCAACACGCCCAGCCTTAATGACCATTTGCAAAGTACCTGTCATATGCATACGGTCGCGTTCTGTCTGCGTTAAACCATCGCGAATTCTAATCACCTCAGCCCATCCCTCGGGGGTGAAACGTAAAAGCCCCATATACTGCCCTTGCACCTCTTCAACAGACTTTGGTTTTTCGCCAATTTCAGCCAACGTATTATCTGAATTCAGCTTAAAGGTTTCAGCATCCACTAAAGGATCATCAAAGCGCTTCTGCCAAAGCTTTAACCAGCTAGGGTCATAAGTCACTGCCAAACGATGATGCACATCCATCAGAGACTTGACGGCAGAGGCCTCATAAAAAATATCAGAATAACTGACAATACAGGGTTCATTCTTTAGCCACTCATCGGCACTTGTTAAGGACGAAACCATATTAGTTTCAGCCCAGCGTGGGTTGTGAAATTCTACTAGCCCATAAGATGCCAATAACTCGCGCTTGTACCCAGTCACGATGGCGATTTCACTAACACCTGCTTTTTGCAATGCTTGTAATTGCCATTCCAATAATGTCTTGCCACGCAACTCAACTAAACACTTTGGCTTCTGATCGGTTAGGTCTTTCATACGGCTACCACGACCAGCCGCTAAAATAATGGCTTTCATTTAAACAATGCTTTCAATCGGTCAATATCAATCGGGTTAAATGGTGTTTCCCGTTCTGGGTGCCACATCCAGCCCTCCCATTGTAGTGCGCTATGCTTAATTGATTCAATTTCACCATCTTCCGCCTGTGCGGTCACCACAAAATCTTGGGGACACTCAGCCAAACTATACCGATGATAGCTATTCACTTCATGTGTAAGGCTCCCTTGCAGGGTATGTCGCTTACGTACATGTCCATCAACAAGCTTCAAACTAACCCCCTTATGTGCAGCCATCATTTGCATGCCTCTACATACACCAAGTACAGGTATCTTGTGTTCTGCCGCCCACACCAAAAGCTGATGCTCTGTTTCATCTCGCATCGGTGACACGCCAAAATCCTCACCGCCAGAAAGAATTAATCGGTTAATACCCCATTGCTCGCAGTATGCCTTGATTGAATCTCTCCCGATATTTGGCAAAGGCATCCAAATTGCTTCTGGCAATGCTGTATTAAGAAAACTCGCCCAGACACTAGCTAAAGCGTCTCGAGGTTCATCATACCCCTCAGCCTGAAGTATGCGCATTGTGACGCCAATGCGAAGCTTACTAATTAACATACAACGGCCTTAATATTTTATCTGCACAGTTCAACTCTACACTTTCTGCTTGAAGTACTCGCTGAAAGATCTGATCCCCGCACCCAATCGCTGCTGGCAGCCCTAGTTCAGCACAGCGCACTGCCATATGAGAGTTTGCACCGCCAAAACGCGTGATTAATGCCATCGGCTCTTTGGTAAATATCCAGTCGAAACCAGGGTCTGCATTCTCAATACAAATAATACAGTTCTTAATATTAACGGTTGTGGGTGTATTCGCCTCAAGTTGAAAAACACGCCCAGATGCTGCGCCAAGCCCGATAAAGTTCGGAACACTTCGATTAAGTGTCGCCACATAGATATCCTGCACGCCAAAGACGATATGTCCTAGTCTGAAAGCATGTGCCGCAGACATGGTGCCACGTGCAGATTCTGCAATATCAAGATAATATCTATCGACATCATCCATCACTGGCTGAGTAAGACTTCTCACGATTTGAGGCCATTCTAAATAGGAAATATCATCTCGCGATAAACCATATGACTCACCCCAACGCACGATTTCAGATAAGGCATCAGACAAACTTCGCGTAAATACAAATTTGACATACTCACGTGCAGCAATCGCTTTTTCTGCGTAACTCAATAACATCTCGGCATTGAGTGAGCCAAAACCAGCCTCATGCAGTAACGAATCTATACTCGCATGTTCTGTATCAGACAACTTAAATTTTGGACGCGATATGCTCACAGGCATGGCCATTGCATCGACAAACAAATCATCACGCTCATCATATCTTAGGGAAGTTACCTCATAGGTTCCTGGGCGTAAATGACCGTATTTATTAAAGAATGAAAGCCGAGAGAACTGACCATTACAAACCTGCGCATATTCATCTAGCATGCTACCTGTAATGGTCTGGATACTGCGCTTAAACTCGGTTAATCGTTGATCACTGAGCGCACCTCGTCTCACTGCTGAGCGTAATAACGCCTCTGCAATAAAAGCATGACGAGCGACTACTGCAAAAGAAGATGTACCAAACTCCTTACACTTTGTTAGCAGAAACTCAGCTCTAGCAAGATGAACATAACCTTCATCATTTACTTGCTCCATTTCCAGCTGCTCTAAATGCGCTGTATACCTCAATGCCAAATCTAAAGTATTGTCAGGGTGGCTATTTAAACACTGATGAGTAAGCTCGGTTAACGCTTTACGGTACTCTTCAAACTCATCATCATTGAGCAATGCTGGATAACGTGCCTTAAAGTCCTCAACAAAACAGAAATCAAGGCAAGTGGACACAATTTCGAACTCAACCTTGTCATGAAACTCAGGAAAAGTTTCTAATCTATCAAGCCATGCATTAACAAGCTTCTCCCCTACAGTCTCAGAAACACTAGCAGGTAAAAAAGAATTAAAACTGTTACGCACATCGATATAGGGGTGGCTGTTGATAAGCAACATTAATTCAGCAGAATCTAGTGCCCTGTATCCCATACTAGCTCGTGCTTCACGCCAAACCGACTTAGTAATCAACTCTCGATATAGCGATGCTGCCAACGGTTTGGGGGTCGTGCCGATAATCTCCGCAGGGTTCCAGTCTGGCATCACTGCAAGAATAGTACGTTCGCCCAAAATGCCATCACGCCGTTTTGAGCAATTTCTTACATAGTCCTCAACATGTGCTAATTGTCTTTTCACACGGCGCTCGGTTACTGGGTGCCAATGTCGTGCAAGCGCGATTCGCCTCACTTGGAAAAGAAATAGTTGCCCAGCCTTATTCATCCCAAACTCAATGTCTAACGCGGCACATTTACAGATAACTTCTAACTCTTTAGCCAAGCCTAGAAACAGCGCGATTCTAGGTGATCTGATTAAGCTACTATCGGCATCACGATAAACAAACAGGCTTTTATGAATACCATTTCCACTGGTAACAACATCAGTTCGGCCGCTTTCATCATCAAAATCAATACAGATGTAAGGCGCACCGTTCACCATATCATATGTCATGATGACGCCACTTACTTCAATATCGCTAATCATCGGCTGTACCAGCACCTGATCACGAGCGTTACCAGTCATCGACTGTAGTACCTCTTCAATAGCAAGTATGAGTGCATCACTATTTTCAGCACGTACATTCAGATTACTTAAAAATGCACCCGCCATTGAACTATAAGCGCCATCTTCATTTAAGCCGCTAGACCTCACAGCCAATATCTCATTACCAAATCGTTGATGAATCGCTTGTAAGATGGCTGATTTTTCTATTACCCATTGGTCCCGTGTGAAGAAGTATATTTCTGGAACCATTGCTTCAGTGACCAAATCCTTCAGATTCCAAAGTGTTTCTGCTTTGGTACCAAATTTAAACGCCTGAGATACTGCTAGTGTGCTCATGATGCATGATCTTTCTTCAACGACAATATCGCTAGGTGCTTAAGGATGGGATGAATAACATAATATGTCTCGCCTTCTTCTGGGTGCTGCTCAAAAAGTGTAGGGAAATCACTGGCACTGATATAAGCACGTAAAACTTCTACCAATAAATCTGCACGAATAGCAGAATCATACATGCGATCAACATCTATATTAAAAGGCGGGATAGGATAATGTTTCTGCGCCACTACGGGCCCTGTATCAATCATACGATCAAGGAATAAAGCCGTAACACCTGGCATCTCTTGTTTTAGCAACGCATAATAAAGGGTGGTACTGCCACGATACTGCGGCAACCAGCCAGAGTGCATATGCAGGAACTTTGGCGCCAATGCTAACGTACGCTCAGACACTATTTGACCACCAACACCTGAATAAATAATCACAGAAGGCTCTGCATCCGAGATGCAGCTTACACATTCCTCTGAGTTTACATCAACTGAACTGCATCGGCTTACCTCTATATTTGCCCGATCACAGGTTTGCATAATTGTCTCTGCAAGGTTCGGTAACAAAATACCATGCCAACTATTATTTGGCGTGCTTTGTTGCTCAAGTGAAGGCATCTCACCTAGTAAAATAACCTTTTCAGGATACAAGCCATTGGCAACCAACGCTTGAATATATGCCTGAGAACGTGCCGTCTGCGCAGCTAACAACACAACACCTTTGAGCCTCATGGGCATATGTTCAGCTAAGATTAAAGCATCCTGTCCAATAGCGGCATTTCCCTCAACAGGCTGCCGCTCTAACTTTAAACAAAGCGCATCAACATGCCTTCGCTCTGATAGCGCTAAGCTTTGCACGCGACTACTCAACGATTCACTTAACTGCTGATACGCAGCAGTTAATGTATCCATAATCTTAAGCAAAGCATTTAAATAGGGTAACGACAAAGTAATGGCGTAGGCCAAGTTCAAGACTTCTGCAAACCGAACGTAACGGGTCCATTTTTTATAGTCCGTAGCGTCAACAGGCCTCCAATTAAAATTGTAACGACTATGAAGCCGCTTACTCACCTCAAAGCGTTGTACTAGCCTATTTAATGTTTGAATGGTTTGATGACCAGTATGATGTTCTGACAGTTTTTGGTGTAGCACCTCAATCATGTGCATGGTAGGAGAACTATCTAAATCACTCGCAGCAGTATCAATCGCTTTTTTTTCGGCAAGCGCCTGCTCGCGTTGCCTATGCCATGCTGTTAAAAATGCCTTGCCATGAAACTTTGTATAAAAATAGGTGTTTCTATTTTCCAATAGATCGCCTGAGGCATAGTCATAAGAAACTGTGTGGTTCAAATCAACCCCGCTTGCTTAAGAATATTTGAGGCTAACGCTTTAATATTGGCATCGTTTTTTGAGGTGTCGATCGTGATATCGGAGCCAACAGGACGTTCAAAGGGAATATCTATACCCACAACATTGTTCACCTCGCCTCTTCTTGCTGCGGCATACATACCTTTTACATCGCGCGCCATCAGGACATCTAAGGGTGCATCCATAAAGACCTCAAAGTAATGACTAAAACGCTTTCTATTTTCTAAGCGCATATCAGGAAAAATTGACAAGATACAACACACCACATGAATACCCTGACTATCTAGCATTTCACATAACGCTACAATTCTTTCAGCATTGATACGGCGCCCTTGAACCGTATATGGCTCATTACCTTGATCATGTGCAAAAACCTTACGAAGCTCATCTCCATCAAGCAACACTGTATTGGGTTTAATCTCACGTAACTGCCTTGCTACCTCATGCCCTAATGTGCTTTTACCAGAGCCTGAAAGACCAATCAACCAAATCACCATCAGTGGCTTCCGCCTTTCCCGACCATATATTTTAAATTAAGTAATGCATTTGCCGCCACGTTGGAAGAAAAACCATAGTAAGGTGCAAAATAGGTCTTTCTTAATGCACGCCTCACAGGATCCTGTTGCTCCCAAAGCGAAGAGTCAGCTAGCAACTCGGCGATCGCCTTATCACCAGAATTCACATTGACCAGATGTCTTCTGATGGTGATGTCAGGAGAGTCCTCACCCGTCAATTCATCGGCTGCCGCAGCCTCCACATTAAGTAGAATGAAATTCTTATTGGTGTAAATCCCGGCAAGAGGAGGGCCGCCATAGTCAAACAGCATGAAGTCAGCTATTTGATACAAAGGTAAATTGTCACTCGTATCTGTAATCAGATGCGTAAAATGATGTTGCCTCAGAGCCTCTACGCGCTCTGGCTCACTATCAGGCATCAATGGATGCAACTTTACGACCACGTTATATCGGTCAGTCAGCGCACTGATTTCTGCATCAAAATGCGAGACAGAAGACAATGCTTTCCATGTAGGTAGCCATACCACCGTTTTCTTCGCCGGCTCACACGCATACTGTGCATACAACGCTGCCATATCCGGCTGTTGTGTAAAATATCGATCAAACCGTGGATACCCCATCTGCGCAACTACAGCATCAGTATTTTCTAAAAAGAGGTTTGCATGATAGGGCCCAAAACATAGGATCACATCATATAAATTATTCCACTTAGATAAATTGTGACGTAACTTGCCAGCTGCATACATGAAACGTACACTAATGCACCCCAATTTTTTTATCATCGGCGTACCAGACAAATCGACTGGGTGATTAGAAACCAAGTACAGATAACGGTTACCTGAACGAATAACATCCTCTGCATTTACAACATTACATTTCCAGTTTTCAAAGAAAGCAGGTACAGTTTCCGCTGCATCCCCATACAACAACACATCAAAACTTCCTTCTGGCAACAAATCCCATACACTTGCGTAATGATTCACCATCTCCAATGTATGAATTAAAAAACCTATACGATTAATGTCATAACTTGCAGTAAATTTTTCTGCCAACGCCTGTGCCGTGTTTGGTCTTAATCCATATTTCATCCCCAAATCCAAGGCGTCAGCTGCGCTGTCCATCGCACCTGACTTTACCAATGACTCTATATAACTGACCCAATGTTGCTCCTCCTCGGGTTTGGCTAACACTGCACATTCGAATCGCAGTAGTGCCTCTTCTTCATGAGTACCTGATGCTATAAGGCCAAGCGCATAATTGGCCTCTGCATGCTCTGGCATCATTTTCAGCACATCCTGAAACAACGTTTTTGCCTGTTCTACACGACCTGCCAAGCGATGTTCTTCGGCTTTAAGCAACATTTCCTCGATGATAGGATCGCCGTCAGTTTGATGCGTCAACTCCACTCCCAAAATCTCGAAATTTGTTTCATCTTTATTATTAGCCATTAAATACTAGCCTTTCTTCAGTCTGGCAGGATTACCTATGACTACCTCATAATCGGCAACATCCTTTGTTACCACAGCTCCAGCCCCAACGGTTGCACCAATACCAATTCTGATGCCAGGCAGTAACACTGCCCCTCCTCCGATAGATGCACCTTTGCAAACAATTGTCTTTTCTAACATAAATGCGGTGTTTTTAGATTTTGGGTATCGATCATTAGTGAAAGTGACATTGGGTCCAATGAACGCATCATCTTCAATCGTGATGCCATCCCATAGATAGTTTCCGCATTTAATCGTGACATTATCACCAATGACTACATCATTCTCAATAAAACAATGTGCATTAATGTTGCAGTGCTTGCCTATTTTGGCGTTAGCTAATATGACTGTGAATTGCCATACTTGTGACCCCTCTCCGATATGTTCAGATTGGCAGTCGGCAAGCGGATGAATATTTTTAGACATTTAAAACCCTAATCACTACAGCACATTGTTACTGGCATAAATCAACTTAGTCTGATACTTAAAGCGCATCACAAAGCTGTGTTAGTTTCTGTTTAAAAGCATCACTTGAACAGTTTGATAAATAGAACTGCCTAGATTGCCGAGAAAACTCCTCATGCTTCTCCATCATTGCTTTTAAACCAGATGTAAGCTCAGCAATACTTGCCCAAGTTAAGCCGATCTGCGCCTCTGCACCAACATATAAATATCGTGGCGCATCTGCTGGCACATAAGCCAACAAGGGATAGGCTGCACCTGATGCCTCTAAGTTAGACTTTCCACCAGGGGTTGGTGCAGAACCTAGAAAAATATGCGCATCAATACTACATAAGCTATCCCACAGAGATGGCACATTACCCAAATACACAAATAGATTAGTATCTATCTCAGCTTGTTTTAAATCATTTTGAATCATTTGGATATGCTCTGCCGAAAGCTCGCCAAAGTGGTAATGCTTTCCACCACATGTTTTCAAAGACTCAATGACAATTCGGCTTAAGCACACTTCACCTGTCATAGAAAACTTATTAGCTGAGCCCGCGGTTACTGTAGAGAATAGTTGAATAGGATAGTCAAACTCCTTTGCTCCTAAGTCCGTTGAGGAGGTTGGGAGGAAATTTACAGGTTTATTAAGATCTTGAGCACATAATTTTGCGACTGACTCAAATAAATCAAGATGCTTAAAATGAGCTACAGTATTACCCAATGCTGGATTATGGTCTGCATGATGCACAAAAAAGTACTGCGCATCTAACGTCTTTTTGCACGCAGCAATTGCTACGACGTCTTCATGGTGCGATAAAATGAATACGTTTTTCGCACAACTATTGATAAACGCGGCTAACCGTTTAGCTTTATCTAAATAAGCCTCGCTGGGCAGAACCAATACAGGGCATTTAATTAATGACGATGAAACCTTCTCAAACAAATGGTTCTTTGCAAACCTGTCGTACACGTCAGTGATAATTAAAACTGGGTTCTCAACAGCCTCTAAAATCTCTTGAATGACTTTGGTATGTCCACCAAAGTCATAAATTTCTGATGCAATAACTAAGTTAATATTTTTCTTGTCACGTGGTAAGACATCATCTATAGCAATATCCATATTCTCTAATACGTTATCAAAGTATGGAGTAAAAACCTTGTTGCCTACAAATGTCGGATGGAATTTAATGTATAACAAGCTTTGATATATTAGATTCAAAACTTCGTTATATTTATTGCCCTGAATAAGCTTATTAATTGTTTCTTCGAATGGAGTTAAATTTAAAAAAGGAGAAATGTAATTTAAAGGACGATTTTTTTGTACTTCTTTATTAGCAACTCCCAATAGCTTTTCCCTAGCTAATGAAGTATCAATTTTAGAATTACATTCTAATGTGTCATTAATTTCATCCTCATTTACTTTTATGGCTTTCTTTGACATGTAAAGTATTGCATCTTTAGAACACATTTCTTCTAAATTTCCAACAGAAAAGTTTTGCCCAATAATCTCCGTGTACTTTTCGGCTAAACTTTCAGCTGTATTAGACTTAAGTCCATACTGTTGACCCAATATCAACGCATCTACAGCACCATCGAATAAACCACAAAGCATTAAGACATCAACATAGCTTACCCAATATTGCTCATTACCAGATTCTTCTGAAAGGGCAATTTCTAACTTAGGTAATGCTAAAGATGGATTATTAGAGCTAATATCTATCATCGCCAACTTATAATTAACTTCTGGATGTTTGGGTTGAATCTGCAAAATCTCTTCGTAAAGCTTCTTCGCTTCTTCTATCCTTCCAGCCTCTTCATGATTTAAAGCAATTTCAAAGACATCACCAATTGATTGCTGTAATAGATGATTTTTTTTCAGGTTGACATCATCAATGACCAACTGCCTGAGTGCAAGAAAATCTGACAGACTCTCATACTCAGCGTTAACAAGATGATTTGACTTGAATGTGTCAAGTTGAATTAAATCATCCATATATTTAGCTAGTACATCATTTGAACAAGGTAATAATTTAGAATCATAAGCTTGTGATACCCAATGTAATTGCTTTGCAAGCATGAGTGATGCAATACGTTCAATTACAAAAACCTTAACAGGTGCACCACCTCCATCATGCTTAACCGAGGCATTCAACTCAGCGCTAAGTAACGTTTGACCGTCTTCTGCTTCTTGAAATAACATCTCACATAGATGAAGCCACTCTCGCCAAAAAGCAGGTTTCGCTACAAAATAATTGCAATATACGGTGTTATGAGAATTCATTACTAAGGTATTTATATCTACACTTGGTGCAACCTTCGCAACACTGTCAACAAATGCCTGCTTAATACCTTCGTGCGCCTCAGATCCTTGCTCAAAGATATTCAAGAAAAGCGCTATTTGATCAAAGAACGGAGAAAATAAAATCACATCTACATCTAAATGTTCATTTACAAAATGATATACATCGACTGAAGTTAAATTAGTTTTATCCTTAAATTTAGGAGATAAAAATCCATAAAAGTGATTATCATTTAACTCATTTGAAAGTAAATAATTTCTTATAGGCCAATATTCTCTCCAATCAGGCCTCTCATTCGCAAGATTATCAAGCCCTATAAAACCTCCGTCATTACTTAGCTTAGTTTGCTCCGAATAATATATTTGATAGATATGAATACTTTCATGATTTATCACATCTTGTCTTGAAATTTCATTAGCGCTTTTATACGTATTTTTTTTATCTAGCTCTGCTGCAATAATTTGCGCAGTTTTTGTTGTTAATCCAAACTTCTGACCCAACTCCAGAGCTTCTAATACGGTTGCAACATCTGCGGACTGCATGAGTGCGTCAATGTATGTTACCCAATATTGCTCGTCTTCTGGTTTACATTGCACCGCTTTTTCAAGATGCGGCAATGCTGTATGAACACCATTCAGATTAAACTCAACAATCCCTAAATGATAATTAGCTTCTGCATTGTCAGGTTGGATATTCAAAACCTCTTGATATAAAAGCGCGGCTTGCTCTAGTTCGCCTGCTGCTTCATGGCGCCCTGCCATCTGCATCACTTCAAGCATGGCATGTTGTAACGCAATTTGTTGTGAACTTCCACTTTCCCACTTGTTAAAATATAGTTGGCATTTCTGCGCCCAATGTGGCGAGCCAAATGCACCTTTACTTTGATGGGTTAATTTTATTGGCCAGGTACCTAAGCTTAAACCCGCTTCCCTAGCACTTCTGCAAAAGTCTACGTCGTAAAGATGGAAGTCAAACTGATGGTCAAATCTAACATGGGCTCCATTGAGTGCTGACTTTGTAGTGGCAATAAATACACCGTCTAGCAATTCACAAGGAGCTGGTACATCACCGTAAAACTTATCTTCGCCAAAAGCATGTGGGCCATGCCATACGGTTCCACTTAAGTATTCAGGCTCATCCCAATTAAGCGCTGTATCTACAAAGAGCCAAGCGGGCTGGTTAGGCAATCTACGCTTATTGCCTGCAACGCCAATCACATCAAAGCGCTCAAGCCCTGCAATCATCGTGTCGACAAAGTTAGCTTCATCAATCCATACGTCATCATGAACAAATACAAGAATAGCGCTATCATCAGCGCGTTCAATCGCCTGATTAAACACGTCAGAAAGCCCTAATGTGTTATTAAAAGCAATACTTGCTGATATACCGTTATCTTGTTTCAAATGGCGGTGTAATGAAAGACCGAGTGCGGATTTATTCCAAAATTCTGATTCTGAATATCGCGTCGCACTCACAATCTGTACATGACGGCTTTGGTTACTTTTCATTCGTTGCTGATGGGCATCTTTTGCTTGCGCAACTTTATCAACACCAGCCACAGGATAATGCTCATGCCACATTTCCCATAATGCAATTTCCATGTTTTTTGCAAATCGCTCTGCATCAAACAGAGGTGAAGCAAGCACTTGCGCACGGAGTTTTGCTCTTAAATTAGCAAGCTGACTCAAGTCACTGCAAAGTGACAAAGCAGCATTCAAATAGTCAACTTTAGTTTCAGCCACCCAATCTGCAAGGCCTGCAGCACTGAGCATGCTGGCACCTTGCCTTGCAATTAAGCTATCTCCCGCAAGCGTTAAGGTAGGAACACCCATCCATAAAGCTTCGCAAGTTGTCGTGCCGCCAGGGTAAGGGAATGTATCTAATATGACATCCACTTCATGGTGCGCTACAAAATAAGCCTCGCGGGATACAGAACATAAAAGTGTTAATCTATCTGCGCTAATCCCTAACTTAGCAAATCGGGCGACCATATCAGCCGTCACATCAGCATCACCAAAAGATTTACATTGCCAACGCAGCTTAGCATCAGGCAAAGCAAGCATCACTTCTGCCCAAAGTGCCAATACATCGTCACCTGCTTTTGCCAAGGTTTGGAAACTTGCAAAAGTAATATAGCCATTTGTGAGGGCAGGCAAAGCAGACACATCAACCGCTACATGAGGGGCTGTGAAACACAATCTGGTATCTGGTAAGTATTTAATCTTTTCTACAAAGTGAGCATAATGCGCCGCTGGCACACCGACTTCATCAGCAATAAAGTAATCTACACACTTCATACCAGTAGTTGCAAAATAGCCTAACCAGCTCACTTGTATCGGGGCTGGCTTCCAAGCCAGAATCTGTAATCGATTGCCAGATGTATGTCCTGAAAGATCCAATAAAATATCAATACCATCATCATGAATCAACTCAGCTGCAGCTTGATCTGTTAAGCCAACCAAAGACTTCCAGTAAGCAAAGTTTGGTTTAAGTCTGCCAGTAAAAGCATCTTCACGAATATCCGTTAAGTATGCGGTTAGCTCAAACTGGGAGAAATCAACATTTCGTACCCAATTTTCCAGAAAATAAGCTACTGGATGCTGACGTAAATCACCAGACATCAAGCCAATACGTAATCGCCTACTATTTGGATGAGATTGCCAAGCGGTGTACGCTTGCACTACCTTGCTGGTCACTACATTATTAAACTCAAGCGCCTGTTGTAAACGATATTCGGCACTGTGATGACCAGAATAATTCATGGCAAATAATAAATTACTTCTTGCCTTGTTTGACGCTGGATCAAACTTGAGTGCTTCGAAGCACTCGTATTCAGCCTCTTCCAAACGGCCTTGGGCAATATAATTCGTGCACAAATTAATATGCGCATTAACATACTCAGGGAAAATCTCAACGGCTTTCTTAAGCGACGCCTCAGCTTTCTTAATCTGCCCAAGGGCAGCTAAAGTCAGCCCTAAGTTACTGTAGAGTAAAGCTTCACTCGGATGTAGTGCTATTGCCTTATCAAAAGCGAGTTCAGCCTCCTGATAACGCTCCATTCTGTGCAAAGCAAGACCTAAGTTGTTATAGGCCAGCCAATAATCTGGATCTAGCTCCAAAGCACGTCGGTAACATACCTCGGCCTCTGAAAACAAGCCTTGATCAGCTTTTGCCAAACCAAGGTCTACATGTACATCTTTACGTGACTGATCAATCGATAGTGCTTGAATAAAATACGGAATAGACTCTGGCACCCTGCCCAACGTCCTTAAATAGACTGCCATTTTGACAGTTGCATCCACTGAATCAGGATGTGCTGAAATGGCAGCGCGTAGACATACCTCCGCCTCCACCAATCTATCAGATGCATGCAACAGATCGGCAAGATTACTATAAGCCTCAAATTCTGCACCAAACTCAATCGCTCTCTTAAAGCTGTCTTCTGCATCCTGCAGTTGACCCAAGGCTTTTGAAACGGCACCTAACCCAATATGTGCAGCAACAAAATCCGGTTGTATTTTCAACACTCTTTCATAGCAATCTTTTGCCTCTGAAAAATGACCCTGATCGTAAAGTACGTGCGCTAAATTATCCAACACCCAAACATTATCAACATCAAAACGTAATGCATTTTTATAGCTTTGTTCGGCCTCTTTTAATAAATCTTGTTTTTTTAAGACATTACCTAAGTTGTAATGTGCTTGCGCAAAGCTAGGATTAAGTTGAATAGCATTTTGATAACAAACAACAGCCGAATCTAGCTGTTGCTGGTCATAGAAACAGTTACCCAAGTTATATTGAGCCTCATAATCATTGGGTAAAAATAGTGCGGCATTTTTTAATGCATCAAGTGCATGCTGCATAGCCCCCTGGTTTTGATAGATAGCGCCAAGCACTTTCCAAGCAAATCCATGTTTAGGGTACTGCTGAACCATAGATGAGGCGATAGCCAATGCTTCGGGGAGTTTTCTTTGATTAAATAACGCCAATAAAGCGTTCATTTCATCTAAAGCAGGATTTGTATTATTTTTAGTTTTAACCATTACCCTATTTCAATCAGCGATAGTTTTAACAAGCAAATAGCAATATAACATGTGATTGCTGCTAGTTTTCGATAATCACATTATTCAGAAACTACAACACAATTGATATTTAAAATAAATACGCAAAAGTAGCTCTCTTTGATATATGCACCATATGCCAACTAGAGCGAGGTTAAAACAAATTCACAATTCAATACTTTTAACTGACTAAATTATGTTTAAAAGCATAATGTGTCAGTTCAGCATTATGTTTAAGCTGCATTTTCTCAAGCAATCGCGTGCGATACATACTCACAGTTTTCACGGAAAGTGAAAGCTTATTTGCCACATCTGTCACAGACAAGCCTGAAGCAATCATAATAAATGTTTGATACTCCCGGTCTGAAAGTAACTCATGTGGCGCTTTTTGATCGTCTCTACCTATCTGATTTGCTAATATCTCGGCCACCTCTGGTGTAATATACTTTTTACCTCGAGCAACTGTTTTAATCGCATTCACTAGCTCTGAGGATGCGCTCTGCTTACACAAGTACCCTGCTGCGCCTGACTTTAAAGCACGAATTGCATACTCATCCTCTCTATGCATAGAAAGCATGAGGACAGCGATATGATTATTTTCTCGCTTAATATATTTAAGTGCCTCTATACCACTTCTGTCAGGTAACGAAATATCTAACAGCAATACATCAGCATCTGGCTGCGAACATAACTTGATTGCCTCATTCGCATTTTGTGCCTCAGCAATCACTAAGATATCATCAGTTTCAGATAGAATTTGCTTAAGGCCAGCTCTTAAAATTGCATGATCATCAGCGATAATGACTTTTATTTTAGGTTTTTTACTCATCACTCACACCATCGTTTCATTTTTGAACAGCCATTCACGCGAATTTTTTTGAATAGCTACTAAAGATTATTAGCAAAAAAGCGACAACCACTACTCTATGGGTAAAGTCACAGTAATAGCAGTGCCATGTTCAGCGAGTTTATCAATATCAAAACTACCGTATAGCGCGGCAACACGCTCTTGCATACCCCTTAAACCAAAAGAATTAGGTTTGTAGGTATCTGCAAAATCAATACCTACACCATTATCACTAATTTTCATGATTATTTCACCATAATGTAGATTCAACTCTACATGAACAGATGTCGCATTGGCATGCTTTGCAATGTTAGACATCGACTCCTGACAAATCCTAAACAAAGTAATCGCCTGATCAGGGGTGACTACAATTTCAGATTGATTCGTTGTAAAAGTGCACGATACACCCACTTGTTTTTCAAATTCTTTAGCCTGCCACTCCAGTGCGGCAACAATACCCAAATCCAGAATATTAGGCCTCAAATCGCTCGATATCTTATGTATAGACTCAAATGTACTGTCTACAATAGATTCCAACGCCTTTGCGTGCTCAATAGAAACTGATTGACCTGTGGCTATTCGATTAATAATCGACGCCAAACTAATTTTAATTGCTGTTAAATTCCCACCTAGATCATCATGAATTTCCCGTGCAATTCTAGTTCGCTCTAGCTCTTTAATTTGATTCATGTGCACAGTTAATTGCGCCAACTCATGACGAGACTCCTGTAACTCATGTTTTTCATTTTTACTTTGCGTGATGTTAATCATGATTCCAACCCACTGAATAACCCCATCATTCAACACTTTGGGAATTGCGCGCAAATTAATCCATTTGTTATCTTGCCAATCATTAATCCAAACCCTGCCCTCCCAATCGACCTGAATTAGCTCATCAGCAGAGAGTTTCAAACGCTTCCTTAATGAAGCCCTGTCTCTTGGATTCATCATTGCAAAAAATAGCTTTGATTGCTGCATCAAATCAGATGCACTAAAACCTAGCAATGCTTTACACCCATCACTAAGGTAGTTAAAAACCACGTCACCTTTAGGATCAAGTTGTAGCTGAAAAACTAAACCTGGTGTGTTCGAGATAATCGCTTCAACCCTCGACTCACTATCCAATAAAACTTGGTTAAATGTGCTTTTACATTCACGACAATCACTTACTGATATCGGTAAGAAGTCATTTTTAATGATTAACAAAAAAGTTTTCTGAGCTGCTGTAATCAATTTAACGCGTAACTGATCATGCCCTTTATGTCCAATCAATGGTGTCTGATCCTGCATCAGCCGCAAAAAATCTTGATCGTTTTTATGGGTGTACAGATGCGCCTGTAAAGTTGTTTTACTCACACCAAGTAGATCTAAAAGCTTGTGAGATTGCAGCTCAGTCAAGCTGCAATGAGTGTTGTTTAATACACTGCTGTTAACATATATAAGCTTCATATCTGAAGCATCAATCAGATAAATTTCATCTGCAACTGCGTTTAATAGCTCACTCAAAAACTGTGGGTTCTCATTAAAAAATACAGGCAGAGACGCTTGAGGCACTTTAATCGAAACTGTCATTTGATTAAACCTTATATTTTCAATAAGTGATAGAAATACTCAATAGCAGAAAGTATCCAAAAAACAACTTAGCAAAATCACTTTGGATAGATAAACTTATTATACATTTAAGTATCTCTTCAAAAGGACTAGGTATCATCTAAAGTGCTACTATTGAAACTGAACGTTAACTTTTAAAGTTAACGTGGCTTGTTGCTCAATTTAAAAAAGGCATCAGCACACTTTTTTTTCAACCCTATTTTAAGACATAATGATGGGGTGCTTTAATAATAACCAATGAGAAAACATGCGCATATTGTTAATTGACAACACCGAACTCAACATCACATTACTGAAACATCTGATTAAAAAGATTCCAGAATATGAGTCGATTGCATTTACCAATCCGGTTAAAGCACTCCTTTGGTGTAGAGACAACGAACCTGACTTAGTCGTGGTCAATTACGCAATGCCTGAGATGGATGGTATTCAATTCACGCAGCAGTTCAGAGGTTTCGTGAACAACGAAGACATTCCCGTATTGATGGTAACCGCCAATAGTGACACATCAATACGCCAAAAGGCTCTTGCAAGCGGAGTCACTGATTTTTTAAATAAACCTTTAGACAATATTGAATTTATCACCCGTGCAAGAAACATGCTTGCTTTACGCCAAAGCCAAAAAGCCTTAATAGATCGCGCAGCATGGTTAGATGATGAAGTACGTAAAGCCACTGCAAAAATTAAAGATCAAGAACGTGAAACTATATTCTGTTTAGCAAAAGCCGCTGAATATCGAGATCCTGAAACTGGTGCGCACATTCAGCGCATGGCCCATTACTCTAAGCATATTGCACATGTGCTCGGCTTATCGCTGCAAAAACAAGAGCTACTGCTTGAAGCCGCCCCAATGCATGATATTGGCAAAGTTGGTATTCCAGATGCTATTTTGCTCAAACCTGGACGTCTGACTCCAGAAGAGTTTGTCATTATGAAACAGCATGCAGCGATTGGTTACGAACTGCTCAATGCCAATAGTGCTCCTTTACTCAAAATTGCTGCTGAAATAGCACTCACACATCATGAAAAATATGATGGCAGCGGTTACCCTAATAGTCTATCTGGTGAAAATATTCCTTTGTTTGGAAGGATTGTGGCTGTAGCCGACGTATTTGATGCGCTCACTTCAGAGCGCCCATATAAAAAAGCTTGGTCAGTAGAAGAAGCCTGCCAACTGGTTCGAGACGGTAGTGGCAAACATTTTGACCCATCATGTGTTGATGCATTTTTTAGTGACTTTGATGAAATCATCAAGATCAAAAACACTTTCCTAGATGATATTCATGAGGATGGAAGCCATGTTCTATTTTGAGTCAAAACAACAAGCAAAATAAATGCGAGTAATTTCGAGCTAAGCAAGACAGACACAAAAATCAACAAAGCACTAACGTAAATCCAGCAAAGTATTGTAAAATTGCATCTGGCGGGCCTCCCCGCATTGTGAAGTAGCCAATCTGGTCAGGTGCGGAAGCAAGCAGCCACAACTATTAAGCAAGTGCCGGGGTCAAGGCTCGCCTCTTCTTCTCTTTAGCAAAAGCACAATTTAAAAGTTAAAGAATCTCCTAATAATTTAAAGACGAAAATACAATTTTCAGCTAAAGTTTAGGCTATGTCATATCAAGTGCTCGCGCGTAAATGGCGCCCAAAATCGTTTGAAACACTGGTCGGTCAAGACCACGTAGTCCGTGCGCTCACCAATGCTCTTGAACAAAACCGATTGCACCACGCCTACTTATTCACAGGCACAAGAGGTGTCGGTAAAACTACACTCGCGCGTATTCTAGCAAAATCTCTTAACTGTGAAACAGGCATCACCGCAAAGCCATGTGGTGTTTGCAATGCCTGTACAGAAATAGATAAAGGCCGATTTGTTGATTTAATCGAAGTCGATGCAGCAAGCAACACGCAGGTAGATGCCATGCGCGACTTATTAGATAACGCACAATACGCACCAACCGCTGGTCGCTTCAAGGTCTACATTATTGATGAAGTACATATGCTCTCGAAAAGCGCGTTTAATGCCATGCTAAAAACGCTGGAAGAGCCACCAGCCCACGTCAAATTTATTCTAGCAACCACAGACCCTCAAAAAGTACCGGTAACAGTGCTCTCACGTTGCTTACAGTTTAATTTACGCCAAATGGCCGGCACTTCAATTACAGGTCATTTGCAAAACATTCTCACACAGGAAAATATCTCATTTGAGCCAACAGCTCTGCACTTAATCTCTCGTGCCGCTGCAGGCAGCATGCGCGATGCATTATCTCTTACAGATCAAGCAATTGCGTACGGCGGTCAAACAGTCAATGAGTCAGAAGTACGCGCCATGTTAGGGGCGATTGACCAAAGTTATTTATACCAACTCCTTGACGCCCTACTTGCCAATGACGGCAACAGTCTGATTAGTCAAGCAAAGGCGATGGAAGAGCGTAGTATATCTTTTGATGCTGCACTTAACGATCTTGCACAATTACTGCATCAAGTCGCTGTCGCACAAACGGTACCAGAAAGTGTCGCAAATGACCTCCCAGAGCGCGAAGCACTATTAAATCTAGCTCAAAAAATTCAGCCCGAGACTTTGCAACTTTACTATCAAATAGCGTTATTGGGACGCCGCGATATTGGCTTAGCGCCAGATGAGTTTGCTGGCTTCACCATGAGTTTGTTACGCATGCTTGCATTTACGCCAAACGAAAGCACCAGTGCCGCCAGCAAAAGCAAAATATCGAGCGTTACTAACAACAACATACCGATTAGTAGCGCGCGCGCGATGGCGCCAATCTATCAAGGTGAAAACACAAGCAAGCAAGAAGCCGCTACTGAAGTTGATTACGCACCAACGACTAACAAATATGAATTAATAAAAGATGACGCTAACCAACCTGCATCAACGCTTGCTGAAAACTCAGCAGCACCCCTACACGCTAGCAACAACAATTTTAATGGTAATTGGCGTGCATTAGTAGACGCATTAAAGCTCGGCCTTGCCAGAGAGCTAGCCAAACACTGTGAGTTGATTGCCTACGATGAGCAGAGTATCTCGCTAAGCGTACCTGAAAGCCAGAAGCACTTAGTTTCACCGAATTACCAAGAAAAATTAACAACGGCAATTAGTCAGCATTTTGACCGTAAAATCAAACTGCAATTTAGTATTGGCGGTTCAGGCAACACACCTGCCAAACAAATTTATCAAGAAAAAGCTCAAGCACAAGCTAATGCTGAGAATGCAATAGAAGAAGACAGTTTTGTACAGGCGCTTATTGATGACTTCGGCGCAACAATTATCCCAAACAGTATCAAACCAATTTAATCAAATTTAGGAGAATAATATGATGAAAGGTGGCATGGGAAATCTCATGAAACAAGCCCAGCAAATGCAAGCCAACATGCAAAAGGCGCAAGAAGAGCTTGCCAACATTGAGGTTGAAGGTGTTGCAGCTAACGGCTTAGTAAAAGTGCAAATGACCTGCAAAAATGAAGTAAAGCGCGTCACATTAGACGACAGCGTCATGGATGACAAAGAGACTCTAGAAGATTTATTAGTGATTGCATTAAAAGATGCCACAGCAAAAGCTGAAGCAACCTCATCTTCACGCCTATCAAGCTTTATGCCAGCTGGCATGAAACTTCCATTCTAATATTAGCCTTAATTAAGACTTTGATGAAAAACCCGCCTGCGCTTGAACAACTCATTGAGAGCTTACGTTGTTTACCAGGTGTAGGGCCAAAGTCGGCACAGCGAATGGCCTACTACCTTTTACAACGTGATAGACAAGGTGCAAATGGCTTAGCATTGGCGCTAGACAACGCTTTGCAAGTGGTTGATCACTGCAAACTGTGCAACACCTTTAGTGAGCAACCCATTTGCCCACTGTGTGAGTCAGCGCAGCGGGACAAAACAGTGCTATGTGTTGTAGAAATGCCAACTGACCTCATCATGCTAGAGAACACGCGCGCATACACAGGTATGTATTTTGTACTGATGGGCAGACTGTCGCCACTGGATGGTATTGGTCCTAAAGAAATTCATTTAGACAAACTGATTAAACGTGCGAACGATGGCATTGTAGAAGAAGTCGTTCTCGCTACCAATTACACAGTAGAAGGTGACGCAACAGCCCACTACATTAGTGAGTTATTGCGTGTTCGCGGCATAAAAGTTAGTCGTATTGCACGGGGCATGCCGATGGGTGGCGAGATTGAATACGTTGACTCAGGAACATTGGCACAAGCTATGTTAGAACGTAGAAGCGTATTTAAATAGAAACAGACTAGACGTCAGAAACTAATAAAATCTAAGCATTAACCAATGCGAGCAAATCTAATGGCTCATTAATCGACTGATCTGCACCCCAACTTGCTGGTTTGTCAGTATCGGCAATATATCCATATAGCGCTACAACAGTGCGCATTCCTGCGGCCTTCCCTGCCTGAATATCTCGCTCAGCGTCACCTACATACCAACATTGCTCCGCCTTAATATCTGCTTGTTTACATGCCATCAACAAAGTGTCAGGAGCAGGCTTAGGTTGTGGCGCATCATCACCACTAATAACACAGGCTGCTCGCGTCAACAAACCGATACTATGCATTAATGGTTGCGTAAAACGGCGCGGCTTATTGGTCACCACACCCCAGGGTATATCTTTAGCCTCTAGCGTAGTCAACAACTCAGAGATACCGTCAAAAAGAATTGGCTTGCGTGTTAACACTTGGTCATAGATGGCGAGATACTCATCCCGCATCTTATCAAATAGCGCGTCATCGGCTGTCAAATCGAATCCAACTGCTAACAAACCCTTAGAACCATGTGAAGCATAAGGCCTAATAATGTCAAGTGGTAACTCAGCCAAACCATGGCGCGCTCGTTGCAAATTAAGCGCATAAGCAAGATCATGCGCGGTGTCTACTAAGGTGCCGTCTAAATCAAATAAAATCATGACTGATAATCACTAAGCTCTGTGTGTAGTAAATAATTAACAGATACATCATTACTCAGCGAATAATGCTGCGTAAAAGGTTGGTAACTCATACCACGCATACCAGCAACAGTTAAACCAGATTGCCTCACCCAATTGGATAATTCTGATGGCTTAATAAATTTTGCGTAATCATGCGTACCTTTTGGCAACATGTTCAATATATACTCAGCACCCAGCACTGCAAATAAATAAGCTTTAGGATTACGGTTAATCGTTGAAAAGAAGACAGCGCCACCAGGCTTCACTAGTTTTGCACACGCAGCGACGATAGAGGCTGGGTCAGGCACATGCTCTAACATTTCCATACACGTGACGATATCAAAACTTGCAGGTTGCTCAAGCGCTAATTGCTCTACTGAAGTAAGGATATAACTTACTTTTGCACCGCTTTCTAACTGATGCAATTTAGCCACATTGAGTGCTTTTTCACCCAAATCTATCCCGGTCACATCAGCACCCTTAAAATACATAGATTCGGACAAAATTCCACCGCCACAACCTACATCAAGTACTCGCTTACCACTCAAGCTAGCTAAACTATCGATGTAATTCAAGCGTAGTGGGTTAATTTCATGTAAAGGTTTAAATTCGCTATTTTTATCCCACCACTTATGGGCAAGCTCGCCAAACTTCTGCAACTCTAGTACATCGGCGTTTAATGTTTGTATTGTCTTAGCTTCGGTTGCCATGTTTGGATAATTTCCTTTAATTCTACTGGTTCTATATTTGCGTATGTCCCATGACTGTAACGCAACTCACCTGCCACCCAAGTATGGGTCACATGCTCACGCCCACAGCTGTAAACCAAATGCGAAACAGGATCATAACAAGGTGAGATTGAAAAGTCGCTTAATTTAACAGCGACTAAATCGGCCTGCTTACCTATTTCAATACTACCAACCTTATTCTCTAATCCGATTGCTCTTGCTGCGTTAATGGTCACCATTTTAAGCGCTTGGTGAGCAGGCAGTGCTGAGGCGTCCTCAGTAACACCTTTTGATAATAAAGCAGCAAGGCGCATCTCACTGAACATATCAAGGCGATTATTACTTGCAGCACCATCTGTACCGATGCATACGTTGACATTATTTTTTAATAAAGCACTAATTGGCGCAATACCACTTCCTAACTTCAAGTTAGAAGCCGGGCAATGAGCAACATGACATCCATACTCAGCTAACATATCAATCTCATGTGGCATCAAATGTACGCCATGCGCAGCAATAAAACCTGGCCCAAGCAACCCGATATCCGCAACTCGTTGAATAGGTCTCACACCATAGCTAGCCTCACTCTGGCTTATCTCATCGCGTGTTTCGTGTAAATGCGTATGTATCCCTAAGCCCAACTGCTCTGCATAGGTCAATACCTTCTCAAAAGTCTGGTTTGATATCGTATAAGGTGCATGAGGCGCTAATGATGAACTTATTAATGGATTACTGCGCCAACTATCATGCGCCTCAAATCCTTTTTGCAAATAATCATCGGCATCAGCCGCATAGTTTGTAGGAAACTCAAGCACAGTTAAGCCCAAATGTGCTCGAATACCAGCTTTACTAGCTGCGGCTGCAGTTGCCTGCGGATAAAAATACATATCATTAAAGCAAGTTGTACCACCACTCAGCATTTCAGCACTCGCAAGCAAAGATGCATCTTCAACATAACGCTCTGTTACGATAGCGCGCTCTGCAGGCCAAATATGATTATTCAACCAAATCATTAAAGGCTGATCATCTGCAATCCCTCTCATTAATGTCATCGCAGCATGCGTATGCGCATTAATCAAGCCTGGAATTAAAACATGATCATCTAAAACGACTGACTCAGTTGCTGTATATCTAATTCGAGCTTGGGCTGTTGGCAGTACATCAACAATCACCTGATGATGAATGACGACAGTGTAAAACTCATGCAAATTATTGCTTGAATCCACAGGGACAACCCAACGAGCTTCAATCATTAGTTCAACATGAGTTACCAGTGTTGGTAATTGTTCTTGTTTTGTCATAGAACCTCATTCTACCAATAAAAAAGCCCCGCAGAGCGGGGCTTTTTTAAAACCAGAAAAATTATTTACAACCTTTTTCCATTGAGCGTGTTGCTTCAATCTCAACACGACGGTTTGGCGCTAAACATTCAATTAATGCTTTACGACCTTTTACGCCATCGCAATCAACCACAGGAACTAATTCACCTTTACCAACAGCAACTAAACGATCAGCTTCAATACCTTGAGCAATCAAGTAATCACGCACTTGGTTAGCACGTTTTTCAGATAGTTTTTGGTTGTAAGCTTCACTACCAAGTTTATCAGTATGCCCAGTTACTTTAACACTTGCGAAAATTTTGTTTTCTTTCATTTTAGGCACAACTTCGTTGTCTAAAACGCTAGTATCTTTTAATTTAGCTTCGTCAAAAGCAAACAATTTAGAAGCTTCAATTGTGATTGTTTCATATTCAGGTACACATACTGGTGCTGGCGCAGGTTCAGCAGCAGCGACAACTGGTGCTGGTGCAACTGGTGCTGGCTCAGGCTCAACTGCCGCTACTGGCATTACAGCTGGCGCGCCAAAGCGAATAATACCGCCTAAGCTTAATAGTGTATTACCGATTGTGTTTGTGTCTCTGTCAAAAGCTCCGCTATCTGTCGTTGTTTTTGCACGGCTCCATTGATGGCGAACATCAGCTTGTAAGCCAAATGTATCGTTAAACAGATATTGTGCACCTAAACCAACATTTGCTAACCATGAAGTTTTTTTAGCATCAACGTCTGCTGTCGCGTGACTGTAGTCAACATCATTACGTGCTACACCTAAACCTGCTAACAAGAATGGGCGGAATTTATCACGACTAAACATGTATAGAGCATCAACACCTAATGTCGTTTGTTTATAACGGCCACCAACACCAGCAATGCCTGTGTCTTCACTTGCACGGTTATAACCTAAACCACCTTGGATGTCCCAATGCTCAGACAATTCTTTACCAAGTTTGATGAATGCGCCACCACCGTTATCAGCTTCTAGGTCGCTGTCTGTATCCATGTAGCTAACACCTGGTACTGCATACCAAGCGCCACGATACATATCTTCTGCAGACACAGCAAATGCCGCTAAACCTAATGTCGCTGCAACAGCGATATTCAAGATATTCTTTTTCATTCTTATTACTCCTTGTTAATGAATCTTTTACTAAGGTGATAATACCCATATAGTGAAGATAACGCAACCTCCTATGTATTGTAGATATTAGCTTTCAGCTACTTTTGTTGCTTAAATACAACAAATCTACAACAATTCACGAATTACTTTTATTTTGTCTCCATCTAAACTTAGCTTACGTTGATTACCAACACTCACTCCACCTCTAAAACCAATATAGGTTGGGGTATACACAACCACTTTTTCTAGATGTTGTATGCCGAGCGATCCCGCCAACCCAAAAACCATCGCATGATCTTTGACTCGCCTTGAAAATGACATCATTTGCTCTTCAGTATAATAATCCATGAAAGTAGCACCATTTTTCTGTGCGGTATCTAACATAACACCATAAAAACCTGCATGTTTAATAAGACCAAGTAAATACTCTGGATACTGAATCTCTGCGAATAGAACTGCAATTAACTTGATACCTTTTTTTGCACTCTCACTTAAAGCTACTAAGCATGACTGATAGTCTTCTGATTCAAAAAAACCAACTTTTACAAAATCAACGTTTGTACTGGCCACAGCCAATACCTGCCGAGAGATTAAATCCGCTTCCATCGGTAAGTCACCAATTGTTGCACTAGTGTATTGCTGGGAGTGGGCTCTGTGCGCCTTTACAAAACTAACGACCTCTTGGATGGTAGTAATAGGTAACGCACCTAGTGCACCTTGACGGGGGTCTTTTAGATCAATCAAATCAGCACCGTGTGTCAACGCCAACCGTGCTTCTTTGATATCTGTCACGCTAATCAATAATTGTGTCATGCAAATGCAATTCTTAAACCGATGTTGTTTATAAATTAAGCCTAATTTTCTTAACCTAAATTCACTTAAGCTAAGTTTTCAAAGTTAAGTGCTGCTTTATGATTTTCCACCATCTCAATTAACCATTCCCATGCTTCCAGCTCTCGTGGCCCTGCTGTTTTTTCAATGGCAATGGTTAAATATTCCATTTCTTGGCAGATTTTCTCTAATGGTAATCTTTTTAATCGGCTGACTAAAACCGCAAGCTCAATCACTGCGGCTTGCGCTCGGTTAAAGCCTTGAAAAGGCTGATGATATTCTTCATGCACCACTTCTAGAAAAAGTTGTGGGCGTACATCATCATCCTCAAATTTCACTAACTTAAGTTCCTTATGAGACAATACTTCAAAGAGCCTAACGCCATGAATTTGAGTAGCTGCAACTAGACTGCCAACAGACCTTGAAGTTAACGCCGCAGCAAACACACGAACATCATCGGTTAAATTAACCACTGCGTACCCAGTAGCTAATATATTCGATAAAGTTGTCGATGGTTTAAATGGAGAAATCACAACTAATCCATCTTGCATTCGTATACCAAACGGCGTGACATGAGCAACGCCTTGCATATCTATAGAGCTAATGATGGTTTCATAAATCATACTTTTAAACTTTCATTTTTGATTGCGAGTGTAGTTACATTTGCTGTCACTACTATTTCCACGCAAATTCTCTAAACATCTTTTTTGGCACGCTTTTCTTTAATTGAAGCCTCACGATGCGCTACCTTACCGTCAACATCGGTACGCTTAGCATTAATACCCCAGTCTAACTCCTGATCTTGCACGTAGCGTTTACCCAACTGCCATGCGATTTGTGCGCGAGCCAACTCAACGCCTAGATAAAAAGCATGCGAAGCATCGTCATCTACTTTTAAATCCGGATACAGCACAAAGGGATCCAGCGCATCGTAGATACCATCTCTGTTGTAAACATGTAGCCCCTGCTCACTCACCTGAATACGAAAGCTAGGGTCTTTGATTTGTGATGCAATCTCTTTGATCTCGTCTGCACTGTAGGTAAACGGACGTCTATCATGTAGTCCTAGCAAACGATTACTGTAGCCGCGCGGCAACCTATCGTCACGTTTGGCAGCATACATAGTACGTCTGGCAATATCAGCTTCTGCAATTGCATTGATTGCGTGAGGGCTTACTGAGGTTGCAAGCACGGCACTCACATTAAGCTCGCTAATCATCCCGAACAGCAGTGCATTGATTCCTGTCGTGTCTGCATCGGTTAGTTCAGTGAGATTACCAATGCCCATCATGATCTCTATATCAGGATACTTCTTACGGAGCTGATGGTATCGAACAATCGAATCAGTTAATCCAAAGTGTATAGGGTCAAGAATTGCATCAGCAATAAAAGGTTTACCTAGTTTAATACATGCATCTATCGCACGATACAACGAAGGTAAGCTATGCGGCTTTGCTGGAATCAAGATTGGCGTAGAAGCCACCTCTTGCGCGATCCAAAGTGTTTTTTCAGTGAGACTTAACAGATAATCAGCACCAGCATGCCCTGCTGTGAGTAAGTCATCTGTATTTAGCGAATCAACACTTACATTCAACCCTTGCTGCTTTAATGTCCGAATGGTTTCTGCCAAGTGTGGAAAAGGTACTGCTGGCAAACAGCCAAGATCAATGACATTTGCACCCTGTGCCTGATATTGCAGCGCTTTTTGTAGGACACCTTCAACACTTAAATACGGTGCGTCTACAATCTCAGCGAATATTTTTACTTGATATTGGCTTAAATCTGGCACTACGCCTTGATGCCCAAAGTATTGCGGTAGGTCTTTTAAATCTGCAGGACCTCGCTCTACAGGAACGCCGTATTTAGCCTCAAGCATCGTCAAGTCACCTTGACACAAGCCTGGCACAATCACTTTATCAGCATCGCCAGTTTCTTTGACTCTACGTGCAATTAAATCTGGAGTCATTAACGCAGCAACGGACACCCCGATCTGCTCTACACGATACTTAAAAGGCGGCGTTTTTGGATTACTTTGCACTTCACTTAGTACTTTGTTCAGACTTTTTTCGGCAAGCTTACCCGTTAAAAAAAGTAGATTCTTTGTCATGCTAGTCAGTGCACAACGTCTGCTGCAAATGTTGTTGAATACACTTGCTTAAGCTGTCCATGCTTTCAACAACACTAGTCATTTCAAACGATTTAAGTTTTGTAATATTGTCTAAATCAATCTTACGTGGATAAACTTTCACAACGTTGTCTCGTGGTGCTTCTGACTCAAGCTCTGGCGCAGTATCACATGCAAAGACAATACTAGGCACACGCGTTTTTCCTGCTTGCGCAAATAAGTTAGTGACTAAACTATCAGAAAAACCATAAGCCATTTTAGCAATGGTGTTTGAAGTTGCTGGTGCTATCACTAAGCCATGATATTTACCCTGATAAAACAATTCAACAGGCACGCTACTCGCTGTCTTATCCTGATAAATACGATGTCCTGCAGCATTTAATTCCTGATGAAATCCATATTGCTGAATAATTTCAGCCCCTGCCCTACTTAGAAAAACATCAACGTTTTCTAATGTGTTTAAAATTGCAATTGACTCACGCAAATAGTGGCCAGAGCCTGTAATTGCCCATGCCAAACGTTGACTTTTCTTATCTATCATTTTTAACCAAACATATACTTTGAAAAACACATGACAATCACTACACAAGAAAAAACACCAGACTAATTCTTTGCAAAAGCAATTACAAAGATCATCTGGCGTACTGATTAATTTCAGCTTTTATTGTGTAAATATGATGCTAATTACTTTAAATGCATTCACATCAACAATCACTTATTAAGCAAAAGGATGCTCAATAACAATTGTTTCGTCACGTTCAGGGCCTGTAGAAACGATGGCAATCGGCACGCCACATAATGCTTCTAAGCGTTTCAGGTAGTTTTGTGCATTCTTAGGTAAACCATCCCATGTTTTTACACCAAAAGTGGTTTCCGTCCAGCCTGGAACAGTTTCATAAATCGGTTTACATCCAGCAACATCGTCCGCACCAATTGGTAACAAATCGATTTTTTTACCGTCTAGTTCATAACCTGTGCAGATATTAAGCTCTTTGATACCATCTAACACATCTAATTTTGTGATACACAAACCGGTTAAGCCGTTAATCATCGCAGAGCGACGCAACGCCGCGGCATCAAACCAACCACAACGACGTTTACGTTTAGTCACAGTGCCAATCTCTTGACCTTTATTCGACATTTGGTAGCCAGGTAGTCCCTGTGTTTCGATATCTAGCTCACTAGGGAAAGGGCCACCACCTACACGTGTTGTGTAAGCCTTAGTAATGCCCAATACATAATGCAACATATTCGCGCCAACGCCTGTGCCTGCAGATGCCTGCCCTGCAATACAATTACTTGACGTTACATACGGGTAAGTACCGTGGTCGATATCTAACAAGGTGCCTTGTGCACCCTCAAATAATAGATTTTCACCCTTTGCATTAGCCGTATAAATTTCTGCTGACACATCAGCAATCATCGGTTTTAGTGCAATCGCATGCTGCATACTTGCATCATATTGTTGATTAAAATCAACGGGTTTAGCATCAAGATAATTTGTTAGCACAAAGTTATGGTAATCCATGACTTCGCGTAATTTTTCTAAAAAACGCTCGGGATAAAACAAGTCATATACACGTAAAGCGCGACGTGCCACTTTATCTTCGTATGTTGGGCCAATTCCCTTGCCTGTGGTGCCAATCTTTTTATCTGCACTACGTTTAGCTTCTCGCGCAACATCTACAGCCACGTGGTGGCTCATAATCAATGGACAGCCAGGGCTCACCTTTAGGCGATTACTCACTTCTAGACCATCTTTTTCTAACGCAGCAATTTCCTTGAGTAAATGTCCGGCATCTAAAACTACGCCGTTACCAATATAGCAATTAACACCTGCACGTACGATGCCAGAAGGCACAAGGTTAAGCTTATAGATACGTTGAGCATCACCTTGCCCAACCACTAGAGTATGTCCTGCGTTATGACCACCTTGAAAACGCACAACACCTTGCGCATGATCCGTTAACCAATCAACAATCTTCCCCTTACCCTCGTCGCCCCACTGAGTGCCAATGACGACTACATTTTTTGCTGCTTTATTTGCCATAACGTTTACTTTGATTAAATATTAATTTTTTAGAATAATAGTACTGCACAAGAATATCCCTTGTGCAATTTCTAGCTTTTCACCACATCAACAACATGCCAACCTGAGTTGTAATGCTCAAGCTTACGATTACAATTCAGTTCAGCCAAGTCAACATCTGACCCAGCTAACGCTTCAATCACAACATGCCCTTCGCTTCTCAGACTTTCAATTTTATTTGCAAGTGCACCATCATCTGAGGCTGGTGCATAAATTGCCATGTCAGATTTAGCTGGCGGTAAAGCACTCACCACACCACGTAAATCAAGGCTGAATCCTGTCGCTGGACGAGCGCGCCCGAAAGATTGTCCAACCTCATCATAACGACCACCCAATGCCAACGGGCCTTTATAACCTTGTGCATATGCAGCAAATACAATACCGCTATGATAGTGGTAGCCACGCAACTCGCTCAAATCGAAACTAACACTAGCACCTAGTTGATCAATCGCATGACTGACTTGCTGCAAACTATCTAACGCCTTTTTAATGGCTGGTGTTGCAGGCAACACATTAAATGCTTTAGCTAAAATCGCCTTATCACCATTAAGCTCTGTTAAGTTTAATAGTGCTTCTCTGGTCGTGTGATCTAAGGTTTTAGTCAAGGATGCTACTGCAGGCTGGTCTTTACTTTGTAACGCAGCGTATAAATCCTGCTCTAACTGCGGATCTACCTGGCTCGTCTCAATTAAGCTACCAAATACATTAACATGGCTAAAATCAAGATGAATCTCATCAATACCTATCGCCTGTAAAGCTTTAATCAACAAACGTTGAATCTGGATATCGCTTTCGATGCCAGCATGACCATACAACTCCGCACCAATTTGTAATGGTTCACGGGTCAACGCTAACCCATCAGGTTTAGTGCGCAATACGCTTCCTGCATAACACAAGCGCGTTACACCTTGATGATTCAAAAGGTGTGCATCAATTCTGGCAGCCTGTGGCGTCATGTCTGCACGTACACCCATGAGTCGACCTGTTAACTGATCAACGACTTTAAAGGTAGCTAAATCTAAATCATGACCCACACCCGTAATTAAAGACTCCATATACTCTAACATTGGCGGAATCACATACTGGTAACCATGCACTTTAAACAAGTCTAGCAACTTACGGCGTAAGACTTCAATTCGCATAGCCTCTGCAGGCAACACATCTTCAATATATTCAGGTAACAACCAATTACGCATATTTATCAATCATTTACTTAAAAAAATTAAGAGCAAACCACCAACGATGGATATCAAACCAACGAAGCGGAGTTGCCCATCTTTTAATGTCACCATTTTTATAAAGGTTTCTCGCCAGACTTGAGGCATCAGCATCGGAAGCAATCCCTCAAGTACCAGCATCAACCCTAAAGCAGCTAAAAAATAGTCGCCCACAGCAACCTACTATTTTCTGTTTGGACTACGCATGTATTTAAAGAAATCTGAATTAGGATCCAGCACCATTACATCACTCTTACTCTTGAAGCTGTTTTTGTAAGCTTCTTGGCTGCGATAAAACGCGTAGAACTCTGGATTACGGCTATAAGACTGATTATAAATTTCACCAGCTTTAGCGTCACCCTCACCCTTCGTCTTTTGTGCTTCTCGATAAGCCTCAGCGATAATTACCTCGCGCTGTTTGTCAGCATCTGCACGAATTTTTTCAGAGGCAGCAGCACCTTCCGAACGCAGTTGATTTGCTAAACGCTTACGTTCCGCAATCATACGGTCAAATACAGACTTACTGATTTCTTCCGCATAATCAACACGCTTTAATCGTACATCAACCACTGCAATACCCATTTGACGCGCTTCAGCATCTGCAGTCTTACGAAGGTTATCCATTACTGCACCGCGTTCGCCAGCAATCACGTCACGTACTGTACGTTTACCAAACTCTGTACGCAATACAGCATTCACGACTTTAGAAAGCCTATCTTCTGCAGCGGCTTCGCCACCCTCTTTAATGGATACATAATATTTGACAGGATCAACAATGCGCCATTTTACAAACGAATCCACCATCATGTATTTGTTTTCGCTAGTAATAAACTTTGCCGGCTGCTCCCAATCCAACGTCAAAATACGGTTATCAAAGTATTTAAGGTTATCCACAAACGGTACTTTAAAATAAAGGCCAGGCTCTTTATTGACGGATACGATCTCACCTAGTCTTTGCACAATGACATACTGGGTTTGATTCACTGTGAAGGCAGAGGTCGATAACAACATCAACCCAACAACCACTAAAATTATTATATTTTTTGCCTTGTTCATTATTTTTCCTTATCTACTTTCTCTATCTCGGCTGCGAAAAGCTTCTCTCGAGCGCTCTGTAGTAGCTGCTGCTGAATCAAAGGCTGCGCCTGATTCAGTTTGCGGATTTAATGACTGTACGGATTGAGACTGAGGGGCATTAGACGCACCAGTCGCATTGATGAGTTTATCTAACGGTAAATACAACAAGCTATTACCTGCTTTTTGATCAACAATCACCTTACTTGTATTAGATAAAATCTGCTCTTGCGCATCTAAATACAAACGCTGACGTGTCACTTCTGGTGCATTGTTGTATTGCGCTAAAATCTGATCGAATCGACTAGCATTACCTCTAGCTTCACTTTCAACTTTTAACTTATAGCCAGCTGCCTCAGATAGCAGACGTGAAGCCGTACCACGTGCCTTTGGAATCACATCGTTAGCATATGCCTGACCTTCGTTAATTTGACGTTGGTTATCTTGGTTTGCACGGTTAACGTCTTCAAAAGCTTCTTGCACTTGCTCTGGTGGTTGAGCACTTTGTAACGATACACTGATAATTTTTACACCAGTTTTATAGCTATCAAGGATAAGTTGCATACGCTCAGAAGTATCAGCCAAGCCTTTTTGCAATAGATCATCTAATTTATTTTTACCGACCACTTCGCGAATCGCAGACTCTGCTGCAGACATAACAGCTGTATCTGTTGAGCGATTATTAAACAGATAATACTTGGCATTGTTCAAGTTATATTGCACTGCGAATTGCAGATCAATAATGTTTTCATCTTCCGTCAGCATTAAAGCCTCTTTAGGCAATTTGGTCTTTCCACCACCAGAGCCTTCTGCACTACTTCTGTAGCCAACTTCAAGCCTACGCACTTGCCCCATATTGACGACTTCTACAGTCTCAATTGGATAAGGTAAGTGCCAACGAGGGCCAGGCTCTGTTGTTTCATCTAACGCTTTACCAAAACGGGTGACTACACCAGTAGAACCTTGGTCCACAATATAGAATCCAGAACCAAGCCAAATAAGCAAAACGAGCCCCATAATCGGTACGATTGGCAAATTAATGTCCCCTGATGACGGACGTTTTGGCTGAGAGTTTGATTGATTACCACCGTTTTTTCCAAACATCGCATTAATTTTGCGGCTTAAATCACGCATCACTTCATCAAGGTCAGGTGGCCCTTCATTATTTTGCTGTCTCCAGCCAGGGAATTTAATCATTCATCACTCCAACACTAAAAATTGAATTACTTTAAATTTTGGTTTAAGCCTAAATTTTAATTTAAGCAATACTATTAAAAACCAAGCACATCAAATATATTGCACAACTTACTTAACACTTAAGCAAAGGCACTTTCTTCAGTACTTTGCTTTTGTAAATACTGGTAATGCTCAGCCATCGCCAATCTCAGAAACTCAAGCCCTTCGCCCGTTTTTGCCGAAACGTGAAGGCTCGTAATTCTACCATATTCATCACGGTCCACAGCAGGCTCTAGACCTACACGGTCGATTTGGTTATATACCAGAATCTGTGGCACATCAGAGGCCCCAATTTCATTTAACACCTTATTTACTTGCGTAATCTGCTCATCACGATTGGTACTAGCAGTATCTACGATATGTAATAGCAAATCAGCCTGCACAGCCTCTTCCAAGGTTGCGCCGAAGGCTTCAACTAATGCATGTGGCAAATGTTTAATGAATCCAACCGTGTCCGAAAGCACCACTGAACCACAATCAGGAATATAAAGCTTATGTGTTGTTGTATCTAGCGTCGCAAAAAGCTGATCTGCAGCATAAATATTAGCCTTAGTGAGCCGATTAAAAATGGTAGATTTTCCTGCATTGGTGTAGCCTACCAAAGAGACAGTCATCACATTGGAGCGCTTACGTGCCCTACGTTGCATACCTCGTTGCGCTTTTAACTTTAGCAACTTTTCACGTAATTGTTTAACGCGCACGCGTAACATGCGACGATCTAGCTCAAGTTGAGTTTCGCCAGGACCGCCACGAACGCCAATACCACCCTTTTGTCGCTCCAAGTGAGTCCAACCACGCACCAACCTTGTTGATAGATGCTCAAGCTGAGCAAGCTCAACCTGCAGCTTACCCTCATGCGTCTGGGCTCTTTGACTAAATATATCTAAAATTAACCCAGTTCTATCCACAACACGCGCTTGCAACAAGCGCTCTAGATTACGTTGTTGTGACGGTGTGAGATCATGATTAAAGACGGCAATATTAGACTCAGTCACTCGCATCATTTGCGCCAACTCATCAGCTTTACCACTGCCAATGAATAATTTAGCGTCAGGAGTAGAGCGTTTACCCTCCACTTTCCCTAGCACAGCAAGCCCTGCACTTAAGCTCAACTGACGAAGCTCTTCTAAACTTTCTTCGTAGTCGTTTTCGCCAAAATTAACACTTACTAATATGGCGGCCTCGCCACCGCTTGGCCTTTCAAATAAATCTTTCAACGCTTAATCATCACCTTCAGACAAACTAATATTGACTGCACGCGCAGGTACAATCGTTGAAATTGCATGTTTATATACCATTTGCGTCACAGTGTTTTTAAGCAGAATAACGTATTGATCAAACGAATCCACTTGACCTTGCAACTTGATACCATTCACGAGATAAATAGATACTGCCACATGTTCTTTACGTAGCGCATTGAGAAATGGGTCTTGTAACATTTGCCCTTTTTGATTCATGATGTCTCCTATTGTTTGGAGTTAAATAAAATTAACCACTAACGGCTATTTAGGCCATATACAAATATCTTACTCTCGTTAAGATATAGAACAACCAAATTCGTTCTTTAATTTAATTAAATTTAAAATTTAGCGTCATCAATTCGCATCATTACCTCATCTCTACCAAGTAAAACCATGACCTGATCAATACTTGGAGACTGTGCAATACCCGTTAACATGACACGTAACGGCATTGCCACTTTCGGAAACTTCAATTGAAACTCAGTGACCACATCATTTAACACATGGTGAATAGCCTCTGCCTGCCACTCTACCTTAGAGAGCGCCTCCGTTAGCGTTTGCATAGCTGGTTTAATTTCTGCCGTTAAATGTTTCTCAGCAGCTGCTTGATCAACCAATGGTTTCTGATAAAAATAAGCGATACTATTAGCTAACTCGTTCAAGGTATGTACACGTTCCTTGTATAGGTCAATCACCGCTGCTAAGTTAGGTGTTGCCGTGACCTGTACACCTAATTTAGTAAGGCGCTTAGTCACATCGTTCACTAGGTAATCAGAACTAGCCTGTTTAATATAGTGTGCATTGAGCCATCTAAGTTTTTCGGTATTAAATTGTGCAGCAGACGGTGTGATGTGGTCTAAATCAAACCATTCACAAAACTGTTGCATACTAAAAATCTCTTCATCACCATGACTCCAGCCTAGGCGCGCTAAATAATTAAGCACAGCTTCAGGCAAATATCCTTCATCATCGTACTGCATTACACTCACAGCCCCATGACGTTTGGACAGCTTCTGACCGTCATCACCCAAAATCATTGACAAATGCGCATATTGAGGAATGGTTGCACCAAGGGCTTTTAGCATATTGATTTGGCGTGGCGTATTATTCACATGATCGTCACCTCGAATCACTTGTGTAATCCCCATCTCCCAATCATCAACCACAACACAAAAGTTATAGGTGGGTGTTCCATCAGCGCGTGCAATGATTAAATCATCTAGCTCTTGGTTTGCGATACTAATTTCACCTTTCACCAAATCATTCCACACCACATGACCGTCTTTTGGGTTCTTAAAGCGAATGACAGCAGGAATATCTTGCGGTGGTGTTGGCAGCACCTTACCCGCTTCTGGACGCCAACGTCCATCATAGCGCGGCTTAACACCTTGTTGCATTTGCATCTCACGTAACGCTTCTAGCTCTTCTTTACTGCAATAACAATAGTAAGCACTGCCTTCATCCAGCATTTTTTGAATCACTTCTTTATAGCGATCCATACGCTGCATTTGATAAAAAGGGCCTTCGTTATAACCTAAACCAAGCCAGCCCATGCCATCAAGAATTGCTTGCACAGCATCGGGTGTACTACGCGCAACATCGGTATCTTCGATGCGCAGAATAAAGTCACCCTTGTGCTTCTTAGCAAAAGCCCATGAGAATAAAGCGGTACGGGCACCGCCGATGTGAAGAAAACCTGTTGGACTAGGGGCAAAACGTGTGCGAACTGTCATATCTGTTGATTTTTAATATCTATATTATTTAGAACAATATTTTATCATGGTCAGATGGAGTCTAAAAAATTAAAAATAGATTAATAGTCCAAACAAGCTAGGCATGAATTGGTAAAGCCATGCTCAAAACATTATAGAGCTACTTACCTTACAGCAAATAAACTGGCACATTATTTGCTGTAAGTAATATACCTAGTGAAAGAACGTAGTTAAAAATGGCATTTCTCCAAAATTTATTCAAGAACACATCAACACAGAAGATGAAAACATCTATGGATTGGATGAGTCAAATCAAAGGCATGGACGACCTCTCTGCTATTGAGTTCGCGACTGCAAAATTAGGGGATGAATTCAAAACAAACGCTTTTAACAATCCAGCCAACTTGGAGGCACTCTTTACAATCGACGAAAATACACACATTATTGTCGAAAGAATCACAACACACTTTATTCATATCGAACATATCAGCGTTGAGCTGGAAGAGCGCGTCTCTAATGCCGTGTTCTTTTACCATCGTCAGTTATTCTTAATTTACTTTTCACTCATTGATCACTTTTATGATCAATACCAAAAGCATATTCATGTTTTATTAGCGCGGGCGATTCGAAATGCAACGCAAATGGTTAAGTGGCGTTATTACAATTATCAAAGTGCACCAGCAAATGTGTGGCTACAGATATCTCAGCTATATTTATTGGCAGAAAACATATCACTTTTAAACGCTAAAATTCAACCTTATGCAGACCTTGAGCCGATTTCGATATCTAATGCTTATATACAAGTTTGCATGCTGGGTTCATTAGAGGGCTTAAGCTTAAAATGTGAACAGATAGAATTAGTGTGCAAAATGCTGTCCATTTGGACATCAAAAACTACGGTAGATAAAGTATTTGATCAACAACAACATCTTTTCTATGTTGACACCACCAGTAACAAACCTGCAAAGCGCATCCGCACTTTCAAGCCCGCAAGCACATATCGTTATTGGGATTTTGACAGTGTCATTTCAAAAATAGAACTTTGCATGTCCCTGATTGAATTTAACATCTCGCCCAAGCAACCTTTTATGAAAGAGTTAGTTTCTCATAAAGACGCATTTACAACATTTGAAATACTCAATACTGAGTGGTCACGCGTTGATTATAACCGCCAACGCAGATCAGAAGACCGCAATCGAGCTGCATCTAGCGCAACAACAACATTCGGTTTTAAAGAGGTTTGTGAGCAGCTCAAACAGGTTGAGAATATTAAGATGCAACGTGGTGAACGTGGTTACTTAGGCGAAAAGTCATTTGAAGAAAGATTAGCATCTCACAACATCAATCGTAATGAACCCAATATTATCTACATGGATTTAAGCACCGATCACTCAAGCATCATCGATCAATCCAATAGTGGATTAGGTTTACACGTCAGCAGACACCCCCACGAGGTGAGCTTGGGTATGTTAATCGGCATTTCAACGAAAGAACTCAGAAACAGAACCAGGTTAGGTATTATTAAGAACATCAGACCTATCGCACATGGAGAGTTGCACTTAGGTGTAGAGCTATTAAGCAATATTGGGTTTTACTCTCAAGCAGAAAATATGGGATTAAAAACACCGAAGGTTGCTATGTCAATTGGTGAACCTACTGTTCAAGACAACTACTTTGCTAACACAGTATTTGCTGACACAAGTAGCTTTCTAGATAGTAGCTTTGGCACTGACCCGAGTAACTTCACTTGTATTTTCTTGCCTAAGGAACAATCATTGTCTAAACAAGAGACACTGATTATTCCAAAGCTCCAATACAACAAGAATGATATTTTCAAAGTACAAATATTGGGTGAAGAGATACTTGTAAGATTCACTAAATCTTTCGAACGTCATGGTAACTGGGTACGCGTTACCTTTACTACAGACATAAGCAAATAATCAAAAGCACCGCTTCACTCATTACTTAACTTCGGCAGCTTGCCATCCGCCACCTAATACCTTAAACAAATCAACTGACGCACTCAATCTTGCCTGACGAGCTTGAACAAAAGCCAAACTAGCCTCATTGTAAGTGCGCTGCGCGTCCAATACTTCAATATAAGCTGAGTAGCCAGACTGGTATCTATTTTCAGACAAAGCCAACATTTTCTTGGCAGAATCTTGGCTAGTTAACAGAGACTGTTCGCGCTGTGTTTGTTGGCGCAAGTTGATTAATGCATCATTCACTTCTGTAAAAGCAGTTTGAATCGTACGCTCATAAGTTGCCAGTGTTTTTTTCTGTTTAGCAGCCTCTTGGTCGACTCTAGCATTCAGCCTTCCGCCATTAAAAATAGGCAAGTTCAAACTAAGCCCACCCGTCCAAATGCGCGCTGCTGATTTCAACACATCCTGCAACTCAAGACTTTCTCCACCCCAAGATGCAGTGAGCGAAATACTTGGATACAAAGCCGCTTTCGCCACAGCAATATTGGCGTTAGCTGCCACCATTTGTGCTTCAGCCTGGCGTACATCAGGACGTGATTCTAACAAACTAGAAGGTAAGCCGATTGGTGGTACTGGTGGTATCGGCAAAGCCATCATATCTGCTTGAGCCTGCTCTAATCCACGAACAGCTAAACCCATATCACCAGTTAATAACGCTAGCTGATTTAAACTTAATGATTGCAACCGTTTTAAATCGGAAATCTGTGCACGTAAATTGGCACTAGCCACTTCAGCTTGATAAACATCTAAAGCTGAAACGATTCCACCTTCTAAACGACGTTTTGTGAGCGCTAGACTCTCGTCTCGACTGACTAAATTTTGCTCTGCAATCTGAATTTGCTTTTCCAAACTTCGCAACGACAGATACTGATTCGCTACCAAGCCCGTTAGTGACAGCTCAACAGTGTCTTTTGCATAACGGCTTGATAAAGCTGATGCTCTAGCTGACTCTTTAGTTCGGCTCAACTTACCCCAAAAATCCAGCTCAAAATTAGTACCAAACTTAAAGTTATAGCTCTCTCGAGGATTATCACCAAACACTGGAAATGCACCAGCCTCTGTCACGCGTGAGCGTGTTCCACCAGCGTCTAAAGCAACGGTAGGATACAACAAAGTGCCTGCTTCTTTCATCACAGCATCTGCCTGCTCAATATTGGCGACTGCAACTTTAATATCAGTGTTGTGTTTCAAAGCACTGGCTATTAATGTGTTCAGTGTTTCATCTTGATACAGTGTCCACCAGTCCTTAGCAATTTGATTCTTTGCCGCGTCTTGGCTTATCTCAACATACCGATCTGGCGTATCAACCTTTGGCCTTAAGTAATCTGGCCATACTAGAGATTGGCACCCAGACAGCACCAAGCTACCAACCAAATAAAAAGCTGGTTTAATTAAAAAATTATTTTTTTTCTGTTTCATACAGCACCTTTATTATCGGTATCTACTGAAGTCACAACTACTGGCTCGTCGTCAGGTACTTCATGGTGTTTTCTATGCACGTTTTTATTACTTAACCATGTAAAGAACAATGGAATAAAAATAGTCGCTACAAAGGTCGCTAGCAACATACCGCCAAACACACCTGTACCCATTGATTGTCGAGCCGCAGCACCAGCACCAGTTGCAATCACCAACGGCACGATACCTAACACAAACGCCATTGAAGTCATCACAATCGGTCTAAAACGTAACCTGGCAGCTTCAAGTGCAGCCTCTGCAATCGGCATACCCTCTTCCATTTTCTGGCTTGCAAACTCCACAATCAGAATCGCGTTTTTAGCCGCCAACCCAACCAATGTAATTAAGCCAATCTGGAAGTAAATGTCATTTGGCATACCTCTCAACAACACAGACAACAAAGCACCAGCTAAGGCAAATGGCACTGCCATGATCACAGCAAGTGGTAAGGCCCAAGTTTCAAATTGTGCCGCCAATATCAAGAACACCATAATGATGGCAAAACCAAACGCAAACACTGCGGCTGACCCTGTTCTTTTTTCTTGGTACGCTTGTCCTGTCCAAGCAATTTGATAGCCATCCGGCAGGTTTGCTTCAGCAATCTTTTCAACCATTTCAATGGCATCACCCGAGCTCACGCCTGACGCGCCTTTACCTAGCACCTTAGCTGATAGCAAACCGTTGTAGCGCTCTAACTGCTCGGCACCAACAATGTAGTTCACTTTACTTAGTGCAGATAACGGCACCATCAAGCCTTTATCAGAACGTACATAAACCTTACCTAAGTCCTCTGCTTTCATACGGTAGTCTGCTTCAGCTTGCAATTGCACACGGTAAGTACGGCCAGACTTATTAAAGTCATTGACATACAAAGACCCCATCGTACTTTGCAAAGTATCATAGATACTTGATACAGGCACACCCTGAGAAATAGCTTTAGCCTCATCCACTTCTAAAAATAGCTGTGGTACGGTTGGTCTAAAGAATGTATTAATTTCAGTCAACCTTGGCTCTTTTTTAAGCGCCTCAATCAAGTTATTCACCACAGCAGCCAAACGTGCGGGATCAGAGTCACCACGTGTCTGCACATACAACTCAAAACCACCGGAACTACCTAAACCACGAATCGCTGGCGGATTAAATGCAATCGCCATCCCATCTGGTTGTTGCATACCAATGCCAAACAATTTTTGCACAATGTCATCAGCGGTCGTCTCACGTTCAGACCAATCTTTTAAACGTACAAACATAGTGGCCGCACTGGTTTTGTTACCGCCACCGATCAAATCGAAACCATTCACAGCAAACTCATGTGCAACCGCAGGATCTTGAGCAATCGCGGCCCTTACATTTTCAGTCGTTTTACTTGTACGTCCTAAGGTAGCACCATCCGGCATAATGACAGCAGATATCACATACCCCTGATCTTCGGGTGGTACAAAACTTCCTGGAATCACTTTTAACAGTACAGCCACTAACGCAATAATCGCAGCGAACACAACAGTGCCGATTATTTTATGATGTAAGGTTAAATTGACTGTTGATGTATATACATGTGTAAAACGTAAAAAAGTACGGTTAAACGCTTTAAAGAACGCCGACTCTCCGTGTGTTTTCTTTAATAGAACTGCACACAATGCAGGTGTTAACGTCAATGCAACAACGCCCGAAATCACAACAGCTACAGCAACTGTCACTGCAAACTGCCTGTACATTTCACCTGCAATACCACCCAAGAAAGCAACAGGGATAAATACCGCACACAGCACGAGCACAATCGCGACAACAGCCGCTGACACTTGCTCCATTGATTTCACAGCAGCTTTGATTGGCGACAGCTTTTCTTCTTCCATTAGCCGCTCTACGTTTTCCAACACTACAATCGCATCATCGACCACAATACCAATAGATAACACCATCGCAAACAATGTTAGCGTGTTAATTGAGAAACCAAACAACCATAAACCAGCAAATGTACCAATTAACGAAATAGGCACTGCGATGATAGGAATTAATGTCGCGCGCCAGCTTTGTAAGAACAAGAACACAACCAGCACAACGAGCACCATCGCTTCACCCAATGTTTTTAGCACTTCTAAAATAGATGCTTTTACAAAGTCACTGGTGTCATAAGGTACTTCCCAATCAATACCTTCTGGGAAACGTTCTTTCAATTCCTTCATTTGTGCTTTAACTGCTTCTGCCGTATCTAATGCGTTCGCACCAGATTGCAAGAAAATAGGGATACCTACACCAGGTGTACCATCCAAAGTTGTGCGAACGTTATAGCTCTGCGAACCAAGCTCGATACGTGCGACGTCTTTTAAATGAAGCACACCACGCTGTCCATCAGCACGAATAATGATATTACCGAATTCAGCAGGGTCAATTAAGCGACCTTTTGCTGTCACGGTATACACTAATTGCTGATTAGATGGTGATGGATCCTGACCAATTTTACCGGCAGCATATTGCGCATTTTGTGTTCGAATCGCGTTAGCAATATCAGTGGTAGTTACCCCTAATTGCGCCATACGATCAGGACGTAACCAGATACGCATTGAGTAATCTTGCGCACCAAAGATTGTAGCGTCGCCAACACCTTTTATACGCTTAATTTCATCAAGCACATTCAATGTAGCGTAGTTACTTAAAAATAAAGTGTCATACTTTTTCTGCTTATCTGTGAGCATCACAACCAGCAAGATATCGTTAGACCTTTTCTGGACAACTAAACCAGTCCGCCTCACTTCATCAGGTAAACGTGGTAAAGCAATGTTCACCCGATTACTGACGTTAAAAGTAGCCTGATTAACATCAGTGCCAACTTCAAACGTAGCAGTAATGGTCAAAGTGCCACTAGAGTCAGCACTAGAATTGAAATATAACAAGCCCTCAACACCACTTAATTGCTCTTCAATTGGGGCAGCCACTGTTTTAGATAGTGTTTCAGCACTTGCACCAGGATAGGTTGCTGTAATTAATACCGTTGGCGGTGCAATTTGCGGATACTGTGCAATCGGTAACTTCAGTGCCGCAGCTAAACCTGCGAGCACAATGATGATAGACAATACGCTCGCAAAAATAGGCCGCGTAATAAAAAATTTACTCATATAGATTCTCGATTAAGCCTGTTGTTATAGCTATTAGTAATACACTTATTTAGAACCAGCTGATTCATTGGTTTTTAGTGCAGGGCTTGTACTAGGATCGCTTAGCGGATGCGGAGATACTGGTGCACCAGGACGCAATTTAATAATATTATCGACGATTACTTTGTCACCAGTTTCTAGGCCACTTAAGATTACCCAATCCTTACCAACCCAATTACCAGCAACAATTGGTTTAATCGTCACGATATTTTTATCATTGGCCACATAAACAAACTTACCCTGATCACTACTTAACACGGCTGTTTGTGGCACAACAAATACGCCATCTTTCTTCCCTGTAATGACTCTAATCCGAGCAAACTGACCTGGAAGCAAGCGTTTATCCTCATTATCAAAAGTCGCTCGCAATAACTGTGTGCCCAATTGGGGGTCAATGCCACTAGCAGCAAAGTTCAACTGACCTGATTTTGAATACTCTTCACCACTAGGTAAAATCAGTCGTACGTCCTTAACACCTTTTTGCGTCAACGGACCACCTAACTGCGCTAACTCAGCATCTGACAAACTAAATCTCACCCAAATTGGACTAAGCTGACTCACCGTACTTAACAGACTTGTGTTAGCACTGACTAAAGCACCTTCAGACAACTCAAATCGCCCAGCCACTCCAGATAAAGGCGAAGTAACTGTCGTGTAGGATAAATTCAACTCCGCCTCACGCACAGCAGACTCATACTGAGCCAAACTTGCCAGTGCTAATGCATTATCTGAACGGGCGTTATCTGCTTCACGCTGACTCACTGATTGAGTGGCAACAAGTGCTTGCAAACGCTGAGCTTCACGCTGCGCTTGATCTAATCTTGCTTTTTGTTGTGCTAATTGTGCTTTGGCATTTGATAACGCAATTTGATATGGAACAGGATCAATTAAAAACATTGCCTGACCAGCTTTGATTGGTGCGCCCTCTTCAAATAGCTTTTTAAGCAAAATACCACCAACACGTGGTCTAATTTCCACCTCTTTAGCACCCTCTGTTTGCGCAACAGCTTCAGCGCTCATTGGTACACTAGTTGGCTCTACAGTGACCACACTGACCGGCATAGGCGGCATACCCTGTGCCTGCGCAGCGTTTTCCTGCTTACCACAAGCAGCAAGCACAGACATCGCGAGAACACCAATGAGCGCTAACATCATCCCAGATGTAACCATGGTTCGTTTAACATGAGCGCCCTGTCCATTTATAGACTGTATGCGAATATGCTGTTGATTGTGATTTGCAGTCTTAGTTACCATTGAAAACTCCACGTTTATTTTTATAACTTATTAATTATTCTATGTTTTTATTAAAACAATAGCTATCTGCACTTGCTTACATACAGATTTGTATGTATATTATATACAAACAGGAATGTATGTAAATGCCTAAATGTTAAAATATTCAATAATCTAGTTTTAACCAGTGGAATTAATATGGTCAGAAAAACCAAAGAAGATGCAGAACTCACTCGCCAAAAAATTGTAAATGCAGCACGTGCTGTATTTCTTCAACGAGGCGTTAGCAAATCCACATTGGAACATATTGCATCGCAAGCTAATGTGACGCGCGGCGCCGTGTACTGGCACTTTAATAATAAAGCAGAAATTTTTCATGCAATTCGCGAGCAAGTCTTTCTACCGCTGATTGACCGTATGGATGACACATTAGCGATCACAAGTGATAACTCACAAAACCCCCTTGATCAAATTGAAGCAAGCCTATGCCATACAATACATGAGCTTAATGACAATATTGAGATGCGTGAAATCTACGAAATCATGATGATCAAATGCGAATACGTAGATGAGTTTGCGTTGGTACTTCATCAAATATTAAACAACTGCTCGAGCTTAATTCAAAAAATTGAAATTGCTTACGAGCGTGCACAATCACAAAATCTACTAGCCAGCAAACTGACACCCCGCGCACTTGCACTTGATACTCACCTGTTCTTTGGCGGATTGTTACATATGTGGATTAAAGATGCCGATGGCACAAAATTTAGATACCAAGCGATTGAACTCATTAAATCGCATATCAATTTACGTAGGAAATAGAGTCTAAGAAATATATAGAAAATTTTACAAAAATTCTTCTTACAGAAAATTCTTGTGGTTCAGTAATTGTAGAGATACCATACGCAAATATTAAGCGTTGGAGGCATTGTGGCTATTTATACTGGTGAAATTTACGGTAAACAAACCGCAAGCAAGTTTGTGATGTACAACGTGCTAAAAGTGAGCAAGCAGCTTGTTACCTTACAAAATATAGACAACCCACTAAGCCTTTTTGAAACAACAGAACAAAAATTAAGCGCTTCAGGTTACATCCGTGTTAGCCAAACACCATTTATCGACTTAGTATCCACAACACCAAAACGTCGCAAAGCAGCAAAAAAACCTACTCGCTGCCCACTTACTTTTGATTTTTTAGAAGATCGTGCGGATAGTGAGCGTCCTGCACCTATTATGCAGGACTTATTTGGCTAGCATTTTAGCTACGTGGAGGTCCGCCTCTTAGATCATGACCATCTGCACTGTAAATTTCCACTTCCACAAAGTCACCCGGCGTTAAACCTTCAGCATCTTCTAAATAGACAACACCATCAATCTCTGGTGCATCTGCTTTAGTACGGCCGATAGCTTCGATATTACCTTCAACATCGGTCACGATCTCATCTACAAGCACAGTTTGAATACTGCCAATTTTTGCGTGTACTTTAGCTGCACTAATTCGTTCCTGCACTTCCATAAAACGGCTTAGGCGTTCTTGTTTGATCTCTTCTGGCACTTGGTCTGGCAAGGCATTCGCTACCGCACCGTCCACAGCGGAATAAGCGAAACAGCCTACTCTATCCAACTGCGCCTCCTCCATAAAGTCTAGCAACTGCTTGAAGTCATCTTCTGTTTCACCAGGGAATCCGGCAATAAAAGTGCTTCTAATCGTAATATCAGGACAGATTTCACGCCACGCTTTAATGCGTGCTAAGTTATTTTCACTGCTAGCCGGACGTTTCATCGCTTTTAATATACGTGGGCTAGCGTGCTGGAATGGCACATCAAGATAAGGCAAAATCAGGCCATCTGCCATTAATGGAATCACTTCATCAACATGTGGATATGGGTAAACATAATGAAGGCGTACCCAAACACCAAGCTCACTCAATGCTTGTGTCAGTTCTGTCATACGTGTTTTCACTGGACGTCCATTCCAGAAACCTGGACGATATTTAACATCAACACCATACGCTGAAGTATCTTGTGAAATCACTAAAATTTCACTCACGCCAGCATTGACTAGATTCTCAGCTTCGTTAAGTACTTCACCAATCGGGCGACTGACCAAGTCACCACGCATGCTAGGAATAATACAGAAACTACAACGGTGGTTACAGCCTTCAGAAATTTTAAGATAAGCATAATGCTGAGGGGTAAGTCTTACACCTTGTGGTGGCACTAGGTCAATAAATGGCTCATGGGGCTTTGGCAGATTGGCATGTACGGCAGTCATCACTTCTTCTAGCGCATGCGGACCTGTTACCGCTAGAACACTAGGGTGAGCAGCTTCAACAACTCCCTTTTTGGCACCTAAACAACCAGTCACAATGACTTTACCATTTTTGTTAATGGCTTCACCGATAGCATCTAATGACTCTTCAACAGCACTATCTATAAAACCACAGGTATTGACCACCACCAAATCGGCTTCATCATAACTACCAGAAATTTCGTAGCCTTCTGCGCGCAATTGGGTGAGAATACGCTCTGCGTCTGAACCAGCTTTAGGGCAACCTAACGATACAAAGCCTACTTTAGGCGTGGAATTTTTGCGTGTAGTACTCATTGTCATAAAAACCTATAAATCTTAAAAATTAATTCAAATGTATATTATTGCGATTGCTTGGATGTATGTTGTAATTTTAATGGCCGCCACTGAAAAATCAGTCACAGCAGGATTGCTTACATTTATATTTTATGGCCTGTTACCCTGTGCGCTGCTACTGTGGTTGCTTGGTGTAAAACATCGCCGCCACCACCAGAACAAGCAATCAATGGATGAAATGACCCACCAACAGGATGGTACCGACCCCCAACGCGATGAGTAATACCTGACTCAATGTCGCTTTTAGTTCGGTACGTTTATGTAAGCTAGGAATTAAATCAGCCACCGCCACATATAACATGCTTGCAGCTGCTAACCCTAAAATGTAGGGAATCCAACTCATCACATATTGCAGTGCAAAATAAGCAATTAGGCCGCCAACCAAAGTTGCCAAGCTAGATACTAAATTAAAAATCAGCGCCTGTTTTTTACTATAACCTGAGTGTAATAATATTAAAAAGTCACCCACCTCTTGTGGAATCTCATGTGAAATAATCGCAAGAGCGGTGACCACGCCTAATTTAACATCCACTAAAAATGCTGCTGCAATTAGCACACCATCCACAAAGTTATGAAAAGTATCGCCAATCATAATCATCATGCCACTACGACCGCTGTCATGTTGATGGTGTGCATGCGTGTGCACTTGCATTAATGATGGTGCTTTTGCTCTAGATGCCGCCTTGTACTTAGTGCTACCTGCATCAGGTTGAGGGTGCGTTAATGGACAGTTTTCTTCGCTATGAATGGCATGCACTTCACAATGATCACCATGGCAATGTCGCCAAATCACCAATTTCTCTAGCACAAAGAACAGTAGCAACCCAAATAATAGCGTTGCAGAGATACTTTCTATACTACTCGCTTCACTAAAAGCATGTGGAAGAATTTCTAAAAAGACCGCACCCAACATTGCACCAATTGCATAGCTAACGAGCATAGGAATCCAAGCAGTACGTAAGCTTAATGCAAACAATGCCGCTAAAGATACGCTCAACACCCCACCGATAAAGCTAGAAATGATGATCCATGCAAGAATGGGTAACTCTGGAATTGTCATGCAACACTTTTTTATATATGAAAGAGCGCTATTATAACCGAGCCGCCGTCATATCAGCGTTTGATTCAAACCAAATCATGCTTGCCATACGTCCTGTCACGTTATCGCGTCTAAAAGAGAAAAAGCGAGCTTCATCTGTGTAAGTACAAAAGTCTTCATTTACACTGGCACCATATACTTGCGTCACGCCAATGTTATTAAGTCGCTGCTGTGCAATTAGATATAGATTACAAAGCCATTTACCTTTTGAATCTTGATTGTTGATCGATTTAAACGCCAACGCTGCTTGGCTATCTTTTTCAATAAATTGTTCACGAACATCACTGCCTACTTCAAATGCATCTGGACCAATAGCAGGGCCTAACCATACCAATACATCACTGGGCGATACATGCATTTTATTAACGGCAGCCTCTATCACACCATCACATAAGCCTCTCCAGCCAGCATGCACGGCAGCAACCACTGTACCTTTTTTATCACAAAGTAGCACTGGCAAACAGTCCGCCGTCATCGTGACACACACAACATTTGGCTTTGTCGTCAATGATGCATCCGCATTTTGCAGGCAAGTGCTAGTAGCAGCATCAATCACATCCACACCATGCACCTGATTTACCCAAACTGGCTCACTGGGCAAATATGGGCTCAATAATTGACGATTTTTTGCAACCGCCATGGGATCATCCTGTACATGAGCACCCAAATTCAGATTCGAATACGGTCTAACACTTACACCACCAAGACGTGTTGTTTGTAACGCCTTCACATTAATCGGTGCAGGCCAATTTGGGGTAATGAATGAAATATGTGCAAGATTTGTCATGGTTAATCCAGAGACTAGAATTAAACGTGATAAAAGTTAAGCGTCATCTTCTAAATCAAGATTGGCATCATCTTCCTCGTCGCCGTCGTCAAACAGGTCTTCATCATCATATTCATAGTCCTCATCAGAAAGATAAGGCTCCATGCTTAATTCAAAATCTTCCTCATCATCACGAACATCTTCATGACGCATGGCTTCTAACAATACTTTCATATCATCAGCCAACTCGATTTGCCACTCCATAAATTCATTAGTAGCGGGATGAACCAAGCCCAGCTTGATTGCGTGCAAAGCCTGACGGTTAAACTGACTCACTGCGTCACGCAACGTTTGCGTCATCGCGCGAATCGGCACAATGCCACGGAAACCATAAACAGGATCACCAACCAAGGGTGCTTTCAGATGCTGCATATGCACGCGAATCTGGTGAGTGCGGCCAGTTTCCAAGTTACAACGTAGATAAGTTTGCACAGAAAAACGCTCTAATATTTCATAGCGTGTTACTGCAGGCTTACCCATTCTGTTAATGGCCATTTTTGTACGAGAGCGTGGATCACGACCAAGCGGCTGATCAACTACACCATTACGCCATAATTGCCCCCAAACAATGGCACGATACTCACGTTTAACTGTGCGCGCTTGTAATTGGCGTACCAAATTAGTTTGTGCACTTAATGTTTTAGCCACAACTAACAAACCACTCGTCTCTTTATCTAAACGATGCACAATACCTGCACGCGGCACATCGTGTAATTGCGGTGCATGGAACAGTAAAGCATTTAGCAATGTACCTTCCCAATTACCAGCGGCTGGATGTACAACCATGCCAGCAGGTTTATTCACAACTAATATGTGCTCATCTTCATAAACAATATCAAGTGGGATATCCTGCGCAGTAAATGCATAGGTCTCGGGTTTAACCTGCACATCAACCAACACCTTCTCGCCTCCCCACACCTTAGTTTTTGAAGTACTAGGTTGACCATCTACCGTGACCAATCCAGATTTTATCCAAGCCTGTAGCCTTGAGCGTGAATGTTCAGGCAGAAGACGTTGTAAAGCGACATCTAGGCGCAAGCCGCCCAAATCTGATGAAATGGTCAGTGGAATTAGGTTATTAAGAGATTGTTGAGTAGCGTCTGTCATCGGTTATAATTGTGAGAAATTCTTAAAGGTGGTTTTGCATGAAGTATATCTCAATTTTGGCTTTTACCTTCCTACTCAGTGGTTGTGCAATCTTTGGCGCACCTACTGAGCTTGATGACACAAAAGGCTGGACCGCTGAACGCATCTATCAAGAAGGTGCGACAAAAATGCAAGAAAAAGACTACGACAAAGCGCTTGTTTACTTTCAAAAGCTAGAGTCTCGCTATCCGCATGGCCGATTTGCTACTCAGGCCCAACTTGAAACTGCATACGCTCATTATAAAAAACAAGACCCTATTTCAGCAGTCGCAGCGGCTGACCGCTTTATTAAGCTTCATCCAAATCATCCAAACGTAGATTATGCTTATTACCTAAAAGGGCTGGCTGTATTTAACGAGCGCGGGATTATTGAAAAACTAACCAAGCAACAGGTAAGTGACCGTGACCCTCGTGCATTAAAAGACTCATTCGCTACCTTTAAAGAGTTAGTGACTCGTTATCCAAAAAGCCGTTATGTTAAAGATGCAACGCAACGTATGGTATATCTGGCGAATAGCCTAGCCGACCACGAGCTACACGTTGCGCGCTACTACATGAAGCGTCAAGCATATGTAGCAGCAGTGAATCGTACTAAGTATGTTCTAGAATATTATCCACAATCACCACATATTGAAGAAGCGCTAGTGATTATGATTAGCGCCTATGATTTAATGGGTGTAGAAGATTTGAAAAATGATACGTTGAGAATCCTCAAAACCAACTATCCAGATAGCGCGATGCTTGGCAGAGGTGTACCTGATGACGAGCGCGTATGGTGGAAATTCTGGGAAAGTTTATACTGAACTAATTAGTATTAAAACTATCCATTGTTAAATGAAGTACTTGAATAAATTACCAGGATTCATTAGAACGCCATCAGGCATAGAGTGGATATTATTCAAAAAGTTACCCCTGATTTTTAGCATTGGAACAGCAATAGCCTGCATACCAATGCTAATGATTTATGTAGGTAACGAAATTATTACTCCAGATCAACAGCGAGTTATTTATCAATTACTTGGCGTACTTTTTAGTGTTTGGTTCTTTGTTGGCGCGATTGCAATTGGCTGTATTGTCGTCATTATCATGAAAGGGCCTGCTTATGTTGCAGACCCTTACGAGCTACCTAAAGAAAATAAAAAACTAGAACAACACCCTAATTTGTAGTATCAGCCATATTTAGCGCTAAAACTGCTGTCCACACAAACGCTTTTTGTAAATTCCACACCCACGATATCCCCACCCCAATCTTAACTCCGACTCGCTACTAGACTAGCTGAATTTTCAAAAATCTCAGAATGATTGCTATTCATGAATGAATTGTGTTTAATTGCGGTATTAGTCTATTAGAGTGCGTTTTGTCGAATTTAAAATTCACTCTAAAGTAATCTAAAGTTGTTACATAAACTTTCGTTTCGGTACTAACTTTTAATTCTTTTAATTAGGGATGAACAGCTACCAAGCACATTTTCTATCTGCAACGGCGCAGTTAGCTTAGGCTTAATCTAGCTAATATCAATTTAAGTTTTTAACCCGCTCCCCAACGAGGGGGAGTTCGGACTGTGTTATCAATCCACACAGTCAAATTTATTCCAACGTGGGAATAGGTCTTGTAAAGCAATATTCATAACCAGAGTGTTATGAGTTACTCCTATGGAAACTAGCGGCTTAGTTGTACAAATAATTGACTTCTATCGCTCGCTATATCAATAAATTTAGGTTGAGGATAATAACTATGAACAAAGTGAGCTCTTTTAAAATTAGCAATTTGTTAAACAATTTAAGCTATAAAAGAAAATTCACACTACTCGGTTTGATTACAATTTTGCCTTTACTGGTTTTACTGTTTATCAATATCGATCGATTAAACTCAGACAAAAGAATCACACAAACTGAACTTCAAGGTATTACTTATTTAAATCCATTGCGCAACTTTATTGAGAATGTGCAAGCTCACCGTGGCATGTCTAACTCTTACCTATCTGGCAATGTGAGTTTTGCGGAAAAAATTGATGCCAATGAAAAGAAATCTGCAGACTTGATTTTAAAGATTGACACAATCGACAGTGAACTTGGTGCTCAATTCAACACAACAGACAACTGGAATAAAATAAAAAAAGACTGGAATAAAATAAAATCTAATTGGGATCTAACAAAAACAAAGTCTTTAGAAATTTCACCAAAAGACAGCTTTGAAGAACATACTAATTTAATTAACCAACTACTTGAGTTCTCTTTACAAGTAGCTGATTCAAGTACACTCACTTTAGATCCTGAAATTGACACTTATTATTTAGTGGACATTGTTTACCTAAGAACAATCAACGTTGTAGAGAACATGGCAAAGATTCGTGGTTTAGGTGCTGGTGTTGCCTCTAGGCAATTTGCAACTAATGACGAAAAACTAAAACTCTCGATATTATCCAACCAGGTGGAAGCATCTCTTAAGAGTTATGAGCATGACATGTTGGTGCTTAAAAATTACCAAAGCACTTATGACCAAATTAAACCTGTCATGAGCACACTGCATCAATCAATTTCAGAGCTAAACTCACTAGTAAAAAAAGAAATTATTGAAACAGAAGCGATTAATTTAGACTCAAAAGTCTATTTTGATAATGCCACAAAATCAATTAACGAGGGTTACCAAGCATATGATCAATTAAGCAGTTTACTTAATAGTCTACTAGCTCAACGTCTAATGCATCAAGAAGAGCAATTGTTAATGGTGTTGATTTTAGCTGCTATAACGATAGCAGTTGTTTGCATCATGTTATTCATTATCGCTAAAAGCATCATCCAAGCAACAAGTGAAGCAAAAAATTTAATGAATAATCTAGCGCAAGGAAAGGTAGCGCAACACAAAAGTGAAAAAGCCTTTAGTCGTGATGAAATGGGTGATGTAATGCGCTCCGCTTACAGCTTGGAGCAAACCATTAAAAACCTGATTGATGCTATGCAAAATGTTAGCCAACAACATCATGCTGGTGAAATTGACGCGACGCTAAATGCACAAGAGTTTAATGGCGTCTATGCTGAAATGGCAGTAGGCATTAACAAAATGGTGGCTGACCATATTGAAATGAATAAAAAGGCGATTGCTGTTGTTAAAGCCTTTGGTGAAGGTGACTTAACTCCGCAATTAGAAAAATTTCCCGGTAAGAAAGCATTTGTTAATAACGCAGTTGAACAAGTAAGAGCGAATATTAACGCGCTCGTTGTTGATACTAATGTACTTGTCAGCGCTGCAATTCAGGGTGAGCTGTCAACACGTGCTAATGCAGGTCGGCATCAAGGGGATTTCCGTAAAATTGTTCAAGGGATCAATAACACATTAGATGCCGTTATCAACCCATTAAATATGGCAGCTCAATATGTTGATAACATTGCAAAGGGTAATATCCCTACAAAAATTACAGACACTTACAATGGTGACTTTAACGCAATTAAAAATAATCTGAACCAATGTATTGATGCTGTTAATGCAATGATTACAGATACTGCCTTACTAGCTGAAGCCGCAGAGAAAGGACAACTTTCTACTCGTGCGGATACCAATCGACACCAAGGTGACTTCCGTAAAATTGTAGAGGGAGTTAACAACACCTTAGATTCTGTCGTCAACCCTCTCAACATGGCCGCTCAATATGTTGATCGTATTTCAAAGGGGGACATTCCTACGCATATCAATGAACAATACAATGGTGATTTTAATGTTATTAAGAATAACCTTAACACTTGTATTGACGCAGTGAATCGCCTAGTGAGTGATGCTAATATGTTAGCTGATGCAGCGACAGAAGGACGTATCAGCGCTCGTGCAGATGCAAGCCAACACCAAGGTGACTTCCGTAAAGTGGTAGAAGGCGTGAATGCTACACTTGAAACAATTGTAGAACCTATCGTAGCGGTAAAAGACGCGATTGAAACGATTACCACTGCGGCCAACGAAATATCAACAGGTAATAATGATCTTTCAAGCCGTACCGAGCAGCAAGCATCTAGTCTAGAGGAAACAGCAGCAAGTATGGAGGAGCTTGCTAGCACGGTTAAACACAATGCGGAAAATGCAAAGCAAGCCAACCAACTGGCACTTAACGCTTCGGATGTTGCAATTAAAGGGGGAAAAGTCGTTTCAGATGTAGTGACTACAATGATTGCGATCAATGATAGTTCTCGTAAAATTGAAGATATCATCTCAGTGATTGACGGTATCGCCTTCCAAACTAACATTCTTGCGCTAAACGCTGCCGTTGAAGCAGCCAGAGCTGGTGAACAAGGTCGAGGATTTGCAGTAGTTGCTGGCGAGGTACGTAGCCTAGCACAACGCTCAGCAAGTGCTGCTAAAGAAATTAAAGACCTAATTACTGACTCAGTAAATAAAACAACAGAAGGCACCACACTAGTTCAAAATGCAGGTCAAACTATGGAGGAAGTGGTGGTTTCAGTTAAACATGTGGCAGACATTATTGGTGAGATTGCTGCCGCATCGGTTGAACAAGCTGCTGGAATCGATCTAGTCAATGAAGCAGTCACCAGCATGGATGAATCTACTCAACAAAATGCAGCATTAGTAGAACAGGCTGCTGCTGCTGAGTCGTTAGTAGAACAAGCCAATCAATTAGCTAGTGCAATTAGCGCTTTTAAACTAGACAACACTAAAAGTAATCATCGTAACAATAACAACATGACGCCCACTCATCATAATATTGCATTATCTGTGGTGAAAAGTCGCCCTCAAGCAAGTTCTATCAGGGCGATTTCAAATAAGTCATCAGATACTAATGGCGACTGGGAAGAGTTCTAATCATGGTGTATTTGACGCTAACTTACTCAACGTTGTTGGCGTCAAAGACCAATTTAAAAATGATTAAAATTATCTAACATTGAAGAAATGACATCTGACCGTTAAGTGCTAAGTAATAGATACAAACGAACCATTCGTTTATGTCATTAAGCAATCAAGCAAACACTATGACCGATTAAAAAAAGTAAACCTGCAATTAATCAGTCAAACTTGGCACTAATGTTTCTTAGCGCGACGATCCTTATCCTCTACTTCTTTTTTAGCTTTTAATTCAGCGCGCTGCGCAGTCTTGCGACGACGCATACTGACAATGCCCTCACCAGACTTACGCTTATCCTCTTCCTCAGCAAACGGATTATGACCTTGTTTATACTGTACGCGTAATGGAGTGCCTGATAATTGGAATGTTCTACGGAATGTTTTCTCTAAAAAACGAGTATAAGCGTCTTTAACACCATCCACATGGCTACCATGAATCACCACAATAGGTGGATTACTCCCCCCCTGATGCGCATAACGTAATTTCGGACGAATGCCTTTACTGATTGGTGGTTGATGCTGCTGCATCGCATCAATCAGAACACGGGTTAACTGAGGGGTTGCTAGCTTAGCAAAAGCTGCCTTATACGCCACATCTACCGATGTAAATAGCTCTGGTAGACCTTTTTTGCGCAACGCAGAAATGTAATGAAACTCAGCAAAGTCTAAGAACTGTAACTTGCGGTCTATCTCGCGTTTAATCCAATCGCGCTCATCGTCTTTCAAACCATCCCATTTATTGATAGCAACGACTAAAGCACGACCAGCATCTAAAATGTAAGCGGCGACGTGTGCATCTTGTTCTGTAATGCCCTCTTGCGCATCCACCACAAGAATCACCACATTAGCCTCTTCAATTGCTTGTATGGTTTTAATGACAGAGAACTTCTCAATCGCTTCAAACACACGACCACGTTTACGTACACCCGCTGTATCAATCAGCGTGTAGTGTTTACCGTTCTTTTCTAAATCAATATGAATAGAATCACGCGTAGTACCAGGCTCATCAAATGCAATCACGCGTTCTTCGCCTAGCAACGCATTTACCAAAGTAGACTTACCTACATTAGGGCGACCAACAATCGCTACTTTAGGAATTTTATCGCCTGTATAGTCCGTAACGGGCTCATCTTCTATTACCTTAAAGTTCTCTAAGGCAAGTTCAATAATGTCACGCACACCCTCACCATGAGCAGATGAAATTGAAAGCGGATAACCTAAGCCCAGTTCGTGGAAATCTGCACTAACAACTGCTTTTTGCATCCCTTCAGTTTTATTGACTGCCAACAAGATTGGACACTTAGTTTTACGTAAGCGATTAGCGATTTCCATATCTTGTGGAGAAACACCTTGGCGACCATCAACCAAAAAGATGATAGCATCCGCTTCATCAATCGCTTGTAGCGTTTGCTTCGCCATCGCTTTAAGAATGCCACTGTCTGTATTAGGCTCAAAGCCACCTGTATCGACAACTAAATATGGCTGACTTGCACCAATGCCGCGTCCGTAGTGACGATCACGGGTTAAACCAGGTAAGTCAGCGACAAGCGCATCACGGCTTTTTGTTAATCGATTAAATAATGTTGATTTGCCGACGTTAGGTCGGCCAACCAAAACAATGGTAGGTATCATGTGAGCCTTCTATAAAGCATTGAAGCTAATTGATAAATGCAATCATCAATTAGCTTAATTAATTTTAATTCTAATGAAATGTGATTACATTAAGGTAATCATTTTACTTAATTTGAATCGCGTACAATCCGCCATCACGCGATTGAGCTAGCAAGGTATCGCTATTAATAGTGACCATCTGCGGCATAATCGGGGTGTCATCTATTTTAATTCTGGCAGAAAATGCGCCATCTTCTCGCTTGAGAAAATGAACATAACCTTCTACATCGCCAACTGCAACGCGATCACCCATAGGCAAAGGTCCTGTTAACTGTCTGTTCTTAAGTGCAGCTTGGCGCCAGAAAGTTTTACCAGTCGTATAATCAAGCGCATAAATCGAACCGATAGCATGAGACACATAAATACGCGCATCTTCATGACTCAAGCCTGCAAGGCTAGATATATCTCGGTTCCATACCACCCGACCTGTTGCACGATCAACTGCAGCAATACGTCCTTGATAAGCAACAGCATACACTAGCGGGCCGTCAACCATAGGTAAGCTGGTAATGTCTGCAATACGTTCTATCTCAGTGACACCTTTAGGCTGTGCCACAGATGCCTCCCATAGAAGCTTGCCGTTATCGGCTCTAATGGCTGCTAATTTTCCACCGGCAAACCCTGCATACACCGCGCCACCATCAACAACAATACCTGCACTGCTACGCAAGGTCAGTGCTGGACTTGTGCGGTCATAAACCCACTTTCTACTACCATCATCTGCGTTAATACCATAAATACGACTATCACCTGTGCGTACAATCACCAAACCATCATAATACCTAGGCGCGCTTAACACCTCACTGCTAAGCCTAGATACCCACTGCAATTTACCAGCAATATCATAAGCATAGATCGCACCTTTTTGCGTACCGACCATTACTAAACTACCGCCTACACCTACACCACCTGTTAATTTTTCACCAACGTTGTTGTGCCAAAGCTCTTTACCACTGACTGCATCTAACTTTACTAGGTCGCCTTCAGAACTTGCAGCATAAGCAGAACCAGCTTCAACTACTGGTGAGAAGTCATAATTGCCTGCCGAACCAAGTTTTGCCTGCCAAAGCACTTTTGCAGTGGCGTTTGCTTCGAACTCGGTCAAAGGCTCTATATCGACTAACTCTCGACCAAATACTCGTTCTGACAAGTCAGTTTTAAGATCGGTAATTGTGGTGCAAGCAGATACTAGCGCTAAGCTTAATATAGCCAATAATAGTTTTGATTGTTTAATAAAACGCATTAATCACTAGCCTAGCGAATCAAGTTTTTGTTGCGTCAAATGACGATATCTACCTTGTGCATCAAGCTTAGTAAGCGCATGCTCATAAGCAGCTTTAGCTTCTGCCGTTTTACCCATACTGAGCAACACATCACCTTTTAGGTCGGAAAATAAACCATCAAAACCAGCATCATGCTTCGCCTCGAGTATTTTCAAAGCAGCATCGAAATTATTTTCTTCTGACAAAATATTCGCCAGCTGTAGACTTGCTATCGCACTCACAGCGCTTTCTTTAGCATTGCTAATTGCCCACTCCAACTGTGCTTTGGCACTTTTAATATCTTTTGCTTCGTAATTTGCTTTAGCTGCAAATATTGCTGCTCGTCCCGCATATGGTGTAGCACTATACTTCTCCATCAATACGGCAGATTTTGCTTGTATAGCTTTTAAATCTTTGGCATCTACAACCTGTAATGCCTGATATTCGGTAGACGCATCAACAGCTAGTTTGGTTTGGTAATATGTCCAACCTTGGTAAGCTGCGTAAGCCACTAACAAACCGATCACTAAATTACTTACCATTTTTCCGTAAGTTTTCCACCATGCTTTTAGTTCATCTAACTGTTCTTGCTCTTCTAAATCGTATGCCATGCTTAGTCCTAATTTATTTAATTCAAACTTAGTATTTAATTCAAAAACCTATTTTTTCAATCAACCATTCACTATTTTTTTACCGGGAATAGCTGCTAACAAATTCTGTGTATATACATGCCGTGGCCGTTCGTAAATGTCGGCGACTTCACCTTGCTCGACTACACATCCCTGATGCATCACAACAATGTCATCCGCAATATGACGCACAACACGCAAATCATGGCTAATGAAAATATAACTTAACGCCATTTCTTGCTGCAACTCTTTAAGTAATAACAATATTTGCGCTTGTATCGACACATCCAATGCAGATACAGGCTCATCACACACCACGACCTTTGGTTCTAGCACCAATGCTCTCGCAATACCAATGCGCTGCCTTTGACCACCAGAAAACTCATGCGGATATTTTTGCATATCCGCTTCAGTTAAACCAACGCGATTCAACATGGCAATCACTTTTGTTTGCCGTTCAGCCGCACTTCCCAACCCATGTATCAGCAACCCCTCTCCCACCAAATCGCCCACGCGCATGCGTGGGTTAAGTGAAGCGAAAGGATCCTGAAATACCATTTGCAGATCTTTACGGACCGATCGAAGTGACTCTGCATTTAACTTAGCAAGATCTTTCCCGGAAAAAATCACTTCGCCACTATCAATGGATTGCAATTGTAACAGACATCTCGCCAAGGTGGATTTGCCGCTTCCAGATTCACCAACAACTGCCAATGTTTTACCAGTACGTAACTTAATACTCACATCGTTTAAAGCCTTTACCTGACTTTTAGCAAAACCAAAACGACCACTACGCTGTGTGTAAGTTTTGGTTAAGTGATTGGCTTCTAGAATGTATTCGTTCATCTTAAGCACCAGCCGACAGTGTTTTATTATCTGATAACCAAGCGTAATCAATTGGCTTTAAATCTTTTTTTCCTTCTGCATCAGGCACACAGGCAAGCAAGGCTTTAGTATAGGGATGTTGAGGATTACTCAACACCTGCTCTTTACTGCCAGCCTCGACGATTTCACCTCTAAACATCACGACAACGTTATCAGCAATATCGGCCACTACGCCAAAATCATGCGTGATAAATAGCATTCCCATATTCATCCGTGTTTTCAGTTCATCTAGCAGTTTCAGTATTTGCGCCTGAACCGTTACATCCAGTGCAGTAGTAGGCTCATCTGCAATCAGTAAGCGTGGCTCGCAGGCAATACTCATGGCAATCATCACGCGTTGGCGCTGCCCGCCAGACAGTTCATCAGGGTAGCTTCCTGCTCGGTTAGACGGAATCCCCACCATTTCCAGCAACGTTGCAATCTTGGCTTTTAGTACTTCGCCTTTCAACCCCAAGTGCATGGTTAAACTTTCACCAATTTGATAACCTACGGTCAGCACAGGATTAAGAGACGTCATAGGCTCCTGAAATATCATGGCTATCTTAGCACCACGAATTTTTTGTAGCGCTTTATCACTTAGCAACGCAATATCTTGTACACCTGACTCTTTATCGTTAAATAATACTTTGCCACTAGTAAGCTGTAACTGCTGAGACAACAACCCCATTATCGAGAGTGCAGTAAGACTTTTACCACTCCCAGACTCACCAACCACACAAGTAGTCTTACCTGCTTCAAGCGTAAAACTGACATTATTGACCAATAAGCGCGATGGAGATGTTTTAGGGGAGATACTGACATCTTGAAGTTGCAGTAAGGGCTGAACTGTATTGATTGAGTCTGTCATAGCTTATTCAATACTATAGACAATAGTCACTACTACGCGAGCAGTTTTATCAATGGTGGATTTATCGTAAACTCCACCGTAACTGTCATCGCCAGCGTCACCACCAACGGGCAAAATGTAAAATGCACCTTGGGAAGCGGACTTCATCACACCGACTTTTACGCCATCTTGTTTTACAAATTCAGTGGCCCGACTACGTGCATTTTTAGTGGCAGCTGCAATCAATGACATTTTGATATTCTCTAAATCACTGACCAAATATGATGGGGCTCTAGCTGTTACTGGGTGGTTTTCTGCTCTTAGCTGCAATAAGGCTTTATTGGCATTGGTGATTTTGTTTAAATCTTTAGTCACCACTCGAATAGTTTGATAGGCATCGAAACCGTTTTGTACTTGTCTTGGAACCTCTTTGATAAAGACTTCGTCATAATGTGGGTTCAATGTCGCAATATCAGCGCTCCAAGTCTTAGCATCTAGGCCCTGCGCTAGCAAGAAAGCTTCCACAGCTTCTCGCTCTATGGCTAAACTATCCAGGGCTGCAGCTTGCGTAGGTTGCGTCACGCCTATACTTAACTCCCATTCGGCACTATCTGATTTAATTGGCTTTTCAGCTAGGCCTTTTACTGTGATGGACTGCTGTCCTGTCATCGCACGCTTACCTTGTACTCCTAAGATGAATGCTGCGGCAGACATACCAATTGCCAAAAAGATACCCAATGCCGCCATGGATTTAAACAAATTATTTTGTTCATTCATTGGGATTACCTTTTAAATTAATTAGTTAAATATTTAGCTTAAGTGAGTAGTTAAATACGTTATCGCAGCCTCAACACTCAGCCTCTGTTGCTCACCTTTCACGGTAGCTAACATTGGTTTTAACGTTACCTGTTGATTGGCCACTTCATCGTCACCCAATATCAACGCATATTTAGCATGGCTTCTATCCGCTTTTTTCATTTGTGACTTAAAACTACCACCACCAGCATGTAATACCACTTGAATATTGGCATTGCGCAATTGCTCAGCAATACTAAATGCAGCACTTTCGGCTTGCTCACCTACGTTCACAAGATACACATCAGGTGCGTCATCAGCCTGAACACCATACTCCTGCATCAATAAAAATACACGCTCTAAGCCAATACCAAAACCACATGCCGGTGTTACATCGCCACCCAAACGCTCCACTAACGTGTCATAGCGACCACCGCCGGCAATCGTTCCTTGTGCACCCAGTTTTGTTGTCACCCACTCAAACACTGTGCGGTTATAGTAATCTAACCCACGCACTAACCGCGGATTAATCGTATAAGTCACCCCAGCATCATTAAGTCTTTTACACAGACCCTCAAAATGTGCGCGAGTTTCAACACCTAAACAATCAATTAGCTTTGGTGCACTTTCGCACATCGCTTGCATGCGTGGATTTTTTGTATCCAGAATACGTAGCGGATTTGAATGCAAACGACGTTTAGCATCTTCATCTAGCAAATCAGCATGGTGTTCAAAATAAGCAATGAGTACATTACGATATTCAGCACGCTCGTGTGCGTCACCAATACTGTTAATTTGGAGCTCTACATCCTGAATCCCGAGCTCTCGCCATAATCTAGCCAACAACACGATTTGTTCAGCATCTACTTCTGGCGTATCAAACCCAAAAGCTTCAACACCAATTTGGTGAAATTGGCGCTGACGGCCTTTTTGCACATTTTCGTGACGGAACATCGCACCTGTGTACCATAAACGCTGAGGGCCGTTATACGTCAGGTTATGCTCAACAACAGCACGTACACAGCCGGCAGTTCCTTCTGGTCGTAACGTAAGCTTGTCGCCGTTAAGTGCGTCTTCCCATGCGTACATTTCTTTTTCGACAATGTCAGTATGCTCACCAACACTGCGTACAAATAACTCTGTAGGCTCGACTAAAGGCATGCGGATATTTTTATAGCCATACTGCGCCAATACGCGACGCGCAGTATCTTCAAGTTTGAACCATAAAGGCGTCGCCTCAGGCAGAATGTCGTAAAAACCTTTAATGCTTTGAAATTTGTTACTCATGAACTTTTTGTTATTGCCTATTATTAATTAACCGATTGTATTGGAATGGTTTTTTGCACAGTTGCTAACCGAAGCTTGCCACCTTCAGCATAGTTTTTTTGCACGTAAGCTTCAACAATTGCTTGAAACTCTTCTGCAATATGATCACCTTTCAGTGTCACAGTTTTTTCACCGTCAACAAATACAGGTGCGACTGGCACTTCACCGGTACCAGGTAAGCTAATGCCAACATTAGCTAATTTAGATTCGCCAGGTCCGTTAACCACGCAGCCCATTACAGCGACGCTCATGTTCTCAACACCAGCGTACTGGTCGCGCCAAATTGGCATTTGATTACGCAGATAGGTTTGAATTTGCATAGCAAGCTCTTGGAAATAAGTAGAGGTGGTACGACCACAGCCCGGACAGGCTGTCACCAACGGCGTAAATGAGCGTATACCCATGGTTTGCAGAATCTCTTGAGCAACCACGACTTCTTTAGTCCGTGACTCATTTGGCTCTGGCGTTAATGAAACTCTAATCGTATTGCCAATACCTTGTTGTAACAACAAAGCTAAAGCGGCCGTTGAGGCAACAATTCCTTTAGAGCCCATCCCAGCTTCAGTTAGCCCCAGATGCAAGGGATAATCGCTACGGCCGGCCAGCTCTGTGTACACTTTCACTAAATCCTGTACATCGCTGACTTTGCATGAAATGATGATTTGATTAGGAGACAAGCCTAATGCTACTGCTTGTTCAGCACTTTCTAGTGCTGACTGAATTAAAGCTTCACGCATCAAGGCATCTGCAGTAAGCGGCTCTGCCAGCTTGGCATTATCATCCATCATCTGTGCCATTTTGGCTTGATCAAGGCTTCCCCAGTTTACACCGATACGAACAGCCTTCTTATATTGTATTGCGGCTTCTATCATCGCAGCGAACTGCTCATCCCGCTTTGAACCCTTACCTACATTACCTGGATTAATGCGGTATTTTGCTAAAGACTCAGCACAATCAGGATATTGAGCCAGCAACTTGTGTCCGTTGTAATGAAAATCACCGACTAGCGGGACATTACAACCTAACTTATCTAAGCCACGTCGAATATTACCTACTTGTGCAGCAGCTTCAGGCGAGTTAACCGTAATACGAACAACTTCTGAGCCTGCCTGCCATAATTCATATACCTGTTTAATGGTGGCATCAGCATCGGCGGTATCTGTATTGGTCATACTCTGCACAACCACAGGTGAAGGTAATGTATTTAATAAACCACCACCTACAGGTACATGACCAACCATCACTTGCAAAGTGTTACGGGCTTTATTTTGCATAAACAAACTCAATGACTACTCCAAACTAATACGTGCAACATTGTTTCGAGTATAACCAACCAAATCCACAGCTTGTCCAGAAACATTAACCGTCGCAGCTTTGGCATTACCAATAATCACATTAAATGGCGGTTGAAAACTAAGCTGTTGTGTATCCCCTGCGTTCAATGTGCTTTCATATAACACCTGACCAGCCTTATCACTAACTCGCACCCAAGTTTCTGCTGTCACGGTCATACTCACTTTTTTCGCCTCCAAAGCTGGGGCTACAGTCTCTGGCTTAATTTGAGGCTCAGGTTTAGTTTGAGATTCTGCTTTAATGGCCACTTCAGACTTAGCTGGCGCGACCTGCGGCGTTAGCGCTGCTGGGGCAGCTTGCTGAGCTGTTGCACTGACATTCGCTTGCGTAACCATCTGCGCAGGCTGATTAACAGCGACCTGACCAGGCGATACTGCATCCACTGTAGGAAGAGGCGTTTCTTCAAATTGACGCTCAGCAGCCGGCAAAGCAACTTCAGGTAAAGGCATTTCTAAAGCATGCTGATTTATTTCTGGCGACTCTACTGCTGACGTGTTTGCTTGCTGAGCATCATCACCTTGCAGTTTGAACTGCTCTGGCAAATACTCAAGATACACAAACCAAGCAAGTAAAAAGAATAAGACCAGAATGCTGCCTAAAATATAAATAAGCCAAGGTTGGCTATCTTTAGTTAACTGGACTGGCTGCATCGATGCATTAACTGCTAACTGACTGGGTAATTGTGTTGGTGACAATTGACGATAAGCATCTAATAGTGGTGCAGCATCAATTTCCAAGAGTCGCGCATAATTACGGATAAAACCGCGTGTAATCATCGCATCAGGCAACAAATCAAATGCATCTCGCTCAAGTGCATCAACTTGTTTAACGCTGTAGCGCAAACTGTCCGACACGTCTTGTTGTGACATTTTTCTTTCATTTCTAGCTGCCTGTAAAATAGCACCTAATGACGCCCCCACTAAAGTGTCAGCGCTTCCCTCTTCAACCTGTTGTGTATCTGTCATTATTAATTTCCACTCTGTAACAACTTAGCCTGCTCTGAATCTGGGTATTGGCGCCTCAACTGAAGCGCATAACTTGACTCGTCATCTCGGTCACCAAGCAACCTTGCGATTCTGACTGACAACCAAAGTAGCTCAGGGCCAGGCCGACTGAGCATTGCATTCTGCAAGGTAGCTTTTGCACCAGCTACATCATTCCGGTTAAATTGAATAAGTGCAAGCTGATAAGCTGCTGAATGAAACAAAGGCTCAGTTTGCAAAGCTCGCTGAAAATAGATTTCTGCATTACGTGTATCTTGTTTGCGTAATGAGCAAATACCAGCATTGGTATATGCCATTGCTGGTGTTGCATATAATGGATTTTTTACTGCAGCCAAAAACTCTTTAATCGACTCATCGACTCGACCGCGTGAGCACAAGAAACTACCATAGTTATTATGCGACTCTGAATTATTAGGCTCAATTTGTATAGCCTGCTTAAAATTCTTCTCAGCCAAAGCATCTTGACCAATTGCAGAATGCACTAAACCTAGGCCGTTGTATGCCAATCCAAAGCTTGGATCAATTTTAGTGGCAACAGTAAACTCTTCTAATGCAACCTCGAAGTTTCTTTGTTGAAAATAAACAGAACCTAAATCGTTGTGTGCGCGTGCCCGTGCTCGCGCATTTTCAGTATCGTATGCTTGCTGTTGCTGAGTTGCACAAGCAACTAAAAAACCAGAACACATCGCGACTAAAGTCAACTGACGTCCAGAAAATTTGGCGAGAGAAAATTGTCGAGTTAAAAACTGTATCAAATTCATTTAGCATTCACCTCTTTAGCCAACGGATTCTATTGGAATGTGCCTAGCCGTTCGTTTGGTTTTATCCAATACTTTGCCTGCTAATTGACCACAAGCAGCATCAATATCATCACCGCGTGTTTTACGTACAGTCACAACATACCCTGCCTGCATCAAAATATCACGGAAAACACGAACATGACTCGGTTTAGACGTATCATAACCGCTATTAGGGAATGGATTGAATGGAATTAAATTAAATTTACAAGAAACGTTTTTCACCAATGCTAAGAGCTGATGCGCGTGCTCAACGGTATCATTCACGCCATCTAGCATCACATATTCAAACGTCACAAAATCACGCGGGGCTTTTTCCAAATAACGATTACACGCAGCCATTAGGTCTTTAAGTGGGTATTTCTTATTAATTGGTACAATCACATCACGCAAGGCATCGTTCGGCGCATGTAGAGACACCGCCAATGCAACAGGACAATCTTCTTTCAAACGATCCATCGCTGGCACTAAGCCACTGGTAGATAATGTTACACGGCGACGGCTTAGGCCATATGCACTATCGTCCAACATGATTTGCATGGCAGTCACTACGTTATCGTAGTTAGCCAAAGGCTCACCCATACCCATCATGACTACATTACTAATGATGCGATCATTGGCAGGCAACATGTCGTAGCCTGTTTCTTGTCGCAACGATCTATTTGCAATGGCAAGCTGACCTATAATTTCTGCAACACTCAAGTTGCGATTAAAACCTTGACGCCCAGTAGAGCAAAATGTGCATTCAAGCGCACAGCCCACTTGACTAGAAACACATAAAGTACCGCGATCATCCTCAGGGATAAAAACAGTTTCAATACTGTTCGCAGTATCTGTACCAATGAGCCATTTATGAGTACCATCATTGGATACCTGTGCCAACTGCACTGTCGGCAAAGTAATCTCTGCATCGACAGCGAGTTTTTCACGCAGGCTTTTAGCAATATCAGTCATCTGCTCAAAATCATGCACGCCAAAGTGGTGCATCCAACGCATTAACTGCTTGGCACGAAAAGGTTTTTCACCTCTTTCAGCAAACCATTGAGCTAGCTGTGTTTGATTGTAATTGAGCAAATTGACCAAAATTATTACACCTTAATATTAACTTTCAATTAATTTTTCTAGGTTGCAGTACATGCGTTTGCATGACAAACCAATGTAACGCAACCCGAATAATTAAATTACTTACCGAAGAAGTAAGCGATTTCGATTGCTGCATTTTCAGCAGAATCAGAACCGTGCACTGCATTTGCGTCGATACTTTCAGCAAAATCAGCACGGATAGTACCAGCAGCAGCTTCTTTAGGGTTTGTTGCGCCCATCAAGTCACGGTTAACTTGCACTGCGTTTTCACCTTCTAGCGCTTGAATCATCACTGGACCAGAAACCATGAATTTTACCAAGTCAGCAAAGAATGGACGCTCTTTGTGAACTGCGTAGAAGCCTTCAGCTTCAGCTTGTGTTAATTGCGCCATTTTAGCTTCAACAATTTTCAAACCTGCGTTTTCAAAGCGTGTGTAGATCTTACCGATTACATTTTTTGCCACTGCATCAGGTTTGATGATAGAAAGCGTACGTTGAACTGCCATAATTACTCCATTAAATAGACTTATTGAAAAGACCGTTAAAATACCATTTTTAGCACTTAAAATAAACCAACATTTTATGTTATGGTGTTAATTAAATGAGTTTTAGAATCACACTTGATGTGTCAAAATTGGCGTTATTATGAAAAACAATTTAAATTCACCCCTCCCGATCTCTGTTACTTGTCCTGCATGCGGCATGCTTTGTGATGACTTATCACTCAACGACATAACACCGGTATCGATTAAAAACGGTTGCGCCAAAAGCATTGCATTTTTTGAGCAATCTTTTAAATCAAGCAACGAAAGTGCCTGTACGCCAAGCTTATCTGGCAAGCCAACCGATTTAAACACTGCGATTAAAGCAGCAGCTGAAATCTTAGCAAAAAGCCAAGCACCGCTCTTTGCTGGACTCGGCACTGAAGTACAAGGTATGCGCTCCATCATGCGCCTAGCCGAAAAAAGCAACGCAACTCTAGACCATATGCATAGCGAGTCAACCGTACGCAATACACTCACCATGCAAAACGGTGGCTGGTTAACAACCACACTCTCAGAAATTAAAAATCGTGCTGATGTGATTTTAGCCATCGGGACAGATATTGGTAGCAGCCATCCACGTTTTTTCGAGAAACTCGTATGGGACTCAGCAAGCCTTTTCAGCAAACCAAGCACTGAAGTAATTTACTTAGGCGTACCTGAAGAAAAAGCCAAATCAGGCACTTCACCTAATGGCAAACCAGCAAGCGTAATCGGCAACGATCCAAGCAAAGTGCCAGAGATCATCAACGCACTCAACGCCTTGTTAATCAATAAAAAAATTAACACTGAAACCATTGGCAGCATATCTGTGGCGACACTTCAAGCGCTGGTAGAAAAACTGAAAACTGCGCGATATGCGGTGATTGTATGGTCGGCAAGCAGCTTTAAATTCAGCCATGCAGAACTGACTATTCAAAGCATCGTACAACTGATTAACCAGCTTAACGAAACAACACGCGCTGCTGGCCTGCCGCTCAACTCTGGGGATGGCGACTCATCAGTGAACAATACGAGCGCATGGTTAAGTGGATACCCAACTAGAAATCGCTTCGTTAATGGCAAACCTGAGTATGATAACCATCACTTCTCAACACAGAAGCAACTACAAAATAGTGATGCACTACTATGGATTAGCACATTTAATCCGCTCAGCCCACCACAAACAACATTACCAAGCATCGTGATTGGACACCCCGACACAAAACTCGACAGCACACCTGATGTGTTTATCCCTGTTGGTATTCCAGGAGTTGACCATGCAGGTACTATGTTCCGTATGGATAGCTCAATCACGTTACCATTAAAAAAATTACGCAATATCGAATTACCCAACTTGAGTGAGGTAATAAATAGAATTGAGGCAGAATTAGCATGATCACTTTACTCAAGAATGGCAAAATCTACGACCCAGCGCACAACAAAGATGGTGTAGTAGAAGATATTTATATCTACCAAGGCCGCATCGTACCGAAACCGCTTGATCAAGCAAAAGTCACCCAAACTTATGACTTAACTGGAAAAGTTGTCATGGCTGGCGCTATCGACATGCACAGTCACATCGGTGGAGGCAAGGTCAACATTGCTCGTATGATGTTGCCAGAGTATCAACAAAAACAAATGCAGGAAATTAAAAACCTGAGCGAACCAGAAGCGCATATCTGCACGCCATATTGTAGCCATCACGCAACACCAACGGCTACAGATACTGGATTTAGATATATCGAAATGGGCTACACCGCTGCTTTTGAGCCTGCAATCTCCCCCATAAATGCGCGTCAGGCGCATTTGGAGATGGGCGACACCCCGATGATTGATAAGGGTGGCTACGCAATGCTGGGCAATGATGATTATTTTTTGCGCATGCTAGCGGCAAAAAAAGACCAAAAAGCCATTAATGATTACGTTGCTTGGATTCTACACGCCACGCAAGCAATTGGCATTAAAGTGGTGAACCCGGGTGGCATTAGCGCATTTAAATTTAACCAGCGCAGGCTTAACTTAGATGAAAACCATCAGCATTACCAAGTCAGTCCGCGTGAGGTTTTACAAAGCCTAAGCCGTGCTGTACATGAGCTTGGCATTGCTAAACCTTTACATGTGCATTGTAACAACCTTGGCGCAGCTGGTAATTTTGAAACCACACTGAACACCATGGGCGCAAGCAATGGCTTGCCTATGCACTTAACGCACATTCAATTTCATAGCTACGGTACTGAGGGCGATAAAAAATTCTCTTCCGCGGCTGCACAAATTGCTGAAGCACTGAACAAAAACAAAAACATCAGTGCTGACGTTGGTCAAATATTGTTTAATCAAACAGTCACCGCTTCTGGCGACTCTATGATGCAGCACTTGAATGCTAAGCATGCGAATCCTAAAAAATCGGTGATTATGGATATTGAGTGCGATGCTGGCTGTGGTGTATTGCCATTTAAATATCGCGATCAAAACTACGTGAATGCATTGCAATGGGCTATCGGCTTGGAGATATTTTTATCGGTTGAAGACCCATGGCGCATTTTCTTAACCACAGACCATCCGAATGGTGCGCCATTCACCAGCTACCCACATCTGATTCGCTTGCTGATGGATAAGACTTTCAGAAACGAAGCGTTTGCCAAGCTGAACCTAGACGCACAATCCATGAGCAACCTCACCAGCTTGAGCCGTGAATATAGCCTATACGAAATCGCGATTATGACGCGTGCTGGCGCAAGTAAACTGATTGGCCTAAACGACCGCGGTCATTTAGGTGTGGGGGCAAACGCAGATATTACGGTTTACACAGACCAAGAGAATCGTGAAGCGATGTTTGCCAAGCCTGATTATGTATTCAAAAATGGTGAGTTAGTTGTTAAGAATGGAACCATTGTTAAAGTGGTATGGGGCGCTACGCATACCGCAAAACCTGCGTTTGACATTGGTGTAGAAAAAGACCTAAAAGACTATTTCGACCGCTATCAAACCATCGGTCTAGATAACTTCAAAATTAGCGATGCCGAGATTTTTGACGACGGCAGAGGCAGTGTAGTTGTTAACAAAAACTAACAAGCTACCTTACTGAAAAGGAACGATATGAGTAGGTTATATGGCGAACAACACCGTCAATTGCAAGATGAGTTTGCTACACGAAAGATGGCAGACCGCGTTGAGGAACTGGCTTGTAAAACTGAGTTTGATGAAGAGTCTCAAGGCTTTATCGAACACATGGATATGTTCTTTTTATCGACAGTAGATCATCAAGGCCGCCCTACTGTATCTTACAAAGGTGGTGATGCTGGCTTTGTTAAAGTGATTGATAGTAAAACATTGGCTTTCCCAAGTTACGATGGCAACGGCATGTTTTTCTCGATGGGCAATATCACGACACAGCCTCAAGTTGGTTTGTTGTTTATCTCATTTGAAGCACCTCATCGAATCCGTGTACAAGGCACCGCAACGATATCTCGTACCGACCCACTCATGAGTGAATACAAAGAGGCGGACTTTATTGTTAGAGTTACCCTGTCAGAGTTATGGCAAAATTGTCCGCGCTACATTCACCAACGCACTAAAGTACGTGATTCACGCTATGTGCCACGTGAGCATTGTGAAACACCGATTGCCGAATGGAAGCGCTTGGATTTAGTTCAGGATGTACTGCCAGAAGCGGATGTTACGAAAGTAAAAGAACTAGGTACCATTCAAATTGAAGAATGGATTGATAAAATTAAAACTGCTGACCCTACGGCTTAAATGATGATGTTGCTAAATACTATACAAATTGACGATACTTTTGCCGAAGCTTTTAACATGCGCGGCACACGCGTAATTATTACCGCGCAAAACCTAAAATGGGCATATCATGCCGCCAATGCAATGACAGGCTTTGCAACCTCAGTGATTGGCTGTGGTGTTGAGGCTGGTATTGAACGTGAGCTAACGACCGAAGAAACGCCAGATGGCAGACCAGGTGTAAGTATTCTTATGTTTGCAATGGGTAGTAAAGTGCTCATGCAACAACTAGAAACTCGGATGGGCCAATGTATCTTGACTTGTCCGACTGCTGCTGCTTTTTCAGGTATTGATGGCGAAGATAAAATCAGTCTAGGCAAACACCTACGCTATTTTGGTGATGGCTTTCAAACCTCTAAACTGATTGATGGAAAACGCTACTGGCGCATTCCAGTGATGGATGGTGAGTTTATTACAGAAGAAACCACCGGCATGGTACGCGCAATTGGTGGTGGTAACTTTTTGATTCTCGCCACATCGCAACCAGCAGCGCTTGCTGCAGCTGAAGTAGCTATCGAAGCCATGAAAAAAGTGCCTAACGTGATTATGCCGTTCCCTGGTGGCGTGGTGCGGTCTGGCTCTAAAGTCGGCAGCAAATATAAAACCATGTTTGCATCGACCAACGATGCATTCTGCCCTACACTAAAAGGCGCTACCAATACCGAGCTTTCACCAGAAATTGAAAGCGTGATGGAAATTGTGATTGATGGTTTAACTTTTGAAGATATTGCACTCTCAATGAAGGTGGGTATTGAGGCGATTTGCAACCTAGGTGCTGCCAGCGGCGTTAAACGTATTTCAGCCGGTAACTATGGCGGCAAACTTGGCCCTCACCTTTTCAAATTACATGATATTTTAAATGGCAGCAACTCATGAACGCGCTCACCTTTACATTAAAAAATGCACTCAAATTTTCAGTCAACTGCAGTGGTTTAACCCCAAATAGTTTGGAAAGCAAATCGATGACTGATATTGCTAATACTAAAGTAACTTATGGCAATCACTCAGTCCAAGTGACTGATTTATTTGATATCACAGGTAGTGACGTTACGCATATCGTCTTTAAGAATGCATCCAATAAGATGGATTATATTGGTGCTCATATGTCATCTGGCAACATTACGATTGAAGGTAATGCTGGTGCCTATTTAGGCTTCACCATGAAAAGTGGCGAAATTCACTGTACTGGCAGTGCAGAAAGCTATGCTGCATGCAATATGGTTGGTGGCCTATTAAAAATTGACGCTAACGTAGGTGACTTTTTAGGCGCAGGCTCTGAAGGATTGCGTAAAGGGATGCGTGGCGGTACTGTTCTCATTAAAGGTAACGCTGGAGACCGCGTGGGTGACCAAATGCGTAGAGGTTTAATTTTAATTGAAGGCAATGTGGGAGACTATTGTGGTAGCCGCATGATTGCAGGCACTATTGGAGTGTTGGGTAACGTTGGCAGCTATACTGCTTTTAATATGCATCGCGGCACGCTGTTGCTAAAAAATGTACCTAACTTACACGCAACAGTGCAAGATTGTGGCACACACACATTGCCATATCTGAGCCTATTATTTAAATCATTTAAAAAATACAACACCCCATTTAGCCAACTCAGCTCACAACGCGTGCAGCGTTTTGTGGGAGATGCTGCTTACAAAGGCAATGGTGAGGTATTGATTCTAAACGCTTGATTTATAATTAATATAAAAAAGCGAGCTAATTCAACATGAAACCACTTGAACTTTATACTCAGCCGCTTGCCGTATCGTATCAATTAAATTCCTTATTAAGTTAGTGAAGCATTTCCTTATCAAACCATGCGTAAATGCTTCACATTCGATCAGTTAAAAATTGCAATTTTAATTAGTTGCGCATACTACGCACTTGCGTTATTAGGCGTATATCAAACAGTGAGTGCGCAAGGCATTGCAATTGTATGGCTTGCAAATGCTGTTATTTTAGCAGCGCTTCTCATACTTCCTTATCGCCAATGGCCACTCATTTTAATAGGCACCTTAGTCGCTGAAGTGATTGCTGACATTTCCACGTTTCCCATATGGTCTGCAGTATCATTTGGACTTATTAATATACTTGAAGTAACACTTGCTGCTACACTGATTCGCCGCATCAGTGGAGAACAGTTTGATTTTGATAAATTGAGGCGTGGTGGCTACTTTTTGCTCTTTGGGCCTTTAATTGCATGTGCAATTGCAGGCTTAATCGGCGCAACAATTAACTTAAAGCTTGGAAACTCAGCTCTAGACTACTCAAAGTTTTGGTTGATTTGGTGGTTTGGCGATGCACTAGGGCTGATTCTATTAACACCTATGATAGTCGTCGTTTGGCGTTTTTTTGAGTATGGTATTCCTAAAATACCTAACAAAATAATCATTGAAGCTACACTATTTTCACTCATACTAGTTTTGATTGGTATTTATGCGTTTTCTGGAAATCATGAGCAGTTACAGTTTCTCGTTAGCCCATTATTATTGTTATCTCTAGGAGTTTATGCTGCCATTAGATTCGGTGTATTAGGTGCAACTTTCGCCGTAACAATTGTTGCCACTTTAGCAGTATATCAACTCACACAAGGCATATACCCTTACTCGACTAAATCTGTACAAGAAGCTGTATGGTTAACGCAAGAATATTTGGCTCTGATTTCTGTTGTCTCAGTTGGACTAGCCATATTGATGCGCGAAATTAATAACCAACGCAGGGCGCTCGAAGAAAAAGAATATGCATTGAGAATGCATAACAGCACACTAGAGTCACATGTACACGAACGCACTTTATTGCTTGAAAAAGCCAACAATGCTTTGCATGAAGCAAATATACAACTTGCACATATTGCCTCAGTTGATGAACTAACTGGTATAGCGAATCGCCAACACTTTAGAACTGAAGCTCAACGTGAGCTTAATCGCTTGAAACAGGATAACCAAACAGCATCGATGATTTTAATCGATTTAGACTATTTTAAGCGCGTTAACGACACCTACGGCCATGGCGCTGGTGACTTCGTATTAAAGTCAATCGCAGAACCTATACGTCAATCACTAAGGCCAAAAGACCTCCTCGGACGGATGGGCGGTGAAGAATTTTTTATATTACTCACTGAAACAAACGTTAATAGTGCAGCAAATATCGCAGAGCGTATCCGTCAAGCACTTGAAAGCCTCGAACTGCATTACGATGGCAATATGATCAAAATCACTGCAAGCTTAGGTGTAGCTGAGTTAAACAAACATGAAAACTGGAGCAATCTAGAAGATCTAGATGACTTAACAAGTCGAGCGGACCAAGCACTTTACCGCGCAAAAGAGCACGGTAGGAATCGTGTTGAGACTGCAACAGAATAATTCGTATAAGATTAGTGGTAATACTCGTATAAGTGATACGAATTTGTTAGTTACTAACTTTAAAGTCTAGTAACTAATATTTAATATTTTTAATTAAGTCCAGTTTCAGGGGGGTGTAAATAATTTTGTGTAAACGTCATTTTGCAGGAAACTGCTATTTTCAGGAATGGAATAAAAATGACGATACCAAAAGTATTACCCAATGATCTAATTGATAGCTTATTAGCTAACTATAAAAAACCAGAAGACCTGATTGGTGAGAATGGTCTTCTCAAGCAACTCACCAAAGCACTGGTTGAACGTGCGCTGCAAGCTGAGATGGCTGAACACCTTGGCCATGACAAACACGAAGCAGTAATGAATGGCACTGGCAATGCCCGTAACGGTAAAAGCCGTAAGACGCTCAAGGGTGAATTCGGTGAATTGCCTATTGAGATTCCCCGTGATCGTGATGCCAGTTTTGAACCGCAACTGATTCCTAAACATCAAACACGCTGGACAGGCTTTGATGACAAGATCATCTCCCTGTACTCGCGTGGCATGACGGTGCGTGAGATTCAAGGCCACTTGGCTGAAATGTATGGCACTGAAGTGTCACCTACGCTCATTTCATCGGTCACTGATGCTGTGGTTGAAGATGTGAAGCAATGGCAGTCTCGCCCATTGGATGCTATTTACCCAGTGGTGTATCTGGATTGCATCCATGCCAAAGTACGAGATACCGGTGCGGTCAGGTCTAAGGCAGTCTATCTTGCCATCGGCATCAACATTCAGGGAGAGAAAGAAGTATTGGGGTTGTGGATCGCCCAGACCGAAGGTGCCAAGTTCTGGCTAAGTGTTGTGACTGAACTCAAGAATCGAGGGGTACAGGACATTTTCATTGCCTGTGTGGATGGTCTAAAGGGCTTTCCTGAGGCGATCGAAACTGTCTATCCCAAGGCAACGGTTCAATTGTGTATTGTGCATATGGTGCGTAACAGCTTGAATTACGTGGGCTGGCAGAAGCGTAAGCTTGTGGCTGCTGATTTAAAGCGCGTTTATACCGCGTCAACGATTGATGAAGCAGAACAATATCTGTCTGAGTTTGAAGTAAGATGGGATGATGCCTACCCACCGATTGCACAATCCTGGCGCAGCAACTGGGCGCGTATCATACCGTTCTTTGATTACCCACCAGAAATACGCAAAATCATCTACACCACCAATGCGATTGAATCGGTGAATATGAGTTTACGTAAAGTGACGAAGAGCCGTGGTTCATTTCCAAATGATGAAGCTGTGATGAAATTGTTCTACTTGGCGCTGCAAAACATCAGCAAGAAATGGACGATGCCACTACGTGATTGGAAACCTGCTTTAAATAGGTTTACTATTCAATTTGAAGAGAGGATGCCTCAGCAGTAATCAACCGACGTTTACACAAAATTCGGGACACCCTCAGTTTCAGCTAAAAATCGGTTAAAACATTCATTCACAATCACTTCCATACATTAATAATGGGACGTAACACAATTAATCCTCATCTTTTCTAGGTCTCTCTGCTTTATCTGCTGTTGCTTTACACCCCAATACCACTTCAACTTGCTCTCCAAAAGCTTCATTACCTAACACATAATTACTGTATCGATTAATTGTGTTACGTCCCCTATTTACTTATTAATCAAATTCCTAAGGTTTTATTGACGATAATGAGATACACAGCACAACTTCATTTTTTAATTTGATATTGCTGTTTGGTTTTAAAGTTTGAGTGTGATGGCAATCAGCGCTTATCAATAATGCATCAAAAAATGTTGTTTAATAAACATCATGATATTTTTCAGGGATGATATACGACACGATTACTTCAGAGTGAAGCAAGGACTTAAGTTAACAATTGTTTACAATAAGAGCTTGTTTAAATTAACTATAATCTGATTTAAATGACATCATGTTATTTCAGTTTAATAGCACTGACACATCAATGTAGATAAACATTGTTTTATAAAATCATCTGTTAAAATAGCGTATTACATATTACTGCAACTGCCATGCCTAAGTACTTGACCGCCGCCTTATACAAATTTGTTAGCTTGCCTGAATACCAGACATTGCAGGCCCCCATTCTTGCTGCATGTAAAATTCATCATATCAAAGGCACGCTATTGCTCGCAGAAGAAGGCATCAATGGCACCATTGCAGGCCTGCCTGAAGACATTCATCTTTTATTAAATTATTTACGCACAGCGCCTTTGTTTGCAAGTAAGTTTTCGGACTTGGAACACAAAGAATCTTTTGCTGATGAGCATCCGTTTTACCGCATGAAGGTAAAGTTGAAAAAAGAAATCGTTACACTTGGCGTACCTGGCGTTAGTCCTACTAAGAAAGTTGGTACTTATGTGAAACCTGAGGACTGGAATGCCCTGATTTCAGATCCTGATGTTGTGTTGATTGATACTCGTAATGACTACGAAGTGGATATTGGAACGTTCAAAGGAGCAATTGACCCTAAAACAACCACTTTCCGTGAGTTTCCTGAGTATATTGCGAAAAACTTTGATAAAACCAAACATAAAAAAGTCGCCATGTTCTGCACGGGTGGAATTCGTTGTGAAAAAGCATCTTCTTACATGTTGGACCAAGGGTTTGATGAGGTCTATCACTTACAGGGCGGAATATTGAAGTACCTGGAAACAGTGCCAGAAGAACAAAGCATGTGGGAAGGTGAATGTTTTGTATTTGATCAACGCGTCGCCGTTAAACACAATTTAGAAGTCGGTGAATTTGACCAGTGTTACGCCTGCAGACACCCGCTATCACCTGCAGAAATGAAAAGTGAGCAATACGTTGCTGGCATTTCATGCCCGCATTGTTTCGATAAAGTATCAGAAGAAAAGCGTGCAAGGTTATTGGAAAGACAAAAACAGGTGGCATTAGCAAAACAACGTGGTGAAACACATATTGGTGAAAAACAAAAATAAATGTGTACTGCTCGTGAAAAAGAAGCAATTAGCGCATACTTCAAGTTACTTGAGAAAAAAGGCGCAAAGAGTGGCATGCTTTATAAGCGCTCGTTATTTTTAGATCAATTTATTCCATTACTAAAAAACCAACCGCTTGAGCGGTCAAGCTATAGCAAAGCCATTGAAAAAATCATTAAAACTATTCCTGCTGATATCTGGCATGATAGCCTGAACACAGCCAGAGAGTTCTACCCATTCTGGATGCAAGATATTAAATCAATCGCGGCATTTAGTCGTCAGGGTGGTTTTGATATACAGCCACTTAAATGGCAACCTCAACCTACGTCACTAAAAGTACTGACCGATGCTTTAAAAACCGCTAAATTCGATGCAACAGAATCTAGGCATTTAAGCGCGTATAAACAAGCGTTAATGGACAAAGGCGCAAACCAACAACTACTGGACAATCGTCTTAACCTTGCAAAAATATTACTCTTACAATTAAAAGGCTCACCAACTGATGATGCAAGAATCTATCGAGTTGCTGTTGATGTAACGCTTCCATTATTTAAAATTGATGAAAACAAGCAACTATTCTTGCTAGTTATCCGCGAGTTTTATCAATACTGGATAGATAACCCTGATAATAATTTAGGGTCAGACCAAGGAATTGAAGTTACCTTTATCGACTAGATTTATGATGACAGACCTATCCATACTGCCAGAAAGTCTTTTAGCACCATCTGATGATAACGCAGCACGGCATCTTAAGGGCATGAACTTACCTGCGTTAAGACTGTTAGGCACAGATTACGTCAACATTAACTTAGCTGAGCTAAAACACAGACACGTAATCTACATTTATCCAATGACGGGGCGGCCTGATACTCCTTTGCCAGATAGTTGGGATCAAATACCTGGAGCGCGTGGTTGCACACCACAATCCTGTGCATTTCGTGACCATTATGCAGAGTTGCAGGCACTGAACGTTAATGTATTCGGTCTGAGTAGTCAGACAACTGAATATCAACTTGAAGCGCGTAATCGTCTGCATCTTCCATTCCAGTTATTAAGCGATCACACACTTCAACTGAGAGATCAGTTGCAGCTACCAACGTTCTCTGTTCTCGGCAAGACACTGTACAAGCGTTTAACGATGATTATTGAGAATGGGAAAATTAAAAAAGTGTTTTACCCGGTATTCCCACCAGATCGTAATGCCGATGACGTGATTGCATGGTTACTTGCCCATCCGTTAGCGATCGAATAGTAAGTGGGATAAGTCTGTGCTAGCATGAATGGCAGTGATATTTAATTGCATCTAATCATGAAGTGAAACTAACGTGCACAACACTCTCCGTATTGCCACTTTCAATATCCACAAAGGATTAACCCATTTTAACACCAGCTTTTCGTTGCACCACCAACGTGATCTATTACGCAAACTACACGCAGACGTTGTGTTCTTACAGGAAGTGCGTGATGTACATAAAGAACACAGCAAACGCTTTGATGCTTGGCCAATAGCTGGGCAAATGGAGTTTTTAGCGGACACCGTATGGAAAGAATACGCGTATGGAAAAAACTCAGTATATCCAGCGGGTCATCATGGTAATGCTCTATTATCTAAATTCCCGATTATTAAAACGACGAATATCGATATTTCTGCACACAGCACTGAAGAGCGAGGTATGCTACATACCGAAATTAGCATCCCTAACTGGGATGTACCATTACATACGATATGTGTACACTTGGGCTTATTCGCACGCTGGCGCAAGCAACAACTGATGGCAATTAAAGACTATATCCAGCAAGAGATTCCGCCACACTCTCCATTAATTGTTGCAGGCGACTTTAATGATTGGGGCATGCGCTCTGGCAAAGACTTTGCACATCAAGTTGGGTTACAAGAGGTATTTGACCACCACACTGGCAAGCCAGCACGTAGCTTCCCATCGTGGCTACCGATTCTAAGATTAGATCGTATTTATACTCGTGGATTTAAGATTCAGCATGTAGAAGTTCACTCTGGCGCACACTTTGTTAAACTCTCTGATCATGCCATGTTGTCTGCAACATTAATCAAAGGCCATTAAGCGTTATGCATTTCATCAGCGGAAATCAAATTCAGCTGTTACGAAGCGGCATTGAGTACTTTCCTGCCCTAGAGCATGCGATTGACCATGCGCAGCATGACATTTATATACAAACCTATATTTACGAAGCAGACGAAATAGGTACACGTATTGGTAATGCTATGATTAATGCCGTGAACCGCGGTGTTTCGGTATATTTGCTGATTGATGGGTTCGGCTCAAAGACCTTACCAAAAACGTACATTGAATCGCTAGAATCAGCTGGTGTTAATGTCATGGTTTATCGGCAAAAGATATCTCCATGGACCTTTAAAAAGAATCGATTACGCAGGCTGCATCAAAAAGTAGCTGTAATAGACGGTATAGTCGCATTTGTCGGTGGAATTAATATTATTGACGACCATAATGTGCCGCACCAAACTGCCCCTAGAATTGATTACGCAGTTCGCGTACAAGGCGCACTTCTACCTACAATTTCAAATAACGTAAAAAAATTATGGCAACGTTTAGCCTGGCTACACTTTCACAGTAAACCAGTCTTAACCCCTGACACTCACGCTCCCGTTCATTCCACCAAAGAAAGTATTAAAGCCGCTTTTGTGACACGAGACAACATATTGCACAGAAGAGATATCGAAGCAGCATATTTAAAAGCCATCCATAGTGCCAAGCATGAAATCATGATTGCCAACGCTTATTTTATTCCTGGCAGACGTTTCCGAAAGGCATTAATCAGTGCGGCTAAACGTGGTGTTAAAGTAAAACTACTACTGCAAGGTCGCAAAGAATACTTTTTGATGTTCGCAACCCATGCTTTTTATCATGTTTTTTTGAAAAATGGCATTGAAATCTATGAATATCGAAAAAGTTTTATGCATAGTAAAGTCGCTGTAATTGATCAAGAATGGGCGACGGTAGGTTCATCAAACATTGACCCATTTAGCTTATTCTTGGCGCGTGAAGCTAATATCATTGTGAAAGATAAATACTTTGCCACTACCTTACACCAAGATATCCTCACGGCTATTCATGATGGTGCTTATGAAATTAAAGTGAATGACTGGGCTAAAGGAAACATTGCAAAACGCTTTCTTTCTTGGGTTGCATATGGACTGGTTCGCCTATTCTTAGGCATTATAGGGTACGCAGATCAGCATTAAAATCACACATAAAGATTCATTCTCTTAGCTCGTCCACTACACTTTCTTTGACTTGTTAAATTTCATTGAACTTTAACCCGCCTGACTTGACCAATGTGGTCGAGTGTCTATAAAAAATACAACCATGCATTCGCTGTATTTAGTACTAATACAGCCAAATAGTACGTAGCTTCTAGCAAAAATAAAACAAAGAAAGATCACTATGCAGCTTACAAGCTTAGCCATTAATCTTGCAGAAAATGGAAAAATCCCAGACTGTTTAATTCGATATGGTATTCGAAACCTTTCTAAACAGCGATTGGCCGAAATCAATGCAACTGACTGTGAAAAAAGTGCTGAAATACAATCCAAGTTTATTGAGGCAATGAATACAGCTTCTGTAGCGCTTGTACCAGAGCTTGCTAATACTCAGCATTACGAGGTTCCATCTGAATTTTTCTCTCTGTGCTTAGGTATTCACAAAAAATATAGTAGCTGTTTTTGGCTACCAGAAACCCAATCTCTAGATGAAGCTGAAGCTAACGCTTTAGATTTAAGTTGCGCACATGCTGACTTAAAAGACGGGCAAACCATATTAGAGCTGGGATGTGGTTGGGGCTCTCTTACACTATGGATGGCAGCTCGTTATCCTAATACTAAAATTACAGCAGTCTCTAACTCTAACTCTCAACGTGAATACATTACAGCCCGTGCAAAAGAAAGAGGCTTGAATAATATACGTGTTATCACTTGCGACATGAATCATTTTGACCCGTCAAATTACATCAATGAGCAGTTCCATCCCAAAAATGGTTTTGATCGAGTCGTGTCAATTGAGATGTTTGAGCATATGCGTAACCACAAGGCGTTATATAAGAAGATTCATGATTGGCTGAGCCCTGGCGGTAAATTCTTTATGCATATTTTTGTACATAGAAGCACCCCCTATTTATTTGAAGTACAGGGTGAAGATGATTGGATGAGTCAATTCTTCTTTTCTGGCGGCATGATGCCAAGTGATGACTTGCCATTAAACTTTCAATCAGACCTACAGCTAGTTGAACGCTGGCGCTGGGATGGCACACACTATGAAAAAACAGCGAATGCTTGGCTTGAAAATATGGACAATCATCACGATGAGATGACCACCATATTAGAAAAGACATACGGTGCTGAGCATGCAGAGCAATGGCGTAACCGTTGGCGCATCTTTTTTATGGCCTGCGCTGAGTTGTTTGGCTATAAAAATGGTCAGGAATGGTGGGTAACTCACTATCAATTCGAACGTCCATCTCAATAGATAAAAAGACGGCTGATGCTAATACTTAATTTCATTCTGTTTCAAATTGCATGGTTTGCCTGCGTCTTAGGCGCAGCCAATGCAATGCCATGGTTAGGTGTTCTGGTCACAGTAGTGATACTAATTTGGCATCTATATAAGTCTAAAAATGTTAAGAATGAACTGAAACTACTCGTTTACACACTGGTGATTGGCGCATTTTTAGATCAAGCCTTACTTTCATTTAATCTAGTTAATTATGTACATCACGGCTGGCATCAATTTATCGTGCCCGTATGGATTTTAGCCCTTTGGTTGGCATTTGGGACTACGTTGAATATGAGTTTGGCGTGGATGCAGAAACGATATTACGTAAGCTTTATTTTTGGCATGATTGGTGGGCCATTAGCATATCTTGCTGCTGAGAAACTAGGTGCAGTAACAATGACTGGCCAATTATCTTTTGTTGTATTGGCCATTGGTTGGGCCACTATAACACCTGCCCTACTTTATATTGCTCGTCGTGTGAATATTGTTAAAAGGTGATGAGATGCCAGTATTAGATCTATATTTAAACGGATTGTGGGCAATGCTTGGATTTGGCTTAATTGGTTGGATAATAAGTGTGTTCAGAAATAACGTGACACATGTCGATAGCATGTGGAGTTTGTTTTTTCTAGTTGCTGGATTCGCCTATACCGAGTCATTCAGCACGATCAGTGACAGAGGCATGCTTGTCACCATTTTAGTCGCTACTTGGGCGTTACGTTTATGCATTTACTTAACGTGGCGGAACTGGGGACCACATGAAGACCATCGCTACGCTGCTATCCGCAAAAATAACGCGCCGTATTTTAGATGGAGCAGCATTTATATCGTGTTTGGTTTACAGGCCGTATTGGCTTGGATTATTTCATTACCAATTTTGGGCGGAGTCATCTCCAGCACACCGTTAAATATGATTGATATGCTGGGCATGTTGATTGCCATTTTCGGCATCGTCTGGGAATCAATTGCAGATTGGCAATTAAGCAGATTTAAACATCACGCCACTAATAAGTATAAAGTCCTTGATACTGGAGTTTGGCGTTACTCACGACATCCTAACTACTTTGGCGAGTGTTGTGTATGGTGGGGATTTTTCATTATTGCAGCAGCAGGCGGTGCTTGGTGGTCAATTCCCTCAGCGATATTAATGACATTATTACTACTTAAAGTGAGTGGTGTAGCACTATTAGAAAAAGATATTGCAGAACGTCGACCTGAATATTTGCGCTACATAAAAACTACCAATGCTTTTATACCTGGTAAACCCAGAAGTTAAATTTCATTATTAATGATTGCACTTACACACCTCATGAAATCATTACGTTTGCTCGCTCATACACTGTTCACACTGCTACTCGTATTACTATCGAGCAGTAGCTATGCTAAAGAATGGGCTTTTGATGTGTATTTAGATAAAACAAAAATCGGCGAACACATATTCAATTTAAGTGAAGATAAAACGCTCACAAGCCGTGCAAAATTTAATGTGAAACTACTGTTCATTAATGCTTACCAATACGATCACCAAGCAACCGAAAGTTGGGATAAAAATTGCATTAAAAGTTTAGAAGCAGACACATTAGAAAACAAAATAAAAACGGTAGTGAAAGGACAGCGTCAAGCTGACCATTTTGAGGTAAGTAATGGAAAAGAATCACAAAGCCTACCTAGTTGCACAATGACTTTTGCCTATTGGAACCAAAGAATTTTAGAACAATCCAAGTTACTCAATCCGCAAAATGCTGAGTATTTAGACACCTCAGTGAAAAAATTAGGCAAAAAAACACTAGAAGTAAAAGGTAAGGATTTAGAAACACTTCACTATAAGCTTGATGCTAGTTTAAATGGAAAACCTAAACTAAACATTGAGTTATGGTATTCAGCTGATCAACAGGAATGGGTTGGTTTAAAATCAATCACCCCAGAAGGTTATCAGATTTATTACAAATTAAAATAATTAACCATATGATGAATATAACAAAAAGGCTTATTTTTATGTCTCTATTAGCGAGTCTAATATCTGCATGTGCGGGTAAGCAGCTAACACCTATTGCCACGGTTCCTCAAGTAGATTTACCTAAATTCATGGGTGATTGGTACGTAATTGCTGCGATTCCAACTGCGATTGAAACTGAGTCTTACAATGCAATTGAGAGCTACAAGATTGATGACGATGGCACGATTGCCACTACCTTTACCTTTAATAAAGGTAGCTTAACTGGGCCACAGAAAAAATACGAGCCTCGTGGTTTTGTTGTGAAAAACTCAGGCAATGCTACATGGGGTATGCAATTTATATGGCCAATTAAAGCGGAATATTTAATCGCTCACCTTGATAAAGACTATACACAAACAGTGATTGCACGAAATGCCAGAGATTATGTATGGATTATGGCTAGGACTCCGAAAATAAGCGAAGAAGACTACAAAAAGCTGACAACGCTTGTCAACAACCTAGGCTATGACATGACCAAGCTTCGTCGCGTACCTCATAACCGCTAATATTAATTTAAGCAGTTGCCATTGAGCATCAAAAGAAATATACGAAAACCCAGTAAACATTATGTTTAATAAATTACTTTCATGGTTTGATAATCACTCAGTTCAACTTCATGCCGATGTTGACACTGTCAAGAACCAATGGCACACGATAGATTGGCTTCGTGTCGCTCCTTTTATCTTAATGCATGTTGCATGTTTTGCAGTGCTATTTGTAGGGTTTAGCTGGTTTGCGTTAGGGTTTGCACTTGTACTTTACTTAATAAGAATGTTCGCAATTACCGCTTTTTATCACCGTTATTTTTCACACAGAGCCTTCCGCACTACCCGTGTCTTTCAGTTTATTCTAGCCTTGATTGGTGCCACTGCAGTGCAGCGTGGCCCTATTTGGTGGGCATCTCATCACCGTCACCATCATTTGTACTCTGACGAAACCGAAGATGCACACTCACCTGTACAACATGGCTTTTTATGGAGCCACATTGGGTGGTTTTTATCGTCCAAACACTTCACAGCACAAACTGAAAATGTAAAAGAACTATCGAAGTATACCGAGCTTCGACTTTTAGATCGTTTTGATGCAATCATCCCAGTCATATTAGCTGTTGGCATCTACTTACTAGGCGATTGGCTAGCACATGCGTATCCGAATTTAAGCACAAATGGAATGCAGTTACTGGTTTGGGGATTTGCAGTTTCAACTGTAGTGCTTTACCACGCAACATTTACCGTTAACTCCCTCGCTCATGTATGGGGTAAACGCCGTTACGCTACAACTGACCAAAGTAGAAACAACTTTTGGATTGCGTTAGCCACATTAGGTGAAGGTTGGCATAACAATCATCATCATTATCCAGGTTCTGCCAAACAGGGTTTTTACTGGTGGGAAGTTGATCTAACCTACTATGGCCTAAAATTATTGGCAATGTGTGGGCTGATATGGGACTTACGCACTGTACCTGTATCGATAAGAGAGTCTCGTAAAATTAAACAAGAACATAAGGTTTAGCACTATTGATCAACACTTAACCAAATAAGAACAATTCAACTTTTAGTTTTAACCTCTTTGAAAGACCTCAGTTTGAAAATAGCGATTATAGGAAGCGGGATTGCAGGTAATACGATTGCACACTACCTGCATGCAAAACATGACATCACCGTATTTGAAGCTGAAAGTCATATTGGCGGACATACTCATACGCATCAAGTTCAGCATGAAGGTAAAACCGTCAATGTCGATACAGGTTTTATTGTATTTAATGATCGCACCTACCCTCACTTTATCAATTTATTGAATGAGCTAAACGTTGCGTGGCAACCGAGCATCATGAGCTTTAGCGTACGCTGTGAAAACACAGGCCTAGAATATAACGGCACTAGTCTGAATAGCTTGTTTGCACAACGTATTAATCTATTCAAACCTTCGTTCCACCGCATGATTCGTGACATTTTACGATTCAATAAAACATCACTGGAGCTATTGGCTGATGGAAATGAAATAAAACTTGGTGACTACTTAAGACAAGGCAACTATAGCCAACAGTTTATAGATCAGTATATTGTGCCAATGGGTGCAGCTATCTGGTCAACCGATGCAAAACAAATGCTTTCTTTTCCAGCGCGTTTTTTTGTACGATTTTTTCATCACCATGGCATGTTAACCGTGAATGATAGACCTGAATGGCGCACTATATCAGGTGGGTCAGCCAGTTATGTATATGCACTAACGGCACCGTTTAAGCATAAAATCAGGCTCAACACACCAGTAGAAAGTGTACGCCGCTTAAAAACGTCCGTGCGGGTAAAACCAATCAATGGTGAGGAAGAAAAATTTGATTTTGTCTTTTTTGCGTGTCATAGCGACCAAGCACTGAAGATGTTATTAGATAAAACAGCAGAGGAAACACAAATACTTGGTGCAATCCCCTATCAAGAGAACACTATCTTTTTACACCATGACATCAATCTGATGCCAAAAAGAAAACTTGCATGGGCAGCGTGGAATTATCACGTGACTAACCCAGCATCAAACAAAGTTGCGGTGACTTACAACATGAACATACTGCAAGGTTTGCAATCCGTAGACCCTTTATTGGTGACACTCAACCATACCCATGATATTCATCCAGACAAAGTGATTAAACGCTTAACCTATATGCACCCTGTCTATACCCTAGCAGGTGCCGCTGCACAGGCAAGACATAGTGAGATAAGTGGCATAAACCGCACTGCTTATGCTGGTGCTTATTGGCGAAATGGTTTTCACGAGGATGGTGTGGTGAGCGCGTTAGAAGCACTCAAGCATTTTGAGCAGTACATCAATGCATCAACATAAATTATCTAGTAGTGCTATTTATCAGGGTTGGGTATCTCACCAGCGCTTCAAACCCAAGGCCCATGGCTTTGGCTATCAGGTATTTATGATGTTTTTAAACTTAGATGAACTGCCATCATTATTTAAAAACAATACGTTTTGGTCTTTTGAATCTAGAAATTTTGCATGGTTTAAACGTGCGGACTATTTTGGGGATCCAAACAAATTACTAAAAGACGAAATCAGCCAATTAGTTGAAGCCAACACAGGAAAGAAGCCTAAAGGCCCCATCTGCATGTTAACGAATATGCGTTATTTTGGTTATTGTTTTAACCCTGTCACATTTTATTACTGTTTTGAAGATGACGGAGAAACATTACAGGCAGTTGTAAGCCACATTACCAATACGCCTTGGAATGAGTCATTTGCTTATGTGCATGATTACTCAAAAAACAGAACTGTAAAATTTACAAACAATGGCGAACTTTCTATTTTTAAGTTTAGTAAAGCATTCCATGTGTCGCCATTTATGCCAATGAATATTGATTATGACTGGGCGTTTCAACTAGAAGAAAATCAATTGCATATACACATGAAAAATCTTCAAGATGAACATCTAATCTTTAATGCCACACTGTCGCTGACTCGAACAGAACTTACCCCGTCTAAACTCAATATACTGCTCATCAAATACCCGTTGATGACAATTAAAGTAGTACTAGCAATTTATTGGAACGCATTAAAACTGTGGCTCAAACGATTACCGTTTCATTCACATCCGGACTCAACCCATCAACCTTGATGCTCTAAAAATTTATGACAACACCCACCCTACAACAAGAAAAACTAACGACCAGCCTACGTCCAAAGAATCGGGCAAAGTGGGTTGCTGATTTAGCAAAACATAAAATTCTACAACGACTGAAGCATTTGCATACTGGTCAATTAACCTTGATAGACGGTGAAGAAACGCACAGCTTTGGCCAAACATCCACTGAGTTGCATGCGGTGATTAAGGTTCATGATAGTCGATTTTATGGTGAAATTGCTTTTGGCGGCAGTATCGGCGCTGGTGAGGCTTACATGCTGGGCTACTGGACCACTGACCACCTCACTGAGTTGGTCAGGATTATGTGTATCAATCAATCAGTAATGGATGCACTAGAAGGTGGCTACCAATGGTTGACCAGACCGATTCTTAAGGTATTACATTGGCTAAATAGCAATACGACAGAAGGTAGTCGTAAAAATATTGCAGCACATTATGACTTAGGCAATGAGTTGTTTCAGTTATTTTTAGATCCAACGATGATGTACTCAAGTGCGATATTTAACCACCAAACACAGACACTGCAACAAGCATCCGAATTAAAACTAAAAACCATTTGCGATAAACTCGATTTAAAACCAACTGACCACGTGGTTGAAATTGGGACTGGCTGGGGTGGTTTTGCGATTTATGCGGCAAAGCATTACGGTTGCAAAGTCACGACAACTACGATCTCTAAGCAACAGTTTTCACTTGCAAAACTACGCGTGGAGGCGGCTGGGCTTAGTGACAAAATCACATTATTACTTGAAGATTATCGCCATTTAGATGGTGTGTTTGATAAATTAGTCTCCATTGAAATGATTGAAGCCGTTGGACATCAGTTTTATGACACTTACTTTGCAAAAGTAGGTGCATTACTCAAACCTGACGGGCTTGCCTTGATTCAGGCAATTACGATTACCGATCAACGTTACGAGTCGGCTAAATCTTCAGTAGATTTTATTCAACGCTATATTTTTCCAGGCTCGTGCATCCCTTCTAACACTGCTATGCTTAATAGCATTACGCGGATGAGTGATATGAGATTAATTGATCTTGAAGATATTGGTCCACACTACGCAACGACACTGGGCATGTGGCGGATGAATTTCTTTAAAAACATCAACCAAGTACGTGCATTAGGTTACTCAGAAGAATTCATCAAAATGTGGGAGTTCTATTTCTGCTACTGTGAAGGTGGCTTTATCGAACGCGCCCTAGGCGATGTCCACCTATTATTAGCCAAGCCAAATAATAAAAGAGACACGCTTACACCAAAAGACTAATACGAGTATTCATCCATTCTCGTTACCTGACTTGATAGTTGTCTGACTTACGCTGCTTTTATGGTTTAAAATTGAGATCAACTTGCGAATACGCTATTTGGCCTCTATTTAATCGGTATTAAAACGTATGTCAGACAACATCACACCTCATTCAGGCAACGAAGATAGTGCCATCCCTGCAGAATTAACATGGGTAGATGGTTTACCCTACTCATCCAAGTTTCAAGATGTTTATTTTTCTAGTGATAACGGCTTATTAGAAACTGAATATGTCTTTTTACAAGGTAACGATTTACCAATACGCTGGCAACAGGCTGATATAAAAAACTTTACCATTATTGAAACTGGGTTTGGCACAGGCTTAAACTTCTTATGTGCAGCTAAGCTATGGCTTGCAACGGCACCGGAGCATGCGGTATTGCATTTTATTAGCGTAGAGAAATACCCACTTAGCTTGAGTGATATCTCAACCGCGTTAGCATTGTGGCCAGAACTCTCTGAATTAAGTACGCCGCTGATTCATCAATACGAGTCCTTGATGAATACAACATCTATTAGCCTGTACAACCATAGAATCCAGCTGTCTGTATATATAGGCGATGCCACCGATCAATTAGCACGCATCACTCATGTTGCTGATGCTTGGTTTCTGGATGGCTTCTCTCCTGCTAAGAACCCAGAGATGTGGCACAGCGGCTTGTTCTCAGAAATGGCAAAACATGCCAAACGCTCAACCACATTCGCAACATTTACCAGTGCTGGACATGTAAGGCGAAGCTTAATCAAGGCAGGTTTTAAGGTAAACAAGCGCACAGGGTTTGGTAAAAAACGTGAAATGCTTTGTGGGGAATTCATAGGTAAGCCGCATGGCTAATAGTGCAATTGTGATTGGTGGTGGCATTGCTGGTAGCAGTAGTGCTTATGCATTGGCTAAACGCGGTATTAAAGTCACGCTCATTGAGCGTAATGCAGAAATTGCCAGTGCCGCCTCAGGCAATCCGCTCGCGATGTTATATCCACGCTTAAGTGGTGATGATCTAAGTAGTCAATTTGCATTGGATAGCTACCTATATAGCTTGGCGTTTTATCAATCTCTTAATCTAACCGCCTCTGACTTTTCGATGTGTGGCATGTTGCAACTTGGGTTCAACGCTAGAGAGCTATCACGCATTAAAAAAGTGGCTACGCGCAATTACCCTACTAGCGTGCTCCAATATGTGTCGCATAATGAAGCTAGCACCATCGCAGGCATTTCGATTGACCATGATGCATTATATTTCCCAACAGCGGCATGGATACAACCAAAGAACCTATGTCACTATTTAACGCAACATCCAAACATTACGATTATTAACACACAGCAAGTCAATCAGCTGATTAAGCAAGCGCAAGGTTTTGAGGTTTACAGTCACCATCATTTACTCGCAACAGCAGATGTACTTATCATTGCGAATGCTAACGATGCACAACAACTGCTACCTGATTTACCGCTACAGACAAAAGCAGTACGCGGTCAGGTGAGCGTGCTGGATTCAACGATTAATAGCCGCAAAGTGAACACCATTATTTGCAGCGATGGCTACTTAAGTCCATCCGCTTATACCGCACAATCTCATTGCTTAGGTGCTTCATTTTCTGACACAGAAACCACCTCAACCGAACCGCTTGATTTAACACTGACAGAGGCAGACCATACTTCTAACTTAAATAAACTCAACAACATCTCACCAGCACTCTATCAGGACTTGCAAGCAAAACTGACTGGTGGACGTGTTTCTTACCGATGTACCACCAGCGACTACTGGCCGTTAGTGGGTGAATTAATCGATGGTGCTAATCTCACAAAAAATCCTGTAAGACCAAGTGCTTCACCTGAATCACTGCCGTGGCTATCAGGTTTATATATCAACGCGGCACATGGCAGCAAAGGGTTCACCAGTGCACCATTATGTGCAGAGCTGCTGGCCAGTATGATTTGCGGTCAACCTTTACCCATTAACTATGAGCTCGCCAGCCAACTTAACCCCAATCGATTCTTGCTCAAAGCGTTAGGATTAAAGAAATTGGCAAAAACCATCGCCTCTCAGCATAAAAATTCAGGTTAAAATGAGTCTATGGCGCAATCTCATTATCTAGCAGCACTTCAACATCATCGTGTAGGCCAATTAGCAGAAGCAGAGTCGCTTTACCTACAAGTGCTATCCCTGCAACCCAAACATGCTGATGCACACCATATGCTAGGCCTTGTGTATTATCAAACCAATCGGGCCGCACTCGCGGTGTCACATATTGAACAAGCGCTCGCCATTAATCCTAAACAGGTGGAATATTTAAACCACTACGGTTTAGCATTGCGTGAAATCGGCCAAGTTGATGCTGCTATCAAAAGTTTTCAACAAGCAATTTTATTGCAACCTAAAGACCTTGACATCCAACTTAACCTTGGCAACACAATGCTTGCTGCTAACCGGTTTGAAGAAGCTGCAGGCTACTACCGACGTGTATTAAGAGTGAGACCAAAAGCTGATGACATACGTGAGGCACTTTGTCACTGCTTATCATCACTGGGGAATCAAGCACATGCACTTGGCAATTTCATCCAGGCGGAAGCTTGCTTTCAGGAAGCCTTACTATTTACCCCGCAAGATGCGGCACTGCTATATAACCTAGGCAACGCACAACGCGAGTTAGGCAAACCTAATGATGCCGCTAAGCAATACCAAAAAGCAATTCAGCTGGCGCCTAATGATGCCGATACACATAACAACTTAGGTAACGTACAGCGCGAATTAGGTCAGTTAGATTTAGCCGTCGCAAGCTATCAAATAGCACTCACACTCAACCCTAAGCTGCACCACGCCAAAGTGCATCTGGTTCACCAAAAGCAACATATGTGTGATTGGCAGGGGCTAGATGATGATATTCAACAGATACGCCAGTGGGTAAAACATGAGCCTAGCGCACAAATCTCCCCATTCGCTTTTCTGGCGATGCCTTCTACCACGGCAGAAGAGCAAAAGACTTGTGCTAACAACTGGGTCAATAATCGCTACGCGCAACTGATTCAACTTAGCAAACAACTCAACTTTAACCATGCCGCTACCTCTAACAAGAAAATTAAAATAGGCTATTTATCTGCGGATTTCAGATTACACCCACTGGCTTTTCTGATTAGTGAACTCATTGAACTACATGATAAAAGCCAATTTGAAATTCACGCTTTTTCCTATGGCATCAATGATAAAACTAGCGCAAGAATAAGGTTAGAAAAAGCATTTGATCATTTTCATGATATTCGCACACTGTCTGAAATAGATGCCGCGAAGAAAATACATAGTGCTGGTATTGATATTTTGGTAGATTTAACTGGTTTTACACAAACTAGCCGCAGTGGTATTGCAGCACTACGTCCAGCAAAAATCAACGTTAACTGGCTTGGATTTCCAGGTACGATGGGTGACATTCATCACAACAATGAGCCAAGCACGCCATTATTCGACTATCTATTAACTGATAGCTTCATTATCCCGCCTACATCAGCTCAGCATTATGCGGAAAAGCTGGCCTTACTACCGTACAGCTACCAACCGAATGACCGCAAACGTCCAGTAGGTAAAACACCTACTCGCGAAGCATGCAATCTGCCCGAAGATGCTTTTGTCTTCTGTAGTTTTAATCAATCATTCAAAATTACACCTGATGTTTTTAATGTGTGGATGCGCCTGCTCACGGCAGAGCCAAATAGTGTGTTGTGGTTGCTAGATTGCAACCCTTGGGCCAAACAGAACCTACTGCGTGAGGCTAAATTAAGGAATATTGAAGCAGAGCGTATTATTTTTGCACCTAGAGTGTCTATAGCGGACCACCTAGCAAGACATGCGCATGCGGACCTATTTTTAGACACACAACCATACAATGCACATACAACTTGTAGCGATGCCTTATGGATGGGTGTGCCAGTATTAACGTGTGTAGGTGACACATTTGCATCACGCGTCGCAGGCAGTTTGCTTCATGCTGCGGGCTTAACGCAACTCATCACTTATTCGCTAGAAGCTTATGAAAATACAGCAATGAGCTTCGTACAGAATAAAGACACGCTGACAAGTATTAAAGAAAAACTAAGCACTGAAAATATGACATCGCCCTTATTTGACACTGCTAAGTTTGCAGAATCGCTTGAAGAATCCTATCGAGAGATACTAAAACAGCATGCTAAATAACCCATATTGGCAGGCTAAATAAAGCAGCACAACTAGCTAATGAGTTCAATTAAAATTATGCTAAAGTCTTTATATGTGCAAATACACTAAATGATAAAAACAACAAATTTGAGAACATTCAGGACACAACCATGGCAGCAATCGACATCACCCCTGTATTGAAATTTATGCTGGACAAAGGTGGTTCAGATTTATTTTTTAGCTCCGGGACCAGTATTCATATAGAAGTTGAAGGTGAAACCACACCTATTAACGCTCAAGTTATGCAACCTGGCATGATTAAAGAAATTGCTTACTCACTGATGAGTGCGGATCAAATAAAAGAGTTTGAATCAGAACTCGAGTGCAATTTTGCACTCGGTAAAAAAGATATCGGACGATTCCGCGTTAATGTATTTAAACAACGCGGTGAAGTCGGCATGGTGATTCGCCATATCAAAACTGAAATACCCTCCTTAGAAAGCTTAGGGTTACCACCTGTGCTAAAGGATTTAATCACCCGCAAACGCGGTCTTATTTTGGTAGTTGGTGCGACTGGCTCTGGTAAGTCCACCACACTAGCATCCATGATTGACTTCCGAAACGAAACAACCAACGGCCATATTCTTACCCTTGAAGACCCTATTGAGTTTATACACCCGCATAAAAAATCAGTAGTAGATCAACGTGAAATTGGCATAGACACGCTATCGTTTGAGAATGGCCTTAAGAATGCAATGCGCCAAGCACCGGATGTTATCTTAATTGGTGAGGTGCGCGATATGGATGGAATGAAAAATGCCCTTGCCTATGCTGAAACTGGCCATTTATGTTTAGCCACTCTACATGCGAACAATGCCAATCAAGCGCTTGAACGTGTTATTTCGTTCTTTCCAGAAGATGGTAGAAATGGTTTATTGCTAGGCATGTCGATGAACCTAGTTGCAATTATCTCGCAACGTTTGGTACCGGGTAAGCAAACTAAGCGCGTAGCAGCCACTGAAGTCATGATTAATACGCCGTATATGGGCGAGTTGATACAAAAACAAAAAATGGGTGAAATCAAAGAGATTATGGGAGAGCATGGGGATATTGGCATGCACACTTTTGACCAGTCTTTGTTTAAACTATATGCAAATGGCAAAGTCGACGAAGACAATGCATTAGCCTACGCAGACTCACGCAACGATTTATCTCTGAAAATTCGCTTCGCAGCAGAAGGAACCCGTAACGGGAATGGTGGTATCGGGCTATAGTCGAACAACTCACTCTACATCTACAGTTCAAATAGCCTATACAAACATGGTGATGAGTGCAGCTAACCATGGCAAAACACTATTAAACCTAACTCATCATTTTTAATGCATTCACAATCACTAATACTCATGAATGCATTAAAAAGATGACACCGTATTTATTGCTGTTTCACAGGATCAAACGGATTTGTCAGCATTCTTAGTAAGAAATCCACATCAACGCATTGAATAAACAAATTTCCCTCATTCGCCTTAATAATCCACTTAATCAAATTGCCGCGTTTATCGTTGGCAAGTGGCGTCATGCTTATTTGTGTTTGATTAAACTGCGCTACAGAGTGCAAAGCCCCTACCAGCAAGCCTATTTTATGTTGACCGCACATGATGACAATCACTTGGCTATTGCTATCAACCACAGATGGAACACCGCTTAATAGATAGCTCAGATCATAAACCCACACATAATTCTGGCCCTTGCCCTCATGCTGAACGGCTATCACACCCACACGCTCTGAACGACTACCAATTGACACTGAAGATATCTCTGAGGCCGACAAGGCCTCTAGAACAATTTCCGCTTCTAATGCAAATAGCGTCTCATCCACAAAAAAGGTTGCAAACTCAGGATCTGATGACTGTGTAGAGTCAGATTGAATAATAGATGCTGAGTCATTACCAGAACTAAAGTGATTTCTCACTTCACCGAACGCATCATAAACGACAGCAATGACATCCTCTTTATATCCATCAGTGACCTTAAACTCTCGATAGCCATTAGACACACTGCAACCAAGAATGCAGTAATGACCATCACGTATCACAATACGTGACGCGCTTTTACCATTGGGCAACCTGAGCAAGTCCGGATCAATGTCTAGAGTAGAACCTACCGGACGAGAAGGATCGGTGCTCGAGATAATCTTCGCCTGTCTATCAACGTAAAATGCCTTAATAGATTGATTTTCGGCAATGCCGCCCAGCAACATGGCATTAAACTCAGGCGTGGCATCAAAAACAATGCCGATACCACCAACAACATCAACCCCATCAGGTGACATAATCGCTGCATGGTAAATATAAGTAGGATTATCTTGATAAATTGAACTAGGCTCGAATGGTGAAACATAGTACTGCTGTTCATTACGCAAAGATAACACTTCATTCAGTGTTACATCATCAATAGTCGTGCCTATAATTGAACCATTCTCATCAACAGAGTTAGTGCTAGCGATGATAATGCCTTGTTTATCATAAACAAATATACGCGTGTAAACAGTATACAGTTGGTTAATGTAATTCAATATCTCTGTAATACGGGACACACTCGCCACATCTACTTTTCCAGAAGCAAGCGCCACTCTCAATTCAGGGGTCACCGCCCACCAACGGCAATCATCAGAGCGTTCATATAAATTACGGTCTAGCAAATCAACTAATAAATGCGACATAAACTCAGAATCCTGCAGTCTAGAAGCAAGCACAGTCTCATAAAGATCATTAATTGATTGAGCAAACAACTCGTTACTTCGTGTACCAGTTTCACTAATCTGGTCTAGTATTGTTTTGAGTTTAAACAACTCACCAGTTTGTCCAACAGTCATGACCTGACCATTCCACACAACCCGACGAATCGTTGAGGCAGCCGTCATCACCTCATAAAGCGGAGGACAAAAAGACTGTGCATGAGATAACAACCCTCTGGCCACTTTAGCATCTAAGGATTTCAGAGCACTCGTTTCCTGCCCAGTAAAAGCAATATCTACAGGCGTCATCACTTGGCCTTGCCAACCCTCTGGCCCCATATATCCTTGGTAGCCATTAGCTTTAAAAGTAGCAACAAGGTACTCTCGTCCGCCGTATATCATTAATCCTGATTGAGCATCATGATTCACAGGCACCACAGCACCTACAGGAATCCAGCGAGGATCACTGGTTTCAATCACCTGCTGATTCTGATCTAGCAATAACATCACAGAACGCAAGCTAGGATCGCGATGAGACTGGAAAATGCCAGCCATCTCTTCAACGAAGTTAAAACACAAACATAAAATACCAATCACAGCGCCAGTATCTGGATGCAACATACGTTTAGAATAAATCAGCGCTTTATCTTTGTTTGGGCGCAAATCGGTATGTCGATAAGTTTCTACATAGTCATCAGAGGCTATCGTTTCATGAATCAAAGGATCCAAACTGCCCTCAATCGGTGTTTCTTGATTAATCTGCACCAAAACGTTGCCATGAACATCGAGAAGGATAATTTCATCATAAACCGTATATTTGCTTCTGTAAGCTCTTAAGCGCAAGCGTATATCTTCAATACTCCCACCTACACCAGCCACAAAGCTACATAACTCACGATCTGTCGCTAAAAATCCAACATCTGCAGTACGCTCATAAAGATTACGCACCAAGATATCGATCACATATTTTGCCTTAGTGCCAATCTCGTTAAACACAGTGGCCACTTTCTCATGCACTAAGCTTAACACCAACTCTTTTTCCAACCGATTAAAGCCATCACGGGTTGCAGCCATTGTAGGCAGGATGCTCTTTGCCTCCACTGGGCAGTTCATTTTTGCTGAAGACTCAATAATTCTCCACATTAAATTTAGCTCATGAAGTGATTGTTCACAACGAACAACATCTCTCATAAAAGGTAAATAATTATCTATTTGAAAAGAAGAAATCTGACTCATTTTAAACTCACAGACAATGATTGATAGTTAGTCTTATTACTTGCATTGGTGTTAGATAAGCAATATGTAGGCCAATATAAATATCAATTTACTCCCCTTTAATATTTATATAGGTTGCAGTTACTTAGTGTTTTTAAAATAGAAAAACATGATGGTGCAATGCACTAACTCATGCACTTTAAATGTGCACAAATACTTGGAAAGTAAAAAGGTGAATTAATCATGATGTTGATTTAGGCCGTTTAAAAAGAAGAGCTTGAATGATTAATCCTGAAGTAACGGACTACCATTCAATTGGCATAGTTAATGCTTAATTAATATTGATATAAAACTTGGTATCACATCAACATCAATGAAACTTGCATCACCATCATCTCAATCAGGAACATCAATGACCGCTTTTAAAAACGATAAGCACATGCATGATGCGCTGATGCACAACCTTGAAGGGATGTTGTATTGCTGCCTTTATGATCAAGACTGGACGATGATTTTTGTCAGCAATGGCTGCAAAGAGCTAACTGGTTATGACACCGAAGATCTACTTCATAACAAGTATATTTCTTATGAAATCATGACGTATGAAGATGACCGAGTGATGGTACGTGATGCAATCAAAAACGCACTAAGCAATGGTAACCGATACGAAATTGAATATCGTATCAAGCATGCTAATGGCACTGTTATTTGGGTATGTGAGCGAGGAAATCCAATTTATAACGATGCTGGGGTTGTTACCGCGTTAGAAGGCTATATTCAGAATATTACAAAACGTAAAAGTATCGAACAATCACTTTTAGCAGCAGAACTTAAATACCGCTCGATCTTTGAAAACACGCTCGAAGGTATCTTCCAGACAACCGCTGACGGTCATTATCTAATAGTAAATCAATCACTTGCTCGCATGTATGGTTATAGCTCGCCAGATGAGCTCATCCACGCATTCAACAATATACAAGAGCAGTTATATGTGAAGCCTGGACGTCGTGTGGAATTTGTACAGCTACTTAAAGAAAACGATAGCGTAGAAAAATTTGAATCATTAGTTTACCGAAAAGATAAAAGTACAATCTGGATCTCTGAAAATGCACGAGTTGTGCACGACGAGGCAGGCAACTTGCTCTACTACGAGGGAACAGTTGAGGACATCACAGCACGCAAGAGTTATGAAGAAAAACTCGAATATCAAGCGATGCATGATAGCTTGACGGGTTTACCCAACCGTAACATGCTCAACGATAGACTACAGTTGTGCATCAACTTTGCAAACCGCTATAAAAATAAAATGGCGGTTGCGTTTTTAGACTTAGATCAATTTAAACTGATTAATGACAGCATGGGCCATGAAGTTGGAGACCAGTTGCTTATTATTATGGCAAAAAGATTATCTAGTGCCGTACGCGAAATTGATACTGTAGTTAGGCTAGGTGGCGATGAGTTTGTGATACTACTCACCAATATTGATGATACCAATGATATTTTTCTTAGCATGCAACGCGTGCTTGAGGCGGTTGCTGTTCCATTAACCATCAACAATCTAGATTATTTAGTCACCTGCAGTATTGGTGTCAGCATTTACCCTGATGACGGGCTCGATGCAAATGCGTTACTTCGTAATGCCGATACCGCCATGTACAAAGCCAAAAAAGCAGGTAGAAATAATTTCCAAATTTATACGCAAGCACTAAATGCAGCATTAACCGAACGTGTCACTTTAGAATACAACTTGCGCCAAGCGATTGAACTAGAAGAATTTATATTGCACTATCAACCTAAAGTGAATTTTGCTACAGGTAAGATTTGTGGAGCAGAAGCTTTAATTCGCTGGCAGCCAGAAAATGGTGAATTAATATCGCCACTTAAGTTTATCAATATTGCCGAAGAAACAGGTTTAATAGAGACGATTGGAGAATGGGTGCTTGCAACCGCCTGCTATAAGGCCAAAGCTTTGCAGGAAAAAACTGGCCAATATATCCCTATTGCAGTTAATGTTTCCCCTAGGCAATTTAGACAATCCAACCTAGCCAATACTATCAAAAAGATTTTAGCCGTCACTCAACTAGACCCTAGTTATCTCGAGCTTGAAATTACAGAAAACTCACTGATAGATGATTCATCTAAATTTATCGAAACTTTACACACGCTGAAGAAAATTGGCGTGAAACTAGCCATTGATGATTTTGGCACAGGTTATTCAAGCTTGGCTTATTTAAAAGACTTTCCAATTGATCGATTGAAAATTGATAAAGTATTTGTAAGTAGTATTGAAGATGACCCTGCAAACAAGGCAATACTGAAAGCAATCATTGTCTTAGGACAAAGCCTTGGCATCGAGGTCATTGCTGAGGGCGTAGAAACGCAGTATCAATATGACTACCTTAAATCCATAGGATGCGATGAACTACAAGGGTATTATTATAGTAAGCCACTACCTGAACGGAAGTTTGAGGAGTTCCTGCTAGCGCAACTAGAAAACTAAAATTGCTATTCAACAATCAAAGTGACGGGCCCAAAAGGCAGACCGCCACTTGATTGGCACTAAAGCAAGCTAGATGCAATTGCCTTTTTTTGCTTGTCCTGGTGGACAGTGATGCCCAAAGTGATGACAGCCACTGATCAACAAAGCAGAAGCAACTAATAGTATTGAGATTGTTTTTTTCATCTGGTTAAGATAACACAATTTCAGTCTTAACTGACAATTTGTATGATGCATTTCTGATCAAAATATAGTCTAAGCCCATCATTTTTAAGGTGCTGTAGTCATTGACATGAGTAAGCATCAACAATCGGTGAGTCTTCAATATCAGTTATGTAGCAGTATCTTGATGATGAATACCGGCAAAGATGGCAGCAACAACAATTAAGCTCCCACCAATCCACTCATTCAACGCCATCGTTTCATGGGCAAGATAATAAGAAGCGATGGCAGCAACCACTAATTCAAATAAAAACAATACAGAAGCTCTAGTGGCTTCAACTTTTGATACACCATACTGCACAAAGAAAGTGGCAGCGATTAGCAGTAGTGCAATTAAGAACATCACACCCCAATCGTTTAAAGTAAATATTGTTGGGTTTGGAATTGGCAACTGCATAATCGGCACAAGTAGCAGCGCCACCGTCATCACGCCCACCCAAATAGCATAGGACTTAGCGACTAATGATAAATGGCTAGACTTTCTAGTAATAACATTAGTAAATGAAAACCCTATCCCAGCAGATAGGGCAAGCCATTCTGCTGTATTTCTAGGTAGCGGTAAATATCCGAACTTAGGATCGTGAAGCATAATAAATGCACCAAGCAATGAAGCAGCAATCGCAATATATCCTGTCAGTTGCGTTTTCTCTTTTAACCAAAAATGGGCAAGAATTAAAGTCCATAACGGTGACAAATAAAACAGCAACATGACGCGCATCACTTCACCATCGATAATCGCAAGCACATAACTCAAGTTAGTCCAACCAGCCACCAATCCAAGCCACACGATACTCACCGGGAGTTTGGCGACATCTCGCCAATATTTAGCAAAAAAAACAGATGCGATGACAATCGTAATCGCGTAAGTATAGAAACTAGACGCGACTCCCGATATGCCAGCCTCAGACAACAGACGATATGGATACCAGATAATTCCCCAGCAAAACGCACCGAAAAGTAGACCAAATACCGCAAAAAAGTTTTTATTATTGCTGTTGCTCACTATAATGTTACCTTATGAATCCAAATCTAAATTTATTACAACCATACCCATTTCAACGCCTGCGCGACCTATTTAAAGGGATTACGCCCAATGCAGCGTTTCAACCGATTAACTTATCAATTGGTGAGCCTAAACACGAAACACCACAACTCGTTAAAAATGCATTAGTCAACAACCTGAGTGGTTTAGCTAATTATCCCACGACTATAGGCGCTATTGAGCTAAGAAGCACGATTTCCGATTGGATTTCACGCCGCTATCAAATACCTGCACTCAATCCTGAAAAAGCAATCCTGCCAGTTACCGGTAGCCGCGAAGCGCTCTTTGCTTTTGCTCAAGTTATTATTGATCAAACAAAGCCTGACCCAATTGTCATCTCTCCAAATCCGTTTTATCAGATTTACGAAGGAGCTGCCTTTTTAGCTGGTGCTACCCCCTACTTTTTAAATACACTGCCCCATCAGGATCCAACCTATAACCATGTGATGGATTTTTCAAGTGTACCTACTGAAGTGTTAGCGCGTACCCAATTGGTATATGTTTGCAGCCCAGGCAACCCTTCTGGCAAAGTCATGAGTTTAGAGCAATGGCGGACTGTTTTTAGTTTATCAGACCAATACGGCTTTGTAATTGCAGCCGACGAATGCTACTCAGAAATCTATTTTGATGAAGCATCACCACCATTAGGTGCATTACAAGCCGCACATCTACTCGGTAGAGACTATAAAAACCTAGTTGTGTTCAGCTCACTTTCCAAGCGCTCCAACGTGCCGGGCATGCGCTCTGGCTTTGTTGCTGGCGATGAAAAAATTATCGAGTCATTCACGCTTTACCGTACTTATCACGGATGTGCGATGAACCCGGCCGTTCAAGCCGCTTCTATTGCTGCATGGAATGACGAAGCACATGTGATTGAAAACCGCAGGCTCTACGCAGCAAAATTTAAAGATGTGACGCCGCTTCTCACTAAAGTGTTGGATGTAGCTATTCCAGATGCAGCATTTTATCTATGGGCAAAAATTAATGACCCTAGCATTTCAGATACGGATTTTGCTGTGAGGTTATATCGAGACCTTAATATTACCGTGCTGCCTGGCAGTTTTTTGGCTCGTGAAGCGCATGGTGTTAATCCAGGAAAAAACTTCATCCGCATGGCACTAGTGGCCTCATATGATGAATGTATTGAGGCTGCTCATCGAATTAGCACTCATTTTTAATCGATTAATCCAACATGGCTAAACCTGAAACACATCAGATTAGCCATGTTGTGATGACGTTTGCACGTATGCTACTTAATGTATTGATTATTTAAACGCACAGCAAGTGCACTCAAACCAATTAAAGCAATGCCAATCATCACCAAAGCAATAGGCCAACCCACAGTATCAGCAAAATGCTCTGCAGTATAATATCCAATATATAACAACATCGTTATTGTACCTACCAATAAGAGTGTCCTACTGCGCACATACGTACTTAAAAATATCGTAAAAGCCGTAGCGCCCAGATACAAAGGTTCCAACAAAGTATTTTCTACAGATTCAAATATTGACCACAATAACAAAATAGCACCAACAAAGTACCAAAACGGGCTAATCGCCATATGCTTAGACTTGTTGATAGCATAAGCGATACACAATAAAGAGCTACCGATTACCATGCCGATCAACTTCTCATTTATATCCCAGATATCAAATAAGTTTGCAAAAAAGATACACCCAAAGAGTATCGCGCCGAATGCCAACACTGTGCGCTGCTTTGCCCAAAAAGTCGCCCCTTGCTGAACCAGCATATAAGCTGCCATAAATAACAAGCCATGACGCACATCACCTCCTGATGAGTACTCTTGCAACATCACCATGATGCCCGTCGGTTGTAATACCGAGGAGATTAAAAATAATGGCGTTGCGGCCCGTTCATATTTACTATCCGCCACACAAATCAATCCCATCACGAATGCCATCAGACCCGTGCCTAATGTCACAATCACACGCGATGCAGAACTAAAGTCATCCCAGTACATTGAAATAAAGACACCAATACCTGCAAATACAAAGATACCGCCTATATATCCAAACAGTTTAGACAGTACACTGCCAGACTCCTCTTGATTAGGTTGTCGTGTGTGCGCCTCTAATGCCAATGCAATTTCTGCCAGACTGATTTGGTTATGTTTCGCTAATGAAACTATATCCTGCAACGCATCATCTTTAAGTGACATCATCGCTCCTTATTTTTTGATAACCCAACCGATAAACTGCACTTGGTTATAGTAATAATGCTGTTGTGTATTTGGAATCTTATAACCAATACTTCCTTTCTTCAGCCTAAAACCGCTGTTACGATAACCATCACCAAACAAGCCACCCACCATACCACCACTGCCGCCATAATTCGGGCCATCTAGGCTATAACCATCAGGAGAAACAATGGTTGTATCAATCAGCAACCCTTCGGTTTCATGTAACACAGCAACACCATTAACCGCTGAAGCAACCGCATTAGGCACATCGATTACAATCTCACGCACAGTATTCGTCTTAGCATCGTAAGCCATTAATCGTTTCAAATCGTAATTGATATCTTTATTTTCACGTTTCTTCACTTTCACCATCAATTGTTGATTTTTCACTGAAAAATCAAGCGTGTAATCAGTGGTATTTTGGTAGTCATATAACTTGGTGCTGAACAACATTTCATATTGTGGCGGCGCACTCATCAGCTTAGGAACTACGGTCGATGCAAAAAATATAAGAATCAGTATTAATGGAAAAGTCAAACCGACCACTAAAACTAAGTTTTCTTTAATAAAGTTTTTCATCATTGCCCTTTAATAAATGCTGAAACGATATTGAATACATCTTGATGCATTTCTGCACTCAAACAGTCTACTTGTTGCAAATCCTCCATACTACGCAGCCAAGTCAACTGCCGCTTTGCGAGCTGGCGAGTAGCAAAAATGCCTCTGTCCCGCAATTCAGATTCTTGATACGCTCCGGCTAAATACTCTAAAGCTTGGCGGTAGCCTACACAGCGCATTGAAGTACTATCTGATGTCAATGCAGGGTACTTTTTCACTAACGCCTTCACTTCATTAACAAAGCCATCTACTAACATATGATCAAACCTGACTGCGATTCGCTCATGTAATCCTTTTCGATCACTCGGAACTAGTGCTAACTTGAGCAATCGATATGGCAAGGTATCACCGCTTGTTGCTTGATGTAATGATGTCATCGATTGTCCTGTAATTCTATATACTTCTAGAGCACGTTCTATTCTTTGTACATCATTAGGCTGCAAACGTGCAGCACTTTCAGGGTCAACCAATGCTAATTTGGCATGCATGGCTGGCCAACCAACTTTCGAGGCTTCCTCTTCAATCATGCGCCTAACTTCAGCATCAGCCTCTGGTAACTGGCTAAATCCATTTTCTAAAGCTTTAAAATATAACATCGTACCACCTACTAACAGTGGAATTTTCCCACGTGAGGTAATGTCAGCCATTAATCTCAATGCATCATTTCTAAATTGTGCAGCTGAGTAAACCTCAGTTGGCGAAATAATATCAATCAAAGCATGCGGCGCTTCTGCTAACAACGCTGCGTTAGGTTTGGCAGTTCCAATATTCATCTCTTGATAAACCAATGCTGAATCTACACTGATCAGTTCTACAGATAGATTTTTATAAAGATATGCTGCTAAATCGGTTTTTCCGCTAGCAGTTGGCCCCATTAAAAAGATAGCTGGTGGCAGTGTTGTTTGATTCATTCAATACATTCTTAATTAAGATACACTCTGAAGTAATGTAACTATTGTTAATCATAGCAATGACCCTTTTGGGCCGTTACTTCTTGCAATCAGGTCTAGATGAAATCTGTATAATATTGTTATTAGTTGATATTAATTTGCCTTGATTGTATGGCGCACACCATAAATTAGTATATATTTTTTGCACGCTCTTTGTTGATAGGATTATCCATGAATTTAGAAAAAGTTGTTTTTGGTTTTTTCATCGTTCTCGCCATGACACTGAATTTTGGTTTCTTTATTGGCGAAATTGATGAACCTACACATCACCATGTTTACGAGCTCTACGCGGCGATTATCGTCAGCCTGATTGCAACTGTACTTAAGTTTGGCGACCGTACCCACGTAGGCGCCATCTTACTATCAACCAGCTTAGCTGCTGACTTACAACTAATCACTGCGGCAATATTATGGGCGGCTCTGAGTGGTAGTTATGATGAGGCAAGCCTGACTGTATATATCGTTTCATTATCAGGTGGTGCATTAATGGCTAATATCATTTCAGTGGTACTGTTAATTTCTGAAACAATTAGCCAAAAACGCTAAATATCATTTGCTCAGAAGATTAATCAGCATGGATAGCATACTGTTTTTAATATTACGTAGGTTAAGACGTCCGCTGATCTTAATCATCGTGAGCTTTGCGATTGCGATTATCGGTCTAACACTTATGCCTGGGGTTGATGATAAAGGTCAACCTTGGAAAATGAGCATCTTTGATGCCTTGTATGTCATTAGCTACACGGCTACGACCATCGGCTTTGGTGAGATTCCCTACGCTTACAGTAAAGCACAGCGTTTATGGCTCACATTTTCGATTTACTTTACTGTTATCCCATGGTTTTACGCTATCGGTAAAATCATTACCCTACTGCAAGATACAGGGCTTCGCCAAGCAATCACCACAGAACGTTTTGCAAACAAAGTACGTCAATTCCAAGAACCTTTTTATATACTCTGTAGCTACGGTCAGTCATCTAGCTTATTAGCGAAAGCCTTAGATGAAAAAGGCATGCGTGTCGTCGTCATTGAACCTCAACAAGACCGCCTCAACGAGTTAGAACTCATCGATACAAGAAACATCATTCCATATTTATGTGCAGATGCCATACTGCCAGAAAATCTGGAGAGAGCTGGTGTGCTTCATCCATTATGTAGCGGAGTGATTACACTTACCGATGATGACAATGTCAATCTTGCAGTAGCCGTTGCAGTCAAGCTGATGAATCCTGACCTATTAGTCATTGCGCGCGCAGAGCGTGACGACATTGCTGCTAACATGGCATCATTCGGTACAGATCACATCATCAACCCTTACACGCTGTTTGGTGACCAACTAGCGATGCGTGTTCATGCGTTGGGGACTTATCTATTACACGAATGGCTTACTGGTGTACCAGGTGACACATTACCTCCACCAGAAAACCCGCCCAAAGGCAGATGGGTAGTCTGTGGTTATGGTCGGTTTGGTAAGTCTGTCGTACAAAATCTAGAGCGTGAACACATCACCACCACAATTATTGAAGCAATGCCAGAAATGACTGGTTGTGATCACTGTATTGTTGGTAGCGGTACTGAAGCAAAAACCTTACTTGAAGCCGACATCACCAATGCTGTGGGTATCGTTGCAGGAACAGATAACGACACTAACAATTTGTCTATTGTGATGACAGCGTTTGAGCTTAACCCAAAACTGTTTGTGGTGATCCGTAAAAACAGACGTCACAATGGTCGGTTATTTAAGCAGTTTAATGCGGACATCACCATGCAGCCTACTGAAATCATTGCACATGAGTGTTTGGCTCACATGATTTCACCCTTACTTGCACAATTTTTAAGCTTAGCTCGGAGCCAAACAAACGATTGGGCAAACAAATTAATCAGCCAACTTGTGATGACTATGGGTGAAACTGTGCCTGAAACTTGGGCAGTCAGAATCGACAAAGAAAATAGCCCTGCAGTGATAGAGCTAATCAAAACAGGTTTACATGTGACGGTACAGCATCTCATGCAGGACCCTGCTAACAGGAATGATCAGCTAGAGCTTGTCCCTATCTTACTTTTACGTAACAACGTGCCTAGCTTAGTACCAGATCCGTCTACTCGCTTAAAAGCTGGTGACCGCATTTTATTCTGTGGCAGCCCTGAAACCAAATCGACCTTACCCTCAATATTAAACAATACAAAAACATTGACTTACATTATTGATGGGATTGAAGTACCGAACAGTTTAGTTTGGCGATGGCTGGAAAAGAAATTTAAAAGAGTAAATTAACTCACTTGTGTATCCATCAATCTACAGAGTAGTAGGATGGTAGTTCAGTGGCATTATTTGCCACGCATGAACATTTTATCTAAATCAAACATGCTGACTTGAAACCAAGTAGGTCGACCATGATTACACTGTCCTGAACGTTCAGTGGCTTCCATATCTCGCAGTAAAGCATTCATCTCAGGAATAGTAAGGCTACGGTTCGCCCTAACAGCCGCATGGCATGCCATGGTGCCAAGTAATTCGTTTCTGCGCTCTGTGAGCACTCGGCTAGCACCAAACTCTCGAATATCTCGTAACACATCTCGCGCTAAGCTTACAGCATCAGCATCTTGCAACATGGTAGGCACTGCACGGACAGCTAGTGTTGTTGGCGACAACACGGCAATATCAAATCCCAACTGCTGCAATGCGGCATGGTTACCTGCCAAAGCTTCTTGCACTGTAGCAACTTCAAACTTGTCCGCATTAAAACTAACAGGCAACAATAGTGGCTGTATTTGCACTGCCTTGTTATCTAGTGCATTTTTCAATTTTTCATACATAATTCGCTCATGCGCCGCATGCATGTCAACCACCACTAATCCCTCTTTATTTTGAGCGAGCACATATACGCCATGCACCTGCCCCAGAGCAAAGCCCATTGGGTAGTCATGTGGCGCTTCTTTATTAGCTAAGTTATCAGATAATAAATTTGTAAATGCGGGAGTTACGTTGGATGCTTGATGCTGATTAACATCAAATATTGATTGATAAAAGCTAGGGCTTTCGTGGGCACTTAAGTTAATTTGAGATTGATATGTTGGATATAAAACTGTATTAGAAGAACCTGTATTCGGAAAGCTAGCATGCGAAGCTTGTGGACTAAATGGATTATATTGCGCTTGATTTGCAGTCACCGCATTTGAAACACCCGTTGGAATCGCCAACGCTTTGTTAAGCGAATGAAATATAAAACGATGGATAGACTGACTATCTCTAAATCTAACTTCAGTTTTAGCAGGATGAACGTTAACATCCACCAAGCTAGGGTCCAACTCTAGGAACAACACAAAAGCCGGATGCCTATCGTGATGTAATACATCTTGATAAGCTTGACGTATCGCGTGTGAAATTACTTTATCTCGAACAAAACGTCCATTCACATAAACATACTGGGTGTCTCGACTATTCCGGTTAAAAGTCGGTTTTGCAGCCATTCCCCATAATCGCAAACCAGCGGCTGATTCATCCACACTAATAGACTCCACCAAAAACTCGCTTCCCAAAACTTCAGAGAATCTTCTTTCAGGCTGGCCTATCGCTAAGCGACTTAACGCTCGCCCGTTATGTTGCAACATTAGCCCAACATCTGGGCGCGACAGTGCAATACGTGTGAACATCTCCTCACAATGCCCAAACTCAGTGGCCTCTGTTTTCAAGAACTTGCGACGGGCGGGCGTATTAAAATACAAGTCAGACACTTCAATCACCGTGCCAGCATCTAACGCTGCAGGCTCTATCACAGATATATCACTACCTTCCGATGCGATACGCCATGCATGCTTACTGTCAACTTGGCGACTTAATAACTGTGTACGGGAGATTGAAGCAATACTCGCCAAAGCCTCACCACGAAAACCCAGACTGGCAACAGACTCTAAATCTTCGAGACTGTTTATTTTGCTAGTAGCATGGCGCGTTAGTGCTAGCATCAAATCCTCTTTAGCTACACCAGCACCGTTATCTGTGACACGCATTTGTTTAATGCCGCCTTGTAACAAAGCGACTTGAATATCAGTGCTACCAGCATCTAAACTATTTTCCAGCAACTCTTTCAAGGCGGATGCCGGCCGCTCAACCACTTCGCCCGCGGCGATTTGGCTAATAAGTTGGTCAGGAAGTAAACGTATGGTGGCCATAAAGATTTAGTTATTTTTTTATATTAATATTTTACCCTGCTTTATATGTGTCGATTTAACTATTACAGATGGCTTAATGGTTATTTAATTTTGATCAACAATGGAAAAACTGCAACCTAGCTAAGGTAGATGACTGCCAAATGATAAAAATTTTAAACTGAGATTTAATGCTTAAGTTGAATGAAGCAATTGATAGTTGCGCACTAACAAGCCACATTAACAACGCCCCAAAGTAGTGCTAACGCACTACTCTGAAATATTTTGGCTAGAAAAACTAGTCTAAAAATCCTCTGTACAAGCTCAAACATAGCATCAAAAATAAACAATTACCATGCTATTTCTGACAGTAAAATACTTAGCGATAATCTCTAAACCGATGAGGTGTGATTGACATCCACCCCTGCCTAAAGACAGGAGATTCCTACGGGTTCACGCGATGACTTGCGGATACCTTCGGCGGGTTCATGCTTCACAGTGCGGTCTTGTTGCACCGTCACTCCACACGCTAAGACGGCATGTCCTGCCGCTAATATATTGATTGCA